>CDYH01005970.1_pt1 | contig 727150 bp, 305 predicted proteins | sample 557561 | NCBI WGS metagenome assembly CDYH01 (sample SAMEA3182056, study PRJEB8094) | gut metagenome | biome: human; feature: gut; material: Stool; isolation source: human stools | place: Canada | collected 2012-10-31 | reverse complement strand
TCGATATACTGTACATCCAAACTGACATAGCCGGATTCCTGTAACAGCAGAACAATGGCTGAAAACAACGATTTTATGTGTTCTTTTAAACGTTTGCCACGGAAATCATTGATCGTGCGGAAATCGGGAGTACTATTACCAGACAACCACATGAAGTGAATATTCTCCTGCAAGGCCTTTTCTATTTTACGACAAGAATAGATATTGTTCAGGTAGGCATAAAACAGAACTTTGAGCATCATACGGGGATGGTAGCTGCTAGTACCTCCTCCTTTATATGCCCAGAGCAGACAACTAATATCCAAGGCGTCTACAACACTGTTTACAACACGAACGGGATGATTGGGAGCTATCTTTTCCGATAAGCTGACCGGAAAAAGTACATTTTGGTTGGATGTTAACTCTTTAAATACTATCTTAGCCATTGCTATAATGTTTGGTTTTTGCAACGGTAAGATAATACTTTTTACCGAAATAAACAATAGCAAAAGGGGCTATCCGACTTTTTGGACAGCCCCTTTCGATAACCTAAACATTTATTCTTTTCCTGTTCCAGAAACGGTTTAAGATTCTGCCGAAACATCTTTCACTGCCCTAGAAAAAGGAGAACCCTGTTTACCCGCCGCTGATACTGGCGTTAATTTCGTACAACGAACCAACATCAAATCCGTTTGTTCCGAAGACGGAGCACGGCTGATTTTGGCACTGATCTTACAAAGCGCGAAGATATATTCCGTCTGTTTATCCTTATATGGGAGAGTTGTAATCTTCATCGACTTTCGGATAATAGGAATATCCACAGGGGCATTCCATTTGCCATCTTTGACTTCTCCCCCCATAAACTCCTTCATTTCTTCCGGTGTAGGGGACGGAATACCAAATTCGAATGAATCGGCATCCCCAGCCTTATCAAACGACTCCCACGGATCTTTCATTCCTTCCGCACGGAAATCGACAGATGTAGGATCATTGAAGTTAAATACAACTGTTCCTTCTTCAACAATCGGACATTGTGTAAATTCTGTCGCGGCAACCCCGTCTCCGGGGGTTCCATATCCTAAGAAAGACACGCCTACCGCCAAACTTCTTTCATTTGCCATATTCTTAATCTATTTCTGTTATTACTTCAAATCTTATATTTGTACAATCGAAGCCTTCTTTTGCTTCGCCAAGAGGCTCGGACCATACGATCCGAGATTTCCAATACATACCAAAAGGAGGCTTAATTTCCCGAAGAGCCGACTTTATCTTTCGGGTTGATTCTTTCATCAGCTGACGGGATGGCATACCGTTGTGTTGTTGTTTTACAAATACATTGATATTGGCAATCCCCTTGTTTACAACCTCTGTTTCATTTAGCGTAAGCATCCGGATTGTGATGTGATTCTTTGTCTCACCATCACCAGAGCGATCTTTGTACAGAATAAAGCTCGTACTGACCGGTTCAACCGCATCATACACGATATCTACTATATCAAACTGATCAGCCATATCAATATCCTTTCTCCGCTAGTTTGTCAAACAAAACTTTACTCTGCTTCTTAATCCATTCTTCGGTATGGTCGGAAGCACCGGATACCACATCCAAATTATAGATCCCCTCTACATAGACAGCGTATGGCATAGCTGCGACACCGATCAACACCCATCCATACGAATAAGATTTAGCCAGTTCGGAAACTAGCCGTTTCGCTTCCCGGATACCGGTCTGTTTATCGGTTCCTTCTGCAGACTGTTGGTAATCCTCTGTCAATATATCGCCATCCTTGACAATCACATAACCTATAGAACTGCGGAGATTGCCGGTTTGGTCTTGATAACTCTTTTTTTTGCGAGCAATCTTCACGAACTCTTCCCCGGCACGTTGCAATAACTTGTATATCCGCTCTTCCGCCCGATCCACATAGTAATCGAACCAACGCCCTACTTCCCTATCACTCCACATTGGAGTCAAACCACCTTTCCTTGCCATCGCTATACATAAATTACAGAGTGAGTCTGAAACGGCTCCCAACAGATGATATTCACATCGAGAGCGATACTGTCAATCCAGATATGCTTCGCATTTTCCACAGGACGGGCCTTTGTCGAGAACTCACCGTGTACGATAAATTCCTTCCCATTGACATTCCGCTTCAATTGCTGTCCGCTATTGGATGGAAAGTATTGCCCTGTGACTTCTATTTCCGTCGGTTCTCCGGCAACCCATTCCCCTTTTATCAATTGTCCGGATTGGATTGTTACTATTGCCTTATGTGAATACCGTCTTACCATCTGTTTCGTGCCCTTCCTTTTGGAACTTCAATCTTATTCCCGATCAGTTCTGCTTTCTCCGGTTCTCCACCTTCCCTATACAGCCGTTTTGCCGTAGCGTCATACCAGGAACGAGGATAAGTGATAGAGAGTTTGTTTTCTGTGAAGTCCGGTAGACCACCGACCATTGAATACAGGTCGGCAGCCACCAACTTTTGTTTTTGAATATCGATCGTCTTACTATCTTCTGTACCTTCAAAACCGCGTCCCGGCAAAACGACGTTATCCAAAAAATCTTCACAATCCGCGAGACCGGGATAAGCTAGTATTGTATCTCGAATCGTCTTAGCCATGATTGTTATTCTCCGTTTTCAGTATCCTGAATCGTCTGATCTTCCGGTTCAACGGTTTCACCTAAGAATGTTGCCGGGATATCATCCGTACCTTCAGTATCTTCAGATGCGTTCCAATCCTGGCCATCCACCTTCATGATAAACATGGCATCCGGATCGTTTACGACAGGGATAGCATTTGCTTCTGCTTTCGTCCATTCCTTGAACGGTTCCAGTTCAGACCATTTGGTAACCAATACCCAATCCTGTTTTACCATGAGGGCAATCTTCTGCAAGGCAGCGGAAGATTCGGCTGCAATCGGTCCGTGCTGGATATCACCAACCTTCAGATCCTCCAGGAAGCATACACGTTTACGCTCCCACGGATTGATCGTCTTACGGCGGTGAGCCTTATCCTCGATACGGACAGACGGATTCACAGTGATGATCTTTACCGGGATTTCCTGTTCGGCCAGATACTCGTTGATAAGATTTTTCGTTACCAATATTTTTGAAGACGAATTAACCCATGCCTTCAATATGTCGAATGTTGATTTCTGCTTCTTCAATAAAGAGAAGTCAGCCACGTGCATCACTACATAGCGAATCGTTACTCCCTCGGCAGAAGCAGCAACAACCGTATCTTCGATATCCTGCAAGCCGTTAGCCGTTGAAGCGTTGCTCCAATCTACAGAAGATTTACGCTGGTTCTTCTTCGGCATACCGCAACCAACAAACTCAGCCGTAACGACACCGCCATTATTCTTTGCCGACAAATGGAAACCCGCACGGCTCATGAGCTGCATACACCACCATTCGAAACGGGCACGGACGGAGTTATACACGAAATCCTGATCCTTGAAAGCCAGGTTCAGCAATGCCAATTGGTCTGCGTCACCCTGTGCGTCACGTTCCAACTGTTTGTACTCGTTGTAATCACTTTCGTTCATACCACGCTTAACGGCTGTCTTTGGAATATCACCGGACAACTTGCTGATTACCTCGCGCGTCTTCTGCGGAGCGGAAGCGTCAAAAGAGATCACATCTGCCATTACCGGAGCACCCTTCTCGCCGGTCAGTGTCTCCCACTTCAACGAAGTCTTTCTTTTCACCCCGAAGAAGTTCGGGAAAACGACTGGTTTCACATGGCGGGTATTCAAACGAGCCGCCATGTTCTTTTTATTCACCTGTTTAATTAAACTTCTTTCCATATATCAGATTTTAATGGATTACACAAAACGGATAAACGACATTAATGCCTTTAAGTCCTTATCTACCGGGAACGGCATACAGGATTCGTTTACCGTACCTCTTACCAATAACCCGGACTGCTGGTTAGCTACAGTCAAGTCGACTTTATTCATCGTGACGACCAATTCGCCATCATAAGGCAACTTGGCGGCTTTCGCAGCCTGCTTGTCTTTAGCCTGAACCAATACCAAACCTTTTGCAGCAGCCCCGATCGTTGCTGCCAGCGTAATCGTATCGAAATCCGCATTACTCTTATCGATAGCTGTGATCTTATCGGATGCGCCTGTCAACGCTCCACCAACCGTCACGAAGTCACCCACACCTAACAGATGGTTCTTGGCCACCTTATACGCTGTCGCATCGGCAGCAGCAGCTTCCGAAACCGTAGCCGTCTTCAATACATGATACAGCCCTGTTTCCGGATCTTTTACTACAATTACAATCGGAGGCAGTTCGTCCAACGCCTTGCCATTGAACAAAGCGTTCTGCAAGTCTCTGCGGTCAATCGTCCCGCCACCGATCACATCCTCAATAATCTTTTCAATTCCGGGAGGATACTGGAATTCTCTTTCTCTTTTTCTGTACATAACGTTACACTTTACTTGGATTATTCAATACCCAGGTTTACCACACCGGGATTATTTGCACTATTATCGACGTCCTGATCCATCAGCTTCGCCCAATCCGCTTCGGAACGGTCCTGAAGATTTACGGAACCGGGAGCGTAATCGCCACGAGCCACAGCATCATCGATCGCCTTTTGCTGGATTCCGGTATATTCTTCGGATAGTGTCTTGATCTGATCCTTGATAGACGTTTCAGAAGCCAAATCCACACGTCCCAGCCAGCTGTCCGGAAGACCGGCATCTTTCAACTGCTTCCGAACTGTTTCTTTTTTGGCTTCGTTTGCCGAGTTAGTAATGGAATCACCCACCTTTTTAGCCATATCATCGACACTCTTCTTCATACTTTCCAAATAAGCTTTTACTTCCGGGCTAAGATCCTTCAACAGCTCTTCTTCCGTTTTCTTATTCTTATCCGGATCTTCCACCGGTTTACCGTCTTTTAATCCATGTTTTGCTTCGTATGCAGCGACCGCAGCCGTTTCAGCCGTAGTCTTAGCTTCATTCTCTGCCTCCTGGATAGCCGGAAGGATATTTTCTTTGAACAAGTCCACAAAAGCCTCCATTCCTTCAACTTTCTCTATCTTGAACGTCTTCTGAATACGTTCCGCATACTTCTCCGGCACGCCTTTCGTCTTACATGCCGCCTTGATTAAATCTAAAATTGTCATAAGAGTTTTCTGTTTAAAATATAAGGGAGGAAAGAAAGTTCCGGGCACAAAAAAAAGCCCACCGGACAACCGGCAGGCTTCATTTCTAATTATTCCTGTAAGAATTTATTTCATCAAATCATGTGATTGGATCTAAGCCATTGTTTGCCTGAAGGCGTAAGGCAATAGATCAAAAATGCGGCACAAGGTATGCCTATTACGGCGAATCCAATTATAGCTCCCATTACTTATTCTCCTTTTTCTTATTCGTTAATACCAATCCTGCTACCAAGGCTAAAATAGAAGACGTAAAGCCTAGACCATAAATCAACCACTTATTATCTTCCATATCCTTGAATAAAGATGCTACCACTACACCTGTAAAGATATATTTCGAAACATCAATCAAATAGTTTCCTAATTTTTCTTTCCACATAACGCAAAAATAGCACAACAAGATGAAAAAGCAAAGGTATTTCTGTTTTTTCTTGCATAATTGAAAACAAGTGTTCATCTTTGCGATGCTTATCATATTTAACTAACGGATGCGGGTAGGATTCGCTCGCATAACAATGCCGAGCATTTTTTATGCCCGTACATTATTGTATAACGATATTAGGTATTCGTGTACCCCTGTGTGGAACTGTAATGGAACCACAGCATCCGTTGGAATGTGATAAGCAGCAGGAAAGGCACGAATACCTTTTTTTATTGAATTTGATTATGCTTATCAATTCCAACGATTCCAATGCCGCCAACAACAGTAACGGCAACAGGACGGCCCAACCCTCCGAAATGGGTAAGTACTCCACACCTGAACTGCAAGCCGCATTCGATGCCGGTCGAGAAATCGGAAGAACCGAAGGAATGCTATACTACATCAAGACGCAAAAAGCGAAAGTATAGAAGGTATCGCCATCTGCTTTCGGAAAAAGTTTTTCTGATCTATATATTATTTCAGAAAGACGTTACGTGGCAGTTGCGTCAGTAGGAAATTTAGAGGGCATCGGGTGTATTCTGTAAACTGCCACTTTACTACAGAATCCCCTTTGCCCTCGCTTTTTTCGGATATATGAAAAAGTTATCACTAAATGCAAGAGAAATCGCAAAAGTAAACAATGTGGCTATCATGGCCGGTAATGATGCAAAGAAGTTGGTTCCCATCAAACCTATTTGTGAAGCACTGGGAATTGATTATGCTTCACAATTTACCAAAATAAAAAATGATGAAGATTTATCTTCAACCGTTGTGCTGAGCACAATAGTTGCCACAGACGGAAAAGAAAGAGAAATGGTATGCTTACCGATGGAATTTATCTTTGGTTGGTTATTTACTATCAATCCTAAAAATGTAAAACCGGAAGCACAAGAGGCTGTCCGAACGTATCGGATGCAATGTTATCATGTCCTATACGAATATTTCGCCTCTTACGCCAGCTTCGTCAACCAAAAGCAGAAACGGCAAGCGGAAGACTGGGCCCGTATCCAAATCCTCAAAAAGGAGTTCCATGAAGCGAAGAACAAATTGGCCAAGGCAACGAAGCAAATGAACATGACGGTAGACTACTCATTTGAGCAATGGAAGGCCAACGGGAAACAGCTTATTCTTGACTTTAACGATTAAAATTCCGAAATCGTTAGACAATTAGGAGATTATTTATATTTTTGCAAAAAGAAGTGGTTTACAAACAAGTCCTCGGATTGCAGTTCCGAGGGGGCTATTTGAAAATCATTCTTCTAAAAACATAAAGTAGTCTGATAGATTCAGCCGTGGATTGTAGTTCTACGGTGATGGTCTATCGGGCTACTTCTTTTTTATGCCAGTCAAGACCTTATCACTATCCGATATACTATAAAGGACGGCATTCCCGGTTATATCTTCTCTAACAATAATCCAACTTTTCTCTCCGTTCAACTCAATTTCAAAAACATGAGAATATTTAATCATAGGATTATCCTTATGGTATTCAGTATACCCCTTGTAATCCGAACCGGCAAATATCGCTCCTATATTTTTTATCAATTCGTTCTTCTCTTTCTTGAACTTATGAGGCTGATTCAAGAACTCTTTGATAGACTTTCCTGTCATTTTAACTCGTACCGGAAAATCTTTATGAGAGAATGAGCCATTCAATAAAGACTGCTTTGCCCAATTTTGCAGCTCTTTCGTTCTATCTTTTGAATATTGGATTGAAATACTATCTCTTTCAACCTTTCCATCCCCCAGCAACCATTCCGCAAACTCCCCATGATCCATCATGACCGGCGTAGCTATACAGATGCAGAACGGATGCCAGCCCGTAAACTTGAAATCTTTTGAGTATTGCCCCGCCTTTGCATCACACACAGGACACGGACCATGATTCGATGGTGAACGTTCCACCTCATAACCAGTCACGAAGTCCATTTTCTGCCAACGTTCGTAATCGGCAGTTCGAAAAGCCTTATTGGTCTCCGTTGCTGCTAAACGTAGGGCGTTTTTGTAAGACGAACGATAAACACCCTGTCCTGGATGATAGTCTTTCATTGGCTGGGATAGAACCAGCTTCCCATTCGCATCCCTTACCCGTCGGAAACGACGGTTGGGTTCGTTTAGCAATTGCCGTATATCTTGGCTGATCAACGCCGACGGACGACCGGAAGACAATCCGGAAGAAAGGTAATACTCCAGATTGTCCATGGCCCCATCCGTTATGTCCCAGACACGGGAGGATATGGTTTTACCAAATTCATCTTTACGTTTCAATAAAGTATTCAGCGCATCGGCATTCCGGGAAAACAATTTTTCCCTTAGCGTAGTGGAGATAGCCATATCCTTAATATAGCCCGTTACCAATTCATCCGCTTTCCTATTGCCTAAATTCCATACATCGGTAACTGTATTGGATATATTGCTTACGAGCTGCGTGTGTAAATCATCCAATAGCCGTTCGATTTGCCTCTCAATAGTAGCATTACCTATCCATACCCGGTCGCCGCCATGATCCGACCATTTAGCCAAAAGAGGTCCGACCCTACGGACAAATTCGTCAAACGAATACTTTATGCTGCCTTGTTGCCGGAACAGACGTTGCAGGAATTGTCGCTCATGAAATGATAGTTCTTTCATTCTCCATATCCCATTGTCAGACCAACCATGTTATTACGTTGCGCAGCCGTATCCTCCTCTTCCTTCATCAGCTTCATTTCTTCGTCCAAGTCTTCTGTTAGCGGAGAATGAGCCGTAACCGTGCGCTGAGCGTTAATCGGTTTGCCACCATTGGCAATAGATAGGGTTTGCAGGGTTTCAGCCAAATCTTCCGGCAAAATGGAACCAAATTCCACATCGATCAGGTTGTTCACCAATTGAGGACGGTACTTGATGTTGGTAATATTGCATATCCCAGCCAACACGACCGACACGCAACGCTGAACCACCGGACCGAACGTTTCCATGTTCTCACTCGCCTTGATAGTTGCATCCATCAGCATGAATTTACGAGCGACACCGGACAGGTTGCCAATGCCTTTCAAGTTATCAAAAGAAAGATCCGGCGTAGATGTACCAGCAAATTGTTCGTTTTTCGTTTCTTCCAATTCTTTATCTACAGATGGCTGGGAGCCAGTCCATGTCAAATAATCGGCATCGCCATGATATTCCTTGCCAGATACTTCATCGACCTTAATGGGGAAATTAAGGTCTTTCCCGGTTGTTTCCTTAGAAGGTAAATCGGAATCGCCATACGTTTTCAAGATTGGTTCCGCAAAGTAGTCGTTAGTGTCGGCCATACGGGACAAACGCATTTCCCGCGCATCCATGATACCGGCAACCTCGTCCCATTCCGGTTGGAAAACATCTGCATACACGACCGGAATCTTTCCGAATAGATTGGGAACCTCTTTTATTACCCAGCCACCCATTTCATCGATAGCCGTAATAATCTTATCTACTGTCCAGATTGTACAACTGTTCCGGATCATACCATTAGAGTTCACTTGGTAACGATGAATAAAGGCATCCATATCGTCGTTATCATCGAAGTGGGGATAAAATTCAGAGAAAGTATTTTCATTACGGGGAACGGAAAGCGTTTTCACCTTCAACTCCGTAATCAAGTTGCCGTCTAATCCTTTGGAAGTATACGGATAGAACACAAGAGCAGCCTTACTTTCAGAAAGCACCTTACGAGCGAACGACTTCAAGACGGATTGCATTTTTAATCGGCGTTCCCATACACGTTTGAATTCTTGAAAACCATCGTTCTGATCAGTTCCCGTAATCGTCATTTGCCCGCCAAACAAGAAAGCGACAGAGGTACGCACCTCCTTTTTCGGGAAGTTGGTAACGATACGTGCTACATCTACGATCTTATCTTCCAGTCGTAACGGCTCACCATTCTTATCTTTCAAGGTTTCCGAATAGACAGCCAACCGTTTCGGTTCACGCCAACCGACAGAGGTTTTACGTCGCCGGCGCTCACCGTGGTATTCTCTGTAATATTCTCTTGGTTCCCGGTATTCAATCGTATCGACACATAACGTACTGACTACCTGCCCGAAATCTTCATTTGCAAGAATGTCGTTTATACTTGGCATAATCGTTTTATGCTAAAATATAAAAACAAATGTTTTTTCGCTGTCAATACGGCCAGTCTAAACAAGTTCACTTTGAAATGTAAAAACCGAGAACAGATATCAAAACGCAAGTATGTGATAGAAAAATATCGGGATTTTATCTAATACGTGTTACAAATATCGGAAAAACACTTTCATTTTGCCACTTATCGTCCTTTTGCTACCCGACGTACAGAGTTAGCCTTACATAACCCGATGAACTCTACATTCTCGGCAAGGATCGTCATACCGTCCGGTGCATCATCATGCTTGTTGCCACCTTCTTTCTTATAGCTGGTAAGCGCTTTCATAAATCGGTCATAGTCCGAACCTTTCTTATACTCACTTTCTTCCAGGAAATAACAATGCTTCTTAATCCAACCAGACTTCAACAAGATACGTGTATCCTTATTGGTTGTTGTCGGTTTCGCCTGAATGATACATTTTTCATTCTTTGCCTTTACAGCCTTACGGACATTCAAAGCAAACAGACGGCCGCCGTTATTGCTTTCGATACGCATATTGTCGCAGCGGGTGTCAAGAATCAAGGAAACTAACTTCGGTTCGGTAATCTCGACATTGTCTTTCGTAAACAGGACATCGGTAATGAAATACTTTGTACCGAATACTTTGGCAATCGGTGCACAGAAATCGTCGTCTCCTTCGTCGGCCACATCGGTAGCACCGATCACGCCATCCGGCTGTTTACCTTCGATATCTGCCAGCTTGAAGCGGTTCAATTCTGATTTTGGGAACAACAACCCAATAGCCTCGATCGGTTCCTGCATATACTCGGCACACCAGATGGAATCGTCCGTTTCCTCTCGTAGTTCATGGTAATACTCTGTCGTATGTACATCCTCACAAAAAGAGTGGTCGTTCTCATCCAGGGCTGCGATACGGATAATCTCGTCATACTTCCCCATTTCCTCCATACGACCAAGAACGTCCGTAGCCGACCAACGTGTACCAATGTCGATCGAACAACAGTTTCCCTCGATACGGGAATCATGTGTTCCCTGCTTCCAAGACCAGACCTTTTCGTTATTGGTGTCAGATAGTGCATCTTCCAAACTCTTATACAAGTCGTCGGTCATGGCCAACATAGACGCACCGAAACCGATTACCGTACCGCCTACACCAGCCCCGAAGTAACTCACCTGCCGGGCAGCTTCCAAGCTCCAGCCATGCACGTTCTGTTTATCCCCTCGCAATTGCACATCCGGGAATATCTCTTTGAACCGGGAAGAGCGGACAATGTCGCGTGTATCATAAGATAGTTTATTATACAGTGTATCGGAACAACAGTTACGCATGACCGACTCTTCCGGAAAATGGCCAAGCATCCACGAAATGAACAAGGATGATATATAGGACTTCCCGGCACGTGGCGGCATGGAGACGGCCAGCCGACGAATCACACCCGACACATACGATTCATATACACGAGTGAAAGCGTCCGCCACCTTCTTCAAGAACAGGCGTTTCGAGAAGAATTTCGGATCATAATACAAGCAGTATGACCAAAAATCATTTTTCGCCTTCCGGCGTCTTAGCACATCCGCCGCTTCCGCCATCAACAACAATATCTCTCTTCTGTTTTTCTCCATAGATAAAATCCTCTAATTGCTCGTCAGTCATTCTCTCAAACTTACTTACGGGAGTAAGCCCACTAATGTTAGAATCCTGTCTGTTTTTCCAACGATCCGGATTTCCATTTGTCAAAGTAAAAATGATCGCAGCAGTATCCGGCTGGATATGCTTCTTGACTATCGTTTTCTCTTTGATCTTAGGTTTCTGCTTCTCTTTCCCATTCTCATCAACCACAGGCTTCCCACTATCGATATACGTGATCTTCGACTCCTCTACCTCATAGCCTTGAATCTTCTTTAATAAAGACTTTTGGGCCTCGGCAACAAAGAATTGCATCCGTGCATCCTCCGCTTTTTTTACAGAGTCGGAAAAGTCGGATTTCGTCTTCATCCAAGTATAATAAGTATCCTTGTTTATACCGACCAAATCACAGATTTCGGCAATAGTATAGCTATCCTCCCGAATAAGAGAACAAATCCGATCCACTAATTTTTGACTATACTTTGCCATTAAATACTACTCTCCTTTTTCTTCCTTACTAAATTTAAACATAGAATCTGCCATATCAAGACAATTCTCCAATTCATTCACGATAGCTTTCAACTCAATATATTTACGCTTATCCACCGATGAAGAAACACCTTCACTATTTATCTGTCTCTCCAACTCCACTAACTGCTTGCGTTTACGTTCTAATCTCTTCGCTAAAACTTCACGATAAATCATACATAATTTTATTTTCATGGCGAATATCCTTTTCTTTAGTTATTCGCCAAATTTATCAATCTTCCTTAAACAAATCATCATTCGAGAAATCAAGTTCGGGAAAATTCTCCTTAATCTTACTCAGATCCCCTTTATAGAATACAAGCACATTTTGATGCTGCTTACCAATCTTTCGACTATTACTAAACTGCTTTCCGGCTCTCATAGCCAGACTACCTATGTTGTTAACCAGTATCATCTCATTGTAATAATGCAAGCCTGCTTCCTGGAACGCAGCGATCGTATCAGGAACAAAACTCCGATACACACCACTCTTATCGCGAACCTCTCCTACTACAAACACGGCGAATCGATTAGGCTTCAACAGTGAACAACTCTTCCGGATGATTTCTTTATACGCTTGCAGGAACTCAGGATAATCCATCGTCGATAGGTCTGCTGGATCATCACTATACACTTCTAGGTCTGCATACGGAGGACAGCTAAAAACCAAGTCTGCCTCATAACCTTCTGCCAGGGCATCTATCTCTACACTATCTCCACAAAGCCACAGAGGAGCGAACTTATGGCCGCCTTTCCCGCCGAACTCATCCCCTAATACTTCAGCAGCGTTTTTACAGTTGGCTTCGATCTGCTCCGGCCTTAGATCAATACCAAAATAAGTCATATCCAACATGGATGCAATAATACCACGAACGGAGCCACCAGCAAATGGGTCCAGGATACAACCATTGGGAATATTAAACCACCGGTAGGCCAGCTCGCACAGTACCGGATCAAAGATCGAGGTTCCATCCATAAACGGGATACCATGATCCCGGCAATACTTCTGTAGTTCGTTCCACGACGGATCGACACCTGTTTTTTCACGAATTACGTTACGGGCTTCGTATACTCGGGGTGGTTGTGCTGATCGGTTAAATGTAATCTCCTTCTCCCGGCCATCGTCACTCTTTATACCGAGATCAAGCCAGGCACGTTTCCGGTCTTGCCAGTTTCCAAGTTTAGAGTCAAGTACTGAGAAAGGAGGAATAATGAAACGTTCTTTCAAGCTACCGACGCGTCCCTTATCTGGCTTTACATCGTTTACTGAAACATCATCAATATTCAAATCATCAATGTTGAACTCCCAAGCGTCCAACTCATCGGCACCAAAATCTTCAACAATCGCGTCAAAGTCAAATACAGACGTATCAGAGGTATAATTGTCAGCTAGGGCAAGCGCCTTACGCCGAGAATCCTCTGTTGAGAGGTCGGTACGCTTGATAGCTATCAATTCTGTACCATCTGATTCCACAATTCGAACCGGTAAGCCCAATTCTCGCGCTTGCTCATACACACCATTCCCAGCTATAATGCAATCATTCTTATCGAAAAGGATAGAACGTCCCGCTCCACAATCCTCCAAACTTTTACGGATCAATCTCTTGTTCTTATCTGTGTGGATACGATAATTCCGAGGGTCATACTTCAATTCAGCCATAACTTTTATTCTAAAATATAACAGGAGAAATCTATTAACCTAAATACAGTTGCAGTTCCCGGATAGCCTGTTCCACGCTCCGAACAATCACATACTTACTACCCGCCATTTCAACCTGGCGTTGGTATTCCTTTTGCTCTGCAGACTGTTTACCTGTAGATGTCTTGAACTCTAGACAAAGAGAAGCATATCCCTTTTTCGGTATCTGAAGGATTACATCGGCCACTCCACGTTTAACGCCTTGGCGCTTCATATTAGCCGCTTCTATTTTATGTCGGCTACCACCGTTCGGGACTGCAAAAAGAAGTCGATCCGGTAAGTTCGGAAAAAATAAAGGAACCTTGCTGAAAAACTCCGACTGAATCCGAGCTTCTTCGTTGTCATGATGCTGTTTTGACTTAGGAGGAATCTTTTTATCAGAGTAACAATTATAACAAACCGGTCCTTCTTCTGTATTGATTATTGATACAGTCTTTTTATTACAGATAATACAACAATGTTCCTTCATATCCCATTTTAACTAAGATATATAAGAAAAGAAAGATGTTTCACTTAGTTTAAAAAACATCTTTCATAACTAAGCCTAATCTGATTACATCACTGATACTTATCTCTTTATCAATCCCTACTCAATTTGTTAAAGCTCTATTCGACAGATAAGCGAATAACCAAGAATCATCTTATATATATATCACTACATTTCAAGTAAATTATTCGGCAACAAAATATACAATCACCATATTTTTATTTTTAATCCATATTTGATTTTGTATAAAGACTTTTATTTATTTTCTTTGTAAACAATTAATATCAAAATTATCATTATGAGTATAGAAAATCTTCCTCCTGAACTCATTGATAAATATGAGGTTCATGAATATAGGCATGCCATTGCCATTTTGAATGTTGACTTCCCCGAAGAATACAATGAAGTTGTAGAAATGCTAAGTGCTTTTACCTTAAAAAAAAGTGCAATAATCGCTCCTGGAGGGCGAAAAAGTCCTATTTCAGAAGCACTTGATTCCTATTTATATAAAAAGGGGTGGAGTGAAAAAATGTTTAAAACACAACTTATCATTGATGAGGAAAAACATGACACTCCTACACACAAAATAGATTGTTACAAAAATCGTGTTGCTCTTGATATTGAATGGAATAACAAAGATCCTTTCTATGATAGAGATCTAAATAATTATAGGCTTTTACATGAGAGAGGAGCTATAAGCGTTGCTATTATTATTACACGCTGTTCAAAATTACAAGATATCTTTAATAAATTAGGAAAAGGGACATCATACGGAGCTTCTACTACCCATATGGATAAATTAACTCCGCGAATTGAAGGCGGTAGCGGGGGAGGTTGTCCCATTTTAGTATTTGGTATATCTGATAAATTATACGATGAAAATTCATAAACTCCAAATACCTTATTCCTGATTTTAAGCAAAATAACAGGAATAAGGTATTATCCTATTTATTATTCTTGATCAGTAAAAGCATTTCTTGTACATCTCTTTTCCAATCATTTTTTCGCCCCATAGTCATATGACTATAATCCATAGCCCAAAGTTCTATTTGTGATTTTGAGAAATATTTCAATGCTGCTTGTTCCAAATCATAAACAGATATCATACCTGTATCACTATAACTAAGCACCAACGAATTGTTTTTTTGCTTCACTACAGAAAACATATCATCAAAAGCTTTTTGGACCTGAGTTCGAATACAGAACGGAGACTGATGTCGATCAACTCGATACCTTCCTTTAACATACATTCCATTTTTTGTCTGTATTTCAGGATAATCATAAAGAACCATAGTTTCTAAAATATGGTAAAAACGACTATAATGCACAAAACAATATGGAGGATCAGCATATACAGTCATATTCTTTTCTAAATTATTCAAACAACTTATATAATCTTCTGCAATTATTTTATGGCTAAAATGATTAGGTTCAGTCCTTAACTTTCCCAACACGTCCTCTACCTTTCGTACAAAATATTCCAGAATACTTTTTGATCGATATATTTTGATATCAGCCATTGCAGATTCCGTTTTGGCATCCCGATATTGAGCATAATGTCCTGTTCCTTGACTATTGTAAGCAGCAGCATACATAAGGCAACTTAGAAGAGTATTATATACAGATGAATTACGATAATATTCAATAGCCATTCGCAAAGAATCTATCCAAGTACATTGTTCAACACTCCACCATGTACCTGAATAATATTTTGTAAATAGATGCCAATCGTTATTAAACTGGGAATTAATCAGTTGTTGACTTCTTATTTCAACATTATTAAAATCCTCTAATGTCATGTCAGATGCATACAAATAATCCAAAACCAATGTTTTATAATATCTGTGATGGTATTCTTTAGCCTTTAACAGAATATCTTCTAATAAAACATCTTGATTATTCCAATCTGTAAGATATGCTTTTGCTATAACAGAAGAATAATACTGAATATCATTTGAAATAATAGGTAGTTGATTTCCTAATGCACCAGAAAGCGAGCATGAACCAGCAAATAGATCACATATTTTTCCCCCTCGATAAACACTTTCAATTCCTTGTATAACAAATGGTAAAATTTTAGTCTTTGATCCCATATACTTAATATAATGGGGAAAAACATCACTATGTAGTTTATATTTCATCTCTTTCATTTTAATGCAAATATACGATTAATACTTGGTTCTACCGATGAAAAAGTACTTTACACATTGAACTTTTTTCTTATATTTATCAGCACAAACCTTTAAATTACGTTGATTTAGACCTATACCTTAGAAGGATAAATCTGCTCTAACTATTCATTTATCAATTGTTCAATGGTAACAGAGACCACACAAGTGACAGCATAAAAAGCATTATTCGTCAATTGGCGTTGCCATGCAGAAAAACGGGGTGACCAACGAAAACCGTTATGTTTGAGATTTGAAATAACGTCTGGCTGCGGCTTTGTGTCGAAAACTATCTGCAATCTATCCTCTGAATAGTTTTTGATTACCCGGCCACCATCGAAAAATATTTCCGCATCTTCTTGGTTCTCTCTTTCGGCCTGCTTTACAATTGATTGATTGGCAAGCTCGACGAGCTTCCAGAATTTATGACGATTAGTAAAAATAGGCTTCGGAAGCTTTTCGTTGAGTTCTTTGATATATTCAGTTGATTTGACTATTACATCAACCTTTCCGTTGTTGGCAATGCGTTCTAGCTTTCCGTACAGGCTTGACACAAATAAAGGTCGGTAGCTATATGTGTTTACACCCGTATCAATATCTTTCAACGTGGATGCAATATTGTCAATCTCACTTTTGACAGAAAGCCATTCTTCGGTATTCTTTTGTTCTTCCGGTTTTGCCTCCTCTATCCTCCGAGCTATTGCCTTGAGTACTTTTTCTCTCCATGTATTAAAATCATTTACAGCACCATCATAATAATTATTCATTTTTTCATTTCGTCTTGAAGGGAAACAGGCTGGCCCTGTTATCATGACGCTCATTATACGAGAATGTTTGTAAAATAAAGTACGAACCCATTCTTTGTATTTCGTAATATAGTGCTCCTTCTCATTTTCCGGCATATTTTCAAGGTCGGCATTCAATTCCTTTTCGTAATCACGAATATACAGAGCGGCTCGCTCTTCCGGGTTGAAACTCGTAGAATAAAAAGCGTCACAAGCGCATTTCCAAAGTTCTTCAAGGTTGACATCGTATTTCCACTCTGTAACAGCCCAGAAGCCTAAGTCTTTGTCATAAATAACAACTTCCTCGTTGTCGGAAATTCGAATTGCGATATGTGCATAGTCACAATGCATTAAATTCTCTCTTAACTTTTTCCCTCTCCAAGAAAAAAGCCATTCACCCTGTTCTGGGTTCACTATATTCACCACTTTTAATGCACGGTGACAGTTCTTTTTTGATAGTAAAACCTGTTCAGTATTACCGGCCTGTATTTTATTTTCTTGCATTATAGTTCCTTGTTTTTAAATATTCACACCTTATATTTTCGTTCAAAATCATACTTCCTAAACTCATGGTACGCCTGTTCCAATGTTTTAGAAGTCCTATCGCCTTCCGGTATATCCCAGCTTTTGGAATTATTGATACTATCATCCATGGCCATAGACCCCCTTTCTTTCTCATACCGGCCAAGCCATTCTAAGATAACAGCCCCGTCTATCCGATCATAAACCTTTCCATACAATCCCTTTTTCGCCCGATTAAAACATAGCTTGAAATCATCAGGCTTAAAGAAATAGTATTCATCAATAATCAGATCAACTGTTTGTGCGACTTGCACCGCTCCGATCGATTTTCCGACATTGAAAAAATCTATCAAATCATTCAAGACTTTTACCATAAATCCACGAAGATGCGTCTCTCCAAATTCTTTGTTCATAGCCGCTATAGAGCAGCTTGGGCTATCAAACACGTCATTTACTGTTTTGGGCCGCAGACTGTTGTAATATGGCATCGGCAAGGTGCCCAAGATGCTCACGCTCGCGTCTCTTGTTTTCGGCATCAGTTCCGGAGGAAGTACGCCTGTTGTTGAGTCTATCTGTGACAACAGTTGTATTGCTTGTTGTTTGTTCATCTTGATATTTTTCTAAATCACGTTTCGCCCATTTGCGGAACGTAAGGTTTGCACTAACGTACTTTTTGAGTAACTCTCGATAGTTGTGCATCGAGACAAGAGTGTCCTGGATTAACTGAAGCGGGAAATCTCGCTTTATCCGTTCGAATTGTTCTTCCGTAAACGGCTCTTTCAATTTAGCCACATTAGGAGCATTCGCAGCAATCCATTGCTTGAACTTCTCAAAATTTTCATTCTTGGGTTTCTCCGGTTCGGGGTCAGGGTTGTGCGTGCCTGCGCGCGTATAACCCTCCTCTCCTTTACAATCCTCTCCTTTACTCTCCTTTCCAGCAGGAGTAGTTTCGAACATTCCCGACTGTTCGGGATTATTCGCGAATGTTCCCGAATTGCTTTGTTTTTTGCCCGAAAGAACGTTTTCTATTACTTCTGCAGGAATTTTTGACTTTTGCGGTTTGTCGATGCGCTCACTGGAAAAGTCCATCACGTAGTAGCTTTTGTTTTCGAATGTAAAAGGTACAAGGATAGAGTTTTCAATCAGTTCTTGCAGCCACCCAGAAACCTGCTGCTTACGAATATCTTCGCGGGCAGGAAAGACTTTCGACTTGATGATAGTTTCATTAGCTAAAATGACACCGCTATCATCAGCAAAGTTTTTCATGCCTATATAAAGCAGACAAGCCGGAAGAGATACGTTCGAACACCTTTCATCTTCCCAAAATTCCGGTACTATAGTTCTAATTCTTGGCATATTTATACAGTCATTCTTTCAGGAATTCCCATCAAATCAAACAAAGTAGGAGCCTCGACTTCCATTTCAATCTCACGCAAATAAGTAAGGCTATCTTTCCAATAGTCATAATTAAGTTCCGTAGAAAGACCTCTACGGCCTAACTTGACAGCACAATAAGGGACGGTTCCAATACCACCAAACGGATCAAATACCAATTCGCCTTTGTTTGAATACCGTTCAATCAGCCTTTCAACGATGTCCAACTGAAGAGGGCAAATATGATTCTGTCGTTTCTTTTGCGACTGTTTGGTGTTAAGCGTCCGCATACGAACCACATCATCCCATATCCAATCCTTTTTGCTTACCGGATCAACGGCCATAAATGTCTTTGGCAGTTTCCCGTATGCATCCAGCTCTTCAGCAAATGAAACGTGCTCTTCATAGTTGTAGATATGTTCACGTTCGTAGTTACGGAACAAATGCCGAATCTTATCTATTCCAGCACCTTTCATATCTTCGTATGACAACAATGAATTGCCGGAAGACTTCCAACTTGCATGGGCATCGATCTGCCAACGGGCCAGCGAGTATTCGCTCTTGTCCTTCTTAACAGGCCGGTCGGCATAAGCACGTGAGGTATCGGTAGGCAACTTGCGAAATAGCAATACATATTCAGGGCATCCGACTCCCATCTTGGAACCATCCTTGCACATCTCGGTATAGCCCAAACGGTAGGTCTGGTTGTTTTCCCTCACCACATCAGTATCGACCGTAATGCGCCCCATATATCGGAAGCCATGCTTCATGCAATGAAATACAGTCATTTCGCTGAACGGGTCAATAGTTGGCATACCGTCCCCCGTGGCGTTGCCGAACAAAACACGATCTTTCACATGGATGCAGGCCAACCGACCCGGTTTCAAAATGCGCATTAACTCTGGTGTAAGATAATCCATCTGTTCAAAGAACTTATCGTTATCTTCATTGTGCCCAAAGTCATTGTATGTAGGCGTGTATTCGTAATGATTTGAGAACGGGATACTGGTTACGATCAGATCTACAGAGTTACTTTCCATCTTCTGACATTCCAATACATTATCGTTATTGATTGCTTTCCACAACTTGCCGGATTTTTCTTCCCGACTGGCGAACATCCAGCGCATCATCTTTTCCTCGGCCTGCAAACCGAACAAACCGTTATGCCGGACAATATCAGTCATATTTGCGACCATTTCCCGGTGTTGTGCCCATTTCTGCATGAAGCTCTTAAATATTTCACCCTCGCTTTCGGCATAGACCAGATAGAGATCAACGGGATGCTGCTGCATAAAGCGGTATATACGGGCTATCGCTTGGAACTTATCATTGAAGCGGTAGTCAATGAACATGATTGCTTTATGACAATGATACTGGAAGTTCAGACCTTCACCAAGCATCTCCGGTTTAGCTGCAAGGTATTTCAGCCGGCCATCTTTGAAGTCGGATATTACCTTGTCGGCTTCTTCATCGTCTTGTGAACCATAGACAGCCTTACAACCTGGAATCGCTTTGCATAGTTCCTGCCGTTCAGCTTCCAAGTCATGCCATAAAAGGAAATGGTCGTCCTTGTTTTCCGGGCGATTGATTATCTCTACCACACGGGCAATCTTTTCCTGCATGTTATCTCGGCGTTCTTTTGCCGCGTCAGCAAGTCCGAGAGCAGCCTCACGAAATATTTTCACCTGTCCGTCACGATCAGCTCCAGCCGTAGAATTGTCCACATTCACAATCTCTTCATGTACGCGGAGTTCTGGCAACTCATAGCCAGTATCCGGATAACCGAGGTCGGAAGGCTTGGTTAGGAACAACGCCCATGTAGATACCCACAACCAAAACTCTTTTTCCTTATGCGGATAAAGTGTCAAGTTATTCGCCTTCGTGCTGTCTCGCTGAAAGAATCGAGTAAGAGCCTGTCCGGTGTCCATCACACCAAGATAACCAGCATAATGTATAAGTTCCTTGTATCTGTTTGGCGAAGGTGTAGCCGTAGCAACAAACCTGTAAGGGACACCCGAGAACAACGGTAGAAACTCCTGATAGGTCTTGGTGCCGAATCCGCGCAACACGCTGGCTTCATCCAATGAAGTTGCAGTAAAATAGGACGGATCTATTCTCACTCCATCCTCACCATCACGCACACGTTCGTAGTTTGTTACCATGATGTCGGTAGGACATATCATCACATCTGCCATAGTTCGGACATAGGTTACTTTCATGTGCAAGTGTTGTTCCGCTTGTGTTAGGAACTCGACTACCACACGCTTAGGGCAAACGATCAATCCCTTGCCTCCTTTATGGTTCAAGATTACCCGAAGTATTTCCAGCTGGGTGACTGTCTTTTGCATACCGAAGCTGGAGAATATAGCACGGCATCCACCGGCAACCGCCCAACGAACGGTATCTTTTACATGAGGGTATAATGTCGGGGTAATTTCTTCCGAATTAAATTCAAATCCTGTTTGATGGCTGATAGCCATCTTATTTCTTAGAAATTCTATATATTCCATTCAACTAAATCATTTATGCTATCAATTTCTGACGAATCAGGTTCATATTCTTCTTTACCAGTTTTACTATCTGATTTGAACTCTTTCATAACTTACTGGATTGTCATGGGCATTAATAAATAGGTAAGTTCTTCGCCCTCGGCTTGCTTCTCCGGGGCAATGAGAATAGCGGTACTGGGAGTGCCGAAAGAAAGTATCGAACGATCGCCGTCAATACAAGAAATCATATCTTGTATCAAAGTCGCTTTCACACCGATAATAAACTCCCTTTCTCCAAATTCTACCGGAATGGTTTCTTCCGCAGAAGTGGAATAATCCAAGTCCTGGGCCGATACAACAAGCTTATCATAACGGGCACTCAACTTTATAAGGCATGATACTTTACTTGAAAATACAGAAGTGCGCTTTATGGCTCCCAATAGTAATTTGGTATCCGTTTTCAGTTCAAGATTGTTGGATTTCGGAACAACAGCCCGCCAATTGGGATAACGACCTTCCACATTACGAAAAGAAATTTCGTAATCCTCGAAAGAGATTTCCGACCAATCGCTTCCTACTTTAATTGTTAGTTCTTCTTCAGATAACGGAATCAGCCCTTTCAAAACAGATGCGATCTGTCGGCTGATGATTACCGAACAGGTCTCTGTGCAACATTGTTTTTTTCTCTTAAACAAACCAAGCCCATGTCCATTAGAAGAAACAAAGATGATTTCTCCCGGAGCCGTTTCAATAGATACGGAGTTCATAATAGGGCGCAGTTCGTCTGCAGCTGCAAAATTGATCACTTTGGAGATACCGTTATTGAATTCTTCCGCCGTAGTCCGGATTTCGTCAAGAATCTCTGTCTTTTTCTTTTGCGGGAAAGGCTTCGAATCATATCCGACGACCTCGAATTTACCTCCATAATATTTAATAAGAATCGATTTATTGTCCGGATTGATATAAATATCAAGAGGCTGCTCCGGCAATGTTTTCAGCCCATCAAGAATGGAGGCAGGAACACAGATTGAAAGATCTTCCTCTGCCATACATTCCAAACTGGCCGTAATCCTGCCTTCGTCATTGGCAGTCGTAATAAACAACCGTCCATCTTTTATTTCGAACAGGTAGTTGCATACTATCGGAGTCGTAGATTTCGACGGAATTATTCGAGAAAGTTGCTGCAATTTCGCAAGCAACATATTTTTTGAAACAGATATTGTCATTGTGCCTAATTTTATGGAAGGCACCAGGTAAGTGGTTATTTATCGGATATTTACAAGAAAGTTTAAGACAATATATATAAACACAAAAAGTTGGACCTCAAACTTTCGTTCAAAATCCAACTCGCTATTTCAACCGCAAATATAGAGGCTTTTTCTTAATCTACAAATTATTTCCGCCTTTTTTTATTTTTTCTTCAAAGACATACCTCAGTATCTTAATATTTAAACGATCAATGATACTAAAGTCTGTTTTTACATAACCAGCCGTAACCCGGAGCGGAGACGCATGATTTAGACATAACCCAACAACATCTAGCCCTGCTTCAAAAACAACCTGAGCTATTGTAGCCCAAGAATGCCGGAATGAATATGTAGAAACAGGAGGTAAACCACCCAATCTCACAATATCCTTTATTCCTCTATTCACGCAATCATTAAAAGTTTTATCCGAAGCATATATTTCATTGAAATTAAACAGCCAGTCCCCTCTTCCTTGATATTTAAGAAACAAAGGTTTTACTAAATCCGGAACCTCTATCTCAATATAGGCCTCATCAGCTCTCCGCCCCTTTGTCTTCATTCTATTATAGCAGAGTTTTCCATCCTTATAACAACCTTTGCCCAAATTGTAAAGATCCACCGTATTTATTCCAACCAGGCAAAACACCAACAATGATACATCTTTGGCGATATATGCTCTTGGTGGCATACCTCGCTTACTTGGTTTCAAAGAGGTAATATCAACATCAAAAAAACGCCTGAGAACATCTACCGGCAGCGCCTTCTTGTCTGCAATATTCTTAGGAGGTATCTTTACCACACGAAACGGATCATGCCTGATGCGCATCTCACCGGTATCGTAGTCATTATATTTATCGCATCCGGCCCTAAACATGGTTTTCACGCAATTCGGATAGGCATTCTTTTTCTGCCTGCTGTTTTTCATAGAAGAAATCCAATCCTTCAGAAAAAAGGACGTTATATCGGAAAAAGATATATTTGGGTTACCAAAGTAACTCTCCATGCTCTTAAGAGCTAACAGATAGTTTTTCGCACTTCTTCCCCGGCCTTCATTCTCCATTTTCAAGATAAACTCTCGGCCAAAGTCAGAAAACGAAATAGAGTCCCGGTCATTCTTAAGAAAATTCATAACCCTCTCCAAACCCCATCCTTCCGTATTGACACGATTCAAACGATCCAAATAAGTTTCTATTTGGACATACACATCTTTAATGATATAAGGGTCTGTTATATCACCATTCCGAACAAACTTAGCTTTGCATACCTTATTTGTCTTGATATATCCTACTTGACGAAGGTGAGTTACCCTGATATAAATAGGATATGTATTATCTTTTCTTTTCCCCCTGACACAAACTTTGAAATAAGCCATCACTGTAAACTATTTGTAAACGGAGCCTTTTATTCTGGCAAGACTTCCATGTTAAACCAGCAATGTAAGGAGGTAAAAACTGGTCAAATAGTCCTAAGTCATTATATCTCAAACAGCCACAATAACCTTTTTAATAATCAGTTATGGGAGATTAGCATTACAAAGAATATGCTTCAGTTAACAATACTGTCTGACATAATCCACTGTTTAATTGAAAAATGAGAATTGAGAATTGAAAATGAGAAGATCCTGCTCATTTCAATTGACAACCCAAGCGCGAAGGTAGATATTTTCATTGGTTTTAGGAAGATTATTGTAACATTTTCCGTAATTTTGCGCATATATAATTATCAATTTTCAATTCATCCGTTGGAGGTACAAGATTTACTAAAACAATATGCCGCCCATCCGCAAGTGGCGGCATTAAATACCCTGTTAAAAAACAAAACGTCCCGCAATATATTTCTGAAAGGACTGAACGGTTCAGGGGCCGCAATGATAATAGCTTCTCTTTTTTCAAAAAGAAGAGGAAGTTATGTGTGTGTGTTGAATGACCTAGAGGATGCCGGCTACTTTTATCACGATCTGGTGCAACTCACAGGAGGTGACGGAATCTATTTCTTTCCTTCCGCTTACCGACGTGCTATCAAGTACGGACATGTGGATCCAGCCAACGAAATCCTGCGGACAGAAGTTCTCAGCACGCTGCAGGATCCGACTGCTCCCTTCATCATTGTCACCTATCCGGAAGCATTGGCGGAGAAAGTAATTTCACGGGAGATCTTGAAAGAAAACACGCTGAAGATCAGTGTCAGCGAAAGGTTGGACAATATGTTTGTTTCTGACGTACTGGACGAATACGGCTTCGAGCAGGTAGATTATGTTTATGAGCCAGGGCAGTATGCGATGCGCGGCAGTATCTTAGATGTGTTCTCGTTCTCGTATGAATTTCCCTATCGTATCGACTTCTTTGGAAACGAAGTAGAGACGATCCGTTCGTTCGATGTGGAAACACAGCTATCCAAAGAAAAACTGGACAGCATCTATATCGTGCCCGAAATGACAAAAGGAAACCGGACCAACTCATCCTTACTAGATTCATTGCCATCCGAGACACTGCTCGCTAGCAAAGACATGGCATGGGTAAAAGAACGTATCGGCAGTATCTGGAATGAAGAACCAATCACCGGGGACGAAGAATCGTTTGCCAACATCGAGCAACTGCGGGCCAAATTAATTACCGGAGAGGATTTTCTACATGCGGCACTTGGTTTCTGCCGGCTCCATTTTGGTACGCGGCCTACAGGAGTAGCCGATGCCACCCTGACTTTCTCAATGGAAGCACAACCGATCTATCATAAAAATTTCGATTTGGTAAGCGAGTCTTTCCATAAATATTTAGAAGACGGCTATACATTATATATACTGAGCGATGTAGAAAAGCAAGCAACCCGTATCAGGGCCATTTTTGAGGATCGGGGAGACGACATACCTTTTACCTCCGTCAACAAGACCATCCATGAAGGTTTTGCCGACGAGACCTTGCGTGTCTGCCTTTTCACGGATCACCAGTTGTTCGACCGCTTTCATAAATTCAACTTGAAAAGCGATAAAGCAAGAAGTGGAAAACTCTCTCTGTCGTTGAAGGAGTTGAACCAATTCACGACCGGCGATTATATCGTACATATCGATCATGGTATCGGACAATTCGGCGGGCTAGTCCGTACGGAAGTAAACGGAAAAATGCAGGAAGCCATCAGACTGATCTACCAGAACAACGACATTATATTCGTCAGCATTCACTCTCTCCATAAGCTATCCAAGTATAAAGGCAAGGACAGTGGGGAACCGCCCAAGCTGAGTAAACTCGGAACAGGAGCCTGGGAGAAGATGAAAGAACGCACCAAGTCAAAAGTAAAAGATATCGCCCGCGATTTGATTCTCCTCTACTCCAAACGAAAACAGGAAAAAGGTTTCGCTTACAGTCCAGACAGTTTCATGCAGCACGAACTGGAAGCCAGCTTTATCTACGAAGATACCCCTGACCAGATGAAAGCAACAGTCGATGTCAAAGCCGATATGGAGAACGACCGTCCGATGGACCGACTGATTTGCGGAGATGTAGGCTTCGGGAAAACGGAGGTAGCCATTCGTGCCGCTTTCAAAGCCGTTTCGGACAACAAGCAAGTTGCCGTGCTGGTCCCGACTACAGTATTAGCATTCCAGCACTATCAAACATTTTCCGAACGGTTGAAAGATTTTCCCTGCCGAATCGAATATATCAGCCGGGCACGTACGGCGAAAGAGATAAGGGAAACTTTGAAAGACTTGAAAGAAGGAAATATCAACATTATCATCGGCACCCATCGAATCGTCGGAAAAGATGTCACATTCAAAGATCTCGGTCTGCTGATTATCGACGAGGAACAGAAATTCGGCGTATCCGTCAAAGAGAAGCTACGCCAGCTGAAAGCCAACGTCGACACGCTCACCATGACCGCCACTCCGATTCCTCGTACCCTGCAATTCTCGTTGATGGGAGCCCGTGACTTGTCGAGCATCACGACTCCCCCACCCAACCGCTATCCGGTTCAAACAGAGGTAGAACGTTTTAACCCGGACATCATCCGAGAAGCCATCAATTTCGAGATGAGCCGTAACGGACAGGTTTTTTTCATCAACAATCGCATCCAAAATATTTATGAAATGGAAGCACTTGTCAAACGTGAAGTGCCGGATGCCCGTATCGCTGTCGGTCACGGGCAGATGGAACCGGAGAAGCTGGAAAAGATCATTCTGGATTTCGTCAATTACGAATACGATGTACTGATCGCCACGAGCATTGTGGAGAGTGGCATCGACGTACCGAATGCAAATACGATCATCATCAATAATGCACAACAGTTCGGATTGTCCGATCTGCATCAACTACGCGGTCGTGTCGGGCGAAGTAACCGGAAAGCCTTCTGTTATCTCCTCTCTCCACCCTTGTCAAGTCTTACGCAGGAAGCACGCCGTCGTTTGCAGGCGATCGAGAATTTTTCAGAGTTGGGAAGCGGCATCCATATCGCCATGCAGGACCTTGACATCCGGGGTGCCGGTAATATGTTAGGTGCCGAACAAAGCGGTTTCATCGCCGACTTGGGCTACGAAACGTACCAGAAAATCCTGGAAGAAGCCGTTGACGAACTGAAAGCGGAAGAATTTGCCGACCTGTATTCCAACGCTACCGAAAATCGCCCCGACACCGGTAGCGAATATGTCCGTGAAACCTATATCGAAAGCGATTTGGAACTGATGTTCCCTCCGACCTACATCCCGAATGACTCCGAACGTGTCTCCCTCTATCGTGAACTGGACAAGATGGAGGAAGAGCGTGATATACTTGCTTTTACCGAGCGTCTGAAAGACCGTTTCGGAAAAGTGCCGAAAGAAGGGAAAGAACTGATCCGTGTCGTTCGCCTTCGCCGTATGGCAAAGACATTAGGTATGGAAAAAGTCATTCTGAAAAAAGGACAGATGAGCATTTTTCTCGTCACTAATCCCGAAAGTCCTTACTACGAAAGCGAGGCCTTCGACAAGCTGCTCGGCTTCATCCAAAAGCATCCACGCGAATGCACGCTTCGCGAACAGAACGGAAAACGCAGTATCGTGATCAAGAATGTACCAACGGTAGAGGTGGCTTGTAATTACCTGGATGAAATCGGGAAAGTACAAATACAAAAATAAATAATATGAAGAAGACAATTATAGACCTTTTCGAAAATTCGGTAAAACAATATCCCGACAATCCCTTCCTGTGGGAAAAAACCAGGGATGCCTTCGAACCGACCACTTATAAAGAAGTTCAGCAACAAGTCTACGCTGCCGGTGCCGGACTGATAGCTCTCGGAGTGAAGAAGGGCGACAATATGGCGCTCCTTTCGGAAGGCCGTAATGCTTGGATCATCGGCGAACTGGCCATGTTCTATGCCGGCGCGACCAACGTCCCGCTTTCCATCAAGCTCGAAGAAGCGAACGACCTGCTGTTCCGTCTTGTGCATGCCGATGTGAAATATATCCTGGTTTCCGGCAACCAGCTCAAAAAGATACGGGCTATCATGGATAAATTGCCTTTAGTCGAAAAAATAATTGTGATAGACGAACTGCCGGAATATAAAGAAAAAGAAATATCCTGGTCCGAAGTATTCCGGATGGGGAAAGAATATCTGGCATCTCATTCTCTGGAAGACTTCCTTGCTGTCGGACAATCCTTACAGAATAACGACTATGCGACGATTACCTATACCTCAGGCACGACGGCCGACCCGAAAGGTGTCATCCTGACGCACCGTAACTATACGGCGAACGTGGAGCAAGCCCTATCTTGTGTCGATATCGACGATACATGGCGCACATTAATAATCCTCCCACTCGACCATTGTTTCGCGCATGTGGTCGGTTTCTATATCTTCATGTCGAAAGGAGCATCCGTAGCAACAGTACAAGTCGGACGGACAGGGCTGGAAACATTAAAGAACATTCCGGTCAACATCAAAGAGTTCAAGCCCTACTTGATCCTGAGCGTCCCGGCACTGGCCAAGAATTTCAAAAAGAATATCGAACAAGGTATCCGTGCCCAGGGCAAGAATATAACCCGTTTGTTCGACTTTGCCCTCAAAGTGGCTTACATCTATAACGGAGACGGCGGAGAAGACAAGGGACGTGGTGTCCGATTCCTGCTGAAACCGCTCGTGAGCCTGTTCGACCACATGCTTTTCACGAAAGTCCGTGAAAACTTCGGCGGACAATTGAAGTTTTTCATCGGCGGTGGCGCACTGCTCGATAAAGACTTGCAAAAGTTCTACTACGCAATCGGACTTCCTATGTACCAAGGGTACGGACTAAGCGAAACGACTCCCGTAATTTCCACCAACGGCCCGCACCGGCATACCTTCGGCAGCAGCGGTATGTTGGTCCGTCCGCTCGACCTGAAAATATGCGATGCCGACGGAAAAGAACTCCCGGCAGGCGAAAAAGGAGAGATCGTCATACGGGGCGAGAATGTGATGGCCGGCTACTGGAAGAACCCGGTATCAACTGCCGAAACCGTACGCGACGGGTGGCTCTACACTGGGGATATGGGATATATGGGGCATGACGGTCTGCTCTACGTCCTCGGACGTTTCAAAAGTCTGCTGATCGGTAGTGACGGGGAAAAATACAGTCCGGAAGGGATCGAGGAGGCACTCGTCGAACATTCTTCCTGCATCGACCAGCTGATCCTGTATAACAACCAGAGTCCCTATACCGTTGCCCTCGTCGTCCCTAACAAAGACCGGCTGAAGAAGCATCTGACGCACCAGTATCTTGATCTTTCATCCGATAAAGGACGCGAAGAGGCAATCCGGATCATCCAATCCCAGATAGACCGTTTCCGCAAGGGAGGCGACCTGTCCGCCCTTTTCCCCGATCGCTGGCTGCCTGCAGCTTTTGCTATCCTGCCGGAGCCTTTCACCGAACAGAACGGCATGGTCAACAGCACGATGAAGATCGTCCGCGGGAAAATAGAAAAAGCATATGCCTTTCGCATCAACCATCTCTACACACCGGAAGGAAAGAACCCGGTTAATGAAGAGAATAAAAAGGCATTAAATTGCTGAAAACACAAATTGCCATATCACTCCATTAAACTAAATAATTATTTATACTAAACACCTATGTTTTGAAAAGAGGATAGAATTATTAAAACGGAACCTCATTATTGCCGGGAGCCAAGAAATCGGTACCGGCCGGTGGTATGGGCGGCATTGTTTCCATCGGGCCTGAACTATTCATATTAGAGGAGAACTCGCGAACCGGAACATCTTCGTCCACATTCATGAACTTGGCGAACTCGCTCTTGAAACGAAGACGTACATCTCCGACCGCACCGTTACGATGCTTGGCGATAATAATCTCCGCCAGACCGATCAAGGAATTACCACGTTCGTCTTCCGTTATCTTATAATATTCAGGACGGTGGATAAAACAAACCATATCCGCATCCTGTTCGATAGCACCGGATTCACGCAAGTCGGCCAACTGCGGGCGTTTTCCTTCCGCTCCTTGACGTGCCTCGACACCACGGTTCAACTGAGACAAGGCAATGATCGGAATGTTCAGTTCCTTCGCCAATCCTTTCAACGACCGTGAAATAGTACTTACTTCCTGTTCACGGCTGCCGAAGCTCATACCGCTTGCATTCATCAACTGAAGGTAGTCGATAATGATGATCTTAATACCATGCTCACGCACCAGACGACGAGCCTTCGTACGCAGTTCGAATACCGAAAGACTCGGCGTATCGTCTACATAAATCGGTGCATCATACAATTCTTTTATCTTAAAGTCCAACTGTTCCCATTCATAGTTTTCCAAACGCCCGCTCTTGATCTTCTCGCCCGGAATCTCACATACGTTCACGATCAGACGGTTGACAAGCTGGACGTTACTCATTTCAAGAGAGAACAGAGCCACCGGCGTGTTATGGTTTACCGCCATATTCTTAGCCATCGAAAGGACAAAAGCCGTCTTACCCATCGCAGGACGGGCGGCAATGATGATAAGATCGGAATTTTGCCATCCGGACGTCATTTTGTCCAATCCTTCGAAACCGGTGCGCAGACCGCTCAACCCTTCTTTTTGATTGGCAGCCTTCTCAAGCATAACCATCGCTTCCTTGATGACAGGATTGATCTGGGTAACATCTTTCTTCACATTGCGCTGAGAAATCTCAAAGAGCTTTCCTTCCGCTTCCTGCATAAGGTCTTCCACATCGATCGACTCATCAAAAGCCTTGCCCTGTATCATAGCAGTGAAGGAGATCAACTCACGCGCCAGATATTTTTGGGCGATGATACGGGCATGATATTCGATATGGGCACTACTGGCCACCTTGCTGGTCAGCTGGGAAATATAGAACGGGCCACCTACCTCTTCCAATTCGCCTCGCTTCTTCAGTTGCTCAGTGACGGTCAACATATCCACCGGACGTTGGCTGATCGCCAGATCTACGATAGCTGCATAAATTTTCTCATGTGCCTTCTCATAGAAACTCTCCGGTTTCAATATTTCACTAACGATGGAGTAAGCATCCTTTTCAAGCATCAGAGCACCTAACACCGCCTCTTCCAACTCGCGGGCTTGTGGTTGCAAACGTCCCATATCGGGTACTACAACCTGTTTCTGCCTCCCTTTTCCTCCTGTATTTTTTCCTCTTTCTGCCATTTGTTCTAATTGTTATCGGGCATCAAATGTACTACTTTTTATCCGGTTCTCCGAACCTTGCAAAAGAGAAATACGATACTCCTTTGGAGTTTGCCGGGTTATACTTTCAAATTGCTTGATAAAGTATGGAACATTACCATAGCCTGATTCGTAGGCTATTTGAGAGACACTCAAATTAGAATACGACAATAATATACAAGCATGTTCAACCCTCTTTTCCCTATCTAAATGTCAAAAGAACAGATCACATCGATTTGCCGAATCGGGAAGCATCCACCGCTTCATGTTGCTTTTTCTTATAACCGCCGAACTTCCAGACAAAAGAAACCGTTACACAACGTTGGTCGTCCAGTTTCCAGAGGCGGCTGTATTGGCCGGACTGGTTGATTTCCATCGTATGAGGCATATTGCTACGGAAGATGTTGTTACATTTCAGAATCAGAGTAGCACGATCGTCGGCAAACTGCCATTTCAATGCAGAAGACACATCATAGAGATGACCGAGATCATAGATTCCCTGCACGGCTCCGGTAACGAAATAGCCATTCAAATCCAGCTTCAAATTCGGACGAGACTTGGAAAGGGTAAACGTATTATCCATCTTGAACTGCCCGGTGTATTTCTCATTATGGAAAGACAGATCATGAAAATGGTCCAACTTCTCCTGCATACGCTGACCGGACAAAGTCACTTGGCTGTTCCAGAACTCGCCGACCCGGAAAGGAACGATCACCCCTACACCGAATTGCAACTGGTAGTCCATGTTCTCATACCGGAAAACGTTTTTCAGTTCCGAGGTATTCTGATAAGGCAACTGGGCGAAATAATCGGGCACATAGTCACAAAAAGCCAGAATCGTATATTTCTGCTTCAGGATATAAATCAACTGCCCGCTATAAGAACGGTAAGGCTTCAGGGAAGGATTGCCCAAGATAACGGAATAAGAGTTGATCGGGCTTTCCTGCGGCGTCACATCCCAATAGGACGGATAGGTTTTGTCGCTGCTTATGTCCAATTGGATGATGTGCATCGGATTGACCGTATAGCTGAGTGTCGCATTCGGGAATAAGGTCCAATCATTCCAAAGTGTGGATTTCATCCCGTTAGAGGTATAATCCGATTTAAAGTATTCAACTTTCAGAGAAGCTGTTGCAGAGAAATGCGAACCGAAATCCTTGGACACCTCCAAGAAGGCATTTCCACTATACTCTTTCTGGCGGTTATTTTCAAGTTCATCAAGAGCCGATTCATAGCCGTTACCTTTATTATATAGATAATCGATATAAGTCTTCGAAGAGGTGAAACCGCCGTGGACACCGTAATTCAGTGCCCACCCGGTTTCAAAAGTGTGGCTATGGTTAATAAATAGTGCTCCTTGTGAAATATCCTGCTTGGAATTATTCTGCATATCCGTCACTGTCGTTTCATGGCTTTGATCGACAAATGTCTGGAAGCCGGGTGAATGATAACGCGTAAAATCCGCACCCGCCATCAGTCCGGAGTTACCGTCATATTGAATACGGACATTGTGCAACGCACTGTTTCCCTCTATGTATGTACGGCTCAGGCGTTCTTCCACCGGCTGTCCGGATTTCAATGCCTGGAAGGTTGTAACGGCCGCCCGTTCAAGATCGGATTTGCCGGCCGTAAGATAGTAGGCGGCAGAGAGCCTGTCGTCATTTTTGAAAGTATAGTCCATACCTAAACGCATCGTTCCATCTATGCCGCTCCGGGTGCCACGTCCCGATTGGTTGACCTCCGTTACCTGATCTTTCAGGGTATGGAGGGCCTGGATCTCCTCTCCCATATAGTTCCGTCCCTTAGCCCCATTGGCTAAGAAATCTATATTGAAACGAGATGTGGAGTAAAGCAAGTTGCCATGGACTTTCCCCTCCGCATAATGGCGCTGCAAATAATCGACACCGGTTTCTCCTTGCAAAGTATTCTTTTCGACAGTTTCCTTATCTAATACGACATTGATCATAGCTCCTTTGATATTATACTTGGCTGGTGCATTATACATGATCTCTACGTTACATACCCGCGAAGCAGGAATTGTCTTCAGCAAACCGACTAACTGATCGACCGACATCGTGGTCAACTGCCCATTGATCACAATGCTCGGACTACCGGCTCCCAACAGTTGGACAGCATCGTCCGTACTGATCACACCGGGTATCTGTTTCACCACCTCGAACGCATTACTGACCGCCTTATCTTTCATCAATTGGGGCACGTCGTATCTCAAAGCGCCGTTTTCCACTTTGACCTGCGGACGTTCGGCTTTTACCACAACGCCTTCCAGTTCATAATCTTTTTCAGTCAGGCTTATCGTACCGGCATCAGCAGTCGAGATTTTTTTACAAACCGGCTCGTACAGCAGATGCTGGAACAACAAACGATAGTTCGGACCGGCTTCCTTGTTCAACATGAATGCCCCGAGACTATCCGTAACGACTGCATCTATATAAGTAGAATCCAATGTTTGCAACACGACAGCCACCCCGTCTACCGGTCGTTCTTCTTTATCGACCACTTTTCCATGAATCCAGTTCTGCGCTTGTAACATCCCATTACCGGCAGTAAGTAAAACCAGAGAGTAATAAAGTATTCGTTTCATTTTCATTCGTTTTTTTATCAACACTGCAAAGGAAAAGACTTCAAAGGAGAAACTATGTTATCACTCGCTTACGGAGTGTTATTTAGTATTATCGCCGAGATAAGGAGCAATAAGACCGGTAGCTTATCCGATTACCGACCCCGTTTTGTCAGCCAAACTGAGGGAAACAGGAAAATGCGATAAACCTCAACTTCCGGAGAGTCTAATATTTACGAACAATGCCGAGCGCTCATTCTAATATACTAAAAGCCTGTTTAAATTTTGCATTTGTTGGTTGTGAGAGTTGTATTGAGGATGTTTTTCTGTAGGAGATGCCGTCTTTTTTGTTGAAACACGTGACTTATTTTGCTTCAAACAGGCAGAAAAAGTGCCGAAGATTCCCGTTTACAGGCTTTTTACACCCGGATGTGAACGGTCTTGACACCCGAGTGTGAATGATATCGAGACCCGGGTGTCAATGGGTTTATCTTATTATGTTATTGAAAATAAGTCATGTGAAGAAGAATCTTGGACAGGCGGTTAGTGATAGTATGATAGATGGAATAGGCATCCGTCATACCTACTATCATTGCTTGTGTCTATTGATATTCAATTGATAAAAGGAAATTAGTGATAGTATGACAGTTGTTTTTCAAAATAATCCTATAAAGAGATAAAGCAGGCCGATGAGGGCTATGCAAAATTTATTTCAGAGAAATTTAAACAGGCTCTTATGATTTCGAATTAAAAAACGCCACCTTAAAGGCGGCGTTTTTTAATTCATTTTTCATAAACTTTTACCAAAAGCTGTTTTTATCTTTCATCTTTCACCATAAACGACTGATAATCAACAATGACTATTTTTCAACAATAACCCTATTGGTTACGAATGCTAATGCATAGCTTTACAACTCGCCAAACAGCTCGGTTGGCCTCCGACCCTGACAAACGATATATCTGCCCGCCTTCCGCGTTGTCGACAATTAAGAATGTACAGAGTTGATAATATAATGAGAGGATTGTGACCTTAGTACTAAGGGAACTATGGATTTTGTGGGGGAGATTAGGACGGTAATGGTACTTGTTTTCACCCGGTGAATAGTTGTTTGCAGAAAAAAATGACGTTTTTTATATTTGTCCCCTCAAATTACCGACTGTGAAAAAGAATTTTACTTATTTTTGTCAGATAAACAACCATAGTTCCCTTAGAACTAAATCCATTCGAACAACACATCATGGATGAGAAAGCGGACATAAAACGATTCAATAATATTTTCGTCACCCATCGGGACCGATACATTCGGTTCGCCTATTCTTACACATATAATCAAGAAACAGCAGAAGACCTGGTGACGGAAAGCCTGATGTATTACTGGGAGAACCGGCATCGGTTAGAAGAAGTCAAAGACATACCCTTATATATATTAGTCACCCTAAAAAACAAATGCCTGGATTACCTTCAACGTGAACGAACCTGGAATAACATCGCTGAAAACTTACTGTCCAACAAAGAATGGGAACTACAAATGCGCATCTCCAGCCTGGAAGCATGTGAGCCGGAGACATTGTTCAGCAATGAAGTACAAGAACTTGTCAACCAAGCACTGGCCAAACTACCGGAAAAGTCCAGACATATTTTTATCATGAGCCGATACGAAGGGAAAAACTACCAAACAATAGCCAAGGAAACCAACCTTTCAGTGAAGAGTATCGAATTCCATATCAGTAAAGCTCTGAATTTACTACGCAAAGAGTTAAAAGACTACCTTCCTTGTCTGCTATTTGTGGTGGACTTCTTTTATACTCCCTAAATATTTTCACGTTAACCAGACAGTGAAAATAAACCCTCTTGCCAAGAGATGAAAAATAATAAAAAATAGTTCGTTTTCCCTTTAGGGTATTTTTCCTCCCGTTCGCCCTTAATAATAGAAACAGGAAAAAATGGAACAGAAGTTACTACATAAAATGTTTAACGGAGAGGCCACAGATAACGAGCTGACTCAGATCCGCCAATGGGTAAATGCCGATAAAATGAACAGAGAAACTTTCTATCATGAACGTGCCCTGTTCGACGCACTCCAATTAAATGCTTTTCAAAAAGGAAATCATGTCCGCAAGCAGTCCGTACCACTCTGGAAATGGATCGGAAGTGCTGCCGCTGCTGTTATCGCCCTATTCTTATTATATAACATTCCGGTATTCACCACTAAAAATATCCAGCCAGAAATAGCGCTCAACACAATTAAAGTTCCTGCCGGACAACGGGTTGAAGTAACGCTTTCAGACGGGACTCATATCTGGCTGAATGCCCGGTCGGAATTTTCTTATCCGGCTTCGTTTAACGAAAATACAAGAGAAGTCCGTTTAAAAGGAGAAGCATTTTTCGATGTAGCCAAGGATAGAAACAAAAAGTTTATTGTCAATACAGGCCGCTGCGAAGTGGAAGTCTTAGGAACACAGTTTAATGTGGAAGCCTATAACGAAAATGAATTTTCCACAGCCCTCATACAAGGCAGCGTAAAAGTTACCGACAAATCACAGCCAGACGAATCAGTTGTGTTAGAACCCAATAATACAGTCAGTCTCAACAACGGAAAACTGACGGTCACTCCCATCACCGACTTCAATCCATATAGTTGGAAAGAGGGACTTATCACTTTTAAGGATATCAATTTCAAGGATTTGATGAAGGAACTTGAGAAAAATTTCGGTATCCGAATAATTATCGACAATCATACGCTCGACAATTATGCATGTAGTGGGAAGTTCCGTATATCCGACGGGATTGAGCAGGTGTTGAGAGCTTTACAACAAGATGCTCACTTCACCTTCGAGCGAGAGAGCGGAACTGAAATTCGCATTCAATAAACAATTAAATAGATAAGCCTATGAAAAGGAGATAATCAGAATGACGGGCAAACCATGTCCAATGTAAAAATGAAGTTTCAATCTAATATCATTTATTAAACTATCACAAAGATGAAGAAAAGAAAAATTTGTGTATCTCGTGTTTTAAAGATGACATCTCTGTTCTTCCTTTCCTGTGCCATGTGCGCACAAGCAGAAACGGTAAGTTCACAGAGCATACGCATCACTCTTAACAAAAACAATGTCCGGCTGGAAAACATCTTGAACGACATTGAAAGCCAGACTAATTTACTGTTCATTTATAACAAGAACGTAAATGTTAACCGAAAAGTCTCAGTAAATGCCCAAAATACTTCTTTACAGGAAGTATTGCAGAACCTGTTCGACAACAATGTATCCTTCAAAATCGAAGGTTCTTACATCGTTCTCTCACCAGCAGGAGCAACAGGCAGCCCACAACAAGCAAAACACACAGTGAAAGGTGTGGTTGAAGATGCATTAGGCCCTATCGCAGGTGCCAATGTGGTAGAAAAAGGAACAACAAACGGTACGATTACCGATATGGACGGTAATTTCACATTGAATGTAGCACCGAACGCAACGTTGGTCATTTCGTATATCGGCTACAAGGATCAGGAAATTGCGGTCAACAACAAGACAAATATCCAGATTAAATTAGTCGAGGACTCACAAGCATTGGATGAAGTAGTCGTTGTCGGTTACGGTGTCCAGAAACGTGCATCCGTAACAGGATCGGTTGCTTCACTTCAAGCCAAGGATATTGCAACTGTCAAGACTCCGAATGTCAGTAATGCGTTAGCAGGTAAGTTGCCAGGTTTACGTGCCGTACAAAGAAGCGGTGCTCCGGGTGACGACGATGCAAGCATTGATATTCGTGGTTTTGGTAATGCATTAGTTATCGTAGATGGTGTGGAACGAGATTTCAAACAAATCGATGCAAACGATATCGAATCGATCAGTATCTTGAAAGATGCTTCCGCCGCCGTTTACGGTTTTAAAGGTGCAAATGGTGTGATCCTTGTTACAACCAAAAGGGGGGAAATTGGGAAACCCAAGATCAACTATAACGGATATGTCGGTTTACAAAATATCACCCGTTATCCAGAATATTACAATGGATACGAGTATGCGACTTTGTATAATGAAGCTCAACAGAATATCGGAGTATCCGCGCCCTATTCGGCTGAAGATTTGGAACGTTTCAAACAAGGGATTGGAACAACTGATTGGTATGATGAGGTCATTCGAAAAACAGCTCCCACTACCTACCACAATTTAAGCGTATCGGGAGGTGCAGAAAAAGTGAAATACTTCTTCTCCCTTGGTTTCACCGATCAAGAAGGAATTTACAAGTCCAAAGCATTTAATTATAAAAAATATAACGTACGCTCCAATATCAGTGCCGAAATAGTCAAAGGTTTCACGGTAGATCTACAATTAAGCGGACGCTTGGATACACGAATGAAACCTTATGAAGCAGAACCGCTAAGTCGTAGTATTCAAATGGCTAAACCTATTTTCCCGATTTATGCCAACAACAATCCAGATTATTGGTCAAATCCTGGAGATAAAGGTAATCCTGTTCATCTATCCGATATCGACAATGTCGGTTATGACAGAAGAGATCGCCGTGAATTTAACGGATCAATCACTCTAAACTGGGAAGTACCTTGGGTAAAAGGTCTTTCTGCTAAAGCATTATTATCCTATGACTACAACAATAAATACAGTCGTAAATGGTATAAGGAATATTATGAGTATACATATGACACCGTTAATGATGTTTATAACAAATCAGGCAGTCACACTATATCCGAATTGACAACACAATCTGACAATTATTTCAAACCTAACGGGCAGATTTCTTTAAACTATAAAAATACATTCGGAAAGCATGACGTTGGGGTATTAGCCTTATGGGAATTTTACAATGATCGGACAGACTGGGTCAAAGCCTATCGTCAATTTACAGTTGGAGCCATTGATCAGATCGGTGCAGGAGACAAGACAAATATAAATAATGATGGTAAAGCATCCGTTTCTGCACATACAGGATTAGTCGGACGAATAAACTATGCTTTTGCCAGTAAATATTTGGCAGAATTCAGTTTCAGATATGACGGTTCCTACAAATTTGCACCAGGAAAACGTTGGGGCTTTTTCCCTGCAGGATCTTTAGGATGGAGAATCTCTGAAGAAGATTTTTTCAAAGAATCTTTACCGATGTTCGATAACTTCAAAATCAGGGGCTCTTATGGTAAAGTGGGAGATGAAGGTGATTTTGCCGCCTATCAATACTTAACTGGTTACACCTATCCATCTGGTAATTATGTTCTTGGATCCGGAGGACTTACAAACGGAGCTAAAGATAAAGGAATGCCTAATACAAACCTAACTTGGTATGAATCAACAACAGCCAACGTAGGATTTGAAGCTTCTGTTTTATCCGGTTTGATAAACGTGGAATTTGATTACTTCATCCGAAAAAGAGACGGCTTGCTAGCTACTCGTATACTAACATTACCGACCACTTTCGGTCAATCTTTACCACAAGAGAATCTCAATTCTGATAAAACACAAGGATTTGAAATTGTGTTGGGACACCGTAAAACTATTGGAGACTTTACATACGATGTAAAAGCGAATTTTTCTACAACACGTAATTATAATCGCCATGTAGAACGTGCGGCTTCAGCCAATATGTATGACAATTGGAGAAATAACAGTAACGATCGTTATAAAGATATTCAATGGGGTAAAGTCTGCATCGGACAATTTCAAAGTTACGAAGAAATACTGAATTCACCAGTACAGGACAACAATGGAAATAAATCCCTAATGCCTGGCGACTTGAAATTCGAAGATTGGAATAATGATGGTATCATAGACGGTAAAGACGATCAACCTATCGGATTCGGCAATACACCTCGTATGTATTATGGATTGAATCTTTACGGAGAGTACAAAGGCTTCGATTTGACTGTATTCTTCCAAGGTGCAGCCGGACATGAGGTTTTCACAACTGGTGACTTTATGGCTCCATTCATCCAGCAAGGTCTTGGAAATGGTATTACTCTGAACCTGGATCGTTGGCATCGAGAAGATCCTTCCGACATGAGTAGCGAATGGATTCCTGGGTATATGCCCGCTCTTCGTCCTACAGGCTTTTCAGCAAATGCCAGCAAAAATACATGGACCAGACAAAAAGCTAATTATTTACGTCTGAAAACTATCGAAATCGGATATACCTTCCCTAAAAAATGGATGCAAAGGGCCGGCATTGAAAACCTGCGTGTTTATGTAAACAGTTTCAATACTGCAACAATAACAAGCCGCACAGGTATCATGAAATATATGGACCCGGAAAATAGCGAAAGCATGTTCCGCTATTACCCGCAAATGAAAACATTTAATTTCGGTGTTAATCTAACATTCTAAAAAAAGAAATGATGAAGACAACAATCATAAAAAATATCGGATGCGGATTACTTTTGTTAGGTACGACAGCATGTGCCGACTACCTTGATAAAGAATCTTTCGACATCATCACTCCTGAACAGGTTTGGCAAGACCCTAAATTGATCAACGGTGTAATGGTTAATTTATATGACGGTCTGAACTTAGAAGATTTCAATTACTGGTATCGTGATGCATGGCGTTTACAAAACGCCTCTTCCATGTCTGACGAAGCGCAAGGTTCTTTCCAAAAAGATCCTCTTTTCGATAACGGAAATGCGACATACACATACGAAGACGCGTTGTTCGAACAGAAATTCTCCGATCGATACAAGAATATACGAAATTGCAACGACTTTATCTACCAATTACAGGAAGCAACGGCCTTATCGGATTCTGAAAAGAAACTGCTGTTAGCCGAATCCCGTTTCTTACGTGCCATGCACTATTTCACATTAGTTAAGCGATACGGAGGTGTACCTCTTATCGATGAACCGCAGCAGTATGATCCCAATAATTTGGAAGCTCTGATGGTTCCTCGCAACAAAGAAGTTGAAATTTATGATTTTATCGTAAAAGAATGCCAAGAAGCCGCACAAGATCTTCCCGAAACAAGAGAGGCAGAAGCCAAATACAGAGCAAATAGATATGTTGCATTATCTTTATGTTCACGAGCTGCTTTGTATGCCGGTTCCATTGCCCGCTACGGAACGGTCCAGCAAGAAGGACTTGTAGGTATCCCCGCTTCCGAAGCCGATCGCTTTTTCCAAACATCTTACGAGGCATCTAAAGCAATCATTACTTCTGGCAAATATGCCTTGTATAACAACAAGCCTGACAACAAAGCACAGAACTTTTGTGATATGTTCCTGAAAGGTAACGGTGATAACGGAGAATATATCTTCCAGAAACAATATAACGTTGCAGGAGGCAAAGGTCACGACTGGGACAAACGTAACGCACCGTTCTCTTATCGTGCCGGTGGTTGGGGATGCGGTATCGCCCCCACTCTCGAAATGGTAGAAGCTTATGAATATATAGACGGTTCGGAAGGTTCTTTAAAACTGGAAGAAAACGGGAAGTCGATTCGTTTTGACGATCCTTACGATGTATTTGCCAATAAAGACCCACGCTTATTTGCATCTGTCTATTTACCAGGGTCTCCTTGCCAAAATTCAAAAATCGAATGGAAAAGAGGTATAATCGTATCCGACAATGAAAAATATGTAGCAACAAGCCAGCCGGATGGCGGTAACACGGTAGAAATCAACGGCATTACTTATAACACTTCTGGAAAAGATGGAGGAGCCGATGCCGGAGATGCCTCCAAGACAGGCTTCTATCAGAAGAAATTCTGGGACGAAACATTGACTGATATGAATATGGGTAAATCAGAAACTCCGTGGCCGGTTTTCCGTTTAGGAGAAATTTATCTAAATTTGGCGGAAGCTGCAATGGAGTTGAACAAATCATCCGAAGCATTGGATGCTGTCAACAAGATCCGCGAACGTGCCGGAATCGCCTTATTATCAAACATCAATATGGAAAAGGTCCGTCATGAACGCAGAGTGGAACTGGCATTCGAAGGTCATCGCTTCTGGGACATGAAGCGTTGGAGAATTGCTCACTTGGATGTGGCACAAGGCGGTTTGAATGGATTCAGAGGAACGGCTTTGTATCCTTGGTATGATATTCGTGATGGTAAATATGTATTTGAAAGAGGACGTAACACCCCTAAACAATTACGAATCTTCTTGGAAAAAAATTATTATACAAAAATCAACCAAGACGATATGAATTCAAATCCGAATCTCATTCAGAACCCGGGCTATACCAATTAATCATATAATTTAGAAATTTGATATGAAAAAGATAAGTTTATTACTGATGGCCGTTTGCTCATTATGCTTCACAAGTTGTTTGAGCGATATGGATAATTATGAATCTCCCAACGGAGGCATCAAAGGACAAATCTTAGATGCGGAAACGAATGAACCGATACCACTGCCTGTCCAAGGATCTACCGGTGTTATTATTAATATGTTCGAACAGAACACAGATGCAACACAATCGGTCGATTTCTATGCAAAGATGGATGGTTCATACGAAAATGCAAAGTTGTTCAACTGTGATTATAAAATTGTTGTAAACGGTCCGTTTGTTTCTCCTTGCGAAGAATTTGTAACCGTAAAAGGACAGACAACATTGGATCTGAAAGCAACTCCGTATGCAAGAATCAACGCTTCGGCCCAGGTTACGGGTAAAAAAATCACGATTACATACAAGGTGAATCCGACAAACAGCAATTTCAAGGTATCCGAAGTGTACGGCTACTGGAATTTTGCTCCGGGTGTTGATAATGGAAATGCCAACCAAGCAGGAAAGCAGACCGTTAAGGAGCAGGAAGGGACGATCGTTTTCGATCTGGAAAACGATAAAACCTATCAGGACAATCTGTACAAAATACAAGCAAATGGCAACAAAATATATGTACGTGTCGGTGCTAAAACAGAAGGCGCAGTCAACTACAGTACCATTATAGAAACGATTGTACAATAAATAACCTTTGGCACAGATATCCTTTTTGTTTGGATCTCTGTGCCTTTTTTATTCTTTAGAGCATGAAAAAAAGTATCTTACTCATCAGTCTGGCAGTTCTACCCCTATTCGGGTATAGCCAAAATGTATTACCGGACTGGGCTTTAGGCGGCTTTGTCAGACCGGAAAAAGCCAATCCGATCATTACCCCCAATCCTTCCAATCAATTCGACTGTCCCATGCAGGACAAAAAAATAGGATGGGAAGAGAGCGATGTGTTTAATCCCGCAGCAACCGTAAAAGACGGTAAAATATATGTCCTTTACCGGGCTGAGGACAATTCTGCAACAGGAATCGGCAAACGTACTTCGCGTATCGGATTAGCAGAATCCGAAGACGGTATCCACATGAAACGCCGGAAGACCCCCGTCATGTACCCGGACAAAGATAATATGAAGGAATACGAATGGGAAGGCGGTTGCGAAGACCCACGTGTGACAATGACGGAAGACGGTCTGTATGTCATGGCCTACACTTCCTGGAACCGGAAAGTGGCACGCCTCTGCATCGCCACCTCACATGACCTGGTCAAATGGGAAAAACATGGACCTGCTTTTGCTAAAGCCTACAACGGACGTTTCAAAGACATTTTCTGCAAATCCGGTTCCATGGTGACAACGATCAAAGACGGGAAACAAGTGCTGACGAAAATCGATGGAAAATACTTCATGTATTGGGGGGAACATGCGGTCTACGCAGCAACCTCCGACGATTTGGTCAACTGGACACCGATATTGGACGAAAAAAATGAACTGGCGACTGTCATCAAACCCCGTCCCCAATATTTCGACAGCGCCTTGACAGAGTGTGGTCCTCCCGCTATCCTGACAGACAAAGGTATCGTCTTGCTTTATAACGGCAAGAACCAGACAAACGACAGCAAGCGCGACAAGCGTTTCACAGCCGGAGCTTACTGTGCCGGACAGATTCTGACCGATCCGAAGGAACCGATGAAGGTTCTGCAACGTCTGGACGTTCCTTTCTTCCGTCCGATGGCTTCATTCGAAAAGAGCGGACAGTATGTCGACGGAACCGTCTTTATCGAAGGTTTGGTCTTTTTCAAAAACAAATGGTATCTCTATTACGGATGTGCAGATTCTCAGGTCAGCGTAGCTATTTACGATCCGGCCAAGAAAACTCCTGGCGATCAGATCCCGAATTAAAAGAATAATTTATGAAAAACATTTTTACAGGAATATTTTTACTTGTGTCTGCCTGCTTCATGCAAGCTCAGACACCCAATTATTACCGAAACCCGGATAAAATATATCTGGATTCGAAAGAAGGACATAACGGAAGTTTTACCTGGCAGATGCATAAGGCCGACGAGACGAAAGATCCGGCTGAAAAAATCTCACAACCAGGCTATCAGACCGGAAAATGGATGCCGGCAATCGTTCCGGGTACGGTCCTGAATTCCCTTGTCCACAACAAGGTGTATCCGGAGCCTTATTATGGCATGAACAACAAGTTAGACCGGAATATCATCCCAGATCTTGCCAAAACAGGACGCGAGTTCTACACCTATTGGTTCCGCACGGAATTTGACGTACCGGAAAACTATAAAGACAAAATCGTCTGGCTTCAGGTAGACGGCATCAATTATCGTGCCGAAATATGGGTAAACGGTTATCTGCTTGGCAATATGTCCGGCATGTTCAAACCGGAGTATATCAATATCACCGACTTCGCCCGTATCGGTCAGAAGAATGCCTTGGCAATCAAGGTTTATCCGGTCGATATGCCGGGAACCATCAAACCGAAGCAGTGGGGAGCTGCCGGCGAGTTTCACAATGGTGGAGACGGTAACATCGGACTGAACACAACCATGCTGATGAGTGTCGGTTGGGATTTCACCTTCAACGACGGCATCCGCGACCGTAATACCGGCATCTGGAAAAACATCAGTCTCTATGCCACAGATAAAGCAGTTATCCGCCATCCGTTCATCAAATCCGAACTTTCAAAACCCAACTACGACCTGGCAAAAGAAACTGTCAGCGTAGAAGTGACAAACCCGACACAGCGTGGCATAAAATGCACGGTCAAAGGAGAAATCATCGGCGAAAACATCACGTTCAGCAAAGACCTGAACCTATTCAGAGGAGAAACAAAGGAAATTTGTTTTACTCCGGAAGAATTCCCACAACTGACAATCAAGAACCCACGTCTGTGGTGGCCGATCTTCAAAGGGAATCCGGAACTGTACGAACTGAAACTGACCGTAAGCATAGACGGTAAAGTGTCCGATGAAACAAAAACCCGTTTCGGTATCCGGGAAATCACATCCGACCAGAATACACCGGACAAATCCCGCCAATTCTATGTGAACGGCAAGAAACTTTTCATCCGGGGAACCAACTGGATTCCGGAAGGGATGCTCCGTACCTCCGACGAACGTACTTATGCAGAATTGCGCTATACAAAACAATCCGGTATCAACCTGATCCGCATGTGGGGCGGCGGCATTGCCGAATCGGACTATTTCTTCCAGCTATGCGACGAAATGGGACTCCTTGTCTGGCAGGAATTCTGGATGACCGGAGACACCAAACATCCGCAGGATAAAGATCTATACCTGAGCAACGTCGAGGCAACCGTAAAACGCCTGCGCAACCATCCTTCACTGGCCTACTATGTTTCGTCTAATGAAAGCACGGAAATGCCAGGAGCAAAAGACCTGATCATGAAACTGGACGGGACACGCGGTTACCAGATGCAGTCGGAATGTGACGGCGTGCACGACGGCAGCCCTTACAAACAGGTAAACCCGATGCAGCATTACGAGAATACGGCATCCGAACGCGGTAGCCGTGTCGATGGCTTCAACCCGGAATATGGTTCGCCCACTATCCCGACAGTCGAAACACTCCGCGAAGTAATGGACGAGAAAGACCTCTGGCCGATCAATAAGGAGGTATGGGATTATCATGATGGCGGAGGATTCCATCTGATGTCGACCATGTACACGGACCTTACCAACCATTATGGCCCTTCCTCTTCCATCGAAGAGTTTGCCACCAAAGGTCAGGCGGTCGGTGCGATGAACTCAAAATCGATCTGGGAAGTCTGGAACTATAACAAATTCGGTTATGGAGACCGCTACGCATCAGGGTTATTGTTCTGGTATCACAACTGCCCAGTCAGTCAGGTTTGCGCCCGTATGTGGGACTACTCTTTGGAACCAACCGCCTCTTTATATCATACTCAGAACGCATTGGAACCGCTTCACGCACAGTTTGATTACTTGAAAAATACGGTTTCTGTTTATAATGACTACTACCAGGCATTCAAGGACTATAAAGTAACTGCCGAAGTGTACGACCTGAACAGCAAAAAGGTATGGGGCAAAAGCCAGAAGATCGATATCCCGGAAGACGGTGTCGTAAACGATATCTTCACAATCGATTTTCCCCAAAACATCACGCAGGTCCATTTCATAAAACTACGCCTGTTCGACACGAAAGGGAAAGAAGTCGCCAATACATTCTACTGGCGTTCCAACGACAAGTATGAAGGACGCAAGACCTTAACAGGCCCGACCTCATCCGGCTTCGAAGATCTGTCGAAATTGAAACAGGTGCAACTGAAGACTCGCTACCAAACTTATCAAGAAGGTGATCGGCATTTCATTAAAGCTGAAATAAAGAACCCTTCTTCAACCGTAGCATTCTTCACCCAGCTTCAATTGCTTGGTCAGGACAAAAAGCCGGTGCGCCCCAGTTTCTACACAGACAACTTCTTCTCGCTCTTACCGGGAGAAAGTAAAACCGTCATCATAGAAACAGCCGCAAGCGATATGCCATCCGAACCGACATTCGTTGTGAAAGGTTGGAATATCAAACCGAGTAGTTTCAAATTGTAATTCCATAACGGTAAATGCAGTATATGGTAGTATTTCTTGCCGATATCAGCAAGAAATACTACCTTTGTAGATATAATGTCACTATCAAACTTGCCGATAGATGGAAAACCAACACGATCGGAGTGACGGATGAAGCGATTAATGTAGACGACATCATCGAAACCACCAACCATTTCCGCGCCGTAGACTACATTATCCAAGAGAACAACGGCAAACTTACCGAAACGTACATCAAACAACTCCACTTTATTTTGAAATCCGGTACATCTGAAGAACGAAAAGAAATGTTCTACTACAACGGCTTACGGCACTGGCCGCACATCAAAGGATATCTGGCCGATACCTGCCTGACGGCACAGGATCATTTCAAGGTTTTGCTGGAGAAATTTCATATCAAATACGACCATAACTAAATTTGTTTCCGTACTTTTGCCGAAAATTTACAACTATGCCGACATTTTTCGTTGTCCTCATCAGTATTTATCTTGCGGGAAACATCTATATATTCAGGAGAGGGGCACAGGCTTTGGTAGCTCAGCCTTTCGGTGTTAAAGTTTTATTAGCCGTACTATTCTGGTGCGGTGCCTTGGCGTTTATCGGTAGTTTTTTAGCACGAAACACCAAATTGCCGGTTGTTTTGGCTCATACAGCCCACGAGATAGGGACCGGCTGGTTAGTTTTCACGCTTTATATGGTATTATGCCTAATCATATTCGATTTATTCCGACTTTTCAACTTTCCATGCAAATATGGTTTCTATATATCCTTATTTCTGACACTTAGCCTATTAAGCTATGGATACTATAACTACCAACATCCGAAAACAGAAGTTTTCAACATAGTTATCAACAAGCAGACGGTTCATAATGAACAGCCGTTGAAAGTCGTTTCCGTCAGCGACGTTCATTTAGGGTACGGGACAGACAAAGAAGAACTCAAACAATATGTCGAGATGATCAACGCGCAGAAACCGGATCTGATCCTGATAGGCGGCGACTTGATCGACAACAGCGTAGTTCCCCTTTATGAAGAAAAGATGACGGAGGAACTGGCTGAATTGAAAGCACCTTTGGGAATCTATATGGTTCCAGGAAATCATGAATACATCAGCGGCATACGGAAGAGTATGCAATTCATAAATGAAACGCCGATCCGCCTATTGAGAGACGATGTCGTAACATTGCCTGGCGGTATACAAATAATCGGACGGGACGATCGCAGCAATAAATCCCGGCTATCCCTGCAAGAACTGGTGAAAAACATTGATCCGGCAAAACCTGTTATCCTTTTGGATCATCAACCGTACAACTTGTCGGATACGGAAAATGCGGGCATCGACCTTCAGTTCAGCGGACATACGCATCGTGGACAGGTATGGCCGGTCAGTCTCATTACCGACCATCTGTTCGATCAAAGTTATGGTTACCGTAAGTGGGGAAACAGCCACATATACGTTTCCTCCGGACTATCGCTTTGGGGACCGCCTTTCAGGATAGGTACCGACAGCGAGCTTGTCGTATTCAACATTACCTGTAAATAGTTTGCAGACATGAAAGTTTTCATTCAATCGATAGTAGCACAGATATTACTAAATCCTTATATCTTCTGGCGAGGGTATCAGGCAATTCCCCCCAAAAAGAGTTGGAGGATTCCTTATATCTTGTTTTTTATCCTTGAATTATCAATCTTCTTTTTCGGATTTACGTTCCGCAATGTATTGCCGGACTCTGTCATGATTGCCATCCAATATATCTGTAACACCTGGTATATCGCATCTATTTATATCACGCTATCCCTATTGGGTCTGGAAGTGCTCCGGCTTAGCAACCGTTTCTTCCATTGGTTTCCCGGCTGGATTACGAGCCACTGGAAACAAACGAAACTGGTCCTGTTCTTTTTAGTCATGGCAATCGTTACCGGCCTGATGTTTCATGCTTACCATGTCGTCGCCTATCCGGTTGTCAAAGATGTATATGTCACCCTACCCAAAGGAAGTAGCAACCGTGACAGCATGACGATTGTCATGATGAGCGACCTCCATATCGGAGAAATGATCGGTAAGAAACTGGTACAACGATACGTGAAGATGAGCAACGCACAACATCCCGACCTGGTCGTCCTAGTAGGCGATATCATGGATTATGAATCACGCTTTGCCGAAAAAGCACATATCGAAGAGGATTTGAAACAACTGAAAGCCCCATTAGGCGTGTATGTGGTTTATGGCAACCATGAGTATCGCGCCAACCGCATAGCCAAATACCGTTGGCTGAAGAAAACAGGGGCGACGCTTCTGATCGATTCCGTTGCACGTCCGGACTCTTCATTCTATCTGATCGGACGGGACGACCATATCAACAAGAAAAGAAAGCCGTTACATGTACTCATGGCAGGCATAGACACAACCAAACCGATCATCGTATTGGATCATCAACCCTGGTCGTTCACCGAAATGACAATGAACGGTGTGGATCTCGGACTCCACGGGCATACCCATAACGGACAGCTATGGCCTTACCCCCTCGTAATGAAATTGATCTATGAATGTCCGTATGGCTACCATAAGAAAGGGCCGGTCCAGTTCTATGTATCTTCCGGCATCGGGATAGCCGGACCTCCCTACCGGGTCGGTACTGTATCAGAAATGATCGTGCTGCACATCCGGTTTGCCAATTAAGCAGGATGAAACATTGCCTCCATCATGGCGATATCCATCTTCACTTCCCCCTGCAACAGATATTGAGTTTGCTTTTGGACTACATTTTTATAGATTGCCAACGCTTTCTCCCGATCTCGCTCCTTATAAAGTGCCCAAGCACAGAGAAAACGCTGTTTTGAAGACATCAAAACACGGTATTGCCGAACGTAAAGTTCTATTTCTTTCGTGTATAACGTATCTGCCCATCGGTTATGCCCAGTCACCAGATCCAAATAGATGAGTTCGCAAACCACCTCTTTCGCCAAAAGCCCGATCATCTCCCCCTTGTGTCTTGCAATCTCTTCCAATGCAACATAGGCCTCTTCCATTTGCCCTAAATCCAGCAGTCGCCCTACTTGCAGCAAACGGATATTCAGTTGCATCGGTTCCCCGTAATCAATGTCATCCACCCAAGCAAACCACTCTTCCGGCATATCCTTTATCCGGATACCTTCTTGTATACAGGCATTGACGCGCAGCTGGACTATCATCGCCTTTTTACTCTTCGGGTACTTCCTCATCAAACGTACATTGGCCGCATCATTAGTAATTCCCCGCTTGAACGGGATGCCATTGAGCAATCCCAACGACACACCGGCAAAACACATCATAACCAGGAATTGTGCCAGCAGAGGAGAAGGATCTTCCACCACATACCAAACCACAAAAGCCAAAAGCGCTACCGACATATTGACAATAACGCCTCCCCAATGGTAAAGCACAACAGGGATCTCTTCCAAAGGCTTGTCAGGCGGGAGCATCAGGCATTGTCCACCTGTCCCCGCGATGCCGAAACGCTTCAAACGAAATTTTCCCTCTTGGCGAATCAGCGTCCAATTGAAAATACGGAAAGAGACAAAACGATAGCCGGAGAGCAGCCCGAAAAGCAAATGGCCTCCTTCATGCAAAACAATTTGCAAAATAAAAGCGACCAACGTACAAACGATGCTCCCGGCAAATATTCCCACCACCTCAAGCGCCTCTATCTTGGCCAGCTTCTGCACCAGTTCATTCCATGTCATATCCGTAAACGACACGATACCGGCACACACCAAAACAATGCCGATCAAACATCCGATGCCAAAAAACACAAGCAACTTCAAAGCACTCTTCATGGCAAGTCTCTTACCTCGATTATAATGTAACCGTTTTCTCTACCTTTCCCGGCGCTTCCAATGTCTGCTGGTATAATGCTGGATCACCCAACACTTCCAGCGCCTTATCCAAAACATCATCTTCTTTCAAGCTGTTTATCAACTCGCCTTTCTGGAAATAATAACGTTTCATAATCTCGGAAGTCAACAGTTTCTTAATCTGATCCTTGTTGCGGTCGAAATCCCGATCCAAGTCCGGAGTCAGTTTAGCTTCCAAAGAATTGAAGAGGGTAGAATCATTATCCATGTAACCTTCAAACTTAGCCACTTCTTTCAAGTTCTTCAACAGCTTTTCACTCTGCCGGTCATAGGTGAAGTTCTTTTCTTTAGCATATTGCTTGAAAGCCTCAAAATCTTCATCCGTCACCTCGAAGTCTTCGGGCGGAGCGATTTTCTTATGTTTTTGGGACCATTCGGCGACAAAGTCCGTTAAGAGAAAGTCTGTCACCAAATAGAACATCATAGTCGGTGTTTCCGGTTCTTCTATTTTAAAGTCAGGGGTAATACCGCCTCCATCCCGAACGGGACGTCCTTTGGAAGTATAGAATACGGACGTCAGGCTATCTGGAATAGCCCCGACGCTACCATCTGCTTTCCGGTGCGAATAGTCCATCTGCTGGATACAACGGCCGCTAGGGATATAATATTTGCTCATCGTCACTTTCACACTTCCATTATAAGGAAGTTCACGGGGAGACTGCACAAGTCCCTTTCCGAAAGAACGCTGTCCGATCAACACAGCACGGTCCATATCCTGTAAAGAGCCCGAAACGATCTCGGCAGCAGAAGCAGAGGCTCCATTAATAAGGACAGCCATCGGCATCACCGTGTCGAGAGGTTCGCCCGGTGTCCGGTAAGTGCGGTCCCACTGGCTGATCTTCCCTTTTGTCGAAACCACTTCTTTCCCCTTCGGGACGAACATACCGACTATTTGCGTAGCGCTTTCCAACAAACCGCCGCCATTGTTACGCAAGTCCAGAATCAGTGATTTTATATGATGGTTCTTTTTCAAGTCTTCAAACGCATTTTTTACTTCCTGCGCACTCTTATCTGTAAAACCCTTCAAATAGATATAGCCTACGCTATCACCACGCACACCATAATAAGTAACCTGATTTTCCAAAATCTGCCTGCGCACCAGTTCCACTTCACGCGGTTTCTTGTCATACGGACTCTGTATCTTCAATACCATTTTCGTATTAGGGACACCTTTCAACAGGGCACTCACCTCATCCGAAGATTTGTCGGTCACATCCACCGTATCGATAGTCAGAATGCGGTCGCCCGCTTTCAATCCTGCCAAAGCAGCCGGCATCCCTTCAAACGGCTCGATAATATAGACACCGCCTTCTTTCCGTTCACGGATATAAGAACCGATACCGCCATATTCGCCGGTCGTCATGAATTTCAGTTTATCCATTTCCTGCTCCGGGTAGTATTCGGTATAAGGGTCCAAGCCGCCTAACATGGCATCGATACCCCGACGCACCGTTTTCTCGACGTCGACCGAATCCACATAAAACATTTCCACCTCTTTTACCAGAGCGTTAAAGATATCCAGGTTCTTACTGACCTCGAAACGATTGTCTTTCTGTGCCTGTCCGGGAATCACGCCTCCTAACAGAAGCAGCAAACTAAAAAGAACTATTATTTTCTCTCGTTGTTTATACATAGAATATTTAGTTAATTAACGACGTAAATGTATATAATAAACGCTTGTCAGGACAATATACTATTTACTTTTAACTTTATTTGTTCCCATTTATCATCCGGTATCTGCGCCCCGATGACATCAATTATGTAACCGGCCAAAAGCGATCCGATACGTGCCGACTGCTCCAAAGTCGCACCGACCGACTGTCCGTAAAGGAATCCGGCGGCAAAGTGGTCGCCGGCTCCCGTCGTGTCGACCGGTTTGCCGCCTTCCGCCGGAACAGCGATAACCTGTCCCTTGCTTCCCACCAGAGCGCCTTCTTTTCCTAAAGTGACTAAAGAAATCTCTACCTGTTCTGAAAGGACCTTGACCGCTTCGTGTGCTTTCAGCCCGGTAAAGGCTTCCGCTTCGCTTTCGTTGGAGAAAAGGATATCGACATATTCAGGGATAATATCGTCTAATAGCCCCCGGAAAGCATTCACGATATTGAAGTTAGATAGATCGAGGGCAACCTTCAATCCTAACTTTTTCGCTTTCTGCATAGTAGTGCGCACCAGTTCTTCGTTCACCAACAGATAACCTTCGATATAAATACATTGGTAAGCGGAAAGCATCTCTTCCGTTATCTCATCCGGCGTGATCGTCGGGGCCGGTCCGAGGAAGGTTCCCATCGTACGCTCGCCATCGGGAGAAATCAGAACCGTGCAGCTACCGGAAATACCGTCTGTCTTGGCAAAATAGGGAGAGACATTCGCTTTTTTCAAAGCCTCTTCATAATACTCACCTACAGAATCGGATCCGATCTTACCTATAAATCCTGCTTTTGCTCCCAAAATAGCCATCGCACGCATGGTATTGCATACTGAACCTCCCGGTGCCTGACTGCGTTCAAGGCCTTCCTGCGATTTACGGATTTTAATCATCTGCTCCTGGTTGATCATATCCATTGCGCCTTTCTGTATGCCTACTTCCGCCAGTACATCATCGTTCTCAAGCTTCAGCAGAACGTCTACCAAAGCGTTTCCTAATCCAATCGTATTCATTTTTTCTATTTTTTTTCGCAAAGATATTGCATATTTCAAAAAGAACCTCTACTTTTGCAGTGCAAATTCAGAAAGGGATTAATAAGTCCCGAACTGAAAGAAATAAATTCTTCCTTAGCTCAGTTGGTTAGAGCATCTGACTGTTAATCAGAGGGTCCTTGGTTCAAGTCCAAGAGGAAGAGCAAAAGACATCGGGAAAGACTGAAAAAGACATATTCTTCCTTAGCTCAGTTGGTTAGAGCATCTGACTGTTAATCAGAGGGTCCTTGGTTCAAGTCCAAGAGGAAGAGCAAAAGACATCGGGAAAGACTGAAAAAGACATATTCTTCCTTAGCTCAGTTGGTTAGAGCATCTGACTGTTAATCAGAGGGTCCTTGGTTCAAGTCCAAGAGGAAGAGCGAAAGAGAGAGATACTTCACAAGAGTATCTCTTTTTTTATGCATGATTGGGACGATAACCTGATCGAATAATTGCCTGGCAGGTTATAGTCTTTTTACGTGTAATTATATTACCTTTGCATTATGGGAAAGAATAAATTAGCAAAGTTTGACGACATGGCGAGCTATCCCCATGTGTTCCAATATCCGTTTGCAACCCTTCAAGAGAAAGGATTTGAGCTAAAGGGGCACTGGCACGAACAGTTCTTTAAGAACGACAATCCGATCGTGCTTGAATTAGGCTGCGGAAAAGGAGAATATACGGTAGGTTTGGGAAAGTTATTTCCCAACAAAAATTTTATAGGAGTCGATATCAAGGGAGCCCGTATGTGGACAGGGGCGAAAGAATCGCTTGAGGCAGGTATGACGAACGTTGCCTTCCTCAGGACCAGTATCGAACTGATCGCCCATTTCTTTGCTGCCGGAGAGGTGGCCGAGATCTGGCTCACCTTCCCTGACCCGCAGATGAAGAAAGCGAACAAACGCCTTACCTCCACTCGCTTCATGAAGATGTACCGCGAGATACTGGCGGGAGACGGCATCATACATCTGAAAACAGACAGCAACTTCATGTACACCTACACCTGCGAGATGGTAAAAGCAAATCGCTATCCCGTACTGTTCAGCAACGACGATTTGTATCATTCGGGGCTGACAGACAACATTCTTTCTATCAAGACCTATTATGAACAGCAGTGGTTGGACCGCGGATTAACCATCAAATATATCAAGTTTGTCTGTGAAGAACGGGATGAACTGGTAGAACCGGAAGTGGAAATCGAATACGATCCGTATCGCAGTTTCAACCGGAGCAAACGGAGTGCGTTGGCTTCCGGCAAATAATTCATAAATCATAAATTATAAATCATACAACATGACACTCTATCCAAAGCTAATCATGGACGCACTGGCAAAGGTGCGTTACCCCGGCACAGGAAAAGACCTTGTGACAATGGGTATGGTAGAAGATAATATCCGGATCGACGGTAACAAAGTAAGCTTCTCGCTCCTTTTCGAAAAACCGAACGATCCGTTTATCAAATCGGTGGTAAAAGCTGCCGAGACGGCTATCCTTACTTACGTAGGAGAAGAAGTGGACATCAAGGGTAATATCACGGTTGACGCCAAGCAGGCGGCCCGTCCTGAACCAGACAAGCTGCTGCCGGAGGTAAAAAATATCATCGCCGTATCTTCCGGCAAGGGTGGCGTAGGCAAAAGTACAGTAGCGGCCAACTTGGCGGTAGCGCTGGCTTTGCAGGGTCACAAGGTCGGTTTACTGGATGCCGATATCTTCGGTCCTTCGCAGCCTAAGATGTTCAATGTAGAAGAAGCCCGTCCCTATATGGTGGAGGTGGGAGGCCGCGAACTGATCGAACCGGCTGCCAACTACGGCGTGAAGCTACTGTCCATCGGTTTTTTTGTCAATAAGGAAGACGCCGTCCTTTGGCGCGGCGCAATGGCAAGCAATGCCTTGAAACAGTTGATCGGCGACGCCAACTGGGGCGATCTGGACTATTTCCTGATCGACCTGCCACCGGGAACAAGCGATATCCACCTGACGATGGTACAGACATTGGCCATCACCGGCGCCATCGTTGTCAGCACACCGCAAGAAGTGGCGTTGGCAGATGCCCGCAAAGGGATCAGTATGTTTACAGGTGAGAAGATCAACGTACCAGTATTGGGACTGGTCGAGAACATGTCTTGGTTCACGCCTGCCGAGCTGCCAGAAAACAAATACTACCTGTTCGGCAAAGAAGGAGGCAAACGTCTGGCGGAAGAACTGAATATCCCGTTGCTAGGACAAATCCCCATCGTACAAAGCATTTGCGAAGGTGGAGACAGCGGAAAGCCAGTCGCCCTCAATCCGGACAGCATCACTGGCCAGGCATTCCAGAAGTTAGCCGAAAATGTCGTGAAACAGATCGATTACCGTAACGAACATTTGGATCCGACAAAGAGGGTTGTTGTTACCAAGAAGTAATAAGAGAGTGAGTAGGATGTGTCAAAAAGAAAGAGAAATCAATTCCTTGCCGGGGGATTAATCCCCCGGCAAAAGAGAGAGATAAATTTTGACACATCACCAAGAAATTGGACACAATCCTATCTTCTTATTATAAAGTATACCGTCTTAGGAAAGCGACCGTCCGATGTATTTCGGGATACATGATGATGTCTTCGCCAATGAAGGGAACCTCTTTGCGATAGGCTTTCAAGAATTTCTCCAAGATAGGGGAAGTACGCGCCGGACGACGGAACTCGATACCTTGTGCCGCATTCATCAGCTCGATCGCCAGGATATGATCCAAGTTGTCCATAATCTTAAAGAGCTTCGTCGCCGCATTGGCTCCCATACTCACATGGTCTTCCTGCCCGTTGCTGGACACGATCGAGTCGCTGCTGGCGGCATAACAGTACATCTTGTTCTGGCTTACCATGCTGGCTGCCGCATATTGCGGGATCATAAAGCCGGAATTCAGTCCGGGATTGGCAACCAGAAACTCAGGCAAGCCCCGAAGCCCCATGATCAACTGCGCGACACGGCGTTCGGAAATATTTCCCAACTCAGCCAACGCAATCGCAAGGAAATCGTAGGAGATCGCCAACGGCTGGCCGTGGAAATTACCTCCGGAGATGATCTTGTCCTCGTCAGGGAAGATCGTCGGGTTGTCCGTCACGGAATTGATCTCGGTAAGCAATACGCCGGAGACATACCGGATCGCATCTTTCGTCGCCCCGTGTACCTGCGGGATGCAGCGGAACGAATACGGGTCCTGCACATGCTCCTTCTTCCGGCTGATCAGTTCGCTGCCCTCCAGAATACGGCGGAAAGCATCGCCCGTCTCGATCTGTCCGGGATGCGGACGCATCTGCTGGATGCAATCCATAAAAGGATCGATCCGCCCGTCGAAGGCTTCGAGCGACAAGGCTGCAATCAGGTCCGCCCGCTTCGACACGGCAAAAGCACGCATCAGGGCAAACACGCCGTTGGCACTCATAAACTGCGTACCGTTCAGCAACGCCAATCCCTCTTTACTCATCAGGCGCACCGGCTTCCAGGCAAACTCGTCCAGGACACTGATTGCCTCCCTCTTCTTCCCTTTATAATACACATCTCCCACTCCGATAAGCGGAAGGAAAAGATTCGCCAACGGAGCCAGGTCGCCCGACGCACCAAGCGAACCACGGTCATAGACGATCGGGAGCACGTCATTATTAAAGAAATCAAGGATACGCTGCACCGTTATCACCTGCACGCCGCTATGCCCCAGCGACAAAGCATGCGCCTTCAACAGCATCATCAGGCGGACAATCACCGGGCTCACCTCATCCCCCACGCTACAGGCATGGCTTTTCACCAAATTCTCCTGCAAGGTGCTGAGTTCATCCGGCGAGATATTCTTATTACACAAGGAACCAAAGCCTGTCGTGATGCCGTAAAGCGGCTCGCTCTGTGTCTCGATCTTCCGGTCCAGATAATCGCGGCAACGCTGGATACGTTCCTTCACTTCCGGGGTCAGTTCCAACTTCATATTTCCGGTCAGTATCTCTTCGATACGTTCGAACGTCAGCGGTTCCGCCCCCACATAATGTACATTTCCCATAACGTTCTACTTTCAATTTTCAACTTTCAATTGCTCCTGCGTCCAATCCAGCAACTTCTTTTCTATCCGGATCGCTTCGGATTCGAGGAAATCCGCTTTCTCCGACATCCGTTTGACAAACGCTTCATCCTTTATGGATGTAAGATTGATACGGACATTCAGCAAAGCCCCTAACACACAAGTACGGGCCGTCATCATCGCCACACAGGCATCGGTCACGGCATTCCGGTTCCCTTTATGCGCCACATATATAATAGTCTCCATCACCGAGGCAATCTCTTCGGCCACTTCCATCGGGACCATAGCCGCCTGTTTCGTCGCGTCCTGGATCACCCGGCTGCGCTCGGCTTTTTCCTCCTCCGTTTCCTTCGGGAGTTTAAAGGCGGCAAACACACGGTCGTACGCTTCGCTGTCGCGGTCTATATCCCGGATCAGCCGTTCACGAATGATGGCTGCCTCCGTCGCGATTGTCCGCATCTGGCCTTCCACATCGGCATATTTCTTCTTACCGATCGTCAGGTTTGCCACCATCTCGGTAAGTGCCGTCGCAATAGCCCCGTTCAGAGCCGAGATACTTCCGCCCCCCGGAACAGGCGCGCTACCCGCCGTTTCTGCAAGAAATCCTTTGATTGTCAAATCTACAAGCATTGTGTCTATTATTTAAGATTAAACATTTTATCTTCATCCCGTCAAACGATATAAAGCACGCCGTCTTTGATAACCGTGTCCACGATATTCATTCCTATATGATAAGGAAGGAACTTATAAGAAGGGAATTTCAACAAGACCAAGTCCGCCTTCTTTCCGACATCGATGCTACCGACCTTCTTTTCCCGCCCTAACGCTGCCGCTCCGTTGATCGTAAGGGCGGTCAGGGCTTCTTCGGGAGTAAGTTTCATCTGGATGCAGGCCAGGGCGAACAACAACGGGATCGAACCGGAGAAGCAACTACCGGGGTTCAGGTCGGAAGCCAGTGCCACGGCGCAACCGGCATCTATCATCCGGCGTCCCGGAGCATAAGGTTCATTTAGCGAGAAAGCGGTAAGCGGAAGCAAAGTCGCGATCGTCCCCGAACGTGCCAGGCGTTTGATGCCGGTATCGGAGATATGCAACAGATGGTCGGCACTCACGGCTTTCAGGCGGGCTGCCAATTCGGCTCCTCCGAAAGAAACGATCTCATCGGCATGAAGTTTCAGTTTGAAACGCTGGCTGCGGGCTGCTTTCAACAAACGTTCGCTTTGTTCGACCGAGAAAACGCCTTGTTCGCAAAAGACATCGCAGAAGGTTACCGAATGTTCTGCACGCACATGGGGCAACACTCCTTCTATTATGTAATCGACATATGCGTCCGTACGCCCGGCAAACTCCGGCGGGACAGCATGTGCACCGAGGAAAGTAGAGACCACATCCAACGGGTGTTCGTCGTTCAACTCCTTCATGACACGAAGCTGGATCAGCTCGGTCGCCAAGTCAAGACCGTAACCACTCTTTCCTTCGACAGTAGTCACGCCCATATCCATCATAGCGTCGAGACGGTCGTATGCATCGCCGTACAGGTCATCATAGCTGGCGTTCCGGGTCGCATTCATCGTATTGACGATCCCGCCTCCCCTTTCCATGATCGACATATAGCTGTCTCCTTTCATCCGCCAAGAGAACTCCTCCTCTCGGTAACCACCGAAGACGAAGTGTGTATGGCTATCCACAAACCCTGGCAGAAGCGCACGTCCGGAAGCGTCTACTTCCAGATAATCTCCGACATCCACTTGCCGGAGGACCTCTTCAGTCGGTCCCACATGCGTGATAATACCATCCGACATAGCAACCGCCCCGTCCTCGATTATCCCGACATCGGACATAGCCTTCCCCTTCTTCGCTTCAAAACCAGAACAAGTCACCACCTGCGACGCATTCCGTATCAATATCTTTTCGTCTTCCATCGTCTATCCCATTATCCTGGTTTCCAATACCTGATCTATTGAAAAGTCTTCCAGTCCCAAATAGTAAGAAGCCGTATCAATCAACGCCTCCATCGGAACCAACCCAATAATCTCGCTTCCGACGACTGGGACACCATAGCGACGTGCCTCAATGCGTACCAGCTCGAAAGCGCGATAAAGGGCGGTGCGGGTATAATCGGTCATATTGATCGAAACCTGCACGATGCCGCGTTCTTTCAGTTCCACTCCCATCGCCTTGCAGTAGCGGAGCCCGCCACCTATGAAGCGGATCTTTTTGGCGATACTGCTCGCGATCTCCAGGTTCGCCGTGCCCAAATTGACGTTATAAGCCACCAGCGGCATACGGGCGCCGATCGCCACTGTCCCTGCCGACGGATGCCGTTCGGCAGGCCCGAAGTCAGGTTTCCATTCCGGCTGCTTGATCTTTGCTTCCATACCCTCAAACTCTCCTTTGCGGATCGCCGCCAAGTTTTCTCGGTGTGGAGCCGAAGCCGACTTCTCATACAGGAAGACCGGCACTCGATAGAGAGCAGCCACCTTCTCGCCCACTTCTTTGGAGAGCGCAATCGCCTCATCCATCGTACACCCTCTGATCGGGATAAAAGGAACGACATCGACCGCTCCCATCCGAGGATGCTGCCCGGAGTGTTTCGTGAGGTCTATCAGTTCCACTGCCTGCCCGATAGCTTCGAGCAGCGCGTCTTTCAAGGCTTCCGGTTCACCGACTACCGTCACGACCAGTCGGTTATGATCTTCGTCATTACTGTAATCCAACAGCTTTACACCGGCTTTGGCACGAAATTTATCTACTATCTTTTCTATTTTCGCTAAATCCCTTCCCTCACTGAAATTGGGGACACATTCCATTATCTTATTCCATGTACTCATACTTTGCGTTTTAAAGAGGTACGTATACTATTTTGAATTAAATCTTCTTTCGGAATAAAAGGCAACGTGATATGATACCAATCGCCATAGCTTTCGTTAAAGGCCGCACTGGTGGACATGGCATTCGGATTCCTGGCCCAGGAACGGCGTGCCACTCCTCCCATCACATCCCAGAGCATGGCGGAACGAAGGATTTCGTCCACCCGTTCGCTTCCATCCAGCACCATACCGAAACCACCGTTTACCGCTTTCCCGATACCGACTCCGCCGCCATTATGAAGGGCAACAAGGCTCATACCCCGTGCCGCATTTCCGGCAAAACACTGGACAGCCATATCGGCCATGACGTTACTTCCGTCATAAATATTGGACGTTTCGCGGAAAGGCGAATCCGTCCCACTCACATCATGATGGTCACGTCCGAGCATGATCGGCCCGACTTCACCGTTTCGCACCATGCGGTTGAAGCGGAGCGCGATATTCAATCTTCCTTCCGCATCCTGGTAGAGAATGCGCGCCTCGGTACCGACAACAAGCCGGTTTGTCTCGGCATCGCGAATCCAGTTGTAGTTATCCCTGTCCTGCCCGCGCCGGTTCGGATCGATGCAATCCATAGCTGCTTGGTCGGTCTTTACCAGATCTTCATGTTTCCCACTCAGACATACCCAGCGGAAAGGCCCGTAACCATAGTCGAAAAGTTCCGGCCCCATAATGTCCTCGACATAGGAAGGCCAGATGAAACCGTCTTTCTCATCGACTCCGTTCCGGGAAATTTCCTTTACACCGGCATCGTAGATGGCTTTCATAAACGAGTTTCCGTAGTCGAAGAAGTAAGTGCCGCGAGCCACAAGCTTCTTGATTACCTCGAAATGACGGTGCAGGGACTGATCGACCAACGAGCAGAACCGGTCCATATCGTGAGAAAGAAGTTCCGTACGCTCGGCAAAGGAGATGCCGACAGGACAGTAACCACCTTCATAGACGGCATGACAGGAAGTTTGGTCACTCAGCAGATCGATCCGGATCACCTGCGTCTCGGCATACTCTAACAAGTCTACTATATTGCCATGATAAGCGATCGAAATCGGTTCCCTTACCTGCATAGCCTCCTGCGCCATACGGAATGCCTCTGCTTTATCTTCAGTCACATGCTGAACCCAACCTTGCGAATGGCGGGTCTGGATGCGGGAACTGTCCACTTCTGCAATGATACTGGCAGCACCGGCTATAACGGCCGCTTTCGGTTGTGCCCCACTCATTCCTCCGAGACCGGAGGAGACAAAGAGATGCCCACGCAAATCCTGATCCTGCGGAATGCCTAATTTCTTCCGCCCGGCATTCAATAAGGTATTGAACGTCCCGTGCACGATCCCCTGCGGACCGATATACATCCAGCCGCCGGCGGTCATCTGTCCGTAATTAGCGACACCCATCTGGGCGGCTATATGCCAGTCTTTCTGATTGTCGAACAAGCCGACCATCATGGAATTGGTAATAATCACACGGGGTGCATCCGGCTTGGAACGGAACAGTCCCAACGGATGTCCGGACTCGATCACGAGTGTCTGCTCGCTCGTCAGTATTTCGAGATATTGCTTGATCAGGCGATACTGCATCCAGTTCTGGCAAACCTGCCCGGTTTCGCCATACGTGACCAGTTCGTATGGATAGAGAGCGATATCGAAACTGAGATTGTTGTCGATCATCACCTGAAAAGCCTTTCCCTCCAGACATTGCCCTTTATATTGGTCGACCGGCTTAGCTTTCAAGTCTCCTTCCGGCCGGTAACGGTATCCGTAAATGCGGCCGCGAGTCATCAACTCTTCCATAAACTCCGGAGCCAGCACTTCATGCAACTCTTCGGGAATGTAACGGAGCGCATTCTTCAAGGCCGTTTCTGTTTGTGCAGGCGTAAGTGAATAGCCGCGATCAGGAGCGCGGCGGATACCGGGAACAAAAGATGGGTAAACCGGCAATTGGTTACTTAGGCGTACTTCCATAACATGATATTTTAAGGTGTTTTCTTACAATCTGTAAGTAAATAGCAGAAGTAAGAGGCGTACAAGATAAGCATTCTCTTTCATCTTGCCAACCGGCACAATTATGTTTAGAAGCACAAAAAGGGCCATTCCCTTAACCAGGAACAGCCCTTTTCTATCGGATTAAAATCTATTCTTATTTACCAGCTTCAGCAGCTGCTTTCTTATTGATCTTCTTCTTCTGCAATTCGTAAGCGATAGGAGTTGCCACGAACAGAGTAGAATATGTACCGATAATGATACCTAACAAGATAGCGAACGTAAAGCTACGGATCGTCGCACCACCCAGGATGAAGATACACAATACAACTACCAATGTAGTTAATGATGTATTGAAGGTACGGGATAAAGTCGAGTTCAATGCATCGTTGATCACCTGATAACGATCACGCTTCGGATACAGACCGATCGTTTCACGGATACGGTCGAACACAACCACGGTATCGTTGATAGAGTAACCGATGATGGTCAGGATAGCCGCGATAAAGGTCTGGTCGACTTCCATAGAGAACGGCAATACCTTCCAAAGCAATGTGTAGAATGAAATAATACACAAAGTCGTGACAGCTACAGAAGCGAATGCACCGACAGAGAATGAGATGTCGCGGAAACGAAGCAAGATATAAGCCGCCATACAGAACATGGCAAATACAACTGCGAGAAACGCAGCGTTCTTGATATCGTCTGCCATACTCGGTCCTACCTTCTGTGAGCTCTGGATATACTGATCCGTGAACTGAGCCAAAGTCGTTCCTTCCGGAAGCAATGACTTGACACCTTCAAACAATTTATTTTCGATTTCCTGGTCGATAGCCGGATCATTGTCTTCAATCTTATAGTTGGTAGATACACGAACCTGGTCGGGAGTACCGATCTGGATAACGCTAACAGAACCATCCAACTGCGCATCCAACAGATTACGGACTTCGTCAGTCTTCACATCCTGGGCGAAACGGATCACATAGTTACGTCCACCGGTGAAATCGATACCGTTGTTCAAACCGATAGTAGACATGGAGATCGCACCCAAAACGATAATACCGGCCGGAATCAGATACCCAACCTTACGGGCTGCCAAGAAGTTGATCTTCGGATTCGTCAATAAATCTTTCGTAATAGAAGTCGTAAAGGTTACGTTCTTCAGTTTATCTTTAGCCAGCAATGCTTCATAGACGATACGAGTCAGGAAGACTGCCGTCAGGAAGGACGCGAACAAACCGATAATCATCGTCGTGGCAAAACCACGGATAGGACCCGTACCGAAATAGAACAATACGACACCAGTGATGATGGAAGTCAAGTTCGAGTCGAAGATTGCAGAAAATGCATTGCTGTAACCATCGGCAATTGCTTTGTTCAACGATTTACCGGCACGAAGTTCCTCTTTCGTACGTTCGTAGATCAACACGTTGGCATCGACAGCCATACCCAGCGTCAACACCATACCGGCAATACCCGGCAACGTAAGGACTGCCTGGAAGGATGCAAGGATACCCATTGTGAAAAAGATGTTCAATACCAAAGCACCGTCGGCGATCAAGCCCGGAAGAACTCCGTAGAAGGCACACATGTAGAACATCAACAGGATCAAAGCCAAAACAAATGAGATAACACCGGAATTGATAGCTTCCTGACCCAAAGACGGGCCGACAACGTCTTCCTGTACGATATGTACGGAAGCAGCCATTTTACCGGATTTCAACACGTTAGCCAAGTCCTTTGCCTCTTCCGGAGTGAAGTGGCCTGTGATCTGAGAACGTCCGCCTGTGATTTCCACCTGCACGTTAGGAGCTGAATAAACCATATCGTCGAGAACGATAGCAACCGCTTTACCGATATTTTCTTTTGTCAGGCGAGCCCATGCTTTAGCCCCTTCTGCGTTCATAGTCATGCTAACCTGCTGTTCTGAACGGCCTGCCTGCTGAACGAAGTCTGCATTAGCATCCGTTACAACGTCACCTCCCAAAGCAGGCGTTCCGTCGCGGTTCGTCATCTTGATTGCATACAAGTAGAAATATTGTTCTTTTTCATCGATAGCCTTTACGCCCCATTTCAAAGAAAGGTTACGCGGCAGGATATCTTTTACCTGCTTCATGTTCAAGTATTCGTTGATCTTGGCAATATCTTTCTTATCGGCAATACCGACAACCGGTCCGGGAGCCAACTGTCCGTTATACTGGTTGATCTGCAGAACGGCGAACAACGGATGTTGCTTTGCGAATTCTTCCATGCTCTTGGCTGCCTGTGCTTCAGGCTTGTCTTCACCGATCTTAGCCAGCAGAGAATCTGCGTCGTTGGTTGTTTCGGCAGCAGCATTGTCGGCAACTACTTCTTCCGTTGCTTCGATAGCCGTAGTATCCGAACCTACAGCAGCAGTATCGTCCGATTTCAGGATTGTAGCCAACATATTATCGGCGGCAACCAACTGCTGGTAGATTTCCGGCAAGTTGTATGTTTCCCAGAATTCGAGGTTGGCACTACCCTGTAATAATTTACGCACACGTTCCGGTTCTTTCACACCCGGAAGTTCAACCAGAATACGACCGGCAGTTTCCAGACGCTGGATGTTCGGAGACACCACGCCGAAACGGTCGATACGGGTACGCAATACGTTAAATGAATTATCGATTGCACTCTTCAGTTCTTCCTTCAACACGGCGATTACCTGTGCGTCCGAGCTCTGCGGAGTGATTTTGTCTTTCAATTCGAAAGTACTGAAAATAGCGGATAAACGGGCGCCATTATCTAACTTCTTATACTCTTCTGCAAATAGATCAATAAAGTCCTTCTGACTTGTAACCTGATTTTCATAAGCCAGGTCCAATGCTTTATTGAAGTTCTCGTCCTGATTGTTGTTCGAAAGCGAGCGAATCACATCGGCCACATTCAATTCCAGAACGACGTTCATACCGCCCTTCAAGTCAAGCCCTAAACTGATTTCCATTTCACGGCACTCCTTGAGCGTATAGCCCAACCATACCTTCTGAGTAGATAACGAGTCCAAATAAGAACTCTCTTTTACCGGATCTCCACCTGCATACTCAGCGGCTTTACTGTTGTAATGTCTTGTCACGAACGAGAATGACAGATAAAACATACAGACAAGCGTAAGTAACACCGCAAAGACCTTTACAAATCCTTTGTTTTGCATTTGAATCTTATGTTTATGTTATTATTCGTTTTTTCACAGGGTGCAAATATAGGCTTTTTTTCTTTGTCCAACAGTAATTAGATTAATTTATTTGTCACACTCTTAGTTTATTTCAGCCACAATTATATATCTTTGCCCGTAAAAAACATAAGTAAAGAATAACCATGAAGCAACTTTTATTATTAACGCTATTTATCCCGGCCCTACTCTGGGCTCAGGAAGATTCCAAGTATTTAGCCGGAGCCGTTCCGGTCGAGAATGGTAAAGTAGTATTCGCAAAGGAGATAAACGCACCTTCTTTTTCGAAAGATGAAGTATATGACAAAATGCTGGACTGGGCGGACGGTTTCTTCAGTGAAGACGGTAACCGCGTTGTCTATTCCGACAAGGCAAAAGGCGACATCGCCGCAGTAGGGCAAACCAACCTGGTCTTCCAGAGCACCGCCCTTTCTCTGGACCGTACGGAAATGAACTATCGCGTCACGATGGAATGCGAGAACCAGAAATGTATAGTGAAAGTGGCCGGTATCCGTTACGAATATAATGTATCGTACCAGCGTGAACCGGAAAAATACACCGCCGAAGAATGGATTACAGATAAGTATTGCCTGAACAAAGACCAAACCAAATTGAACCGAGGCAACGGCAAATTCCGAAGAAAGACAGTCGATTTCATTGACGAAATGTTTGCCTCCGCCTCCGCCGCTTTAGGCACGCAGGCAACCGCCAATGTAGTTCCGGCAACACCGGTCACTCCCGCCCGGACTGTGACACCTGCCCAGACCACCCAACCGGCAACTCCGGTTCCGGCAAAAGAAGGATATGTGGCTTTTGCCGCCGACAAGGTTCCGTCTACATTATTACAGATGTTACCGGAAAGCGATATGCAGGTCGTATCCGCCGGTAAGCCGGATACAAAAGAGACATCCGCCCAGTGGAAAGGCACGGGCAATATGTTCGGCAAATCGATTGCCTCGATCGCCATCAGCAAAGATAGTCCTGTCTATAAAGAAATAGGTAACAATGACACATATAGCTTGTCTTTCTTCAAGAAAGGTGAAAGCGGGGATGCCTGGCTGATCATCGACTGCCGCAAGCAGGGCGAAACGGCAGAAGGCCAGCAGATAACCGTCATCGGTGAAATCGTAAATGTATGGATGAAATAGGATGATGAAAAAGCTGTTTTTCCTTCTATTGATCATGCTCCCTGCGCTGGCAACGGCACAGGGGCATAAAGGCGAAGTCGATGAGTGTGCCCCGATGAGAAACGGGAAAGTATGCTATCGCGACACAGTCCATGTGAAAGATATGAGCCAGGACCAGATATTCGAAGTAATCAACCAATGGGCGAAGAAAAGCTATGCGAAAGATATATTCCTGTCGAATGTCAACTCCAAGAAGTCCAAAGGGACTATCAACGTTTCTTCCAAAGTCGAGATGCTGTTGAACGATACAGACAAAACGATCATCAAATACAAGATGAAAATCAATTGCCACGACAACTGCTACTCGGCAGAAGTTAGCAATATCGTTTATCAATACGATCCACAGAACAATAAGAAGTTCAAGACGTATTCGGCAGAAAGCGTAATCGCCAATAATGGCAAAAGCAATACGGTTGCCTTGATCAAGGATCCGAAGCTGTTTTGTAATGCCACGTTCTTCTTCGTCGAAAACCTGTTTGCCGACATCCTGGATGCAGTGAACGATGCGGAACTGTAGCATAAAGAGCTAACTCCATAAGCACGGCACAAAAATTCCCCTATACGAGAAACTATGGCTTCCTGTATAGGGGAATTTTTCATTTTCAATCATTCTCTTTCAACTGCAAGTAACACCATAACGGATAATGATCGGAATAACGCACCTTGTCGACCGTGCAGTTGATCGGTTTCATATTGGCTGAATGCAGGATGTTGTCGATCCTGAACCAAAAGAAGTTTTCATTATAGGTGACCCCGACACCACGGCCTGAAGCAGCATAAGCATCTTTCAACGGCCCCTGGATCGTACGATGGGCATAGGAAATCGGCGTATCGTTGAAGTCACCGCACACCAATACATAATCGGTATCGATCTTTTTGATTTCTTCGGCAACCGCTCTCGCCTGACGGGCACGTATCCGGAATGCAGGTCCCAACTTCTGTTCGATGGAACTTCTCAAACCATCGAGCGTTTCGGAATTCAGATTCTTGATAAATGCGGAATAATGGCTCCGGTCCTCCATCGTCAGCTTGAAAGACTCCAAGTGGTTATTGATCAAAGTCAACTTCTTTCCTCTTATATCCAGTTCATGAATGGACGAGCCGTTGAAAGAGCTGTCATACTTGATCTTACGGGATTTGGAGATCGGATATTTGGAAAATACGGCTATATTGAATTTGAGCGTACCGGAGGTTCCGATCGGAATAATGGAGCGATACCTATACATCTTCAAGGCATTGGCGATCTTCTGATTCGTCAAAAAGTTCTTGGAAGTACCTACTGCATATTCCTGCAGACATACGATATCCGCACCGGAATTTGCAATATACCGTATGATCGGATTCGGAGCATCTTCCGTATGGCCTTTATAACCGAATCCCATGACATTATAAGTCAAGACTTTCAGCACATTCTCTTTCGGAATATCGTCCACTCTGTCATGGAAAGGGAAATAACGGGTTACAGGCCCCCTGCAGATCAGGAACGAACATAGTCCGACCAACACAAACCGCCATTCCCAAAGAAACAGCCAATAAACAACAAAACAGAGGTTCAAAACGCAAAACACAGGAAATCCCAACCCCAGATAAGAGAAGAACACACTCCTGTCCGGTGAAATTCTGTCCGAGAAGGCCGAAGCAATGAATAGCAGAATAACTATCACATTGGCAGTACCGACTACAGATTTAAACAGAATCCTGATCGCTTTAAACCGCTCGCTCATTTTTTGCTGGCATCAAATAGTTTTTTCTTTTCTTCTGCCGAAAGGCTTTCGTAACCGGAACGTTTTAATTTATCCAATATTGCATCCAGATCGACTGTTTCCCGATGTTTACGGGCATTATATTCATAATCGGTCTCCGGACGTTTATAAGTCACACGCATCTTGGGTTTCCGCTTTCCCAGATTCACCACCCAGTCAAGTAAGCGGTTCATAGGAGCCGTCAGATCTTTGCCTTCCTTGATCCGGGCGGCAAACCAGATGCCGAACAACGCCCCGCCGATATGGGCGATATGACCGCCGGCATTCGTCGATGTAATAGCCAGCAAGTCTATCACAAATGTAAACAGGGCCAGATAAATCAGCTTGATCCTCCCGATCAGGAACAAGCCGATCTCCAAATCTTTCCGGTAGAAAGAGACGGCAAACACAATGGCCATAACCGAAGCCGACGCTCCCATCAAATAACTATAAGCGGCAACTGTACGGAAATAAGGGAATATGTTGTATGCCACAAGAAACAAGACAGCCCCGGCAATACCTCCTAACAGATACAGGCCGCCTAATTGCCGTTCACTGAAAAAAGTAAGGAACAAACCGCCGAACCAGTATAACCACAGCATATTAAACAGAATATGCAGAAAGTCGAAATGCGTGAACATATAAGTAATAATCGTCCACGGCCGGTACAAAAGCAATTCGGGAGACGAAGGCACTTGCAAATACTGCAAAAACGGAAAACCGCCCAGATTGAACAGCATCAGGATCACACTTGCCAACCGTATAATGACGAATAGCCCGACATTGATATAAATCAGTTTTGCCAGGATGTTGCCGGAATTGAAAGTCCGTTTGAGATTAGTAAAAATATCGCCCATTGTCTATATCTTTCTTTTTCCAATACCGAACCAGGAAATAACCGAAAAGCATACCGCCCAGATGGGCAAAATGCGCCACGGAATCACCACCGTTGTTAGCGACACCCATAAACAATTCGGCCAATCCGTAAAAGATCACGAAATATTTTGCCTTGATAGGAATAGGGATGAACATCAGGTACAGCGGAACATTCGGGAACAACATGGCAAATGCCAGCAAAATACCGAACACGGAACCAGAAGCACCGATCGTAATCAGATAGTTCAATGAAGGATCTCCTGCAACCAACTGTACCAGAGTAACCCCGTTCGCACTTGCGAAGGAATGGACGGAATACAGCCAAACCAGTTCCTGCGTAATACCCGCCCCGATACCCGTCACCATGTAAAAGATCAGGAAGCGCTTCGGCCCCCAGACATTCTCCAGCACGCGTCCGAACATATACACACCGAACATATTGAAAAACACGTGCGCAAACGAATGGGTATCATGCATGAACATATAAGTCACAAACTGGAAAGGATAGAAATCCTTCACACCCGGAAAGTGCAGTCCGAATAACTGGACTAAATCAATCCCGACTTTAGGTAAAACAAGACTCGCTACCCAAAACAACAGGTTGATAATGATAAGGTTTTTCGTAACCATCGGGATACTGCTCAGGAATCCCGAACTATTTTGATTCATCATATATTTACAATTTAAGGACAAAGGTATATATATTTCGGCAGTTTTCTGACAAAATAGCACTAAAACATAGTAAATCAATAAAAAAAACTCTTTTTTTCTTTGCGATATATCAAAATAGAATTACATTTGACACCGACTTTTTAGGCTATCACAAATATTGTTTAATATATTAATTATCAAACCATCATGAACAAAACAGAATTTATCAATGCTGTAGCGGAAAAATCCGGTTTAAGCAAAGTTGATGCAAAGAAAGCTGTAGAAGCTTTTGTTGAAACAGTATCCAGTGAATTAAAAGAAGGTGGCAAAGTGGCCCTTTTAGGTTTTGGTTCTTTCTCTGTTGCTGAAAAATCTGCACGCAAAGGTGTTAACCCGAAGACTAAACAACCAATCGAAATCCCGGCACGCAAATCAGTTAAATTCAAAGCTGGCGCCGAATTGACAGAAATTATCAAGTAAATTAGTCTTACACTCTCAATAAGTAAAAAGGCACTCCGCAATCGGAATGCCTTTTTTATTGCATGCCGGTTACTTTATCAAATCATAGTTATCTCTTTCCTACCCACACCAATCTTATGGTTTTTACAAAATAAACCTGTACCTTTGCAGGCAAAATAAATCCGAACATATACTAAACGAATATGGTTATCGAACAACAGATTACCGGTGCTATCATTACCGGCATAAAAGAACTGTATGGCGCCGATGTGGCAGCCAACCAGGTACAACTGCAAAAGACAAAGAAAGAGTTCAAAGGACATCTGACTCTGGTTGTTTTTCCCTTCCTCCGCATGTCGAAGAAATCTCCGGAACAGACTGCCCAGGAAATTGGCGAATACCTGCTCCGGCATGAACCGGCTGTAGCCGAATTCAATGTAATCAAAGGATTCCTCAACCTGACCATCGCCTGTGCCTGCTGGATCGATTTATTAAACGAAATCAACGGCCAGCCGTCATACGGGATCATCCCTGTAACGGAACAGTCTCCGCTGGTCATGATCGAATATTCTTCTCCCAACACCAACAAGCCACTCCATCTTGGACACGTGCGTAACAACCTATTGGGTTACAGTCTGTCCGAGATCATGAAAGCAAACGGCAATAAAGTGGTAAAGACGAACATCGTAAACGACCGCGGTATCCATATCTGCAAGTCCATGCTCGCCTGGCAGAAATGGGGCAACGGCGTGACTCCCGAAACGGCCGGCAAGAAAGGCGACCACCTGATCGGTGACTTCTACGTCCTTTTCAGCAACAAACTGAAAGAAGAGACTGCCGCCCTCGAAGCAAAAGGCATGACGAAAGAGGAAGCCGAAGCCGCTTCTCCCCTGATGGCCGAAGCACGCGAGATGCTCCGCAAATGGGAAGCCGGCGACAAGGAGGTACGCGCTCTTTGGGAAATGATGAACAACTGGGTGTACGCCGGATTCGACGAGACATACAAAATGATGGGCGTAGACTTCGATAAGATCTATTACGAATCACAGACCTACCTGGAAGGTAAAGGCAAAGTGCTGGAAGGGCTCGACAAAGGCATTTTCTACCGCCGTGAAGACGGTTCCGTATGGGCAGACCTGACCAAAGACGGCCTGGACGAGAAACTGCTGCTCCGTGCCGACGGAACTTCCGTCTACATGACACAAGATATCGGAACTGCCAAATTGCGTTTCGACGACTATCCTATCAACAAAATGATCTATGTGGTAGGAAACGAGCAGAACTACCATTTCCAGGTATTGTCCATCCTGTTGGATAAATTGGGTTTTGAATTCGGCAAAGGCCTTGTACATTTCTCTTACGGCATGGTCGAACTGCCGGAAGGCAAGATGAAGAGCCGCGAAGGAACGGTTGTCGATGCAGACGACCTGATGGAAGAGATGGTGGGTACAGCCCGCGAAATCTCGCAGGAACTGGGCAAAGTGGACGAAATGACACCGGAAGAAGCCGAAAACATCGCCCGCATGGTCGGCCTCGGTTCCTTGAAGTACTTCATCCTGAAGGTGGACCCGCGCAAGAACATGACTTTCAACCCGAAGGAATCGATCGATTTCAACGGTAATACCGGCCCGTTCATTCAATACACATATGCCCGTATCCGTTCCGTTCTGCGTAAAGCTGCCGAACAGGGCATCATTTTACCCGAACAACTGCCGACAACGACTACCATATCCGAGAAGGAAGAAAACCTGATCCAGATGATAGCCGACTACGCTTCCGTCGTTCGCGAAGCAGGAAAGGAATACAGCCCCGCCCTCATCGCCAACTATACTTATGACCTGGTAAAAGAATACAACCAGTTCTATCACGATTTCTCCATCCTCCGCGAAGAGAATGAAGAAGTAAAAGAGTTCCGCCTTGTCCTCTCCGCCAACGTAGCCAAGATTGTCAAATCGGCCATGTCATTGTTGGGAATCGAGGTTCCGGAGAGAATGTAAGAAACGGATCATGAATATAGATCAACAGACAAACGATGCTCTCCTGCGATTTCAGCGTAATGAAGTCACAGAGAGCATTGTTTTTATACAAAGCTGGCGACAATCGAGAAAGATTCGGACAAGAAGAATGTGCTGGCCCGTATATTAGCACTACTTTTGCCATCAAGCTAATGGAAAGTAGCGAGGAAGGTGCAAAGATATGCCAACAATAAAAAAATTTGAAAAACAACTATCATACCATCATGTTTCTTGTGTGAAGATTGAATATCATAACATGCAGATATGATAGTTTCCTTTTTAACTATCATTCTACTATCATAAATCAGCTGTTTAACCATCATTTTAGCCGTTTTACCCGAAACAAAACACTCCAAAAGAGTTAAAAACAGACTGTTTTCCGGAAAACATAAGGCTTTTTTGCCGGAACACGTTACTTTTTTACACAAAAGACATTAGATCTTCTCCCTGAAATACCCGTATCAGAGCCTTTTATACCTCCATCTGACGGGTATCGACACCCGGGTCTGCAGGTAGCCGACATCCGGGTCTCAATAAAAATATGTAGTTATTCTTATGAAAATAAGCTATATAAAACGCGTAAAAAAGATACAGTCTTTATGATAGCATGATAGTTGAAAAAACATCTATCATGCCTACTATCATCTCACACAAACATTGATATTCATAATATCAAGAGCAGAGCATGATAGTATGACAGTTGTTTTTGCAATCAATAATAAGTAAGCTTTTTGTCAAGCTTTCTTTTTACGCGTTGTCTTCTTTGCAGCCGGTTTTTCTCCAGCTTCGGCTATGATCTTTTTACAATCTTCAAGTGTCAGGATTGTCGGGTCGGTTACCGTTTTCGGAATACGATAGTTCGCTTTCTGATAAGAAATATAAGGGCCGAAGCGACCTTTCAGGATTTCCATCTCCGGATCCTCCTCGAACTTCTTGATAAAACGTTGTTCGTCTTTCACCCTTTTCCCTTCGATCAAAGCGATTGCTTCCTCTGCCGTAATCGTCAGCGGATTCAAATCTTTCGGAATAGAAACAAATTTACCGTCATGACGGATAAACGGCCCGAAACGGCCGACAGCCGCCACCATCACCTTGCCTTCATATTCACCGACCGTCCGGGGAAGATCAAAAAGTTTCAGAGCCTCTTCCAATGTAATCGTATCAATGGACTGGCCTTTCATCAGAGAGGCAAACTGAGGTTTCGGCGCCTCTTTGTCGTCAGCATGTGCCGCCCCAATCTGAACGACAGGACCATAGCGGCCGATCTTCACAAACACCGGGTTGCCGCTCTTCGGATCGATACCGAGCTCGCGTTCCCCTACTTTATGTTCGGTCTTAACGGCAGCCGTAGCCTCTACGATCGGATGGAAAATCTTATAGAATTTATCGATGGCCTTCGTCCATACCAGTTCGCCTTCCGCAACCGAGTCGAATTCTTTTTCTACACTGGCCGTAAAGTTGTAATCCAACACATCCGGGAAATACTCCATCAAAAAGTCGTTTACTACCGTACCGATATCGGTCGGCATCAGTTTATTGCGGTCGGCCCCGACGGTCTCGGTCTTTTCCGCTTCCTCGATCTTTCCCTTGGACAGCGAAACAACTGTGTAAGCACGTTCCACGCCTTCCTTATCTCCTTTCACCACATATTCGCGGTTCTGGATCGTCTGGATAGTCGGCGCATAGGTAGACGGACGTCCGATGCCCAATTCTTCCAAACGGCGAACCAGGCTGGCTTCCGTATAGCGCGGAGGACGCTGCGTGAAACGCTCTGTCGCCACGATATCTTTCAATGACAATGTCTCATGGAGCTTTACCGGAGGAAGCAGGCCGTTTTCCTGTTCTTTCTCCGTATCGTCGTCATTGCTTTCCATATAAACCTGAAGGAAACCTTCGAAACTGATCACTTCGCCGACAGCGACAAAACGTTCCGTCTGTCCGCTGATACCGACCGAAATAGTCGTACGTTCCAATTCGGCATCCGCCATCTGGCAAGCGATCGTACGTTTACGGATCAGTTCATACAACTTCTTTTCCTGCGAAGAACTCCCTGCCTCCACATTACTGATATAAGTCGGGCGAATCGCTTCGTGTGCTTCCTGCGCCCCTTTGCTCTTGGTATGATATTGGCGGAACTTATAATATTTCTCACCGTATGTTTCGAAGATAGCCTCTTTCGCCGTACCTAATGCCAGATCGCTCAAGTTCACGGAGTCGGTACGCATATAAGTGATCAGTCCGGATTCATATAAACGCTGTGCGATCATCATCGTCTGCGACACGGAGTATCCTAACTTACGAGCCGCTTCCTGCTGCAAAGTGGAAGTCGTAAAAGGAGGTGCCGGCGATTTCTTTACCGGTTTCGTCGTGATATCGTCAATCGTAAACGAAGCATTCTTACAGGATTCCAAAAAGGCTTCCACCTCTTTCTTATCTTTCAGGCGGCGGTTCAATTCGGCTTTCAACACCGTCGTGCCGTCAGGCAGGATAAAGTTTGCAATCACACGGAAAGCCGCCTCGCTTACAAATTCATTGATCTCCCGCTCCCGTTCCACAATCAGGCGCACAGCCACCGACTGCACACGCCCGGCCGATAAAGCCGGTTTTACCTTACGCCACAAAATCGGTGAAAGTTCGAATCCCACGATACGGTCCAGCACACGACGTGCCTGTTGGGCGTTCACCAAGTTAATATTGATATCGCGTGGTGTTTCAATAGCATGCAGAATGGCATTCTTGGTAATTTCATGAAAGACGATACGTTTAGTATTTTCAGGTTTCAGGCCCAGCACTTCATACAAGTGCCAGGATATAGCCTCTCCCTCACGGTCCTCATCGGAAGCGAGCCATACCTGTTCAGCAGACTTGGCTTCGGATTTCAGTTCGCTGACTAGCTTCTTCTTGTCGGCCGGTATCACGTACTGCGGAGCATAGTCGTGCTCGATGTCAATACTAAACTCTTTCGTCTTCAGATCGCGGATATGACCATAGCTCGACATAACCTTATAATCTTTTCCGAGGAACTTTTCAATGGTTTTTGCCTTAGCGGGTGACTCCACTATTACCAGATTCTTTTGCATAATAACGTCTTATCTTTTTGAAATCGGGTGCAAACTTACACAAAATCCATGATTTATGGTTTATCATTTATGATTTATGATTTAAATTTGCACTTTATCTGCCCAAATCGGCATCTATAATTCATAAATTACAAATCATAAATCTCGAAATGGAAACTATTAAACAACTCATTACCGACGGTAAAACAGACGAAGCTATCCGTTTGTTGGACGAATACATAGAAAAAAACACATCTTCTGATGAAGCGTATTACTTACGTGGCAATGCCTACCGTAAAAAAGGGGATATCCGGCAGGCCCTGAACAACTATCTTACGGCGATGGACCTGAACTCCGACAGTCCCGCACAAATCGCCCACGATCAACTGATTTCAATCATGAACTTCTACAACAAGGACATGTTCAACCAATAAGAAAGGCCGCATCTATCACAGACACAGCCTTTCGATGTTAAATCAAAACTATTATGAATAATAAAAATTTACTTCAATAAAGAGCAGGGACAAAGATTGTCTTTCTCAATATCCTTGAAATAGTTGTATGTACCGACTTTCAGTTCTGCACAAGCAGCCTCGTCGGCAACGATAATACCCTTCGGGTGCATCTGCAAAGCCGTGATAGTCCACATCTGGTTTACCGCACCTTCAACAGCCTGCTGCAAAGCACGGGCTTTGTTATGACCGTTCACCATGATCAGCACCTCTTTTGCATCCAATACCGTAGCAACGCCGACCGTAACGGAAGTCTTCGGAACTTTGTTGACATCGTTATCGAAGAAACGGGAATTGGCGATGATCGTATCGGTTGTCAAAGACTTGACACGGGTACGGGAAGACAAAGAAGAACCCGGCTCGTTGAAAGCGATATGCCCGTCAGGACCGATACCGCCCAGGAACAGGTCCACACCACCGGCAGCTTTCATCTTTGCTTCGTAAGCGGCGCATTCGGCTTCCAGATCTTCTGCGTTTCCATTCAGGATGTTCACATTCTCAGGCTTAATGTCGATATGGCTGAAAAAGTTGTTCCACATGAAAGAATGATAGCTTTCAGGATGGTCTTTCGGTAAACCTACATATTCGTCCATATTGAAAGTTATGATATTCTGGAAAGAGATTACCCCCTGTTTGTTCAGTTCGATCAGATTCTTGTACATGCCCAAGGGAGAAGAGCCTGTAGGCAAGCCCAATACAAATGGTTTCTCTGCCGTAGGATTCGCCTTCTTAATTTTGGCGGCCACATAATTAGCGGCCCACTTTGAAAGTTGCTCGTAATTAGGTTCAATAATTAGTCTCATACGCTTTTTTTAATTTAGTTCTTTCGTTCCTAAAAGTAATACCTTTATTCTTTCTGACCAAGAATTTTCCATTTTCAATTCTCAGTTTTCAATTTCTTGGCCATTTCTTCTCCCAAAGCCCAGCATTCTTCATACTTGTCGGCTTTCAGAGCTTGTTTCTGTTCCACCGGAACACCCACAACTTCCCATTTCATCTTCTCGCCGAATGCCGCCAAGTTTTTCACCGCAGCTCCCGCCCAAGTGAAAGAGCCGAAATAGCCGTAGAGACGATGCTTCACTTCGCGCGTTTCGATCTTATCCAGAATCGATTCGATTTCAGGGAACAGACGGTTACTGTAAGTCGGGCTACCGATAATCAAGCCCTTATACTTGAAAATATCTTTCAAGACATAAGATGCAGGGCTCTTGCTCACATTGTGCATGACGATATTCTTCACCCCGTTCGCGGCCAAAGAAGCGGCAATCGCTTCTGCCATCTGTTCGGTATTGCCATACATGCTGCCGTACACGATCGTCACACCTTCTTCACCTTCATAACGGCTCATACGGTCATAAATATCGATCGCTTTTGCTGCATATTCACGCCACACCGGACCGTGAGTCGAACAGATCGTCCGGATATCCAAAGCCGACAACTTCTGCAAAGCACGCTGTACAGGATTTCCATATTTACCGACAATATTGGAATAATAACGGAGCATTTCCTCCCAATAATGTTCCACATTCATTTCAGAGTCGATCACACCGCCATCCAACGTTCCGTAAGTACCGAAGGCATCGGCAGAGAACAGGATTTTGTCAGTCGAATCGTAAGTGACCATCACTTCCGGCCAGTGCACCATCGGAGCCATATAGAAAGACAGTTGGTGACGGCCCACACTCAGGGTGTCTCCTTCCTTCACTTCATACAATCCCGTCGAGATACCGTGATACCCATTCAACATGCCGAAAGTCTGCTTGTTTCCAATAATCTGGACATCCGGATACTGCTGGCGCAACAAACGGATACTGCCCGCATGATCCGGCTCCATATGATTCACGATCAAAAAATCCAAAGGACGCCCGTCGAGAGCATCCGCTATTTTTTTCAAGAAAATATCGGAATAACACACATCCACCGTATCGACCAGGACCGTTTTCTCGTCCACGATCAGATAGGAATTATAAGATACACCATAAGGCAAAGGCCACATATTCTCAAAAAGAGCTTTTTGCCGGTCGTTTACCCCTACATAGTAAACTTTATCTGCTATTTCTTTTAACTTATACACTTTGAAAATTAAAAATTAAAAGTTGAAAATCAAAAATCAAATCTTCTTCATTCCTTTTCCAAGCCGCATGGCACGCCATACGAAGTAGATACCGGCCAAAACGAACGGAATACTGAGCCATTGCCCCATATTCAGCATCATATCAGCCTCGAACTCTTCCTGATCGTTTTTCAAAAACTCAATGAAGAAGCGCGAACCGAATACGCAAATCATAAATACACCGAAGATAAGCCCCTCCTTCTTCCAGGCATCTTTTTTGAAGTAGAGCCACATACAAATAACGAAAGTCACCAAATAGCTGGCGGCTTCATAAAGTTGTGTAGGATGACTGGGAGCGGTAAAAACGGGAGCTGCTCCTCTTTTCCAAGCATGCAGGTTTTCAATAAAACGAAACCCCCAGGGCAGATCTGTCGGATGTCCGTATATTTCATGATTCATCAGGTTTCCCAATCGGATCATAGCAGCCACAAGGCCGGTAGGGACCACCAGTTTGTCGAATGTCCAAAGCATGCTCCGATGGCTAACCCGCTTAGAATAAAAATAGATGGCGATGATTATACCCAACGTTCCCCCATGACTGGCAAGTCCACCCTCCCAAACCTTCAGAATTTCGAGCGGATTCGCCAGATAATAATCCGGAGCATAAAACAGACAATGCCCCAAACGGGCACCGATAACTGTTCCCAACATCGTATAAATCAGCAGGGAATCGATCCATGCCGGATTAAGTTTCTCTCTTTTCCACATCTTTTCCACGATCTTGTAACCGATCAGGAAACCGATGGCAAACGCCAGTCCGTACCAGCGTATCTCACGCGAACCGATGGAAAAGATGGCGGGGTCAGCCGTCCAGGTAATAAAATCAAGCATAATTATTACATCAATTGATAATTGACAATGGACAACTGGCAATTTAAGAGAATGAGGCTCCTTCCCTAACTGTCAATTATCCACTGTCAATTCATTTAAACCAATTTTTTTATTAAGTCTTCTCTTTCGCCATAAAGCATATCGATCACCGGCAATTCGATCATCGTGTAGGCACCTGGCTGCTGTTTGAAACTTGCACGGGCAACACAAACCAATATCTGGGCAGTAAGAGCCGGGTTGTTGATCTTCATGTCGAATTCGATCAACTGGTTCTGCGTTTTACCGGAAACACCTTTACGAACAAGATTCACGCCATGTCCCATATCTTTCAGGTCGTCCACACAGTCGACCTGGATCACATGCGTTTCGTCGTGCACAAAATAGTCGTCCGCCTTGATGGCAGCAGCTACTTTATCAAAATCATATCCTTCTTCCACTTCGATATAAACCATACGACGATGAACGCCTGTACCCATCGGGATTGTCATGGACAAAGCCGCCTTTACACCTTCGATAGCTTTAACGGCAACGGTATGTCCCATGCTCATGCCCGGTCCGAAATTCGTATATGTAATTCCTTTCGGAACGATCGCCTGCAACAAAGCACGAACGATAGAGTCGCTTCCCGGATCCCATCCGGCAGAGATGACAGCAACGGTATTATGAGCTTTCGCTACAGCATCAAGCGAACGGCGCAGATCGACAATACCTCCGTGGATATCGAAACTATCCACCGTATTGATGCCTAAAGAAAGTATTTCTTTGGCGTAAGTCTCTACGCTACGTGTCGGAGTTGCCAGAACTGCCACATCCACTTTATCCAACTTCGTGATAGTATCAGTGACAGTATATCCTTTCAATTCATCCGGAATATCATTCGGATTACGACGTACAACACCAGCTACTTCAAAATCGGGAGCAGCTTCCAGGGCCTCCAATACATACTTTCCAATATTGCCATATCCAACAATGGCAGCTCTAATCTTCTTCATACTTTAGTTTTTACTTTTTCTTCAGCCACAAAAGTAGTTATAATTAGGGGATTGACAAGAGAGGGGTATGTTGTTTTTGTTTAAAATGAAAAGAGGTTCCCTCATCCTATATCATATAGGATGTTTTTACTATCTTGCTCTCTGAAACAAAAAAAGGAAAATGACGAACAGCAAACTCATATATATCGAAGACGATCAGATCTTAGGGAATTTGATTACACAAGCCTTGGTCGACTATGGATTTGAAATCGATTTCAGGACAACATTAAACGGGCTTCAAGAGAGTTTGGCTTCCATGCTGCCGGACTTACTGATATTGGATATTGAGGTAAACAATCAAAGTTGCCTCGACATTCTTCCCGCTATCCGCTCACAATATCCGCAACTACCGATCATCATAGCTTCCTCACATACGAACGGAGCCAAGATCGTCCGCAGTTATGACGCCGGAGCCAACCATTACATTAAAAAGCCGTATGACGTTACGGAATTGGTATTTCAGATTCAAAACCTATTGCAACAGTCCGAAAAACAGCTGCCTGCGATATGGAAAATCGGCACTTATCAGGTAGACACAGCCAAGCATCTTCTGATTTATCCGGATGAAAGAATTGAAAAATTATTTCCGAAAGAATTTCAGGTTTTGCAAAAGCTATACTCCAATAAAGGACAGGTAGTCACACGCAAACAACTGCTCGAAGAAATATGGGGAAACGATTCGAGTGAAGAAAGCCTGAACAATATTATCTCGCAACTCCGCAAAAAATTCATGCAGGATAAATGTATTAGCATCCAAACATATCCATGTATCGGATATCAACTGGATTTCTGACGGACAACCCAACCGGGAGAAACCGAACCCGATCCAGCCTCTCCCGGTTGTCAAATCCGCCCATCAGAAATGAAACCGTACTCCGGCGTCAAAGTGCAAACGAAAGATTCCGGTATGCTCCTCATCTCCATAACCCGCATAGTCCTGCTTCGGCAAAGAGCCGCCGATGTATCCAAGGTTTGCTCCGATCCCGACATGATCAGACAGATAATATTCCGCTCCAAACAGGAAATCATATCCCACACCCGAAAGAGAAGCGCTCGTGCCTTTCGCCGACTCCCGATACTTGAAATAGCCGATACCGAATTTTTCCTCAATCCCCCAACAGCCTACTTTTTGTTTCATCACAAACTGAGGCGCCACGTATGCAAGCCCCACTTTGACATCCACATTCGAATAGGCATAGGACGACTTATAGCCCGAATACATCAACCCGGCTCCAAAGCCGCTCCTTGACACCCAATCATAGCCTAATTGCCAATCCATACCGTTCTTGGGATTGCCCGATGCACCCGACGGTAAATAATACTTACTGGTTATAAAAGCATACCCGACATTAGCATAGAACGTGCTGTGCCGGAAAGCACTTTTAGCCACACCGGTGGTATTTTTATCACCAACCGGAGCAGACAAATCGGCAACCGTCCCCGTTTCCCAATTTGCCGTGTCGCCGATCCAAAGCATATCGCCGGCGATCTGATGGCAACTGCTACCCAGTAGCGACGGCTTCCGGTGATCCGTCAATGCCAAAGCATTTCCGCCACTCTTCGCCGTCTCCTGTTTGGCCAACGCCACAACCTGCTCGTAGTTACACTTGGTGGATGCCCCGCCATCCACCACTCGTACACTTCCGATCCGCTCTGCCGTCTCCGGCACGGTTTGCCCGACTCCATACAAATGGACTTCATCCGCAACAACACGGGATGGATATTTCTTTTCTATGTGTGTCAACACTTTGGGGGCGCAACTGCCTAAAAGAAGAGGCAGAAGCAAAGAAAAAATCAACATTTTCATTCTTGATTATATTTTTTAATTAATCAAATATTATTTGTGACATAGGCTTCACGAATTGCAACATATATTTCCCCACAAAACTCAAAGCCCATACCGTTCTCCCATGTGGCTTCGTATCTTTCAGCTTCTTTAAATAGTAGATATAATACATCAATCATGGCCGATAATTTTTATAAAATTCATCATTCACCAAACACCATTCGGGACATAGGTTCAACAAGCTGATACATATATTCCCTCATGAAAGCTGATGAAAGAAACATTGTAACAGTTATCACAAAAAAGAATATTGCCCAAATAACTGAAAGACGAAAACTACCGCGAATAAGAGGCTTCCTCTCTTCAACAACAAATTTTCCTCTTCCATTTTTTGAATAAATCCAATAAAACAGCAGCACTCCTAAAAAGAAAATTGTAAGTGCAAGTTCCAAAGAGATTGAATACAAAAAGAAAAAAAGCAAAAATAAATCAATAGCACAGAATACCCAATAAGAGAAGAAAATACCTAAGAACCAAATTGTTCTTGCATGCGGTTCTTCGTCTTTCAATTTCTTTAAGTAGAACAGATAGTACATATAATATAATACATCAATCATGGCCGATAGTTTTTATAAAATTCATCCCAATATATTTTATTTGTTTCAGAAGGAGGTCCAATTAAATTCTCCATTCGATTATACCAAAAACGATATTTTAATTGTTGATACCATGCCTGGTACGTTGTTTGTCTTCCCATTTCCCAACCAATGCCCCAAGCGGCTCCATAAACACCACCTACTGTTGAATAAATATTTGAAAATTCCTCTATTAGAAATTGTTGAGACGAACTATTTCCTCGATCCCAATCAAGATAGATATTCACTCCATTATAAATACCCAAAACATTTCCTCCCCACGTTATCTTTTTAGACATTTTCAATGCAAATTGATTCTTTCCTCCAGTGTATTGATTTCCACCCCAACTTTGACTTCTCACCTTGAAATCTTTTCCCATCCATGTACCAAAATGTTTACTATAATAAACTTCCGACGTACCAGACAAGGTTGTAGATAAAACGACCATAGGATCCAATGATGAACCTTGAGAGTGAGACTGATAATTATAATAATAAGATTGCGCATTAGCAATTGCTTTATCGACCGATACTTCTGCATTGCCGAAATGTCCATACCGACCTCCACCACCACCAGCAGTCGTCCATTGAAAATTAAATTGCCAATCTGTTCCTTGACCTAATGCAGCTACTGAAGTCCCTGCACTTATCCAGGGAGTTCCGATTGAACCGGCAATACTAATACTTCCAGGATAAACAATCCCATATGCACCATAATAACCAACCAAAGCACCAAATCCAAGCCCTAAATAGGTAGTAATAGAACTATAATTCCAACGGAACGGATTTAGCTCTCCTCGATTTGTCGCAACTCCTCCAATATAAGCACCGATGACCAATCCTAACACCAATAAAGGATTTTCGCCATCAGCATCCACATACATCAACGGATTATTCATCGCATAGCTAAAACGATTATAGCTTTGTGTGAAATCCGGAACTTGCACATAAGGATCCGGACTCAGGAAGCGTCCTACCGCCGGATCGTACAGCCGGGCATTCATATTCACCAAACCAAACATTGTCAAGTGTTCATGCCCCGTATAACCGCGTCCTAAAAGGAGTTCCGGTTCCATCTCCGGCAGATAAGCGACCAATGTATTCGGATTACGTAACCGTCCCCAAGCATCATAACTCACTTCCTGCAGCAAAGTGCCATTACTATCTGTCATCTGTGTTATACTACCCAAATAATCACGACAAATATAATGCAAGTTCCAACTACCATTCTTTTTTATCAGCACAGCAGGAGCGGAATAAGCATCGCCTCCCATATAAAGCCGTTCCGTGTCTCCCGCCGGAGTGTGATCGACTTCATAACTTCCGTTTAAGTAATAACGAAGAATTTCTGTTTTATTATTCCGGGTGATATCCATTTTTACTCTTTCTCCGGATCCGTTATAAGAAAATAATGCCGTATAATTATTTTCGATAATGGACGCCGGTCGCTCAAAAGAGGTATAAGTCACTTGCTGCTTACGAGCAGGAACAGCATCTCCTATCAATCCGAGTCCGGTCACAGCATACGGTTTACTGGCATTATCATAAGAGAACACACCGACATCACTCTTTGAAGCCAAATTGCCATTCGCCAAATAGGAATATACATTTTCAGCTTCAGCAGAAGGTGTAGCTACCAATGATGTGGCCATATAGACCTGGGTCAACCGATTCAGATTATCATAACGGAATTGTTCAAACTTATTATATTTGTTATCCCCGCGCCCCTTCAAGTTTCCTGTAACGGGATCAAACAACGTTCCGAAATCCTGAATAACAGCCCCCGAAGAAGTAACAGCTTTTCGAGTAGTCGGGAATCCATAATCATCATAAGAATAAGTTCGATTCAAAGGACCTGTCGATACAGCTGTCGGATGCCCGAAAGCATCTTCAGAAAGCAATTTCCAAATCGAATTTTGTCCATTTTGCTTTATTTCAGTCAAAGTTCCATTTTGATAAGCATAATTCTCGGTAATAGCATTACCTCCGGAAGAAAAATTATAAACTTTTGACTCTGGCAAACCTGTTGTAGAAGAATAGTTGTAACTGTATTGGAACCAATAACCATCTACTTCCTCACGATTACTGGACAACCGCCCCAATGCATCACGTACATAAGACTTGGATATTCCATTATCAGAACTTTCACTTTCAAGACTTCCATACTGATCATAAACAAAAGTTGTTTCATATTCAGACAATGTTCGTTTAGTCAATTGACCGAACTCATTATATATCATAGTTTTTTCCTTTCCGTTGGCATCTTTTTCATAATTGATATTTCCAGCATCATCATAACCAAAAGTTTTTACGCCGACACTCGGATCGTTTATTTCAGTCTGCCGACCATATTTATCATAAGAGAAACTTGTCGTAACATTTCCTGATACAGTTATTGAAGAGGGCTGTCCATCCGGACGTAGTTGATAAGAAATGGAACCTCCGGGATCATTCGTTCCTATTAATTCATTTTTTGCATTATACGTCCTTTTTATTGATATTCCATTTTTCGTTTCCGTCACACTGGCTCCGGAATAAGCATACGCTTCTTTTCTCCCCGAAGCATGAGTAACTTGTTCCAACCTTCCGTATACATCATATTTATATATATCCCATACAGAAGGTACGCTCCCTTTAAATGGCAAAGAAACCTTTTGCAAACGACCGGCATTATCATACACGTTATCCACAAACAAAGGTGAGCCATCAAACCGTATTTGACTTGTACGGAGTTCAAGTTCACGAGAATCATAATAAACAGTTACAGTCGGTTCCCCTGATGTTTCTTTCGTCAAACTATAGACGCCACCGGCAATCGTACTCCATGCACGGCTAATAGAAGCATACGTTCCATCAGGATAGTCTGTCTTTTTCAGTCGTCCTAATCCGTCATATTTATATGTTGTAATATTCCCTCTCACATCTTCTGTGGAGGCAAGTAATCCCAATGCATTATAAGTATATGATGTTGTCAATCCCATCGGATCCGTTATTGATGTTTCATATACACCATTCAATGAATATTGATGCCTCGTTGTCAGTGAAATAGACGAAGAATAAGGCTTCAACGCAGAAGTCAATATATTCCCGTACTTATCATACGTATAAGTTTCTTGTGAAATTTGGTTCTGGCCTGTATTTGTATAGATCGTTTTACTCGATATCTGATTATTGGTATTATACTCATATACTGTTCTATCAGTCCAACTCGCACCACTTCGCATAGTCTGTTTTGCAATTGATGCAGGTAGTCCGAGAATCCATTTATCCCCTGTCATAACATTCTTAAAAACAGAAGTCGTCGTTTCAACTAAACCACTCCCATAATCTCTCACTACTGTCTTCGGATTTCCATATTCCAGATTTGAAACAGTTTCTGTAATAGCCGTACCTTTCAGGTGGTCGGTTACTGTTTGTTTACGGATATAAGGATAAAAAATCTTTCCATTTCCAAGAACTGTCGCATACTCATTCGCTGTTGTTTGAATAGCCACCCCCGTTTTAGTTTCACTTTTCTGTTCTATCACACAAGGATAATAGTGAGTATTATCGTAACCATATTTAGTCACGGTATTAATAGCCGTACTGTTATTTTTTGCTGTTATCTCTCCAAAACCAAGGAATCCTTTTCCTTGCTTATGTATACGAGGATTTTTATATGAATAAGTAGTATAGTCGCTATAGTTTGTTCCGCTTACGGTAGCACTGCTTACTACATACAATGGAAACCTGGTATTCGTCAACGGAAACGAAAGATTTTCATCAATACTACAAACACCACTCTTCGTAATGGGCAGATAACTAAACGAAATATATTCTCCAAGCCCGTTAGTAATGGATTTAGCCAACAATGTTTGTTCGTCATCAAATGTATGAATCACATAAGAATCTACAAAACGCGCACAACAGAATTCAGATCTTCCATCTCCATTAAAATCCGCAACAGGGAAAAGATAATTCTCATATTCATAAGGAACCTCAAAATTACTTGGGCTTAGTATCGTTGAATATGTTTTAGTGATAAAACCGGTTCCATCATATAGCCCGACCTTCATAACAATTTTACCATTAATGACTTCCATGTGAAAAATATCAGATTTTCCATCTTTATTAAAATCACCGATACTTACTTTTGCACGAATATTGGCATTTGAAGGGACGGACTGCCTCACAAAATTTTTACCAGTAGAAAACAGAATATGAACATCATCATAATTTCCGGATTGTACATTTTGATATAAGATATCAGTCTTACCATCTCCGTTAAAATCCGCAAAATAGGGAAAATATGAATTTCTCAAATAAGTTGTCTCAAAAGAAGAAAGACGGACAAATGTTTTTCCTTGCAATTCATACACCCAAGACTTTGTACCATTCATTACTAACAAATCCGTTTTGCCATTGCCATTAAAATCGCTCAAATACAAATTATTAGCAAAACAATTCACATACTGGGTCCCCCAATCATCAATGCCACCGGAAGCAATCTCTTTTCCTTCGCCGTCAAATACTTTCTGATTACCTTGTACTAATATTTCGAATTTGCCATCACCATTAAAATCCCCAGCTATTCCCGTAGGGCTATCTGTGTTAAACCCAAGATAATTATATACCAATTTATCATTTTCCCATAAATAATAATTATATCGATATGTCCCATTTGGAGCATGAGACACAACAACTGCATCAATCTTTGAATCACCATTCATATCAGCCGGAATAATATGAGAAAATCCTGCAACTAAAGGTATTGTACACTGTTTTCTAAAACCTATTATGCCAGACTGTTCTGTCGCAAGAAAAAGTGTTGCAACATCTGATGAAGTATAAGAGTCTTTTTCAGAGAAAGACAAAAAATCTGTCTTCCCATCACCATTGAAATCGGCAAATATAGGTTTATTTCCTTGTCTATTTTCCGATAACGATGCAATATCCTCAGAAGCATAAACATCAGGCATCCCATAATCTATCAAAGTGGAATTATATCTTTCACTACCTTGTCCAAACTCTACAATTTCAGTTAATTTAGAATAAAGGCTATCATTTACATAATTGAACTGATAGTTCTTTACCTGTACATTTGCAACATAAGTCGATATTTGTTTTAGTATTTTTCGACTATTCACTTTTGCTCCTGCGATATAATTTACTTGTTGGTCTTTTCGTTCTCCATAAGTAAATGATATTTTCCGGTCATCTCCATATTGGATAGCAGACAGATAAAACTCAACCTGTCCTGCAATCTTTTCATAAGAATAAGTCATGACATTTCCATTTTTATCAGTCACTTTAGATAACAACCAATTTTATCAGTCACTTTAGATAACAACCAAAAAAGAATAGGCCCTGATTGAAACGCTTCAACAGATGAATCATCTGTTGAACCATATTCTAAGACTCTTCCATCTCTCGTTCTTACTTCTAAATAAGCACGAGCATTTTTTATTTTATAAGTGATATCACTATAACCTTCTATTTCTGTCCTATACTTTGCACCATTCACAAAATTTGTTCCAGAACTCAATATTAAACGCTGTCCGTCAAGAATCAAGTTATCAGTATTCGATAAATCTGGTGATTCCGTCATTCCATCATAATAATAAGATTTTCCAATCCTTGTTATAAAAGAAGAGGCATTCAGGCTCCAACCATATCCCAATAAACCTGCTCCAGATTGGCTACTATACGATATAGAGATATCCGGTTGAAATCCGGCTACTCCTTTCGGGACTTCAATCGGTATTTGATAAGTAGCACCTCCTGTCTGGGAAACATTCGCCTCACCAATTATCGTTCCTACAGCATAAAAATTATTAAGAGAACGAGTTGGCTTCATAGTTTCATAGTCACTATTTATATTATCACTGCGACGATCTTCTAATAAACGTCTATATTCATCAGGCAAGTTCAATGGTAAAACAATCGTATCTTGCACTGCAATCGAATCGTTTTTTCCACCATCCCCTAAAATTTGAGCAATAATATTCGTACTACAAAATATAGTAAATAATACAACTAATATTTTTTTCATATCTCATTCTATAAAATTGGTCATTGCCCTATTTCCCGCAAAGTCCTATTTCCTGCCGCATCATAGGTAAACTCAAAAACCAAAGATTCTTTTCTATTGATATTCAAAACTCCTCCTTGTGCCACTTCAAACAAACCGTATATCGTGACACCCTCCGGTGCAGAAAGTTTCAGATCACCAGTACCGGACACCGTCACATTTTGTACAATTAGTGAGTCACACCCTTCAACAGACTGCAAAGATGACACTGTCTGATCTTTAAATGTATTGACACAATAACGAGCAGAATAAACTTGGGTAGTGTCTACCGGCTGTTCTATGGCTCTGATAGAATTAGAAAAACACAACCATAAAAGTATTGGCAGATATATTCTAACAGTATTCTTCATACAGATTATTCATTTGAGGTTAGCAGCCTTAATTAATAAACTTTTTCAATGTATCTGCTTTCTTGCCATCTACAAAAAGGGTGTAGACGAATGTTCCATAACCAATCTCTGAAGAATTTAAATCGACAATACTATTATTGCCTGTTAATACTATTTTCTTCAACAATTTTCCGGAAATATCAAAGACTTTCAGATCGGCAGTATTATAAGTTGCTGGCAATGTATAAGAAACGGAAGCACCAGCCCTGTTATAGAGTTTCGCTCCCTCGACCACGCTCACCTCTTCGTTGGATGTGGATCGAAACATGGATTTTGTTTCAGCCGGTAAAAAACTTTGCAATGTCTCGATCTCTTTCTGCTGATCCTGAATGGTTTGTTGCATCTGCTTTAAGCTTTCCACTATCAGAGGGATAAAACCTATATAATCTATAGACATAACTCCTTTTTCATCTGTCTGGACTAATTCCGGTAAAACTTTTTGAATATCTTGGGCCATAAATCCGATACGCCTACGATTAGCTTCCTCTTCTTCCCGCCGCTCTATTTCTTTTTTTATTTGCTCATCCCGCAGTTCTTTCTCTGTCAAAGCTTCATTGACTTCGTTAGCCATTGTTTCAGATGTTTCAGGAAACGCATTTTCTTCCGATTTACGATTTTTTTGAACCTCTGATAAACGATAAGTATAAGAAACTCCATCAACTCGTGATAAGACATCTATAGGATTCTCTATCGGTTGGATATTATCTTTCATACGAGCATCAGATGTTATATTGACACCATTCACGCGAAGATTAGTATTAAAAACAAAATTACTATTTTTAGCAGGATCATAATAAGAGACAACAGAACTTGCTTGCTCGCCATAAGTCAAATAATAGCCTAATTTACCTTGAAACCACAATTGGTCAGAATCCGTATTTCCATATTCACCCCAAAATGTATTTTTGGATTTAGTACCGAAATCCCCCAATGCAATAATAGCACCGGTCCCTATTTTATCATTCGACCCCAAAACTAATAAAGTAGCCACTTTTCCTTGATCTAAACTTGGTACATTCTGTCCTGCTTGCACACGCCCATCCGACAGAACCCGCAACTGGGCATTGATACTGGTAAACAAGCTTGCTAAAACCAAACACGAAAATATTTTTATTGTCTTCATTATTTTTCTAATTAATATTTACACTCTCTTTTTGCTACATCATTTAGATTCATTCGAATCACACACTTCGACCCAATACCATTTGCCCGTATTCGAATCATACACCCATTTGCCACCGCTTCTACCATGATTACTTTCGCCACCAATTATGGCATTCATTTCTGATTTAGATAACTTTTTTAATTTACTCATCTCTTTTTGGTATTAAAATTTATGCAAATGACAACTTAAAGTGAGAACAGCAACATAATAAAAACATCATATTTTTCATAATACACGTATTTTTTATAATTTTGTCGAACTTAGAACAATAACTACTATAAACCGAACAATACTCATATCCGCTATCGGAATGCTAACACTATTATTCTCCCAAGTATACTGGCTAACAAACATGTATTTGGATAAAAAAACACAATACTCCGATTTTATCGAGGAATCCTTAACTTATAGTATCGACAATGAACTGATTCTGCAATCCGGGCTTTTCGGAGAATACAATAAAACCAACAAGCCTAAACTGATTATTAAAAGCGCAGATGAAATGACTCCCGAAGAAATTAAGAGCCATAAAGGAGATACAATTATCCTTGGAGCAGACTCTTTATCGCATACAAGAAAAGGCTTTTCCACTCTCTTTGCCCAAAGCTCCATAGAGACTCTACTGAAAGAGTATTCTTTCCCTATAATTTTATTAGACAGCATCTTCAATAGTGAAATACAAAAAAACATACCACATGTCACATGTCGGCTAAATCTATGCAACGACAAAGGGCAAATACTGGATTCCACCCATAGGGAATATACGAAAAATCAGCAGATTATTACAGTAACCCACCCGATCGGAACAAAAGACGAATTTTACATCCAAGCTATTGTCGCCATTCCGCCTCAGCAGATATTCCTCCACCTCCCTTATGCCCTGATCGTTTCCTTTCTGATGACAATCATTATCTTCTATTGCCTATACTACCAATTGATCATTATCCGTCACACCCATAAAAAACTGCAACAGCAGCAACAAACCATACACACTGCCATCCATGACTTGAAAACACCTCTTAACACAACCTATAGCATACTAGACTTCATAGCCTTGAAGGGAACCGACAACAGACGGAAATCATTACTGCAAACAGGGAAAGTACAAATCCGCAAACTGACAGACATTATCGACTCCATACTGAATACACATAAGGAAAAACAAAACGTTGAAATAAAAAGAACACAGGTTTCTCTACCGGAATTGATCGAAGAAGTCAACCGGGAAGTAGCCCTTTTGTTTCCCGGAAAAAAATATCAGTTCGAACTGGACAATCCGATTCCTATACATTATATATATACAGATCCGGCCCTCTGGAATGTTGTTTACGAAATCTATTGGAAAATGCACTGAAATACTCGGACGACGATGTTAAAATCACGGTTGTTTTATCTGAAAATACGAAAATTTGCAGCAACCCATAAAGAATGTAAAGCATTATTGAATAAACAATATTATACAATAAGTATATCCCGATTCTGAACTTTTGTTACGGAATGCCCAATTCACAAGTGCCTCTTTTTCCTATAAAAGGCATTTACAATTGAGCATTCCGAACATTCATCAAAAATCAATCTATTCCATAAGCATTGATTTCAGCCAACGACGAATTACTTGCACGATAACTATCAGTAATTTTTATCTTAAAATAGCGTCCCTTTGTCGGTGTGATGCTGAAGATTTGCTCTTCGAGTACCTTCTGCGCTTCAAATGCACCGACTGCTGTCCAATTGAGCTTATCTGAACTGACAAAAAATTCACCACCCTTCACATCCCGGTAGCTATCATGCTGCCTTTCAGTCAAGCTGATGTTGGTCAAAGTTGTTTCCTTCTTCATATCCACAACGATTTCATGCGGAAGTGGAATCGATCCGCCACTCCATTGTGAATGCCAGAAAGTCGATAATTGCCCATCCAGCAAACATGTCGCCACACCGTTTCCGGCACCTTCTCCGGTCCGTTCTTCCGTATTGGCTTGTATACTCCAGCCCGCACGATCCAACTTGATTCCGACAACCCGAACTACCAACGGGTAGACGGCGTTTTCAGCAATATTGAACAGCGAAACATTATCCAAACGAATAGGTAACATATATTCTCCCGGAGTCAATCCGTTGCCGTTGAGCGTCACCGCCAAATCGGTCGTGCTCGTCCCCGTAGGCAAGGTGACAACATCTTCGAATGAATAGTTCCCTTCCGGAAACAGCTTATAAGCTGTACCGTTCTCTGCGTTATAAGCTGTAACATATCCGGGATCTACGACAAACAGACATTCTACATCCCAATTGTTGTCCGTATCCAAACCGAAACCGACTTCAACTGACTCCGTGTTGAATCCATATGTGTAAGACAATGGCTGAATGTCGGTATCCGTGAACCCCATAGCCGGGGTCAACACATCTGTTATCCGGATAAACAATTCACTTTTATCGGCATTGACCGAGTCCTTCTCGCTCGTCAGGTAAAGCGGAAGCACATAAGTCGCTTCCGGATTCGCCTCCATCGCCGCACCGATCAAATCTGTCGACAACGAAAGCGTAACGACTTTACTACGTTCCTCCGACGCAAAATCCAATCGATCGGTGTCCATCGAATAAGAACCTGAAGGGATTATCCGATAGTCCGCGCCATAAAGTACATCGACTTCCTCTTGCGAGTGAACGGCTATTTCCCCGCTTGCCGTCAATGACGGATCACTACCACCCTTATAAACAGAGAAAGCATAAGTATTAAGCTCTCCCGTATTGTAAAGAGTGAGCTCCTGCGTACCGGATTTATTAATATAAAGCACTTTGTGATATTCTTCCGGCACTAAGTTTTCCAATTCATATTTCGACTCGTCACAAGCTGTCAACAAAAGAACAGCCAGACATGCAATTCCTATATAATTCACTTTCATACAATTCGTTTTTTAGATTAATAACCAGGAGCTTGCACCAACTGAGGATCACTGTACAATTCACTATTCTTGATCGGAACCAAATACTGTCTGACGTTCCATTGGATCGGCTGGTCGATTGGCACGATTTGATTGAACTCCTCAAATGAAGGATTGACAGTCATTCCATTCAGCCCTTTAAATTCGGAGGGCTGCATTACTTGGTCGGCAATACGCCAGCGACGGACGTCATAATATCGGTGATCTTCGGCATGCAGTTCGATTGCCCGTTCATTACGGACCCATTCCATCAGTGACATGGTCGAAAGATCAGCTGTAGTCAACTTACGTACACCGGCCCGTTCCCGAATAACATTCAGGTTCTCTAACGCTTCATCTGTACGATCTAATGCTGCATAACATTCAGCCAAATTCAAATACAATTCCGCCATACGAATCAGAATGATCCGGAACTTGTCACCTGAAGTGGATCCGGAAGACAGATATACCCCGTTCGGCACGATGAATTTCTTATTCAAGAAACCGGTACCTGTTGCATTACGCGTATTAGAAAGTGAATAACCATTCGTATTGGAATTCTTCAAGTTCAGCCATAATGGGTTATTGTTGTTGATTAACGGCATATACTCACAACCGTCATAGGCAATCCACGCATAGTAACGCGGTTCACGACCAACATTAAACTTGACAATATCATTCTTAATTTCCTCGCTATCCAATTGATCTTTCGACAACTCCGGACTGGAAGCTCCCTCATAGTAACGTGTCAGCCACTCGCTTTGCAAATAGAAATCCGGATCTTTAGCAGGAGGAAGACCGTTTTCCGTATAGAAACGGTTTACAGCCGCCCAAGTAGGTGCAGTTCCATGATAGCCTCCGGCCCACGAACCGTCACTCTTTTTGACAAGTCGGTTCGGAAGCCGCGATTTCGAACGACCGCAACCAACATCATTCGCATCATTACCATCACCATACTGAGGATTGATAGCCCAAATAATTTCCTTATTACTAAACCCTTCATGCGCCGTAATCATATACTGGAGCATTCGAACTTGCTTTTTGAACAATTCATTTTCCTCCGTATCCTCTTCTTTCCCCGGAATGAATGGAAGCGGTACTTTATCAATAGCAGCCTTTGCTTCAGAAGCTTCAAGATCGAACAATTTATATCCGGCAGCTTCAGCAGCTGTTAACGCCTCCTTACAAGCCGTCAGAGCACGTTCCCACTTGGCAGGATCATATTTATTGCTAACCAACTCCATTCCATAGCCCGGTGTCTCATAATTTGTGTTCCGCCAGTTCGGATAAACAAATGAACCGTTCCAAAGAGGAGAAGCAGCATAGAGCAGCACACGAGCTTTCAAACTTTTGCAGATAGTGGCATCTGCACGGCTTAAATTTTCAGTTGTCTGTGTTGCCGGTAAAACTTCGGCTGCCGCATCTAATTTTCCGACAATCCAATCTACACAATAATCAAAATGCGAACGCCCCGGAATTTCGGACGGAAGGATGTTTTGATCTACCTTTGTTTCGATGATAGGACAAGGCCCATAGTTTTGCAATACTTTGAAATGATAATATGCTTCGAGAAACCAGCATTCGGCACGGTATTGTGCCTTCTCCTCCTCTGTCACACCTGCCGGGTTCAAACGATCCAACTGTTCCAAAAAGTAGTGGACATATCCGATGTAGTTATATAAATTCTCCCAGTCACCGATATCATCGGCCGCCGAAACGGTTCCGTACAACATTTTCTGCATATTCCAGTCCCAGTCTTTCGGCTCGACATATTCATCGGTGGCCAACGAAGCATCTCCATCACTTTCTCGCCAGAAGGTATATCGCGAAGTACCTGAGTAAGCGGTAAAAAGGAAACCTAAAGTTGCTGACTCGTCCTTCATTGTGTCATCAAAATCCGGCTGTGCCGGTGGTATGACATCCAAATAGCTGCAAGAAGGGAATGCCAGCAGACCGGCCGACAAGGCTATCTTGATATATTGTCTGATATTTTTTGTTAGTTTCATCTCGTTATTCTATTAGTTAATTAAACATTAGAAAGTAAATTGCACCCCCAGGTTAAAAGTCCGCTGCAACGGATAAGCGTTCCAAGCCAATTCCGGATCCCACAACTTGAAGGGACTGAATACGGCCAAGTTATCACCGCTGAAATAAACGCGGCACATCGGGAAGGTATAACCCAATTCCAACGTTTTGAAACGAAGGAAATTGCCGTTACGCATCCAATAAGAACTCGGTTGGATATTACCCGCGATGTCAGCATTTGAAGTTCCTAAACGCGGGTAGAGTGCATTCGGATTAGGATTGTCGACCGACCAATGGCTCTCGGCAATCCACGACATCAAATTGCGTGGTAAAGATTCCGACGGACCACCATCGCCACCGGAAGCCAAAAATGGAGCAAAGCCGGAATTGATCATAATTTTACGTTTGGCCGAACCATTGAAGAAGACTCCGAAGTCGAATTTCTTCCAACGAACGTTCAATCCTAACCCATATTGGATACGCGGCATATCACCGTAAGGCGAAAGCATTACCTTATCCTCGGATGTGATCGCACCATCACCATCGATATCGCGATATTTAATATCACCAGGCATCGGCTTCGAACCTAACTGTGTTTGATCAGGCCAATTATTTATCTCTTCTTGACTGCTGAAAAGCCCTTCTGCCACATAACCGGTCAATCGATTCAACGGTTTGTTAGTTTCCGTTTGCCATACATAGGGATAATTCGGTTCGTCAGAAAACTTGTATTCGTTTCGATTATAGGTGAAGTTACCACGGAAGTCGACTTGCCAGTCTTTTCCAAATTGTTTTTTCCAATTGACACTGACTTCGAAACCGGTATTCAACACTTCGCCGATATTGCTCCAAGGCGTACTGCCCCAATAACCGAGTAGCTTTCCGAAGCTGGCACGTTTCATCAAGATACGGTCGCGGTAGTCACGGAAATAATCGAATGTAATGTTCACTTGGTTAAAAAGCGAAGCGTCAAGTCCGATATCCAACTTTTTCACATGTTCCCATCCTGCATTTTGTACGGCAAGAATATTGAAACCATGCCCCTGACGATTTAACCATTGCCCGGGAAGTCCCGAATGCCAAGAGGCACCGCTCCCAATAGCTACTTGATTTTGGTAAAGAAAATGTTGTGCACCACTGTTGAACTGGTCACTACCAACCAAACCGTATGATCCCCTAATCTTGAAATAATCCACATAATCGGCAATCGGCTCCCAAAACTGCTCCCCGCTTAATACCCAACCGAGAGATGCGGCCGGGAAAAACTCAAAACGATCCTCCTTTGCCAACCGTTCGGAACCATTGTAACCGAAATTGAACTCTACCAAGTAGCGGTTGTCATAATCATAAGTGGCTCGTCCTGAATAACCCTGGTTGCGATTAGGCAAGACTCCATTACGATACTCTCTCATCATATACATGAACATGGCAGTCATATTATGCTTGCCAAACGAACGTTTCCAATCCAAACGGGCATCCAAATAGAATGTTTGATCGGCCTCTTTAGTGATGTCAGACTGGCTGATATAATCCGTACCAGTTTGCAAAAGTCGCAAAGCATAGGTATCATTTTCGGGATCGTAACTATCGGGCTGTACCTGATAGTAATAAGGAGATAGCGAACGGGTATAATAAGAGTTTGACCAATTTTTAAAGTTCACTAAAACCTTTGCGCTTAAACCTTTTGTGACAAATCCCAAGTCTTGCGAGATATCCAAAGAGGTATTCAGCGTATTGAAGTTGTCTTCTCTGAACGATCCCATCATGTATTGGTAAGGGTTTTCTCCGTAAGCCCCAGCTTTAATTTCGGCATTACCATAATAAATATGATCTTCTTCGCCAGGGAAATAAGCGGGGAAAGAGACAGGATTGGCATACATCACCTTTTTGTAGATATCAGTAGTCTTATTATTCGGTCCCTTTTGGCTACCGATTTGCGCCATCATACGAAGATTGACAGTCGTCGTATTCGTCAACTTATAACTGATGTTATTTTGAAAATTGTACTCCCAATGGTTAATGTTCGGATTGAAAGCTGAATTGTCCGCAGCATTGAGCAAACCTGTATCATGGTTTGCCTGCAAACTCATATAATAAGTAACACGCGACGCACCACCCGATACGTTCACATTAGCACGTTGATTATAATTTCCACTACGGAAAATCATGTCATACCAATCTACATTCGGATAGACATACGGATTGATACCACTTTCTGTCGCCGCAATGATCTCATCCGAATAACGTGGTGTAATTACTGTCGCGCTACGCGCCTGCTGCGCCTCGTTATAGGTGCGCATGAATGTCGGTCCATCAGCAAACTCCGGTGTATTCATCGGCTGGAAATAAGAAGCCTCGACCGACACGTTGACCGTTGCTTTTGTATTTTCCTTCCCATGTTTGGTTGTAACAAGCATGACGCCATTCGCACCACGGTTACCATAGATTGCCGTCGCCGAAGCATCCTTCAAAACCGAAAAACTTTCGATACTTTCTGCCGGAATACGGTTCAAGTCCCCAGACGATATTTCCACGCCATCCAACAAAATCAATGGAGTTGCCACACCACCAAACGTATTGATGCCACGGATATAGAACGAAGAAGTAGAACCCGGCTCACCACTGCTGTTCGTAGAAATGACACCAGCCAGTTTACCAGCCAACGAACTGGTCAATGAAGATGTCGGAGCTTTCAGCTGTATACCTTCTGTAGCAGTAATCGCACCGGTAATAGATACTTTCTTCTGCGTACCGGCACCAACGACAACGACTTCGTCCAAAACTTCATTATCCCCCTCCATCTTAACGTTCAAGACGCCTAAATCACCCACTTCGATCGTTTGTGTCTTATAACCGATATAAGAGATTTCGATTTCATCTTTACCTGTTACTTCAATGGAAAACTTTCCGTCAAGATCAGTCACTGTACCTTGAGTAGTACCTTTAATGATAACATTTACACCGATCAGTGTTTCACCGGTAGAGGCATCCGTAACAGTACCGACTAACGTACGTTTAACAGGCGACTTACTTTGTTGGATTTCAGGGACGGGCAATCTATCTCCCGCATCAGCAACGGCATCCGGAGGACAAGCCCCCAACAAACCAGTACAAAGCAATAAAGCAATTGCAGGTCTCCGCTTTTTTCTAATTGAGATTAAATTCATAAGTTAACATTTTTATTTTATAATAAAAAAAATAGCCTAAAGATCCTAAAACACAAAGACTTATAATTTTACACGATTATACATTCTTTATATTTACATTAAGTTCTGCAAGAACTGCGGCTCAAATATAGGCAAATATCCACAACTTTCTATAAAAAAACACACAATAATTTAATCAATTCGATAAAAAGTATATTAGATTCTTTGTATCATACAGATATAACCAAGATTCTACAACTTATATATTAAATAATCACTCCAAATCACCGCAGTTCTTGCAGGACTATGATAAAACCTACACCATATTGGCACCAAAACTTTTGAAAAACCTAAGGCAACCACATCATCGTTCGTTGCAAACGAACAGTTCCCCATCATTGTTCATGGAAATCAATATATTCCCCCTTAATTTCTTCATAAAAGAAATGATCATATTTTTCAGCCATAGTACTAAGCAAGAAGGAGTTTTTCATCCAATTCCTATTTATAGAATTGCGTAACGGGACATCGGGATAAGATGAATGAAAAAATACTTCATCTTGATTGCTTTTTATCATGGAATAAAAGGTAGAACAAACTCTAACAGGTATTAGATAATAAAAAGTCATTCATGTATCACAAAACAGCTTGTTTCTTCTTTCTTCAACTTCCCTCCTTCCACTCAGCAGAAAGAGCCTGTAAAAAAACTTCATCATTGACAGGGTTTAAAAGGTAAGGAAAAGAGATGGCATACCCGATCCATCATCATACCATACAAAAGGATTTTACCTAATTTTTGATTTTTCAAATAAACCTTTTTGTATGATAGCAGTCATATAAATCGTTTTGTAAAATGTAAAAGACAGATTTGGAAGATGATGACAAAAAAGATGAGCTTACTTTTAACCGGTATGCTTTTGTGTTTGGCTCCGGATATAAAAGGTAATGAAACGGACGGAAGGATTAAAGGTATTGTAATGGACGGCGAATTAGGGGGACCACTCGAATTTGTAACCGTCCAGGTTAAAGCAAAAGGTTCGGACAAAATATTGCAGGGAGCCGTTACCGGAAGTGACGGAAATTACAGTATCGGAGGACTGAAGAAGGGGGAATATATAGTTACTTATTCCTATATCGGCTACGCGGAAATTTCTAAAAATATAACAATCAGCAACAATTCTCAAACTCTTAATCTTGGAGAACTCACCCTGGAAGAAGATGCCAACCAATTGGGAGAAGTAGAAATCGTAGCAAAAAAGCCCCAAATGAGATTCGAGCTCGATAGAAAAGTTTTCGACGCAACACAAGATATCGCATCCGAAGGGGGATCGGCCAGTGATTTGCTTGCCAATATCCCATCCGTGGAAGTCGATAACGAAGGATCTGTTTCATTGCGTGGAAATTCCAGCGTAACAGTCTGGATCAACGGAAAAGCATCGGGACTGACAGCAGACAACCAGGCGGACATACTGGAAATGATGCCGGCAGAAGATATCAAACAAGTGGAAGTCATTACCAATCCCTCTGCCAAATACAGCCCGGAGGGAACAGCCGGGATTATCAACATTATTTTAAAGGATGACCGGAAACCCGGTTACTACGGCAGCGTAAAAGCCGGAGCCGATACGGACGGAGGTTATCAGGCAAGTGGAAACATCAACTACAGCAGTAGCAAAGTAGACGCGTACGCCAATCTGAGCTATCGGAACCGGGAAATGAAAGGCGGTGGAATCACAAGTCGTGAAAATACAGCCAACAATAGTTTTCTCGACCAGACCAACAACTCCAAACGACAACACAACAACTGGTTCGGACGTATCGGGGCAACCTGGCACATTACCAAAAGCGACGACCTAGCATTCAACATGACCGGCATGACCGGAGGGGGCGACAACAACGAATCGATCCATTACATTTCGACAGACAAGCAAAAGAATACGGTTTACACCAGCGACCGTACAACAGACGGAAACTCGGACATGAAAATGTATAACCTGGAATTGAATTACTTACACAAATTCTCGGAAAACAGCAATATAGACTTAACCGTCAGCAATAACCAATGGAGAAACGACGGACTAAGCATTTACGAACAATCAACCCGATATACGGACACTGACTTAACCGACAAACAGGAATATCAAACTCAGGAAAACAACATCAAAAACAAAAGCTGGGAAGTTCAGGCCGACTACACAAACAAAATATCCGACGCGAGCCGGATCGAGGCAGGTTATAAAGGGACATTCCAAAGAGAATCCAGCCCTGTGGATACCTATACCGGAACAACCGCTACCGACATCGAACAGGACCAGGCACTTTACAACCGCTTTCTATATAACCAGGATGTGCATGCCTTGTACATGACGTATGGAGGCAAGTGGAACAATCTGAGCTACCAAGCCGGCCTACGTGGAGAATATTGGCGTGTGGATACCCGCTCGCTGGACTTCGACCAGGAATTTAACGGCAAGCCGTCGGAAACTTTCGAGAAAGACTATTTCAAGTTGTTTCCAAGTGCCTTTATCTCCTATGCCCTCCCTAAAAACAATGAAATACAAGTAAACTATACCCGTCGCCTGCGTCGTCCTTGGGGTGGACAGCTAAATTCATTCCGCAATATTTCCGATGCCTCCAACATTTCTTTCGGTAACCCGGAACTGACACCTGAATATTCCCATTCTTTCGAATTGAATTATATCAAGACCTGGGAATCCGGCCATACCCTATCATTATCCGGCTACTATCGCTCGACAGATGACGTGATCCAGCGCATTCGTTTCTTGAACACGGCAGACAATGTAATGTACACGACCAGTGAAAACGTAGCCCGCCAGCAAAACAGCGGTCTGGAAATCGTTGGAAAAAACAATTTATTCAGCATCCTTAGCCTGACAACGACCGTAAACCTCTACTACTCCAAATTAGACGGTTTCAGCTATCTGCCCGAAGGAGCGGAAGCTCCTGTCATTGGAGAGGAGGATGAAAGCTTCAACTGGAACGTACGCATGATTGCCAATGTCAGTCTTCCTTGGGGTGTTTCCCTACAGGGCACAGGCAACTATAATTCCAAGCGCTTGATGGCACAAGGATACCGCGAACCGAACTACTCAGTCGATCTTGGATTGCGCAAATCTTTCTTAAAAGACAAGTTGACGTTAAGTATCAATGCACGCGACTTGCTGGACTCCCGCAGATTCCGCACCATTACATCCGGAGACGGTTTCTGGCAGGATTCCGAGAACTGGCGTGGTGGCAGAAGAGTTGGTTTTACCCTGACCTACAACTTCGGCAATATGAACAAGAAAAAAGACAAAAGCAGGAGCGAGGAACCGGACATGTATGAAATGGACTAAATAAAAAAGAAGGGATAAACCTTTGCCGCACTTATCCCTTCTTACCTACATCCTCTTATCTTTCAAAACAGGCATCGAAGGCATGTGCCGACGGCAGGAAATCCACCTGTTTGACAAAAGCGCAAGACTCGCGTGCTCCATGTTCACGATCCATGCCGCTATCTTCCCACTCCACCGAGAGCGGACCTTGATAGCCGATATCGTTCAAAGCACGGATAATTTCTTCAAACCGGATCTTTCCACGTCCTAAGCTACGGAAATTCCAGAAGCGGCGGGCATCGCCAAAAGTTGAATGGCCGCCGAACACGCCGATCTGTTTCGGAGTATCGCTCCAATACACATCTTTCATGTGGACATGGAAAATACGATCCGGGAACTGGTTGATGAAGTCTACATAATCCACTCCCTGATACCCCAAATGGCTCGGATCGTAATTAAAACCGAAAGCCGGATGATAATCGATCGCTTCAAGAGCCTTACGGGCAGAATAAGTATCGAACGCGATCTCGGTCGGATGTACTTCGAGAGCGAAACGGACACCTAACTTTTGATATTCGTCTAAAATCGGAATAAAACGTCGGGCAAAATCAGCATACCCTTCATTCACCATCTCGTCGGTAACAGGAGGAAAGGAGTAGAGCCATTGCCAGATCGAACTTCCCGTAAAACCGACTACGGTGTCGACTCCCAGCATTCTAGCGGCATGGGCTGCCTGAATCATATTTTCGACCGCCCGCAGGTGCACTCCATCAGGATCGCCATCGCCCCAGATATAATCAGGCAATACGGATTTATGCCGTTGATCGATATTATCACATATCGCCTGGCCGACCAGATGATTCGAAATACAAAACAGTTGCAAACCGTACTTATCGAGTGTCACCTTGATATTCCGATAATATTCCGGATCTGTCTGCCGAACATCCAAATGAGATGGTAATCCCAATTCAACACCGTCAAAACCAAATGATTTTGCTTTTTCACAAATAACATCCAGCGGTAAGTCTCCCCACTGCAATGTACATAATGTTACAGGACGTGCCATGTTTTTCGTTCTTTTTAAGGTTAATACATTGTGTCTGTTCGACAAATATAAAATATCTTTTTAAATTCATCTACAAATATTTTTCATTTCTGATTATTTATCTTTCCTTTGTAACATTATAAACAACTAAAAAACTTAACTATGAGAAAGAAAGTGTTTTTTGCACTTGGCTGCGTACTCTACTTGACAGGTTGCGACAGTTCTTCACTCGAAAAAGTCATCCCGCAAACAAAGTTTTTCCCCATTCAATTCAGCATTCAGATGGAAAAAGAGATAGTGTCTTTTCCCACCCGCAGCATACCGAATAACGTGATTCCGGAACCAACGGCTTCGAAAGCTGGAGAGAGCGACGCCGAATTGAACGAAATATGTTCCACCATCGAATATGTGGTATTTAAAAACGAAGATACTCCTGCATTAATCAAGCACAAGCAGTTCACTTACAATCCCACCGATCTGGATGCGGATTTCAGTTGCATATATGACAGTTTGCCACAAGGCGACTACAAATTCTACTTTTTAGCCCACAATTCAAAAAACGCTGTATTATCCGGTTCAACTTTTTCTTTCGACAGCATCTCGGATACATTCTACGAAATGATATCCCTAAACATCGATGTTGCAGAAATCACCAACAAAGATGTCTCTCTTCAACGTATCGTCAGCCGTATTGAGTTCATGGCGACCGATTCGGTTTCCGACATACTGAAACAGTTCGATATGGAGATCGACGGAATATCCAATCAACTGGACATCGCCACCGGTCAGGGGATAAAAACCCCGGATAAGCAAATCCTCTCCTATACATTCAAGAATAATGAGATCGGAGAAGTAAACAAAGTACATTCTTTTTATACTTTCATACCTCCCACCGACAATAAAATAGCCGTCCGCCTTTCGGCCATCGCCAAAAACGACGAACCGATCCGGGAACGGCAAATCGACAATATCATTCCGGAAAAAAACAAGATCATCCGTTATAAAGGCCGCCTCTACAGCCGTTCCGAATCCGACGACACATTCCAGATCAGCATCTACAACAATGGGAAATGGGAAGAGACAACCGATATTGAATTGCCTGATTACGAATAAAATTTTATATCTTGTTATAGTCCACAGTTTATTAAAATCAGGTTTGGATTTACAAGTTTAATGGTTAATAATTTTCGGAAAGCCCGTACTTGTGAAAGCACGAGCTCTCCATATTTTCCCCAACTAATCAACCAATTTCACCATCCGGCTCTGTGTTTTAGCATTCCAAGAATTAAGAACCAACTTCATAGAACTTGCCACTTGTCTTTCTCTCAGTTCAAAATCTATCTCGATACTTTTCGTTTCACCAGGAGCCAACCAGAAAAAATTATCATTCGCATAAAAAGAGCGGGAAACATCTTCTATATTCAAATTAGTCATAAAAGAAGGCAATCTTCCTTTGTTCGTCACTACTACATGTAACCTTCCTTTGTTCCCATTCTTTTTCATCAACTTTACCTCTTTAAACCCAACAGAAGTTTTATGTTTAGCCACGGTCGGCTTTAACCAAGGACCATTCTCCATAGTTGGCCATTCAATAGGTTCTGAGACAAACTTCTGATAATAGGCCTCATCCTCCATTAACTTGATGGTACGAGGCCAATACTCAGCATGAGAAATCACTTTCCCATACTCATCAGTCAAAGAAACAATAACAAAAAAGTACTTTTCTCTATATGTATGAGGAATAGCATATGTCCCTATCTCTTCTTTTAAAACCGATGTGCCTTCCGGAACATTAACATTTTCCGAAGCTTGCCAAACTTCTCTAAAAGAGTCATCCAATATTTTCACCTGTACCACTCCTTTAAAACTAGGTCGGTCCACCCCATTTAAAACATTTATGGAAATCGGAAAAGCTTCTCCAGGTGCCCACAACAGGTGCTTGATATTCAACAAAACATGAGTCGGTTCGTACGTCCTTTTTAGAAAATAATAAGTAGCAGAAGGCTGCCCCATACCATCGACCAAATTAATTGCAGCAACTACTGGCCAAGGACGTTTATAGACCCAAGGCATCAGCCCTGTTGTAACCGGATAATTGCTTTGAATACCTTCTGACATAACCTGATAAAATTCACCAGCACCAATCTGAGTCGCTTCTGCAATTGTTTCTAACGTCGGTTTAGCCATATTATCAATATGGGAAGCACGACTTAACATACGAGGTACACGAGAAGGATTATATTCAGCAAAATGTTCCACAAATTCAGGATGCTCCAACACAAAATTCTTATCGTACATTCCTCCCAAATCAACCAACTCACCCGGAGAAACCACTTGTTTTATATTTGCAGGGTCCGTTATACAATGTACGCCAGTCTCAGCGACATAGGGTATCAACTCAAAACCTTTATACCATGCAGGATCAAAATCCGGATAAGAATGCATAGAACCAGCATCCGGAGAAGTACGCAGAAAACACCTTGTCGGATCAAATATAGCTAAATTACGCTCCAAAATACCCATAGAAGCCGCATTTCCATAAGAATACGGATTAAATTCATTTCCACCACACCAAACAGCCAAAGAGGGTTGATTTCTCAACCGGAAAATATTTTGGCAAACCTGCGCCTCCCAAACTTCCTGCGGCCATTCGGGCGTATCAAAATTGGCAATATTAAAATCCTGCCAAACCATTATACCATATTTATTACATGCATCATAAAAAGCATCGCTCTCTAACAACCCACTACCCCAAATCCGAAACATCTGAATTCCCATATTTCGTGCCATTTTCACAGCCCAATCATACTTCTCCACAGTTAAATCGTAGAGGGCATCAACAGGCATCCAGTTGACACCTTTCACAAAAAACTTTTTCCCGTTTACAACGAACTGCCAATCTTGCCATCTGTCACTTGTCCGAATACCGGCACTCCGAACTTGCTCTATTGTTCGAATACCAAAATCAAACTGAATGCAATCAGTCAATTGATTATTTACTTTTAATGTTATTTTTGCCTGATAATAATCCGGGTTACCTAAACCATTCGGATACCAAAGTTTGGGATTATCGATAATAAAGTGCTCATCCATCCAACATCTCCCTTCAATCACCTCTGGTAAAAATTCTTTTGAGAATACGATTTGTCCCTTATCTATTAAGTCGAGTACTACTGTCAACTTATCTTTTACCCGTTTATTCTGTGGAGCACTAGAGGGCTTTCCATAATTCGATATCTGACAATTATTCCAGGGATGTAACTGATAATTCAATGTGTTTTTCCCAGCAAACAGTTCAACGCTAAAACCAATTGTAGCCTGATTGTTTTCTATCTTTTCTGTAAAAAGGAAAGGACGTTCCAAATGATATTCAGGAACGAATTCCAGACGAACGTTTCTCCATAAGCCTAAATTGAAAAAAGGTTCCATTGCACTTCCTCCCATCAGGAACCAACCTTTTACGATATTTCCCGGTCGATTCGGATTAAACGATGTTTTCCCATAATTGGCAGATATGACTTCTACAATCAGTTCATTATCCCCTCCATAATTTAAATTTTCACTTACATCTATGACGGGTCCCCCAAATATACCTCGATGCTTGCCTAGTTCTATGCCATTTAACCAGACCTTCGCAAAATAGTCAATACCATCAAAATTCAATATACAAGAGTACCCCTTCCGTTTTTGAGGTATTACAAAATGTTTTTTGTAATACCAAACTTTCTGTTCTAACTTTTCATGTTCCCTTGCATTCAAATGCTTATAAGGGTCTCCCAATATGCCCGCTTTATAATTAGCCATCTGAACAGAAGTCGGATATGCCACTGAAAACCAGTTATTCTCTTTAAGTTTTGCTAAGTTTTCAACAGGGATTTCTTCCGAACTCAACTCCCAATTTTGAGATAAATCGATATGCTGCTCTGCCTGCCTCGGATAAATATAATATGGAGACTCCAAATCTCTTACCTGTGCTTTCACTATCGAAACACAACATAAACAACACCATATAAAAATACATCTATACTTAAAAACGCTCTTTCTTACCATACTTTTTTCATTTAGCTATTAGACATAGATTCCATATAAAATCAATGATTTTCATTATTAAAACGCAATATAACCGAACGTCTGAAAGTGATATCCAGAGTATCATCCACGACATGGGCAACTTTTCTCACATCGCTCCAAGGATCATATTGTTCAACATCCGAGACTTTATTACTTAAAAATTGTAGTGGTAGTTTTACCGTCCTGCTATCCGGCAATTGATTTCCGATCAATTCAGTATGCCAATTACTTAAAGCATCTCGGCACCAAACTAAAGTATGCGTATTACCTTTCAAACAATAAAAACGAACCTGATCATACATAAAAAACACAGGCCGATACTGCTCTGTTATCGGATTTATATTTGCCGTCGCATGACTAAAACGTCCGAAGTGCCACCATAAATTATTCTTTTCTATATAATATTGCCAGTGCCAACTTTGTCCAGGAGCAGCAGCACCTGAAAAAAAAGGGGCAAAAATCAAATCATGTAACAAAACGCCTAACGTATCCGATTCATATAACTTGGATGGTCCGGAATGATGTGCCTCAACCGCACCCACTTCCGAGAGTATAACAGGTTTATCAACAACCATATTACGTAATAAAACGACCGCCTGACTTGCCAAAGAATCCATAGGGGCCTGACAAATGTCCCAAGTGGCTCCCGGATCCAAATAACGATGAACCTGGGCTATCTCATTATTCGAAAGAGAAGAAAAATCTATATACCACTCCTGATATTTCTCATTATCAAAACTCCCCAAACTTTGCATAACCAAATGATGCGGAAAATAAGATTTAACGATAGGCAGCATTTCTCTTGTCCATTCCAGCTCCCCTGCTATTCCTTCGGAAAAACTTACAGAATTGATTTCATTCCACAATTCCCACCCCATAATAGTCGGATTATTCGCATATTTAGAGGCTAAAAAGGCGACCCTGTCTATATATAAATCTTTCCCCTGCTGTGTTTTGAAAAAATCATCCATATTGCCCAATGGTCCTCGGTTATCAAAAGAATAGATCGGTTTATCAAAAGCCACTGACGAAGAAAACGGGGCTGAATATCCTGTTAGTTTTCTGAAATTTTCCAAACAAAATTTGATCTTGATTCCATATTTCGTCGCCAACTCCAACAGTTTGTCAATGCGGTTTACTCTATTTTCATCAAACTCTCCAGCTTTCTTATGTTCAATCTCAAAAAATGGTGCACTCAACCAAATACGCGTGTAATTTCCTCCATTTTCCGAAAGATTGCGAAAACGCTGTTCATAAAGCTGTAAAACTTTTGTTTCATCCGTCTCAAAACGTTCCCAACAAATATTGGGACCTACAGGTATAAAGGGGGTACCATCCGAATATTCCAAATAACAAGGATTCACCTTACTCACCCGTATAAAGTTCTGATCACGTTCTTTTCCACAAGAGAAAAAAGAACAGAGAATCATCATATATAATATATTCCGTATCATATCAACTGATTCTTAAAAGTAACCACCTTTTGCTGTAATTTCCCGAACACTGTCTCCGTTTTGTACCCAAGAGAAAATCTTCTTCTCATTTTCACGTATCTCCTCCGAACGTAAAAGCACTTCATAAGCTATTTCCCTTGGTACAACTAAAACTCCATCGATATCTCCAAGTATTATATCACCCGGCTTAATCGTTACATCTCCGATTTTAATCGGAATTTGATAGTGAGTAATCAAACAGCGCCCCAAGCTACCATTCGATATCCGGTATTCGTAAAACACAGGAAAATCAGCATTCAAAATCTGATGTGTATCCCGTATTCCCCCATCTATACAAGCTGCTTTCAGTTTTTTCCCCTTAGCAGTCGCTGTCATTACACCTCCCCACAAAGTTGCTTTATCATCCCGACTTGTATCCCAGACAATAAAATGGTCCTCCTGCATCTCATCCAGCATCTGGGTTCGATATTCCATCTCACCCTTTATCTTTACGTTCGGTGCACTTTTGACAGTAAATGCAAAACCGGCAACAGAATGATATTCACGTAAAGGTTTAATCCTACCAGGCAAAGCTTGCTCCAAAAGACAAAATTCACGCATCACATCGTTTACAGCTCCTGTATATAACTGCTCATATCGAAATAATAACTCTTTATCCGGTATGGAAAACTTTTTCGAAGATATTCCTTCACGATCCTGAATCAATTTTTCCAGATTCATCATTCCGATTTCTTTCTTATACTGATCTACGCTCATAACTCTTTTATTTTTAATTAATCACTCTGGTAAACTCATTCCACCATCTACCAATATATCCGCACCGGAAATATAGCGTCCAGCTTCGCTACACAAAAGTAACGCCATAGAAGCCAGATCATCCGGTTCTCCAATATATCCTAATGGAATATTCTTTTCTATTTTTGTTTTGAAAACTTCATTCGACAAAACTTCCTCATTACGGACCGTTCCGATCACCCCAGGAGCCAAATTGTTAATCGTTATTCCTTTATTCCCCAATTGCCAAGCAAGATTTTTCACCATATTCAATTGAGCAGCTTTTGAAGCTGCATAAACGATCATTTGCTTACTCGGCCTGTTCTGCTGAACGGAGCCTAACGTAACAATTCTTCCCCAACCTTTCGATTCCATATGAGGCACACAACATTGCATCAACTCCAGCGAAGCTCTTACATTCACATTCATTTGGGTATTAAACTCAGATAAGGTCACATCTTCCCATTTCTTACGAATCTGAATAGAAGCATTCAAAACTAAAATATCAACTTCAATTCCTAATTTTTGCAGCAACAGTTGAAAGTCAGAAGCCAGCGTGTCTGATAATAAATCGTATTCCCATAACCACGCTTTTGTTCCCATCTTCAGCACATCCCGTAAAGTTGCTTCCGCCAATTGGTGATTGCTCCGGTAATTGATCACAACATTCGCTCCATGTTCAGCCAAAGCTAAAGCGATGGAGCGGCCAATTCCTTGGCCAGCTCCTGTAATCAATGCAGTTTTTCCCGTTATATCAAACAAATGCTTCACTCCCATAACGATTCTTATTAAATACCACCTACAATCGGATACCAATTTGGTTTATACGGATCTTGATGAAAACGAGCGTAATAGTCTCCCATCTTCTCGTAATACCGCTCATATTTTTCCATCTTTTCTTCGTCTAAAGCAACTCCTAAACCCGGTCCTTCCGGTACTTTTATAGCCCCATTGACATATTGCAGTTTTCCACCCTGAATAATATCATCTTCCAAATAATGATAATGGGCATCTCCCGGCATAGTCATTTGAGGGATGGTAGATGCTGTATGTAACATAGCCGCCAATTCAATACCGAATTCTGCTCCGGAATGCATAGCTACCCCTAAATTAAACGTACGACAAACCGCAGTCAAATCTTTTACCCCCCGCGGGCCTTCCCAATAATGTAAATCCGTCAATATAATATCTATTGATTTCATATGGATAGAAGGGCCCAAATCATCAAATTTATTCGGATACATATTAGTTGCCAAAGGAATACGAACCTGTTCCCGGACAGCCTTCATACCTTCTATGCCCCAAGAGGGATCTTCAAAATATTGTAGTTCCAACTCTTCCATCCTATGACCAGCTTTTATGGCTGTCGCAACACTCCATACTCCATTAGGATCAATCCGTAAACCGAAATCATCTCCTAACTTCTGCCGGCATAATTGCAACACTTTCACTTCTTCCATCGGATCCATAACACCAGCTTTCAGTTTCATTGCTGTAACACCCAGTTCATTGTTCAACTGTACGCAATAATCAGCCATATCCTCCGCACAGGTATCATGCCCACCACCCGGACGATCATAACGCCAAAACAAATAAGCGATCATCGGAATTGAATCACGCAATTTACCACCAAGAAGCTGGTGCATCGGAACATTAAACGCTTTCCCCATAATGTCCAAACAGGCTATCTCTATTGCACCATACAAACGGGAATTGGAGATATAATAAATACTTCTCAGAACTTTCATCTTGATAGCCTCCAGGTCCATCGGGTTCATTCCGATAATGCGCGGTTTCAACTTAAGCAAAGCCGCTCTTGAATCTCCGCCACCAACTTCACCCAATCCTACAATTCCTTCATCCGTAATAAGTTCCAAGATTGTTCTCAATAAATAACCCGGATGTACTCCCGTGTTATGCCGTAACATACAATTCATAGGAATTGCAACACAACGGACTTTCATGTCTACGATCTTCATTTCTTTATACTTATTTTAAGTGATACTCTATAACTTGTTCCTTTCCAAACTTATCTGTATAAGTAATATGATACTTACCTTTAAACCCTCGAAATTCCACATTCCCGTTTTTACTGGCTTTTACGGTCATATTAGTTTTCCATTCATGATTGATCAAATTATCAAGTGCATAAAATGATTGTTTGGGATCCATGTTTCTGGTGAACAATCCAGAAACAGATGGTTCTCCCGGTGCACCACAATCATCTACCACATTCCACCATGTGATTCCCATCATATTTTTAACACTGAACCACAGGCGATACAGGTTTTGTGCGATAATAGCCTGTATTTTTTGTCCTCGGTCATCATTGCCTGGAGATGTTATCGTGATTTCACTTAAATGAATCGGTAATCCTGTTTCCGAAATTCGGTTCATGATAGTCCAAATCTGATTCGGAGTCTGGATTTCTTTACCAGCAGCAATATCCAAACATTGTTGCGGTTTGAACAAATGCATTTGAGAACCAGCAACATTTATCTTCGCCCCTCTTTTCATCAAATCTTTTACTTGCTCCGGATACTCCGGACCAGTCCAATAATCATTGATATTCAAAAGGACATTATTCGAAAACACCTGATTGGCTGTTTTGAAAGCTTCAAATGTATAATCTCCCGGCATTATCCCATAATTACTTTTACAGAGCCCGGAACCCGGAACCATTGCTCCTTTGGCAAAATCTTGTGCACTCTCATTGACAACATCCCAACTACTGACACGGTCCCCATAATATTTAGCGATCTCTACAATTCGTTTTTCAAACAATTCCTTTAACTTTTTCGTCAAATTAGGAAATTTCGTTTCTAATTGAGCAACAGTCATATTTTTGTACTTATCTGTGTATTTTTCGCCATCCAAATAATTATCGAGATTGCCATATTCTACAATCAGTTTATCCATTTCCTTTTTCTCCTCAAGCGTCATCATCTGGTCTATAATCCAGTTAGGATTATGCCATTTACGGTTTCCCCAGATCAACGGATGACCATGCACAGGAACCCCCTTACTGAGACAGAAATCTATAATCTGATCGGGAGAAGGACGACGCCAGTGCGGTTGATGCTTCGGGTCTGTCTGGCGATTCCAATATTCTTCCGTATCCCAGTATTCTTCACGAAAACGAGGGCGATTCGGTTGCATTTCCAGGGTTTTCCAATAAAATGCGACAGTCGCACGATTAAATAATGTCCCAAACACATCTTTATATTTCTGATTACACGCAGGAGTTCCTAATTGATTATAGTTAAAGATATGGGCACCGAATACAAAATCATGCGAAACCTGCTCAATCTTCACTTCTGATCCAGCCGCAACATTCTGTAAACCAACAATAGCATTTGCTTTTCTATTCTGTTCAATGTCCTTATCGATCTTAGCCTGTACCTTTGGATTCCAAATATTCCAATAAGCTTCACTCATAATTTTTTCTTTGTCCTCTTTTGCACTTTTTGGAAAACCTCTCTGCGCAAACAAGTTAAAACAACAAAAGACTAAACAGATTATTAACGTTATCCTTTTCATATCTAATTATAATTTTAATTATTTAATTTCAAATTCCTGAATTTCTATCTTACCATTTTTATTTATCCAAGTAGCACGGTAATGCCCTTTAAAACCTCTGAAACGAACCACGCCCTGTGCATTCGATGTTGTGGTCAGTGAAGTTTTCCATTCTCGGTTTATCAACCTATCTAATGTCTCATAGACAGGCTTCTTTCTCATTCTCTTGTCATAAAGTCCTGAATAAGAAGGCTCGCCTGGAGCTCCACCTCCATCCACGACATTCCACCAAGTAATACCCGTAATATTGGGACAACTGAACCAAAAACGATATAAATTTTCAGCTATGACAGCCTGGATCGCACTTCCTATACTCGTTGAATCAGGAGCACAAACCGTTACTTCGCTCACATGTACAGGACGTCCTACTTCATTTAGGCAATCTACCACATCTGTGAGCTTAGCCGGTGTCAGGATATTATCCCCCTCAGCTATTTTCTGAGCCTCGACCGGATTAAAAATATGCATCTGAGCTCCAACATTGTCTATACGAATTCCTCTATCGATCATATTCCGGGCAATTTCTACATACCGTCTTGTATAAGGAATACCACTTTTAAAATCAATATCATTAATATTAAAAATGACAGACTCCGGAAAATACTTCATGGCCCACTTATACGATTTATAAGTATAATCATCCGGCATTATTCCGCGATTTGCCTGATCAACAGGTTCATTGACTACGTCCCATATCTGAATTCTATCCTTATAGCGCAACGCTAATTCCTGAATATGCTTCTCAAAATAAAATTCCATCTCTTTACGGTCTGACGGCATCCAATCCGGATGTCCCCAACGACGCATACCATAAATAATAGCGTGACCTTTTGTCATTATCTTATTCGATTCGCAAAACTCAAGAATAGGATCGACAGGAGGACGACGGAAAATATAAGAAGATCCCGCCGTATAACGTGGCTTTCCTTGCTCGGGTTCCAGCGTTTTCCAATAAAAAGGCAAAGTAGCAGAATTAAACAAAGCTCCAAAAGTATTTTCATACTGTCTATTTTGTTGCGTAGTCTCAAGCTGACCAAACAAAAAGATATTGCCTCCAAAAATAAACGAATGGCTCAACTGCTCAATTTTCACAGTGACTCCAGATGGAATATTTAATTCGGCATCACCTTTCCGATATTGCTCTATATTCTTATTTATGCTAGCCTGGACATCCGAATTCCATATTTTCCAATAAGCCTCGCTCATGACATCCTCATAATCTTGCGCTTGTAAAGAAAAAGTAGAAAAAAGCAATCCTATCAATAATATTACTGTTTTCATATTTTATAATTTTATAGACACTTTACTAACTATCTGCCTTCATAAAACTCTTTCAAGAAAAAGAATTTGATCGCCACAAAAACGGCTAAGGCACCTAACAAATAGAATATTGCCAAAAATGATATGCCAAAAGACAAACCATAATCAGTCTTCAGATATCCTAATAGTAAGGGAGCTAGAGCCCCAACAATAAAAGCAAAAGCAGTCATAACCCCTACCGAAGATGCTCTTAAATCCGGCGCTATCACATCAAACAAAGCAGCATACAAGTTTGAATCGTAAATTCCCCTGAAAAAGCCGAACAAAGCCAACATAGCATAACTTACATATAAATTCGAGGTATATCCCATGAAAAATATAAACGGAGCACCGAACAACAATCCGACCAGTTCCGTTTCCAGACGGACTGTTTTACGCTTTTGTGCATATTTATCTGATAATTTTCCACCTATTAAAACCCCCAACAATGCGGCTGCAAAATGAAAAAACATAGAGGTAAACCCAGCTGTCGAAAGAGATAAATGATACTTTTCATGATAGAACGTAGACATCCAAGTCACATAGCCAATATTCACAAAACACATTCCTCCAAAAGCCAGACAAAGCATCCAGACCGTCTTCTTTTTAAATATCTCTTTAATGACATACCAGATTGAATACCTTCCTTCTTCTTTCACTTCCTGCGGAGTATCTTCCATTCTGAAAAATAAATAAATACACAGCAACAAACCTCCTAATCCAAAAGTAAAAAAAGACATTCGCCAACCAAAATGTTCACCAATATAGGCCGCAATAAACCCACTGGCCACAATACCCACATACAAAGATGTCTGATGTATGGACATGGCCATAGCTCGCGTCTTATGATGATACTGACTGATCAAAGAGGTAGCTGCCGGATAATAGAAAGCTTCTCCCCCGCCAGTCGTAATACCACGTAAAATGATCAAAGAGACCAAACCTCCACTAAATCCAGTACATAACGTTCCGATGCTGAAAATCAAGATACTAATAAGAATAATCCATTTTCTCTTCAGAAAATCACCCATATATCCACCGAAGGGAACCAAACAACCATATACAATCGTAAATACAGAGGCAACGAACCCCAATTGTACATCCGTCAAATGCAAGTCTTCCTTTATCAAAGGAATCACCACATTAAAAATCTGCCGATCACCCTGGTTTAGAAAATAGGCAACCCATAACATGATAATTAACTCCCACTTATAGGTGATACGTAGTCGTTTCATTTTACGAATAGTTTATCGAAGGTGTGGCTTAAACCACACCTTCATATTTTTAATTTAATACCCTGGATTTTGATCTTTTGACGGATCAAGAGCCTCATTATAATTAAACTCTGTTTGCGGAATCGGGAATAACATATGTTTCTCTTGTATATCAAGACCTTTAATCCTCTTAATCTGCTCTTTTACAATACCTAGACGAATCAGATCAAACCAACGTTTCCCTTCATTAAATTGTTCATACATCCGTTCTTTCAATATTAATTCCAAAAACTTTTCTGAAGTAGAGTAATCTTTTAATTTAAAATCAACTTCAGATGAAGTCATAGGGTCATAACCATAAGCACGACGATGAACCATATTTATCTTTTCCATTGCATCTTCCGTAGGAGAACCGGTTACTCTCATTGCCATTTCCGCATACAATAGTAAAACATCCGGATAACGAATTAATGGATAATCACATGCAGCTCCAGAAGCCCCGGGAGCATTTGTATCATGATATTTTGTTAATAAATAAGTATTATCTCCCATACCGAAATCAAACAACAACAAATTATAATCCTTCCGAAAATCTTTCACATCCCAATCTGTTATCAATTGATTTTCCGTAGTAGTATAAACACCATACCATCCTCCAGAACCATGCATCGCATCCCCATCAATCATTGCTCCCGGATGGGAACAAAACATCGCATATTCATTACCTTGACCATTTTCTCGATACTCCTTTATATAAAATATCTCTTCCGTAGATGAAACTATTTCTGGTCCAAATACATTATTAAAATCCGCAGCAGAAGACACCGTGACCAATGAATATTGTCCACTATTAATAACTTCTTCCAAAAGTTGTTTCGATTCTTCATATCTACCTAATGTTGCATATACTTCTCCTAAAAGGCTCTTTGCACTATTCACTGAAGGCGTTCCTGCCAAACGAGGTGTCTGAGGCGCATTATTTACAGCAAAGCGGAGATCCGATTCTATAAGTTCGTATATTACATCTTTAGAACTCTTTCCTATATTATATTCACTCATATTTTCTTCTACATGAAGAGGGACATCTCCAAAATATCGCACTAAATAAAAATAAGTAAGCCCTCTGATAAACCGCAATTCCCCTATGTAGCTATTTATTTTATCCTCTGACATTTGACTTGCTTGCGGTAAACGATCCAAAGCCACATTACAATTTCTGATAGCAGTATATAATTTCGTCCATATATTTGCAGTACGAGTTTGATTAGTATTATCTAATCCTATATAATCGCTATTAGAAGCCCAACTACCTCGACCATAGGCATAATCTGCAAAACATTCACACAAAGCAGTTCCAAAATAGTCTAAACCACCATAACCTTTTAAATTAGCAAGCGGCGCAGCAACCGCAGCTGCAGCTTCACTTTCTGTATTATAAAACGTTTCTGCAGCAACAGACTTTGGTTCTTCTTCCAACCAATCAGAGCAAGAAACAACCGATAATAATATCATGAATAAATAAATGTACTTTTTCATATTTTCTCTTCTTTATTAGATACTCTAAAATTGAACTTTAACACCAAATGTAATAGTCTTCACATTTGGATAAGTCAGATAATCAAGTCCGGCATTTGTATCTCCACCCCAAGAGTTCACCTCAGGATCCATACCTGAATAACCTGTAATAGTAAATAGGTTCTGAGCACTCACATATACTTTTATCGCACTTAACCAGTTTTTCACATTCCACTTTTTCACAGGTAAATTATAACCTAACATAATATTTTTCAAACGGAGATAAGACCCATCTTCTACAAAGCGATCTGAATGCTTAATATTATGATTTGCTGCTGGTCGCGGATACTTTGCCATTAAGTTTTGTTCTGCAGTATTTGTCGAACTCCAATGGCTGTTAAAAACCTCACGCCTTAAATTAAGTCCCATGCCCATATCATAATTTGCAGTTTCTGTTACATTATAAACATCGTTGCCTTGGCTACCATACAAAAAGAAAGAAAACTCAAAATCTTTAAATGTCAAACTGGAATTGATTCCATATGTAAAATCAGGATGCGGACTACCTGCGATATATTTATCATTATTATCATATACACCATTCCCATCTTTATCTTCATAAGTCATGTTTCCATTTTCATCAAAACCTGTATCATGGTATACATAATACACTCCTAAAGGTTCTCCCTCACGTAATAAAGTCACAAAATCTTCAACATAAGACAAACCTACAGTTGAACCATAAATATCCTGTCCTCCATACAACTCTTTAATCTTATTTTTATTCAATCCTAAATTCGCAGATAAAGTCCATGAGAATTCTTTTTGTTGAAAAACATCTCCTTCTACTAATAATTCAAAACCACGATTACCCATCTTTCCCACATTCTTTACAGTTGTCGTATAACCTGAAGAAGTTGGCAAAGAAACATTATTCAACAAATCACGTGTTGTTTTATCATAATAGTCAGCAGTGATTCTCAAACGAGATTTAAATAATGACAGATCAAGACCTATATTCCATTGAGATGTAGTTTCCCATTTCAATTCTGACGGCAAAGTTGAACTCGGTGCATATGATGTAACAAGCCCACTCCCCAATGCCGCTTTACCTTGTGACAACATATTTAACGTTGAATAAGGATTAATTGCAGTTGACCCGGTTTCTCCGTATCCTAAACGTAATTTCAAATCAGACAACCAAGAAATATCCTTTAAAAAAGCCTCATCAGATATCCTCCACGCTAATGCAGCTGCAGGGAAATATCCCCATTTATTTCCTTCACTATAGCGAGATGAGCCATCAGCTCTGAAGCTAACCGTAGCCATATAACGACCTTTATATGAATAATTAGCTCTAGCCAAATATGACATTAATACCCATTTGGTATAGCCAGAAGATGGCGTTCCAAAATTAGCAGCAGCTCCAAGGCCCCATGCTTCTGGCGCATCACTTATAAAATCAGTTCCACTTGCACCAAAAGATGTACCTAAATATTGTTGATAAGTAAAACCTCCCATAAAATTCAAATTATGATCATCATGGACCGTCAAATCATAATTCATGATATTTTCGTTCACAATTGTTGTTTGCTGATTAGAAGACAAAGAAGCACTTGAAGCTCCATACAAATAGCGAGAACTATTATAGTTATTAGAAGTATAATTCAACGTTTCAACCCCAATTGTAGCTTTCAAAGACAGCCCTCTTATCGGTTTATATTCCAAAAAACCATTCACATTCACTAAGTCAGCCTTAGTTTTAGAGGATGTTTCATTAATAAGATTTAATGGATTAAATAGAGCATTAGACATAAATGGGTAAGCCAATTGTAAATTGTTATAAGAGCCATCTTCATTATAAGGGAATAAAGTTGGAGGAGCAGAAATTGATGCTCCAATTAAAGACCCTCCTCGATTTCCACCACCACTACTTTTCATGCTTTTATTTGTCCTTGTATACGACAAATTAGCTCCAGCATTAAATTTATCGTTAATTTTATGATCTATATTACTTCTCACATTATACTTATCATAGCTGCTATTTTTGATAATACCATCACGCAAAAACAAAGAGCCACTCACATAGAATTTGGTTTTGTCATTACCTCCTGCAATAGACAAACTATGAGTTTGTAAAGGTGCATCTTTATAAACCAACTCTTGCCAATCCGTACCTTTTCCAGCAAAAGCAATCTCATCAGCCGTAAAAAATTCTTTTCCAGCATTATTCAACTGTTGTTCATTATAAAACATCATATATTCCGTTGCATCCATCATCTCAAGTTTTTTGATTTGAGATTGAATACCATAGCTGCCATCATAGGTTACGGTCGTTTTTCCTTTTCTTCCTGATTTTGTCGTAATCAAAACAACTCCATTAGAGCCCCTAGATCCATAAATAGCAGTAGCAGAAGCATCTTTTAATACTTCCAAAGACTCTATATCATCAGGATTAACACTGGACATATTCGCTGGGAACCCATCAATAATGTAGAGAGGATCATTACTTCCTTTAATCGAATTTGCACCACGGATACGAATCGTAAAATTTCCTTCTGGAGAGCCAGTATTCGATGTAACTTGAACTCCCGGAGCTCTACCTTGTAATGCTTGAACCGGATTAGGGACAGCATAAGCCGTTAAATCTTCGCTCTTTACAGAGCTTAGAGAACCTGTTAAATCACTCTTTTTCATCGTTCCATATCCAATTACCACAACTTCTTCCAAAGCTTCCATATCTTCCGACAGAGAAACATCAAGAACCGACTTACCTTCTACTGATACTTCTTGGGTAACATAACCGATATAAGAAAAAATCAACGAAGAAGATTCAGGAACAGACAAAGAATAATTTCCATTCAAATCCGAAATAGTACCAGATTCAGATGAACCTCTCAAAACAACATTCACACCAATTAAAGGTTCCCCTGTTTTAGCATCTGTAATTCTCCCTTTTACAGCATGCTGAGCAAAAACCGAGACACTGCCCCAAAAAAGCAACATCCACAATAACAAACTCTGCCGATTTTTCATAAGACATGAATTAAGTTTAACTTGATATTTACTATTGTAAAACTAAATTTTACAATGCAATATTAACTACTACCATATAAACCACAAAATATTTTTATAAAAAAATCAGCATTTATGCTCTTAAACATACAAATAAACTGCTATTTAAAATAAAAAGTCAAATATATTCGCGGTATCACAATTCAATTATACAAAATTGAAATTTTACAATATAAATAAAAATAGAAATAATAAAAAAAGAAGCACATAGCAGGAAAGGCTACTTTTCATCCTTAAATTCAGACACAAAAAAACGTGGGACTACAGCCTATTTGCCATCGAGGTATCGCCAAACACCATGCCACAAATAAACTATAGCCCACGCCTATAAGGGCGCAGGCGTTCTATAGTTACACCTTGTGGCATTATTGAAATTGGCGATTTCGATGACAAGGATTCACTAAACGCTTCTACGTTATTTTCTCAATACAATACAAATATACTAAATTATAGCAATTCATTACAAACAAAGGATTAATAAAAGTCAATAGATCACAGCCTATTTTTCATCATGAGAACAGATAGAATAAAAAGTTACCCAGAATAAAAAATAAGGGAACAAACAAATAAACAAAACAGATATTTGATTCATCCTAAATTAAAATATAGAGAGAATCACAAATGCTCACAATAAAGACTTTCATAAAATCTATTTTAATACTATATTTTTTGTAGTTTTGCAAATAAGCTTATTAATTGCCAGTTATATAATCAGGTTACACGAAACAAAAACGAGGAAGTATGATACAAGTTATAAACAGAGCCTTGAATATTCTCGAGATATTAGCACAAGAACCAGACAAAGAATTCGGATTATCCGAAATTGCTACTGCTGTAGAATTAAACGCGGGAACTTGCGCCAATATCCTAAAAACGCTTGTATATCGCAACTATGTAGAACAATCCGGCACAAAAAAAGGATACAAGTTAGGATACATGATTTATCAACTCACACGTGATAATTCTTACAATACAGAACTCGTCAATGCAGCAAAAGTCGCAATGGATAATCTACGTGACAACATCAATGAAACTGTCATATTATCTGTAATAAAAGGGGACAAAAGAATTTTACTGAACGAATCACAATGTACGCATGAAATCCAGGTTCGTACAACAAATGAGTCTTCCGTATACAGAGCCACAACAGGCAGAATGATTCTGGCTCATTATTCACCTAAGGAATTAAATGATTTTATCGACAAGATCGGATTGCCTACAGAAGAAGAATGGCCGGAAGTCAAAACAAAATCCGAACTAATCCAATTACTAAACGACATACGAACCAATAACATCGAACTTTCATGGAATAAAAATCATGTAGTAGGCTTAGCCACCCCTATCTTGAAAAAAGGGAAGGTCATTGCGAGTCTCGGAATCTATCTACCAGATATACGTTTCGGCAAATCAGAAAAAAATAATATCATAAAGCAACTAAAAAAAGCGACAGATATTATCAACGAAAAGATCAATGCTGCAAGCAAATAGTACGATTTGAAGACTTATATCTTAACCGATTCTCCATATATATATTATTTTAATTCGTATCTTTGTCATTGAATGATTAATGTTCGGAATTATGATTAAGAAGAATATACTCGGTTTATTATTTCTGCTGTCCGCACTCTGTCTGTTCAACAGTTGTGAGGATGATCCGTATTATGATGATTACGGCTGGGCGACCGATGCATTATGCAATAATACCTGGGTTGATTTTTATACCAATAACAAAGGGTACGAATGCGAACAACGGCTCGACTTCTATAACGATCATACGGGAGAAGATTTTACAATTATCTATTATCCTAACGGTATGACTGACGAATTGAAAACAAGTTTTTATTGGGACTGGAAAGACGAATATTTCGATTCTTTCTATGTCGAATATGCAAACGGGACTGATTATTACGAGGATGTTCGAATAGGTAACGAATATTTAAAGTGTTTCCTAAACGGAGACCGGGTGACCTTCGAGGCATTCCACTGGTAATAAAAAAGGCAATCGTAACGATTGCCTTTTTTATTGTAGCTCCGCCGAGAATCGAACTCGGATCTAAAGTTTAGGAAACTTCTATTCTATCCGTTGAACTACAGAGCCATTTTTATAATAAGTGCGGCAAAAGTATAACCTTTTCCGCAAACTGGCAAGTATTTAAAGGAGCAATATGCTAATCGAACAGACTTTGCATGACGGATAAGGACTTTATTTCGGGAAAATCCGGCAAATGCAGGCGATAATATTCAAGAATACGGTTTATGACACTCACACGATCCTGCCGGGAAAAAGAATACAACGACATATTCTCGAAGCTGATCTTCAGCAACCGGACCAAAACCACACTCTCCTGCCGGTTCAGATAATGGCGATGCATCGGTATACGATCGACAAACACGCCATTCAACATATCGAAGCAAGAACCTGCCACATATGATTCGACGTTCGGATATATCCCCAGATAATGCAAGAGTCGCAGTAAAAAGACCAGATGAAAATTCGCCACCCCCTTATCCGAAAGCTCTAACAATTGTATCGACTCGAACAAATACTCGAAAAGGCGCGAATCCGGCTCCGTCTCCTTCACCACGCGGAAAAGGATCTCGGAAAGGAAAAGCGCAAGTATATTTTTCACCGGATTACAAAACACTTCCGTCAACGGATAGCAGAGTTTCGTTTCACGGATACGATGCAAATCCCGCTTATTCAGATGCTCAACCTCCATCTCCACTACCGAAAGAGGCATGAACAACGCTTTCGAGACAGAAGATTTCTTTCCACGGGAACGGGCAACCAGATAAGAAGCACGTCCAAAAGCCTCCGTGTACATATATATAATGGAGTACTTATCATTATATGGAATGGAATGCAGGACAATCCCACGCGTTTTACACAACATATCACTGAAATTTGGAAAACAAAGTTACAACATTTTCCTTCTCAGCCTTGTTTTATTGAATAACAAACTACTAAATTATAAAGAACATATAAACATGCAAGAACTCACGCTCACAACCCCATCACTGCTATTTTCAGCAGTTTCACTTATCCTATTGGCCTATACAAACCGTTTTATTTCGTATGCGAGCCTCGTACGCACATTGAAAGAAAAGCATCAACAGACACACGACCCGAAAGACATCGCCCAGATAGCCAATCTTAGGAAACGGTTATACCTGACACGCTCCATGCAGATATTAGGTCTGCTAAGCCTACTCTTTTGCGTGGTCTCGATGTTCTTCATCTATATCTCATGGCAAATCATAGCCGCCTGGATATTTGGAATAGGATTGCTTCTATTGGCAGCTTCGCTATGCGTATGTATCTGGGAAATAAATATTTCCGTCAATGCTTTAGAGATACACCTACAGGATATGAGTTCCAAATAGATGTTAAATACGACTAACCCAAAACTTTTTTCTTTCAAATATTTTGTCAGTTTAAAGAGAACATCTATCTTTGCACTCGCAATCGGGAAATCAACAATTCCAGAGAGCTAAAAGCAAAAACTTTGACATGATGGCCCGTTCGTCTATCGGTTAGGACGCAAGATTTTCATTCTTGAAAGGGGGGTTCGATTCCCCCACGGGCTACAATAAACAGGATTAAAGAATAAATAAAGAGAATAGCTAAGAAATGGCAAATCACAAGTCATCAATTAAGAGAATCAGACAGACCAACGCAAAACGTCTGCATAACAGATATTATGCTAAGACTGCAAGAAATGCAATGAGAGTTTTGCGTGCTACTGAAGATAAGAACGAAGCTCAGGTTCTGTTCCCGAAGGTGTGCTCTATGTTGGATAAGCTTGCTAAAAAACACATTATTCACAAGAATAAGGCAGGCAACTTGAAATCCAAATTAGCGAAGCACGTCAACGCACTTGCAAAATAAGGTATTATACTTTATATAGTATAAAGCCGGACTGGTTAGCCCGGCTTTTTTAAACCTGATGGCCCGTTCGTCTATCGGTTAGGACGCAAGATTTTCATTCTTGAAAGGGGGGTTCGATTCCCCCACGGGCTACCTTTTTTAAAGAGACAAAGTTTGACTTTGTCTCTTTTTTTGTTATATACCTCCGTTTGACTATTTTCACACTCCCTATACCTTCTAAGTTAATTATTTTCACTATATTTGTTAGCTTTTTTAGACAGACAGATAATTACAGATTTTAAACGATAAAGACTCATGAGTGAAGAAATTAAGAATACTTCCACAGAGTACTCTGCGGATAGTATTCAGGTACTTGAAGGGTTAGAGGCAGTGCGTAAGAGACCGTCCATGTATATTGGCGATACCAGCGAGAAAGGTCTCCACCATTTAGTATACGAAGTTGTTGACAACTCTATTGACGAAGCACTGGCCGGATTTTGTACCCAAGTTGACGTAGTGATAAACGAAGATAACTCCATCTCTGTTACAGACGATGGCCGTGGTATTCCGGTAGATATTCATGAGAAAGAAGGCGTGTCAGCGCTTGAAGTCGTATTGACCGTGCTCCATGCAGGAGGTAAATTCGACAAAGGCTCTTACAAGGTTTCAGGAGGTTTGCACGGCGTAGGTGTATCCTGTGTAAACGCACTTTCCACTTACCTGAGAGCAGAAGTCCGCCGCGATGGAAAAGTCCACATGCAGGAATTCTCCTGTGGTAAGCCACTTCATTCTATCGAAGTGATCGGCGAAACAGATGTGACCGGTACAACCATCATGTTCAAACCGGACGGAAGCATCTTCTCCGTGACCGAGTATAAGTACGAGATTTTAGCTGCACGTCTGCGCGAGCTGGCATTCCTGAATGCAGGCATCACACTTAGCCTGACAGATAAACGCGTCGTAAAGGAAGACGGCAGCTATAAATCTGAAATATTCCGTTCGGAAGAAGGGTTGAAAGAATTCGTTCGCTACATCGACCGCTCCAAAGAGCAACTGATCCCGGATGTGATCCACATCGTTACGGAAAAGCAGGGTATTCCGGTCGAAGTCGCCATGACTTACAACACTTCATTCAACGAAAGCGTATTTTCGTATGTAAACGATATCAACACCATAGAAGGAGGTACTCACCTGGCCGGTTTCCGCCGCGGTTTGACCCGCACACTAAAAAAATATGCCGACGACTCCAAGCTGCTTGAAAAAGCAAAGGTTGAAATCTCCGGCGACGACTTCCGCGAAGGTCTGACAGCGGTCATCTCTATTAAAGTGGCAGAGCCACAGTTCGAAGGGCAGACCAAGACGAAGTTGGGAAACAACGAAGTAACCGGTGCCGTAGACCAGGCTATCGGCGAAGCATTGGGCTACTACCTGGAAGAACATCCTAAGGAAGCCAAGATAATCGTCGACAAAGTGATCCTTGCAGCCCAAGCACGCCAGGCTGCCCGCAAAGCTCGCGAACTGGTACAGCGCAAATCACCGATGACAGGCGGCGGTCTTCCCGGTAAGCTGGCCGACTGTTCTTCAAAGGACGCCGCACTTTGCGAGCTGTTCCTCGTCGAAGGAGACTCTGCAGGCGGTACAGCCAAGCAGGGACGCGACCGTAACTTCCAGGCCATCCTGCCGCTCCGCGGTAAGATCCTAAACGTCGAAAAGGCGATGGACCACAAGGTATTCGAAAGCGAAGAAATCCAGAATATCTTCCGCGCAATGGGTGTCACCATCGGTACCGAAGAAGATCCGAAAGAATTAAACCTGAGCAAACTGCGCTACCACAAAGTGATTATCATGACCGATGCCGATGTGGACGGAAGCCACATTGCCACCCTGATTCTTACTTTCTTCTTCCGCCGTATGCGTGCGCTGATCGAAAACGGATATGTCTATCTGGCCACTCCTCCTCTCTACCTGTGCAAGAAAGGCAAAGTGGAAGAATATTGCTGGACTGACCAACAACGTCAAGCATTCATCGACAAATATGGCGGCGGTAACGAAAACCAAATCCACACACAGCGATACAAAGGTTTGGGAGAAATGAACGACCACCAGTTGTGGGATACGACCATGAACCCGGAAAACCGTACGCTGAAACAGATCACGATCGACAGTGCTGCCGAAGCTGACCAGATATTCGCCATGCTGATGGGTGAAGATGTCGGCCCGCGCCGCGAATTCATCGAAGAAAATGCAACGTACGCAAACATCGATGCGTAAAGATTTATGATTTATAATTTATGATTTATGCACCGATAATAAATCATAAATTATAAATCATAATTCAGAAATTATAAATCATAAATCATAAATCATAAATACATGAAGCTCCGTCGTCCGAATTTAGAGGCCATCTACAGGGAAGTAGATCATTATATTCCGAAAAAAGAAAATCTTCAACCTCCCCGTATAGGAATATCCGCCAATCGGAAAGACGGACTTTCCTGCATAGCAGAAACCTATGTACAGGCGGTACTGAAAGCTGGAGGTGCTCCGGTTCTGATCCCGGTCATTACGGATATCGAAGCGTTGACGGCAATAGTGAACGGGTTGGACGGGCTGGTCATGAGCGGTGGTGGCGATATCAACCCGCTTTACATGCAGGAAGAACCAATTCCCGCCTTGCAGGATGTAGATACCTACCGGGATGAATACGACCTGATACTGCTCCGCTTGGCGACCAACCGCCAGTTGCCGGTCATGGGAATATGCCGTGGCCACCAGATACTGAACGTCGCATTTGGCGGCAACGTATACCAGGATATCCATACCCAACACAATCAAAAGCTACTGAAACACAGCCAGACGCTTTCCCGCGAACAGGTTTCCCATTCCGTCACACTGAACGAAGGCCCCTCTAAGCTCCGCACCATGCTGGACAGTGAAAAAGAACTTTTGGTCAACTCTTTTCATCACCAGGCAATCAAAGAGCCGGCTCCCGAATTTATCACTACGGCGACAGCTCCCGACGGGATCAACGAAGCGATGGAGCATCCGGAAAAAGAAATATTCAGTGTCCAGTGGCACCCCGAAGCGATGGCTGCCAATGATGATGAACAGATGTTGAAACTTTTCAAGCATCATGTCGAATCGTCCCGCCTATTCAAAAAGGCCAAATACATCCACCACAGGAACGTGACGCTCGACTCCCATACCGACACTCCGATGATCTTTCCGGGTGAATTCAACATCGGGTTGAAAGAAGGCGGCAAGGTAAACCTCCCTTTCATGGAAGAGGGGCTGATTGACGCGACGATCATGGTCGCCTACATTCCACAGGGACCGAGAGACGACGCTTCACTGCTGAAAGCGACGGACTTCGCCATGAACCGCCTGCAGGAAATACACCGGCAAATGGAGTTGAACCGTACACGCATGTGCATCGCCTACACGCCGCAGGAAGTCCACGTGCTGAAAGCTGCCGGAAAGAAAGCGATCATGTTAGGCGTGGAAAACGGATATGCGATAGGCAAGGACATCGAGAATATCACCCGTTTCCGGAAAATGGGAGTTTCCTATATCACTCTCTGCCACAACGGGAGCAACGACATATGCGACTCAGCAAGAGGAGACGCGGAATGGAACGGCCTCAGTCCTTTCGGGAAAGAAGTCGTCCGCAAAATGAATGAGACAGGGGTATTGGTCGATATCTCGCATGCCGCCGAAAGTACCTTTTATGACGCACTTGAAACAAGCACCTACCCGATCATCGCCTCCCATTCTTCTGCCCGCGCGCTTTGCAACCATCCGCGCAACCTGACGGACGAACAACTGAAGGCGCTCGCCGAACAAGGTGGCGTCGCACAGATATGCCTCTACAAAGGATTCATCAACGAAGATGCCGAAAAAGCGTCCCTGAGCGATGCGATCCGTCATATCGACCATATCGTAGACCTGATTGGAATCGACCATGTGGGGATAGGTTCCGACTTTGACGGTGACGGCGAACTGATCGGCTGCCGGGCAAGCAACGAACTGATAAACATCACAATGCGTCTTCTAAAAGAAGGATATACAGAAAATGATATTGCTAAAATATGGGGAGGTAATCTGTTGCGCGTGATGAACAAAGCGCAATCCGCTCCCGATAACTCCTTATAAACGACAAGATATGACTAAACTGATTTTATTATTATTCTCCATGACCCTGTTCGCATGCGGTCAGAAAGGAACCAGCGAGACAACAGTTCCCGTAACGGAAGTGAAGAAAGCTCCAGCAACAACCGCCCCATTGTTTGATGCGGACAGTGCTTATGCTTATGTCGAAAAACAAGTATCATTCGGTTACCGTGTCCCGAACACGCCAGCTCATAAGGCTTGTGGCGATTACCTAGCATCCGAGCTGAAACGTTTCGGAGCACAAGTATACGAACAGGAAGCTACACTTACAGCTTACAATGGAACCCCATTGGAATCACGTAACATCATCGGTTCCTTCAATCCCGATAAAGACAAACGCATCCTGCTTTTCGCCCATTGGGACACGCGTCCTTATTCAGACCACGATCCCGACCCTGCCAACCATAAGAAACCGTTGGATGGGGCTGATGACGGTGCAAGCGGTGTAGGCGCCTTGTTGGAAATCGCCCGACAAATAGGAATGAAGGCTCCCGAAACAGGGGTAGACATCATCTTCTTTGATGCCGAAGACTACGGGACACCCGAATTTGCTAAAGACAGGTACAACGACACGAGCGACACCTGGTGCCTCGGCAGTCGCTTCTGGGGGAAGAACCCGCACAAACCGGGCTACAAAGCCGAATTCGGTATTCTACTCGACATGGTCGGTGCCAAAGATGCGGTCTTCTATAAAGAATATATTTCGATGAAATATGCCGCCCGTTATGTGGATGAAGTATGGGAAGCGGCCCGTAACTTAGGATACGGCAAATATTTCATCAACGCAAACGGCGGAGGCGTGACAGACGACCATGAAGCAGTCATCGAAGAAACCGGTATTCCTTGCCTGGATATCATCAACTATGATCCGAACTCGGACAAAGGTTTCCGTGACCATTGGCATACGCAGAACGACAACATGAGCAATATAGACAAAAACGTACTGAAAGCCGTCGGCCAGACAGTACTCGAAGTTGTATATAACAGATAAAAGATAGAACAGAAATGACAATCAATGAACTTCAAAACAATGTCATCGAAGAGTTTGCAGACTTCGACGACTGGATGGACAAGTATGCGTTACTGATAGACTTGGGTAACTCGCTTCCCCCTTTGGAGGAAAAGTATAAAACGGAAAGCAACCTGATCGAAGGTTGCCAGAGCCGTGTTTGGCTGCAGGCGGATTACGTAGATGGCAAGATCCTGTTCAAAGGCGAGAGCGATGCGGTAATCGTCAAAGGGATCGTCTCTTTGCTGATCAGCATCCTGTCCGACCACACCCCGCAGGAAATACTGGATGCCGATCTTTACTTCATTGAAAAGATCGGCTTGAAAGAGCACCTCAGCCCTACCCGCTCGAACGGCCTGGTGGCAATGGTCAAGCAGATGCGCATGTACGCGCTGGCATTCCGTACTAAGGAACAGCAAGGGTGATCTTCAAAACACCTATGTTTAAAATCAAAAAGCTCTTTCTTTTTTTAGCAAAGACAAGCACATAATTCCGTAAACATCCCCATGTTGCCCTCCTTAACACCCGGATGTACCAACTCTCTACACCCGGATGTAAAGGATGGCAACATGGGGGTGTCCGGCAACTAAAGTACCGTGCCGGACAATAAAAACCAACAGGTTTTACCTATTTTACAGCCGTTTTTTTTGGAAAATGATCGAGTGATTTGCAGGGATGGGAAAAACTGCTATTGCCGGTGATAGGGCAGTGATAGAGAAAACGGGCATGTATCACAGACGAAACAAATTGAATATCAACCTGTAAAAAGAAATCAGTGACACAGTGACAGAGGAAATGGGAAAAACCTAAAAGGCTTTCTTCAGAAGCAAAATCTATAATGGAGATTATACCGACGAAGAAACAGTCTACTTAAATTCAAGAAGACCGATAAATGGCGAAATTCCTTCCTGGCAACATTTAGAAGCGGCAGATCTCATTCAAGATTATGAGAGAGATCGGCTAAAAGGTAAACTGAAAGAAATCGCCTCCAAATTGAAAGAAGATTCCAATCCGGTCATCATGCTGATCAAACAGAAACAAAAATAAAAATTCCGTCAGAACTTCAACTCCAACTGTTCCGGCAGCAAAGTAAATGTCTTGCGATGATAAGGGGTTATCCCGCATTCCCGGATGGCTTCACGATGGGCTTTTGTGGGATAGCCTTTGTTTTCCTTCCAATGATAGGCGGGATATTCCCGGTCGAGACTGTCCATATAATCGTCACGATAGGTTTTCGCCAGGATGGAAGCGGCGGCAATGCTTAGATATTTGCCGTCTCCTTTTACGACAGTCGTATGTTTGAGACCGGGATAAGGCGTAAAGCGGTTCCCGTCGATCAACAAATGTTCCGGCTTGACCTTCAACTGGTCAATGGCCCGGTGCATGGCAAGGAAAGAGGCTTTCAGGATATTGATCCTGTCGATTTCTTCAGGCGTAACGATACCAACAGCCCAAGCAATCGCCTCCCGCTCGATAATCGGACGGAGTGCATAACGTTTCTTTTCGCTCAATTGCTTGCTGTCATTTAAATCTTCATTATGAAAGTCCGGCGGTAAGATAACCGCAGCGGCATACACCGAACCCGCCAAACATCCACGGCCGGCCTCATCACAGCCGGCCTCTATACGATTTGCTTCTAAGTAGGATAATAACATGGTTAATCAACTTCTTCTATCAAATTCATCAAATGGCGGGATCTTGTCGGTAATCCCACAACAAATGGATAAATACATAAACTAATGAATACCAATCTTTCTCTTCATTATCCAGGGACGGAGGACGAAGTAAGAAAACAGCGTAGCGAGAGTAACACCGCAGATATTCGCGAGGAAATCGAACCAGTCGCCACCACGGTATGTCGTACAATATTCCTGCAAAAGTTCGATTGCTCCGCTCATCAAGACCGGACATAAGACCGCTCCAATCCAAGCATGCCACAACACATCGTCGTATTTGCAATGGTTGCGCAGGAACTCGATCCACAGCATACCGGACAAGCCGGCATACATACAGAGATGAGCCACTTTGTCTATCCCCACGATTTTTCCGACCTCCAGAGAAGGCGGTTTAAAGAAAGAGAGATAGATCACCACTGCGATAATCGTCAGGGAGATCGGATATTTCTTCAGGTAATACAACATCACTATTACTCCATTCAATATATTCAGAACATCTTCCGCACTCGTTCGATACCGGCGGCAAAAGCGTCTATTTCTTCTTTTGTATTATAGAACGAGAAAGAGGCTCGAACCGTCCCCTCGATACCTAAATCCTGCATCAACGGCTGGGCACAATGATGTCCGGTACGGACTGCAATGCCCAAACGGTCCAGCAACATCCCCATATCATAATGATGGATATTGCCTACCAGAAAAGAAAGTACCGCCCCTTTATGCGCCGCCTGTCCGAAAATGCGCATACCGTCGATCGCATTCAGCTTATCGGTCGCGTAACGAAGCAACTCGTCTTCATAAGCCGCAATATTGCCCATTCCCAAACGACCAACATAGCGCAAGGCTTCCGCCAAAGCCGTACTGCCTATATAATCAGGCGTTCCAGCCTCGAACTTGAAAGGCAATTCGTTGAAAGTCGTCTTTTCAAAAGACACGGAAGCAATCATCTCCCCTCCTCCCTGGTACGGAGGCAACTTGTCCAGCCATTCTTCCTTGCCATACAGGACACCGATACCGGTAGGACCGTAAATCTTATGACCGGAGAACACATAGAACTCGGCATCCAAATCCTGCACATCCACTTTCAGATGGGGAACGGCTTGCGCTCCGTCGATCAGTACCGGAACCTCGTGATTATGGGCTTCTTCGATAATCTCCTTTACCGGATTGATCGTACCGAGCACATTCGACACATGTGTAACCGAGACAAGTTTTGTCCGTTCCGAAAAAAGACTACGGAACGTGTCCATGCACAACTCGCCTTTTTCATTCATCGGAATCACTTTCAACGTGATCCCTTTACGGGCAGCCTGTATCTGCCAGGGAACGATATTGGAATGGTGTTCCATCACCGAAACGATCACTTCGTCGCCGGCCGACATACATTCGTCGGTAAAGCTGGAAGCAATCAGGTTGATCGCCTCTGTCGTCCCACGCGTGAAAATAATCTCGTTGGAAGAGCGGGCGTTCAGGAATTGCTGCACGGTCTTGCGTGCATCCTCATGCGCTTCCGTCGCCGCCTGGCTTAGGAAATGAACGCCGCGATGAATATTGGCATTCACATTATAATAGCCACTCTCGATCTTTTCCACCACACAGCGTGGCTTCTGGGTTGTCGCTCCGTTGTCGAAGTAAATAAGCGGCTTATCGTATATCTTATGATCCAGAATCGGGAAATCCTTCCGGATAGACTGTACATCTAACATGACTGTAACTATTTAACTTAATAACAAGCGTCAAAGATAGTATGTTTAACAGTAAAATATACTATTCATACAGTTTATAAGCTAAAAGTTTTGTTTGTACTAATCAAATTTATGCTTTTGTTTCAAACGGAAACACTCTAAGATGTGTTATGATAAAGAATTAAAGGTCTGCGGGACATTGTGGTCCATCATTATTTTGAAATTGATATTGATGTTATCTGGTGGATATTAAGTAATGAACTCCAATCGCTAAAAAAGGCGATCATCTCCATATTGTCCGATTTATCCGAATACCCCCTCCCCTTTTCATTTCTTCTTCTGATAGAAACGCACCCAGTCGATCTCCATCTCGACAGGCAGATCCGATGAATCGACTGCTCCTACCCAGCTTCCGCCTAACTGCATATCGAGCAACAGATAAAACTTTTTGTCTGTGAACGGGAACTGGCCTTCCTTGTCCGTCTCAATGCGAGGATAAGCGAAGGTGCGGGTTTCGTTGATAAAGAAAACGAGACTATCCTGATACATTTCTACACTATAGACATTATAATCATCGCGGTTGATAAAACCGATACCGCCCTGCTTCGGGTTATCTTTGATTCCCAAAGTGTACGTATAGGCAGAATGAACGGTCTGATAAGCAATCGTATCATTATTCAAGCGTTCCATGATGTCGATCTCGCCACCATTCGGCCAACCCTCATTTTCTGGCAACAACCAGAATGCTGGCCATGCGCCAGTTGCCCCATACAACTTGGCACGGATATCCAGACGCCCGTCGGAAAAACCGACCTTTCCCTTCGTATAAATAAACGCCCCCCGTGATAAAAGGAGCCGTGTCAGCCGGCAAACTGTAATTGACTAATCCACGCAAAACCAAATTGCCATCGCGCATAGTATAGCAGGAATCGAAGTCCGACATATAATTATTCCAGTCTGACTTTCCACGCGGTATCTTACTCCACAAAGCCTCATCGAAATGATCCTCCTGGTCGAAGTTTTCCTCCCAAACCAATTTCCACCCTTCCTGTTGCGACCGGCAACCTGCCATAATCGACAGAGCCACTGACAGTCCTAATGTGAATAATCCTTGCTTCATTATTATCAACCTATTTTTATTTTTTTGCAAAAATAGTTCTTTTCAACGCAAAGGTACAGAGAATCCTGTTCATTTTAAACATCCAACTCCATACCTCTGCATTTTATAACTACTCTTTTTCACCAAACTCCGACTGCTGCCGTTCCACCTCTTTAAGTTTCAAGGTGTTCAACTCCTTGCGCAGACGTTCCACTTCCCGTTCTGCATCCGTTTTGGAAGTGGTGTTCTGTCCGGCCGAAGCACTACCAAGCGGGATGCAGGCAGCATCCGCAGCATCATAGACCAACGGGAAAACAGACGGCTTCGATTCGAACTCAAGTTCACCACTTATCGGCATTTGCGAACCTTCGAACAGGACACTCGCCGTAATCCGTATCTTACCCGGTTTCAAGGTAGACTGAACCAAGACAGGCGCAGTTCCCCATTTTACGGGAACCGGATTTGCCAGTACTCCTGGACCACCTAACAAACGTCCTTCTCCTTCAATAGAAAAACGGATATTATAGTTATTCAGCCGTTTGATATTCCCATTCTTATCAGCAACAGCTGCCACTACCGTAACGAAATCGGAACCATCGGCTTTCAGGTCCGTGCCTTCATTATCCATCCACAACAGGATTTTTTCGGGGCGACGGGCAGGTACGACTTTATGTGTAGCTACGACCTTGCCGTCAATCAAACCCTCAGCAAGCAGATAGACATCATCTTGTTTTTGAGTTCTTGAAAAAGCCTTGTCCATCATAAAATCATAGACATCCGGGAAAGTGATAACCGGCGAAGGCATTCCGGGACGGTTCTTGTCTTTCTTATAAGTATAAGTCTTTCCACCCTTGTTGAACGTGAGACGAACCTCGTCACAATTGGAATAGACCGTTACATCCTTGCCGGAGAAAGGCGTCATCTCATGGGCGATATACACCATCGGCCCGCTTCCGGCATTCCGGTCATTCTTGACTGCCGGACGTTGCGCCATAAACATATAATATGAATATTTCGGCTGGCGGAAGACATCCATCAAACCACCATAGAAAGGATCAGGATGGTAACCGCGCTGATGGTCGAACGAATGCCAGAGACAACCGCCGACATGCTGCGGAGACTGCTTATAAAGAACATCGTAGCTGGTCACCGGATAATAAGGGCAGGCATAATGCTGTGCCTGTACGCGCATCGGCTGTTCTCCCCAGTTACGGGCTACACGACTCGGCGAATTGTGTGAGCTCCAATCATCCACATTGTCGCCCCATTCGCGGGTAAAGTAGGTCTTCGTCGGATCGATCTCTTTCGAAGCATCCTGCATATTGGCGGGATGGGCAAAATAGACCGGGAAATTCTCATGCCCGCGTGCTTCGCTGTCACTTCCGCTATAACAATAAGGATACGGATATTCGGCATCCACGATATCACGGGTGTTCTTGGCGAAATCAGCCGGATACCAAGTCTCGTTCAGGATCGGTTCCCACAGCCAGACCGAAGGATGGTTACGGTCGCGGCGCACGACATTGCGGATATCGCTATACACACGCTGTGCAAATTCGGGCGCGTCATTCCAGAACTGCCAGCCGGGCGTATTGACGATCACGAACAAGCCCAACTCATCGCAGGCGTCCATAAAAGCCGGATCTTGCGGACAGTGAGCATTACGGATGATCTCCATCCCGACATCTTTCAGTTTCTTGGCATCCCGCCAATGAATACTATTTGCGACAGCGTTTCCGACAACCGCAAAATCCTGGTGGCGGTTAGCTCCGATCAACGGTTTGCCGTACGGTCTGCCATTCAGGTAGAAGCCGTCTTTCCCTTTAAACTCAATGCTGCGGATTCCGATACGGCGGCGGTAACCGTCGATCACATTTCCTTCCTTATCAAGTACCCGCACCAGCAGGTTATACAAGGTCGGTGTCGAAGGGGTCCAAAGCATCGGCTGCTTCACCGGCATCCGGTCGGAAACAGTAATTGCCCTACCCGCCTTCACCTGTATCTTGTCACTCAGCCGGGCGACTTCGGTGCCATCCGGCTGCAACAGCATATATTCCACCCGGCCGGAAAAAGGATTCTTCGTAGCATTGCGCACATGTATCTTTAACTGAACTTCCGCCAAGGCATCCGAAACCTTTCCGAAAGCGACGAACAAGCCGCCTCCTGCTACCTCGTTTTCATAATTTGGATCGGTGATAAACACATTGTTATGCGCGATCAGCCAACAGTCCCGGTAGATGCCGCCGAAATAGGTATAGTCCAACACGTCCTGCGCCTTTCCGGGAGGATAGGAAGGATCGTCGCTGTTATCCGCCCAGACGGCAATCACATTATCGCCATTCCAATCCAGTACATCCGTCACATCGGCTATGACAGGCAGGTAACCGCCGAAATGCTCCGTCAACAGTTTGCCGTTCACGAACACCTTACTTTTGCCCATAATGGCCTCGAAATGCAGAAAAAGTTTCTTCCCTTTCAGAGCGGCATCGGGCGTAAAATGCTTGCGATACCAGACCTCCCCTTGGTAATTGATACAACCACTCGCCTCGGTCGGCAAATATTCGATACCGTCCGGCAGGGAGACAACCGTCCAGTCTTTATCATTAAATTCTTTTGTTTCCGCACCTTCCACCGCACCTTTATGGAAGCGCCAGGCAGGATTCATCGAATAGACTTCCCGCCCGCTATTATCGAGGCGGAAAAAGCCGGCTGTCGAAAACTCCGGCTGCCGGGCTGCCCACAGGGACAGGCTAAGCCAGACAAACAGGATACTGAATGTAATTTTCTTCATGATATGAATATTTATAATTTTTCATTAAGTGATATATTAATATAATGACGTACACATAAATGATGATTTACACCATTTTATTTTTATGCATCATTAGAACAGATCGTTTGTTCTTATTGTCGCCCGACAACGCCCCCGAAATCTCCAGTGAGGTCATTGAAGTACTTCAATGAGGCCAAAATATTTTTTTGAACGTTTTGAAGCTGTACAAAGTGTTCAAATTATTTTGAGGGGACGTTTTGTAAGCCACAAAGTGTCCAATTCATTTTTTTGAAGGGGTTGAAGTCGTACAAAGTGTCCAAATTATTTTTTTGGTCATTCCGTACGACTATTTCATCCACGCGCGGACTTTCTTCACCATCGGAATCTCGTAATAATACCACCAATCGCTATTGTTCGTTTTAGAAGCCAGATGATTGTGATGGTTCAGATCAGAGATGAAACCTTCAGGCTGCTCCATGAAGCGAGTTTCGGAATAGACCGATTCCAGGTTGGAGCGCATGACATCGAAATAACTACACACCTCTGCGACTTTCTCCAAAGCCGCTTCCCGGGCTGCATCGTCCTTTGCCGTGTCATAAGCGTTCAAGGCCAGGATGAGGCGCACCGGATAGTTTTGCAGGTTATTCGTCTGTTCATAGACTTGCAGCGTATAGCGATTGCGTAATGCCTCCGCCTCCGCCGTTCTGATACCCTGGACTATCTTCTCGTAACGTCCGGCTTCAATCTTTGCCTGTGCAATTTTATCTTTATACAGTTCGCTCCATGCCCCCGGTTTCGTCTTGTCCGGCAACTCCATCAATGTGAAAGCAGTCGTGCCCCACGCCGGATTGCGGCGTCCGGAAGTCACCAACGCGCCATCGAAGAAAAAGACCGCCTTCTCCAGTTCATCCAGAAAGGCCATCCGGTTATCCTCCGGGCGAAAACCATATTCCCGCTGTGCATGTGCTTTTTTAAACGCTTCGATATCCCGTGCCGACGGATTCCAACCGAATTCTCCTTGTGCAATGAACCCCCTCCATACCGTTTCCAGATGCGGCGAACCGTCATCCCAAGCAGTCGCCAATATTCCTTCCAGTTGATTGTCGGCAACCAACTGGCTGAATCCTTTCACGTATTCCGAACGGGTATTCCGGCGCGGCATAAAAGGCGAGTCACCGGCAGAAGCAGCCGTCGCCCCCATCACCTTCAGCCCCTTATCATGATACCATTCCAAAAGGCGCCGATGGGCAGGCGTCGTCGCATCCTCATATTTCCAACGCATATACACGCATTCTTTCGGAAACAAACCGATCGCCTCATCCAGTTTGTCGGTGTTCCAGACCTTCACCACTTCCTCTTCGGATTTATCGCTTAACGCAAGTTCCCATATACCGGCATATTTTAACGGCATATCATCCCAAAATATAGGAATACGACCATGGTCTACAGCAAACTGGCAGACATTCTTCAACCAGATCATCTGCAATTCGAAAGCAGTCTTGCCTGTAGCCTTGCAACGGTCGTCGATTCCGATCGCCGTGATCTCATCCCCACCGACATGCAGGTATTTTCCGTACGGCATGGCTTCAAGCGCATCCAGATAAAGATCGAACTGCACCTCGTATGTACGCGGATCGGACGGACAGAATTCCCAATCGCTGTCCGGATTCTCACGCAGTTCCCAATGATGTTTCAATATAAAACCGGCATGGCCGAGTCCTTGCACAAGTGGGCAGATCTCGACATTCCGTTCCTTCGCATACCGGCAGAGTGCCTGCATCTCCTGCTTGCTGATCGCATTCGGAGCTGCGACTTCCGGCCGGCGAGTAAAGCGCAGTTTATCTTCCAGTTCCCAGATAATCGCATTCACTTTATAACGTGCCAACCTGTCGATCATCCGGTAATAATATTCCATCCGGTCCAGATGATGCTTCGTATCAAGATGGACGGCACGGTAGGCGATAGCCGGATAATCAGTTATCTTCATCTGCGGAATTTCCAGGTCAAAATCCCGGCTATCTTCCAACAACTGCTCCAACGTTTGGCAACCGTAAAACAGTCCGGCTTCCGTGCGGGCCATGACTGTCACACCTTTATCATTCACCTCCAAAACATATCCTTCGGGCGAATCAGGCACGTTCGATTCGGAAAGTTGTAAGAACAATCCCTTTCCCACATGTCCTGCACGGGGAAGGACATCCGTCAACGCTCCCAATATAGGGACAAGTGTGTCTGATGCGGCCGATACAAATTTAAGATCGGTATACATAATTCCTTTTCCCGGAAGTAGTTCGACAGATTGAGGTTGGGGCAGGAGCTGAAACGCCTTGTCCAAGCCACGGGCACAGAGGCCATTTGTCATAAACAACAGACTTATGATTAATAGTTGTATTTTCATGATATACGTTATTTTTATCAAAGATACGGGACTCAAAAAGAAAGTCCTAATAAATAAAAGAAGAAAAGGGCCAGCCATAACATGTTTTACACCATTACAACCGACCCTTAGAATAATACCTATTAAAAAACGGTCAATCACCAACCTTCATTCGGGGTACATAACGGATTTGTCTCCAACTCCTTGGATGGTATAGGATAATAATAATAACGATTCGTATCCCCGACCTTACCAGTCATTAATTGTTTATACCGAACTTCATTACAAGTCTGCATACGCTTTTCCAACAATCCCCAACGGCGAAGATCGTAAAAACGTTCCCCTTCCACAAAGAACTCGATGGCACGCTGACGCTCCAAATCATTAAAGACAGCCTCATACGTCTGTGCTCCGCTATAGGGGTTCAAATTAGCCCGTTCACGAATCTGATTCAAATACCCGATTGCCATCGGCAAATCCTGCTTTCCACGCAAATAAGACTCAGCAAGCAGAAGAAGCACATCTGCATACCGTATCGCCCGTTCATTGATGCAAGACATAGGCGGATCAGCCTCCGATTCGGCCGTATTCCAATTCTGATATTTCAAAATCCAATATGTATTCCATCTGTCTTCTGCAAACTTCTCCCGAAAAGGCTTCAAATAATACATACATCCTTCATAATCCCAAGCAACCGATGAACGTGCACGATAATCAAAATTTCCATCTTTATCTTTTTCTTCCAAGAAATAATCCATTATTTGCGGGGTCGGATTTGCCTCATACCAACCACTGGCTTCCGGTGCCGCATATTCTTTCGGACGTGTATTCGTTTGAGTCGAATTGATATTCTCTCCATCTCCCCAAATATCCGTTCCACCAACCGGCTCCATCAACAATTCGAAAATACTCTCTTCATTGTTTTCGTGTACATCATCAAAATTCCATGCAAAATCCTCCACCAAACGATACGTATAAGGTGATTTTGTCAAAGGTTCCAATATTTCAATTGCCTTATCAAAGTCTTCTTCATATACATATATTTTACCCAACACAGCATACGCTGCACCTTTTGTCGGTTTTCCGATAACATCATTCTTCACAGGCAACAAAGAAGCCGCAGTAAGCAAATCCTGTTCAGCCTGCGACCATATCTCGGCCTGAGAAGACTTTTCCAAAGGGAATGTAGAAGGAGACTGAGAAGCTGTCAGACGCAAAGGTGCATTTTTAAACTCTTTTCCTAATTGGAACAAATAGAACCCGCGAATAAACAAACACTCCGCCTTCACCTTATTGACGAAATCCTCTCCGAATTCTCCTTGCTTCTCTTCCAGCTTCTGCATGATTGAATTCGTTCTATACAATGCATTATAGAATTGATAAAACATCCCTTGTGAAAGAGAATTTCCATTTGTATTTGTAAAATAACAGGCTTGAAAGACATCGCTGATATCGTTTCTAAACTCCACTTCGTCCGCACGAGCAATACGCATCATTACACCACGAGTTCCATAATATCCCCCGTTTAGAGCATTTTTCAAAGGAGTATAGCATGAAGTCAAAGCCAATTCAAAATCAGCTTCGGTCTGCCAGAAAGTATCTTCGGTCGCCTTGTTCGGATTCATCTGCTCCAACTGAGCGTCGCACGAAGTACACAAACCTGTAACAACCATTATACAAGATATAAAATATAGATATATTCGTTTCATACTGTTATTTTATTTAAAATGTGACATTCAAACCAAACATAAATGTACGATTAGAAGGATATATAAATTCATCGAAACCACGAGAATATACATCTGAAGAATTCACGTCCGGCGTATACCCCGAATAAGAGGAGATCGTAAAGAGATTCTCCGCATTGACATACACACGAGCTTTCTGGACAAAGCCATGAAACCAAACCGTAGGCAAGGTATAACCTACCTGAAGATTTCTCAAGCGGAAATAAGAACCGCTCTCCAAGTAACGGTCGGATTCGGAACGGGCATTCCTATTCGGGTCGGTCCAAATCAGCCGAGGAGAGGACGCATTTTGATTTTCAGGCGTCCAATAATCCAAAGTACTTGCCAAATAGTTCGTACCACGGGTCACATCCGTCAATTCCAATTTCGTCGCATTATAAATTTTATTACCAGTGACACCTTGGAAACCAATCGAAAAATCAACATTCTTATACGTAATATTACCATTGATCGAATAGGTGAATTTCGGGAATGGGCTGCCACAATACACACGATCCTCATCATTAATCGTTCCGTCATTATTTGTATCCTTGAAACGAATATCGCCGGGTTCGGCACTCGGCTGAATCAGAACCCCATCTTTCTGATGAGCTTGCACCTCTTCCGTGCTATTAAAATAGCCGTCAGTAGGAATCAACCAAAAACCACCTATAGGATAACCGGCCAACGTTCTGCTCGTATAAGTTCCTCCATGAATCGTCCCACCGGTAATTACCTGCGATTCTGCCCCCATTTCCACCACTTCGTTTTTATTATAAGTTCCAAGGAAACTTACACCATAGGACAGATCCTTATTCAAAGACTCATTCCATCCCAAATTAAATTCAAATCCTTGATTACGGATCTTACCTGCATTACGAATCGGATCATTAGCACCTCCCGTAGAAATAGGAATAGGCACATTCAACAAGATATCTTTCGTATTCTTTACATACCAATCAGCAGTCAAAGTCAAACGATTACGCAGGGCCATAAAGTCAATACCGACATTCGTCATCGCCGTTTCTTCCCATTTGATATCCGGATTAGCAAACGTTTTTGGGAAAGCACCTTGTATCAGTCCACTCTTTCCATCCGGATAATTAATGCCGGTCGTAACAACAGACACATATTGATAGTTATCAATTTCCTGATTACCTAGCACCCCATATCCGCCTCTCAACTTCAACTGATCCAACCAAGATACGCTATTCTTTACAAAATCCTCTTCTGCAATATTCCAACCAACAGATACCGATGGGAAATTACCATACCGATAATTGGAACCGAACTTAGAAGAACCATCACGGCGAATGGTCGCAGTCAACAAATAGCGATTCTTATAAGAATAGAAAGCACGTCCTAAAATGGAAGTCAACACGCTGCGGCTTGAATTACCACTTACGGCCAATCCTTGAGATGCGGCATCTATTTCAGTAATTCCTGTCGGCATTCCTTGCCCGGAACCTTGCATATAACGATACCGGGAATCCTGATATGTATATCCGACAAGAGCCGACACCTTATGGTCTCCGAACGTACGATCAAAAGTCAGCAAGTTTTCGACCAAAATATTACGTGTACGGGTCTGCTGTTCCGTCACCGCTGTTATATCATGTTTTGCCAGCCCGAAATCAAACAGGCCTTCATAACTATTATAGCGATAAAATTGGAAATCCGGAGTCAGGTTTAACTTATATTTCAGACCTTTCATTAATTCTACGGAGACATAAGCATTTGCAAATATTTTTACATTATCACTATATCTCTTCATTAAATTATCGTCCACCATACCTAACGGATGAGTCAAATTCACAACGTCTCCGTACAAGCCACCATATCCACCTGTCCGGTTTTCATCATATTGTTCCCATGTCGGAATAGCCTGCAACGTATGTCCGACCATTCCCCCTCTAATGACCGAATATAAAGGATTGCTTTGATCATAAGTCAACACGACATTTGTCCCAGCCTGGAAAATACCCTTCTTGAAATCCTGTTTGCTCTGCAACGTGTAACGCTGGTAGTTCGTGCCTTTCATCACGCCGTCCTGATTCGTATACCCCACACTATTATAGTAGGTGGAATATTTACCTCCTCCCTTCACAGAAAGCGCATAGTTTTGCATCAATGCCGGACCAAACATCAAGTCCTGCCAGTCATTATCCGGTTTTGAAGCCAAATCCTGTGCCATTTCGAGCGGACTCAATCCGGCAGCCCTTCTGGAAACGGTCGTCACTTCCGCCCAGCCGGCAGCATCCAATAAATCCAGATATTTGGAAGGCGAACTGACGCCGACATTGGCCGATAGATCGATAATCGGTTTCCCTTCCGTATTGCTTCCCTCTTTTGTCGTTACTATAACGACGCCGTTAGCTGCACGTGAACCGTAAATCGCAGCCGAAGAAGCATCTTTCAACACATCGATACTGGCAATATCGTTCGGATTGATATGATCGATTCCACTCATATACATACCGTCCACGATATACAAAGGAGAAGAATTGTTCAACGTTCCGATACCACGGACCATGACACGGGTACTACCGCCCGGCGCACCACCCTGCGAAACGATATCCACACCGGCAATCTTACCTTGCAAGGCCTGCCCGATAGTAGTGTTGCTCTGTGTATTCAAATCATCTGTGCTCACGTTAGCTACAGAACCGGTCAAGTCCGCCTTTTTCTGCGTACCGTAACCGATCACGACAACTTCATCCAGCGTTTTCGTATCTTCCAATAATACGACATTGATTGTTTTTTGGTTACCGACAACGATCTCCTTTGACAGATAACCAATATAAGAAATATTCAAAACCGAATTAGGATCGGCCTCGATAGAGAAATTACCATCTATATCGGTAACCGTACCATTTGTAGTACCTTTCACCACCACGTTCGCTCCAATGATCGCTTCGCCGTTATTATCGACAATCCGACCGGTTAAGACATGTGTCTGCTGTTGAGTGGCAGCGATCGCATCCCGGCTTTTCGAAGACAAAATAATATGAGTTCCTTCCATTTCATATTCGATACCCGCATTCTTGAACAGGTTATCCAATACCTCTGAAACAGGTTTCGTTTTCGCCTTTACCGAAACTTTCCGGTTAACATCTACCTGGTTATTATAGATAAACAAATAATCTGTCTGACTTTCAATCTCATTTAGAATTTCCTCTAATTGAGAATTGTTCTTGTTAATACTAACCCGGGCATTCTGCGAATGTGAATCTTCAGCATACGAACAGAATACGCAGGCTCCCAAAAGGAATGTGGATATTCGCATAGTTCTCAAGATTTTTTTACCTGACGGAGTTTTCGGATAATATCCCCCCGACAAAAAGTTTTTTTTCATACCTTTGTAACTGATTTGAAGTTAATACAATGAATTAAAATTGTGTTGATTGGAATGCCGGTAAATGCCCCCCAGCGCTTGCCGGCATTTTTCTGTTATTGACTGCCTGTTTTCATGTTTCCTTCTTATTTTATAAGGTTAATACTAATTATTGTGTTTTTTATTTCTGTTCTTCTATTACTTGTGTTCACCTAATATAAATAATCTGATTTTCATCGTCCCGTTCATACTTGAAACGGATATCCCTCTGCAATACCCTCAACGCATAATCGATACCGTCTGCTTGCCTGAACTTTCCCGTGAAATAGTATTTCAATACATTCTTATTCTCAACAACTATGCTGACTCCGAAATATTTCTCCAGATCATTCATGATCGAGAGGAATGATTCGTTCCGAAAACATATCAGTCCTTCTTTCCAACGATAGGGATTGTAATCGTCAACCGGAATGACTTTCAGCCTGCCGTCCTTTTGCAGGCAAGCTTTGCTGTCCGGTTTCAACATCAATGTATCCCCCAGACCGATACGGGAGGCAACGCGCACACTTCCTTCCATCAACGTAACCTCAAAATCGTCTTTATCGGAATAGCCTTCCACATTAAATTTTGTTCCCAGTACTTCCATATTACATTTGCCCGTTTCCACGATAAAAGGCCTTTTCTTATCTTTGGCCACATCGAAATAGGCTTCTCCGTCTACCGCTACCTGGCGTACGGACTTGTCGAACACAGCCGGGTAAACGATCTTCGTCCGAGCATTCAGCCAGACATTCGTCCCGTCCGACAGCGTGATGTTCACCCGTTGTCCGGTAGGGACATAAATGGATTGCATCGGCACAACTCCATTTTTATCTGAAACAAATTGATATAATAAGCTAAGCCCCAATGTCACAGCGACAGCTGCCGCAATCTTGATTAACTCAGTTCCGAGAGAACTCAAGCTCCATGACTTGTGTCGCATCTTTTCTTCGATCGTTTTTTCATCGCCAAGAAGCAACATCGAGTCGAATATCTTTCTCTCTTTCAAGAATTCTCGTCTGTTTTCCGGGGAATGTTCCATCCATTGCCGGATCCGGACTTCTTCTTCATAAGAAGCGGCTCCTTCAAAGAACTTATATAACGTTTCCCTGTCCATTTTTCATCTTTTTACTTATGCTTACATAATACTAACAGTTCACAAGCCTATATCCCCAGTTGAAAATGGAAAAAATTTCATTTTTATATTTTTTCTTCCGGTATCGAATACCATAGTTCTCTCGGAACTACGTTCTTTTTCAAGAAATATCCGTTCCAACCAGAACCCCTGTTTGTCATCATTCACAGTCTTGGAAACCTGCAATAATAGCTCCTTCCAAGAAGGATCGGGAATATTTTAAAATACTCTCCTGAAAGATTCCGAAGCTCTGAACGAAGTTGTAGTGTAACCGCACCAAAATCATAAGGGACAATCAATCCTTGTCTTTAGTACGGGTATTTCTATATAAAGTTTTTTGAGCAAAACAACTATCATACTATCATAATCAAATTTATATAATTGTAAAACAGCATGTTACTCCATGATAGTTCCTGTTTTTAACTATCATTTATCTATCATAACTATCATGGGTAAAAATAATAAATCATTATATATCAGTATTTTATCAAATTTCAGATATATTCTGAAGCCAATACAAAACAGATTAAATAGGCTCGTTTTTTCATGAAAACAAGCTACTTTTTTACCAAAAACAACTTGAAAAGTTTCTTCAGACCCGGGTGGAAGGGCATGGGAGATCCGGGTGTGGAGGAGGTGGAGACCCGGATCTTCGTGAAACCGGAACGGGGATGTGGAGCTGTTTATCTGCCTTGTTTGAGGAGATTTTATGCACTGTTTCTGATTATAATCCAGTGGAATACCTGCTTTTTTAACCACGGTTTTGGTGAGGTTGCCCTAACGAAGTTGCGGTAAGTTTCCGTTATTCTAACAAAAATATTATATTTGCGACCATACAGCACAATTATGCAGGAAGATGAAAGCAAAATAAAATGGAGTCAGTTCCTAGCCGGCGATAATGAGGCTTATTGCTGGATATACAAAGTCTACATACAAATGCTGTTCCGTTACGGACACAGCTTTACCTCCGATACGGAACTTATAAAAGATTGCATCCAGGATGTTTTTACCGGATTATACAAAAACAGGAAACAACTGATCACACCTAAAAATATAAAAGTCTACTTACTTGTCTCCCTTAAGAATAGCCTGATCAATGCACTTTACCGAGAAGACCGCTACACATCTTACAATCATGAAACTGTTTCCTTTACCCTCGGACTAACGGTCGAAGAACAATATGTCACGGACGAACTGTACACCAACCAACAAAGGAAGATACAGGAAATTCTGAATGTACTGACTCCACGCCAAAAAGAGATCATTTACTATCGCTATATACAAGAACTTAGCTTCGATGAAATCTGCATCATGATGGACATGAATTATCAGTCCGCACAAAACCTTATCCAGCGCTCCCTAAAGAAAATACGCGACCTATACGGGCCAGCGGAAGTATTCCTCCTGCTCCTATCCATTTCCGTCCAATAAGAAAAATAAAAAAAGTTTACTTCCGGTGAGTATAAAATGGAAGCGACCTTGTCCTTTATATAGAATGCTCATCGGAAAAATGGATAAAGACTATACAACATACAGTGCAGACCAACTGCTGAACGACGACTTTTTCATTCAGTCGGAATTACACCCGACTGAAAAAAGCCGGGCTTTTTGGAGCGATCTTCAGATAAAAAGTGCCGCATTATCCCAAGAGATCGAAAATGCCCGTCTCTTCCTACACACTATTAAAATAGACAGAAATTGTTCATCCTTGGCTGCCAAGGATGAACATGCGTTATGGCAACGCATCGAATTAAAAAATAAAGAAACAGAGAGAAAAGCGAAGCGTAAACAATTCATCCGTCTTGCTATCAGCACGGTAGCCTCTCTTCTTTTGTTATCAGCAATCGGCTGGTATGCCACCCTACGGCCGAAAGATGCCGAAATAGACTATCTGGCAATCATCCAAGCCAATCCGGCACCAGACAGTACAAATGAAAAAGTGCAACTGGTCCTTTCCAACAACGAGAAGCTGACCATTGACGGGACGGAAACCCAACTCGAATATAAAAAGGAAGGAAAGGTAAATGTCAACTCCAAACAAGTGGACCTCAGTCCAAAAGGCAATCCGGCACAGGCACAGGAATTTAACCAACTGATCGTACCTGTCGGCCGGCGTTCGTCCATCACATTCGCCGATGGGACCCGGCTCTGGGTAAACTCCGGCTCGAAAGTCGTGTATCCAGTCAAATTCGCAAAAGAGAAAAGAGAAATATTCGTAGAAGGAGAAATATACCTGCACGTCAGCCGGGATGAACAAAAACCTTTCATCGTCAAAACACATCAGATGGATATAAAGGTATTAGGAACACAATTCAATGTCACGGCCTATGAAAACGAAGCGAATATGCAGGTGGTCCTAGTCAGTGGAAAAGTTGAAGTAAACCTCGACAAATGCAAGAATGTCCTGGCTCCTAACCAGATGTTTTCCTACGACAGCAAAATACATAAAGGGAAAATCACAACAGTCGATACCGACAATTATGTGGCTTGGAAAGACGGATATTACCAGTTCCACCAACAGCCGCTCAAAGAAATCGTGAAAAAGCTTTCCCGCTATTACGGAGTCCGTATCTATTGCAAAGAGCCGGCCGACAAATTGTCCTGCAGCGGAAAACTAGACCTGAAAGAGAGTCTGGACGAAATGATGAAAGCCTTGAAAGAAGCGGCCCCGATTCAAATAGAAAACAAATATGAGAGTATAGAAATAAAAGTCAAACATTAAAAACCATACAGTATGGATCCTTAAATCACAACGACACAGGAAGGGAACACACTTCCTTCCCACACAAAGATGAGAACTATAAAAACTCTTTACCAACTTAAATCATTACAAGCGATATGAAAAATAACACAAGGTTTAGTATTTGTCTACTTTTTTTGTGGATGAGTATGAGTTTCTGCCTAGCAGCAGAGACATACTCGCAAGAGACATTCTTCACCATCGAATCGAACAACCTCACGGTGAAAGAAGTATTTAATAAAATCGAGAAAGAGAGCGAATATATCTTTTTCTATCTGGACAACTCAGTCGACCTGAACCGAAAAGTATCCGTCAAGGCACGGAAAGAACAGGTAAGCAAGATTCTCGATCAGATATTCGAAGGAACCGACACACATTATTACATCTCCGACCGACAGATCATCATCTCGAAAGACGAAAAAGCCGCTCCGGTCAGTTTACAACAAAAAGGACAAACCATCACCGGTATCGTAAAAGATGCGACAGGCGAACCGGTCATCGGAGCCAATATCGTAGAAAAAGGAACGACCAACGGTACGATTACCGACATGAACGGACAGTTCACCCTCACCGTTAATCCGAAAGCCGTGTTGCAAATTTCCTATATCGGTTTCAACACGCTGGATATGCCGGTGGGAAACAAATCATCGCTGACGATCAAACTAACGGAAGACACAAAAGCGTTGGATGAAGTGGTCGTCGTAGGCTACGGTGTGATGCGTAAAAGCGACTTGACGGGTTCCGTCGGCTCCGTAAAGTCGGACGTAATCCAGAAACAGGCGATTTCATCTTTCGACCAGGGCTTACAAGGCAAAGTGGCCGGTGTGCAGGTTATGGCAACTTCCGGTTCTCCGGGCGGTGTTGTCGATATTCGCATTCGTGGCGGCAACTCATTGACTTCAGGTAACCAGCCTTTATACGTAATCGACGGTTATCCTGTTACGGCAGGCGGTTCGGCCGGTGGTTCCGGTGCCGGACAGAACCCGCTGGCGACTTTGAACCCTGGCGATATCGAAAGCATGGAAATCCTGAAAGACGCTTCCGCCACTTCCATCTATGGTTCACGTGGAGCCAATGGCGTTATCCTGATCACGACCAAAAGGGGTAAACAGGGGAAAACGACGGTTACTTATGACGGTTATGTCGGTTTTCAGCATGTTGCCAAGAAACTGGATATGATGAACGCTACAGAATGGGCTGAAATGGTAAACGAGGGAGCTGAAACCGATGGTCGTCCCATTTATTACTCAAATACATCTTCTGACCCTTTGTATCCTGCAATGAGTCAATTGGGCGAAGGGACAGATTGGCAAGATCAAATTTTCCGTACTGCTCCTATACATAGCCACAACGTTTCAGTAAACGGAGGAAGCGAAAACACAAAATTTGCTGTCGTTGCAAGTTACTTTGGACAAGAAGGTGTTGTTAAAAATCAAGATTTCAACCGTGTATCCTTGCGAAACAACATCGATACGAAAATCTCTAAAGTTGTCGACCTGTCCACCAGCCTTACGATCAGCCGTGTTTTTGCCAATACCGGGCGTGAAAACGGAGATGGAGGAGGAAACACTTCCATCATCAATGCATCACTCGTCATGCCGCCTACAGTTCCGATATACGATCCGACAACTGGAGAATACGTCCGTTTAAACTATCTGCCAGGATCTTCTACCGTTCCGAATCCGGTTCCCTACGTTAAACATCTTCAAGATAAAGGGACCATCGATCGTATATTGGCTTCTGCTGACCTGACATTCCACATCATCGACGGACTGACACTAAAAGTCAGTGGAGGAGCAGATATGTCAAACGCGTCACGTGAAGTGTACGAACCGAAAGAGACGTACAGAGGCTACAATGCTAATGGCATTGCAGAACAACAAAGCCGTAGAAGTAGTTCCTATTCAAATGAAAACGTATTGACTTATATCAAAAAAATCGGCCAACACTCTCTGAATGTCATGGTCGGTTCTTCTCTGTTGTACGAAGAAAACAAGACCGGTTCTATGACTGCACGTGATTTTATCAGTGACGTATACGGATATAACAATTTAGATGCCGGTGCACAATGGGACAAACCAAATACCGGAAGGAGTAAAAGCACATTATTATCTGGTTTCGGCCGTATCAATTATGTCCTAATGGACAAATATCTTTTCACTGTAACAGGACGAGCCGATGGAAGCTCCAAATTTGGTGCAAATAACAAATGGGCATTCTTCCCCTCATTCGCCGCTGCATGGCGTATCAATCAAGAAAAATTCATGAAAAATATTGATTGGATCAGCAATTTGAAAATCAGAGGTAGTTGGGGTGTGACAGGTAACCAAAATATTCCGGCTTATTCGTCTCCCGAAAAGATGAATACATATACATACCCAATCGGAGGGGTAACCAGTGTTGGTATCGGTGCCGGTAACATGCCAAATCCTGATTTGAAATGGGAAACCACTGCCATCACCGATATCGGGATCGACTTGGGAGTATTCAACAATCGCATCAATTTCACAGCAGACTATTACTATAAAAAGACAACCGATCTGTTATGGAACATTTCCGTTCCATTGACAACTGGTTTCGGTACTGTTTTGAAAAATATTGGCAGTTTGCAAAACAAAGGTCTTGAACTAAGTCTATCAGCCGATGTTCTGACAGGTCCATTCAAATGGAACACCATGCTTAACTGGTCAACCAACAAAAATAAAGTGCTGGAAATCCCCGGATATATCCCGACCCAGCAAGGTACGATCTCCGGACACCTGAAAGTAAACGGTAGCTGGCTTGAGCCAGGATTACCAGTCGGTGTATGGAACTTGTTGAAAACAAACGGTGTGATGCGTACGGAAAAAGAATGGCAAGACGCTGCTCGTGTTGCAGATTCCAACTTCGACAAAATAGGAGATATGAGTTTTGTGGATAAGAATGGAGATGGCAAAATCAGTTTTGGAGAAGACCGTCAGATCGTTGGCGACCCGAATCCGGATTTCATCTTTGGTTGGACCAACAATTTCTCTTATAAGAATTTTGATTTATCTGTTTATATCAATGGTTCCGTCGGTAATGACATTTATAATGTATTACGTGCAGAAACAAATATCGTCAGTGCATGGGGTAATCAGCGGGCAGAAGTGAAGGACCGTTGGACTGTCAACAACCCGAACGGTAAATACCCGCGTGCTCACGTGTTAGTAAACCAAAACTTGTTACAGTCCGACTATCTGATTGAGGACGGTTCCTTTTTACGCATACAAAATGTCACTTTAGGTTACACATTCCCCAAAGTTTCATTCCTTCGTTCTTTACGTATTTATGCAACCGCACAGAATTTACTGACTATCACCGGCTACTCCGGGTACAATCCAGAAGTAAATAGTCAAGGACAAAGCAATCTTCAGTTAGGTGTGGATTACAATGCCTACCCGACTGCTCGCTCTTTCATTCTTGGTGTAAACATTGGTTTTTAATCATTTAAAACGAATTGAATATGAAACTACATAAATATATAATCGGATTAGCATTACTGGTGTCCTCTTCCTCTTGCAACTTTCTGGATGAAGAAGCATATGAATTCATCACACCCGACAATTTCTACAAAACGGAAGCCGATGCAAATGCTGCACTGACAGCTGTCTACAATACATTTGCCGATGAAAAAAGCTATAGGCGTTATATTTGGATGGGAGCTGATTTTCCCGGCGAAGCGGCCAATGCCAATGCAAGCGCTCCTTCGCGTGTAGAAATGGACAATTTAACTTGGACACCGACCACTGATTTTTGTAAAAACATTTGGCAAATCTCCTATTCTGCCATTCGGCGTGCAAACAATTTATTACTGAACATCGATAATATCACATTCAAATCAGAAGAGGTAAGAAAGCAGATTGTCGGACAAACAAAATTCTTACGCGCTTTAGCTTATTTTGATCTGATACGCTTTTATGACCATATTGTTGTCATCCGAGAAACCGACAACTTAAATGATGAAGCTCCTTCCAACCAAGGAACAGATGACGCAGCCTGGGCTTTAATTGAAGAAGACTTATTGTATGCAGGTTCTGCTCTACCGATAAAATGGGAAGATTCGAATGCCGGACGTGCAACAAAAGGTGCAGCAATGGCTATGTTGGCAAAAGTCTACCTGACACAAGCCGGATGGCCTTGGAACAAAAGCGGTTTTTGGGAAAAGGCAGCTTCTCAAACAACTGATATTATTAATAATGAAGGGACTTTTGGTTATGGATTGGAAGAAAATTTCCGACGAATTTTCGACGTGACAAACGAACATGGAAAAGAGTATATTTTTGATATCGAATTCCAAACAAACATCAATGGAAACGACTCACCTGCCATAACTGGAATGCGTGGTTATAACATAAAAAAAACGGACGGATGGTCTTCATTCATTTCTACCCCGGAATTTTATAAATCATATGAAGTGGAAGACAAACGAATCTCCACTACGTTTGTTACAGAATTTACCGATATAAATAATGGCAAACAATATGTTTATGACCCGGATAATATAGCAGAACCCTCTTTTCCTCTTTGCCACTTTGCTAAATATCTTGATCCGAACGACAATCAATCAACTTCGGCCGGAGACTATAGTTGCAACAGAAAAATCATACGCTACGCAGATGTTTTGTTAATGCAGTCCGAAGCCTATTGCGAAATGAATCGCATCGGAGATGCACTGACAGGTATCAATCGGGTACGGGCAAGAGCCGGACTCAATCCGATCCCTTCATCCATTTCACAGACAGATTTGCGGAAAGCAATCATACAGGAACGTACTTGGGAGTTCGCAGCCGAAGGACATTCCTTATTCGACATGAAACGGCAGCATTGCATGGCAGAGCGCTTGGGCAGAGCTGTAGATGATAAATATTATTCATTACCTTTGCCTCAGGACGAAACGGATAAAAATCCGAATCTGAAACAGCATCCGCTGTGGTAATTCGATAATTGATGATTTATCTGTTACTTTTGGCTTGACCCAAAAGTAACGGGTAAATCATCAATTACCATCCCTATTTTTTAGATAACCTTTTAATTCTTACTATATAATGAAATGTTTTTATTCTTTTTTATTTTTATTAGGTAGCCTGTTAGCAAGCGGGCAGACCACTGATGTAAAATACCTGTCAGGACAAGGCTCGGACGATGCGGTCGAATGGGACTTCTTCTGTACCGGTGGCAGGAAAAGCGGGGAATGGAATAAGATCAAAGTTCCCTCCTGCTGGGAAATGGAAGGATACGGAACCTTCAATTACGGACATGACAAGCCGAAAGCCGACGAATCCGGATTGTATAAAACAACATTCGAAGTACCGGCGACATGGAAAGGCAAACGTATATTTATCGTTTTCGAAGGTTCCATGACCGATACGGAGATTAAGGTAAACGGAAAACAGGCAGGTACTCCCCATCAGGGAGCTTTCTACCGATTCAAGCGAGAGATAACCAAACTGGTCCATATGAACAAGGAAAACCTTTTGGAAGTCAAAGTGAACAAAATGTCATCCAATACCAGTATCAACGAAGCAGAACGGCAATGTGATTTTTGGGTATTCGGAGGCATATTCCGTCCGGTTTACCTCGAAGCTGTTCCTAACAACTTCATCGAATATACGGCGATCGATGCCCGGCAACATGGCGAACTGAACGCAGATATATTTATAGACAAGAAACTTTCCGACATAAAAGCAGAAATAGAGATCAAAGATGTCCAGAACCAGACGATAGGGAAAATCACATCTGCTCCCATAAACGAAAAAACAGGCAAAATATCCCTCTCTGGCAAGATCGACAATATCAAACCCTGGTCAGCCGAAGACCCACAACTGTACACCGCCATAATCACCCTTCGCCAGAAAGACAAGGTACTGCATACCGTAACCGACCGGATCGGGTTCCGCACAGTCGAAGTGAAACCGAAAGACGGTGTCTATATCAACGGTGTGAAAATGCGCTTTAAAGGGGTGAACCGCCACTCTCACTGGCCCACTACGGGACGAACGACGAACAAGCAGCTTAGTATTAACGACGTCAAGCTGATGAAAGAAATGAACATGAATGCAGTCCGCATGTCACACTATCCACCTGACAAACATTTCCTGGAAGTTTGCGACTCTCTGGGGATGTATGTGATCGACGAACTGTGCGCCTGGCAATATCCTCCTTATGATACGAAAGTCGGGACCATTCTAGTTGGGGAAATGCTGAAACGGGATCTCAACCGTCCATCTATCATTTTTTGGGCAAACGGGAATGAGGGAGGCTTCAATTTTGACCTCGACCCGCTATTTCCACAATATGACCCGCAAAAACGAGCTGTCCTGCATCCCTGGGCGTTATCGGGAAATATCAATACGGTACATTACATCAAATATAATTCTGGAATCGGCAATATGTTCCACGGAAGGGATATCTTCATGCCGACAGAAATCCTGCACGGATTATACGACGGTGGACACGGAGCCGGACTCGACGACTACTGGGACCTGATGCTTTCCAATCCGCTTTCAGCCGGAATGTTCCTTTGGGACTTTACGGACCAGGCAGTTGTTCGCGAAGATAAAAACGGATTCTACGATACCGACAAGGATCACGGAGCCGATGGCATAGTAGGACCATATCGAGAAAAAGAAGGCAGCTTCTTTACAATCAAAGAAATATGGTCGCCTATCCATCTGCCGGAACACTATCTTACACCGGGATGGGATGGTCGTTTCGAAATAGAAAACAGATATGCGTTCACAAATGCGAACGCTTGTAACTACACATACCGGCTGGCTAAAATCAACTCGCTTGCGCAAAAGACCATACAATCGGTTTCCGGCAAGATCGCTTCCCCTGATATCCGTCCGGGAGAAAGAGGGTATTTGCAACTTGAACTTCCCTCCGGCTGGCAGGAATACGACTTTCTATATGTTACGGTAAAAGACCGTTACAACCAAGAGTTATTTACCTGGAGCTACGAGATCGGCACACCCGACCGTCTTGCCAACCGTCTGCTGCCACAGGAAGGTAGCACACCGGCTGTAAAAGAAAGCATCGATAACTGGTATTTTTCGGCTGCCGGTACGGAAGTAACGTTCGACAAACAAAACGGCCTGCTCCGGTCAGTCACTTCCGGAGGTAAAGCAATCCCGTTGAACAATGGGCCGGAACTGATATCCAATCAAGATATTATTTGTAAATCAGTAGAATATAAGCAAGTGGAAGGAAATCCTCAACTGATTGCCACTTATACGTCCCGAAACGGAAAAAATACAGTCTACACATTCACTTGGACCATACTCCCTTCCGGCATCGTAGAACTGGACTACAATTACCGCCCCCAGGACATGGTCAAGATGGCGGGTATCACGTTCGATTTCCCAGAAAAAGAGATCGCCGGAGCCACTTTGCTCGCCAACGGACCATACCGTGTATACAACAACCGGATGAAAGGCGGTTCGCTGAATATCTGGGAAAAGAAGTATAACAACACTATCACTGGTGAAAGTTGGGACTATCCGGAATTCAAAGGATACTATTCTTTATTCTACGGGATGAAGCTCGATTGCCCCACTCCATTCGAAGTTTACAGCGGAAAAGAAGATGTCACCTTGCATCTCTTTACCCCAGCCGTACAAGAACAATACGATCCGAAACGCAACCACACGATTGTCGACTATCCAAAAGGAAACCTCTCTTTCATGAATGCAATTCCGGCTGTCGGAACCAAATTCGGAAAAGCGGAAGATTTCGGTCCTCAATCTCAACCGCATCGTGCCAGAGGAAACGGACCGGAAAATAATGTCAGTGGAAAATTGTATTTCCGCTTCTGATAGAAGCAAAAACAATTGAAATAAATTAACAGTTATACTCGGAACACCCCGAAATAACTGTTAATTTTTTCTGTTTAATAATAACTTTATCTATATTTGCAGAATATTGAATGAAATCAGAGATCGTGAATAAACAGCATCTAATAAATATAAACCTAAATCAGTTATCCAATGGGACCATGAAGTCAAAGAATCTTTGCATATAGAGAATAACCACGGCTATTCTTAATATTTATACAGTTAACTTATTGAGTAGTAACTTAAATCACCATGTAAACATGAAAAATAACAAAATGGCAATAATTTGCCTGCTTTCTCTTTTGCCCAGCATCAGTGTTCTGGCAAATGAGAATTACATCACGGACCCTGCAACGAGCCTGCGGGGAAAATCGGACTCGGCAGTTCCTACACGTTTGCAACAAAACGGAAAGACCATCACAGGAATCGTACAAGACGCACTCGGCCCTATAGCCGGTGCCAACATTATCGTAAAAGGAACGACAAACGGGAACATTACGGACATGGATGGTAAATTCACGCTTGAGAATGTGCCCGCAAACGCTACTCTCGTTATCTCCTACATCGGATTTACTCCACAAGAAATACGCGTAGGGAATCAGACCACCTTTAATATTACTCTCCAGGAAGACTCCGAAGCACTGGACGAAGTTGTAGTAGTCGGCTACGGTGTCATGAAGAAAAAAGACTTGACAGGAGCCGTTTCACAATTGAGCAGCAGTTCGATGAAAGACCTCAAAGTGTCGCATCCGACAGAAGCTATGGCCGGAAAACTGGCCGGTGTACAGGTACAACAAGTCGGAGGGCAACCGGGACAAGCGGCCACAATCCGTGTGCGCGGGTCCGGCTCCATCACGGCATCCAGCGCCCCGTTGTATGTTGTCGACGGATATCCGCTGGGAGAACAAAACTTGAATGCGATCAACCCGAATGATATCGAATCTATCGAAGTATTGAAAGATGCTTCGGCAGCCGCTATCTACGGTTCGCGTGCAGCCAACGGTGTCGTATTGGTCACAACCAAGTCGGGAAAGACCGGCAAGGTCAGTGTAAGCTTGGATATCTATGCAGGTTTCCAGAACGTAACAAAGAAGATGGACCTGATGAACGCGCAGGAATTTGTCGAATTCAGCCGGGAAGCCTTCAATAACAACTACATCAGCAAGGTTCCTGGAGCATCCGCTAGCGATCCGCTGAGTATGCGTCCGTCCGGAAACCGTTATCGTTACCCGGCTATCTACGACGATGCCGCCTATATTGCCTCTTTAGGTGCCGGTACGGATTGGCAAGACGAAATTTTCCGCACTTCCCCCGTACAAAACTACCAGTTGACAGTAACTGGTGGCGATGAAAAGACTAAATATATGTTCTCTGCCGGCTATTTCAACCAGCAAGGTGTCGTTATCAACAGTGATTATGAACGATTCTCGGCAAGAGCCAAAATCGACAGCGAACTGAACAGTTGGTTGAAGCTGGGTGTCAATCTGGCTCCGACTTACATGAACGCGAACAAGACAACCCAAGGCCACTGGGCAAGTGACGGTGTCATCAATGCAGCTTTAGCGACATCTCCCGTAGTACCTGTATACAATGAAGACGGTACATGGGCTTCACAGTCCATGTACGCCGTCGCTAGCGACGGATTGACCGGTGTACCGAATGCTGTGGCCTTGACACATATCCACAACTACGACACAGATCTCCGCCTGTTCAGCAACGGTTATATCGAACTTTCCTTGTTGAAAAACCTGAAACTGAAATCTACCATCGGTGCCGATATCCGCGAATACAGAGGCGAATACTTCCGTCCGGCAACCATTCCTAATAACGGTAACGTGGCTCCTCTCCCTTCAACGGAAAGAAAAGCGACAGAGAAGTCAACCGAAGTTATCAACTGGCTGAACGAAAATACGATTACTTATTTCGAATCGTGGGGTAAGCACGAACTCGACGCTGTTGCCGGTGTCACTGCACAGAAAAACATCTACCGCTACACAGAGGCTACGGGTTCCGATTTCCCGAATGATAAAATACAGACACTCAACAATGCAACAGTAAAAAGCAGCAAGTCAGAACGCAAGACCTGGACATTACTCTCCTATCTGGCACGTGTCAACTATCGTTATAACAACAAATACTACCTGACCGCATCCATCCGTGCGGACGGTTCTTCCCGTTTCGGCAAAAACAACCGCTACGGTTATTTTCCTTCCGGATCAGTAGCATGGCGTCTGTCTCAGGAAGACTTTCTGAAAGATGTAAAATGGTTGTCGGACATGAAGATCCGCGCAAGCTACGGTATCACAGGTAACAATAATATCGGTGATTATGCGTCGATCGGTATCATGGAAAATGCTAACTATGTATTGGGAACGGGTACGGGTAATATCGTAAACGGTGCAGCCCAAAAGAGCTTCTCCAACGCTGACCTGACTTGGGAAAAGACACGCCAGACTGATCTCGGTTTCGAAATCTCCGTTTTGGACAGCCGTCTGTCTTTGTCTCTGGACCTATACTACCGTAAGACTACCGACCTGTTGATGGATGTAGATATTCCGACAATCACCGGATTCGAAAAGGCTATGCAGAATATCGGAAAAATGCGTAACAAAGGTCTTGAAATCACCCTTAGCGGTACTCCGTTCAGAGGCAAAGACTTTACTTGGGATGCAACCGGGAATATTTCTGTCAACCGTAACAAAGTATTGGCTTTAGGACCGACAGGAGATCCGATCTTCAGCGACGGCGGTGCCGGAACAACCCACGTCACAATGGTAGGCCAACCGATCGGTGCTTTCTACGGGTATAAAATGCTGGGAATCTTCAAAACGAAAGAAGAATTGGATTCATATCCTCATCTGGCCGACACGCAAGTGGGTGACGTCATGTTCGAAGACGTCAACGGAGATCATAAAATCGATGCCGACGACCGCACAATCATCGGTAACAATATGCCAGACTTTACCTGGGGTATGACACACTCCTTCACCTTCAAGAACTTCGATGCCAGTATATCCCTACAGGGGGTTGTCGGAAATGAAGTACTACACTTGGGTAGACGCTTCTACACACAGGGCGAAGGTAACCAGAATCAGCTGAAAGAGATGATGGGACGCTGGCAATCAGAATCAAACCCGGGTAACGGATGGATTCCGAGAGCCAACTCACAGCCGACCGGGCAGAACAATGCCATTTCCTCACGCTGGGTAGAGGACGGTTCTTTCCTCCGTGTAAACAACCTGACTGTCGGTTATACGCTGCCTGAAGCATTCACCAAGAAATGCAGCATCCAACGTGCACGCGTATATGTTTCCACACAAAATCTGCTGACGATCACAAGTTATAGCGGCTACAACCCGGAAACAAGTTTCAAGGAAGACAACGTGACGGCTCCCGGTACCGACTACGGTATGTACCCGCTGTATCGCACCTGTACTTTCGGTATTAACGTAACCTTTTAAATAGCAGACAAATTATGAAACTAAAATATAATCTGATCGCAATAGCCCTTCTGGGATTTAGCTTCTCATCCTGCAGTGACTTCCTGGAACAGAATCCGCAAACGGATTTAAGTGAAAACGATTTCTACAAAACGGCCGACGACATCCTCTCGGCAGTAAACGGAGCCTACTCTTCTCTACAGGAAGGTGACATATACGGTAACTGGTATGTTTTCGGAGAAATTCCCTCCGACAATACCCGCAACCAGCTCTCCGGTTCAGTAACCACTCAGAATGAGTTCGACCAGTTCTACATCGACACGCAGAACAGTATGATCGCCAATTTCTGGAAAGCAGCCTACAAAGTTATCAACCGTACCAATACGATCTTAGGACGTATCGACGGGATCGAAATCAATACTGAACTGGCAAACCGGTATAAACTGGAATGCAAGTTTATCCGTGCCCTGATGTATTTCAACCTGGTCCGTGTCTACGGCGATGTGCCTCTGGTACTGAAAGAGATCAGCATCTCGGAATCTTACGACATCCTGCGTGAACCAAAAGAAAATGTTTACAACCAAATCATCGCCGACCTGAAAGAGGCACAAGATCTCCCTGTTTCCTATTCGACAGCCGAAGACGGGCGTGCAACCCAAGGAGCAGCCAAAGCATTATTGGCAAACGTCTACATGACTTTGCACAAATATGCAGAAGCGGAAACTATCTTGGCTGAAATCATCAACAGCGGACGGTACAGTTTGTTGGAAAATACGCCGGGCAGCCTGAACATCGACGGCTACAAAAATGTGTTCAGCCCAGTTAACCACAACAGCAAGGAAGGCATTTTCGAAATCCAGTTCCTGAAAGGCGGCTATGGCGAAGGTTCCAACTATGCCAATAACTTCGCACCTGAAAACTCAGGAACGAATGTGGTGGCAGTCGGTGGTACAGGTGGTAATAATATCCCGGAAATGGACATCTACAATGCTTATGAAGAAGGCGACCTTCGCCGTGATTTCTCCATGTCCCTCGGATATTACGATAACCGCAAAAACAACGAATGGGTGGAATCCCGCTATGTCTGCAAGTTCATGGATGTTCCTTATCAGAACAATGATGCCAGCAACAACTATCCGGTAATCCGCTATGCCGATGTGATCCTGATGTATGCCGAAGCATTGAACCAGAACGGAAAGACGGCAGAAGCCTGCAAGTATCTGAATATGACGCGTCGTCGTGGTTTCGGTTATCAGACGACAGAGACCAGCCCGGTCGACCTGCAGACAACCGACAAGGCCCAGTTCGCCCTGATGGTAGAACAGGAACGCCGCGTGGAACTGGCATTCGAAAATCATCGCTGGTTCGACTTAATCCGCACCGGACGTGCTGTTGAAGTGATGAGAAGTAAAGGATTCTCCCTGAATGAAACAAACCTTATCTGCCCGATTCCACAAAAGCAGATCGATGTCAATCCGAAACTGACGCAGAACGACTATAGAATCGAATCCCGAAATTAACCGAAAAGAAAGAAAGTGTGTCAAAATCCCCTTGTTCTCGCGCTTGCCATAATGCGATCCCGCATCAAGCGCGGGAACAAAGGATAGTTTTGATGCACTTTCCTTCTTTTTTTCTATCTTTACGGCATACCTAAATAATATAACATGAAGAGCTGGACAATTTTATTAAGTACGTTGTGTTTATTCTCATGCAACCAACAGGAAAATAAATTTGAAAAATATGTAAACCCGCTAATCGGTACGGATATCCGCATCGTACAGGGAAAAGATAAGAACTCGACAGAAGAACGCGGACAAATCATGCCGGCGGTCGGTGTTCCGCACGGTATGACCAACTGGGTGGCACAGACACAGGCGACCGAACAGAAATGCCATCCTCCCTATTATTATTTCCAGGACGCGATCCAGGGATTCCGGGCCAGCCACTGGATGAACGGTTCCTGTACACAAGACTACGGAAGTGTCACGATCATGCCGCTCAGCAATAAACTCGAAACAGACCCAGCCAAACGAGCCTCCTCTTTCGACCACGCTCAGGAGACAGCGACTCCCTCCTATTATTCAGTCGATTTGAACGACTATGGCATCCATGCCGAACTGACCGGACTCTCCCGTGCCGGCATCATGCAATTCAGCTTCGAACAGGATGGCGACCACTATATCGTGATCGAACCCAATAGCGATGAAGGTATCGCCTTCGTCGAAATCGATCCGGAGAAAAAAGAAATTACCGGTTACAACCCCGTACACCGCATCTACCAAGGATACGGTAAGGAAGCCGGATTCAGCGGACATTTCGTGATTCAGCTGAATGAAGAGATTGCCGACTATGGCGTTTGGGACAGCACCACGATCATCCCCGGACGAAAATCGGCAAAAGGACAAAAACATGCTGTCGGAGCTTGGATCAAGCTGACTTCCGATAAGCCGGGGAAAATACTGGTCAAAGTTGCCACTTCCTTTACGAGCATCGACAATGCCCGCAAAAACTTGGCTGCCGAAATTCCGGGATGGAACTTCAACGAAGTGCGACAGGCATCCTCCGACATCTGGAACCAGGCATTGGGGCAAATCGCAGTAAAAGGAAACAACGAAAAAGAAAAGGTCAAATTCTATTCAGCTCTCTACAACGCACACTTCCTGCCCCGCACGTTCAGCGACGTGGACGGCTCCTATCCGAGATTCGACGGTGACGGACAGATTATGAAGATGGACCACGGAACCTACTATTGCGACTTCTCGCAATGGGATACCTACCGTGCCGTCCACCCTCTATTCTCCATCCTCACCCCTTCCCGCAACGGGGATATGGCACATTCGCTCGTGTTAAAAGGACAGCAAGGCGGTTGGTTGCCCATCTTCCCGTCCTGGAATAGCTACACGGCTGCCATGATCGGTGACCACTGCATCGCCATGATCGGAGACGCCATCGTCAAAGACACTCCGGGTTTTGACTATGAAGAAGCTTACACGCTGATGCGCAAAAACGCTTTCGAGGCCAATCCGGACTCCGCCAGCTATCGCGACGGGAAAGGCCGACGAGCAATGGAGTCTTACCTCAAATACAATTACGTGCCGTTAGAGGATCAAGTAACGGAAGCATTCCACCGTCGTGAACAAGTATCCCGCACACTGGAATATGCCTATGATGATTTTGTCCTTGCACAAGTTGCCAAGAAGTTAGGCAAGACAGACGATTATAAAGCACTCATCAAACGGGCGGAAAACTACCGGAACGTAATCGACCCCGAAACAGGCTATGCCCGTGGACGCCATGCCGACGGAACCTGGATCGAGCCATTCGATCCGTTTGCCTCCACTTCGTTCATCTGTGAAGGGACTCCTTACCACTACACCTGGTATGCTCCCCAGGACATAGCCGGACTGATCCGGCACATGGGCGGAAAAGAACGTTTCATCAACCGTCTGGACAACTTCTTCGAAGGGAACTATTACTGGCATGGCAACGAGCCGGGACACCACATCGCCTATCTTTTCGCTTATGCCGGTGAACCTTGGAAGACACAAAAATGGGTACATGATATCATCAACCGCGAGTATTTCACGACTCCCGACGGACTATCCGGCAACGACGATGCCGGCCAGATGTCATCCTGGCTGGTCTTCAGCATGGTCGGCTTCTATCCGGTCTGTCCGGGCATGCCCTACTACGTGATCGGTAGCCCGTCATTCGAAGAAAGCGTTATCACACTTGAAAACGGCAAGAAATTCACGATCGAAGCCAAAGGGGCATCGGAAAAGAATATCTACATTCAGTCGGCTACCCTTAACGGTCAGCCATACGACAAGAGCTACATCCTCCACAAAGACATCATGAACGGAGGCATCCTTTCGTTCGTCATGGGAGATAGCCCCAATAAAGAATGGGCTTCTTCCGCCGGATCGCTTCCACCTTCAATGGGGTTATAAAGAACGACGCATAAAAAAATCATTTACATATTCCTGCTCTGCCTCACCGTCCTACCAGACCCAGGGCAGGAATTTTCAATATAGAGAAGGAAGCGGTAAAAATCGGAAAGGTAATCTACGTGGAATAAATATAGCTTTTCTTTTAAATTTTATTATATTTACGCGCTAATCGATAGGGTATATGGAATATTCAGCAGATTTAAAGGCCTTCAATCAATTATTCGCAGATTATCAAGGACGGTTCATCCGCTTTGCGAATATATATGTGAGGGATATAGCTGTTGCCGAAGATTTCACCATAGAGGCACTGATGCAATACTGGGAAAACCGGAACACGTTAAAGGCCGATTCCAATGTTCCGGCCTATATACTCACGATCATCAAAAACAAATGTATCAACTACCTGCAACATATACAAGTCAGGGAAGATGCCAGCGAACATCTGAAGAATCATGCCGAATGGGAACTGAACACCCGCATCTCCACCCTCGAAGCCTGCAATCCGGAAGAACTGTTTACAGCCGAAGCACAAGAAATCGTGAACAAGACATTGGCCTCCCTGCCAGAACAGACCCGCCGTATCTTCATCATGAGTCGCTACGAAAACAAACCTTACAAAGAGATCGCAGAAACACTCGGTATGACAACCAAAGGCGTGGAATACCATATCGCCCAGGCTCTGAAAAAGTTACATGTCAATCTGAAAGACTACATACCTCTGTTGGTATTCTTATCCTATATGAACTGATCCGGCCTTTCCGCCCATACACGGCTGTCTGGCTTTACTGAGTACCGAAAACAAAAGAGCGCAGAATCATGCGGACTTATCTTACCAATGATGTCCGCATAACTCAGCGCCCTTCCGTATTTATCTGCGTCTGGTAATATCAATCCCGGTACGTTTCCGTCAAGCGATCACCTCAACAATGTTACCATCCGGATCCAAAACAGCTCCTTCATAATAACCGTCACCAGTAATACGCGGCTCGCCTACGATCTTGTAACCGTCCGAACGGAATTGTTCGATCATGGCATCCACCTTCTCTTTCGATCCGGTAGAAAAGGCAAAATGGGCAAGTCCGATGAAGACATCTGCCGTTTCTTTGGTAATATCGGTCCGCTGCATGATTTCAAGTGAAGCCCCTCCCTCGAAAGTGACGAAATAAGAGGCAAAGCCTTTCTTCGGATTCACATACTTCTCGTTGCTTTTCCCGTTGAAAAACTTGATATAGAAATCACGCGAACGTTCCAGTTCGTTCGTCCAGATAGCGATATGAGCCAATTGCATATGTTATTCTTATTTACAAATCCGGCAACCGGCACATCTCGCCAGTTCTCCACGAAAACGTTTTTCTACTAATTTATGCAAACGGTCTTTCAAGGCATCCAGACGTATGTAATCGATCACGTCCGCGGTGAAAGCTACGCTTAACAACATGCGTGCCTCGTCACGAGGAATGCCGCGGCTCTGCATATAGAACAAAGCAGTTTCGTCCAACTGTCCGGTGGTCATGCCATGCGAACATTTCACATCGTCGGCATAGATTTCCAACTGAGGTTTGCTGTACATGCGAGCTTCACGGGTCGCACAAAGATTGCGGTTCGTCTGATAGGCCGCAGTCTTCTGTGCATCTTCCTTCACTAAAATACGGCCGCTGAACGCACCGACCGCATGATCGTCCAAAACATTCTTGAACAGTTCGTTGCTAGTACAATGAGGTACGGCATGCGTAATATGGCTATAGGTATCCAGCTGCTGTTCTTTGTCCAGGATCGACATACCGCACAAAGTCGCTTCAGCCTGTTCGCCGTTCAGCTCGATATAATAGTTGTTACGGGTAAGGCCGTTATTCAGCGTGATACCATTCACCAAAACATTACTTCCCGCTTCCTGCTTCACATGCACGGAGGCAAAACGAGTAGTCGACATGCTGCTCTCTTCGAGGTCGTAATAATCGAAGAAGGCACCTTCACCCGCAAAGATCTCAACAACCTGCGTGGCTAAGAACTTGACATCGTCGATGCTATGATCGCACACCAACAGCTTGGCTTCCGAACGAGGCTCCATAATCACCAGGATACGGCGGTTCGCCATCGTGTCTACATCGCTGCGGAAGATATTCACCAACTGGATCGGACGCTCCACTACGACACCTTCCGGCACATAGACCACAAAACCGTCCTGAGCCAACATAGTGTTCAAGGCAACGATACCATCCTTACCGGTTGGTGCCGCCTTGCCATAATAGCGGGAAGCCACTTCGGGATACTTTTCCATGAAAGTACGCATTCCCCCGGCATAAACACCTTCGGGAAGATGGGCTTTCGGTAACATCTTGTCATAGAAAGTATCATTCACCACAAAATAAAGCGAGGTACTCAGGTTGGGGACATCACAACGAAACACGTCGTACGGATTGACCGGGATATCAAGACGATTGATATTCACCCCGTAATCCGGAGCAAAAGCCTGCGCCACATCTGTATATTTATAATCTTCACTCTTCACCGTCGGAAAGCCCAACCGTTCCAAATCAGCCAAAGCCTCTGCACGCGGCAAATTCATCAACCCCGCCGCATGCCGGCAAATCAGATCCTCATAATGGGTGAAAAGATCGATATATTGTTGTTCTGCTTTCATTACTATCTAATTTTTTGGCATGGATTACACGGATTTCGCGTGTAATCCGTGCCTAATTATTCTTATTCTTCTCCCATCTCTTTCTTGATCCAGTCGTAGCCTTTTTCTTCGAGTTCGAGAGCCAGTTCGGGACCGGCGGTTTTGACAATACGTCCTTTGTAGAGGACATGGACCACGTCGGGCTTGATATAATCCAGCAGACGTTGGTAGTGCGTGATCACGATAGCCGCATTCTCTGGCGTACGAAGTTGGTTGACACCATTTGCCACGATGCGGAGGGCATCGATATCCAGACCGCTATCCGTCTCATCGAGAATCGCCAGCTTCGGTTCGAGCATTGCCATCTGGAAGATTTCGTTCCGCTTCTTCTCACCACCCGAAAAACCTTCGTTCACGCTGCGGCTCGCCAGCTTATTGTCCAATTCCACAATCGCACGCTTCTCGCGCATCAGCTTCAGGAAGTCGGTAGCCGAAACAGGTTCCAGCCCTTTATATTTACGATGTTCGTTCAAGGCGGCACGCATGAAGTTCACCATGCTGACTCCCGGAATCTCCACCGGATACTGGAAACTCAGGAAAATACCTTCACGGCTACGGTCTTCCGGTTCAAGATCCAACAGGTTCTTACCGTTGAAGATCACCTCCCCTTCCGTTACTTCGAATGCCGGATTACCGACCAACACACTGCTCAAGGTACTTTTCCCGGAACCGTTCGGCCCCATGATGGCGTGTACCTCACCCGCCTTGACAGAAAGGTTGATTCCTTTCAATATCTCTTTGCCATTGACATTGGCATGTAAGTTCTTTATCTCTAACATGACTTTATAATTTATGATTTATGCGATTTATGATTTATGATTTATGATTTATGATTTATCATCGACGCATAAATCATAAATCATAAATCATAAAATCATCCTACGCTTCCTTCTAAAGAAATAGTCAGCAGCTTCTGTGCCTCCACGGCAAACTCCATAGGGAGCTTGTTCATTACCTCGCGGGCATACCCGTTGACGATCAGACCGACAGCTTCCTCGACCGAGATACCGCGCTGCCGGCAATAGAACAACTGTTCTTCGCTGATCTTGCTCGTCGTCGCTTCGTGTTCCACTACCGCCGTCTCGTTCTGGATATCGGCATAGGGGAAGGTATGGGCACCGCAAGTCGAACTAAGCAACAGGCTGTCGCACTGGCTATGATTACGGGCGCCTTCGGCACGGGGAGAAACTTTCACCAAGCCGCGATAGCTGTTCTGGCTATGCCCGGCGGAGATACCTTTCGAGACGATCGTACTGCGAGTATTCCGTCCAAGGTGGATCATCTTCGTACCGGTATCGGCCTGCTGGTAATTGTTGGTGACGGCCACCGAGTAGAACTCGCCTACCGAATTATCACCGGCCAGGATACAGCTCGGGTATTTCCAGGTAATAGCGGAACCTGTCTCCACCTGTGTCCAAGAGATCTTGCTCCCTTCGCCCTTGCACAGTCCGCGTTTAGTCACGAAGTTGTAGATACCTCCCTTTCCATCCTTGTCACCCGGATACCAGTTCTGGACGGTGGAATATTTCACTTCGGCCCGTTCATGCGCTACGATTTCGACGATAGCCGCATGAAGCTGGTTCTCATCGCGCATCGGGGCGGTACAACCTTCAAGGTAACTGACATAGGCTTCATCATCCGCCACAATCAATGTACGTTCGAACTGTCCGGTATTGGCCGCATTGATACGGAAATAGGTAGAAAGCTCCATCGGACAACGCACGCCTTTCGGGATATAGACAAACGAACCGTCCGAGAACACCGCCGAATTCAATGCGGCAAAGAAATTATCACGATAACTGACCACGCTTCCCAGATACTTCTGGACCAAATCGGGATGATGCTGGACGGCTTCGCTGAAAGAACAGAAGATAATGCCCTTCTCAGCAAGCGTCTCCTTGAATGTTGTCTTTACGGAGACGCTGTCCATCACTGCATCGACCGCCATCCCGCTAAGCTGCGCACGTTCGTGCAGAGGAATACCCAGTTTGTCGAAAGTCTTCATCAGTTCCGGATCGACCTCATCCAGGCTCTTCGGGCCTTCCTTCTTCTTCGGAGCGGCATAGTAGATGATATCCTGATAGTCGATCGGCGGGATATTCAGGTGAGGCCATGTCGGCATCTCCAGTGTCTGCCAATGGCGGAAGGCTTTCAAGCGGAACTCAAGCAGCCATTCCGGTTCATTCTTCTTGGCGGAAATAATACGGACAGTCTCTTCATCCAATCCGCGATGAATCACCTCCGTATCTATATCGGTAACGAATCCGTACTTATAATCACCGGTCGTCACCTCATTTAGTATGTCGTTTGAATCTTCCATTATACATTAAATATATTGTTCAAATTATGAAACCTATTCCTCCTTAAAAAACAAATTTTGGAAGTAAATGGTTGGGATTATTTCTTTGACTGAATTATAAAAACGGGATTCGACCTTTGCCTGGCGCGGGATCAGGACCGATCCCTTGTCTATCATCTCCATACTGTTCAGCAGAAGGCTGACAAACGCCATCATAAAACAAAGCCCCAAGACACCACCCACCAAATGGTTCAGGACGCTCAACGGCGTCGCTCCCACGACACGAGTCAGAATCTCACCCGCCAGCAATATGACACCCACGATCAACAGGAAACCCGCCACGTAGCTGAGCACCGTCACTCCTTGTTCGGGAAACCAGCCCAATGCCAATATATATCCACGCAGCCAAAGTGCCGCCTTCGTACAAAAAAAGATCCCGACCAAAAGGGCTATAAGCGAAACAACCTGTTTGATGACTCCATCAAACAGGCCTTTCACAAATCCTATTCCTGCCAGACATAGCAATGTAATGTCCAACCAGTTCATGTTTACAATGTCTTCTTGATTTCCGTTTCTTCGTATGCCTCGATGATATCACCAACCTGAATATCATTGTAGTTGACAATGTTCAAACCACAATCCAAACCGGCAACCACTTCCTTCACATCATCCTTGAAGCGTTTCAAAGATTCCAACTCTCCGGAATGAACCACGATACCGTCACGGATCACGCGCACCTTGTTCGAACGCTTGATCTTACCTTCACGTACCATACACCCGGCAATCGTACCCACTTTCGTGATCTTGAAGACCTGAAGCACTTCCACGTTCGCAGTGATCTCTTCCTTGATTTCCGGTGAAAGCATACCTTCCATAGCGCTCTTCACTTCTTCGATCGCATCATAGATAATCGAGTACAGACGGATTTCAACTCCCTCTTTCTCTGCCAGGCGGCGTGCAGGCAATGCCGGGCGCACCTGGAATCCGATGATAATCGCATCAGAAGCGGCAGCCAGTACGACATCCGATTCGGAGATCTGACCGACAGCCTTGTGGATCACGTTCACCTGGATTTCCTCTGTAGACAGACGGATCAGGGAGTCTGACAACGCTTCTACGGAACCGTCCACGTCACCCTTCACAATCACGTTCAGTTCTTGGAAGTTTCCGACTGCGATACGGCGACCAATATCATCCAGCGTAAGCATCTTCTGCGTACGTAGGCCCAACTCACGCTGCAACTGTTCACGACGGTTGGCAATTTCGCGGGCTTCCTGGTCTGTTTCCAGTACGTTGAACGTATCGCCAGCCTGCGGAGCACCGTTCAGACCGAGGATCAGAGCCGGTTCGGAAGGACCAGCCTTTTCGATACGCTGGTTACGTTCGTTGAACATCGCTTTTACGCGACCGAAATGGGTTCCGGCCAGTACGATGTCACCGACCTTCAGCGTTCCGTTTTCAACCAACACGGTAGAAACATATCCACGTCCTTTGTCAAGTGAAGATTCGATGATGGAACCAACAGCACGTCTCTTCGGATTAGCCTTCAAGTCGAGCAAATCGGCTTCCAACAATACTTTTTCCAACAAGTCCTCCACACCGATACCTTTCTTGGCTGAAATTTCCTGGCTCTGGTACTTACCTCCCCAGTCTTCAACCAAATAATTCATGTTAGCCAGTTCCTCCTTGATCTTGTCAGGATTGGCATGAGGCTTGTCTATCTTATTGATAGCAAATACGATAGGTACACCAGCAGCCGAAGCATGGTTGATCGCTTCGACTGTCTGTGGCATGACATTATCGTCGGCAGCCACAATGATAATCGCGATATCCGTCACCTTGGCACCACGGGCACGCATAGCGGTAAAAGCCTCATGGCCCGGCGTATCCAGGAACGTGATACGACGCCCGCTCTGCAACTTCACGTTGTAAGCACCGATGTGCTGCGTGATACCTCCTGCCTCACCGGCAATTACGTTTGCATTACGGATATTATCCAACAAAGAGGTCTTACCGTGGTCAACATGTCCCATCACAGTCACGATAGGAGGACGCGCCACCCAGTCTTCTTCGTTGTCGTCTTCTTCGTCGGCCTTGATGGCTTCCACCACTTCGGCACTTACATATTCGGTCTGGAAACCGAATTCTTCAGCTACGATATTAATTGTTTCCGCATCCAGACGCTGGTTAATGGAAACCATGATACCGATACTCATACAAGTACCGATAACCTGCGTCACAGGAACGTCCATCATGTTGGCAAGGTCATTGGCAGTCACAAACTCCGTCAGCTTCAACACCTTGCTTTCCATTTCTTCCTGTTCCATCAGTTCGTGTTCACGCTTCTGGATGGCATCGCGTTTGTCGCGACGGTACTTGGCACCTTTATTATTCTTATTTCCCTTGTTGGTCAGACGGGCCAAGGTTTCCTTTACCTGCTTCTGTACATCTTCCTCGCTGATTTCCGCCTTCACCGGCTTGCGTAGGCGCGGCTTGCGATCATCGTTCGGACGTGACGGGCGTGCATTAGTTCCCGGCGTATTGTTCACATCTACGCGGTCTTTCTTGATACGGTTACGTTTTTTCTTTGCATCCGTACCGCCTTCTCCCGGTTTGACAGGAGCACCTGGTCTTGCCGTTCCGTCTTTCGGTCCTTTATTGAAAAGCCCGTTACCCGACTGTTGCCCCGCTTTGTTACCGGCGAACTTCTCGCGCTTGTCTTCCCGCTCTTTCTTGCGTTCCTCCTTCGTCTTTTTCTTCGGACGGGTAGACTGATTCAACGCGTTCAGATCTATCTTCCCTGTCACCTTGATTTTCGACTCGAACTTCGGAGTATTCAACCGGAATAATCCCTCGTCAGAATCGTTGCCGGCAGATGCCGCCGGTTCTGCAGTCGCAGTCGTTGACTCTACATTTGCAGTTTTCGGCTCCTGTACAGGCTCCGGTTTCATCACTTCTGCTGGTTCCTTTTCCACTACTATAACTTTTTCTTCTTTTATCTCCTCAGGCTGCTGTTTCATTTCCGGGATTTTCACTTCAGGTATTTCCACCTCAGGTGCCTTTACTTCGGGGGTTTTCACCTCCTCAACCGGAGCATCAGCAGTTTTTGCAGCAGTGGCCGCCTCCACAGGCTTCTCCACTTTCTTTTCCACAGGAACGGAAACAGGCTGATGCTGCACCTCCTGCACTTTTTTATGCGGTCTGTCCAGATCGATCCGACCCTTCGTCACAATTTTGGGTCTGAATTCTTCCGGTATTACAGTCTTTATTTCCGAACTCTTTTCTTCTTTCACAGAAGAAGCTTCCCTGTGAGGGCGTTCGGGCACGACCCGTTCACGCTCACGTCCGCCGTTCGGTAAATCTTTTCCAAACTCTTTTACGAGCAAAGCATACTGTTCATCACCGATTCGCGTGTTGGGATTGTTATCCTCAACCTCGAACCCTTTCTTGCGTAGAAACTCAACAACCGTGTTGATTCCTACATTTAATTTTCTCTGTACTTGTATTAATTTTATGGGCATATCAAACTTTGTCGTAATACTTATTCTTGAGGTTCTCCCTCTTCTTCTTCAAATTCGGCAGATAAGATAGCAAGTACCTCGTCAACAGTCTGTTCTTCGAGGTCGGCACGTTCTACAATCTCTTCGCGGTTCATAGCCAATACGCTCTTCGCCGTGTAGCACCCGATATTCTTCAGTGCTTCGATTACCCAGCTGTCAATTTCGTCCGAGAATTCATCCAAATAGATATCCTCTTCATCTGCACCTTCCACATCGCGGAAGACATCGATGGCGTATTCGGTCAGCATACAGGCAAGCTTGATATTCAAACCACCTTTACCGATAGCCAATGAAACTTCTTCAGGACGAAGATAAACCTCTGCCTTATGTTCTTCTTCGTTCACTCGTATAGAGGAAATTTTTGCCGGGCTTAATGCACGCTGGATAAACAGCGATATATTGGATGTATAGTTAATAACATCGATGTTCTCGTTTCTCAGCTCGCGAACGATACCATGAATACGGGAACCTTTCATTCCGACGCAGGCGCCGACCGGGTCGATACGGTCATCGTACGACTCAACGGCCACTTTTGCTCTCTCTCCCGGAATACGGGCAATCGCCTTGATGGTGATCAGACCATCGTTGATTTCCGGAACTTCAAGTTCGAACAAACGCTGCAGGAACAATTTGTCTGTACGGGAAAGGATGATCTTCGGATTGTTGTTGTAGTTATCCACCCGCTGTACGATAGCACGCACGGTTTCACCTTTACGGTAAAAATCAGTCGGGATCTGTTCTGTTTTCGGGAGCAGCAACTCATTACCCTCGTCATCCAACAACAGGATCTCCTTCTTCCATACCTGGTAAACATCGGCTGCGATGATATTGCCGATTTTATCCTTATACTTAGCAAACAAACTATCTTTCTGCAATTCAAGTATTTTTGAAGCCAACGTCTGGCGCAGGTTCAGGATGGCACGACGTCCGAAATCGGCAAAATGCACTTCATCAGTCACCTCTTCGCCCACTTCACAGTCGGCATCGATCTTACGGGCCTCGGTCAGTGTCAGCTGAAGATTCTCGTCCTCCAGTTCGTCATCGGCGACAACCGTACGATTTCTCCAGATTTCGAAGTCACCTTTTTCCGGGTTGATAATTACATCGTAATTTTCATCCGTACCGAACATTTTAGCGATCACGTTGCGGAATGAGTCTTCCAACACGCTGATCATCGTATCTTTATCTATATTTTTCAACTCCTTGAACTCAGCAAGTGTGTCAATCATACTGATTGTTTCCTCTTTCTTGGCCATAATCTTTTTACTTGAATCTTATTAGGTATTTTGTATATTTTATTTCATCGAATGTATATGACTGGTCTTCCCGGACAGTCACTTTACGCTTGGCTCCTTCGGGCTTCACTTGTTTTTCAACAGTGACCACCACCCCGTTTTCGTCGGCCGATTTCAATACGCCGGTCAACTTCGTACCGCTTTTAAGCAGCATTTCCACTTCGTTACCTATATTTTTCACATACTGGCGAAGCACTTTAAACGGAGATGTTATCCCTGCGGAACCGACTTCCAGTTCGAAGTCTTCCACATCACGGTCCAGGTGACCTTCCACATAGCGGCTCAACTCAGCGCAATCGTCGATACAAACACCCTCATCATTATCTATTTCTATGATAATCAGGTTACCTGGTTTTATTACTACATCCACTAAATAATTGCCGGAAGAAGCTAATTTCTCTTCTACCAACTGACTTATCACGTCCTTTTCAATCATATACATACAGTTAAGAACAAAAGAAGGGGACTGCCCGCCCCCTCCTCATCTTCGCTTAATCGTCTGCAAATATACAAATAATCAGTGAGTTTTCAAATAAATATATATTTTTTCTGCATGTTAAGAGATTTATCGCGTACATTTATACTTAATATGTCAAAAGTAAGCATATATCAGAACATTTGGTCATTACCCGTTTTTTTCGTTCCTTTGCCCTCGAATATAAGGGGTGCTTGCCGGAATGACGCCCAAAAACAGGAAGGCAGGCTGAGATTATACCCATTGAACCTGTACGGGTAATGCCGACGAAGGGAAAAAAGTGTATCTTCAGTAAAAACAGTCCACCTCTGCTATTCCTTTTAAAATTCAGGTTATCAAAAAGAAAAAGGATGAAAAGTGTTCTTATTATTGCCTCAACATTAATGGCATTGTCGGCGGAAGGCAAAACGACCGGACCGGCCGATTCTCTGAAAATCTCAAAAGACATCTCGCTGGACGAAGTGGTCGTCACCGCAACCAAAGTAGCCAAAGGGACACCGGTTGCCTACAGCGAACTGACAAAGGACGAGCTGAATCGTCGGAACGACGGACAAGGCATCCCCTTCCTGATCCTCCAATCGCCGTCCGTAATCATGACGTCAGATGCAGGGACAGGTATCGGCTATTCCGGTTTCCGCATCCGGGGGACGGATGCCAACCGTATCAACATCACAGTCAACGGAGTACCGGTAAACGACTCCGAGTCACACACGGTCTTCTGGGTGAACATGCCAGACTTTGCCTCTTCGGTCGATAATATCCAGATACAACGCGGAGCCGGGACCTCGACCAACGGGGCAGCCGCCTTCGGAGCAACCGTCGCCATGCAGACGCAGAAATCGGAGTTGAAACCTTATGCCGAATATTCGGTCTCGGCCGGATCGTTCGGGACAGTCAAGAACACTGTCAAGCTCGGAACCGGGCTTCTACAGGACCATTTCGTTTTCGATGCCCGCTATTCCAATATCCAGAGCGACGGATACATCGACCGGGCCAAGGCCAACATGCACTCTTACTTTGCTTCGGCGGCTTACTACGGAGACAACACGCTGATTCGCTTCCAGACTTTCGGCAGCATCGAGAAGACCTACCAGGCATGGACCGGCGTCCCTTCCTATCTGCTGGATTCAGACCGCACCTACAACCCTTGCGGGGAATATAAAGAAGACGGGGTCACCAAATATTACAAGAACCAAACAGACAATTACCGGCAGCAGAACTACCACCTGACAGCCAGCCAACGCCTGAGCGATCTGTGGAACATGAACCTGACACTCCATTACACACATGGGGCAGGCTATTATGAAGATTATAAAGGAGGAGCCAAAGTCAAGGACTACAAACTGCCCCCATATATCGACAGCCAGGGAGACACCATCGCCAAGACGGACCTCGTCCGCCGCAAGTGGCTGGAAAACGACTTCTACGGAGCGATCTACAGCGCCAACTATCGGGGAGAGCGTTTGCAATTCTCAGCCGGAGCCGCCATCAACCGTTACGACGGCGACCACTTCGGGCGTGTCATGTGGGCGAAACAATCGAACAACCTTCCCGAACCGGACTACGAATATTACCGTAACACGGGTGACAAGCTGGATTACAATATGTACGCCAAAGCCAATTACCAGTTCCATCCCAACCTGAACGGTTATCTGGACATGCAGTACCGGGGCATCCACTACACGATCGAAGGCAGCGACGACAAAGCCGACGACCACGTGAATGTCGACAAGCACTGGAACTTCTTCAACCCCAAGGCGGGCATTAACTTCCAGAAGGACGGCCACAACGCGTTCGTCTCGTTCTCGGTAGCCAACCGCGAACCGAACCGGGACAACTTCACCGAGGCCGGCCGGGACGAACGCCCGCAGCACGAGACGCTCTACGACTATGAAGCGGGTTACGGTTTCGGAAACTCCCGTTTCCATGTCGGCGCCAATCTTTACTTCATGGATTACAGCAACCAGCTGATCCTGACCGGCAAGATCAGCGAAATCGGCGAAGCCCTCACTTCCAATATCAAAGACAGCTACCGGATGGGAATAGAACTCACGGGAGGCGTGAAAATCGCCCGCTGGCTGGACTGGAGCGGAAACCTGACACTCAGCCGGAACAAGATCAAGAACTTCACCGAAAGCATCGAGGTTTACGATGCCGACTGGAACTTCCTGCGTGAGGACCACAACGACTTAGGGACAACCGACATCGCCTTTTCGCCAGACATCATCGCCAACAGCATGTTCAATTTCAACTGGAAACAATTCAGCGCAAGTTTCAACTCCCAGTTTGTCGGCCGCCAGTATATCGACAACACCTCTTGCAAAGACCGTTCCATCGATCCCTATTTCGTCAGCAACCTGCGTGTCGGCTACGTTTTCAAACCGAAGTTTATGAAGGAGATCGCCCTCGATGTCACGATCAACAATTTGTTCAACGAGCAATATGAAACCAATGCATGGGTATACTCGGCAATGGTCGACGGCGAACGTTACAAAGAAGACGGCTATTTCACCCAGGCGGGAACAAACGCAATGGCACGGGTAACATTCAAATTCTAAATGATGGAACAATTACTGGAATATTTCGGAGTACTGACCGGCCTGCTTTATCTCTTTCTGGAGATAAGGCAGCACCGTGCCATGTGGGTTGTCGGCTTCCTGACTTCCCTTGTCTATGTTTTTGTCTTTTTCTTTTCAAAGATATATGCGGATATGGGATTGAACATCTATTATGTAGCCATCAGCATATACGGTTTCTGGCAATGGACACGCAGCAAGGGCAGGCAAGAACAAACAGCGGAAGACATAGAGACAGCTCCTCAGGAAGTAATCCTCTACCGCAATATGACACTCCGTCTTTTTGCCGGGATCAGCTTTTCCATCGTTGCCCTGTTTGCGTTACTCTATTATGTCCTGCATTATTTCACCGATTCGCCGATACCGGCAGGCGATGCTTTTACCACCGCCGTCGGAATCGGCGCCACCTGGATGCTGGCACGCCGGATCGTCGAGCACTGGATCTTCTGGATCGTCGTCAACTGCGTGTCCGTCTATCTTTATTACCTGCGTGGGCTCTATCCCACAATGTTTCTCTATATTTGCTACGCCATACTGGCGGCAGCCGGATTATACATTTGGAAAAAGAAAGGAATAAGAACAAATGATAGCACCTTATAATTGCGTAGTCGTAGCAAACGGCCGTTTTCCGCAAACAGCTTTACCGCTTCATCTTCTGCATCAAGCCTCCGTCGTCATCGCTTGTGACGGAGCCGTCGAGGCGTTGGATAAAGCAGGCATCACTCCGACAGCGATTGTCGGAGACCTCGACAGTATCCCATCCCGTTTTCGTGAACAGTATGCCGGCCGCATCCATATCGTAGAGGACCAGGAAATAAACGACCTGACGAAATCCGTCCGCTTCGCCCATCGGTCCGGGCAGCAGGAAATTCTGATATTAGGAGCTACCGGGCTGCGCGAAGACCATACGTTAGGCAATATCTCGTTGCTGATGGACTACGCCCCGCTGTTCCAACGGATAGAGATGCTTTCAGACTATGGGATCTTCACTCCTATCCTTCAAACGACAACACTGGAAAGTAAACCCGGAACCCAAGTGTCCCTTTTCTCGCTCGCCCCTTCCGGCACGATTTCCACCACCGGGCTGCGCTGGCCCATCCGCAACCGCCGGCTGACAGCCTGGTGGCAAGGCACGTTAAACGAGGCAACCGGTAACAACTTCACCGTCACCCTCTCAGCGGATGCCCGGATCATAGTTTACCGCACCCTCCAAATAATGTAGTTCAATTTTGGCAGATGTAAATCATCATTTGTATGTTTCAAATATTCTTATAATAAAAAGTCCCGAAGGGGATCTTTCGATCAGCCTTCGGGACAAAATACACCCTCAATTTTACAACTTAGTATTTATTCAAGCCTCACGGCTGTTTAATAAAAATGCTATTCAACAACCTGTCACGCAGGCAGCTTATTCAATTGAGAAGCTTTCCATTCGGGAAAACCATCAATATCGTCATACATGTGGAACTGCAACTTGTCATCCGCCACCCTCTTCAACTCCATTTTAGGAGCCAGTGGCAAACACATGTCATCCACTGCAAACAGTGCTTTCAACAAAACCACATCGTACCCCTCGCGGATTACTTCTTTCTGTAGTATCACCGGCACATTCAACTTGGCCAGATAATAAGCAGAACGTTCATACGCGCACCATGAATCGCCTTCGAGATATAAGTAGACACCATGCAGGTTGTCTATCTCGTTCATCAGAACCTTTTCGACATCCACTATACGTTCCATAATCTTAATAATTTAAATTCTCAATCTCCTATATGCAAACTCCATATTACAAAGATATGGGTTAATGCCGCAAAGGTTGCACTGTAAAAGTCTCAATCTTACTACTCAAAGCTATCAAAGAGCTGATTATCGGCCTCTTTCTTACGCAACTCGTCCAAATTGGCCGCTGCTTCCTTCACACCGGCAGCTTTTGCCTGTTCCAGCAGTTTTCCTGCCTCATCCAAATTCCCATCCAGCAGGTTCAGGACACCATGCGCATGGATGGCTTCGGGGCTATTGCCAGCCTTAGCCAGATAAGTACGGGCCGCATCCAGATCGTTCTTCGACAATGCGATATTGGCGGCGTTCAGATTGGCGACAGGATCGTCGCTGTACATGCGGACCGCAATCTCGAACACTTCATTATATTCCTTGCTTCCGATCTCGTAGCTGTTGGCCACCGCGAACATTTCGCTCAAACTCAACTGCTGCGGACGCATCTTGATAATCTCGCGTCCTTCTTCGACCGTAAAGAAACGCACCTGATAAGCGACACGGTAATCGGAACGGCGCAACGAAGGATAGATATTCTTCAATACATAACGGTAAGGAGCCCCTCCGTCCAAAGCAGCCAGCCTGGCGTCTTTCTTGTCCGGCTCGTCATTGCTGTTGATGATAGCCAGCACAGCCTCACGCGAAGGAACGCTACGGTCGGCCTCTACTTTTGCTTTCAAACCTTCCCAATCTTCTGAACCGTTATCTAACGTAAACAGCTCCGGTTTGAAGTCGTGTTTCTTCCGTATATATTCGGCAAGCGCTTTCACACGATTGCCGGCCAGGACCGTATTGGACTTGTAGCTGCCTTCGGGCGACGCAAAACCTTTCAGGATAATGCCTTCAAGCGTGATGTTCTTATCGTTTACAACCGTACTGATCGTATTGTCGATCTTCGCCAGTTCCAGCGCATTGTTACGGAAATCCGGCAGGATCGCATATTTTCCCACCTGGAAGTCCAGATAAGCAGTCCCCACCTCGGCACGATGTTTTACCGTTTCTGCTTCCGGAGAGATATAAGCCAGGGTAGGCTGCACCTCATACCGCTTGTCGGGACGGGTCAGGACCTTGTCGGCCATCACGAGCGGAGCACCCTGTTCCTCTTTTCCACAACCGCACATGTTCGGGATCAGCACGAAGCGAGCGTCTTTCATCCACGGCTCAAACGGGATTACCGTCTTATAGTTGATGACGCTTTCGCTCTTTCCGGCCTGCACGACCAAAAAGCGGGGTTCATCCTGCAAGTTGTTCAAAGCGATCTCGCGGTCATACACTTTCTGACTGATCCGTCCGTTCAGCAGGATGGAAGGCAGTCCTTCCTTCTACGAAGCCGATTCCAAGACCGGTGTCAGGGAGAGGTTCTCGCGAGATTTGATCCGGCTGCCGTCGACCGTGATCACGGCGTCGATCACCAATTCGTTCCCTTTTTGTTTCAGTTCGTTACAAACCACTTTTACCGGGGCCTGAGCCAGGATAGCCGGCGAAACGACAGCCAGCAAAGCTGCTGCCATATATATTTTCATTGTTTTCTTCATCGCTCCGATTATTTAATAAAGTAAATAATAGAAAGAGCAGCCTTCGTCACTCCGAAATAGTCTTTCGTTTCGCTCTTCTGAACCGTACCGCACGATGCGCACGGATATTTATCATAGTCCAGATGCGCCCATCCGACACCGATCACAGCCTCCATGCTCCAACGGTTGCTCAGCAGCCATTGGTAACCATAGGACAAGCCGGCTCCGTAGAGGTTGCCCTGATAACGATAATTCTCCATATTTTTACTCAGGAATTTGATCCCGCCGACATTATAATCGGCATAATGGGCATGCACTCCGAGAAAATGGCCGTTAAACTTCTCACATAGCCAATAACGCGCTTCCGGCTGAACCATCCAATGTTTCCAACGCATGTCGTCGCCAAACTTCCATCTGTTGTAGTTACCGGACAAGTCCAGTGTCCACTTCTTGCTCAATTCCATTTCAACACCGAGGTTGATCGTTGCAGTCGCGTCGTACAGCAAGTTTGACTTTACCGCAAACTTCTGCCCATAGACATTCGTCATGCCGACCAGAAGCAAAAAGAGGAAAAGTACTTTTTTCATACACTTCATTTTTAATTATCTTTCGTTTTTCTATCCCATGTTAAACAGCAAAGGGGATAATACAGTTTATCCCGACACAAAAATAGAATAAGTCTTTACCACGCGCGGTAGGTGCTCGTTTCAAGTTTCACGGGCAAAGCTACCAAGAACGGACCGCGTGATATAAATACCGACGAAAAAAGGACAAGACGATAGAAATACCGATTAACACACGGAAATATTATCATATCGATTCATTTCTCCGACTCCCTCTCGAAACGCGCCCATTTGAGTTTTTTATTGACGACCTCCGAAGTGCGGACATGCATGCCCTTTACGAAAATGGATTCGGCTCGGATTTCGTTGATACGGTCTACACGGCGGTATTTGGCGGAGATACCGAAAGTACAAAAATCGTTCAGGCAGACATCGTAACCATCTTTCAACCGATCTATGATATAGTCTTCCATCAGCATCCACGAACGTGCCAGTTCCGAACGGAGGGAAGACGAACCGTGCGATATTTCTTCAAACATCCGCTCTTTGTTTATTGTGCCACGGCTGACTACTTTGGGATAAAAACCCGTTACTTTCTCGCTGTCCTCATTCAGGTTATCATAAATGGGGACAAATCTGTATTGTATACTCATACTATATTATTTTTATAAATGATTATCATGCTACACATCGACACCTTTCAACCCAACCACCTGATTATTTATCTATTATCTGGTGTCGATGTTGGTGTCGATACAGATGTCGATGTACTCATCCGACCGGCACATCGGCACCCGGTTCTTCTGTTTCCGGTATGACATAATAGTATTTCCGGTCTTTTTTCATCTTCTTCCGTACATTATATTTTTGCATTAATAGTCCGAACAACCTCAGCTTTGTTTCCGTAAGGTCTATTTTGCTCTGTTTGCTGATTGTCATCAATATTTCGGGTGCTGACAACGGCTCACAAACCTCCTCTTCCTCCGGAATACGGAAATAATGGAGGAACAACTCTTCCAGCAAAGGCCGCTTTTCGAACATCCGGTTATTCCGGTTCAAAAGCACCTCCTCTTCCGGGGTAAACCAATAGCGTTCACCTTCCCTCAAGGCACTGACCGCCTGGGCGTAGAGTTGAGGATAATCGATGGGTTCTATCCGGATCATCCCCTTCACCTCCACCCCGATAAAACGGCGGCTGCCGGTGGTATCGGTCAGCAAAGAGAACGTATTGGAGGTTGCGATAAACGAAGCAAACCGCCTCATCTCCTCCATGCTCTCGCCATAAGGCTTACGCAACGTCACTTTCGCCTTCTGAAGCAAGTTTTTCAAATAAGGCTGACGGGAAGCGGGTATCGAGTCGAACTCATCCAGGTTGATCAGCGCGAAACGGTTCAACGCCATCTCCGCATCCTTCCGGCTTCCCAAGTCGATCCCATCGACATAGTAAGGCCGCAGTTCAGGTGGCAGAAGACTCTGGCAAAAAGAACTTTTGCGGCACCCCTGCGGCCCGACCAACAGGGGTGACGTGCTATTGGCATGTTCCCTGTCCATCTGCAACCAGTGTGCCACCATACTGAGGAACCAAATATAAAAGAAATCCCTCCACTCCTTGTTTTCGCATGGCACACAATCGGCAAGGGCACGGATGCGGTCCTGCCCGTCCCAATGCGGCAGATCGAAAAGGAACTCCTCGATCGGCCAGTAATGGGAAACACGCCGGGAGTCCACGTAACGCTGCACGTCATATTCGATTGCCGATATCCCTTCCAACTGCGCCTCGAAACAGATGCTTTTGACCGCCTCGGCCGTCACCGGGCGATAGTCCGTAAACAGCGAATGTCGTTCGCGATACTCCTTGCATCCCTTCATCCGGTTGAACCTCAACTCATAACGCCTTGTCATAAACTCTTCCATCTGCATCGCCACCAGCATCCGCCGGGGCATACAGGGCCGTACGCTGCAATGTTTTTCTTTCCTGTAGACGTTCCCGAACGTCGCCCTCAACTCCATCTCCTGCTCCCTGCCGAACGGGTGTATCAGGGCAAAACGGACGGCATCTTCCTCCGGGATGGCGGATTGCCGGCATTTACGCGCCAGATGCACGATGAACTTTTTCCGTCCTTCATCGCCACCGTCTTCCGGCCCGACCTGCCGAAAGGTGTCGGTAAGGCTGGTTTCATAAAGGAGCGATATGCGTTTGTAGCGTTCATAGCCGGGCGCCATGCGCAACAGAGGGTCCGTCTCAGCATCGTGTGCCTCGCGTGTCGTCACAGGAGCAGGCATCTGCAAAGGTTGTTCCAGGCGGATCGGCAAGGCATCCGGATTATAATACAGGTCGGGATCATACGACACACGGCATCCTTGTTCCGGCGTCGGGCATCCTTCTTCTTTCCATTCGACAGGCAACTGGAGCTGTGCTTCGTAATAGCGTCCTGCACGAAGGCAGGCATGGGCGTGAAAAAGGCGCATATACCTTTCCGTCTTCGGCAGCGAACCGTCCGACAAGGTAAAAGGAACCACGATTTTAACGCTCCGTCCGCTCGATCCTACAAACGAAGCGAGTGTCTGCGGAAATCCCGCCGCCCGGTCCCGTATGGCAGCCGCCTCCGCATAACCGATCAGGTTACCGATACTGAGCAGCACCAATCCTGCATAGGTGGCCACACCGATCCTCTCATCATCCCGCTTCAGCGTAACGCCAAACAAAACTACAGGTATCTTTTCTGCTGCAAGGCTTTTTATCCCGGGAGTCAGATAAGGAATGTTCTGCCGCAAGGTGGTCACCGGCTTCCGGCTATTTTCCGTTTTCATAGCGTTCAGGACAATGCTTAGTTCAAGGTTACGGAAAGCCGCCAGGTCACCGCGAAGTTGCGTTATTTTCATATTAGCATTAGTTTTTAAATTTCCTGCAAGGTAAGGTTTATATTTCGGATATCTATTGTTTTTCAATTATTTTATGCACAGACTAACACAAAACATACCGGAAACTAACTCGAACCATACCATAAACTAATCCGGGACATACAGGAAAGTTGGGATAGGTAGTACTATGTATAAGGTATAGGTAGTACTATAAATTGCTAATAGGTAGTACTACCTATCGGTGTTATGTCGTACTATCTATAGAGAGTATGTAATATGCTATGAATTAGTTTATGGCATGGTTTGAGTTAGTTTGTGGGGAGATTCGGGATAGTTTGTGGGGAGATAGAGGTTTAAACTGCTGAAAAACGGGGGATACCGATATTGGCACACCTCTATCAAAATTCAAGGGCTATGCCGAAACAGCCTTGTCTCCACACGCTTGGCGCGGGAACAAAGCTGTTTCGGCATAGCCCTTGAAAGACTAATAATCGCTTTGGTAATTAATTGAAGCCGAAATCGATCTCGCCTCCAGACTGAATATTTTCTATCACTATATTTAAAGAGCCTGTAGCCGGAACACTCTGTATCAATGCAGATGCTTCATACATATTGCCGACTTGAAAACCACCTTCGGGTTTCAGGGTTACGCTGCCGGAGGAATAATGCTTAACCTCCCCCTCAATCGTCGAATTTTCTATTGTTTCATCAACAGCAACCCAAGTCTCCTCGTTACAGAGCATGACACCAACTCCCTTATCTCCCCAACCATTACCACCTGTAAAATGTAAGGTTTCACCCTCTTTAATATTACCTGAATTAATCTGCGCAACCAACTCACTTGGAGCCTTATCGTTTACAAACATACAATCTTCTACTTTTCCTTTTTGAGAAACTTGATATTCAGCATCATAAAGATTCCCCGTCAAGTTTATCTTTAAATCTTCTTTTGTATATGTGTAAAATTTAAAAGAATAAGTAGTACTTACATCTTCATTCGGATCAAAAGAGGCTATACCCAACTGTCCTTCAAATTCTTCTTTGTTCGGCACAAGTTCACTTTTAATTCGTATATCCTCTACCACAAGCTTAATTTCTTTCAACAAAAAACCTTTTAAAACTGTCTTTTTAATAACTGACAAAGCGCCAGGATGTGCACTTTTGGGAGTAGATGTAGTCGTAACGGGATGACCAAAATATGTATACTTTAGCTTACCATTACTGTCTCTTTCACTTAATTCTTGTGCATTCGTCTTTACTCCTCCAGGTATCTTACCATCAGGGAATAATTTTTCTAATTGTGCCTCTGTAAGCACTCCACTCGTACTTCCTAAATCCGGATACTCATATTTCCCTTCTAACAATTGTCTCGGAATATCCACCCGCACTTTCAGTTCCACCCGTGCAGCCAACTGTGTTAACGGGATCTGGATTGGAGAAGCGACAGTCGTCAAGTTAAATGTTGCGGATTTGTTACCGACTTTCACCAACTGGTCAGCTTTCTCTGCAAATGCAGTTTGATATGAATCGCCACCTTCAATAATCTCCTTCAATGCATCCAGAGATTGACAAGATTTATAAGCATCATTAGCCTCTGTCGGATTGGCTACGACCCAAAAGTCATAAGTACCATAATCCAAACCGGTTAAAGTGATTGTATATCCTTTTTTATACGTCTGGCTACTTCCATTTGGAGCGGGGGTATCTACATATTCATTCTCAGTTTCCGATAAAGCATCGCCAGAAAAATACTGAGACGTAATATATTTTTCATTTTCACCGAACACGAATATCCAGCAATCCTCTACATTCAATTCTTCCTCTGTCGCATACACATATCCTTCGTTTGTTGCAGCAGCTTTTGTGATGACGGAAGAGGGGGATAGTTCGATGACGAGATCGCCTTTGCCGGAAACGCCCGGAGCGTCTATTATTTTTTCTTCAGTACATGCTGCAAAGATGAACAATGCAGATATAGCTGTCAGGAATATATTTTTCGTTTTCATAATTGTGTGTATTTTACCTGTCGATACTTTCATTTTTATACTCTCCTATTTAATCACAATACAACTTCCGGGATGGTATTATGAACCCAGTCTCTCGTATAGAATTCGATTGTGGAATCTCCCCATTTTGGAGTAATCGTCCAATGCACCTTGATGTCGTAAAGGTAGCCGCCTTTGATACCGTTATGATCGACTTCCTTATTTATATTATCCGGATTGATCGGATATGTCTTTTCAAAAATTCTACCGTCAACTGTGAACTTCACGTATAGGGCTGTATTCGTTTTAGAATCTTGTTTATATTGGTTAGCATAGCCATAGGCTGTTCCCATGTCAGTCCATCTCGTTCCAATTCGGTTACTACGGTTCAAAAAAGCGCCATCTTTAACATTGACACTCGCATCCCCTTCAACAATCTTGCCATTTTGTTGCAAGTTCACGAATTTAGCTTCATCAAAAACAACAGTCGGATCCCCTTCAAAACCTTTAAGTGTCACATCAAACTGAGAGAAGTCAAGTCGTGCAGCCACATGGGATACCTTCACAAGAATGGTCGTAGAATTATTTTCCGCAACAGACGGAGATGGATAAGAATTAGTTATATCTTTTCCAAAAACAATGCGCGTAGAACCATATTTGATTAGTTGATCCGCAGAAAGACATCCGGATATTTGTTGATTCAAAGCACTTTGTGCATCTCCAATATTGATATTTTTCAAAAATTGATTACCATTTATAACAACATGGGCCTCCAATGTACGATTAGTTTTGTACTTCGTCACAAACTTCAGATCCTTCAAAGTGATAGAACCATCACTATTAGAACTTACCTGATTCCTATTTTGGGGGATTAAAATACCTATTACCTTTCCATCTTCCAATAAGAATACAGATACTTCAGATATCTTTTTTTCGTCATTGTTCTCATCACCTGTTGCAGGTCTGTCTTCACCGGGAACAACAGTTGTTGAAGCTTTTGTAGCCATTTCATTAAAAGCGACACCGAAGTCCAATACTGTATAAGCTTCCGTGGCTTCTTCAATACCCTTCTCTACATCATTCATGATAGCATCATCTTCCATGGAGCAGGAAAAACCGGCAAGAACCAATATTGCTGCGAAAAATATATTCTTAATTTTCATAATCCTATGTATTTTCTCATTTGACTTACGGTGCAAATGTACAGGGAATGCCGACAGGAGGCGATAGGCGAAACTTTCAAGATTAAGTGGTAAAAATACCAAAAGGCAAATTGAGAGGTACACCCTTTAATTGCGATAGAAACGATAAGCTTCTTTTAATAGACAAAAAATAAGGGGGCGTTTTGAAACGTCCCCTTTGGTTATTGTGAATCAATGATTTTATTAATTCGTATCATCTTCTGTTTGCTCGACCACATTCCACGGTGCCACTTCTATACTGAAATTGATACAAGCATTTTCCAAGATTTCATCCGGATTCGGGCTACCTTCACCGGTGATAGTTGCCGAGACCTTGAAAAACTTGTTGCTTGCAACATTACCGGCATCACCAACCAACTTCAAAGGGATATGGAAGTATCTTGTTCCTTTACTTTGATTCCCATCATAATAGTTGCCGGCAATAATCAAACGGGTCTGGTAAGCGCCACCCTCTTCTTTCGAATAAGACCCATCACCATTAGCAGTGAATGGAATACCCATAATGCTTTCCGGGCTATTTGCATTGATATATTTGTCAAAATCCCATCCTGTCAAAGCGTTTCCAGCCGTAGTCAATGACCTGTCGGAATATGTAGCCACCAATGCTTCATCTACAGTACTATTCAATGCAATCAAAAACTGATGTTCATCAAACGATTCAGGGGCTCCTCTGTAGAAACCGGCTCCCGTATTTTCTTCGCCCATAACCGATGCGTTAGCACGGACATTGGCCAAGAACACAGACGTAACATCAAATCTTATCGTTTTACCATCAGATTCCAATGCGCTGAAGTCAGCCTTCAAAGAAACCAATTGCACACGCGCGATGGAGCGAGTCATTATTACTTTAGTCGCACCTGCTGCTGGAATACTTCCTGTATGGTCGTCCTTTGCTGTTACTTTTTCCGGTGTACAAGAAGAAGCACCATTATACCAATTTATGAAATGTTCCGTGTCGGAAGAAGGCTTTAAACCTCCAACAGTCAACTCTGGACTATGCATTGGCAAATAAGATTTTCCTACTCCTACAGCATTTAATGATCTGATGTCTTTCGTTGTCTTTCCCTCCAAATCCACTAACTTGGTAACATCATTATAATGCTCCGTATTGGCCAACAAAACAACTTTAAAGGTTGTAGAAGAATTTCCCCCTTCTGTAGTCGGTTTTGCCACTTTCACATGGATAGCCTTGATTGAGGTGATGGACTGATTTTCGCCTTCTCCAGTAACATTATAGTCCTCACCTACCGTACCGGAACCTTCCAAACTGACATGCTTACTGATCACATACTTTCCGGCTTCGTCAAAGACATAAGCCGTCAAAGACTGGATCTTGGCTTCTTTGCCGTTGCCGGCATCAGCGTCACCTTCGGTCGATGCCTTCGTCATGGCATCGGTTGTGGAGGCGAAAGAGAGATAAGCGTCTACCTCCTGCGGACCAGATATTCCGTCATCGTCTTTTGAGCAGGATGCCATTGTGCAAACTGCCAAAGAGGCTAAAAATAAATTTCTTAATTTCATAATTATAATACGTTTAATTTGTTCTACTTTAAATTCTTATCAATTTGATGGATTAATTTGAAAGACAAACGCTTATGGAAGTTCTGAAAAGTCTAAGGTAACGATTTGGAGATTGTGCTAATTTCAGTACTTTACAGTCTCATACTTATGAACAACTTTTATAGGACAAAGATACTATTTTTTTTGAATAAGAGAATAATTTCACAGGAAAAATAGAAATTTTATGGGGAAGTGTTCTGATAGCATGTCGTTGTAGATTGTAGGGAGGGGATGTAAAACGGCAGGCACATAGAATTTCCGATATTCAGAAAGCCGTATTCCCAAAATAGAGATTATTTTTGAAAGAATCACATAATCCGCTAAGAATAAAAGTTTATGCGGATCATCAAAAAACGAGGTAACGAGTTGGCAACCGTTCTGGTTTCTACATACTTGCATCAATTGCGTTGATGTGCAACTCACTTTATGTAAAGGTACGATTTTTTACGGAACATGCAAAACACCTTTGATTTTTCTTTTTTAGCAACCGTCAAAAACAATCTTTCGGTTTCATATCCCGGTCACAAAGGCGGTACAGTCTCTTTATGAAAAGTAAACAAAGGTCAGGCAGGATTGAAACAGACTGTTACGAGAACAGTCAGAAAAGGATTGCATACAGGAATTACAGTCTGATACCGGGCAGGGGACGACTTTGTGCCAAAGTCCAAAAAGAGGTTCTTTTTCCAGACGGCAAACTCCCTCACCTCTAAAAAACAGTCTGTGGCTGGCGCACGCAAACGTCCAGCCTTTATGCGGACAGTCTTAATGCCCGCAGCCTGTACAAGTGCGTAAAAAACAGGTAAATGGAATCTTCATCCGCTTCCCCGCGCCTTGCCGACACTCCTATATTCCCGTTCCAACACCTGCTCGATCTCGCTCCTCTTGTACAAGACCTTGCCACCAAGTACATAGTAAGGCAGCGTGCCGTTGCTCCGATACTCGCCCAATGTCCTGCGGCTGACTTTCAGCATACACGCCACCTCACTGTCGCACAGGTACACGTCTTCTTTTGGCGGAACCGCGCCATCTCCGAAAATGCCGTCAATCATCGCCGACAGCCGGTCGATACGCTCGTGGATGGACTGCATCCACGCATCGTCTTTCGTTTTCAATTCATTAAACATTATATAGATTAATTTGTTATATGACTCATTTTGTGACTGATTCTGAAGTTGTGTAATCCACAAGCAATAAGAATCACCATATCTTCGAAACCGAATTTATGGCATCTGAATCGTTCTTTGACAATACGGCATTTTTTCATACCACCTATGGCATGCTCCACTTTAATCCTAACTCCGGAAATCCGCTTGTTCTCTTGTTTTTCAACACAAGTAAGCTCTTTCCCTTTAGGTTTCTTTTTGGGCATGCATATTTCAACTCCATCCGGTTTGTGTCCGATGAAACCTGTATCCTGCCAGAGCCTAATACCTTTGGGAAGTAGAAGAGGTTCTTCATCACAAATCTTTTTGTCATGGACATGACCTTTGTATGTGGAGCTCAACCATACAATCCGAAGATTGTTAGTACATAACAGGTTATTCTTTATGCTATGAGTTTTTTTTACCACTATAGCATGCAGACTGCCAGTCTTCATCCAAAGGACGCTGAATAGGTCGCTCGGTTCCGTCCAACAAGACTTCTTCGCACCCTTGAAGAATGTGTATCAGACGTTTGGAGTTACGGTCAGGCAATTCACCAAGCGTTTTCAATGTACGCCGGAGAATCTCAGAAAGAAGGTGAATCCATCTATTGGCCTGGGGCTGGGTCATCTCAAACTGAATAGCATGGAGTTCCTGAAGGGGATTGGTCTTCAGATATACCAATATGAAGAACATTTTGTCCTGAATCAGAGACAACACTGTTGTAAGATATACGTTGGCGCACTTTACCTTCCAAGGTAAAATGGCTGTAATATTCATCCCAATGGTACTTGAAAGTTATTAGCAAAGCGTCAAACTCAGCAGGAGTTAATCCTGTCGCAGCAAGCACTTGGCTATGACGGTGGCGAATCTTGTCGTAATACATCAATTGAACTTTTTAGATCACAAAGATAAATCAAAGAACGCTTTAATCAATTATTCGATATAAACTCTATTATACATACTGCTCATTTGTCTTTTGTTGATACTTCAGTTCAATTCCTTCAAATGGTGTGCCCCCTGTAGCGTGCATCCTTGCGTCTGTCCTCCACTTTCGTGACGATACGCTCCACGTCTTCCGGCAGGTAATAGGTACGGTTGCCTATCTTGGTATAGGCGAGCGTGCCGTTATCCCGCAAGGTCTGCAAGGTGCGCTTGCTGATTTTCAGCTTCAGGCAGACATCCTGGTGGTCGAGCCAGCCAGCCGTCCTCTTCACGCCTTTCAAATCCAGATGGGGATTCCCTCCACCCTATGTATGAACCGTTCGATTTTCATGGCAAATTCCTCGAACGCCTTCCTTTCAAAACATACGGTTTCCATAACAATCCGATTTTATGTTGATACTTCAAATTCATACCATCCGGAGAAACGGTCACTCGTGGTGCCGGTATAACAGCGCATGGAAGAATTTAATCTGAAAACTGACCGTGCAGATGTTATTGTTCCCGCCGCTGAGATATTTCTGATAATTGCAGGTATTGTCAAAGCTGAGTATATCCATGTTCCGGTCATTGGCTTAGCAGATGGTATTATTGACAATTTGTATGCCATATACCTGAAAACGGAATAAAAGGAATTGTGCATAGCTGTTTTAACTAGGGGATATTCAGTAAATCCTATAAAATTAGCCAACTAATTCATACTAAAAGTATTGCGAATTAGTTGGCTTTTTGTATCTTTAGGTATTTCCCCTAAAATTTTGAAGAACGATTGACAAATGCTTCAGCGGAGTCGTTCAATGCTAAAATCAAAGCTCTTCGAAGCCAGTTTAGAGGGGTGGCTGATCTGAAATTCTTCATGTTCAGACTGGCTAGGCTATACGCTTAAAGGAAAGCTTGCCAACCGGAAAAATCCGCTGCCCCTGGAAAAAGCAGCATAGCCAAAAGAAAATATAGCAGAACTGTAAAATATAAAAGAGTTTGTGCCAACGTTTTGACACAAACTTAGCAGATTACTATTCAGCTGATACCTATTCTGAAAGATGTAAACAACTTGTTTCTTAGATAGCCTTATAAATATTCTACTACTTATTACAGTTCATTTAGAAATGTTATTCTCACTTTTATTCCTCCGCTTTTTCACTTGCTCCACTGCTTCAGATATGATTCCCTTGTTTTCAAAACGCTGCGTGTAATTGGTGTAATCCGGGTGAATACGTTCGTAAGTTGGGTCAGTGAATAAGGGACTCGTAATAATGTGGTCCGCAGTCGAACGGTTACAGCAGAAAACAATATTTTCAACTCCAGCCAGTCTGGTCAATGCTTTCACATCCGTATCATGCGGCTGTAGTGTCATCGGATCTGTAAAAAAGAACAGATAGTCTATTTCTCCTTCTACGATCCGCGAACCAATTTGCTGGTCACCTCCTAAAGGACCAGATTTCAGGATTGTGATATCCCATTTGATTTCAGGATGTTTTTCTTCAAGGGCTTTTTTAATTAGTGTACCGGTTGTACCCGTACAATAGAATTTATGTCCTATCAGACGTTCCGAGTTCCAGAGAACCCACTCTATCATGTCTTTTTTCATTGCATCGTGTGCAACAAGTCCAATTCTACGAACAATTGTTTCCATAAAGCTAAATTATTTTATTTTTATATGATAATTATAATAACAAAAAAACTAATTCTATTGAAGGCCGGAGGATGACCGGATAAATCTGAGCAATTCTTTGTTTGCCTGGCTATCCATGACGGTTTCCCGTTTTTCTTCAAAAAGATTGAGTGTTGTGGAGCATTCCCCACAGATGTCAATGCCTACTACCTGTTCTTTCTGAAGAATAACAGCCAGCAGTTTCTCCAATTCCCATAAGCTGAGAGAACCTTGATCCCAGTTTGTTGCTGCCGAAGCCGGATTCAAGACATCCTTGTCTATGGAAATGTAAACCGGTCCGTTGATATGTCCGGAAGAAAAGTTCTGCCAACCCTCTTCGTGCATGAGCGTAGTTTCACTGTAAAACCGAACTTGTCTTTCATATCCTTTCGGCACAGCCTGTATCAGTTTGTCTGAAGAACCTACGATAATTACTTTCTTGCAGTTGTTGTTATGGTCCAATATATCCTTTACCCAACTTCCGCAAGAAAGTATGTTGTCAAACAACGGTGGCTGCATATCGGGATGGTGGTCGAACACAATCAGCGAAAACGGAGTTTCAAGTTTGTCTGTCCAGAATTTAGTCAAATAATGATAATTGCCTGAATCAATGAAATGGACTCCCTCCGCCGGATAATCAGCAATCATCCCCTTCAAAGCCAAAGCCCCCTCCCTGTCACAGTAGCCATCTGTACCATAAAGATGACGACAATCCAGCCATATAAATTTATTGTTCCGGGCAAACGCCTCGTAGTCATACACTCCCGTGAAGTTCATGATGATGATCGGCCATGCTATCCGTTTATCTGTTTTTTGATTTTGCCCGCTCATACGTTGTTTTTGCATATCCTTTTACTGTTCATTAAAACCATCGTACATAACAGAAATCTTGTCGGTGAGGTAACAAAGCATTCTTGGGATACATACGGAAGGCCTGCTTGAAGCTTCCAGCGTTGAAAATGCCGGATGTCGCCTTAAAGGTATATAAATTCCCATTCTTGGAAACCGGCAAAAGGGGAATAACCTCATATATGTGATCCTGACCGTCTTCACGCCTGATAATGACCGATTCTATTCCGATTGCGTCATCCAGGCCTTTCTCATCAACGACAACCGTCACCTCATATTCCTTTCCGGCTTCAACCGTGGCATTCAGCCCATTCCCTGCCTCTATGGATTTGATTTCTATGGCATCCCATCTGCTTCGGACGTTTGCTTTCCAGTCAGCCATCATTTTCGCCTTCGCAAAGTTGTCGGCTGCCAGAATGTGGAAATGCTCTGACAGTTTGTTATAGAACCTGTCATAGTAGTCGTCCAACTGTCTTTTCATGGTAAAATGGGGAGCGATTTGTGCGATTGAGTTCTTGATATACTTGACCCAGTCTTCCGAATAGTTCTTCCCCCCATGCTCGTAATACAGTGGCAGGATGTCATGCTCCAACAAATAATAGATGGCTTCGGCATCCAGCTGGTTTTGGTACTGTTCATTCTGATAAGTCCTTTTATCAGTCAGTGCCCATCCAGCATCCTTACGGTATCCTTCATACCACCAACCGTCCAGCACGGAGAAATTAAGCACACCGTTCATCAATGCCTTCTCGCCCGACGTACCCGAAGCTTCTGCCAACCGCGTAGGGGTGTTCATCCAAATATCCACCCCCGAGATAAGATGGCGTGCCAGGTCCATGTCGTAATTCTCCAAGAATATGATTTTACCTAAAAATTCCGGACGCCGGGATATTTCCACGATTTGCTTGATCAGCCCCTGCCCGGCACCGTCATTGGGATGGGCTTTGCCTGCAAAGATGAACTGTACCGGATATTTCGGATTATTCACAATCCTGGCAAGTCGGTCTATATCCGTGAACAGAAGATGAGCCCTCTTATATGTAGCAAAACGGCGTCCGAAGCCTATTAGAAGAGCATCGGGATTGAATCTCTCAAAAATGGAAACGCTCAATGCCGGATCAATCTGACTCCTGAGCCAGTCCTTGCTGCATTTGCTTTTGATATAGTCCAGCAATTTTGCTTTCTGTTTTAACCGGGTATTCCATATCTCTTCATCCGGGATGCCATAGACGGCCTCCCAGATTTTCTGATTGGACTGGTCGCAGAAAAAATTCTCATCAAAATTGTCCTTGAAAAGCTTTTTCCATTCTGCCGCACACCAGGTAGGCAGATGTACCCCGTTGGTTACATAACCCACATGGTTCTCTTCCGGGAAGTATCCCTTCCAGATCGGCGCAAACATTTGCTGGGATACCGATTTATGCAACTTGCTGACACCGTTTACCTCCTGGCAGGTCTTGCAGGCGAAGACAGACATGCAGAAACGTTCCTCCTTGTCTCCCGGATTGTGACGCCCGAGATCCATCAGGTTATCCCAGGTTATACCCAACTTGCCAGGATATCCCTTCATATATTTATTGAAAAGCCCTTCGTCAAAATAATCATGACCAGCGGGTACGGGAGTATGTACGGTATAAAGTGAGGAAGCACGTACCAGCTCCATGGCCTGCCCGAAATTCAAGCCGCCATTTATGTAATCACAAAGCCGCTGGATATTGATCAGTGCGGCATGCCCCTCATTACAGTGATATACATCTTTCGTTATACCTAAAGCTCTCAGCGTTATCATCCCGCCTATGCCAAGCAGTATTTCCTGTTTTAGCCGATTCTCCCAGTCGCCTCCATACAGATGGTGAGTGATAGGGCGGTCAAACTCGCTGTTGAGTTCATTGTCCGTATCCAGCAGATAAAGGGGAATACGCCCCACACTGGCTTTCCAGACATTGGCATGTACCACAAAACTGTCGGCATAGGGGACGTGGATTACCAGTTGTTTCCCATCCGGTTGCATTACCTTTTCAATCGGGAGCTGCCCGAAATTCTGCGCTTTATAATTGACTGTCTGCTGGCCGTCCATGGAAAGCGACTGGTCAAAATAACCGTAACGGTACAAAAGTCCTATGGCACAAAGGTCCACATTGCTGTCCGACGCCTCTTTCAGGTAATCCCCCGCCAACATTCCCAAACCGCCGGAATATATCTTAAGGACTTCATCCAAGCCGTATTCCATGCTGAAATAAGCTATTGACGGGCGCTGGTGATCCGGTTCCACATCTACGTATTTTTTGAAGGCGGAATAGACGGCATCCATTTTATAGACAAAGTTCTCATCATGTGCCAGCGCTACAAGCTTCTCATAATTTATCCGCTCCAGAAACAATACCGGATTCTGTTCCACCTCTTTCCAAAGTTCCGAATCCAAATCACAATACAGTTTCTTTGCGTCATCATTCCATGTCCACCAGAGATTATGTGCGATTTCTGCAAGTTTTCGCAGTTCTGCAGGAAGATGTGAACCTACTGTAATCTCCCTCCACTGAGGGGTATTTACATTATAACTTGAATATTCCATGACATTTTAATTAAATAAGTCCTAATCTTTATTCAGTCCTTTTATTATTTTTCGTTTACCGACAATCCATACCGTATCATTCTCCTTGAAAATTGTATCAGGGTCTGGATTCATAATATTCACGGTACTCCTCTCTATTCCGATAATGATGCTATCCGATATGTCTGCCTCCCGGATCGTCTTTCCGATCAATGGTGAACCTCCTTCGACAGGAAATTGCCCTATTTCCATCTCATCCTGCGAGGATGTTCCGTTCCCGTTCCTTTCTACCTTCTTTTGCTCCATGGATGTCCGGAAGCTTTCCAACTGTCGGTCCGTACCTACGACCGTAACCTTGTCATATGGATAGAGATGTTCTTCCCCTTGTGGTATATCTAGGCGTTTTTCTCCACGGGTGATTGAAATCACATTTATCTGAAACAAGGTGCGCAAGCTGCTTTCTTTTAATGTTCTGCCCACATATATGGAATCAGGGGATACTGTGAAATCCGCCAAATGTAATTCCTTGAACGGGATATTGCTGCCAAAGGTGGAGCCTGTATCACTTTCTGTAGAAAGTCCATTCCCGTCCGTCCCCTGAAAGTTTGCCATAAATTGTCTCTCTATAGTCAGCGACCGTTTCTTGATCCGCTTGGAAAAATAAATGACGGCAATGATAATGGAAGAGACTACCAACCCGGCTCCCAAGGCAACATTGAAAAGATGGGTAATGATACTCATCATGATAATCGTGCAGATCAGTATTTTGACAAGTACTATTGATACCAAAGGCCCTCTGTTGAACTTGTTGTCCGTCCAGAGTTTACGGAACTCGGTTGAATTGTTCCTTTTCATGATGATGGCCCATAGAAACGGGGATATGACAAGAAAGATGATGATGAAGCCCAACAAGTTCCCTTCCATTCCCGGCAGACTTTTCCTAATCAAAGGATGCACATAGGAAAAATATAAAGTGATGAAAAAAACGCATACGACCAGATAGAGTGTGACAGACACCAGCATAGACCGGATCAGTTTATGCCAAGTACCCTGGTGTTTTACAGTCATTGCCCCGGACGTATAGTGTACGAGATAATCTTTCAGGGATTCAGGCATGTGGATGTCTATAAACCGGTATGCTGGTTCCGAAAGCCGTATCATATAGGGGGTAAGAAAAGTCGTTATGACAGATACTGCCACTATGACCGGATAGAGATACTTGTCCGTAACATTCAGACTGACGCCTAAAGATGCGATGATGAATGCGAATTCACCGACCTGTGTCAGTGAAAAGCCGGACTGTATGGCAATTTTCAACGGCTGGCCGGAAAGCAAGACACCAAAGCTCCCGAACAGTACCTGACCGGACAGTACCAGCAATGTCAGGATGAGAATAGGGACGGCATATTCCCACATCATGGCAGGATCGATCATCATTCCTACCGACACGAAAAATATGGAAGCGAACAGGTCTTTTACCGGCTGTACGATATGTACGATTTTTTCCGCTTCAACGGTCTCTGCCAGCAGGGACCCCATGACAAAGGCTCCCAATGCGGCAGAAAATCCCGCTTTTGTCGCAATCATCACCATTCCCAGGCAAAGTCCCAGAGAGGTTATCAATAAAATCTCGTTGCTGGTGAAACGGCGTATCTTCTTCAGCAGGGTAGGTATCAGATAGATACCCAATGCCGACCAGAAAATCAGGAAAGCGGCCAGCTTCAATATACTTTCCAGCATCTCCTTCCCTTCAAAATGTTTGCCTACCGCCAACGTGGAAAGAACAACCATCATCACTACAGCCACCAGATCTTCGATAACAAGAATCCCCAAGACAATGCCAGTGAATTTCTGTTGGAGAAGTCCCATGTCATTGAAGGCCTTGAATACGATGGCCGTGGACGACATGGACAACATTCCACCCAGAAAAATACTGCTCATGTGGGAGAACCCCATTGCATTCCCCGCTGTATAACCTATGAACATCATGCCACATACAATAGTGACAGTGGCAACGATAGCCGTAATGCCCACATTTATCAATTTCTTGAACGAAAAGTCCAGTCCCATCGCGAACAGCAGAAAAATGACACCGATGTCCGCCCATATTTTGATATTGGCAGGATCGGAAACAGTCGGGACCAGAGAAACGGAAGGACCCGCCATAATACCGGCTACAATGTAGCCCAATATGACCGGTTGCTTCAGCCACTTGAAAATGACGGTTACAATACCGGCAATAATCAGAATTATGGCAAGATCCGATATTAAAGGAGCAACTTCTGACATATTAACGGTTATTTTAGATCGATAATTCGTTAAGGACCCGGATCAGGCTTTTGTCAATAGGCTTGTCCTTTTTGATTGCCTGGACAAAAGGAACATAAACAATCTCGTTGTTCCGTATGCCTATCATAACATTTCGCTGGCCTTCCATTAAGGCCTGGATTGCGGCTTCACCCAGCCGGCTTGCCAGTATACGGTCATTGGCACTCGGAGCACCACCCCGTTGCAGATGGCCCAGGATAGAAACCCTGACATCATACCCGGGATATTCCTTCTTTACCCGGTCGGCGTAATATATGGCACCTCCATTCTTGTTTTCAGGACTTTCGGTCACAATTACGATGCTGCTGTTTTTCGTCTTTCTGAATCCGCGCCCGATGAATGTTTCCAACTGGTCCACGTCCGTCCTGTCCTCCGGGATGATGGCCGCTTCAGCACCGGAAGCTATTGCGCTGTTTTGTGCCAGGAAGCCCGCATCACGCCCCATCACTTCGACAAAGAAGATACGGTCATGGGAGGTTGCCGTGTCCCTGATTTTATCCACGCATTCCACAATGGTGTTCAATGCCGTATCATATCCTATGGTAAAATCGGTACCATATAGGTCATTGTCAATGGTGCCGGGCAATCCTATGCACGTCACATCATACTCCTCCGCAAAGATACGGGCTCCCGTCAGGGAACCGTCTCCACCGATAATTATCAAAGCATTGATGTTCTCTTTCTGTATGACCTTATAAGCTTTCTTGCGTCCTTCGGGAGTGGTGAAAGTCTCGGAGCGAGCTGTTTTCAGTATGGTGCCTCCCCTCTGGATAATGCTACTTACATCTTCCGTCGTGAGTTCTTTCACTTCACCGGCAATCAGCCCCTCGTAACCTCTATAAATTCCTTTCACTTTAAATCCGTTAAAAATGGCGGCGCGGGTCACGGCACGGATAGCCGCGTTCATTCCTGAAGCATCCCCTCCGGAAGTCAGAATTCCAATATACTTGTTATCCATAATTTGTTTTTTATATTTTAATTAATCAGGCAAAATTAGAAAGCAACTGTTTTAGCCTTTTTCTGCTATAAAAGATACGGCTTTTTATCGTACTCAGTGACACTCCTATCTTTGCGGCTATTTCCCGATATTTGACTCCGGTACAACATAAAAACGACATAATGTGCTTTAGGCAATGTTTTAAGGGCTTCCCTTATCTCTTTTGCATCATGCCCGTTATCCACGAAAATGAAAGAGTCGTCCCTTAACAGGAAATGATATTCAGGTTCTGATAATACATATAAATTCCCTCGTATTTTCTTTGTCCGGCAATTATTGATAAATGCATTGCGCATGATGGTATACATCCAGCCTTTAAAATTCGTACCGGAATCAAACTTATCCTTATTATCCAACGTCCTCAACATTGTTTCCTGCAACAAGTTTTCTGCTTCATCCTTGTCAGCAGTCAGTTTATATGCAAAACAATGCAGTTCATTCTGAAGGGCTACCAGCGCTTTATCGAAATCAAATCCTCTCATTATATTTATTTTGGAATTCAAATATCCGGGTGAAGGCATTCCCTGATAATAAGAAATGCCTTCTGTAGAGTCTCATCAAGATATCTTATTTGACATCAATAGTTTTGGTGGTTTCCTGAACCTTCTTATCTACGACTTTGGGAATATCGATAAACAGGACCCCGTGTTCCACTTTGGCCGAAATTTTATCTTTTTCCACATTATCCGGCAGCAGGATACTCTGCTGGAATCGGGAATAGGAGAATTCACGGCGCAAGTATTTTCCGTCTTTCTTCTCCTCCTTTTTCTCGTCCTTTTTTTCCATGCAGATTACCAGATTGTTGCTTTCATCCACACTTACCTTAAAATCATTCTTGGTCATTCCCGGAGCTGCCAGTTCTACCTTGTAGTCCTTTTCATTCTCAATCACATTGATGGCTGGAGCCGTAGCGTTTGCTCTTGCCATCCATTCATTGTCAAAGAAATCGTTAAAAATACTCGGTAACCAATTCTGGTTTGTTTTTACAGGTACCATTTTTACCTCCTCTTTAAAAGTTAATAATTAAAACTTAAAAAAAAACATCTGCTTGATAGACAGATTTTTATTTTTTAGCCATCCCTTGTTTGGCCACAGCTTCTGCCCGTTTCCGTATCTCTTCCGGGTTTCCAAGGTAGTAGTCCTTGACAAGAACCAGCCTGTCGTCAAATTCAAAGACATAAGGAACTGCCGTAGGCAGGTTCAGGTTGGAAATATCCGTATCGGAAATTCCTTTGAGATGCTTGATGATTCCGCGCAGGCTGTTACCATGGGCGACTACCAGCAGGCTGTCCTTATACATCAATGCGGGAAAGATGATGCATTTCCAGTAAGGCATGACACGCCCAATAGTATCTTTCAGGGATTCCGTACGGGGAAGTTCGCTATCTGGTACACCGGCATAGCGGATATCCATGCCCGGATTACGGGGATCATCTTTGCCTACCGGAGCGGGAGCCACGTCATAGCTTCTTCGCCAGATGTGTACTTGTTCTTCACCATATTGGACCGCTGTTTCACTCTTATTCAGTCCCTGAAGCATGCCGTAATGCTTCTCGTTCAGCCGCCAGGTCTTTTCAACCGGAATCCAGTCTTTATCCAGCCGGTCCAAGACACAGTTCAACGTTTTTACGGCACGTTTCAAGTAAGAAGTGTAAGCTGCCTCAAAAGAAAATCCAGCCTCCCGTAATGCATCGCCTGCCTTGCAGGCTTCTTCAACTCCTTTCTCGCTTAAATCCACGTCCGTCCATCCAGTAAAACGGTTTTCTTTGTTCCATAGACTTTCGCCATGACGTAATAACACTATTCTTTTCATGGATACTTCTTCTTTATGCAATGGTTATTGAAGAATCCAGATATACGTCCTGAATGGTGTTCAGAAGTTGAATTCCGTCTTTCATCGGTTTCTGGAAAGCCTTACGACCGCTGATCAGCCCCATACCACCTGCACGCTTATTTACTACTGCCGTTACGACAGCATCATGCAGGTCGGATTCCCCATGGGATTCACCGCCCGAGTTAATCAATCCGACACGTCCCATATAGCCATTCGCCACCTGATAACGGCAAAGGTCTATCGGATGGTCAGTGGTCAGTTCCGAATACATACACTCGTTTGTCTTTCCGAATCCGATAGCCTTGAAACCGCCGTTATTGGATGGAAGCTTCTGCTTCACGATATCGGCTTTAATGGTAACCCCGATATGGTTGGCTTGTCCTGTCAAGTCGGCAGCGGCATGATAGTCGGTACCATCCTTTTTGAAGCTGCTGTTTCTCAAATAGCACCACAGAATAGTAGCCATTCCCAGTTCGTGGGCATATTCAAAAGCCTGTGACACTTCCACTATCTGGCGGCGGCTTTGTTCCGAACCGAAATAAATGGTAGCACCGACAGCTACGGCTCCCATGTTCCATGCCTCTTTCACCGTACCGAACATTACCTGGTCGTAGCTGTTCGGATAAGTCAGCAACTCATTATGGTTCAGCTTGACGATAAAAGGTATCTTGTGTGCATATTTGCGTGCCACGGCGCCCAACACACCGAATGTGGATGCCACGGCATTACACCCTCCTTCAATGGCCAGCTTTATGATGTTTTCGGGATCGAAATAAAGCGGATTGGGGGCGAAAGACGCTCCTGCAGAATGTTCTATGCCCTGGTCTACAGGCAGAATGGATACATAGCCCGTATTGGCCAGACGTCCATGTCCGTATAAAGCCTGCAAACTTTCCAATGTACGGATATTCCTGTCGGAATTCATCCATACCTTATCTATCATATCCGGTCCCGGAATATGGATAAGTTGTTTGTCTATCGTCTTACATGTATGGTTCAGGTAGTACTCAGCCTTTCCTCCCAATAAATCTACTATTTTCATTTTATTTATTTTTATTGATTATTCTGGTTTATGACTCCCGTTCACCCAGTTTTGCATCCATAAAAAGGATAGCACAGTCTCCGGCTTTCCTCAGATGACTAACAATATTGAGTACATTCGCTTCATCTTCTACTTGCTCACGAACAAATTGCCACAAGAAGTCCTGAGTGGCATTGTCTTTCTCTTCGGATGCTACCTGTACCAACTCATCAATCAGTTTGGAAACATGTTTTTCATGCTCCAAAGCATGCTCGAATACTTCAACAGGGTTACCCCAACCTTGTGGAACCACATCGACCTTGTCTACTTTCGGGGTTGCCTCACGCTTAATCATGTACCCGGCAATGGCATATGCATGCCCGGTCTCTTCTGCAGACTGTTTCTGCATCCAGCGAGCCATTCCGGAAAAGCCCTCTCTTTCCAGATAAAAAGACATTGATAAATACAGGTTGGCAGACCATAATTCTGCTGTGATTTGCTCATTCAGAGCATTTTGCAATTTTTCAGTCATGATGAATCAAACTTTTAATGTTAATAATAAATCCAAATTATCTCTCTTCTTTAAGAACAAGCATGGGCTTGTTTCAAGATTTCAATTAATACCGGACGTATCCCGCTGATAAAACATTCCACGGCGATCACCATTAGAATAAGTCCCATCAGTCTCATCATCACATTGTTTCCCGTCTCTCCCAAGATTTTTAAAAGCTGGGTGGACGCGCACAGAATAAAGAAGGAAAGAATGCAGACCAAAGCGATTACGCCAAGCAATACTATTTTGAAAGTATATTCCGAAGCATCTTCCATCAATGTTATTCCACTGGAAATCGCTCCCGGACCGCATAACATCGGAATGGCAAGAGGTGTGATGGTTATATCTTTGGAATATTCTTTTCGTTCAGTTTCATTCAGTTTCACATGGGTAAAATGTGCCTGCAACATATCATATCCGATTTTAAAGATGATGATACCTCCCACAATCCGGAATCCGTTTGTTGAGATGCCGAAAAAATGAAACAGAAACCTGCCCGATAATGTAAAAAGGACTAATATGATAAATGCAATGGTACATGCTTTCAAGGCGATATATCTGCGTTCTTTCGTATCCATTCCATCAGTCATTTGCAGGAATACCGGCATCACTCCAAGAGGGTCCATCAAGGTGAATAGCGAAGTGAAACACAATGTTAAATATACAAATATATCCATGATGACATATAGTTTATTATCGATTATTATATCGCAAAAAACATACCAGATAGCATTCTGCAATATTAAATTTTGCATAACATCAATCTTAAATCCATACCGTCAAAAATAAGGTAGTTTCCGTTCGTTTTCCTTGGCGAGGATACGTAACAATTCCATAAATGCCGTACTTACATATATACGGTCTGCATACAGCCCGCTGATGAAAGAATGGAAGGACATGCTTACATTCCAGCATAATATGAGAAATGTGTTTACCTGACGTGATATGTACTGCTCATGTTCAAGCAATTCATTCAAGGCATTCAATGGCGTTGTCCATTCATGTGTATCCCGTTTCATTTCATTGATTACAACACATCCTCCATCATGGCATATCCGATTCATCATCTGATAAACCTTGTTCATATTGTCCTGTGCTTGGGAGTTCAGCCAGGAGCTAAGTATTGGAAGCCGTTCATCTTCAAAATAAACCTGCAATGACAGGTATAAACCGGTTGACCATATTTCTGTATTGATCAACTCATTCATGGCGTTTTCTATTCGTTTATCCATTATCACTCTGAATATTGAAAATCCATTACTAATATCATGTGTTATTCTCAGTATATAAAAATTCCATTCGATTGTGGGTAACCCATAAAACGGAATTCTTAAACGAGGCTTAAATAATAGGATAACTTATCGGCGTAGACAAATTGTCATAAAAAATAGCACTATGATGTCTTTTTGTCTTGCCTCCCTTGCAGAATATCCAATAAGACATCCAGTTCTCTTTCTATTCCTTCAATCTTATCGGAAATACAGTCCAAAGTATTATGGTGCAGACTAGCTTTACACTCCTGCAACTCTCTTGACAGAGAAAGTATCTGTAACCAAAGTTCTTCCTCTATGTGATAGGGGGAGTTACTATTATCTAGTACCATAGCAGGAGAAGGCAGAAAAGTGCTTTGGCATGTAATTTGTATGATAATGAACGGTATGTTCCGAAAGAGACAGGAATGGAAATGAAAGGATAGAATATTCCACAAAAGACAGTAACAAACAAAGGGGGAAAGTCGTTGGAGACAGTTGTCTCGCTTTTAAAACAAGTTGCTTTCATAATGTTTATTATAAGCCAACCCTGTTCCCTGGAGTTGTGTTTATATAAAGTTAAGCGTGGGAACTTTGGTATTACCGTTCAGAAGTATCCCCATACTCAACTAATACACAAAGCCCCACGCCTATATATAACAAAAATCCATATAGATAGAACGTGGAGCGTCCAATGTATTATCCAATTGTTGTTTCGAAATTGGGGATTTCCTGAACTTGGATAATGCCTTAACGCTTTACTATAAATCTTCTATTTTCAAAAGACTAATACAAATGTAATAAAAGAAATGAATTCTTTGAAAGGAAATATCTCTTTTTTTTAAGGGGTGGCTTAATTTTTCTTTATTTAAAGTCTTAGAATTACTGCCCACCAAAGCCCGTCACGAATGTTTTGAAATCCTCAAGCTGTACATTAAGCTCTATATAGTATAGCAGAATAGCAGAAAAACAGACCATGATACCGCAGGTATATAGGTCATAACCCACTCTTCCGTAAGTATCTTATCTATTTGACAATAATAAAAATGTAAAGGAGGATAATGACATGGACAATATTCGTATCCCAATACATATAGGTTAACATATAAGGGAGAATGGTCACGGAGTCCACAAACCATAGAATGAAAAAATATATTTCCATCGTGTACGGTTTATGTCTCTATCCGGATATTTGACCGGTGCCGCAAATGCGCAATGCATACTCCACAAAAAAACACCAGGGAGGAAAAATAAGTCATACTGAATAACGCCTGTCTGTAATGGGCCATGGATACAAATGAACTACAGATAATAGCTGCAATAGATATAACGATACAAGCACAAAATAATGTACGAACGTGTCCATCAGTTGCATTTGGATGAAACAGTACCACTTTATGCAATGTTTGGTTAGATTGAGTCTGAACATAGGACCTTAAAAATTAGACGGATATAAATTTACTAAAAATCTGTGGAAAAGAGGAATAGAAAGGCGGAAATGTTTTTAAAACGGCTATGAATAAAGCGTTTGTGAGGACAAATGAGGACAAAGGCATAAAACGAGGTAACGCAAAAAAAAGTAAATTTATGAAGTAGAAAGGTTGCTAAATCATTACCCCGTGAAAGGTGGTTTTTGATACTCCGTGCTGAATTTTTCTCCGTATGGCTTCGGTTGGTTTACAAGGCATAACTCATTGATACTTAATTTTAAACTTAAAAAACGAGTATGGCAAGAAGTACATTCAAAGTGCTGTTCTACGTGAACGGCAACAAGGAGAAAAACGATATTGTCCGCATCATAGGACGGGTAACGATTAACGGGATTGTGACGCAGTTCAGCTATAAGTAGAGTATCCCGAAAACGCTTTGGGACGTGAAAGGGAACAGGGCGAAAGGCAAGAGTGCGGAAGTACGTGATATCAACCTTGCCCTTGACAACATCAAGGCTCAAATCATCAAGCACTACCTGCGTATATTCGACCGTGAAGCGTTCGTGACGGCTGAAATGGTGAGCAATGCTTATCAGGGTATCGGCAGTGAGTATGAGACACTGCTCAAAGCGTCCGGACGTGAGAACGAAGTATTCAAGAAGCGTGTCGGAAAAGACAGGGTAATGGCAACCACCGTTCACGGGTGGTGGCAAGAAACCATGTGGCAGCGTTCATCAAGTCTTTTTACAGACGGACGGATATGTTCATGCTGGAGATTAAGCCCGACTTCATCAAGGGGTTTGCAGCCTACCTATCAACGAAAGCGGGACTTCACAACGGGACGATATGGGAAAAATGCATGTGGCTGAAAGGCGTTGTCATGTGTGTGCACTTTAACGGACTAATACCGAAAAAAACGTTTGCCCAATTCCACATCAGCCCTAATGTGACGGAACGTGAGTTCCTGACGGAAGATGAACTGAAAACGTTGATGACGCACGAGTTGGGGATGTCCAACTGTTCTATATTCGTGACATTTTTGTTTTCGCCAGCTTCACTGCCCTCTCTTTCGTGGACATCAAGGAACTAACCAATAGCAACATCGTAGAAGTGAATGGTGAGAAGTGGATATTGTCCAAACGGTACAAGACAAAAGTGCCGTTCCAAGTGAAACTGTTGGATACTCCTTTGCAGATTATCGAGCGTTACCGACCCTGTCAGGAAGACAATCTCATATTCCCTAATCTCAACTACTGGTCTATCTGCAAATCTCTGAAAAAGGGGATGAAAGAGTGCGGATAACAAAGGATATTTCATTTCAGTATTAAAACTATTAAACGGGCGTAATTTAATTCGACAGAAAATCCGGCTTCTGACAGCCATTTTTTCACTTCATTCCGAGAGTTTGCAGTTTGACTGCCATAAACAGCAATATTTCAGCATGGGGACATAGTTTGCGGATATTATCCACACTTTGTGCTGTTCCGCTTCCTCCATGTGTACAGAATGGGAGTATCTTTTTCCCGGACAAATCATAACCGGACAGGAAACTTTTTACAGGAGAAGACAGAAGACCACCCCAAATAGGACTACCGATAATCAATGTATCATAATCATCCATATTCTCTACTTTTGTACGCAGAGCTGGAAGAATATGATTGTCTCTTTCATTTTTGAAACGGTCAACCACTTCATTATATTCATCAGAATAGGGTTCTTCCGGTTCAATCTCCACCATGTCGCATCCAATAAGTTCATGGATAATGTTGGCTACAGTTTGCGTATGTCCGCTCCATGAGAAATAGACTATCAATGTTTTCCCCGGCTCTGAGTGAGGCAACGAATCTATCTTATCTTCAACAGCCGGAGTGTTGCTGCACGAAAGGAAGGTTAAGAGCAGCATTGCCAATAAGCACTTCAGTTTCATAACTATTTTTATTTAGGTTTTGGGGTTATCCTCTGTTAATTTCTATCTGTCCAGCTGTTTCTCATACAGCCACTTCGACAGCAGGTCAGCTACTTCCACATTGTTCAAATCCGACATCGGGAAGTGCGTATTCCCATGCAGACCGACATCGGGCAGATGAATGACCGTCACGTCACCGCCCAGCTTATTGAGCATTTCGGCCCACTTGCGCATGAGATGCAGACGGCGTGTCCATTCGTAAAGTTCCGGATGTTCGTCTGTTTCGGGCAGGTTATCCCCATAGTAAATGATGATGGGAATTTCCATGTATCTCTTGAAAACTGCCATAGGGACTTCTATTCCTTCTGTTTTTTTAGACCGTGTCAAGACTTTGCCTTCTTCGGGAACTTGACCGGTTGGGAAGGGTACACTTCCACCGGGTTCGTATGCTACAATGGCTTTGATGTTCTTCGTTTTGAGCAAAGTAAACCAACCCACCGGACCGCCTTGTGAATGAGTGACAAATATGGCCGGACCGATTTTGTCAAAAAGAGCAGCATAGGCATCGGAATAGACATCGAAGTCCAAAGGTCCGATGGTCGGCGTCATCTGCCGGAAGTACTGGTTTAAGGCTTCCCGGTCGCGACTGAACTGTACACCCTCGAAATAATCAGGATAGATTCCCACACGGAAACGGTTGAACCATTCTTCTTCATCGAATACCGGTTCCAGTGTGACAGCTTCCGTACTCCGTCCGGCATTTCCCCGGCGAGGCTGGTCGACAAGATAGGTGGAGAAACCTTTGCGAAGAAATATATTCTGAAACCCTTCGCGTCCGTCAGGAGTGGTCTCCCATGTTTTGGAAAACTGGCCGACACCATGTGCAAAAACAAGCGGATATTTCCGTGCATCAACCGGTTTCTGATAAAATACATAAGCATGGTCGCCGTGGTATTTGTGTCCCAATGAATCGGTCAGTACGGTGCCACCTACGGCAAAACTGCCTTGTTCCTCTATTTGCAGAATATTCCCTTTGTAACAATTACAGCCCGACAGTAAAGCGATGAACGTCATGTAAAATATCTGTTTCTTCATACACGGATTATTTTGGGATTTTAGACTCCTGCAAGGCATCGTAGCGGCTACCCACCACAGGAATGGCAGCTACGGCTGTTTCCAGTTCTTCTATCTCTTCTGCCGTGAAACGGATGTCGCAGGCACGAAGGTTCTCTTCCAGATGAGAGAGTTTGGTGGTGCCCGGAATAGGCACGATAAAAGGCTTCTTGTTCATCAGCCAGGCCAAAGCTATCTGTGCCGGGGTAATGCCTCTTGTACGGCCGAAAGCGTTAAGAACTTCCACAATACGATAGTTGGCGCGTATGGCTTCGGGCTGGAAGCGTGGCAAGGTCTGCCGGTTGTCGTTGGTAACATCAAACTTGGTATATTCATTGATCATACCGCCCAAAAAACCACGGTTCAGCGGACTGTATGGAACGAAACCGATGCCCAAATCCTCGCACAGCTCCAACACTCCGTTCGTCTCTACCATGCGGTGCATCAAGTGATATTCGCTTTGGATTGCCGTAACCGGACATATCTTGTGCGCACGGCGGATGGTATCAACGTTTACTTCACACATGCCCCAATGCAGGATTTTACCTTCCTTGATGAGTTTGCTGCATGTTTCAGCCACCGCTTCAATCGGTGTGTTCGGGTCTATGCGGTGCTGGTAGAACATGCCCAATGTTTCAACTCCGAGATTGCGCAACGAGTTTTCACAAACCCGGCGGATGTTGGCCGGAGTGCTGTCCTCTTCGGTTTTAATCTGCACACCGTTTACAAACTTATGTCCGAACTTCGATGACACAAATACCCGGTCGGTATATCCTTTCAAGGCTTCGCCGACCAATTTTTCATTGATGTGGTAGCCGTAGCTTTCGGCTGTATCGAAAAGGGTCACCCCACGTTCAACAGCTTCATGCACCAGGGCGATTTCTTTTTCCCTGCTCGGGTACTGGCTGCGGTTATGGTTCAAGCCCATACAGCCATATCCCATTGCAGAAACAGTGAATGCCGTATTTCCGTGTCCCAATGTTCGCCGAGTGCGCACCGCCGCCATGCCTGCAGGGATGTTGTTTGCAACTTGTTGTTTCCCCATCCATACCCGTTCTGCTGCCGTTACCTTGTTCAAGGTAGGCCCGACACACATGGCAGCTCCTGTCAATGCCGCCATTTTAAGGAATCTCCGGCGGCTCATATCCTTGTCTTTATCCATATTTGATAGTCTTTAAATTATTTCTGTTGCAAAGTTAACGTGACAGAATTGATAAACTTTTTTTGATATATATCATCTAAGCTGAATGATGTATTATCCTGTATTCCAAGCGATATTTATAGGCAACTATCTTTCAAAATCGTATATATTCAGTCCTAAATCCGGATTATATGTGCGACTTATCCGCTCGCTATAATCTTCCACCACGAACTCCCCTGCACCATTCTGTATTGCGGAAAGTAGATGTCCGGCTAAAGCGGAATAGTCGCTCCTGCCGACGGTTATATGCAAATGAAGATATACCTGCTCATTCATAGATGATATATTCCCTGTAAGGTTGGATATTTCCATTTGCTCCCGGAATGTCTTATCATCATATGCTTTTGTCTTGGGATTGAAGAAACGGAGGGTCAGCTCTCCGATAGCACCAATCCCGTTGATAGAACCCGACAGAATTCCTTTCTCCTTGCAGAAAGCATTCAGGGCTTTCACAATTTCAGTATGATTGTTAATGCTGACAATATACTTGTTGCCAATTTTCTTGTACGAATACATATTCTTTTCGTTTTGTGCGTTTGCCGGAGCAATCAGTACCCCGACAAACAGCAAGATAAACAATAATTTCTTTATAAAATGCCCCATCAGTACACTTATGACTGTCTCTGTTTTGATTAATCTTACCATAATAGATAAAATTATCCCACATCAGTGCTTTCCACTTTTGTTTTTAATCTGCACACCGTTTACGAACGTTACCTTGTTCAAAGTTGGCTCTTCCTTCTTATTTTCCATATTCTTCCATTATATCACGCGGAATTTCCCATAAAACACTGTTTTCTACAGCATCCATCATAAGATGTGTTGGCTCTCGGTTAAAATAGCTGTCAATACACCAGACAACATCTTTTTCACATGCTAAATGTTCTATCACATCCTTATCATGCTTTAGGTAGTGCTGTCTAATAAATCCCTTTTCTATATAAAATAGGCAATTACAGATATCACCTTCATTTAGAATTATATCACCTTTTTGATATTTCTTAGGCTGAATAATATCTGCAAAAAGGCGAATATTCTCCAACTTAAGTTTGCGATTAGGGCATGTTTCAGCTATAATCTGTTTTGCAATGTCAAATTGAATACTCATAGGCTAAAGTTATTTATATCCAACATTTTGTTTCAATTTTGGGTTCAAGTCTATACTTTTTTGTGGAATAGGAAAAACTGTGGTATACCCATTTTTCTCATCAGCCAGTTGGACTCGCTGATCGTATGATTTGTGATAAACTCCAAAACGCACCATATCTTGTCGTCGCCAGCCTTCCCATACTAACTCCAACAAACGCTCTTTCAATATGTTCTCAAGCGTAGCTTCTCGATATGGCATACCAACACGACCTCGGACTTCGTTCAACTCCAACGAGCCATCCTCACCATTACGTACCTTTGCCTCGGACTTCATCAGGAGAGCATCGGCATAGCGGAATAGCACGATGTCGTTATCCGGTTGTCTACCGTCGGAATGTGAGGTCCTATCAACCTCATATTTTGCCATACGAGCACCAGCTGTCTTGACATAGGAGCTTCCCGTAAGATTCAACTTTAGCTCCAATGGGAAATACTCCAACTGCTGTCCATTGTCCATCATTACAGGCTTTCCATCAACCTCTACGATGCCGGCATAGAAGTTCTTTTCAAAGCGAGCATCTACATCATCTGTGCCGTATCCGTTGGCTAAGACTGTTGAGATATTGGCACTGGTACCATTTTCCGATGAGCCACCCAACGCACCGCCATGGTTGTAGTGTCGTGATCGGAAGAGATACCAGAACTGCGCAGCATAGAGGTTCTTATCCAACGGAATGGTGAATATGTTTTCGTTGGAGTTCTCGTTATGCACAGAGAAATTATAGCTATAATCGTCCTCCAACCGATAACCTACCTCGGCAAGTTTATTGCAATATTTGATACAGGTCTGCCAAGCGTTGAGTTTCTCACCATCGACGGTGAAAAATATCTCTTTACCGTTCCGTGGAACGCCATCAGTCCAATTATCATCACAATATATCTCGGCATTAAGAGCCAACTTAGCCAAAAGGAAATTAGCTACAGGTGTTGTTATACGACCATAGTAGTTACCCATCTTATTACTACGCTCATTTGGCAACAACTCGGCAACCTCCTGCAACTCATTCACGATAAAACGGAAAACCTCGCTACGCTCGCTCTGCACAACTTCATCCTGCGGTTGTTCATAGGATGTTACGATGGGCACTCTGCCATACATATCCATAATGTAGTAGTAGAAAAGTGCTCTCAGAGCTCGCACCTCAGCTTCGTAGGCCACTCTCTGCTCCTCAGATAGGTTATGGCTATACTTATCGATGATATGCAGAGATTTGTTCGATAACACAACAACCTTGTAGAGGTATTTCCAAGTATTGTAGAGTGGTAAATCATTAGGACTCCACTTATGCTGATACATATTCGTCCACAAACCTCCATCGTACCAGTCGCCACCACGAATAGGTATCATGGCTTCGTCTGTAGTAAGTGTGTTATAGTCATAAATCCCACGACAGGTCCCCTGTAAACCCTCACTGTCTGCACTGCCACCAATGTAATTGTAGAGCACAGCCACTGCATTAATATATATGTTGTTGGCATTGTTGTAAATGTCTTCTTCATAAAGTTGATCTCTAGGGTCTTCAGTAAGACAAGAGGTCATCATCGTTGCCAAAGCAACCATCAATATGTTTATATATCTTTTCATAACTGTAAGCGGTTAGAATTGAATACTAAGACCTAACGAATAGGTACGATATAAAGGATAGGTGCGTTTGTCGTCAATGCCCAAAGTGTTGCTTACTACATAACTGTTTATCATTGGAGTAAGACCGCTATAGCCTGTGATTGTTGCAAGGTTGCTAATGCCTGCCGAAAGACGCAATGACTTCACAGCCTTGGATTTCATTGGAATATTGTAGCCTATGGTAATATGTTCAATATTTACATAGTCACCTTTTTCCAACCAATAGTCTGAAACATTCTGATCAATAATATTTTTTTCAGGAGCACCCTTCAATACATTGTAGTCAGGGAATATAGACATATTGGTATAAGCCAAGCCCGTGCCATTGAATATCTTATGACCGAAAGCACCATTTATCTGCATGGCAATATCAAAGGACTTGTAACGGAAACTGATGTTTGATCCAATAGTTACCTTGGGGGTTGCCTGACCTGCTATATACCTGTCTCCGCCATCGCTAAAATCAATCTCGCCATCATCATTCAAATCTTCAATATCGTAACTGTAGCCACCAAGTTCATTTTCTTTAAGCCCTTTGCAGTGAGGTAGATAGAATACCCCCAATGGCTGACCTACAATCTGATATACTACATTATTGTCTCCACCGTTCTGACCTGCACCATAAAGCGAGCCAATCGGAGTAATATCTGAAGCTGTCATATGCATACCATTATACTCTCCACTAAGCGAAAGTAACTTATTCTTCTGGTAGGACATATTGAAGTTGATATTCATCTCCATATCCTTTCGTTGAATGGGAACTACCGAGATTCCTAGTTCGACACCCTGGTTAGACATCGAGCCGATATTTGCCATCAGTTTATCGAACGCAAAGGTCGGAACGGGAACATCATACTCATAGAGCATATCCGTTGTCTTTGAGTAATATAATTCCGAGGTAAGCATCAACCGATTATCCCATATACCTAAGTCAAAACCGATATTAAATGTTGAACGAGTCTCCCACTTAAGGTCCGGATTCGTGTTGCGTATACTTCCCATTGTTACGGTAGGTGCACCGTTGATGGATACGATACCATTCTCCTTTACGGTATTAAGTGTTGTATAGGATGTTATACCTCCAAGATTTCCTGACCGACCATATCCGGTTCTTAGTTTCAACATTGTTATAAAGTCAGTATCAGAGAGGAAGCCTTCTTTTTTTACATCCCAACCCAGTGATACTGATGGGAAGAATCCGAAAGTATTGTTATCGCTTACCATTGAAGAGCCATCTCCACGGAGTGCTGCCGCAATAGAATATCTATCCTTGTAACTATATGTGACACTACCCATTATTGAAGCAAGTGACGGGTCTTCATAGCTACTGCTCGTACCACCGAAAGGACGCGATGATGTTGCTCCGATGTTATTATAGGAGAAATCATTTGTTGTTATTCCTTTTGCCTGCACCCATAAACCAGTCCTTACCTGTTTAAGATATTCTGCGCCAACAACAGCATCAAGGTGTGAGTCTCCCCAAGCATTGTTATATGAGAGGGACACATTTGTAAAGTAGTCTTCACCCTTGAACTCTCCACGATAAACATTGCCTTGCGCCCACACCCATGTAGGACAAAATTGAGCATTTCCCGTAGATGAATATGAATAAGAGCCGAAAGCCGACAATATCAAATTGTCAAGGATATTAAATTTCAGCCCCAAATGTGTATTGAAATTCCGTTCTTCGGAGTCATTTTTCTCATAGAGGAGTGCTCCGGGGTGGTTGATGTGTGATGCAGCCGAGTTCTTCACCCAGTTGCCATTAACATCAGTTCCTGCTGGATATGTAGGATTCTGTGCAGCTGCCGAGTAAAACAGTATTCGTGTATCGAAAATGTCGTGTATCTTTGACGAGTAGCCATATACACCAAAATCGCCAACTAAGCGACCATCGAAAGCCTTTTGTGTAGCATCAAGTTTTACCACTAAATTTCGGTAATCGTTAACTTTGACAATTGTATTATGATCCATAAAACCGAACGATGCTCGATAGTTTGAGTTTTCCGAACCACCGCTAAAAGCCAAGTGATGCTGATGTATCAAGCCCGTACGAGTAATTACATCGTGAAAATTGGTGTTGTAGCCACCATTATTGTAATCTAATCCAAGTGCCTCTGCTGTAGCTATATACTCCGGGCCGTTGAGCATTTGCAGATGTTTATACATTGACTCGAATCCGTAGTTGCCATCATATGATATTTCGAAACCTCGCCCCGTTCCTTTCTTGGTCTTAATCTCAATTACACCTGAAGCACCACGGGAACCGTACATTGCCGTTTCGGTAGCATTCTTCAAAATAGTGAAACTCTCGATGTCTGCGGGATATATGGTAGATAGCGTAGCGATGTCAGATGTCACTCCGTCAATAATTACTAACGGGTCATTGCCACCCATAATGGATGTGGTACCACGCACACGGATACTATTCAGCATAGCGAGCCTGTCAGTCCCATTAGTGGTGACGTTCACACCGGCAGACTGACCACTCAATACATCCAAAGCATTATTCAATGGTCCCTTCTTGATATTCTCGGGCCTGATATGCTCTAATGATTTAGTCGCCGAAATGGTATCTTGTTTCTCTCTGATATTCTGTACTTGTGCATCAATTTTTTGAGCACTACAGATGAAGAACATTATGACAAGACAAAGACTGACTCTTCCCATCTTGATTCGTTAAATCTCTGTAGATTCCCCAGACCAGACAGTTAATAAATCTTATACGCAATGTATTATAAAGAGGGGGATTGGGAATCTGTACTATTTCCCTGCCTGTCCGTCCGCTTAGCCATTGTATATTTTTTTTTGTTATTTCATATCAGTGATGCTGATAATCCAAACAAGAACAGAGTAAACATCTACCTCTTTTATACATAAATCCTTTCCAAGGACTTTATAAGCGCAACCATTAACTACATTACATTACAAATGTAACAATAATTTGTCATTTGAAGAAATTTAGAAAAAAGAAAAAGTCATTATGCGTGATATTTTTTATTTAATTACGACATTTATCAAATACAAAAAATCATAGAAGGACAAAAATCTTTAAATGATTTGATTATAAACAAACTTTAAATAGTTAAATTGCAATAATACTATACCATGGTTGTTCTTTACCTTAATGTAATACTACTGTTATATATCTGGTCATTTATCTCCTTTTGTCGGATGCAAAGGTTGCCAAACCTCTTTTAGAAAACGAAAAGTTCAAGCGGTAAACCATTTGGAGCAGTTTCGTCCTCCGTTGGAGAGTAAACAGCTCCAAAACCTTTTCTTATTCATCGGCTTGGCTGAAAACTGCATCCGGCAACGGAGATAAACGACTGACGAAATAATAGCATAAAACAGCATAGCCCCCCCTTAATAAGGCAATTTTATCAATGCTGTTTTCATTCTTTTCAGAGGACTATTATTTTCGACAGAGAGAAATTTGGCAAGCGGCAGATTTCACTCCCTCAAAAATAATAGATTTGAATTGCTGTCCTCTTGCCTTTATTGGAAATTGTAGTACCTTTGTAGTGGCTTGTGCGAACGAGCCAAGCAATGTGGAAAGATGGGAACATCGAACCATCAATAAAGTACCGAAAAGAGGGAAAATACCCTCTACCACCGCTCTTTGAGTGTTAAGAAATAATAAAAAGGTTAAATCTTCACCTTTTAGAATGTACCCCTAAAGGTTATGCCCATATTTCTGACTTATAACTCACAAAATATTGAGTAATAACTGGTTGCAAATACTATAATCTTTAAATTGTTTCTGTTGCAAAGTTACCCTCCTGCGTATTCGCTTTGCTGTATCATAATCACGGATAGCATTACCATTTTCATCTGAATTACCGCAAAGCATACCAGAAGAATTCCGAAATTTTTTCGAACGGTATCTTATCCATCCGGTCATACAAGTCTACATGATTGGCTCCGGGAACGATATACAGTTCTTTCGGTTCGCTGGCTTCTTGATAGGCATCCTCACTGAAATAGCGCGAATGTGCATGCTCGCCTGCAATGAATAGCACGGGGCGTGGTGAAATCTCTTTAATCATGGCAAACGGATAGAAGTTCATCAATGCCGCCTGACTGGTAAAGCGTATACCTTGATAGCGCGGATGATAGCCACGCAAGGGGTTGCGATAGTAATCGAAAAACTCCTTCTGCACGGCATTGGCATTTCCCAGCAGTTTCTCCGGTGTGCCAAAGCGGATACGTGCTTCTCCCGTTTCTGCTTCCTTCCAACGTTGTTCGGCAACTTCATCCAACAGTTTGCGTCTTTGTTCATCCGTCATCGAATCCCCCAAACCGTTACGGGTGGCACGCCCCATATCATACATGCTCACGGTTGCCAATGCCTTGATGCGGGGGTCGAGAGAAGCCGCACAGACAGAGAACCCGCCGCTTCCGCAGATGCCAATCACACCGATACGGTTGCGGTCAATAAACGGTTGTAGTCCGAGCCAGTCTACAGAAGCACTGAAGTCTTCCACCAATGCGTCGGGCGATACCGTGTGACGCGGTTCTCCTCCACTTTCGCCTTGATAGGAAGCATCAAAAGCCAGAGTCACGTAGCCTCGCCGTGCCATTTCCTGTGCATAGAGTCCGCTACACTGTTCTTTCACAGCCCCGAACGGGTGTCCGATGATGAGGGCTGCATAGTGTTGCGCTTCATTGAAATCCTTCGGGAGGTACATTTCGGCGCAAAGCATGATATCATACCTGTTTTTATAAAAGACCTTACGGACAGTAATTGTCGGATCTGTTTGAAAAGTCTTTGCCGGTTCATCGGATTCAGAAAGCACCATTCCGTTCCGACAGCGTGCCGCCATGATAAGTACTTCGTCTATCTGAGCCTGTGTCACGCCGTTGTGCTTGGCATGGGCAATGTGAGTATTCAACTCATTCTTCACGCCGTCCAACACCGACAAGGCAGCCACAGTAGACAGTTCACGGGTACGCCAGTCGAGATTGTCACGGCTGAATATGTCACCGAACAGATGAGCTTTCAGAAATTGGTCCAATGCCGGAGCAAATGTCAGCACTTCTCCTAGTGCCGGACGACCGAACAGTTTCAGCTGGTTTTGTCCACCGACAACAAACATATCCGAACTCTTTACCGGAGAAGGCTCCCGTCCGGCTTCATCCTTTATGCCTTGTGCTGCACGCTCTTTGGTGAGATTCATCAGCGTAACCAATGCACCCATGCTGCGTGGAAAGCCGCAATAGGCATAGAGCTGGGTAAGTACTTCTTTTTCTTCGCTCACGGTCAGCCCACAGTCAAGTCCTCTGGCAAGGATCACTTTGAGGCTGTCCTGATTGCCACGTGCGGCATACATACTGATGGCGGCAATACTTTGTTCTTTCTTGCTTAACATATTGTTCTTGTTTTGTGCCTGCGTATAAACGATACAGCATATCAGGCAGGCGATGGTTGTAATTAACTTGTTCATATTGCTTTCTGTTTAGTGATGAATTTATAAGAACTTGACAAACGCCGGTCTTTCCAGTCGGATATTTTTTCCCGTATTCTTCAGTAACCCCGTATTTCGGTTTCTTTCGAATATCTGTATGCAGTTGGCATCCCTGCAAACCACTGCCAAATAGCAACCATCCGGAGAGATGGCAAAACTTCGCGGATAAAGACCTGTTGGCTGAAATCCTATTTGAACCAATGTTCCTTTTTGGGAATCAATGGAATAAACAATTATGCCATCTTCTTTCAAGTGCTTGGAAGCATAGAGGAATTTGCCATCGGATGAAACATGGATATCTGCATTTCCCTCTGCAACGAAAGGGTCGCAGACAATTGTTTGTAAACGTTCCAACTTGCCTTCATTATAGGAGAATACAGTTATTTTACCCGAGAGTTCACTGATGAGATAAGCAAATCTGCCATTCGGGTGAAAACATATATGTCGAGGTCCTGAGCCGGAATCCATCTGTATGCGGACTACTCTTGATTCATCCAACAGAGAATGAGCCTTACCTGCTTCCGGTCGTTTGCCTATCGGAAACAGATAGATACAATCTGTTCCCAAATCGGTAGCAAGAAGGAATTTGCCATCAGGTGTAAAGGTCACGCAATGCAGATGCGATTGTTCCTGCCTTTTTTTATTCGGCCCATTTCCAGCAAAACGAATTATTTTTGTATCACGTTGCAACTTTCCTTTCTTATCCTGTGAGAATACCGTGATGCTGCCACCCTTATAATTTGCTGTCAGAACAAAGTATTCCTTTGGACTGAGAGTAATATAAATAGGAAGTTCACCGTCTGTAGATTGCGAGTTAAGCAGAGACAGCAGACCACTTTCCTTATCAAAAAGCAAAGCATTGGCAGTCGAACTTTTCCCTTCATCATCGCCTATGGCATAAATTCGATTACCAGTGCTATCAGATGTAAGGAAAGCAGGATTTGAAATCCCTCTCAGCCCACACGGATAGTCGACATCGGCAGTTTGTCCGTCAAACCGGTACATTCTGACACCTTCTTCGTCTGACTTCATATAACATCCTACCAACAGAAATTTTGCATAAGTTCCCTTATCCGGGACATCTTCGGTTGACCGCGCTTGAATCGTAGTGAAGCTAAGCCATAAGATTAACATGACAAATAAAGCTTTTGGTTTCATCTTATTTACCTTTTTGGTTTCACTTGCAAAATTACAGCATTCACATACTGAAGATTAGACCTCAATCACTGATAAAATTACCACTTTCATCGGGCTTGGACCGGGTTAAATGTTATCTGTGAAAATGGTAAGACAGTCTGTGATTAGGGTTATATGTTCGTTGATTGAATGAACTAACTTTGTCGTCATGGAATAAAATAAATAAGGGATAGAAAAGAAACAGCTGTTCCTCAGACAGCAATGTCAATATAAATACTTATTTTTGTAAAAAACAAAAGGATGGTTATGGGAGATATAACAAGAATAGATACAGTTCAGCAGTACTGCGACCTTTTCGAAGTCGAAGCTCTGCACCCGTTGGTCAGCGTTGTGAATTGTTACGAGGTGCAGCCCATCAGACACTCAAAGAAACTGTACAACATTTATGCTGTGTTGCTGAAAGATACTGACTGCGGTACGATGAATTATGGACGGAGCCTCTATGACTATGAAAAAGGCTCCATGCTGTTTATCGCTCCGGGGCAGGTAATGGGTTCTGACGATGATGGCAGTCTGCACCAGCCGGCCGGATGGGCCCTGATGTTCCATCCCGAACTATTGCGCGGTACTTCCCTTGCACATATAATAAAAGAGTATTCTTATTTCTCATATAATGCCAACGAAGCACTGCACCTGTCAGAACAGGAGCGCAAAGTAGTCATTGAATGTATAAACAATGTAGCAGAAGAATTGAGGCATCCTATTGACAAGCACAGCCGTTCTTTGATTATTGATACCATGAAGCTTCTCTTTGACCGCTGCATCCGCTTTTATGACCGCCAGTTCATTACAAGGGAAAATGCCAACAACGATTTGTTGGCGCGTTTTGAATTGTTGCTCAATAATTACTATCATTCTGCCTTGCCAACGAGTAAAGGTATTCCGACGGTACAGTATTGCGCTGACCAACTGTGTCTTTCCACCAATTATTTCAGTGACCTGGTAAAAAAGGAAACCGGTATGTCAGCAATCAAGCATATCCAGCAAAAAATTATGGATATAGCCAAAGAGCGCATCATGAACACGCAAAAAAGTATCAGTCAAATCTCAGATGAAATGGGTTTCCAATACCCGCAACATTTCACACGTTGGTTCAAGAAGATGGAAGGTTGCACACCGAACGAATATCGCAATGAAATTATAAAACAAGCGATAAACTAACTGGTCTTATCATCATTTATTCGTAGAGTCTCTTACAAATAATACTCTGGATATAACCAACAAAGCAATTAATGAACAACTTTGAAATCTTGAACCGATAAACAAAAAAGTTTGATGATCTCCTGCATACACTTTTCCCATCGGATGAACAGCTGTTGTCCGGTCTTTTTCCTGCGGTAAGTCAGGATTCCGTTCGCAATGTCTCCCTTTTTCAGATAAGCCATGTCCACAAAGGACATCCCCCGTGTGTAAAAGCAGAACAGGAACATGTCACGTGCGAAATCAAGGTGGGGTTTCAGGGACAAGTCCAGTCTTTTGATACGCCTGATATCATTTAAATGAATGGCCCGTTTCAAGGTCTTTTCCACACCTGTATAAACAGACTTGAACAGGTTCCGCTGTCCGGTCAGTCCGTTCTCCACCGCACGGTTGTAGACCGCTTTCAGAATGCGCATGTAGAACGAGATTGTATTGGGTGAGTTCCCCCTGTTTTTCAGATAAGCCTCGTATTCCATGAGCAAGTCAGAGCTAAGTTCGCCAAACAGTATATCGCTACCTTTCATAAAACTGCTGAAACTTTTGAGCGCGGCTGTATAGGTTTCAGAGGTCCGTATCTTTCCCAAACGTTTCAGCCTTACTATCTGTTGCCGGATATAGTCGTTAAACGAAGGTTCTTGTCCGCTGTCATGGAAACGTATGACGATATCATCCGCTGTAAACGGACCGGATTGGCTTAATGTCCTGATAGCCTTTTCCAGTCGGATTTTGTCCCGTCTTATCCGTTCCCCTACCGATAGAAGATAATTGTCCCGTTCCATCCCTGCAGGATGTTGACAGGGAATGACCGCTTCGGAACGTTGGTCCCATTCCGAAGCGAAAAGTTTGTATCCGGTACTGATCTGCCTGACCACACGGTTATGAATCACCTGATAATACAGTGCGCCCTCCCTGCCTTCCGCGGACGAGGACCTGAATTTGGTTCTGATTGTTGCCATAGTGCAGTCATTTTGAATTGGGATTGTCCAGTTGCTTCCTGATTTCCTGTGCCTCCCTGAACAGCCGGTGCGCCAGACTGTCCTTGTAGGCTGCCATTTCATGGTTACGGATGCGGTTCCTGACCGAGTCCTCAAAAGCGGTCACCAGCCTTTCCACACGCCGGATCTTTTCCTCGTCCCGCTTGATGGTGAAATGCTTCTCAAGGAAGGCGATGTCGGGATCATCCCCCGGCAGGCAGATCCTGATGGCTCGGTATTTCAAATCGGCATCTTTCAAAAGCCGGTTCGTGCGGTACTGGTTGCAGTTGGTCCAGACGGAAATGATCAGTGCCAGGATCAGTGCTGAAGCTGTCGTTACCACTGCCTTGGATGCGCTTTCCAGACGGTAGGTCACCAGTCTGCGCTCCGGTTCCTTTTTCAGCAGGACCATTCTCTCATCCAGCCGTCTCACTGTCTCCTTTACAGCTTGGCAGTCTTGACTCAGGCAGTATCTAATCTTTTCCATCTCCCCGGCAAACGTTTCGGCAGACAACGGCCAGCCTTCCGACAACCGGACGGTATGGTTACGTACCGCTGCTATTTCCAAGCCGTTTTTCTCCACCGCGGATTGCAGGCGTTCCAGACGGATTTTCAGTTCCGCAATCCCTTCCGGGGAACTGGTCCGGTTTCCAACTGCGGGGCTTGTGCCTTCCACGGGCAGCGTCTCCACTTTCTTCTCGATCCTTTCAAGGCATCCGTAGATGCCTTCCAGATAATTTTCCTCTTTCATCTTTCAAAGTTTTTTGTTATACATATGGTTCACAAACTCCTTCCTTTCCTGCGCTTCTTCTTTCTCCGCAGGCGTTCCGCCTCTTTCTCGTCCTCCGTCGGTGCCACCGACGGCATGAACACGCCACCCGTACCGGTGACTTCGACCAGGTTATCAATAACAGAACCATGACTTTGTTCATGGTACGGTTGCTTTTGGGAAACGTCATTTTCCAGGGACGTGACATGGTTATGGTCCAATGCCGCATCCAGCCTTGACCAGCTGAAACTGCGGTCAATCCCACTTCCCTTGAATGACAGACCGTTCTTTATAAAGCGGATGCCCTGCACTTCATTAGTGTTTTCCTTGTACTTGAATTCCATTTCCACGTCCATTTTTAAGAGCTTATTTTGAAATTCTTTCCATGTATCTGCACTCCTCAAAGCTTCCTTGACCGCACGGTATATTTCGTATTTCACCTTTTCGGAAGCATGCAGCTTTTCCGTTTTAACGGACTGTTTGCCTTCGGAATAGGTGAGCGAATACTTGTCCTTAAGCATTTTTGTCACTTTCTCGTTGCGCTTGAAATCGTTGCTGTCGGAAATCACCTTCCCGTCGAAGTTCACCCGGTTGAAGACGATGTGGCAGTGCGGGTTGTCCGTCCCGTGATGCCTCACCACGATGAACTGCGTGTTCCGTATCCCCATCAGCTCCAGGTATTCCTCCGCCAGCCTTGCCATGAACGCGTCGGTCAGCCTCGGTGCGTCCTCCGGCTTGAAGCTGAGCGCAATGTGCCCCACCGGTTTCGCCACGTCCGGATTCAGCAGGCATTGCCACCGGAAACTGCGTGCCGTCTCCTCCACCGTTCCCAGCAGCACGCCTTCCGAGGCGATGATTTTTGCGTCGTCCTTCTGCGTCACGTAGCGTATGCAGCCGCTGAACGAGCGGCCTTTCCTGATCTTCCCTATCATGAGGCTATCCTCCTTTCGGCCTGTAATCATCCATGATCCGCTTCAGCTTTCCCAGCAGCCCCTCTATCAGCAGCCTTGTCCTGTAAAAGCCGGTCTGGTGCGAGAGCTTTGTCAGCTGGTTCAGGTTGTTCGCCATTCCCGCCAGGCTGCGCAACAGTGCGTTCTCCTCCGGTGTATGCCTTGCCGTAACGGTGGCCGCCAGTGCTGCCTCCCTGATATAGACCGCCAGACTCCGGCCGGACTTCCCTGCCCTGAACCTGAGAGCCTCGTAGCTGACGGGGGAGAACTTCACCGTCACGCCTCTGGTCAATTTACGCGTCCTGCCCAGTGCCGGACGGCCACATTTTTTCTTCATCCCATTCACATCGTTTGTCATATGTTTTTTCTTTTTCGTCCGTACTTCTTTCATTCCAAAATCTGCGACCGGCGGGAGCGGATTTGCCCTCCCAGCAACCGCCGGGCGCGGGGAGCAAGGGTTTTCGGGAATCCGGAAACATACCCTTGCTCCCCCCACAGAAAAATCCCCCCCCCGCATTTTCCACATTGAAGCGGGTATACAGGGAACAGTGCATACATCGGGTATACTCCACGCCCGGTAACAGGCTGTCAGATTTTTCTCCACTGCTCGATGTCCCCACGGTAGGCGGCAAGATGCTCCCTGGCAAGGTTCTCCAGCAGTCCGGAAACGCTCATGCCACGCCCGCCGAGCCTGCGGACGACGGCGTCCAGTTCGTCCCTCACATCCTCACTGACGAACACCGTCTTGCGGTTCCTGATCTTCGGGACGGTGAGGTACGTTTCCCGGTACTCCTCCAGCGAGGCCCTGCGTTGCCTGCCGCTCGTTCTTCTTCTCACGGGGTCTTCCGGTTCCGGCGGGGTGTCCTTTCTTCTCGCCTCCCCGGATACCTCCTCCGCAACGAGCCCGGATGGAATCATCGATTCCGTCACGGAAGCATCCGTACCGGCGGATTCCCCCGGACCGGGTTCCATCATGAGTCTTTCCCACCACTCGTCGTGGCCGGCTCCGGGACTACGGCCGTTCTTTCTGTCTGCGGTTTCGGATACCGCCATTTTCTTCCCTTTCGTTTTTTCAGTCGGTTCACTTTTCATTGTACATGGATTTTAGATGGTTGATACTGTGGGCACGGTCTACCCGTTTGCCCGATTGTCGGAAGCAAATAAAACGATAATAACAAGTGCTGTGAAACGGCCGGGTCCGATTGGCGGGGTTTGCCGTGTTATTCATATTGTTGGATCAGTCTGACGGTGATGACTTCACAAATATACGCACCGGAAATTTCCCACTCTTCGGGAACGGATCTGAACGTCTGTTTACTAAAAGCAAATGAATATTAAAATCCGATTTCCATGACATCTGATGACATATAATGACATCTGATGAAGGGGCGGAACCATATCCGGGAACAATCATTTACTTTGCAGATGAAACAAGTACGCATATGGTGTCAAAGGTAGTCATCCTGTCTTGAAATTCAGGACGTTCCGCCGGGATTCACTAAATTGCGGAACGGAATCCGGATCCGAAAAGAGAATGAAACAGATGTCAAACCTGAAATTACAGTGATTATGGAAATAGTGAACATTGAGGCAAGGACCTTCGAGGCGATGCTCTCGGCCTTCCGGACGTTTGCGGACCGGCTGGACACCCTCTGCCGGCTGTACGGCGACATGGAGGAGAAGAAATGGCTGGACAACCAGGAGGTGTGCCTGCTGCTGAAGGTCAGCCCGAGAACCCTGCAGACCCTCCGTGACAACGGCACGCTGGCATACACACAGATCTGCCACAAGACATATTACAAGCCCGGGGACGTGGAAAGTATCATCCGGATAGTGGAGGAGCGCCGCAAGCGGGCTGAAAGTATGGGAAGGTCGATCTGAAAGGCCATGAAAAACGAATGTCGAACAAAAAAAAGATCAAGTCATGATGAATACCGATAACCGTCTGCTCACCCGTGAGAGCAGCGAGCATATAAGAGAGTTCTTCTCCACCGTCGAACGTCTCTCCGTTTCCATGGAGCGTCTCTTTGCCGGCAGGTCACCGGCGATGGCGGGCGAGAACTTCTATACGGACCGCGAACTGGCTGAAAAGCTGAAAGTGAGCCGCCGCAGCCTGCAACAGTACCGTGACAGCGGTCTGCTTGCCTTCACCCGGCTGGGCGGCAAGATACTGTACCGTTCTTCCGACATCGAGAAGCTGCTTGACGGCTGCTACCGGGAGGCGAGAACCAGGCCGGAGGAACTTTAGAAAAGTTCCGTACGGGATCGTGAATGAAGGGGCGGTCGGTTGTCATACCGGTCGCTCCTTCATTTTCTTTCCACCGGATGAACGACTTTAATTTGCTCGTAAAATACTTATACACAGAGTGTTTTTTTCTTTATGAATTATGATCCGGTGACAACATTGGCATAACATGGCGGGACATGGAAACATTTTTCCGATATGGCAATAAGATACGGGGATTCCATTATAAAAAAAGACTCTTATTTTATTATGTCATTATGTTATTCTGAAATTGGGGCGGGCCGTTCGTGTACCGGTGGGACGATCCGTTTCCGTAATGGCGGCACATTCCGTACTGGTATCATTATCCTCCGGCAATGCCGTTTCCCGGTCTTTTCGGAGTGACCTTATGCCGGCCGGTGACAACCGCATGTCCGTGTGTAAACATGGCGGCGCATAAAAACAGGCACATCCTCCGGGCTCCTGTCCCGTCGGATGCACCTGTCTCCGTCATGTCATATACAGCCGGACTCCTCCGGCCCATGCCTCTATCTGAGTATCGGATTCGAGAGCAGTATCTTGTAATAGGCCACTCCGCCAATCTCTACCGGCATCCTCGCCATCATGAACTGCACGCTCTTCCTCTCCACCTTCGCCTGCCGCATGAGTCTCTGCACGATAAACCCCGCCGAGAACCTTGCGCATCTTTTATCCTTCCAGACAATGAACCCCTCGCTGTCATCGGCCCGGCAGATGTACCAGTCATCCGTCTCGTCGTCGTGGGCGAAGTTCACCCGTCCGCCACCGAGGATTCCCAATTCGATTGACATCGTCTTTGACAGATAGACGGTCCCCCTGCTGTCAAGGTTGATGGTCCGCTTTCCCTTGTATGTGACTTCCTGCGGACGGGAGTTTTCCCTGTTGTATACTATCAGTGCCATAACTTTCTTACTTTTCCGTTAAACAATTTTTTCAATACATGAAGCTTTCCACCGCCAGCATCTGACTTCTCCATGCGAAACCGCTGTGGGTACGTACCGCGTCCACTATCCTGCATACTTTCTGCGATATGGCCGATGCCGAGATACCCATGCATTCCGCCAGTGCCTTGAACGAGAACTGCGCCTCATAGAACCTGAGCATGAACATCCGGTACTCCTCGTAGGAGAACTTCTGCCTTACGAAACGCAGTATGTCTCTTACCAGCCGCTCGCACCCGTTCAGGTCGTCCTCGGAAAGGAATTTTGCCTCTTCGCCACATCGGAGGAAGAAATCATCTTCAGGGTGTGCATACCGATTCTCCCTTTTAATCTTTACCAGGGCCGCCTTTTTGTAGCATCCGATGAAATACGCGTCATAGTCCGTTATGTCCTTTCCGGGAACCAGCACCTGCCTTCTTACAAAAAGGTAGGTGTCATGGAAATTGTCCTCGTCCAGCATTCCGTACCGGCGTAACGTCCCTCTCAACCTGTCATAGGATGCAGTGAACCACTCGTTGAACAGTCTTTCCTTTTCTGCGCTCTTGTCTGCCATAGCTTTATATTTTTTTGAGTTATACATGGCCTACACGGGTAGGCATTCTTATTTCTTGTGCTTCCTCCAGTTTGTTTTTCGGCGGTCTCCGGCAAGGCTTGCCGTGAAAAAATACGCTCACGCGAAGCGTGAGGAAGATTTTTTCACGTGCAACCAGCCCGAAGGGCCGCCTTGCGGGACCGGCCTGAAAAACAACTATTTTTGCCGCAAGAAATGAGGATGATGGATTCCTTCCTTCTATCTATTGTCTGTCCGGTGAGAATTTAGATTCCATGCAGCTTTTCTGTCTTTGGTATGTTTGGAGAAATATTCAAGGATATGAAATGAGAACGGCAATACGTGATGTTGCGGAAGGAGCAGATATGGGATTGGAAACAGGAAGCGTGCCCGGGCTTTCATGCAGTTTATACGGCGGTGTTGATTTTGGGGAGGATTACAGGGAAGTGACAGGAAAGTCGGCCGTTCCGGAGAAATTGTATGTGTACGTTGTTCCTTCCGAAATACGGAGTCTTTTAAAATCATGGAAGACCTCATTCGGGAGTGTGTCTCGATATTTGCCTGAGACAAAATTATAAGTCGCCTATTCATGGATAAGTATTTGGAATATATCAACGACATGCTACGATGCAATAAAGAGAATCGGAACGGCAGACTGAAACTCGCAATCTGCTGATAATGCGGACTATTCTAAAACAAGTGTGGAAAACTTGAAGACATCCGACGGAAAACCTTGGAAAAAGAAGAACCGGACAAAGTCTCCGCCTTCAAAATAATGCTCTATTATGCCACAGGTGCGGCATTACTTGTCATTCCGGATTGGCTTCCCATGAAATCCACCGCCCGCCATCAAGAAAACGGCCGGTGCCATATGGCAGGTAATCGTAGCGACAGCCTGTCTTTGGAACCCGTTGTCACCCTAAAGGATTTTACTGATATATTATTATGTCAGTCCTTTTTCAAATCAAAATACAGCAAACGGGTTTTCAAAGGTTCATCTTGCGGAATATCATAATATTGCTTTTCTATCACGTCTGTTTTATAGAGTGGAACGAAACCGTTTCTTTCATAATACCTGAGAATCTTTTCCTCATTGTATGCATCCACCACGATAAAACGGCATCCTGTCTTGTTGTCCTCATGACGGAACCAGTCTTTTATGAAAGCCATCAGTTGCCGTCCTACGTGGCTTGATGTACCCTGATATTCCAGGTTGACCCCCAGTCTTCCTATCAGCACGGCCGGATAGCTGCGTCCACGTTTAGGATTTACAATATTGCGTTGCAGCCTGTTTTTATCATTGGGGGATATTAATCTGGTCTTGATACTGTCATTGGACAAGGTAAACAAGGCCACAATACGATGCGGGATTTCAGTCGTCACCCAACAATATGTTTTCCCAAGGAGTTCATCCGCATACAGATCGGCATCATTGAGAAAAAAATCATCAAGGTCATTCTCGCCACAAGTGAAAGGAAGGCAATTCCTCCGTACTTCCTTGTTATAGGCAAGCATGACACAATCATCATATAAAGAAATACCGTCCATTGCTGTTAATTGAACCGGAATGAACGGGATTTCTCCAATACTTTTCGCAACCGTTTCTTTGCCTCCACTGATAACCGGGGTGTTACCTTTGCGGCGTTCTTGTCTGCACTGCGTACGAAATCTTCCGCCGTAACGCCCTCCAAAACCGGAATGTTCTTGATAGTTATAGCCATAATATTATTTTTTGCAAAAATACAACTTTGTTGTTATACAGCCAAATAATAGCCCGTCTTCCACTCTTTTTTCCGGAATGTTCCTCCATATCCGGAAAAGTCTGTGTCACGCCACCCGTTGCGGTAAGCCGTTTTTCTCAAGGAAAGGGCAGGCAATACCGGCGGACGTGGATATGGGCAAAACAACCCGCATATGCAATGCAGAGGGAGCAGGAGAGCCTTCACCACAGCCGGAGAGAAAAGTGGTTTCATGCCGGGGTACGGCATGAAAAGGGGGCTCCCGGACAGTTCTTTTCCTTGTCGCACATGCACTACGTCGGTCGCAGTTTTCGCCTTCTGAATCCCTCTTACGTCCGTCCCTGCGCTTTCGGAGCGTTTTTCCGGCAGAAAATTTCGCCGTACGGAAATTTTCTGCCGGAAACCGAAGGGAAAACGCGGAGTCCCGCAGGGACGGACGAACTTTGATGAGGAAGGGGAAAATCATCCGTTTCATAAATACCATTTCCTCAGATGGCATCGCATATTTCCTTCTCCATCTTTTCCAGCTTATGGGACAGGATTTCCATGTCGCTGCTGATCTTCTGGTTGGTTATCCGGGCATATATCTGGGTGGTTTTCAAATCCGTATGCCCCAAAAGACGGCTTACGGTCTCGATGGGTACACCGTGCGAGAGCAGCACGGTGGTGGCGTTCGTATGCCGGGCCACATGATAGGTCAGCCGTATCTTGAAACCGCACTGCCTGCCAAGTTCCTTCAATATGGTGTTGCATCTGCCGTTGCTCGGTACCGGAAATACATGACCGTCCTTGGACAGTCCCTTATACTTCTCTATGATGCGCTTGGGCACGTCCAGCAGGCGGATGTTGGACTCGGTGTTTGTCTTGCGACGGCGGGTGATGATCCAGAGGTTGCCGTCGAAGAAGGTCTGGAGCCGGTCGGTCGTCAGTGCCTTCACGTCCGCGTATGCCAGTCCGGTGAACACAGAGAAGATGAAGAGGTCGCGTACCAGTTCGCAGGTCCCGCTTTTCACCGGGGTCTCCATCAACGTCTGTATCTCACGCTCCGTCAGGTAGCCTCGGTCAACGCTCTCGGGGGAATTGATGTACCCGGCGAAGGGGTTGAAGGGAAGCGCACCGCTGTTGCGGGCGATGGAGATGACGTGCTTGAGCCCGATCATGTAACCCCATACGGTATTGGTGCGGCATTTCTTCTCCGTACGCAGGAAATACTCGAAGTTGTTGATGAAGGTCAGGTTGAGTTCCTTCAGGGGGATGTCGTCACGGCGGTATACTTTCGGGACGAACTCGCAAAGGTGCCTGTATATGGTACGGTAGCGGTTGTATGTTCCCTGCACGCGGCTGTGTCCCACTTTCTTGATGAACTCCTCGTTGTGCTGCTCGAAGAGCTTCAGCAGCGTCTCGCGTTTCACGCCCAGCCCGAGGCAGGCGTCCCTCAGCCTGGCGGCGGTGACATAGCCGTCGGACTGCATCAGTTCCTGGTAACGGCGGTTCACGTCCACGCGTATCCGGTCAACCGCCGCATTGATTTTCTGCGCCTCGGCGCTCTTGCCCGTGGCACGTGCCGTTTTCACGTCCCAAAGTTTCGGGGGCACGTCCAGCTTGCAGCTGAACTGCTTGATTTCGCCGTCTACCGTAAGACGGCACATCAGGGGGAGATAGCCGTTGGCTCTCTCGCTGCCCTTCTTCACGTAGAAGAGGATTTTGAAGGTCGATCTGCTCATACTCGTTTTCATACTTTTTTGATCGTTACAAAGTTAATATCAAGCGAGTTGTCCTCAGGTATGAAAAACTGTGCAAATTACTGAAATAGAATCTGTTGTGCCGTTTCTTGTTCCTGTTATATCAGTAACGATATGGGAACTGAAGTCTTTCGCAGCTTTTATCGGACCTCCTTTTTCAGCTTATGCAGTATTATGAGTTAAACACCTAACCACTTAATAGACTGCATTTTTGCTGTATTATCATCAACCTTGCTTTTTCTTTCTGCGTTTACTTTAAATATTTACCCTATGTGTTGCCATCATCAGATTTCAACATCCTGGTTCACTTGTCCCCAATTGACCACTTCGACTTGTACATCCAGGTCTCCGGTAGTCGGCCGTGGCGGAATCGGTATATTGGGATCTTTTTCGTGGTCGCCATCGAAGCTGGTATCTCCGAAGGTGACATTCAGGCGATATACATAGTTGCGTTTAACGTAGTTGTGATTATATCCTCTGTCTAGACCGTTCCGGTTAATTACGGCGGTGAATATTTTTGTTTCCGCCTCATACGTGTCCGTTTCAAGCAAAGTTGCTCTGACCTGTATTTCTGTCGGGGCTTCAGAGCCATCGTTTTCCATCACGTAGTGCACATAAGGTGTGTCGTTTATCGGAGAACCGTTGGCGATATCGCGATTCAATGCTGTCGCATCGCTGTTGCCGAGGTGTCCGGTTGCCATCACCACTCCCCAATAATCACGGCTGAAAAAACGTGAAGCCGCGCTCTGGTTCAATATCGTGACTTCTTCCACTCTCACTGTACGATTGCGCAGAAGTGTTTTTGTAAAATCGGTCTTGACATTGACCAAGTCGAGACGGGCGGCAAGACGAGTGATTTCGACTGGTTCGGCGATACCGTTGATATTTTCACTGCCCATCGATGCGTATCCCAGATAGTTGTCTCCCTTGACAAGAGGCGCTTGGGTCGTAATGACCGGACTGCTCATGACCAGGTTGCTCTGAAACTGGTCGGCAAGTTGTGCCAGCTTGGATTCGAAATCGGAATAGCTCGTAACACCGGCAAGCGAATTTTCCGGCGTATTGGAAACGATCACGATCTGCGCCCGCATGGTCATAGCAGGCACGTTCAGGATAGAGGCCTCGCCTTCCGAGTTGGTTGCCTGCCAGCCATAGCCAATCAGTTGTGCACCGCTTTCGTCGAAAACGAGCACCGAAAGGTTATTTACTTTGGCCTCTCCGGCCAACTCATTCTCATCATTCGGGTGAAACCCTTTCGTTACGGCCGACCCCACCGCCTTGACCGCAATGCTCAACGAAGCATCCGCATCCTTCCCCTTAAATGATTCTTCATCCTTGGAGCAGGCAGTACAGCATAGGAGTACTGCCAGGGTCGAGAGGAATATGTTTGATAGTTTCATAAGTCTATAATATTATTTCAGCAAACCTTTACTTTTATAAACGCATCGAACATAACCACCATCGCGTGATGTAGTCCGTTCACCCGTTTTTCCACTTACCAAACCGGCATCTCTTGTCCAATAAGCTTCATCTTTCAATTGGAACTTCTTTTCATGGTAAATAATCTTTTTAATATCCTCTTGGGTTGGCAACAGAGATATGATATAAGCAGTTCCTGAAACAGACTGAATGTAATCAATATTCATCGTTCCATATTGATCATTGCACAATAACTTGGCATCTTGCACAGACTGTACTTTTCCACTTTTTGTTTCCCACTGATTCAACCAACTCTCACCAACCGAATAAGATCCACCATCAACTCTTCGTGCATAATAGGCAGAATAACCAGCAGCCCCAATTCCACTACTCAAATCACCTAAATACAGCAATGGATATTCGTGTACTTCAATAGTTTCTCCAGTATTCAATTTGAAATCTCTTTTCCTATAGATAGTACCGTTAGCGACTTGATCTCTTAAAGTATAATTGTCACTTTCTTCCTTAACTTCCGTATTTGTATTTTGATTCTTATATTCATTATTCTCTCCATAGATACTTGTATGTCCTTGGCTTCCAATGATTCCAATATAATTACTTGCAACACCCAATTTACTATAATTATTATTCTTTACTTCAACAGTTGCTGTCGAAGCATTTGTCCAATATCCAGACTCTGTAGTTTCATAAAAAACTTTCATATCAGAACCTGTGTATCCATCAGTAGTCATGTTTACAGCACTACCACTATTGTTAACCACATAAAAAGGAACGATGCCAATGGTTGAAGGAGCCCCATCAATTACCAATGTTCCCTTCGGATAAAACGTCGAGTTTTCCAGATCCGCTTGTACGCGCCATTCATACTGCAATTCGTTCTTGCCGGCCAAACCGGTAAAGGCCAAAGTCACATTATAATGAGTATTGCGTTTGATATTGAAATCCGATGTACTATTCTCACCTAAGAAAAAACGATAGTTGATCTCGCCATCCCCGACATGATTGACACCCGGTTCAGAAGTAAAAATCGTGTAATTCCCTTTCACCTCTATATAAGTACAAGGTACGGAAGACCATTTTTTAAACCACTCAGTATAGTCGATCTTGCCATCTCCTATTGTCGGGACCTCCAAACCAACAGGAGTTTTTAATGATGGATCATCGTTGTTAATATTATTCTCACCTTGCAAATTTTCATACATATAAAAATCCCTGCCGGTGGCTAATCCGTCTACTTCATCTTCCGGCTTTGCCGATTTATTTTCATACAAAGAGATGATGCTTTCACCCGATACACCATTGTCCATCGTCCACTTTTCATAGGGGAGCAGACTATATTTAACAGGCAAATGACGGACATTGACTTCTGTTATGGCCAAATAAACATGTTTGTCACTCGGCAGATCCTTCGTGATCTTGAACGTTATCTTTGAATAAGGCGGCACGACTTTTGCTGCAAAGGAAGCATCGCCTGTTATATCAATCACTTCGTTATTGCCACTGTTATATAGATTTATGCTCGTCTCCATATCTTTTGCGACAAACCCCAGCATCATTTCTGTTCCCATCGGTTCTTGAGATTCAATTTGTTTGGATAACAGAGCTTGTTCCGTTGTATATTCTTTTGCAGCATCTTCAGAACCGACATTTGCCAACACATAGATCTTGTGCTTGCCGGTCTTGGCATCGAAAGTCATATTGTTTACAGATGTTTGATTCTCTCCTTCCACATCATGAAACGTAACGATCGGGTTTTCCCCCTTCTCATCATACACTAACACCGCCAAGTCATTGATCGCACCGAAAGTAGCGCCATTGTCTAAGGATTTTGTTTCCACCACCGGGACTTCGGGGGTGCCGATATTCAGTTTCAAGGTCACCGGCAGACCTTCGGGGACATCCGGACCGTTGTTGCCTTTATCGAAATCTTCGTTGGTACACGAAGCGACTGTCAGCACACACCAAAGGAGGGCTGCCAGCTTTATTATATTTTTATGTAACATACTCATTCGTCTTTATATATTAGCATTCGTTTCTTATTACCATTCAATATTATCATCGACAACACCCCAAGGAGTCATTTTGATCCTTGCGCCTAAGAAGGCGCCGTCTTCGCCCCATGCGAATAGTACCAATGTACGCTGGAACGGATGGATTTCGATCGGGCCTGTCGTACCGTCGTCGAAAGTTCCTTCCTTCACTTCGTAACGGTCGTTACCGACCTGTATGCTTCCGGTCATATTCTGACCTAAATAGAGCGCCTGCGGTCCTGTCGTTTCCCATTCGGAGTCTTTCCAGTCGGCTTCGGGGTTGTAGTAGACGCTGTCGCCGGTCAACTCGCCCTTATAGTCGATCGTGTTCAAGGTGCGGTCCATATAGAAGTCGCATTCATCGGTTGCACGCAGCCCTTTTGCCGTCAGGGCATATTGAAGGTTAAGCGTTCTCATCTCGACCGTTCCGGTTTTGGGTTCGAGCACGATTTCCTGGTTTCCGCCAGCCACACCGTTCCCGCGTACTGTCACATCGATATCGCCGAAAAAGATGCTGTCGGGAGATTGTGCGATCTCGCCTTCGCTCTTCAGAGAAACGGCGAAGTCTTCGGCCTTGGTGGCCTCGTTCACGTCCTGATGTCCTTTGAGGTTTCCCCATGCGATCAGATGCAGTTTCGAACTTTCGGGATAGTTCAACTCAATGGTTTCTTTGCCTCTGATAAAGGCATCGTTGAGATCGCGCGTATCAAGCAGCTTCGAGTTGTTATCGTAGATAAAGAGCTTGGCTTCCGAAACAACGCTCAAAGCCGTGATATCATCACCTTTGTGGTTCACGACCTTTAGTGTCAGCTTATAGCACTCGTCCAAGTCTTCCTTGATACAGCCGGTGGCAAAGACCGTAACTGCGACAAGTGCCAGAAATAAAACCTTTTTTGTCAATATTGATTTCATAACGTTTTGTTTTTTATTCCCATTCATTTTACCCTATTAATCCAAATCTTCATTTTGCTCAATCACATCCCAGTCAGCCACCGTAACAGCCACATCCATACAAGCCTCAGTCACCGGATCATACGGCCGGTCGGAACCACTGCTATTAATGGTGAGGGAGATGTTGTAACGATAATTGCGTTTGACGTAAGAGTGGTCAGGTGTACCACCTTCAGCATCTGTCATCGTCCCCATTGCATTGACGGGGATCGTATAAAAACGGTTCTCTTCTACTCTGCCGTTATCATCTGTATAAGTGCCCTTCAACACTAACAAAGTACGTTGTCCGGGCTTGACGGCATCAACCATATTTTCATATACGATAAATGATTTGCCACAAGCGAGTTGGCCTGTTTCTGGTTTCCAAGAAGAGGAAGAGGTCACTTTCCGTTTATTAGCATTAAAGCCTAACAAATCAGCCTTCAACAAACCATCCTCAATCGTCTTGTATTCACCATTCCAATATTCATTTTCATATTGGCCGTACCACCATAAGAAATTACCTTCCGGTGCTCCTTTGCTCTCCACCATCCCCCATTCTTCAGTGGAATTGGCCGCCATCAAAGAATAGCCTTTCACATTTGCCATAAAGACAGAGTCAATGACGAAAGAAGCTTTTCCATTATCAGATTTCACAGAAACTGATTTCAAGTTGATTTGGGCAATGTGGCGTGTCAGTTTAATATTATTTCCGTCCTTTGATACATTCGGCATATGACCGGAGAAATCTTTTATTTCACCAAAAATATTATGCTTTCCCTCATCTAACGTAGCCTCGATTAACCGACTGCTCATAGAGTATCCGTTATTTTCATTCTCATTATCTAATGCCCTCTGATATACTAATGCTTCCTTTAATGTGCCAAATTGTTTTTCCCGCGTTCCAGCATTTGCTAATACAAGAATTTTGACAGCACCGCTTTGTACATCCAAATCCTCCACTCTATTGATTGCAACCACTTTATCAATTTGCAAGTTTCCATCAGCATAAAAAACCATCACATGCAAACTATTAATAGCATCTTCCTGATCAATATTTTCCCCCTCTCCTTCACCGGCTTTAGTCAAGCTTTTCCCATCTGCAACAGCAGCCAAAGACAAAGTTGCATCCGGAGTAAAAACCTCCACCTCCGGGACGTTCTCGTCTGATGAACACGCAAATGTCATCCCTACCACTATACTCAAAAGAAAATAACTCTTCAATTTCATAAATATGTATATTTTATTAATTTCTATTTATCCCTTATTTTGATTTATACAATACAAAAGTATTTAGCTTTGCGTGTTTTAAGAATAGGTGTCACTCTCTTTATTAATAGATAAACCTATCACACAGGCGTTTTGATAGGTTTGCATAGGTTTGTGCAACAGATGCCATAAATACCTCCTTTCTATAAACTAAAAATCCCCAGCCTTTAAGGACCGGGGATTTTCTATATTTATAAATGATGATTAGATTTCAACATCTTGACTAACATACCCGAAAGGAACAACCACGCACTGTACATCCAGCGTTGTAGGATCGCCACCACCACCAGGAGTCTGATAGCCCGGTCCTGTAACTGTCAAAGTCAAATCATACTGCAAGTTACGATACAAACCATTGTATTTGCCATCATTTCCTGTTACTCCACGCAGAGTCAAAAGCTCAGAAGCGACATTGCTTTCACCAGCTGACACTTGGAAATTTTCACCTAAAGCGATTGTGTAATAACGATCGCTCTCTGTTTTACGATCAGTATCATTGATTTTATAAGAGAAGTCACCTTTCACAACCAACAGTGTTCTATTGGTTAAATTTGTATTTTCATACACATAAAAACTGTTTACTGTCTCATAAGCATTTGAAGTTGTAACTGTACCAGTGATAGTTGTTTTAATCCAAGACGGAGTCCCATCTGGGACAGTAGGATTATCAACAAGCGTATACTTGTCATCCTTGTTAAGCCAATCAGTCGTATGCTCATAAGCACTATACCATTCATTTTCTACATTTGTAGATCCATATTCTTTCCAGTCCTCACCCATCAAATTAGTTTTCTTATGTCCCTGAAGAATAAAGATTTCTTTAAGATCCAACTGAGGATCTGAATATTTAGGCTTATTTTCATCAGTTGTCATTTTCGCAGAAATTTTATTCAACACAACTTTAGCCACGTTACGATACAATTTCACCGTTTTTTTCAAATCATTGTCAGACAAGCCTTCTACATTTACATAACCAGTAGGCACAGTTGTGAAACCAAATACATTCTTCTTTTCAGCAGCAACAACCACACCAGTATAGATTTTACTGTTCATTGTAAGAGCTGCACCAACTTCCAATTCAGAATCAAACGTTTTATTTAAAGCAGTAAAAACCTCCTCTTTTGTTTCTCCTATCAAATTTGTTGGTACTGTATAATTGGCAATCAAAGCCACCTCTTTAACACCAGCAGTCAATTTAGCATGAGCAACGGCATCACTTCCCCCTTCCACAGCAGGTGTATTTACTTTAGTTCCGACAACTTCCAGTTTGCCATCTACATTAAAAACCAACATGGATAAAGACGTAATATCACCAGATGCTTTTGTATCAGCTGCTTTGTCAAACTTCACGGTCAAACTTGTCCCACCCTGCGCATCAGGATTACCGTTATCCGGAGTCGGCACATCATCATTCGAACACGAAGCGAACGCACATGCAATCATTGTTGCATACATTAAATTTCTTAGTTTCATATTTTTCAAAATTAAAAAGTTAATAAATTCGTTTATATAATGATCTTTATTTTTCTTACCCTATAGCTTGCTGAGTTGTTCGGAACGATTGTTGTGTTTTATGTTGTCCTATACTTCCCATCGGCTAACTATCTTTACTATATTTATTGATACCATTTATAATATTATCTTTATCTGTCTCATCGTTTCGGGTTATCGTCTTTCGACATTGCAAAGGTGGGAGAAAAAGTAAAGACGCATTAGGGGCGTGACTCTCAAATATAATCGGTAAAACTCTAAGTGACTATTTTGATTTATTTGCACCTATTTTTGAGATATTTTCAGTTTTTATGGTGCTTACATCTTATTATAGAACAAGAATAAGAGAGGAATATAGTACGACTAATTGTCCGGAAGGACGGAATGTCCAGCCTTAAGCTGGAATTCCGTATTGTGAAGGTGTAACTCCGTATTGCTCGGTAAAACGTTTACGGAATGTAGCCGTATCGTTAAATCCCACCATTTCGGCGACTTCCTGTACGGAGTATTGCTGGCTGGCAAGCAGTTCGGCGGCTTTTTTCAGCCTTATGTTGCGTGTCAGTTCAAGGATACTCAGATCTGAGTATTGTTTAATTTTCCTATACAAGGTTGGCAGACTCATATTCAATGAGTCTGCCAGCACTTTTGCCTCAAAAGTAGAGTCATCGAGGTGTTTCTCTATGTTTTTGACAACGGCATCCATGAACGGGTTGGTCGACAGCGTGTTTTCTTCATTGTGCGAAGCAGCAGAAGAATTAGAGAAGTAACGTTTCATATCGTCGCGCTTCTTCATCAGGCTGTTGATCTTGCTCCGCAGGATTTCCACGTCGAAAGGTTTCGTGATGTAATCGTCAGCACCCGCTTCGATACCGGTAATCACATCTTCGCTCTCGACTTTGGCTGTCAACATCACGACAGGCGTCTGCGCCATCTTGGGATCGTTCTTGATCTCACGGCAGGTCTCGTAGCCGTCTTTCACCGGCATCATGACATCACAAAGGATCAGGTCCGGCTCTTCTTTCAAAGCGACGTTTATCCCATCCTGGCCATTGCGGGCTTCCAATATCTGGTATTCCTTATTAAAGACATGCTTCAGGAACCAACGTATCTGGTCGCTGTCGTCGATCACAAGGAGTTTCTTTCCGGTTTCCTTCTTTTGCGGAATCACATGGATCAGTTCGGCGATCTCTTCTTTCTGGCGGGCATTCAGTTTGACCAGGTCGGATTCGGGTTCCACAAACTCGACACGACGGTCCAACAGATGCTGCTTGCCAAGCGGGATCATGATTATGTAGGAAGTGCCGTTCTTGTCCGACTCGCTTCGGTACATACCGCCTATCGCATCAGCCATGTCCATGATCTGCTTCAAGCCGCGGCGTGTACTTTCGTCTTCATCCAACCCCTCGTCTGTCACAACCAGTGCGCTGTAGGCTTTTCCGTTTTCATTTACAACAGATATATCGAGTGTCACTTTCCCATAAACAAACGTATTTTTGAAGGCATTCGACAGTAACATACGCAGAGCGAACTCCATCTTGCGGCGGTCCATCCAGACCCAAAGGGTGGGCGTCTGCGTGTTGATACGGAAATCGATGTTGTTCATGGCTACCCAATCGACAAAGATATCGCAGATCTGGCGGGCAATCTCGACCATATCGTAACGGGCGATGCGCAAATAATTGGCGACATCGTTCGAACGGTGCGTACCGATCAACTGGTCCGCCAAGTCCTGCATGGCAAGTGTATTACGATAAGCGGAAAGCAACTGGGTAGACATATCTTTCTCCGGATCGTCGTTCTGCACCACCAAGGCAAGAGAACCCAACACTAAGGAAAGCGGGGTGCGCATTTCGTGGATCGTCTCGATAAAGAAGTTGTCGTTGATGCTTTCAGCGTCTTTCAGGCGTTTTTCCGCTTCGGCAAGCTTGTCGGCAGCCTCACGCTGGATCATGTCGTTTTCCTTAATCTTGGTTACGATGAGCTGCTCCAACTCTTTCTTGTTATTGTTTAATGTAGAGATCACCAACTCCAGTTCGTTATTCTTCCGGACCAAATCACTATTGGCTTTCGCCAAATCGTCATTCTGCTCCCGTAAAAACAGGTATCTTTCTTCCTGTTGCTCGATTTGCCCTTCCAACGACTTATTCCGGGAATCAAGTTCTTCATTGCGGGTATTCACTTCTTCGTTTCGGGAGCTGATTTCTTTATTCAAACTTTCAAGTGCGGCGTTTTCCTTGATGATCCGATCCGAGCGATCATTCATATTGGAATGTAATTTTCTCACATAAAGAAACAGGGGGACAAATAAAAGCAGTAGAGCAACCACCACAATCAATGTCTCACTTCCGAATAGTTGTCCGTTTTCATTGGCAGCCAAGATAAATGAAGTACTGAAAAAAAAACCTGTCAATACTCCACTCACCCTCTTGAACAGAGATTTTTTCTTCATATTTATATGCATTTATTATATATCCTTCTATAAATCAAAACTCATCGTCAGCATTGCACGACAAAGATGGCAAAAATATTTTTCTTACGAGATATTTAACACCAACTATTTTTCAAAAAATATCATGATAATCATATATTTTTAAACATACAAAATCGTTACAAAAACATGACAGCATCCAAATTTCATCCGATAGACGCAATTAAAAATAGGGCATCAAAAAACTCTTCCCCATCAGAACATGACACGAATACCTACACATTGACACGTTTAACATCTTTTACGCACGTATTATTGTAGAACAGAAAAAGACATTTTATTTTTGTACAAAAATAATGGACAGAGATTCAGACGAGGCTTATCGGTTCCAAATTAAGGTATTATAGAATGCAGCTTGTTTCATAGCAAACAATCATTAATTATCAATACTCATAGTATCGGAAACTTTTCAAAACAAGCTTCTCTAAATGAGTTGTCCATCAATAAAATATTTCATTTGATTTATTTTACCCTCAATTTTTTATATGCATAGGCGTACATCCGGATTGTTCCGCGTGTGCGCCACTTTTTTTGCCTGTTTTATGCACGTACATATTTTATACACGACATAGAAGGGGCATTATATTATGAATATTCAGAAAACCTATCAACATAGGCAATCACCAACTTCAAGGGAGAACCAATAGTTTCACCTATCTCAGCTGATACATTTACCAGCGAAATGGTAAATCTAAAAACAAAATCCGAGTCATGACAGAATCAACCACATTCATGACACTTTTACCTGCCTCTAGAAAAGTGGTAGACCTTTCAATAACGAATGATAATTAATACCTTTACCATGCAAAAATGAGACAAACAACCCTCATAAAGAGATATTCTCCAACCATTTTGATTCGTTTAACATATTTTACATACAGAATTATTGTATTATTCGAAAACCAATGATACATTTGCACTATCGAAAAAAAAAGAACCGAAGGTTTTGATGAGGGTCTTAACCTTACAAATGTTCTTTCGGAGTATAGGGTTTTAATTAGCATATAAAAAAATTAGGGTCATGAAAAAGGGTAAAATTTTCACAAATTGTTTGTTTTCTATTTGGACATTGTCCGTTATTCTATCTTTCGCAAGTTGCTCTTCCGATGGTGATTCCATTTCAATCATAGATGAAAGAGTTCCACTGGAAACAGAAGCACCTTTTTCCGTAATCTTGAAAGCATACTCCGAGAATTCGGACATCACTGCCAAAGGGGACGTAAAAAGCACTACACTGTATGTTTTCGATGAAAATAACGATTTCTACAAACAAATCACAGTGGACAATGATTATCTTTTACAGGTTAAGCCGGTCGAAATAAACTGTCCGGGATCCGACAAGATCACCGTCATCGCTTGGGCAGGCCTTTCAAGCAATAGCGAAGAAATCAGCAATATGAACCAGGCAAACGTCATCTCAGACCTGCAAGTGAGCCTAAAACACAATAATGGCGTTGCAAACAATCTGCCGGGAGACTTGTTTTATGGACAAATCGTTCTACATCGTTCTTCTACAAAAGCAACTTCGCAGGAATTAAAGATCGAACGCAAGGTGTCTTCCATGTCGATCTTGACAAAAGGTGCTTTAAAGGTATTTGACTCCAAAGAAAGCAATTATTATTACAAAATCAAAAGAACTAAAAGCTCATTCAACTGCAATGGTGAATTGACAGGCAATGATATCGGATATATTATTCCAGCTACTTTAAATGATAATGGCAACCTAACCACAGGTACATTCTCCATTTTACCGGCTGATAATATGACTATAGAGCTTTACAGAGATGACGTTTTAGTTCTTTCTTCCGAAAATGTCAAAAATTCAGAAAACGTGGCTGCAAACGAAGGAGAACAAACAAATATCATTTTTGACCTTTCCCGCAATAATATCAATATTAGCATTTCAGAATGGGGTACTGTTATTCAGTATGTTACAGTCGGATAATTCGACCCTCAATTTTTTATATGCAATAGGTGCACATTCGGATTATTCCGAGTGTGTACCACTTTTTATAAATATGCGATCCTCCGTGATAGGAATACCAGCCAATATGATACAAATACAATCGTTAATAAATATTTCATCTGATTACAAGCATTTTACATTATCACGAATGATATGAGTACAATGCCCGTATGATATTTTTGCCACGCATATAAACACTATTGATAGCGTAACTTTGTAGCAAGAAATAACACAATACAATTTGTGAAATTTTACCCTATACTCTGTTTGCACGAATCCCTTAATTCTGCAAGCAAACCTAATTAATATAACCGTGAGGTTACATAATTATCATAAAAGTCCAGGCTCTCTGCTTCTTTTTGACAAGAACAGAAAACCTGGACTTTTTTCTTGTTTTTGATTACCAGATAAAACGGAAAAAGACTTTGTAAACCAAACGTTTACGAAGTCTTTTTCCTTGTAGCGAGACCCGGGATTGAACCGGGGACCTCATGATTATGAATCATGCGCTCTAACCAGCTGAGCTATCTCGCCATCAAATGTCATCATTTCCTTGATTGACGCTGCAAAAGTAGAGCTTATTTTTATATTGTGCAACACTTTCATGAAAAAAATTTCAATTATTTTGAAAGCTTCCTGTTAAGATCTTAATTCAGAGTTGTTTTTTTTGGCGAACAGATTTGGCAAATATCAATTCTTTTATTATCTTGCTGCGCAATAAACACGATGAAAGATGAAAAAAGAGAAATTTCATATCGAATACATTTTCGATAAAGTTTCACGACGAAGCTTATGGAATCACCTCACAACTCCTCCAGGACTATCCGCTTGGTTCGCCGATGATGTTATTATCAATGGTAGCATATATGTTTTTAAATGGAACAAAGCCGAACAGGAAGCGGAAGTGCTGTCTATAAAACCGGAAATGAGCATCCGTTACCGTTGGATGGATGAAGAGGATGAAAATGCCTATTTCGAATTCCAGATCCACAGCCATGAATTAACAGGATCGACTTCTTTACAAATAACGGATTTTGCCGAACAAGATGAAAAAAAGGATTCTATCGATTTATGGGACACGCAAGTAGAAGAACTGAAACGTACACTCGGTATTTAGCTTGTTTTAGTGATTTCTGTTAGCGATCATATCGTTTTTTCACTACTTTTGCGCCGTCAACCGGATAAGCAATGTTGAAAATAAAACGATTATACACATTTATGCTGCAGACTTTCCTGCCGTTGTTCTTGATGACCTTCGGCATCTGTCTGTTTATTGTGCTTATGCAGTTCCTGTGGAGGTACATTGACGACATGGTCGGGAAAGGTTTGGGGATTCCTGTTTTGGCGGAAATGTTTATGTATGCCGCCCTATTTCTCGTACCGATGGCACTACCACTGGCTATTTTGCTTGCCTCGCTTATGACTTTCGGGAATCTTGGCGAACGATTGGAATTACTGGCTATGAAATCAGCGGGTGTCTCCCTTGTCCATATCATGCGCCCGCTAATCATCACCATCAGTATTATAAGTATCGGGGCTTTCTTCTTCCAGAACTATGCCATGCCTGTGGTACAAGTCAAACTTTACACGCTACTTTGGTCTATGCGGCAGAAATCGCCGGAGCTAGATATTCCTGAAGGGGTTTTTTACAGCGAAATCACTGGATTTAATGTATATGTAAAGCATAAGGATACTGAAACGGGGCTCCTTCGCGATATGATGATCTATGATTATTCTGAAGGATTCAACAAAGTAAGCGTGATGGTCGCAGATTCGGGACGCCTGAAGACATCGGCAGACAAAATGTTCTTAGTCCTTTCCCTATTTAATGGAGAATCCTTTAGAAGCCTGGACAAGCAACCGAGTACCGCAGGTACAAAAAGCTCCGTTCCTTACCAAAGGGAGACATTCAAAAGCCGGGATATCCTGATCGAATTTGATGCCAACTTTTCACGGACGGACGAATCATTCATGCAAAACCAGTTTATGGGTAAAAACATGCATGATTTACAAATCTTCATCGATTCTGTTTCCGTACGCTTAGACAGCATACAAAACGTCAACGCCAAAAATGTTTACGAAACCTCATACAAAAAGACACTAAAGAAGCCGCAAGACATAAAGCAGAATAACGTAAAGGATGATTCGAATAGTGAAAAATCAGATACAAAAACGACACTAGAGACGCCCAAAACGGACGAGCCGGTAATTGTCATGAACTTTGACAGTCTCTATCAGGCAGAAAATCCCGGAAAGAAGGCAACTATCCTGACACGTGCGAAATCGAGCATAGAAAATATGAAGGCTGATTACTTCTTCAAAGCAGCCACTATCGGAGACGAAGCTTACAGGGTACGCCGCCACTTGACGGAATGGCACAAGAAGTTCACTTTGTCTTTCGCCTGCATGGTCTTTTTCTTTATCGGCGCACCGTTGGGAGCCATCATTCGTAAAGGCGGATTGGGGATGCCGGTCGTCATTTCGGTCATACTGTTTATTTTCTATTACATCATTGACAATATCGGTTTCAAAATGGCGCGCGACGGCGTATGGGAAGCATGGCAAGGGATGTGGCTAAGTTCCGCAATTTTGGCTCCGTTAGGTATCTTCCTAACTTATAAAGCGGTCAACGACTCCGTCATCCTGAATGCCGACACATACCTGAATGCCTTAAAAAACCTGTTCGGAAAACGTTCGGGCAGAAAAGTTGAAATGAAAGAGGTGATCATGTTCAATCCGGATTACGGGCAAATCATTCTCCGCCTGAAACAGTTGGCAGAAGAAAGCAATGCCTACTTAGCCGCCCATAAACGATGGACAAACTATTTTCTCTTCTGGAAACAGGGAGGTCGTGACCATACGGCCGAACAATTAGCAGTAAAAATGGACGGGATCATCGAAGAATTGTCTAATTCGGACCAAAACTTGGTTCTGAACAAACTGATGGACTATCCGGTCATCAACGGTTACAACCAGACAAATGCAAAAATAAATGGAAAAGCCGGGCTGGCAATCAGCCTCTTTTTCCCGATCGGATTCCCGGTTTATCTGCTTGCCACGTATCAGCGTAAACTTTTACGGCACGATATCAAGATGGTACAAAAGACAAGCTATGAACTGATTGATATAATTGAAAAATTACCTGTATCTTTGTAAAATAAGAAATATAAGTAAAATAATATATGAGCGAAATCAAATTAAACACCATTGAAGAAGCTATTGAAGACTTCCGAGAAGGAAAATTCTTAATCGTAGTCGATGATGAAGATCGCGAAAATGAAGGTGATTTTATTATTGCCGCCGAAAAGATAACTCCTGAAAAAGTAAACTTCATGTTGAAAAACGGTCGTGGCGTATTGTGCGCACCGATCACGGAAGAACGTTGTCAGGAATTAGAACTGGACATGCAGGTTGCAAATAATACCTCTTTACTAGGAACTCCTTTCACGATAACAGTTGATAAATTAGGAGGTGGCTGTACAACCGGCGTTTCGATGTTTGATCGTGCAGAAACTATTCTGGCGCTTGCCGATCCGAAAACCAAACCGTCCGACCTGGGCCGTCCGGGACATATCAACCCGCTTCGTGCCCGTTCACGTGGTGTGTTGCGCCGTGCCGGACATACCGAAGCAGCTGTTGATCTGGCACGCCTTGCCGGTTTATACCCGGCTGGCGCACTGATCGAAATCATCAATGAAGACGGGACCATGGCTCGCCTGCCCCAACTGATCGAGGTCGCCAAGAAGTTCGATATCAAAATCATCTGTATCAAAGATCTGATTTCATATCGTTTGAAAACAGAATCGATCGTAGAAAATGGCGTCGAAGTTGATCTGCCCACCCAGTATGGCCACTTCCGCTTGATCCCTTTCCGCCAAAAAAGCAACGGACTGGAACATATTGCCCTGATAAAAGGTAGGTTCGAACCAGACGAACCGATCTTGGTCCGTGTACATTCTTCTTGTGCAACCGGTGATATCTTCGGCTCCATGCGCTGCGAATGTGGCGAGCAGTTGCACAAAGCAATGCAACGTATCGAGCAAGAAGGCAAAGGAGTAATCGTTTACCTGAACCAAGAAGGACGCGGCATCGGACTGATGGAAAAGATGAAAGCCTATAAACTTCAAGAAGACGGTTTGGACACTGTCGATGCAAATTTGCATCTCGGACATCAGGCAGACGAACGCGATTACGGCGTCGGTGCCCAGATCCTGCGCCATTTGGGAGTCACCAAGATGCGCCTGATGACCAACAACCCCGTCAAGCGTGTCGGACTGGAAGCATACGGGCTGACAGTCGTAGAAAACGTTCCTATCGAAGTCGCTCCGAATCCTTACAACGAATTCTACATGAAAACGAAAAAGGAACGTATGGGACACGTCTTGCACAATATCAAATAATTCATAATTACATAATAACACTATCATGACACAAGTATCAGCACGTTTAGCAAGTTTGTCGCCATCCGCAACATTGGCGATGTCCCAGAAGAGCAGTGAATTAAAGGCTCAGGGAGTTGATGTTATCAACTTAAGTGTCGGAGAACCCGACTTCAATACTCCCGAACCTATTAAGGATGCTGCCAAAAAAGCTATCGACGAAAACTATTCTCGTTATTCTCCCGTCGCTGGTTATCCGGCCTTGCGTAACGCCATCGTTGCCAAGCTGAAAAACGAAAACGGATTGGAATACACAGCCAACCAGATTTCTTGCGCAAATGGTGCCAAACAATCCGTTTGTAATACAATCATGGTATTGGTAAATCCGGGTGACGAAGTGATTATCCCGGCTCCGTTCTGGGTCAGCTATCCGGAAATGGTAAAATTGGCCGAAGGTACACCAGTAATCGTTGCGGCCGGTATCGAACAGGATTTCAAAATCACTCCGGCACAGTTGGAAACGGCTATCACACCGAAGACAAAGGCGTTGATCCTCTGCTCCCCGTCTAACCCTACAGGCTCGGTCTATAGTGCAGAAGAATTGGCAGGCTTGGCCGAAGTCCTGAAAAAACATCCGGAAATCATCGTGATTGCAGACGAGATCTACGAACATATCAACTATATCGGCAAACATAACAGCATCGCACAGATGGACGGAATGAAAGACCGTACTGTCATTGTCAACGGTGTTTCCAAAGCCTATGCCATGACCGGATGGCGTATCGGTTTCATTGCCGGACCGGAATGGATCGTAAAGGCAGTAAACAAATTGCAGGGACAATATACTTCCGGACCATGCTCCGTATCCCAGAAAGCGGCAGAAGCTGCTTACACAGGTTCACAAGCACCGGTCGAAGAAATGCGCCAGGCATTCGAACGCCGCCGCAACTTGATTGTCGGCTTAGCGAAAGAGATTCCGGGATTCGAAGTAAATCAGCCGGAAGGAGCTTTCTACCTGTTCCCCAAATGTAGCTATTACTTTGGCAAAACCAACGGTACACGCACGATCGAGAATGCAGATGATCTAGCCATGTACTTGTTAGAAGTCGCCCATGTAGCTTGCGTTGGCGGAACATCTTTCGGTGCCCCCGAATGCATCCGCATGAGTTACGCTACCAGCGATGAAAACATCGTGGAAGCTATCAAACGTATCAAAGAGGCTTTGGCTGCTTTAAAATAAACCTACGGATATAAACGGATTTCACAATTGTGAAATCCGTTTATAAAAACAGAAAAGGAGATGTTTTCAAAAAACATCTCCTTTTTTATTTCAAACTGCCGTAGCAAAATTATTCGGAACGCAAAGTAAAGCGTTTGAATGCCAAGATCTGCAATTCAGGATCAGCTTCCTTCATTGTTTCTTTTACAGTCTTCTTGCCATCCATGATATCTTCCTGGTTCAGCAAGCAAACTTCCTTCAAGAATTTGCCAAGACGCCCCTTAGCGATGTTCTCGATCATCTGCTGAGGCAAGTTTGCTGCTTTTTCAGCAGAAACAGTAGCAATGATTTCTTTTGCTTTGGCAACATCTTCAGCCGTGATCCAGCCTTTAGCCATGTTGCTTTCCATATGGTCTTCGCTGTCAACGTGTGTCGGGTTGATTCCAGCTTTCTTCAGGGCAGCTTCAACAGCTTTCTGTACCTGTTCAGCTTTAGTCTTCTCGATAGCCACTTGGATTTCCTGTTCTTTTACAGATTCAGGAACACCGGCTTCATCGATAGCGATCGGGTTCATGGCTGCGATCTGCATAGCGATGTTGTGAGCAGCTTCTTCAGATTCCTTATTAAACGCAGCGATCGTACACAACTGATTCTTACCCATGTGGTTATAAACAGTGGTATAAGCGCCTTCCACTACGTTATAGCCGTCCAATTCCATCTTTTCGCCCGTGATACCGCTACGGTCGGTAACAGCATCCTGTACAGTGCCTTTACCCATCGGCAAAGCCTTCACTTCGTCCAGAGTCTTGCACTTGTTAGCCACAGCAGCATCCAAGATAGCCTGAGTCAGTGCGATGAAATCTTCATTCTTAGCCACAAAGTCTGTTTCGCACTTCAAAGCGATGATAGCAGCGAATTCGCCATCTTTCTTTGCCAATACGCAACCTTCAGCAGCTTCACGGTCAGAACGCTTAGCAGCAATAGCCTGTCCTTTTTTACGGATAATTTCCATTGCCTTTTCGATATCACCATCAGATTCGGTCAAAGCCTTCTTGCAGTCCATCATACCAGCTCCACTCATTTTGCGCAGCTTGGTAATATCAGCCATAGTTACAGCCATAATCTTATTTTCTTATTTATTAAATATTTACTTTATTAATTGACAATGGACAATTGACAATTGACAATTCAAGTCAAAAGCCAATTGCCCATCGTTTCATTTTATGTTTCTCTTAATTTTCAATTGTCAATTTTCAATTGTCAATTGAATTACTCTTCATCCTTAGCGAATTTGTCAGCAACGTTAGCATTCAGAGCTTCGTCGTCTTCCTTCTTAGTACGTTCTTTCTTTACAGCAGCTTTAGCTTTGCGTTCTCTTTTAGGAGCTTCGCCTTCACCGGCAGCTTCTGTATCGATCTTTTCAGCTTTACGTTCCTGCAAACCTTCGTTCATTGCTTCACAGATAGCTCCCAAGATAACTTCTACAGATTTTGTAGCGTCATCGTTAGCCGGAATCACGTAGTCGATATTGTTCGGGTCGGAGTTTGTATCAACCATACCGAATACAGGAATACCCAAGCGGTTAGCTTCACGAACTGCGATATGCTCTTTCATTACGTCAACGACGAACAAAGCTGACGGAAGACGAGTCAGGTCCACGATAGAACCTAAGGTCTTTTCCAACTTAGCACGCTGGCGAGTGATCTGAAGTTTTTCTCTCTTAGAAAGATTATCAAATGTACCATCTTTTGTCATCTTATCGATAGTAGCCATCTTCTTGATAGCTTTACGGATAGTCGGGAAGTTGGTCAACATACCACCCGGCCAGCGTTCGATAACGTAAGGCATACCTACAGAAGAAGCCTTATCAGCGACAACCTGTTTAGCTTGTTTTTTAGTAGCAACGAAAAGTACTTTCTTACCTTGTTTTGCAAGGTTCTTCATTACTTCTGCTGCTTCGTCTACTTTAGCAACTGTTTTATATAAGTCAATGATATGAATACCATTACGCTCCATGAAGATATAAGGAGCCATTGCAGGGTTCCACTTTCTTTTTAAGTGTCCGAAGTGTACGCCAGCTTCTAATAACTGATCAAAATTAACTCTTGACATTGTTTTTTTTCTTAAAATCGTTTACTTTCTTTTGTTTAACTCAATCATCAGGTAGTCCTCCTGTATGTCAGCATATAAAAAGAATCCTGATAATTTAGATACTAAACGCTTTGCTATACTTGTAAGGGACTCACAAATAAGATTAACGTTTACTGAACTGGAATCTCTTACGAGCTTTAGGACGTCCCGGTTTCTTACGTTCAACAGCACGCGGGTCACGAGTAACGAAACCTTCTGCACGAAGAGCGGATTTGTCTTCCGGATTGATCTTAACCAGTGCGCGAGCGATAGCCAAGCGAGCTGCCTCAGACTGTCCTTTGAAGCCACCTCCATCGAGGTTGATCTTGATATCATATTGTTCTGCAACGTTCAGCTTTGCGAGCGGCTGCTTAACAATGAACTGAAGGATTGTAGAAGGAAAGTAATTAGCCAGATCACGTTTGTTGATAGTAATCTTTCCTGTACCTTCGCTTACGAATACGCGAGCAACTGCTGCCTTACGTCTTCCTATTGCATTTACTACTTCCATTGTGATTATTTATATGAGTTTATATCGATTAATTTAGGCTGCTGAGCTTCGTGTTTGTGCTCTGTTCCTGCATATACATACAGATTGTTCAACAGTTTAGCACCCAGACGATTCTTCGGAAGCATACCTTTTACTACTTTACGGAACAGACGGTCGTCACCTTTAGCCTGTAAATCAGCCGGCGTATAAGCGATCTGTCCACCGGGATATCCGGTATATCTCAAATAAATACGATCGTTCCACTTATTACCTGTCAGAACGATTTTGTCTGCATTGATGATAATTACGTTATCACCACAATCAACGTGCGGAGTAAAATTGGGTTTGTACTTACCACGCAAAAGCTTCGCTACCTTTGCGCAAAGGCGTCCCAAAGTCTGTCCTTCGGCGTCAACAATGACCCACTCTTTGTTTACAGTTGCTTTGTTTGCAGAAATGGTCTTAAAACTTAAAGTATCCACTTGCTTAAAAAATTAATAAATTAATAACTCTAAAAAACAAGAATCCAATCCTCGCATGCGCTGTCACCACGGACACTTGACATAACAACGTGCTAAAAATTAAACTCTTAGTACAATTTTGATAATATTCGGCTTGCAAAGGTACGGTTTTTCTGCAAAACACAAAACTTTTCGTAGAAAGAATTTACACAAGTAGGTCAAATTCAGGAAAAAGATGCTATAGACCGGACATAAAAAGCATCTAATATTTTACATCAAGAAATATATCCTTTCTCCGTCTAAATGACAAAGAAGGATCATCTCGTTTTCGGTATGCCGAAGTAATAAATATTTACCGGAACATATACCCCAACGACAACGTCACGTTGTTCTGATAGAGGGAAGATTCGCCTTCGCGTTCTATAGCGCGACGATCCAGTGTGCCGCAAAGGGCGCTGACGGAAAAGAAGTAGCGACTGTAATCCACACGCAAGCCGACATTGACACCCAGATCAAATGTTTTGAGATCAGCCTCCTTGGTCTGGCCGAAATGGATATCGACGTTCTGGTTTTCAGTTTTCATCTTTCCAAAAAGAGAGAAGTCGAGAGCCGGACCGGCATAAACGCCCAACTGCACATCATTTATAATAAAGGTATAAGCCAAGTTCACCGGAACCTGGATAGAATAGTAACTGCATTTATTGAAAGAATTCTTTGCCCCTTCCACCTGCGGATTAGAGTAGAAAGAACCACCTTGGTTCACAAACGCCAGTTCGGGACGCAAAGACAAGCCCTTATATAAATGTATATCGGCAAGTCCGGCCAAGCTGAAACCGAAACGGGCACCTGCATTGTATGTCCCTTCAACTTTTTGCACCAGAGAAGAATAAGCACCACCCGCACGCACGCCGAAAGTAACTTGACCGACAGCCGGCATAATCATCAACATTGCCCAAAAGGCGATAAATATAATTTTTCTCATATTGCTAATCTCTGAGTTATTAAAAGCAAAGATAGAGTTTTTCAACCGGATTATTGCAGCCGATAGAATAAAATTATAAAATAACCCGTATCTTTATAGGCCGAAATAAAAAAGATTAAGAACCCATATGGAACCGTTTATACATCTGCACGTACATACCCAGTATTCACTGCTGGACGGACAAGCATCGATCGACGCTTTGATTGACAAAGCGCAAAAGGATGGTATGCCGGCGATTGCCGTCACTGACCATGGTGTGATGTTCGGAATAAAAGAGTTCTTCAACAAGGTATCCAAAAAAAACGGCAAGCCGTTAGGAGCCATCAAGGACTATGAAAAAGAGCTGAAAGAGCTGAAAAGTAAAACGGAACTGACCGCCGAAGAGCAAGCCCGCCTTGAAGAAATACCTGCAAAGATCGAAGAAGAGAAGAAAAAAATATTCAAACCGATCTTCGGTTGCGAGTGCTATTGTGCCCGTAACGGACGGCATAGCAAGCTTGCTTCACAGAACGACCGAAGCGGATGGCACTTGATCGTGCTGGCTAAAAACCTGAACGGTTACAAAAATTTGATCAAGATGGTTTCCTTATCCTGGACGGAAGGATTTTACGGACGTCCGCGCATCGACAAGGAGTTGTTGGAAAAATATCATGAAGACCTGATCATTTGCTCTGCCTGTATCGGTGGGGAAATTCCGCAGCATATCCTGAACGGACGGATGGACAAGGCCGAAGAATCGGTTCTTTGGTTCAAGAACCTGTTCGGAGAAGATTACTATCTGGAAATACAGCGGCACGAGACACATGACCCGAACGCCGCACAAGATGTATACCCCCACCAAGTTACGGCAAACAAGGCGATTCTGGAACTGGCACGTAAACACAATATCAAGGTTATCGCGACCAACGACGTTCATTTCGTCAATGCGGAAGATGCGGAAGCTCACGACCGCCTAATCTGCCTTAGTACGGGTAAAGATTTGGATGACCCGAACCGTATGCGCTACACCAAACAGGAATGGATGAAGACGACAGCAGAGATGAATACCATCTTTTCTGATATTCCTGAAGCCCTCAGCAACACACTGGAAATAGCCGACAAGGTGGAATTCTACTCCATCGACCACGGTCCTATCATGCCGACCTTCGCCATCCCGGAAGATTTCGGGACGGAAGAAGAATATCGCCAGAAATTCACCGAACAGGACTTATTCGACGAATTCACCCGCGATGAAAACGGAAACGTTGTCCTGAGTGAAGAGGCCGCACACGACAAAATAAAAAAATTAGGCGGTTACGAAAAACTATACCGCATCAAACTGGAAGCCGACTACCTGAAAAAGATCACATACGACGGGGCAAAGATTTGCTACGGAGATGATCTGAACGACGAAGTCAAGGAGCGGCTGAACTTCGAGTTGCACATCATGAAGACGATGGGGTTCCCCGGTTACTTCTTGATCGTGCAAGACTTCATCCGGGCCGCCCGCGAAGAACTGGGCGTTTCGGTCGGTCCCGGCCGTGGATCGGCAGCTGGTTCGGCTGTTGCCTACTGTCTGGGGATCACCCGCATCGACCCGATCAAATATGACTTGCTGTTCGAACGTTTCCTGAATCCGGACCGTATTTCCCTCCCCGATATCGATACCGACTTCGACGATGACGGCCGCGGGGAAGTACTCCGTTGGGTAACGGAAAAATACGGGGCCGAACGTGTGGCGCATATCATCACGTATGGTACGATGGCGACCAAATCGGCCATCAAGGATGTCGCACGTGTACAGAAGCTTCCGCTTGCCGAATCGAACCGCCTCGCCAAACTCGTTCCGGACAAGATTCCGGATATGAAGAAGTTCAAGCTGAAGGATGCGATCAATTATGTGCCGGAGCTGAAAGAAGCGGCTACCGGAAACGACCCGCTGGCACGCGACACCTTGAAATATGCCCAAATGCTGGAAGGTAACGTGCGCAACACAGGTGTACATGCCTGCGGCGTCATTATCGGACGTTACGATATATCGGATGTCGTACCTGTCAGTACGGCCAAGGACAAAGATACCGGTGAAGAGATGCTCGTCACCCAATATGAAGGTTCGGTGATCGAAGAGACCGGTTTGATCAAGATGGACTTCTTAGGACTGAAAACACTGTCCATCATCAAGGAAGCAATTGAAAACATCCGGCTGACGACCGGCCATGACCTGGATATCGACCATATCAGTCTGGAAGATCCGGCAACTTACAAACTGTATTGCGACGGGAAAACCACAGGTACCTTCCAGTTTGAATCCGCTGGTATGCAGAAGTACCTGAAAGAACTGCAACCGTCTAAATTCGAAGACTTGATCGCGATGAACGCCCTGTATCGTCCGGGACCTATGGATTATATTCCTTCCTTTATCGCCCGTAAACAGGGAAAAGAAGAAATCAAGTACGATATTCCCGTCATGGAGCGGTATCTGAAAGACACATATGGCATCACCGTCTACCAAGAGCAGGTCATGCTTCTGTCACGTCTGTTAGCGAACTTCACCCGTGGCGAGAGTGACGCCCTCCGTAAGGCAATGGGTAAGAAGCTGATCGAAAAGATGAACCACCTGAAATCCAAATTCATGGCGGGTGGAAAGACGAATGGTTACAAGGAAGAAACTTTGCAGAAGATATGGTCCGACTGGGAAAAATTCGCCTCATACGCCTTCAACAAGAGCCATGCCACCTGCTACTCATGGGTAGCCTATCAGACAGCTTTTTTGAAAGCGAACTACCCGTCCGAGTATATGGCTGCCGTCTTGAGCCGAAGTTTATCGAATATTGTGGATATCACGAAATTCATGGACGAATGTAAGGCGATGGGCATTCAGGTGCTCGGACCGGACGTGAACGAGTCGATCCTGAAGTTCAGTGTGGACAAGAATAAGAACATCCGCTTCGGTCTGGGTGCTGTGAAGGGTGTCGGCGAAGCCGCCGTGCAGAATATCATTGAAGAACGGAGGAAAAACGGTCCGTACAAAGATATCTTTGATTTTGTGGAACGTGTCAACCTGACTGCCTGCAACAAGAAAAACATCGAATCGCTGGCATTAGCCGGTGCTTTTGACAATTTCGGCATCCAGCGGGAACAGTTCTTTGCCGAAACCGGAAAAGGAGAAATATTCCTTGAAACACTGGTTCGCTATGGCAATAAGTTCCAGACAGACAAGAGCACGGCTACCAATTCCCTGTTCGGAGGAGATGCTTTTATCGCCATCGCCAAACCAGAGATTCCCAAATGTGAACGTTGGAGCGACCTCGAACGCCTAAATAAAGAAAAAGAACTGGTCGGTATCTATCTTTCCGCCCATCCGTTGGATGAATACCGTATTATACTGACATATGTATGTAATACCGGCATGGCGGAAATAAACGACAAGGAAAACCTGGTAGGCAAAGACTTGCTGTTCGGCGGTATCGTTACGGACTTTCGCGAAGGGATGACCAAAAAAGGGAATCCTTACGGCATTATCAAGATAGAAGATTTTACCGGTAGCGGCGAAATAGCATTGTTCGGTAAAGATTACGTCGATTACAGCAAATTCGGCAAGCGCGGCATGTACCTGCTGATCAAGGCGCGTGTGGAAGACCGCTACAATTCAGGTCGCCTTAGCTTATCTATCGGAGCCATCCAATTGCTGCAGGAAGAGAAAGACCGCCTGATCGAAAAGATCAGTATCACGGTCCCGATCCACGATTTGGACGAACCGACCATAAACGAACTGTCGACCTTGATTAAAAACAATCCGGGTCAGAGCCTGTTATATTTCAAGGTGGTTGACGGCGAACATAATGTCATACAGAATTTTTTCTCACAAAACATACGGCTTAATGTCACACGCAACCTAGTCGAATTCTTGCAAACGAACGAGAATATGGATTTTAAAATTAACGGGTAGTATTTGTATGGTATAAAAGAATTTGTACTTTTGCACAAAATTCGAATATATAATTCATAATTAAAGATATGGCACTACAAATTACAGATGCAAATTTTGAAGAGTTGGTAAACTCTGGTAAGCCTATGGTCCTTGACTTCTGGGCTGAATGGTGTGGTCCTTGCCGCATGGTTGGTCCGATCATCGATGAACTGGCTACCGAATATGAAGGCCGTGTTACTATCGGCAAAATGGATGTAGACAACAACAACGACGTGGTTGCACAATTTGGCATCCGTAATATTCCGACCGTTCTTTTCTTCAAAGACGGCAAGGTAGTAGATAAACAGGTAGGTGCTGCTCCTAAAACTACATTCGTATCTAAAATAGAAGCTCTTTTATAATTTAATAGCGCGAAGCATTTCGCGTTTTCCTGGGGGGCCGGGTATTCTTTCGACAGAATATCCGGCTTCTTTCATCATACGTCTGACGACACCTTTCGCACAATAGGTTGTCAAAACACCGCCTCCGGTCATGCGGGCATACAGTCGGTTGAAGATTTCCTGATTCCACATCTCCGGCTGCTTATCGGGAGCGAACGCATCAAAATAGACCAGGTCGATCCGATCCGGCAAAGCACACGTATTACTGTCTCCTTGTATTTTATGCAGTCCAAAGAATTCCGTAACCTGGACCGCAACATTCCATTCCGCCTGATGCAAGGCTTGGAAAACATCTTTCCGTCCGGCACAGATCATTTCGCCGTAATTCAAGCTCTCGATCACGTCCATATCAAGCGGATAAAGTTCAACCGAATAGTAATGTATTTTCCGTTGATGCACCTCGGCATCCAACAAAGTCAAGAAGGCATTGAGCCCAGTACCGAAACCTATTTCCAGAACGACGATTTCTTTCCATTCCAGATGGTGTAACCCAGCTTCAATAAAGACATGGCGCGACTCCTGCACGGCGCCGTTCACAGAATGGTAGTGTTCGTCCATTTCGGGGATAAAAAGCGTATGGCTCCCATCCGCCGTCAGTTGCAATTCCCGTTTGATATGATTCGTTGCGTTCTGCATGTATTTCTATAATATGCCTGCAAAGGTAAGTTTTTAATCCCGGTTTTTATATACCTTTGTAACCATAACAAGAATCAAAGATGACCAAAAAATTTATCTTTCTTTTACTCTTGATGTTTACGGGTTTACAAATAATGCAGGCCCAACAAACATATTCAATAAAAGGGATTGTAAAAGATGCCGCCAACGGCGAACCGGTTAGCTTCGCCAATGTGGTCATCTGGAACACGATAGAAGGGACTGTCACTGATTCGATTGGCCAATTCGAGATCACCGGAGTCTCTCCCGGAAGCTATCGCCTGCAAGCCTCCTTTATCGGTTATAAACCAACAGTTACGGCTGAATTCAGAATTTCCAACAAGGACATGTTTTTTCCGATCGAACTGGAAGAAAGTAGTGAAAGCCTGCAAGAAGTGAGCATTGTCGCCTCTCCTTTCCGCAAGACGGCAGAAAGTCCGCTCGGACTGCGCGTGATCGGGTTCAAAGAGATCGAGAAAAGTGCCGGAGGAAACCGGGACATATCCAGGGTCGTGCAATCTTTTCCTGGTGTGGCATCTACGGCTGCTTTCCGAAACGACCTGATGGTCAGAGGAGGAGGACCGTCTGAAAACCGTTTCTTTCTCGATGGCGTAGAAATACCGAACATCAACCACTTCTCCACACAGGGAGCATCCGGAGGTCCTGTCGGGATCATTAACCCAGATTTCATACGCGAAGTCGATTTCTACTCTGCAGCCTATCCTGCCGCGCGTGGAAACGCTCTTAGCTCGGTTCTTGATTTCAAGTTGCAGGACGGAAACAAAGAAAAATTCTCCCTACGGGGAGTGATAGGAGCTTCGGATATCGGATTCTCTGCCAACGGACCGGCCGGCAAGAAGACGACCTACCAAGTGTCTATTCGCCGTTCATACCTTCAGTTCCTGTTCGACATGATCGGACTGCCTTTCCTGCCGACCTTCACAGACGCACAATTCAAAGTGAAACATACATTCGACCGGAAAAACGAACTGGCTATTCTGGGATTGGGAGCCATAGACGACATGAAACTCAACACCGGTATGGAAGACATGAGTGAAAAGAACCAGTATATCTTAGCCTACCTGCCGGTGGTCAAGCAAAAGACATACACATTAGGAGCTGTTTACAAACATTACTCTGGCAAAAACATCTATTCGCTAATTGTCAGCCGGAGCCAGTTAAACAATAAGAATATCAAATACAGGGATAATGACGAAAGTTCGGAAGAGAACCTGACTCTCAATTACCGTTCGGACGAAATCGAAAATAAACTGCGCAGTGAAAATATATTCCGTTTTCCTTTCTTCCGGCTGAATGTCGGCGGAAACCTCGAATATGCGACCTACACCAATCGTACATACCAGAAACAGTTCACCACGATCCCCAGAGTGATCAACTATCACACAGATCTAGGACTTTTGAAATGGGGGCTTTATGCCACAGCCATATACGAAAGCGACAACGAGCGTTTCACTGCTTCTTTAGGAGTACGGGCGGATGCCAACGACTATTCGCCGGAGATGAACAACCTCCTGGATCAACTCTCGCCCCGTCTCTCCCTTTCCTACCGTTTGTTTGGAGCGGTCTATCTGAACGGAAGCATCGGCAGATATTACGAATTGCCACCTTACACGGTTCTAGGATTCAAAGACAATCAAGGTAATTACCTGAATAAAGCCAACCACCTGACTTATATCCGAAGCGACCAGGCAGGACTCGGACTGGAGTATCGCCCTTCCTCGTATCTGAAATTCTCGGCAGAAGGTTTTTACAAGAAATACGACCAATACCCGATGTCATTAGTCGATAGTATTCCACTCGCCTCCAAAGGTACGGACTACGGGGTTTTAGGAAACGAAGCAGTCAACTCGACTGCCACCGGAAGAGCATACGGCCTCGAACTTACCGGCCGGTGGTATAATTATAAAGGGCTGACTTTTATCTCTTCCTACACCTATGTACGGAGCGAATTCAAGGATGGACGCGGGAGCGGAAAATACATTCCGTCAGCTTGGGACAACCGCCATCTCTTTACATTCAGCGGGACCTACGCACTGCCTAAAAACTGGGATATCGGAGCCAAACTAAGAGTTGTGGGCGGTGCGCCCTATACCCCTTACGATGTTGAAAAAAGTAGCCTGGTCGAAGCTTGGGACGCCAGCGGCAGTCTCTATTACGATTACAGCCGCTTCAACAGCGAACGGTTAAAACCTTTCACCCAACTGGATATCCGGATAGACAAGACCTTCTATCTGAAAAAGTTCATGTTGGGGGCCTATATTGACATTCAGAATATTCTGAATTCCAAATATAAAGAACAGGATGTGTATATCAAAACAGGTAAAATCCTAAATCCGGACGCACCTCTCGACCAACAACGATATGAACTAAAACCTGTAGAACGACGTACCGGGACCCTATTACCCAGCATAGGACTTATGATCGAATTTTAGAAAAGTGTTGATTTATGCAAGCTTATACCAAATAATTCCTATTTTTGCATGCGGGATTCAAAAGGAATCTATTTGGGAGTTTAGAATAAAATTTACTTAATGGGCAAATCATCAGACTACAAAGTAATGTACAGATGGCTATTTTTTTTCACTGTCATATGCCTACTCTTCACATGCCGGGTCCATGCTGATGAAAATAACCCTATCCTGATCATCAGTTCTTACAATCCCGACACACGCAATACGACGCAAAATATTTCCGAATTCATGGAAGAGTATAAGAAACAGGGGGGAAACTCGCCTGTCGTAATCGAGAACATGAACTGCAAAAGCCTGCCCGAAGCTCCCCTCTGGAAGGAAAGAATGCGTAAACTGCTGAACAAATATCAGGGAGAAAACAGCCCTAACCTGATCGTTATACTCGGACAAGAAGGATGGGCCTCCTACCTTTCTCAAGATGACAGCATAATCCGAGATATTCCGATACTTTGCGGCATGGTCAGCCGAAATGCCGTCTTATTACCTGACAGTAATATAAACGTAGCGGAATGGACTCCCGAAAGTGTAAATGTAGAAGACCTGAAAAACAAGAGAAGAAACCTGGCTGGATTCGTCTACAACTATGATATCAAAGCCAATATAGAACTGGTCCGGAAATTGTATCCGAGCACCAAACATTTTGCCCTTATCACAGACAACAGCTATGGCGGTATTTCTCTCCAAGCCCTGGTAAAAAAGGAAATCGGCAAAATAAAGGGGATAGACTTCATCCCTCTGGACGGGCGTAAGAACGACATCTATAACATCATCGAGGAGATCAAGCAGTTACCCCCGCAAAGCATCATTCTTCTGGGAACCTGGCGTGTAGACGTCAATGACGGATACTATGTCGGCAACGCAACTTACACCATGATGTTGGCAAATCCCAAAGTACCGGCATTTTCACTGACTTCCATCGGGCTGGGGCATTGGGCAATCGGAGGCTGTATACCCCAATACCGCTCCATAGGAAAAGATCTGGCCCGTCAGGCTCTCCACCTTTTAAAGGAACATCCTGAAAAATTGGACACAGAAACAATTCCGAACCTATATACATTCGATGCCAAGAAACTGAAAGAAAGGCACATCTCGACAAAAGAACTGCCTCCTCATTCCGTATTTATTAATACCGAAGTGGGATTATTCGTCCAATATAAATTTGAAATCCTATTGTTGGTCGCAATCGTGTTGTTACTGTTCCTGATCATGGTGCTTTACTTTTACCTGCGCACCAGCAAGCTGAAAAATAAATTACTGATCCTGATCGACAAACAGAAAGAAGACGAAATAGAACTGAGAAAAGCCAAAGACAAGGCAGAAGAATCCGACCGTTTGAAATCGGCTTTCCTGGCCAATATGAGCCACGAGATTCGTACGCCGCTGAATGCAATTGTCGGTTTCTCCAACCTGCTGACCATGGCGGAGGACGAAGAGGAACGGAATGAATATATCAATATCATCAGCAGCAACAATGAATTGCTCCTGCAACTAATCAACGATATCCTGGACGTAGCCAAAATCGAGGCCGGCACATTGGAATTTACCGACTCTGAGATAGACATCAACGCCCTATTATCCGATATCGAGCAATCGTCCCGCCTAAAAGCACCCGAAGGGGTACAGATTTCTTTTGTCGAAAAAATGCCTTATTGCATCATCATGTCGGACAAGAACCGATTGGCACAAGTCATCACGAACTTCATCAACAACGCGATCAAGTTTACGAAAGAAGGAAGCATCCGGTTCGGCTACCGGCATAAAGACGATAAACTGTTATTCTACGTCAGAGATACGGGATGTGGCATAGAACCGGAGAAGAAAGATCTTGTGTTCAACCGTTTCGTAAAACTGAACAGCTTTGCACAAGGGACAGGCCTGGGACTTGCCATCTGCCAGATGATCGTCAAAAAAATGGGCGGTGAGATCGGTGCGGAATCCCAATTGGGGAAAGGTTCGACTTTCTGGTTCACTTTGCCGGATACCGTCATTCATGGCATTGACGTTCAGTCGATAAAAACGGCGGTAAACGAAGATGCTGTAATCGACAACACGAATCCGAAAAAAGCGACGCTGCTGATCGCAGAAGACAACGAAAGCAACTACATACTGATCCGTGCGGTCCTGAAAGAATACGACCTATTGCATGCCCACGATGGTAACGAAGCCGTCCGGCTTTATCGCGAACACCGCCCCGACCTTATCCTGATGGATCTCAAGATGCCGGATATGGACGGATATGAGGCAACTGTCGAAATCAGAAAAGAAGACTCCGACATTCCTATTATTGCCGTAACCGCTTTTGCTTTTTCAGAGGATGAGCAGCGAGTAAAGCAAAGCGGCTTCAACGGATATGCGGCCAAGCCGATCAAACCGGCGGAATTGAAAAAAATCATTGTCCAATATCTCTCCCTTACAACACACGCGTCTGGGGAAATTGCAAAGTGAAAGTAGTTCCTTTCTCTTCTTCTGAAATAACGGAAATACTACCGCCATGCCGGTTCATGATCTGACGGCAAACACTCAGACCGATTCCCGAACCACCTTGTTTAGTTGTAAAAAACGGAACAAATACCTTATCCATCGCTTCCGGCACAATGCCGTATCCGTTGTCGGAGACCGTAATCACCGGAACACCTTCACGCCTGAACGCATTCACCCGGACTTCGGGATAAGGACGTTCCTGGCATGCCTCGACTGCATTTTTCAACAGGTTTATCAACACCTGTTCAATCATGGCACGATCCGCATAAATACGCAAGTCTACCGGCCGGACAGAGAAAGAGAACGAAACAGCACCGGCAGGATACAGCCCCCTTAAATCGTCAAAAAGAGAGGAAACCGGAAACAACTGCTGCATCGGAACCGGAATACGAGTCAGTTTCCGATAATTTTCAACAAAATCCAATAACCCCTTGCTCCGACGGTGTATCGTTTGCATGGCTTGCAACATAATGCTGTAATCCCGCTCGTTCAACCCGTTGGAACTCGCACGTTCCGTCACCGTTTCCGACAAGGAAATGATAGGAGCGATAGAATTCATGATCTCATGCGTCAAGACACGGATCAGCTTTTGCCAGGCTTCTGTCTCCGCCTCCGCCACCACCACATTGTACAGACGGGTCCGAAAAGCAGATAGCGCTTCATTCATGGCACGCGTCAGGTTGGCTTCGGGCCCGTCTGTCGAAGGGATAGGAAAAGACAGATTCATATCTCCATAGTGGATGTTGGCAATCAGATGCTCCATCTTCTGAAGCATTTTCCGCTGATCCTGATAAAGGGAAAAAGCAGTTCCCAGCAAGATTATAAAACACATGACAGCCGTAAAATACAATTCCTTCAAAAGCAGAAAGGCAATTAAAAGAGATAGCCCGACCAGCAACCCGATCTTCAGAAAAAGGAGATATCGTTTCATAGGCCCAACTTATCCAATTTCCGGTACAAGGCAAAACGGGTGATTCCCAGCAGCTCGGCAGCACGCGTGATATTCCCGTCCGCCCGGCGGAGGGCTCGTTCAATCGCTTCTTTTTCGAGAACGCCCAGGTTCAATTCTTCCGGCTCCCCTTTCTTTTGGGCTGGTGCAGGATGCAGCATAAAGTTTTCAGGTCTCAGCATGGGACCATCCGAAAGAATCACGGCACGCTCGATCGCATGTTGCAGTTCGCGGACATTGCCCGGCCATGCATAGCTTTGCAATTTCGTTTTCGCATCTCTGGTAAGCCCTCCTATCTTTTTCTTATACTTGCGGGCATAACAATCCAGAAAATAATCGGCCAACAGCAAGATATCATTTCCCCGTTCGCGGAGTGGAGGGATATGCAACTCGATCGTATTGATCCGGTACAACAAATCCTGCCGGAAAGTTCCTTCCTGTACCATCGCATGGATGTCCATATTCGTGGCAGAGATCAGCCGGACATCGATCGGCACGGAACGGGTAGCACCCAGACGGAGAATCTGCCTTTTCTCGATAGCTGTCAATAACTTCGCCTGCATCGGCAAGCTCAAATTACCGATTTCATCCAGAAACAGGGTCCCACCGGAAGCCACTTCCATACGTCCGGGCTTATCGCGCCGTGCATCCGTGAAAGCTCCTTTTTCATATCCGAACAATTCGCTTTCAAATAATTGTTCCGGGATACTCCCTAGATCGATACTGATAAAAACCTGGTTGCAACGGGGCGAATGATGAAAAAGAGCGCGTGCAATCAGATCCTTTCCAGTCCCGTTTTCGCCTAAAATCAGAATATTGGCATCCGTATCCTTCAGTTTGGCAATCGTGGCAAACAAATCCTGCATGACATCGCTCTCACCGATAATCTCAAAGCCGGTATCATCAGGGCTTCCTAATGCCTCGACCCGCTGTTTCAATGTATTGATTTCCGTACGGCTTTCACGCAGTTTCAAGGCTGCCGAGAGAGTAGCAAGCAGTTTTTCTTTTTCCCAGGGTTTCGGAATAAAGTCGGTAGCCCCCGCCTTTATGGCACGTACGGCCTTTTCCGTATCTGCATAGGCCGTAATAAAAAGAACCACGGCATCGGGGTCGGCGGCCTTTATCTTTTCGAGCCAAAAGAACCCCTCCTGTCCGCTGATCGCATCCCGCCGGAAATTCATATCCAATAAAATAACATCGGGCACGAATGTCGACATAAAATGCTCGATCCGTTCCGGCTGCGTCGTCACTTTTATCTGTTCCACATAAGGTTCAAGCAACAGATTCAACGCAAAGAGGACATCTTCGTTATCATCTATAATCAATATTTTCCCGTTCTTCATATTCCTGGTATTATTCTATCTCGTGTAAAAAATCATCCTTGACGTGACAAAGATATGTATTATATATACGGAATGTATGTGCGATACTGCACATAATTTGTGCGAAATAACACGTTTTTTCATACACTTACAGGCAAGCTAATAGTAACATATTAAGAATGTTTGGAATACATATAGCCTTTTCTTGCATAATAAGCATCTTCATTACAACATGTCAGTATGTAATGATTCTCTACACCCGGATGTTCGAGGCGTCAACATCCGGGTGTAGGGAACGTCAACATCCGGGTGTAGAATGCCGGAAGATGGGCATGTTTCCGAACATTTCTGCTTGCTTTCCACTCTTTTCCTCCTTGTTTTCTGCAAAAAAGGACCTTATGTCGACGAAATAACTTGCTCACAAATACATATAGATACACTTCCCGCTACTTTCAGAACAATACCGGTTCCCCGTTTCAATTGATACAAGTGTGACACAGGAGTGATACATGAATCCGGCATGTATCACTCCTTGTACATCATGCTTATCAATACTTACAAAGCAAAGCGTGATAGAGTGATAGAGAATCCCGCAAAACCATAAAGAGATGTCTATCGTTTCTTAATACAATTTCAGCCTGAATATACCGTGCTAATCCGCACGTAAATTGTGCGGATTAGCACCCTATCCATATCACTTCACATCACTATTTACATAAGTACCAACCTTTTACAAAAATGGCATATTATTTGCTTCATTTTTGCCATGAAACAAATAATATACATAGCAATACTATTTCTGCTCCCCTTACAGCTCCAGGCGCAGAAAACACTTACGCTGACATTGAGCGAAGCTATCGAAATGGCACGTCGGAATTCTCCTGAAGCGATTGCCGCCCGTCACGCTTTCAGGGCTTCTTACTGGAACTGGCGTTCGTTCCGGGCTAAACAGTTGCCGAGCCTGACGCTTACTTCCGATCCGAGCTTGAACCGTTCCATCCAGTCTGTCACCTTGGAAGACGGTAGCGACAAGTTTGTGCATCGGAACCAACTCTCAGTCGATGCCAGCCTCGAAATCCAACAAAATATAGCCCTTACAGGGGGAAAGGTTTTATTGAAAACCGGACTTGAAAGACTGGATATGTTTACCGACAATATCTCGTCTTACAAAAGTACTCCGGTCGTCGTAGGATATGAACAAGACTTATTCGGCTTCAATGACCTTAAATGGGAACGCCGCATCGAGCCGATTAAATACGAAGAAGCAAAAAAGACCTATATCGAAACACTCGAACTGGTAGCAGCCTATACGACCAACCGCTTTTTTAACTTGGCTACGGCACAGACCTCGCTGGAAATCGCGAACTATAATTTTGTATACGCCGACACGCTTTACCGGTATGCACAAGGACGTTACAATATCGGAACGATCACCGAAAACGAAATGCTCCAATTGGAACTCAACAAACTGACCGAACAGACAAACTGCCTCAATGCGCAAATCGAGGTCGACGATTATATCCAGTCGCTCCGCAGTTATCTGGGCATTTCCGAAAATATAAACTTGGTAGTGATTCCCGACGACAGCATCCCTCACTTCACAGTCGACGTAAACGAAGCCATGCAGCTTGCTTTCCAAAACAACCCGGATATCAGCGCTTTCGAACGCCGCCGGCTGCAAAGTGAAAGCAACGTTGCCGAGGCAAAAGCCAACCGGGGTTTTAAAGCAGCCTTATATGCACAGTTCGGTCTGACGCAAAGCAACGAAAAGCTGAAAGAATCCTACCGCGACCCGATGGACCAGCAATTGGTGACATTGGGGATACGCATACCGATATTGGACTGGGGCGTAGGTAAAGGCCGGGTGAAAGTGGCCAAAAGCAACCGCGACAAGGTTTACACCGAACTGGAACAGGAGCGGATGGATTTCGAACTGAACGTAGCCAAGATTGTCAAGCAATTCAACATACAGGCAGGAAAAGTTGCCATAGCCTATAAAACAGACCAAACGGCCCAGCGCCGTAACGATGTGGCACGCAGGCTCTACCTGTTAGGCAAATCGACGATTCTCGACCTCAATGCCGCCATAGCCGAAAAAGACAATTCTCGCCGTGCTTACATCGCGGCTTTATATAATTATTGGAATCTCTATTACGGTCTCCGCAGCCTGACCGGTTACGATTTCGAGAAGATGATCCCGATCACAGAAGACTATGAACTCCTTTTAAACAATTGACAATTCATAAATCATAAATTATAAATCATATACATGGACAAGCCCATAGCAAAGAAACCCGTTTATTACCGCTACCGCTGGCATATCGCCGGGGGAATCGCATTTATTGTTCTTCTCGTCTATGTCGGGATCGCCGCCTCTGGTGGCAGGAAACTTCGTACCGATGCAGAAAACCTGATCATCGGAGAAGCGACAAGCGACAAATTTCTGGAATATGTAGACGTCGAAGGTGTCGTGCAACCCATCCTCACCATCCAGATCAACACCCGCGAAGCCGGCAGCGTGGACAGGATCATTGCAGAGGAAGGAACTATGATGAACAAGGGAGACACGATCCTGACACTCAACAATCCCGACCTTATCCGCGCCATCGAGGACCAACAGGATGAATGGGAAAAGCAGCTGATCTCTTATCAGGAGAAAGAGATTGAGATGGAACAGAAAAGTATCGACCTGCAACAAAAGACCTTACAAACGACCTACGAACTGAACCGGCTCAAAAAAAGCTATGCACTCGACGAAGAGGAATTCAATATGGGAGTCAAAAGCAAAGCACAGCTCGAAGTGGCCCGGGACGAATTCGACTATAAAACCCGAAGCACCGCTTTGCAGTTGGAAGGTTTGCGCCATGATAGTGCAGCTACGATCTTGCGCCGGGAGTTGATGAAAAACGATCTTGAACGGGAACGTAAAAAGTTCGAACGTGCCCGGGAACGCATGGAGGACTTGGTTGTTCGTGCTCCTCTCTCCGGACAACTCAGCTTTGTGAAAGTAACTCCCGGACAACAGGTGCAAAGTACCGAAGCGATCGCCGAGATCAAAGTCCTCGATCAGTTCAAGATCCATACTTCCCTCAGCGAATACTACATCGACCGGATCACCACCGGTCTACCCGCCACCATCACCTGGCAAAACAAAAAGTACCCGCTCCGGATCACCAAAGTCGTTCCGGAAGTCAAAGACCGTAACTTCGATGTCGACCTGGTCTTTACGGAGGCAAGCCCGGAGAACGTACGCATCGGAAAAAGTTTCCGTGTCCAGATCGAACTCGGACAACCGGAAGAGGCCCTCGTCATCCCACGTGGCGACTTCTTCCAGGCCACCGGCGGCCAATGGATATACAAACTGAACGAATCCGGCACGAAAGCCCGGAAAACCCCGGTCAGCATCGGTCGCCAAAACCCGCAGCAATACGAAATAACCGGTGGCCTCCAACCGGGCGACAAGGTGATTGTCACAGGATATAGTACCTTTGGGGATGCGGAAGAACTGATTTTAAAATAATATTCGAATCATGATACTACAACATTATATCAAAATTGCATTTCGTAACTTGGCAAAATATAAAGTACAATCTGCCATCAGTATTGTCGGCTTGGCAATCGGGCTGATCTGTTTTACATACGGATGGAACTGGTACAGGTATGAAACGAACTACGACGGGTTCTATCCACAATCCGGACAAATTTACCGAATATACGGAATCGATAAACAAACGGGAAAGAAATCGGAGGAATTACCGCTTATTCTGGCACGCAAACTGAAAAAAGATTTCCCGGAAGTAATAGAGACAACGCAGATTTATTCCAAATACGGCTCGACTTTCAAATATGGAGAAACAAGGTTAGAGGATCCGGACGAGGAATTCATTGACGAACAGTATTTCAAATTCTTTCCACGTCCCGTAATTTGCGGTAAAAGGGATGATATCCTGAAAACGCTGGATGAGATAGCCGTCACCCGCTCTTTTGCCGTGAAATATTTCAAAACACCGGAGGAAGCATTAGGCAAAACCCTTGAAAACGGATATCGTAAAAGCATTACGATCGTGTCCGTCTTGGAAGATTCGCCCAACAACTCCATGATGCAAGCCGATGTTTATGAACTGGACAAATTCGACCGTGACCGGGAAAACCGGATCACGGACGAAAAACAATGGGCCTTGCTAAACACTAAAATCTATCTATTATTAGCACCCAACATTAATATAAAAGCTTTTGAGAAGAAGATCAATTCTTATATAGTCGAACATGAATATAATAAATCAATTTTGTTAAAGTTGGTTCCCCTGACAGATGTCCGTCATACATTCGGAAGTGAATTGACATTTAATCTTTCCTACATCCGGACATTCACGGTAACCGGCCTCTTATTGTTACTCTGCGTTTTCTTTAATTTCACCAATCTGCTGTTGAATCGTATCTACTTACGGAACAAAGAAATGAAATTGAGAAATGCGATCGGCGCTGATAAAAAGAACTTGGTTATCCAGTTGTTGCTGGAATTGACGTTACTTGTCGGGATCAGTTTTCTATTGGCTTCCTGCCTGTTGGAATTAACCGTTGGCGGTTTCTCACACCTCTTCGAAACGACATTACAACGAAAATTATTATTTAGCCATCTTTGTATCATAACAGGTATTAGCTGGTTGATACTCACGATTGTCAGCCTACCGTTATTCTTGCATTTTGTACGCGCTTCTTCTCTATTAATATCCGGAGGAATCTCTCCTACCCGGAAAAGCGGTTACCGCAAAATCAGCATGATACTCCAACTATGTATTTGCATATTCTTCCTGATGAGCACATTTATCATGTTCAGGCAAATATCTTTCATGAAACATAAAAACTTGGGATTCCAGAAAGAGGGTCTGATACAGATGGAAATGACATTCAACGACCGGGAAGGAATCAGTCGCGAGATTTCTTCATTGGCAGTCCTAAAAGGATTCACACAAGCCGGAATATTTACCATCACCCATGAACCTTATACACAAAACGAAGTCGAATGGGAAGGTAAGCCTCTGGATTTCAATCCAAACTTCCAAGTCCTGCAAGTAGGCAGCAACTTCTCGGAAGTTTTTAACATACCGATGCTGAAAGGCCGTTTCATCAATGACGGCGATCTGGCAGACAATGGAGATTGGCGAGCCTCTTGGACAAAAGCCGTCATCAATGAAGAAGCTGCTCGCATCATGGGCATCGATAACCCGATCGGCAAGAAAATCAGTATTTGGAATTATACGATCATGCAAGACGGAAGCAGAGGACGTGCCGAAATGGAGATCGTCGGGATCATCCAAAACTTCCAAGCGGCCAGTTTGCGCAACCCGATCCTGCCACAAGTGATCGTAATCGACCAAAGCAAATGGAACAGTTATTTTTATTATGCCCGTACCGAACCCGGAAAAGAAAAAGCCACGATCAAAGCAATCCGGAATATATTCAAAAAACACTCTAAGTCAGGCGATCCCACTACCTGCAATGTACAGACCATAAGCCAGATACTTGATCGGCTCAGCACTTCCGAAGATGCCAGCCTGCAGCTCTTTACTTTGCTAGCCCTGTTCTGTACGCTAATCTCCATCTTCGGGCTTTATTCCATTTCATCCAGCAATATGGAACAACGAAGGAAAGAAATTGCCATACGGAAAGTGATGGGAGCCTCTGCCGGCACGATTGTCAAAATGTTTTTTATGGAATATCTGACAATTGCATTGATAGCCAACCTTCTTGCATTGCCACTCGCGTGGTTGTTCATGCAAAGTTGGTTGCAGCAATATGCCTATCGGAGCCATATCTCTGCCTGGATGTATATCGTAATCGTATTTGCCACCATCACTCTGATCATCGGAACCGTCCTCTATCAAACGATACAGGCTGCCCGGACCAATCCTGCGGAAGTGATCAAATCGGAATAATAACAAACTAAATCATTGAACCATGCTATACCATTACATCAAAATAGCTTTCCGTAATCTCTTGAAATATAAATTGCAGTCATTCATCTGTATCGTCGGGCTCGCAATCGGATTTACAAGTTTCGCGTTATCGTCGCTCTGGATACGATATGAACTGACCTACGATACGTTTAGGAAAGACGCTGACCGGATCTATTACGTCCGGATGAAATCGGAAACCGATGACCAAGGATTATCAAGCGTTACACCTTACCCGCTGGCCCGATATTTGAAAGAGACATTCCCGGAGATAGAGGAAAGTTGCAACACGAGTGCCTGGAAAACCGATTTCCTCTACAACGAGAAGAAATACGAATCTTTCGACATGGTCATGGATTCAGCTGCCGAACATATGTTCGAAATAGAACTGATCTCCGGTAGCCGGGATTTTATGATCCCGAAAAGTAACAAGATCGCGATCACGGACAAGCTTGCCAAAGAGGTCTTCGGCACAAAGGACCCATTAGGTGAAAAACTGAAAATTTGGTCTGACGATATGGAAATATGTGCCATAGTCAAAAGTCAGGACCAGCACTCGAATTTTCCGTTCGGAATACTGAAGCCGTCCCGACAAACGGAGGAATGGAACGTAGCCTATTGTCAGACTTTTATAAAGGTCCGTCCGGAAACGGATATGAGAGCTTTTAAAAAGAAACTTTACGAACATAAAATAAAGAAAGACAGAGACTCGCTGAGTCATTTCGTTCTGACGTCAATCACCGCCATGCGGTATGACCACCCCGAAGAAGAGCCAACTATCAAGCTCGAACATATCTTGCTATTCGCTCTTGCCGGAGGATTGGTAATCCTGTGCGCACTATTCAACTATCTGACCCTGTTCGTGAACCGTATACGAATACGCAGTAAAGAGATCGGGCTTCGGAAAGTGTGCGGCTCGTCTGACGGCAATCTGTTTGTCCTGTTCGCTTCCGAATACCTGCTTACGCTTTCCATCTCTCTTTTAGCCGGAATAGCCTTGATCGAAGTCATACTGCCTGTATTCCAAGAATTATCGAATGTAAAAACGGATTCGTTCAGTCTCTATCTGGAAACATTCGTCTATTTCGGATTCATCACCTTACTGGCTTTCCTGTTCTCTTTATTCCCTATCTACTATTTCAGGAAGCGCTCGCTACAAAAGGCCCTTAAAGGTTCGTCTGACGGGAAAGGAAAGAACCTCTTCCCCAAAGCAAGCCTTACCTTGCAATTAATAATCAGCATCGGATTCATATTCTGTTCGTCGGTACTGATCAAGCAAATCCATCACTTGCACACCACCGATATCGGACTAAACCGGAAAGACCGGGGCGATGTCCGTATATATCCCCAAACAGACGGTTTGAAAGAAGAAATTGCCAAACTCTCCTCCATCGCCGAAGTATATCCGGATGAAAACGATCCACTATTTCCAAGCCATTCACGTTCCTACAGGTCCTTTACCGATTGGGAAGGCAAGCCGGCCTCTGTGGAAGGTCTTACGATCCAAATAATCCCATGCAACAATCGCTACTTTGAATTTTATGGTCTGCAATTGCTAAAAGGCAAGTTGCCGGAAGGAGATACCGAACGGCACATACTCCTAAACGAAGCAGCTGTAAAGGAATTGAAGATCGACAACCCGATTGGCAAAACACTTAGCCGCAAAGATCAGAAAGGATTTATCATCGACGGCATTTTCAAAGACTTTTATATCGCACCTCCTACCGTTCCGGTAAAGCCGGTTATGCTCGAGTTCAGTCCGGGGAAAAAGAATATACAGAATGATTATTCAACGACTGCCATATTCCGGCATCAGCCGGGAAGCCGCGAACTGTGCAAACAACAGGTTGAACAGTTGGCAAAGAAAATGCAACCGAACGCCGTCGACATACATGTTACTTTTATGGAAGAAGAGTATGAAAAGTTTCTGAAATCGGAAAAGACGCTACTCAAGATGCTTGACTTCGTGACTATAGTCTGTATTTTGATCTCATTGTTCGGCGTATTCTCTCAAGTAACTCTGGACTGCGAACAGAAGAAGAAAGAAATCGCTGTCCGTAAAGTAAACGGGGCAGAGGCCTCCGATATCATGAGAATGTTTTTTGCCGGTAATCTCCGCCTGCTATGCATCGCTTCGGTTATAGCATTTCCGGCCAGTTACCTGATCATGAAATCATGGATTGAAAACTATGTGTTGCAAGCAGCAATCAGTTGGTGGCTTTATCCGGTCATCTGGGGTGTACTGGTCCTGCTGCTGACTCTTTGTACCGGTTGGCGCATACAGAAGGCAGCGAACCAGAACCCGGCAGAAGTGATCAAGTCGGAATAAGAATGTCTTTGAACAATATTTTATAACAAACAATCAGATTATGTTATCACACTATGTCAAAGTTTCTTTTCGGGAACTACTGAAATACCGAACTCAATCAATTGTCAGCATCATTGGTCTGGCCGTAGGATTTACTGCCTTCATTTTAGGAGGTTACTGGCTATGGTGGGAGACACATTTCGATAATTTCCATCCGGAAGCAGACCGACTTTACTGCCTGACGACAGAAGGACTTGTCAAGCGTGCCAACGGAACACAATCAGATTTAGACCAGTTACATATTAACGACCGGGAAGAATTATTCAAGCTGCTCCCCGAAATCGAAGCCTCTTGTTCATTCAACCACCTCAGCTTTACATTGAAACAGGACAACGAAGCAATCAACCTGCATGGAATGGAAAGCGAACAGTCCTTCTTCGACCTTTTCCGGACAGATTTTATCGAAGGGACTCACCAAGGGGTCATTCCCGACGGCAGTTCTGTCATTTTAACGGAACGGACAGCCCACAAATTGTTCGGGACAACAAACTGTATCGGCAAGGAAGTCGTATTGGATAATAATCTTCGTCCCTCTGTAGTCGGTATTATCCGTAACTATCCGGATAATACTGATCTGCTGTTCGACTTTCTGTTGATCAGAACCCCTCAACCCAATCATGTCAAACGCATGACGACCTACGTGCGGCTCCAAAAGAATGCGAATGTGGCAAATGTACGGAACAAACTGGCGCACTATAAAAGTCATGCCGAAGACACATGGGATCGCGAACAGGTAAAAAACTGGAAAATAAACCTGCTGACAGCCTCCGAAGTACATCTTCGGTGCCACCCTGAATTGACAGACCGCATCCGTAACATTCATATCCTGGCTTTGGCCGGGACAATGGCTTTCCTTAGCGCTCTGATCAACCTACTTGTCCTTTTTATCGGTCAACAGCAACGGAAACAACAAAAAAACCGGACTTATCTTTGTATAGGAGCCTCAACCACAAGTATGATTACAAAAAGTTTCATCGAACTGGCACTTCCTTTGATCATCGCCTTCCTGATTTCTTTCTGTCTGATCGAGAGCATCTATCCTTACTATGAAAGCTATACGACCTGGCACCGGTATGGTATCTATGAGAACGTCAGTCGCCACCTTTCACGAACTTCACTTTTAGGCAATACGCTGTCGCTCGCCGGAATCTGTATCCTGGCATTCCTTTTTATCTGTTATTATCCGATACGAAATCTTTTGGAGCATAAAATACAGAAGCCTGCTCTTTTCAAACAGGGCCTGATCATCGTTCAGATATTTATCGGTTCACTGTTCTTTATCACCTCCATCGGATTGTTCCGACAGTTGCATTTTATCCTTTCAAAAGATAAAGGGATCGATTATGAACGGGTCATACAGGTAGATTTAGGATATGACACCTCCTTTCAGACGGATTTAAGTGTTTTGAAACCGGAAATGGCCAACCATCCGTATGTAGAAGAAGTCACATACACCTGCGGGAACGCTCCGATCTTTACGGAACAAGGGGATTGGTACGGTTCCTTTTACTCGTATTTCTGTTTCGATCCGAATGAAGCCGAACCCAATAGTTACAGCCCGGTAATCGTTGCCGACAAGGACTTCTTTTCGTTCTTCAAACTGCAACTGAAAGCAGGTAGCTGGCCGACGGACGCAACCCCATATAGCTATATGGTAAATGAAACTTGCCTGCAAACATTAGGCTACACGGATCTGCTTGAACGGCCTATATACATAAAAGGGCAAGCAAGCCAAGCCCGAGTTTGCGGTGTCATCAAAGACTATCTCTACGCTCCGATGCAATATCCTATATTACCGCTGTTCTTCACCACATACGAAAATCCGATGGTAAAAGACTTCGAGCGTCCTTACCTTATTTATGTCCGCTATGCAAAAGGACATAAAAAAGAAGTGCTGGAACATCTTCACGAGATAACATCACATATTCAGAATGACAATGTCAACCGGAGTAAAATGTTTACGGAGCTGTCCGATCTAATAGATCGGTTCAACCGGCCGGAAAAAGTGATCTTTACCATCTTCAGCATCCTTTCGCTGGTTTGCATCCTTATCTCCACATTCGGCATTTACTCTCTGGTGAGCCTCGCCACCGAACAGCGGCGGAAAGAGATTGCCATCCGCAAAGTAAACGGAGCTACCTTTTATCACATTCTTCAACTGTTCTTCCGAGAGTATTTCATATTAGTGACATTAGGCAATGTTTTTGCTCTTCCAGTCGGCTACTTGGTTATAAAACGTTGGCTCGAGACATACGCCAACCATACCACATTGCCGGCAGGATTGTTCCTGTTGGTTTTCCTTATCACCTGTGGGATCGTGCTGCTCTCTATATTCCGTCAGGTCAAAAGGGCAGCCGCCACCAATCCGGCAGAGGTAATCAAAACGGAATAATAAAAACAAAAACATAATAACGACAAAAACATCACATCATGTTCAAACACTACTTGAAAATGGCTATCCGCCAAATTCTTAAAAACAAGATCCAGTATTTGCTTTCCATCATCGGAATCGCAGTCGGACTTCTTTGTTTCAGTATAACCTCTTATTATATCAGAAGATTCAACAACCAGTTTATTGCTTGGGCAAACAGCGATCGGATGGCGAATATATATGCCAAATCGGCCCAATACGGTTATGAGGACCCTTATATTCCAGGAGAGGTGGTGCAAGAACTGATGGGGAATCCGATCACCGGAATTGGGCAAATCGCTTATTCATACGGATACGGCCAAGCCAATATTTCCATATCCAAAGAGAACCAGAAAGAAATCCCGTACCAGTGCAGCATCCAGAATGTCACAAAAGATTTTCCGACCATATTCAGCATTCAAACGTTGGAAGGCCAGACACCGACACTCAAACCGGGAGAAGTATTCATCAGCGAATCATCCGCGAAAAAAATATTCGGAGCAGAAAACCCTATCGGAAAAACACTCTATTTCAGTCGTGCAGACAGCGACACGTCTGCCATCCACTATTCCACAATCAGCGCCGTTATCAGGGATTTTCCGGATGGGACACGGGAAAAGAGTGACTTTTATTTCCTGGAAACAGCCGGCATCCAACCAAAACGTAAATACCGAGATCTGGTGGTCCTGCTGGATAAAGGTGTTTCAAGCAAAGAAATAAACCAAAGGTTACGCCAACAAATACCGGCTTTTGGAAAAAACAACGATCACTATCTGACAGCACGCACTTTCAAGGAAGAGATGTACAAACCGGATAATCTCAGTGCGACATTCTTCATCCCGTTGATCGGCCTCCTGATATTGATTGCCGCGATGATAAACTTCCTGAAGTTCTGCATTCAGTCGTTCTATAACCGGACACGAGAACTCAGTTTACGGAAATGCTTAGGTTCAGACGCAAAAGGATTGTTCAGATTACTCTTCAGCGAGATTGCGGTTCTTTTCATCCTGTCGGCATTGGCAAGTCTCGTCCTGACCGAATGGATAGTGCCTGTTTATTATCAGTATATGGCCTCGAAAGAAACGATCAACGAGAATCTGTTTATCCATACGCCTACCTTGATCCAGCAGGAAATGGAGTATCTCTGTTTCTTGTTTGTTCTCTGCGCCTTGATTGTGTCATTGGTCATCTTCCGCATCAAACATATCACATTGACAGAAGGAATAAAAGGCGTGAAACGACAGAAACATAGTATAAGGAACTTCATGTTAGGAGTCCAACTGTTCATCTGTTTCCTCTTTATTGCCGGAGCTATCGGACTAAGAAATATTTACCACCTCGCAGAAGAAAAAAGGAACAACACGCTGACGGAAGAAGAATGTACCCGTATCTGGAAGATAGAACTTTGGGAACCGCAAGTACAAGGACACGAAGAAGAGATCGTCTCCCGTATCCGTACGCTTGCTGGGGTTGAAGACGTGCTTTTAGAGACTCCCGGCAAATATCTGGATTATAAGAACAAACAGGGAGAGACACTGCACGGGATACATTTCCTCACCAGTAAAAACTACCCGTCTTTCATGAAACTGCCGATAGAGGGAAGAATGCCACAGGCGGCTAACGAAATAGTGGTTTCACGGTCGCTTATCTGGGAATTGGAGAAAGACGGGGAAAAGAATCCGACATCCGTACAATTGGGAGACCAGACTTTCCAGATTACCGGCATATATGAGCAACTACCGTTCGAACCGGTATATACCCAAGATCAAATGGCTAAAGCCAATCAATCTCAATATCACCGTTTCTCCTTCATCTCCGTTCCTAAGGAACCGAACTATAGGGTCGCTTACATCAAATGCATAGCCGGACAGGAACAGAACGTACGGAAAGAAATACTCAAAATCGTACATAACTGGTTGCCGGCATCCATTCCTTTCCTGCTGACCACCAAACAAGAGGAGCGATTCCGGCTCAATGGAGGGGAGATGCTGATAAGCGACCTGTTCAGCCTATTGTCCGTTATCAGCATAGTCATTACAGTCCTGGGTATCTATTCCGCCATTACACTCGACACGGTCAGCCGGCAAAAAGAAGTCGCCATACGGAAAATCAACGGAGCCGGCCCTAAGGTCATTGCACTATTGTTCGGTAAACTATATATCCGTTTACTTGCCATTTCAGCCATCCCTGCGCTGGCAATCGTCTATATGCTCCTGCGAATATTGACGCAAGAAAAGATAACGATTGATCCCGGCTGGTTAAACAATCCATTGATGTGGCTGGCAATCCTCCTTCTGACCACCACTATCGTATTCGTAACCGTCGCCTATCGTATCTGGCTGATTTCACGGTTGAACCCGGCAGAGGTAATCAAAACGGAATAAAGGAGGATGTGTTCCCACATTAAGCGCGGGAACACAGCACTAAAAACAATTAATATTTTGGATGATAAGACAAATTACATGAATTAGGGCTTATCATAAGCCAACATGTTTTACTTTTGTCCTCAAAACATTAATATTTATTTTATGAATACAAAAACATTAATCGCATTGCTCATGGCAGGAGCAGGCCTTGCCTCCTGTTCACAGCCGATTCCCTCCTACACGGTAATGGGAAATATCCCCGATTCTACCTTTAATGGGAAAACAGTCTATATCTTCGACCGGGATAAGGGGCAAAACATTGACAGCGCAGTGATTGAAAACGGAGCGTTTACGTTCACCGGTCAGATTGACACCGCTGTTTTATGCCTAACCCAAGTCGGAAGGAAATACTATACCACCTTCATGCTCGAAAACGGTACCATCCAACTGAACATGGAAACTCCGAACAGCGCGTCCGGCACTCCCTTGAATGAGACCTTCAGCAGCTATATCCAAGAAGAAAAAAGAATCAGTGAACTCTTCCAGAACAAAATGAAAGAGATCCGGGAGCAGGAACAAGATAAAAGTAAAGTCCAAGAATTGACAAAGACCTATTACGACAATGAGTATAAGCCGGCCTATATGGCTATGCTGAAGGACTTCATCGATAAAAACCAAGATAATTACATCGGTGCTTTTGCCCTTCAAAACCTATCGAACTTTATGAACCCGGAAGAAATGGAATCTATCATTGCCCAATCCAGCGCCTTTATCCAAAGTAGGAACATCATCCGGAAACTGAGCCAACGGATTACCAACCTGAAAAAGACGGCCGTCGGACAACCTTTCACCGACTTTACAGTGGAAACCGAAGATGGCAAAAAGGTTTCCCTCTCCGACTATGTAGGAAAAGGGAATTATGTATTGGTTGACTTCTGGGCAAGCTGGTGCGGCCCCTGTCGTGCAGAGACCCCGATACTGGCAGAAGTGTATAACCAATACAAGGATAAAGGATTCCAAGTACTTGGTGTAGCCACATGGGACCAGCCGAAAGATACAAAGAAAGCCATCGAAGATTTGAAGATTACTTGGCCACAGATTCTCAATGCCCAGAACACGCCTTCTGAACTGTACGGCTTCAACGGAATTCCGCATATCATCTTGTTTGGCCCTGACGGGACAATCGTAGCTCGCGACCTGAGAGGCGATGCGTTGAAAGCAAAAGTAAAAGAGATGATGCAATAATATAATATGCACAAACAACTGCTTATAGTGATGTTGATTTGTCTGAAAGGTGCCGATTATATATCTGCACAGCAGTGGACAAAAAAGGATTCAGTCTGGCTCCAGAACGTCTTGTCCGGTAAAGAAAAGCTGGAACTGAATCCAGAGACGATGAAAGCGATTCAATCAGGTTCTTTTATAAACTTGGATGAACCGGCTTCCGACATGAAAATGTCACCGGTAACCCCGTTACCCATCCTCAAAGATTTCACCGAATACATACAAACAGATTCAACCCATCGTAAAATAGCATTAAAGGACCTGCCTCCTGGTGTTTTCTGGTTATATGCTCCTCCTCCCGGTAAATTTTTACCGGTCTATAAAAATATGCTCGAAACATGGAAAAACGATCCTATGAATCGTTCTCATAACACAGGCTTCGTCACTTTCGACTTCGCAGAAATGACCAGCAGGAAGAGTTATATACACAAACGTAATGCCAAAAGAGATGGGACATGGAGAAATTACAACAATCTACCTACTCCCGACATCATCAAGAAAAAGAAGAAACTCGCAACTGGTCATCCGGAATTTGCCAGGCAGGATACGCTTTTGTCACGCAAGGATTCGTTGCAGTTAAAAGACACGACACACGTAACCTCCTTTGCTCCGATGAACTAAACAGCCCATAGAATAAATTTTCAAAAAAAGTCGTATCATTTTGCAACAATCCAGTGTCATATAACGTCTTATAGTTATACAAGAAATATTAATCGGAAACAGGTTATGACAAAAATACAACTATTAGCTACACTGTTGGCACTTTTCATCTTTGCCATGCTGGGAGCATGCAGTAATGAAGATTATCCGGAACCGGATGTTTTCAAGGTAACACCAGACCTCCGCACCCGTATCAATACTGGGATAAAAATGGCTTCCCGCACAGAAAAGAGGCTTTTCAACGAGACATTCAACTCTTTTCTTCACAAATGCGATGAAATGGGATCAGAAAATACTCCCTATCAATATATGGAAACGGAAGAGTATGCAGATCTGAAAAAGCTAATACTGTCATCCTCTCCCGCTACCTGCTATTTGTTAATGGACCGCTACCTAAAACGAAATCCCCCTTTCTTCTCTTTCATTCTGAACGATCTGATCGAAACAGCCTACCCCAATACAGCGGATAAGATTGCTAACCGGATGAAGTCGTTGACTACCGTACAGGAAACAATGGAGCTATTCCCTCAGGTTTGCTTGGAAATCTGGCTGGATGAAATTGAGAGCCGTTAGGTTACTCCCACTCCGGCGGTTCCTGCCCCAGCAAATTCTTGACGAAGAAATCGTGCATTTTGTGCATTTCAAACGGACCGCCGAGGCTGTGCGTCTTGCCTGGTAGATAAAGCTGTTCGAAATTCTTGTTTGCTTTCATCAAGGCACTAACAACCTGCAAGGTGGAAGCCGGATCGACGTTGTCATCCAGTTCACCGTTGATCAGGAGCAACTTGCCTTTCAGACGGTAAGCATTGTCGACATTGGAGGAGGTGCTATAAGAGGCGTCGATCGGATAGCCCATCCACTGTTCGTTCCACCAGATTTTATCCATCCGGTTGTCATGGCAACCGCAAAGGGCGACTGCAACCTTATAAAAATCGTTATGGAACAGCAAAGCAGCCATCGCATTCTGACCTCCGGCCGACCAGCCATAGATGCCGACACGATTCAAATCCATATACTTGTATTTCGCACCTGCCGCTTTCATCCAAGCGATACGATCCGGGAAACCGGCATCTTTTAGGTTCTTCCAACATACATCATGGAAAGCTTTCGAGCGGTTGGACGTCCCCATACCGTCGATCGAAACGACGATAAAGCCGAGTTCTACCAATTTGGAGACCAGATGATGGGCCGGTTTGAAGTCCTTATCCACATGCGAATCATGCGGACCGGCATAAATAAACTCTACGACCGGATAAGATTTGGAAGCATCAAAGTGCATTGGGCGATAAATGTTCCCCCAAATATCCGTCTGCCCGTCCCGGCCTTTCGCGCAGAACACTTCCGGCATTTGCCAGCCTTCCGCCTGCAACGCACTCACATCGCACCTCTGTAATCCGGCCACCACAGACACATCCGAAGTCCGCTTCAACTGACTGACAGGCGGCAGGTCGGGACGAGAATAGACATCGGTAAAATAAGAACGGTCGGCAGAGAAAGTCACACGGTGGTTCCCGTTCTCAGGAGTCATATCGGTAAAGCCTGTTCCATCCAAGTTAATCCGGCAGTAATGCAGGTTATAAGGATCTTCGCCTTTATTAAAGCCCGAAGCGGTGAAATAGACAACCCGGTTCGTCTCATCCACATAATCGACCTGACGGAGCACCCATTCACCCTTTGTCACCTGTCGTTTCACCTGCCCGCTCGTACCATCTATCAGGTAAAGATGACGCCATCCGTCCCGTTCGGAAATCCAAAGCAATTCTTTTCCGTCATCCAGATCATACCGATAGTTGTTATAATAATAGATGAAAGTCTTCGTCTGCTCATCCACCAAATGACGGATAGAACCGTCGGCAGCACTCACTTCGCCAATGACATAACGCTGATGCCCGCGCTGGTTGAACTCGAACGTGAACGCGCGGCTGTCTTCGCGCCAACCGGTCAGGTTCAGATAGAACTGATTTTCATAAGGAGTGACATTCAACGCCATTTGCTTGCGCGCCTCCACATCGAAGAGCACCGGCAGGTAAACAGGCAATACATCCCCCGGCTTCGCATAGTCGCGCCATTGCAGGATCGGCTGCTTCTGGCTAGACGGGCTGGATTCGATCAGTGGAATGCGGCGTTCCTGCACGTCGCGCACTTTCACGGTTGCCAGCTTCCGGGAGTCGGGCGACCAGATGATCGACCAACCGTCATAACGCAGATTCGCCGTGCCATCCATCGTCAAGGCAATCTCTTCCTTTGGTTTATCTTTCTCCTTCTCATCCCAGAGGGGCGAGAGATAGAGATTATTATCTTTCACATACGCTTCCCACTTCTTATCGGGCGAGACAACAGGAACCGGAGCCTCTTCGCGACGACGCCAGCGATCCGGCCTCTTCTCTTCCTCTTTCAGCAGGGATTCGGCCAGTTTCTTTTGCTTTTTGGAGAAGAATGCCGCCAATCCTTTCTTATCCGCAGCACGCTGTTTCTTTCCACTCTCCGCATTGACGAGATAGTAGAAATCTCCTTCCTTCTCATGATTCTTATACCAAAAATAGTGTGAACTGTCTATCCATTCGGGATGGATAGCAGGAGAATAAACCCGGTCGGAGCATTTCAGGATCGTGTCAGCACGCTCGTAATCGGCACGCGTCACCTGCGAAGCGGCACTTTCCGCACCGAATGCCATCGCCAACAAGCAAAAGATAAACAAAGTCGTTTGTTTCATAATAATCAGTGATTTATTTTTCAATTTTCAACTTTCAATTTTCCAACCACCAGTCGATCATCTTCCGTGCCAAGCTCAGCTTGTGCGGTATTTCCGGCAGGTTATCTTTCGAGAAGAAGGAACCGGAACTCAACTCTTCGTCCTGCAATTTGATCTCCCCGCTGACATAATCGGCTATAAAACCGATCATCAGGTTGCTCGGATACGGCCACGGCTGGTTGCCAAAATAAGTGATATTCCTGATCGTCAATCCTGTTTCCTCCCACACTTCACGTTCCACGCATTGTTCCAACGTCTCCCCCGTTTCCAGGAAGCCGGCCACAAGCCCATGAAACGTTCCCCGGAAGTTACGCGCATGCACCAACAGGATTTCCTCACCTTTCCGGATCAAGACCAGTACGGCAGGCGATACCGACGGGAACATCTCATTGCCGCAATGAGGGCATTTCTTCATGATCGGCCCTTTCAGTTCCGTCGGCGTCCCGCAGACAGGACAAAACCGGCTGTGTTGATCCCAATAGACAATCTCATACGCTTTCCCCGCCTGATCATAGGAGTAACGGTCGATATGATCATAGGAAGCGCGGAGTCCCATAGGCATGAAAACATCCGTCTCTTCCAGGGGCGCATCGGTAAAAGCCGCCATCGCCATTGTCCCGTCCTGCATCTCGACCGGAAGCGAGCGGGCAACCGTCACAGGCGCTTCGTCCGTACAAGGGATTACATAGCCGTCAGCTTTCTTTTGCAGTAGAAGTTGGTCATTGTAGAAGACGTACCAATACAAAGACGCGTTATTTGTCTTTTCCATATATCTGATTCTTTAGAACACCACAAACATACGGAAAAAATGGAATTATCCTCGCACTTGCAATATATATAGTGACGCATAAAACATGAAGAGGTATGGTTATAATAACCAATTAAGAACTTATACTATATGAATTAAGAAGAAGTACCGTATTATTTAGCCCTTTTCCTTCTACTTATAAGTTGTCCGCTTGGCGGCGAACGATCGTTCTCTTGCAAGCGGACAACCGTTCGCCGCCAAGCGAACGATTTATGGGTTAAGATAAGCGTGCTAATATATACAGAAGAACGGGGTAAAAGATACAGATGCTTATGATAAACCGTGCGCATCCGAACTCCTTTTGTGCGTATATGCACGATCATCAAACCCGGCACAACAGATAACATCTTATCTACAAGTTTTTTACGATTATGGCACGACTTTTGTCACATTTCTCGTAAACAAATCAGTTAAAGACCATGATTAAAACAGTTGCATTAGAAAAGATCTTCCGCACGGAAGAGGTAGAGACGTTGGCTCTTAATAAAGTAAGCATAGAGGTGAAGGAAGGGGAATTCGTAGCCATTATGGGCCCTTCCGGTTGTGGAAAATCAACGTTGTTGAATATCTTAGGATTGCTCGACAACCCGACCAGCGGAGAATATTACCTGAACGGGATCGAAGTATCCCGATATACGGAAGCCCAGCGGACGAAACTGCGCAAAGGGATTATCGGGTTCGTCTTCCAAAGTTTCAATCTGATCGACGAGTTGAATGTATACGAGAATATAGAACTTCCTTTGCTCTACATGGGTGTATCGGCTGCCGAGCGAAAGAAAAAGGTACAGGAAGCAATGGAACGGATGGCGATCGTGCACCGCGAAAAGCATTTCCCGCAGCAGTTGTCCGGCGGCCAGCAACAGCGTGTCGCCATTGCCCGCGCCGTAGTGGCCAACCCGAAGCTGATCCTCGCCGACGAACCGACCGGTAACCTGGACAGTAAAAACGGACAAGAGGTAATGAACCTGCTCAGCGAACTGAACAAGGAAGGGACAACGATCGTCATGGTGACGCACAGCCAGCATGATGCCGGGTTTGCCTCCCGCACCATCAACCTGTTCGACGGACAGGTGGTAACGGAGACGTTGATCTAAGTCTTAAATGTTATAAAAGGGAAAGAATGGGCCGTAACGTATCAAGATATGTTACGGCTTACGAAATTATCGTACCCCGCATGATTCCAAATCAAATAAACTTGTATATTGCCGGCACTAATCATAAATCGAATTGCTTATGAAGACACTTGCATGGTTGTTTGGAATCTTTGTCTGCGCTTCTTCCGCTTACGGGCAAAAGACCGTTACGATCGAAGGAGACATACGGAATATGCCGGATACCGTCAGATTTTTTTGCGCGGAGATGAAAGGAAACGGGATGGATGTACGACCGGAAGATCAGGAAAAAATGGTGAACGGCAAATTCAAATTCACCAGGGAAGCCGACAGGACGACCAAGATGTACATATCCCTCAACAACACCGGCTACACCGTATGGGTGAAGCCCGGAGCGAACATCAAAATCACCGGAGAAGCCCCTTATGTGCAGAACTGGCTGGCGGAAAGCGACATTCCAATCCCCGAACAAGTCGAACTGAACCGCTTCCGGGAGGCTACACGGGAGGAAAACATACGCATCCACGATTTAACGGCAGAGTGTATGAAACTGCTCCCCAAGATCAGAGCGAAAGATTCGGTCGCCAAACAGGAATTTGCTTCGATCAGGCAGACGGTGAACAGCATACATGACGAGATTATCCTGCAAAAAGAGTTGCTGCTCATGCTGGACTATCCGATTACCGATGCCGGCCTGGAAGAACTGAGAGACGCTGCCAAGAGTTGCCAGGCGGGAAAGTTGAAGGATAAAGCGTTAGTCGTATCTGTCTACAGCAAGCTGACGGACGAACAAAGACAATCCCGGTTGGGAGAAGAGATAACTTCCTTGCTGTCTATCTCCTCGACAGTTCAGGAAGGAGACAAGATCGCGGATGTCGAACTGAAAGACATCAAAGGGAACATCCACCATCTTTCCGACTATAAAGGGAAATACATCATCCTTGATTTCTGGAGCCGATACTGTGGCCCTTGCCTCGATGCGTTTCCTTTACTAAAGGAAATTGCGGAAAAATATAAAGAGAAAATTGTCGTTATCAGCCTGTCTGTAGATCCAGAAGCGGTTTGGAAAGAGACAGAAGTCAAAGAATCGGCAGACAACTGGCTGCAACTGTCCGACGGACTGGGCATGAGTGGCATAGCGGCTCATTACGGGGTACATGCGCTTCCTTCGTTTATCTATATTTCACCGGAAAGCACCGTCCTTAAAGCCGGACAAGGGTATAAATTCTTGTCGGAAGATATCCGTACATTTATAAAAGACAAATAACCTAATTCAAATGAATATGAAACACGGACTTTACTTATTTATCCCGGAGTTGATAAGCAACGATCCGTAGCTGCTGTATGACGGCTCTTTCACTTATCTGATCTCCTACCTGAAATATACGAACTTTACCGGAGAAGACAGGCCCGCATACGGGATGTGAAAGACGGAACCGTATTCTTCCTGAAACAATTCAGCACGCAGCGGATTATAAATCAAAGATCCAACTGGTTAATGAGCATGGCAGGAAATACGACTTAAAAAACTCTATTTACCAAAGACCATATATAATTGTAAGTTTTCAGCACATAGACATTAACGCACAGTATGAATAAAAAGCCGGAAACAATATACACCATTTGCAAATACAGATGGTCGGCAATAATTGGGTCCAACCCCAAAAGCCGCTTTATACCGCCTAACAGAATGATGGTAAAGGGATGGACCAAATATATTTCATATCCTTCATTAGAATATATATCAATATAACGACGAACCATTGCAGATCTGTCATATAAGAAAACTAATCCCTTTTTCATATAAATTCCACCTATTCCTAAAACAGCCATTCCGTATGAGGCAAACAATAAGTTTGGCGGAAATTTATTAGCTTGCAGATCAAAAGGGACTCTTTCAACTCCGAAAGCATAAATCAAATATCCTACGGCAGCTATTACACAAACAACAATTTGCCAGCCTAACTTCTTCTTATAATACAATCCCCATATCGTAAAAAACAGATAGACTATTACAGTTTGAAGCAACTCTGGATAATAAGCTTTGAACAATAGCAACAATACCAAAACGACACTGAAAAGGATAAAAGGTATATTACACCGGCGAATCATCCGGCATAAAAAGGGAAGACAAAGAGATATGATCAAGTAAGGCGGAATAAACCAAATATGATCAAATAATCGATATTCTACCGTAGGGGTAAAGAACACATAAGATATAAAGTCATTCAACGGTATTATCTCTCCCGACTTCCAATAATGATACACAACAGCCGGAAAACAAACCAATGCATACTTCCAGTAAGGGATCGCGACTCTTTTTATCCGGCCCTTCAAATAAGTCCGAAACGGTTTTTCCAATGACAGGGAAAATGAGGCTCCTACTATATAAAACACGGTTGCCATTGCAAAGAATATCCCGGTAATCCAGCTTCCTTCAAATATGCCGACCTTGACACCTTCCCACCATATCAAATGACAAAAACAGGTGATATAGATCATTATAGCCCCTCTGTATATATCCAGATTCCGATCTCTCATGTTCTATTTGTTTCCTATAAGCATTGAAAGTTACAAAGATACTTTTTCCTTTTAATAAAAAAGAGTAATATTGCATACTAAAACAAATCAATCAAATTAATGAGCAATTCCATACATTTAATCAGTCTCTTATTACTGGCTTCCGGCCTATCCATACAAGCCCAGGAAAAGAGAGCCATGACATTCGATGAAATGGTCGGATGGGAACGCATATCCGAACAACGTATTTCCGATAACGGGAAATGGGTATTCTGCAAGATGGAACCCTGGCGGGGAGATGCGACCATCCTGCTATATAATGATAAAGGAGAAGAGAAAGGTTCTTTTAAACCTGCTGCAAAAGCACAATTCAGTTCCTCCTCCGAATATCTCTTGGTGACAAAAACGCCTCCCCTAAAAGAAGTGGAGGCTGAGAAGCTAAAGAAAACGGACAAGGATAAAATGCCGATGAACAGCCTCATCATTTCCCGCCTGTCCGGAGGGATAGAAACAATCGATTCGCTCAAATCTTATAAACTATCGGAAACAGCCGACTGGCTGGCTTACCAACGCGGAAGCAAAAAAGACTCCATGCTTTATATCCGGTCGCTCGACGGAATGCAACAAGACTCGTTCCCGGCAGTCAGCGATTTCGGATTTGCCCAAAAAGGGAATGTGTTATACGTCGTATCCGACTCTGTCCTCTATACCTACATTCCTCAGAAAGGAAATAACCGGATCTCCGATAAAAAAGGGGTATTCAAGAAGATTGCATTCAACGAAAACGGTAGCAAGCTCGCTTACCTGTTTTGTCCCCATAAAGATTCGGCCGCAACCCGGAGCAGCCTGTATCTGGCAGAAAATAATACCCCCGGCAAACTGATTGCAGAACGAGGGGATAAAGCATTCCCCGCTTCATGGATTATCAGTGAAAATGCGCCCTTATATTTTTCCGAAAACGCAAGCCGTCTTTTCTTCGGAACTGCTCCGGAGCCCAAACAGAAAGACACGACCCTTTTGGCTGAGAATCGCCCGGATGTACAGGTATGGAGCTGGGATGAAAAGGTACAATACACGCAACAGTCCTTTAACAAAGCGACCGATTTGAAACGATCTTATACAGCCATCTACAACCTCGGTTCCGGACGCCTTCTCCAATTGGCAACAGAAGAACTTCCGACTCTGCAGACAGCCGATGAGGGGAATGCCATATGGGCGCTTCTCTCCACCACAAGACCTTACGGCACACAAAGCATGTGGACCGCACGCCAGTTTCATGATATCTACATAATCAACCTGGAAACCGGGGAACGCCGGCAGATCAAGGAGAAAAGCCCTTCCTACATGCGTTTCTCCCCAAAAGGAAAATACACATACTGGTATCAGGATCAAGATAGTTCCTGGTATACTCGTTCGACGGCCGACGGCAAAGAATACCGCCTGACAACTCCGCAGACATTTGCCGCCTGGGACGAAGATAACGATGTCCCCGACTATCCTTCACCCTACGGAATAGCAGGTTGGACGGATGACGATCAATCTATCCTGATCAAGGACCGTTACGATATCTGGAAGTTTGATCCGATTGCAGCTTCTTCTCCGGTCAACCTGACCGTCAACGGGCGAAAAGAACAAATCACTTACTCGCTGATCCAACTGGATCGGGAGAAAAGAGCCTACAATACAAGCGAAGCACAATATCTCACCGGATTTAACGAAAGAACCAAAGGTTCCGGATATTATACTACCCGCCTCAACAAGCCGGTTGCCCCGAAAGCATTGCTTGCCGGTAATTTCAAACTGGCGGCCCTGGCCAAAGCAAAGGATGCCAATGCCGTAATCTACACGCAGGAAACATACGAGCAATATCCGGATATCCAATTATCCAACCTCAGTTTCAAAAAATCCATCCGTTTGACAGACGGCATCCGCCAGCAGGATTCCATCATTTGGGGGACAGCCGAACTGACTTCCTGGATCTCCCTGGATGGCCGGCCTCTGGAAGGTGTCATCTACAAACCGGCCGATTTCGACCCGAACAAGAAATATCCGGTAATCGTAAATTTTTACGAACGTAATGCCAATACATTATACAACTACCACATGCCCAGTCCCGGACGTTCAACGATCGACTATCCGTTCTACCTCAGCCACGGCTTTATCATTTTCAATCCTGATGTCCGCTTCACAGACGGCTATCCGGGTGAAAGTTGTTACAATTGCGTGATGCCGGGTATCACCTCACTGATCGCCAAAGGCTATGTAAATGAAAAGGCGATCGGTGCACAGGGACATAGCTGGGGAGGCTATCAGGTTGCCTACTTAGCTACCCGCACCCGGCTCTTTGCCGCAATCGAATCGGGTGCTCCGGTTGTTAATATGCTGAGTGCGTATGGCGGAATCCGTTGGGGCTCCGGCTTAAACCGTTCCATGCAATATGAACACGGGCAGAGTCGCATAGGGGGCAATATCTGGGAAATGCCGTTGCAATACATTGAAAACTCTCCCTTGTTCAATATGGATAAGGTGACCACTCCGATCCTGATCATGCACAACGATGCAGACGGGCATGTACCCTGGTATCAGGGAATCGAATACTTCATTGCCCTTAAACGCTTGCAAAAACCGGCGTGGTTGCTCAACTATACCGGCGAACCGCACTGGCCGATGCGTCTGGCAAACCGGATCGATTTCCAGAAACGCATGTTCCAGTTCTTCAACCACTACCTGCAAAATGCCCCCATGCCTAAATGGATGAATGAAGGTGTTCCGGCGGTAGATCAGGATTTCGAATTGGGATATTAAAACTCCATCCGAAACTCTGTCCGGACATTCGGTATGGATGAGACGGAAAGTTGGCCGCCATGCAATTGCATGATACGTTGGGAAATCGGCAGGCCGATACCGCTTCCGCCGGATTTGGTGGAAAAGAAAGGAGTAAAGATTGCAGACAACCGTTCGGGAGGAATCCCCGGACCGTTGTCTGTTATTGTTATAAGGAGATGCCCGGTTGCCCCAGCACATGTATCGACCCTGACAATTCCATCCTCTTGTCCTTCTACTGCCTGCAATGCGTTCCGGATCAGATTAATCAATGCAAGAGTAAGCAGATTGGCATCGCCATATACTTGAAGTTCCTTGCCTGTCGACTTATCAGCTTTACCGTCGCAGTAAACGACCCGTTCACTTCTCGGTTCGGCTTGTAGCAACCGTTCCAGCTTAGTAAATAACGCCGGTACGGAAACTGTTTTATATTCCGGTTCCGGCAAATGTGTCAAACGATGGTACGAATCGAGAAAAGCAGTCAGATTCTTCACCTGGCTGTTGATAACTTCAAGTCCTTCGCGTTGCCGGGATATGGAAGTACGGTCCAGATGTTTTAACAGGTCTGCCGAAAGAGAAGCGATCGGAGTGACAGAGTTACGAATTTCATGTGTCATCACTCGGAGAATACTCTCACAATAAAGGCTTTTCTCTTCAATCTCAATATGTTTATCACCCAACTGCCGGAGGATATGATTCATATCGGCATATAAAGCATTCGTAAAGGGATCATCCGGATTAGCAGGGAAATGTTGCGTCGTATCCTCGTTTCGCATCGCCTCGAAGAAGACGGACAATTTATAGTTCAAGCGGGTTGCCAACCGGATTATAAACAGAGTTATCAACAGGATAAACAGCAGACACACAAATGATAAGAAAAATGACAACCGTGTTATTAACAACCAGGAGCCAATCAGGGATAAAAGCACGATCAATACTGCACCCCCTACAATCTTAGCATATAACCTACGACTGTACATAAAACAAAGGTACATCAATTACAGTAAACCAGCAAAAAGGCAGAAAGAATACGAATTGCACGTTATTTTACGAATAAACAGTAATATGTTTGTTTTTAACAAATTAAATCGATTTATTTGTATCCGACTATCTAATGCAAACAAAATACAAACAATTAATCCGGAGATTATGAACAAGACAACGAGACTTTTAGGAAGTTTGCTTATTATCACAATAGCAACATCCTGCGGAACGGGAGGCAAAAATCAATCCGCACAAACAGACGATCCTTTGGCCAACAGCCCGATAGTCGGTCAATATGTACAGGCAGGAACAGACAAAGTAATGTCGTGCGACCAGAAACTACTGGCCGATACTGTACGCATACCTCTCAGTTTCTTCACAGAAAAATTGGAAATAGTAAAACTGGATAATCGGGACGAGGCATTGGTCGGACAAACCGGGGTGACAATTTCAGATAATTACATCTTGGTACATGGCCGTCGGCCAAACCCATTCAAACTATTCGACCGCAAGGGGAATTTCCTGACCAACATCGGTGCGATCGGACAAGGCCCCGGCGAATACCAAATGGTGTATGATGCCAAATTGGACGAGGCAAACAACCGCATCTATATCCTGCCTTGGAATGCATCGCAACTTTTAGTGTACGACTTGCAAGGAAACGTCTTAGACCCGATTCCTCTTTGCTTGCGTTGTCCGAAAGCAAAATTCAATGTCGATCTTACCGGAGGCAAGGTTTCGATAGTTCTGTTGCCTTTCAAAGGCTCTGCGGCCGTTGCCTGGACACAGGATTTGAAAGGAAACAGGCTCGGCTACATGGAACCGGGACATTTGGAAGCACCGCAGGACTTCAGTAATGAAGTAATATCAGGATTCAATATCCCCGGCACGTTCGATGTCAATATTTTATGTATAATGCCGACCCGCGTCGATTCGCTCTACCGATATGACGGAGACAACAGTCGTTTGATCCCGACATTCACACTCAACTTTGCCAATACAGATAAAATTCCCTGGCACGGATACGGAGAATGGCCACACCATTTCATTGGAGATTTCTCAGAACCGCCGGTTGAAGTCGCTCCCGGATCATGGACCAACGGAAAGACTTTTCATTACATCGTGGACAAAAAAACAGGAAAAGGTTCTTTCTTTAAACTCTATAACGACTATTTCGGCAATTTGGAAATCGACTATCCCAGTTATGCATTCTCAAATGGCTATTATATCCGGAATATCGAACCCGGTAACCTCATGACCGACATCGAGAACGCGTTGAAAAACCAGGATATCACCTCCGAAATGCGTAAAAAGCTGACCGATCTTCAAAACACGATCGACGATAACGACAATAATTATGTCATGATCGCCAAGCTCAAAAAATAGCCTCCCACGAACAAACAACTACTCCTCATCCTGTTGCCGGCACTCCAGCTGACAACAGGATGTAAACAACAACAGGCATCCGGAACGGAAGGCACGATCATCAAGGTCGAAGCTCATCAACCGCTTCCGCCGAAAAACACGAAAGCCCTCTTTATCCGGACCTATAAAGAAGGCTATTACCTTTTCCCAATATACCGGCCGTCGCCTGGACACACAAGACTTCAATGGAGTGAGGATGTTTTTCTGTAGGAGATACAGTCTTTTTTGTTGAAACACGTGACTTATTTTGCTTCAAACAGGCAGAAAAAGTGCCGAAGATTCCCGTTTACAGGCTTTTTACACCCGGATGTGAACGGTCTTGACACCCGAGTGTGAATGATATCGAGACCCGGGTGTCAATGGTCTTATCTTATTATGTTATTGAAAATAAGTAATGTGAAGAAAAATGTCGGACAGGCAGTTAGTGATAGTATGATAGATGGAATAGGCATCCATCATACCTACTATCATTGCTTGTGTCTATTGATATTCAATTGATAAAAGGAAATTAGTGATAGTATGACAGTTGTTTTTCAAAATAATCCTATAAAGAGACAAAGCTGGCCGATGAAGGCTATGCAAAATTTATTTCAGGGAAATTTAAACAGGCTCATAATAAATCATTACATTCGCTACAAATACAGATTCAAGATGAAAAAGCACCTTTTTACCATAGGTATCCTATCCGTTTTACTGATAACGATCGGATGCAAGCAGACGGAAGAAAAAGCACGGCACATCCCGGCCGCCCCACAGATGGAAGCCCAGATAGACCGTTCCGAACCCGTAAAAATCGTAGATGTGGAACAAGCCTCCAGGAAACCCGCTCCGTTGAAGTTGAGCCAGATCGCCTCCGAGATCGAATACTATACCGTCGGAGATGCCCGGTTCACCGTCACCCAGGCAATCGAGCTACCGGATAGCAATGCCTTTATCACATTCAACAACCCGCGCATCTACTACCGGAAACAAGGTATTCCGAGCAAACGGTATGGCTTCAAGGCATTGGCTTATAAATGGAACAACGAGATGAACGGGCAGAACATGTTTTACGATAAGAAAACCACCCGCATGTATGTCGCCCTTAGCGGGAAGACTCAGGAAACGCGGAGAACCGGGACGGACAGCATCCCCTGCATCAGTGTCTTGCCGCCCCTGGATACGATGCTGACGATCCAAAGTTACATCTTCCCCGAAAGCCCCATCGAGAAATATCCGCTCGGTCGACGCGACGACAAACTACTTGGTTTCTCCTCCACCGGTTATACCTTATGTAACCAAAGTGAGGCAACGGGAGAACCGGACGGAATCACGACGTTCAACCTCCAAGGCGATACGCTCTGCAAATTCAGGTTGAAAGAAGGGGAGTTGGCCCCGCGCACGATGACCGACAGCATTCCGTTCTTCCAAACGTTTTACTGGAACACCGGACAAGACCGGATGACTTTCATGATGCCCTATTGCGACACCGTCTACCAGTTACGCGATCCGCAAACCGTCGCCCCGCTCTACGCTATCCGTTACGGGGAGCAAGGGCTTAACCTGAAAGAGATGGCGGATGCTAAAATTCCCAAAGGCAAAATGTGGTTGAAAACTTTTTACGAGAACCCCAAAGGTTTGTTCATGGGCCTTTATCAAAAGGGGGGACGAATCATCGCAAACTGGCTCGGCTGGGAATATGACTACAAACCGAGCCTGACCCACCAGGCGGTCTACTTGAAAGAAGAAGGACGCACGGTCATGCTGCCGGCTGACAAAAACAGGGGCTTCATTAACGACCTAGACGACGGGATGCCTTTCTGGCCGGACGGACAAACGGACGATTGCCTGTACATGCTCCGTACCGTCACCGAGATGCGCGAACTGGTAAAGCGCACCGGCTCGCCCAAGCAAAAGAAGTTGGTCGAACTGCTGGATAACCCGAAAGTGCACGAACGGGATTATGTAATGATCGTTGTACGATAAGGGTGTCTATCCGGCTACAAACCGTACTTCCGTATCTTGTTATATAGCGTCTGCCGGCTGATATCCAACTGTTGGGCACAAAGTGTCAGGTTGCCGTTCTTCTCGCGCAGCACCTCACTGATAAACTGCTTCTCCATCTCCTCCAATGTCACCGGACGGGATGCGGAAGCCGTTTTTTCGATATGGAAATCGTCCGCCCCAAGCGAAGACGAGTCCGTCAACAAGACAGCCCGCTCGATTGTTTGTTGCAAAGCCGAAAGATCCCCTTGCCGGATCAGACCGGAGAGTTTATCCAATCCGCCGGAAGTGACAACCGGCAATTGTTTTCCATACGCCTGTGCGTATTTCTTTAACAGAGACCCGACCAAAAGGGAAACGACCTGCCCATTCTCCTCCTCTGCCGATATCCGCCTCATCGAAGCCGCTTCTGTCCGCACCTTCCGCCTGCGCCGGAAAGCCCCTTGTAAAATCGCTACCAGCTTCTCGTTATCCCACGGTTTGACAACAAAGTCAGCCGCTCCCCTTTTCAAGGCGGAAACCGCCAGTTCAATATCTCCGAAGGCCGTGATCAAGACCACCTGCGGCGGATCGGGACGCCCCACAATCCGATCCAGCCAAAACAAGCCCTCGCTTCCATCCTGCCGTCCGGTCACAAAATTCATATCCAACAGGACAATATCGACATCGCCCTCACGCAACAAAGCCGGCAAAAGTGTCGGTACGGACACTCCTACTAGCGTCTTGAACTCGCGTGCCAGAATCATTTTCAATGTTTTCAACACTGCTTCGTTATCATCCACAAGAATTATTTTCCCATCCAGCATAGTTTCATTTTTTCTGATTACAAAATTATATTTTCTATCAAGAAATCCGCAATCAAACGTAATTTGTTCCCCACAATGTTACATATATTCTCGACATTGTCGAAAACAAGTTACACCTAAACATTTCCCTTCACTCAATGACGGTCCCATTGTCCAATAATTAGACAAATTTTCGGTTTCCCGAAGAAAAAAGAACTATCCTTTGCGACATCCACAGAAAGGGGATAGCTTTGATCCGTATTAAAACAAAAGTCATGAAAGCCGTAGCACTCAAACTGGTCCTCCGTAGTTGGTGGCGCAATAAAACGTTTTCCATTATTTCGATTGTCAGCTTGGCAATCGGGATTGCCTGTACAAACCTGCTGGCAGCCTTCGTCATATATGAATTCAACATCGAGGCTGATAATCCGAACAAAGAAAAGATCGTCTATATGGCCCAGGATTCGCCGCTGAAGTCAGGAGAAAAGGTATCTTTTATTGTTGGAAAGATCCCGATTCAACTAAAAGAGCAATATTCGGAAGTGGAAGATTACCTGCGCTTCGGCTCAATCGATTGCAACTCCGTCACCATAGGGGATAAAAAATACGACCCAATCCTGATTACCATAACAGACACTACTTTTGCCCGCTTCTTCGAATATGAAGTACTGCACGGCAACCTGCATGACGCCCTTGCCTCCCCGGACAAAGCCGCGCTAAGCGAATCATGTGCCCGGAAACTATTCGGAAAAACAAACCCGGTAGGAAAGATTGTCCAAATAGACCTGGCGGACGGAGGCATACGTTATGAGGACGAAACAACACCCCTTTCCCGCCCTTTCCAAATTGCTGCCGTATTGAAAGAACATTCTCAGTCCTACCTCAAATTCGACATGCTCACCGGTATCGGACAAGACTATTACGGTGGAGGAGTCGCCCTTTTGAAAGTCTCCCCCTCGTTCGACAAAGAACAATTCGCCCAAAAGATCAAAGCAGACGGAGTCCCTACCCTGCAACAGGAGAAAGGGCGATACTATTTCTATACCTTACAAGAATCCTATTTCCAACACTATACGCAGGAATCGATTCCTTATATCGCCCGTTCCCAGCAATCGCTGTTACTCATCGGGCTGATATCAGCCTTACTGATCCTGCTGATCGCCTGCTCTAACTATATCAATCTCAGTTTCTCCCGGATCCTTCAACAGATACGGATCATACACACACAAAAGCTGATGGGAGCCACACAAGCAGAGATGAACTACCAATTGTTTCTGGATACATTCCTCACAGTCGGCATCGCCTTCCTGCTCTCGTTGCTGATCGCCCACGACCTGATCCCCGTTTTCAACCGGATCATGTCCGGAAGGATCACCACCGGATTTTTTCTGAACAGGCAGGTGCTACCCGTTATCTGCGGACTAATCCTGATCCTGTCCGTTATCCCAGCTTGCTACATGAGCCGGAAAATCGCCAACCTGACGGATAGCAACTACCGCCTGTTCTTCACCGGAAACAAAAAAAGAAAGGTCGTCACCGCTCTCTCCGTCATGCAGTATATCATCTCCATCGGGCTGGTTATCGGAACACTCACCATCCATGCACAATTGAAACTGACACAAAAGAAAGGCGAATGCTACCGCAATCTAATCGAAATCGGAAGCTGGAAAGGAGGGAAACTGGATGTCAACACATTCGCAGCCGAACTGAAGAACAGACCGGAAATAGCCTCCGTCACACGTGCCGGAGGTTCCCTCCTCTTCGCCTGGCTCCAACAGATCATTGTTGAAAACAAAGATGGATCAGAATCCTACTATTCGTCGGTCCAATACATGGGCGAAGAAGATCTCCTGCAAACCCTGAACCTACAAATCCACCAAGGACTGGCTCCCCGGGAAGCCATGCAGAAATATGACCAACCAGTCTACATAAACCGGAGATATGCGGACATACTGATCCCGGCCGGTGAAAACCCTGTCGGCCAACTGGTCAGCCGGTATGACAAATCCTTCCAAAATGTCCTGGCCGGGGATCCAAAACAGGCATGTACAATCTGCGGGATTGTCAGCGACCTCTATATCAATACGCTGGAAGAAGAAGCGATGCCTTCCTTGATCTATCTCAATAACGCCGGCAACCAACACTACCGGACACTCTATGTCAGACTGAATGAAAAACAGAAAAAGGAAGGGATGGAAACGTTACAAGCGGTATGGAAAAAGGTAAACCCTAATGAATACTTCACCTATATAGATGTATACGAAGTATTCATGCAACGCAACCGCAGGACGACCGATATGGCGAACTTATTGCTGATGTATTCCATCATCAGTATCCTCCTGACCTGCTTCGGCCTGTTTGGAATGGCTTTGTACGCGACCAAACAGCGGACCAAAGAGATCGGCATCCGAAAGGTGAATGGAGCCAGCACACGAAGCATCATGTTACTACTGATCCGACAGTTCGTCAAATGGATAGCAGTGGCATTCGTGATTGCAACACCTCTTGCCTGGGTACTGCTGAACCGTTGGCTGGAAAGTTTCGCCAACCGGATAAGCATTTCCCCACTCTATTTCCTAATGGGCGGAGGCATCGTCCTGGCTATCACATTACTAACGGTAGGATGGCACAGTTACCGGGCAGCTTCGAGCAACCCGGTAAAAAGCCTAAAGAGTGAATAAAAAGAGGAAGAAAATCATCCGTTCACCTTCTTATAGTCGGCAAGGAAAGTTGCCAAGCCACTATCGGTAAGCGGATGTTTCAATAAGTCTTTGATAGCAGAAAGCGGACAGGTTGCCACATCGGCTCCGGCTTCCACGCACTGAATGATATGCTGTGTAGAACGGATGGAGGCTGCCAGCACCTGCGTCTCGTAATCGTAGTAATCGTACATCTCAACAATCTTACGCACCAGTTCGATTCCGTCACTCGCAATGTCGTCCAAACGGCCGACAAAAGGAGAAACATACGTCGCACCCGCTTTGGTCGCCAACAATGCCTGTCCCGGAGAAAAGACAAGCGTACAATTCGTACGGATGCCTTTACCTGAAAAATACTTGATTGCCTTGATTCCGGCTTCTATACAAGGGACCTTCACTACGATATGCGGATTTAGTCCGGCCAGTTCCTCACCTTCCTTGATCATGCCTTCGTAGTCTGTGGCAATCACTTCGGCACTCACATCCCCATCCACCATTTCGCAGATTTTGATGTAATGTCTACGCTGGTTTTCTACTCCCTTGATACCCTCTTTCGCCATCAGAGAAGGGTTGGTGGTAACACCGTCTAGTACACCCAATTCATTTGCTTCCCGGATCTGATCCAGATTAGCCGTGTCAATAAAGAATTTCATCGCCTATTTTTTTAAGTAACTATAAAATATAACAAGCGGAAGCACATAATAGTTTATACTATGCCATTGATTTTCAAAACTCGAAGCGCACTCCTTTCTCTATCATGCTGCCCCCCCGGAGACGTACACATTCCAATCCGGATTGTCCCACAAATTAATCACCAAATTGACCGGGACACACACGCTCATCATGGCAGGTGCGTACAGTTCATATAATTCTTTACGAGCCAATGCTTCGCCACGCTTACATCCGTCGATTAACAGTTGTTCGTCCATAAATACTTGCTACTCTCTGATTACATGATGAAACAGATTTCCGGATAGTTGCACCGATCTTCATTATTTATACACAAATATCTAAATTTATTTTTATCTTCGCAGAAATTAAATGAGTTGTTGTATGAAGCGGGGAATTAGTTTAATCATATTGTTATTGTGCGCATTATGTTTGCAAGCACAATCTGATCTGACTTGGATCAGAACCAAAGAAGGACGAATGGTGGCAGTACCCAAACGGGCGGTTTTCGACTTGAACCTGCCCAAATTCACATACAAAAGTTTCACGCCATCGGACAGGCAACTGATCGAAGCCAAGTTGCGTGAATTCATTCCCGATCTTCCGGTCCAATCCGCATATGAACAGGAGCGCCCGATGGACATGATTATTTCATCTGCTGCCTACCAGCCTTTCTTCAATCCTTACACACCGATGTTAAGACGTGTTTCGCCGATGGCATTGGATTTCCATGAAGTATCGATCATCCCCGTCAGCGAACAAGTGGCCTTTATCACAAGCGGACAACAATACACATGGCCCGGCATCGGTGGTCTTACCCGGATCAACACGGAACTACTATGGACATACGACCGGTTCTCCCTGTCGGGAGGCGCTTTCGGCGGACGCTATTTCACCCCGTTCAATCCTTCCCCCCAATTCATGGGCGGGTTCAATGCGATGGCCAGCTATGACGTGACCGACTGGATGACAGTGAGAGGATGGGGACAATATACGTTTTACGATCACAACGAAAGAAACAACCCACATATGCTGATGAACCCGTTTTACAACCATACAAACGTAGGCGGAGCATTCGAATTCAAGGTGAACGACAGCGGCTTCAGGGTCGGCGTAGGGGTTAACTACGAATACAATCCGATCCGCGGAAAGATGGAACGCCAGTTCATGTTCTATCCGGCAGGCAAGATCGGAATGTTCCGGATCGGTAACTGAACATAAAGAAATAATAGACAAAATTATCGCAACACCCACTTTTAAATGTGTCAAAACAATAGAACCATGAAACTACATCATATACTCTATACCTTACTGCTCATATCGTTATTTCCCATAACAAGCAACGGGCAACCAGCAAGAAAAGAGAAACTACGGGTTATATCCTACAATATTTGGAACGGTTTCGAACATGATGCTTCCCGGCGAGCAAATTTTATCGACTGGATAAAAGGACAGCAACCGGACATTCTGGCCATAACCGAACTGGTTGGATTTACAGAAAAAAATTTAGGCCAACTAGCCTCCGAATACGGGCATAAGTATTATGCCATCGTGAAAGAAGAAGGATACCCGGTCGGCATAACTTCCAACAAACCGATCACGGTCGTAAAGAAACAAGTAGAAGATTTCTGGCACGGCATGCTGCACGTAAAAACGTATGGATTGGATATCATCGTCACCCATCTCAGCCCTCACGACTGGAAGTTCCGACTGAAAGAAGCGCAAATGCTGACAAAATACATACAGGACAATCAGTTGGACAACTGTATGGTCATGGGAGATTTCAACGCCTATTCGCCTTTCGACGCCGATTGGGTGGAAACACACGCCCAACTCATCAAAAACAAGCAGAAATGGGATGCCGAACAAGAAACATACCGGAATATGCGTGACGGACGGCTTGATTATTCAGTTCTGTCCCAATTCCTATCCATCGGGCTGACCGATATATGCCGTTTGTATGTCCCTGCCGATAAACGAACGACATTCCCGACCGCTTTCCTTTACCGATGGCAACATGGCGACACCCGTCTGCACGGGATAAGCGAACGGTTGGATTATATACTGGTTTCTCCATCCCTGGTTTCCCGGTGTGTCGACGCCCATATCCACAACGGAATAGAAACTGAAGGGATTTCGGACCATTATCCGGTCAGCGTAGACTTGATCATTCACTTGTAAATTCCCAGGACTCCATGCAGCTGCCGCCTAAAATACCGGTTCCGCCTTCTACATTCGAATAGATGCGGACCGGTTCGGCAAAGCCTATTTCCGCCAGATCGCCGACAAAGCCACTCTCATACAAATCATTCATGGTTTTCATATAGTTATAATAGGAGCGAGAAACGGAATACAGATAACAACGGTATATGTAGGGGGTATAATCGACACTCTGAGTATAGCTAAGACTTATTTTCCAAGGGATCTTAAACTGATAGCTTTTCCCATCGAACAACTCGTCCGAAAAAGCGAGTCCGTTATAACCACCCACACCATCATATCCGAAAATCTGATCTAAAGCCGAATTCTGAACAGCAAATACCGGTTCACTACCATAATCAGGCCTAAAAGAATACCAGGAATAAACGGTATCGTTTTCTCCTCCCCAAATATTTCCCTGACGGAAATAAATCAGATAATAATTGTCTTCGCCTGGTTCGTCGTGAAGAGTGAAGCACACGGTATTATTTTGAGCCAAATGTATATATGCATCATCAAACCATTCAGTAGTATCTCTTACACTCTCCTGTTGAAGCTCGAAACCCGAGACAGAACAGGGGCGAGGGACTTCCGTCACGGCCTCCACATCCTTAAAACCATTCCGAGAAGCCACAAGGCGTATCCGATCGCCCGTCACAGGTATATAAGATGAAGATTTGTAACGAACGGCATCGATATCAAGCTCTTCATACTTTACGGCCACTTCGGACAATGATTCCCGGAACACATCGTTCACATAAAGTTTTACATCCGCACCAGACACAAAAATATCTTTGACCTTATTATCCGCATAAAACCAGGTACGGGAAAGTTCTACCGATAGTGTATCACCTTGTACGGCCAGACAATTCAACACCAGTTTGGGTTCAGGACGCATATGTTCCAAATTTATCTCTTTCTCGCAACCGGACAAGACAAACAACAACAAAACCAATATACAAATATTATATCTCATCTTTTTCCTCCTTCAAAATTTATATGTATATGAAACCGACGGTATGATCGGAAAAATACCAATAGACTTGAATGCATTCCGATAGGTGACATTCGGATTCCCATAGTCGTCTGATCCAGCCTCCTCTTTGACATCTCCTTTATAAACCAGGATAGGATTCATCCGGCTGTACACGTTATAAATACTAATATTCCAAATTCCCATACGCCCCTTCTTTTTAGGACGATATATATTAATGCCCACATCCAAACGATGGTAGGCAGGAAGTTGATAATTATTACGTTGGTCATAATAATCTTCACCAGTCCCATTCCCCCAGAAAGGTCTTTCTCCCGGTTGGTGCAGATGGTCACTCGGATAATAATTTTCCAGTGACAATGTTGTATAATTACCAGACGAATAAGTCCAGGCAGCCGACAGCTCTACTTTTTTGGAGAGTTTATGCATGACAACAATATTCAATTTATGCCGATTGTCGTAACGGGAAGGATAGCGCCGTCCTTTATTTATTTCGTCAAACTGACGATCCGCCCACGCCAGCGCATACCCGACCCATCCGGTTGTTTTTCCTGTTTGCTTACGAACCATAAACTCCACTCCGTAAGCACGCCCTTCACCGGAAGCCATCTTATTTTCCCATGAAACGGATGAAGGAATCAGACTATAACCATCCTTATATTCCAACAAGTTGTTCATCCGTTTATAATAACCTTCAACAGAAAAATCCAATAGCTGATTCCAATTGTAATAACCACCCAAAGAAATCTGGTCACTGACAAGCGGCTTCAACTTATTAGTCACCGGCATCCAAGAATCAGTCGGCAAATCCATAAAGCTGTTACTGATCAAATGTACATACTGGTTCATACGGGAGTAAGAAGCTTTCAAACTAACATCCGGTGAAAGCAACCAGCGCATAGAAACACGCGGCTCAATACCGGTATACGTCCTGTTATCAATATTAAACAGGCTGAAACGAAGTCCGACATTTAAACGAAAAGCATCGGAAATCGACCAATCATCTTCAGCATAGGCAGCCAATTCATGTGCCCACAACTTGTCGTCGGAAAAAGTTTTAGCAATCTGCATAGAATCCGGCAGACTATTGTCCAATGCTTTCATCCGGTTATACTCCGGTTGAAAATAATGAATCAGGTAATCACCGCCAAAACGGATACGGTGTGCCGCCACCGGTCGATAATCAAACGAGGTACGAACACCAAAATCCGTGATTCCTGTCACATTGGTCGTCTCGTCCAAAGAATACTTATATCCGGAATCACCTTCCTTACCGGAAACATCTTCCTCTTTATATCTGATTTTAGAACGATATCGCGTATAGAAACCGGACAATTTTCCGAATAACTTATTACTGAACGCATACGTCCAGCCAGCAGAAGCGACCAAATTCCCCCAACGCATATAGGCGTCGATCGTATTACGATATTCGCTTGTATATTCGGAATAAGCAAAATCTTCACTTCCTACTTTCAAGACATCATTCCCGTTATAGAGGCTCAAATACATCCTACTCCGGTCGCTGAAACGATGGTCGATACGAGCATTCAAATCATGGAAAGCATAACGGACATTAATACGTTCTCCATTCTTTTTATTTTTCTTATTTACAATCGCCAACACAGGAGCCGTCAGCACATCCAACCACGTACGCCTAAGCGCTATATTGAAAGAAGTCCGGTCTTTCCAAATCGGCCCTTCCAGATTCAGATTACCGGAAACCAACCCTAAAGAGGCGGATCCATGAAATTCTTTCATATTCCCCTCCTTGGTATGCACATCCACCACCGAAGAAAGGCGTCCGCCGTAACGGGCCGGGAAACCGGCTTTGAAGAAATTCATGCCTTTAATCGCCTCATTGTTGAACGCAGAGAAAAAACCGCCGATATGATTCACCTGATAGACAGGATTACCATCGACCAGAAAAAGGTTCTCATCCGAATTTCCACCCCTGACATACAAACCAGAAATACCTTCCGTCCCAGCCGACACTCCAGGTGTCAATTGCAAGGTCCGGATAATATCGGCCTCCCCCAACAAAGTCGGAGTCGCACGAATAGTAGCATGATTCACCTCCAATGTTCCCATTTGCGTACTACGGACCGTTTGGCGGGTTGTTTCCAAGGCTGTCACCAACACTTCTCCGATTGCGGCATTAGGCTGCAAATCGATTACCAAGACTGTGTCTTGCTTCAACACCGGAATTGTGAACAGATGGCTCTCATAACCGATATAAGACGCTTGCAAACGAACGGGAGCACCATCACTGCCCGACGGTACAGGCAACGAAAGACTAAAGAATCCATAGGTATTGGCAGCCACACCGCTCAGGCTATTCACTTCATACACAGAAGCCCCGACCAGGGATTCTGCGGAAGTTTTATCCCGCACAAAACCGCTGATCGTGACCTGTCTGGGTTTACGTTTCAGAACGACAATATTTCCTGTCCTCTTGTACACGAACGGATAGCCGGCAAAAAGTCGTGCCAGACAATCGTCCAATGCAGCATCGTTCACTTTGAAACTCGTTTTCTGAAACTCTTTCAACAAAGATGATTCATACGAAAAAGTCACTCCGGCCTGCTTCTCGATCTCTGTCAGAATCTCCTTCAAAGAAACGTTCCACATGTTCAATGTAACCGTTCGAACCTCATCTCCACCATTTACCTCTGCCGACAACTTCTCCGATATCAAAAAACAACTCAAACACACAAAAACACAGGTAAACCATCCTCTCGACATAAACTTCTTCATCTTATCTTTATTGACTTTTCATCCATAAGACAGGAAAACAGGAAAAACCCCTACTCGATCCGGAAATTTTTTTAAATCAATCATAAACGGCAAACGGATTCCAAGAGGGTTCTTTATCACCGAAAGGCATTGTAAAACGGCGATGGGCCAGTTGGCAACCGGCAACAATTCCAAAACCACCTTCGACATTCGTATAAGTGGCGGTGGGTTCCACCAAACCATCTAAGTAAGCATCACCCAACGAGATAGAGAAATTACGGATTACAACCAGATACCGATAGTATTCTTCCGAAATAGCCATCAGACGAATATCATAATGCACCGTTGTCGTTACAGAATCGCCCTTAAAGGAACTATCGACAGGCCAGAAAGAAGAGCGGACCGTATAGTCTTTGCCATCGAACATATCGTCCGTAAACGTGCCCCGGCAAGTCGTCCCATCTAACTGCTCAATAACCGGATTCGTCACTGTCGAACGAAATACCGGATCTTCATAAACTACGCCCAACCAATCCGTATAATTAAGTTCTGACCGGTACATCGAACTACAGGTTATCACACTGTCTCCCTTCTGGAACTCTGTCTGTTTTTCAATTATCAAGCGATAATAGTTTCGTTTATCCGGCTTGTCACGAAACCGGACATACAGCCGTATGGAAGGATATTCATATCCTCCATAACCAAAGCGGGTAAAACGGACCGTATCGACAGACAACACCTCCACCGGATCCGGGATAACTGTCTCTCCCCCTACCAGATCGAAACCACCCGCCTCTGCTTCCAGCCGTAAGCGATCGCCGGCCCTCACACGGCATCCGGGCAACACGTACCGTCCTGTAAACCGGCTATCGGAAACGGGCTGCATACGTCCTTGCAAACGGTCGTTTATAAACACTTGTATGCTGCCATCCTCGACCCCGTCGTCCGTAACCGTGTCCAAGACAAACCAACTTTTGGACAAGAAAGCCGTCACATCCGTATCCGGCGAAACGGAAGCATTCAGCACCAGGCGCGGAGAAACGGGCGGAAGGACCAGCACCACGTCGCGGGTACAAGAGACAAACAAAAGCAGGCACAAGGCAAACAGTATCTTCTTCATCGCCATCAGAATTTATATGTATAAGAAACAGAAGGGACGAAAAGAAACAACAAGGTCTGCTCCAACACGACCTCCCGCCCTTTTTCCGTTTGATAATAAATAGGCCGGACTGAGAAAGGATTCGCCTTAAAATAGGCATTGCAAAGACTCAGGTTCCAGATTCCCATACGCCCGTTCTTCTTATACCGGTAGAAATTAGCACCTAAATCAAGCCGGTGGTAAGCCGGAAGCTGGTAATTGTTGCGCGAACTTGCGTTCTCGCCATATCCCCACCAAAGCTCCTCCTGATAGCCACGCTCCGTCAGCTCCGGTAACGGGCGGTATTGCACATCCTGAATCGTCAGGTGATTACCGGACTTATACATCCAGGCTGCCGTCAGTTCCACCTTTTTTGAAAGTTTGTAGGAAGCGACGATATCGACTTTATGCCGGTTGTCGTATTTGGAGGGGAAACGATGTCCTTTGTTGACCGTCCCATCCGGAAACCAGCGATCGGACCAGGAGAGCGTATACCCGATCCATCCGTTAAACCGCCCGGTCTTTTTCTGCACCATCAGTTCCAAGCCGTAAGAACGTCCCTTCCCCACTCCGACCCGGTCTTCCCACCCCTCAAAAGAGGGAAGAACCGGACCGTTATCCTTATATTCCACCAGATTATTCATCCGTTTGTAATAGCCTTCAGCCGAGAAATCCAATTCTTTATAATGCCAAAATAGGCCACCCGTTACCTGATGCGCATGCATCGGACGGATATTCCCGGTAACCGGCACCCAGATATCCGTCGGCTGGCTGATATAGCTGTTGGACAATAAATGGATATATTGGTTCATCTTCGTATAGGACACTTTTGCCGACAGGTTCCGCCCTAACAGATAGCGGGCGGAAAAACGGGGCTGGAATGACTGGTATGTCTCTCCTTGTACATGGAAAAGGGTAAAGCGCAACCCGGCATTCACCCGCAACCGGTCGGTCAGCAACATTTCGTCTTCCGCATACAGGGAAACTTCGTGGCCATGAATCAAAGAATGTGAAAAGACCGTATTATTCATTTGCGAAACAACCGAATCCTTATACCAGGAACTCATATTACTTTGTTCGGGACGAAAAAGATGGAACAGGTAATCGCCTCCCATCCGAACCCGGTGGTCGACATTCGGGCGATAGTCAAAAGAGGCTCTCAGACTCACATCTTCCATAGCCGAACGATAATGCCCTTCCTGAAAATAGACCTGTCCGCTCTTATCCGGCGATGAGACAAAAGCATTCTGCTTCTGGATTATATGCGAACGGTAGCGGGTATACCCTCCGGTAAAAGTGGCAAACAGTTTCCGGTTGATCAGGTAGTTCCACCCGGCAGACCCGATCAGATTTCCCCAGCGCCAGCGGAAGTCCCGATCTTCACCATGTATATCTTTCGAATCCTCACCGTTACGATAACTGTCACTTCCCATGTAAAAACTCAGATAAGCACGGCTACGGTCCGTAAAAGAATAATCGACTTTAGCATTCATATCGTAGAAATGGTATCCGCCCTTCCATTCAGTATCGGCCTTCTTGTTCACTGCCGTCATGAGTGGCCAGGTAATCAATTCCATCCAAGTACGCCGTACCGACACGTTGAACGAAGACCGATCCTTGATGATCGGCCCTTCGAGATTGGCACGCGCCGCCAGCAAGCCGATCGAGATATTCCCGTGATATTCTTTCCGGTTTCCTTCGTTTGTACGCACATCTACAACAGAAGAAAGTCTCCCGCCGTATTCCGCCGGAAAACTTCCTTTATAAAAAGTGGCATTCTTCACAGCATCCGGATTGAAAGCCGAAAAGAAGCCTAACACATGGTCTGTATGATAGACCGGATTTCCATCAAGCAAAAACAGGTTATCGTCGCCATCACCTCCCCGCACAAACAAGCCACTCATGCCTTCTGTTCCTCCGGTCACACCCGGTAGCCGTTGCAAAGTCTTGACAACATCCGTTTCGCCCAACAGGGCCGGCAACGATTTCACCCGGCTTGCCGGGACATCCGACACCCCTACCCGACTGTTCAAAACATCCGACCGGGGAGAAATTCCTTTTATCACGACTTCCCCCAGTACCCCGGCAGGCGATAGGGAGAGATCGATCATCGTGTCGCGGGTCAACTCGAACGTAACGGAACAGGGCTCGTAGCCGACATAAGAAGAAGACAGCACCACTTTCCCCGGAGGTAGCGTAATACTGTAAAAGCCGTAATTATTGGAAACCGATCCTTTTCCGGAAGAACGCTCCACCACGGTTGCCGCAATCAGACTCTCGTAGGATGCGGAATCCCGCACAAACCCACTGATGGTATATTGCCGGGGTTTCCGTTTCAATATCACATAACGTCCCGTAATCCGGTAAACAAGAGGTAAAGGCTCGAACAACCGTTTCAGGCAATAAGAAAGAGACTCGTCGCGCGCCGTCAACGAAACATGGCGGAATTCTTTCAACATCGACGATTCATAGGAAAAAAACAGGCCGGTCTGCTTTTCGATCTCCAGCAAAATATCCTGTAACGGTACCCGCTTCATATCCAGCGTGACAGTAGGAGTCGGGTCCGCCAACAGGGGCAAAGGTTCTTTCGCTCCGATCAGCGGGCAACATATACAAATCCCGATGACAAATAGGTAAACACGATACATATTTTTTATTTATCTTTCCGGGGAACCAATCGGATATCCAACGTCTGATTGATAACCATCAGGACTTCGTCAAGAGGCAGATCGTTGAATGTTGCGGTCAGTCGGGAATCCGGCGAATCCACTTTGTTGATGATCTCCACCTGGTAATACTCGTTCAGGTCCCTGATCACCTTCTCCAAAGGCGTATCGTTAAACCTCAACTGCTTCGTTTTCCAGGAAAGATTATTCGGATTCTCTTCCTTCAGGATATCTATTTCTTTCTTTTCATTCGAATAAGAGGCCGACATTCCCGCCGTCAGGATAACCGGTTCGGGCTCCTTTCCGGCAGCAAAACGCACTTTTCCCGTAACGACATCGACTTCCGTCATGTCCGGTTGTTCACTAACTTGGAAGCTGGTACCTAAAACCGTCACCTCCGTCATGGCAGTATGAACGGAAAAGGGGCGCGCCTCGTTCCTCTTCACCTGGAAAAAAGCTTTTCCCGTCATCTCCACCACACGTCTTTCCTTTCCATATTTCTTCACATCATACCGAAGTGTCGAATTTCCGGCCATAGAAACCAGCGTGCTATCCGGCAAATAAACATCTTTTAATTGCCCCGATACAGTAGCGACAGATACCCATTCGGGATTATTCCGCTCTTTCACATAAAAAGTGCCGAATCCAATAAGCAAAAGCACAACAGAAGCGGCCGCCATCCAATAACGGCGAAAAGCGACCTGGCGGCAGATTCCCTGCCGAAAGGCAAACCGTTTCCAAGCCTTATCCTCATCCAAGCTCCCCTCTTTGTAGTGCCGGACTACAAAACGAAGGCGTTTTTCAAATCTATCATCTCGCTCGTTGTTCTTCATTTCAATTGACAATTGATAATGGACAATGGACAATTGCCACAGCCCTTTCCATTGTTTATTTTCCTAATTTAAATTTATAACCGACAGATAAACTGAAAGTATGGTATTTCAAGTCGACCGAATCATATTCGTATTCCTTGCCCAAAGAGGCATCGTAACCGACATTCATCACACAGGAGCCTATTTCCAATCCTGCCTGAAACGAAAGTCCCCAGTCGAAAGAGTTATCGTGCGTCCAACTTTCATGACTAAAACCTTTCTCTACCCATCCGCCACCATACAAATAACCTCCATTACCTCCATAATAGATAGAGCCATAACTTTCATGACTGCTACTATTACCCGGTGTATATTCATTATACACAGCTATATTTTTATCTCCCATCGAATAAGCGATATAAGGACCGGCAGCCAGATTCAACCGTACATTATCCGCTAAACAGAATGACAAATTCGCCATCAACGGGACTTGCAAGAAATGACGCCTCGTCTTATAATAGCTTTTACTAAAAGTAGACTCCGACTGATCGTCTATTGTCGGGTAAATGTTCCCGAACGAAGTCGATTGTCTCGAATATCCCCGTTGAGCATAATACAACCCCGATTTCAATGAAAAACGGTCCGGTTTAACAACATACTCCACTCCAACTCCGATTTTCCAACGGGCATTCCAAGTGTATCCCGGTTCATCGATATAAGAAAAGCCGCCTCTCTTGACGGCCGTCATCCCGACTTCCGGCGTCAACGACCATCGTTGTGCGCTCACCGATACCACACTCATCATCAACATCACAAATAACACGAATTTCTTCATTTTTCTTTTTTGTATTAGTGATACATAAACATTTAACCTTTCTATCACTAAGACCGGAAATTTGAAAAAACCCCTATTCATTCAAGAAAAAAAGAAACAATAAATCCGTATGACAGTTTCCCGCAAAGTCTTTAATGCTTTTCCCATCTGGTTTTCAACTGTTTTAATGGAAATATGCAACTCCTCCGCAATCTCCTGATATTTCAATCCGTCCCGCTTGGAAAGCAGAAATATTTTCTTCCGTTCAGCAGGCAATCCGTCGATAGCCGCCCAAAGACGCGCATCCCGTTCCGATTGATATATCTGTTCCTCTTCCGACAGGTCTTCTATATCAGCAATACATTCCGTTGTCTGTAACATATCGGAAGACTGGGCGATAAGCGTAAGGGAACGGTTCCGTACCGCCTGATAGAGATAGGATTTAAAGTTAGCAATTACCATATCATGGCTGTTCTTATCCCAAACATCGGCAAAAACCTGCTGCACGACGTCCTCGGCATCTTCCATTTTTTCTGTAAAACGGAGTGCAAACAGGCACAAGGGCTTATAAAACTCCTTGAAAATACGTTCAAATTCACCCGCAGATATTGCCGCCATACATTTGTTACTTGTCTCTATTCACTGCAAAGTAAAGTAGTTTTCCATTTAATAATCCGATTTTCAGGTTCTTTATTATGATTTTAATAAATTATACCGCACAAAATCACCTGCCTTGCAAACATAAACAAAACACGGACTACACAGACTACACGGTTTTAATTCATCCGTGAGGTCGGTGTAATCCGTGCCTCAAATATAGTAAGCCTGAATATGCTTATCCTCTGAATCCGATAATCTCACGCACTTCACGCAACGTTTTCGCAGCGCTCTCGCTTGCTTTTTCGGCTCCCATGCGGGCTACTTTTGCCAAATAGTCTTCGTTGGAACGAATGTCCAAGATACGTTCACGAATCGGAGCACAGAAATTATTGATATCTTCAGCCAACTGCTTTTTCAAATCTCCGTAACGGATCTCGCAATTGTTATATTTCTCATTGAAGAAATCGAAAGTATCTTTTGTCGATACGATCTCCATCATCGTAAACAGATTGGCAATCGGTTCGGGTTTCACGCTGTTCGGTTCCGTCGGACCTGCATCTGTCACAGCTTTCATCACCTTCTTCTTGATTGTCTTTTCATCGTCGATCAGGTAGATAGCATTACCTTCGCTCTTACCCATCTTGCCGGATCCGTCCAGTCCGGGAACTTTGATCGCCTTATTGGAATAATAGAAAGAGGCGGGTTCCGGGAAACATTCGACTCCGTAAGTTGCATTGAAACGACGGGCAAAACGGCGCGCCATTTCCATATTTTGTTCCTGGTCTTTCCCTACCGGTACTTTCACCGCCTTATGAATAATGATATCGGCAGCCATCAGAGTCGGGTAGGTCAGCAAACCGGCGCTTACGCTATGTTTATTGCCTTCGTTGAAAATTTCCTTTTCCACATCCCCTTCCGTGGTGTTGACACGGTCGATGTGCAACTGCTGGCGTGCCTTATCCTTGAAAGAAGTAGTACGCATCAACTCGCCGATCCCTGCATTCATATTCAGATACAGATACAATTCGGGAATTTCGCGCACATCGCTCTGAAGATAGATGGTCGCTTTTTCCGGATCGATGCCACAAGCCAGATATTCGGCCAGGATCGTCTTTACACTGTTACGGATATTATCAGGATGCGGATGTGTAGTCAACGAGTGCCAGTCTGCAATAAAGAAAAAGCAATTATACTCATTTTGCATTTGCAAAAATCCTTTTACTGCTCCGAAGTAATTCCCCAGATGCAAATTACCCGTTGGGCGAATGCCACTTACTACTGTTTCCATTTTCTTTCTTAAATTATTAATATCAAATGGCGACAAAGATAGCAATTATTTTGACAGATTCCGAATCTTTATGCCTCCGGCTGATCCAATATCTCATCATGAAGATATGAAAAACAAAAATATAGTTCATGTCTATCAATAATTCGGACAAAGCCGTTACGATCATATCGTAATTAAATAATATTCGTATATTTGTATCGTGACAACATATTAAAAGCAAATAAAGTCATGAATAAATTGTTATACCTTTTATTGATCGCTGTCTGTTGGAGTTGCAGTCAGGATTCTGAAACAGAAAAACACCAGAGTAAACGGGATCAGGTGGTCGACGTACGGGACAAAATGAAAGAGTTTTCAACACAAGATGTGCTGATAGGCCGGATATCGAGGACTTATCTAATCGACAATTATTTAATTGTCACCGATTATAATTCACCGGACAAACTCATTCATCTGTTTGACAAAAACACATTCGAACATCTTGCCAGCAGTACATATCAGGGACAAGGTCCGGGTGAGATTACAATTATAGGCCATGTTGGAATCGACGAGACGAACCGCCGCTTCTTTGTATCGGATCACGGCAAACTGAAAATATTCGCTTACGACCTGGACAGTGTTTTAACGACTCCGGAATATCAGCCAAGTGTAAAAATAGATATGAAGAAAAAACTGTTTCCGGATGATTATTTATATTTGAATGACACACTTTGCATTGCCAAAATCATCGAACCGATAGGTAACAACGATTATAAACCTTCGGTTGCCAGATGGAATATGGCAACCGGGGAAATAAATCCTATGCCATACGAATATCCCGATTTGAAAAAAGTCCGCTTCATATACGCAGCATCCGCAGAGCACCAATTATATGTCCAATGTTATACTCAATACGACCTGATGACCATCTGTGATTTTAACGGGAATTTAAAATGCAATATCTACGGCCCGAAATGGGTAAACGAAAAAACACAAACCCAGCACTATTCTCTCGGAGTTGAATTTTGTGGAGATAAGATTCTGGCCCTTTATTCCGGTGGCGATCACCGCACAGACGCCTACTATCCAACAAAGTTCCTGGTCTTCGATTTAAATGGCAATTACCTCAAAACCCTGGAAACCGGATACATGATAACCGATTTCTGTTATGACAAAGAAAATAACCGGCTTATCATAAACTTAAACGATGAAATACAGTTCGCTTATTTGGATTTAGAAGGGATAATTTAGACTATATCAGTCCGACAGTCTTGGCTATGCAAAGAAACTTTACTATCGTTGTTATATTACGGACTGAATACACAATTCAGATAGATAAAAAGAGTAGATTCACATTCTGTCAGCCAACTTTGAACAAGTCTGTTTCCAGTATAATTTGGAAAGCCAGAAGAAAGATATCCTTCAAGCCTTTTCGCAATCGGATCACGATTTGTTCCAAGTGCTTTTTATCAGCACTCCCGATTTATTTGCGTGTTTGGGATTAACCCAGACATGCAAGTTATTGACAAACTTTTCAAAGAACTCATTTTATTTACTGCCAGAGCCGCTTAGGGTTGGCGAATTTTTAACGAACTATTGTGTATGAAATATACCAAAGAAAAAACAGGACCTTATCTTATAAGTTTTTCCCATTTCCTCTGTCACTGTATCACTGATTTCTTTCTATCAGTTGATATTCAAATTGTCTGATTTGTGATACATGCCCGTTTTCTCTATCACTACCCTATCACTGGCAATAGCAGTTTTTCTCATCCCTGTAAATCACGCGATTATTTTATGTAAAAACGAGTGCAAAATAGGTAAAACCGGGTGGTTTTCATTGTCTAGCACGGTACTTTAGTTGCCGGACACCCCCATGTTGCCATCCTTAACACCCGGGTGTAGAAAGTCGGTACACCCGGGTGTTAAGGATGGCAACATGGGGGTGTTTACGGAATTATCTGCTTGTCTTTGGCAAAAAAAGAGAGGGCTTTTGTGGAATGAAGAACCGTATTTCGCCGATTTAATACCTGTTATATTCATTTTTACATTTGTTTATTCGATTATTCTATATGCTTTTTCCAAAGCATATAGAATACAGCATACTGATTATCAATAATATAACAAAAACCATGTTCCAGAGGTGATAGAGGAGTGATAAAGGAAAACGTCTTGTATCACTGTCTCTGACGCTTGAATATTAATAGCTACAACCTTTGGAGTGATGGAGTGATAGAGGATTTGCAGAAAACTTCATATGTAGATCACAACCCTGGAAAATTTTGATGCGGTTGTCCTGAAAGTGGCAGGAATATGCCAAATTTTGAAGAACGCCCCGGTTATGATCCGCGTGACCAGCTACGGGTATCCTCCAGCCTTATGTTGCTCTCCCGGACAGTTCCAATATTCAGGCGATAAGATAAACCGGAAGCATTTTCAATAGACAACTCCGGAAAAGTTGTCAAATCTTCTCGCAGTCGCATTATGGTTTGCGTCATAGATTTCTTTATCGCTCGGTTTAGCTGCCTATTTTCTTTTGTCGATTCATCTTCGCTCAAAGGCCGCCCTAACACATCATTACAAAAAACAGGATAGCTGATAGTATGATCCGGCGCTTCCAAAAAACGGATAAAAGCACGTAAACGGTTTCTTGCCAAAAAAACTTTATGATCTTGATCTTTCAATTCTCCCGTTTTCTTGCTGAAAAAAACATCCTGCGCTATCTCTATCCACTCCGAAGCATCCGAAGAAAGCGCTACCGGTACGGGCGTAACAGGAGTAACAGCTGCTTCATTATGCTCTACATTTTTGTGGCGTTGCCATATATACATTATAATAACAAGAATACACCACAACAAAATCAGCCCCCAAATCAGAGACATCCGGCTAAATAAATAGGAATGGGAAAACAAGACATACGCTTGTAGTTTTATTTGCCTTTGATCATGTTCTACACCAAACACAATAGGCTCCAAAGCGATCCCTGCCCGAGATAACGGCTTATTCGAACAACTGACAAGGCTGTCACCCTGTAAAAAAGAAACAGCTGTCTGGGCGATTATGCCTTCACTTTTTAGTTCTTCTTGAAAAAGACTGTCGAGGGTAAAGGCACGATTGGGATTTTCGAAAGCAATGAACAATTGAAAGCTCCATTCTCTTTTATCAGTCAAAGCAAGACTGTCCGCCTGTTCACTTTTTTTATAAACAACTTTTCCCTTTTCGATTTCAATAACAGTAAAATCAGAAGAAATACCAGTATATGATTTGGGGAAAGAGATAAACTCCGGTTGCATCAGTTCCTTTTCCAGATCGACTGCATGACTAAAAAGATAAGTTGCTTTAAGAATCTGCTCATTTTTAATTTGAGAAAAATAATGGCAAGATAAAAACACAACTAATATCGTTAAAATCAATATCCCTCCAAAGACTATAATAAATCTATGTTTTTCCATTTTCATCTCATTTGTGAGACAAAAGTAACAAAACGAACAAGCAAAATCAACACTTTGGCAACATTTCACCGGAAACAGCAAAGTGTTTCCACTTTTAGTTGACAATCTTAAATCGGAAGATTACTTTTACGCTCAAAAAAGGAACATGAAAAAGAAAACAGTATTAAAATTGCTTTTTATTACAAGTTGTTTGGTGGCTGTGTGTAGCCTGTTTTACAATAATGAAACAAGCACATTGGACAGTCTGGCATTTCAGAATGTTGAAGCATTGGCCCAAGGCGAAAATGATGATGATGCCCATTGCTATGGTTATGGTTCAGTCGATTGCCGAAGCTACAAAGTAAAATATAAAATATCAGGTTTAAGTTTAGAATAATCGTGAAACGTTTTGCATACGTATTATTAATAGGTATCAGTGCGATAATCTCCTGTACCGATTCCCCCGGTACTTACTACCCACGATATTCGACTTTTCCCAATGAAAAGGCAATAAGTGCGCGGGTGATCGAACTGGACACTGCCCTCTTCCGCTACCCATTCCGGGTAGTGGTCAAAGACAGTATAGCTATTGTAATGGATTTGCATAACGCAGACAATTATTTTCATGCTTTCACATATCCGAATTGGAAACATATTGTTTCTTTTGGCAAACGGGGTGAAGGACCGGAAGAAATGCTTTCGGCCGAAACATTCCAGTTCAACTCCCTCGATTCCATATATGCACTCGATGCAAACAAGATGCAGATCTCACGCTGGGCGATTTCAGCAAAAGACCATTCAGCTACAAGACAGGAAGTGATACGATTAGATAAAAATCTAATCCGTTCATTAGATTTCTGTGCCACAGACTCTTGTTTTCTGATCCCGGACTATTTAGGAGAGCACCGATATTGGCAAGTCAATTACAGTGGTAAACCTATCAGAAGCATCGGTAAAATACCTACCGAAAAAGATTTGGCTTCGGAAATCCGCCCAGCATTAGCACAGGCATGGCGTAGTTTTATCGATTACAACCCGCACAATGGCATATTGGCAATGGTCACCCAATTAGGGGAATCCATCGAAATATACAATACCAAAGAGAATACCCATACCGTATTATACGGTCCGAACGGCGAACCCCGGTTTAAAAGCATCAAAGGTGAAGGCTTCCCGACCGGAATTATGGGATTCAGCGATATTGTTATCACTGACAAATATATCTATAGCGTATTCCAAGGAATCCGGTTTAAAGACAAATTAGCCTCTTATCAACGGGGCGAAAAGCCGGAGGACGGAGGGCGTTATATATATGTATTCGACCTGAAAGGAAATCCCATACAAAAATACACCTTAGACAAACCCATATACGGAATCGATATAAACGAAAAAACAAAGACGGTCATCGCCACATGTGTAGAAAGCGACGAGCCGATCATGGAATTTAAAATATAACAATAGATGAAACCACTGTTATACATATTATCTATATTCTTTTTGTTAACCTCTTGCAAAGAAGACAAAAAAGAGCAATTTGCCCGTTTAGTTCAGGAATGGCAGGGAAAAGAGATCGTGTTTCCGCAGGATATGGCTTTCACCCGTTTCGTCACTGAGCAGGTGGAATACCGGATACCCGATACAGAATATAAAGTGCTGATTTATGTCGATTCAACAGGTTGTACCAGTTGCAAATTACAACTGCCGAAATGGAAAGAATTGATCGCCCATGTCGATTCGGCAACAAACAGCAACATCCCGTTCATTTTCGTCTTCCAGTCGAAAGATGATAAAGAATTGCGATATATCCTGAAACGCGACAACTTTAACCGTCCGGTCTGTATCGACCGGGACAGTCAGTTGGACAAATTGAACAAATTTCCGCAAGACATCACATTCCAAACCTTCCTGCTTGACCGGGACAACAAGGTGAAAGTGATCGGCAATCCGGTGCATAACTTGGCGGTCAAGGATTTGTATTTGAAACAGATGACCGGGAAAATATCACCGGGGCGCGACCGGATCAAAACGACGGCAAAAGCCATAAACAGCGAAGTAGACTTCGGCGCATTTTCGAAATCCGAAGAGAAAACGGCTGTTTTTGAAATAGAAAACACGGGAGACAATCCCCTTGTCATATTGGATATCAGTACCACTTGCGGTTGTACGACTGCAAACTATGACAAACGCCCAGCGAAGCCGGGAGAGCGGCTTCGTATTGAAGTCAGGATGACACCGAAAGACACAGGCTTTTTCGATGAAATCGTCACACTTAAATGTAACACAGCAAGTCCTGTCAAAGTAAAAATAAGAGGCCAAGTTCAGTAATTGAACGAAAGGGAGCCTGCCTGAAAAGCCTCAGAAACTACGACGGCAAGCTCCCCGAAACCCCTTAGAAAGGAGGTGTATGATGGTAATATAAACCGGACAAAACAGAATGATGCAAGTTCAGTACATCATTTGGCTATCTTGTTGCTTTAAAAGAATGAACAAAGATAGGGAATTTACTGAATCAAAAACGATAAAACAAAATACGAAAATGAAAAAGCGTATACTTGGAGCAGCACTTTTAGTAGCAATAGCAGTGGCTGCCGGCTGGAATTACAATCAGAGTAGAAATGAAGTGCCGCTGTCAGATTTAGCATTAGCTAATGCGGAAGCGTTAGCCCAAGGCGAAACAGATTGGGGAAATTGTACTTATTATGGTTGTATTGTTGATTTTAGTAGTACCTGTAATGTATATTCATCCATTTGGGGAAATTTAATAAAAGTTTGTCCAAACATGAGAGGATAAAACGTGTCGAATAAAGAAAGTGACTGAAGGAGCCTCTTCAGCACTTTCTAAAATAAATATACCATGAAATTAATCATCATATTATTATTGTTTCCCTTCGTCACATGGGGGCAAAATCTATTTCCATCCAAAGGTGTTCGCCGTACGACAACCCCTAACAATGGAAAGTTCGTAGATAGTCCGTCTTTCAATAGTGAAAGTAGAACTATCAGTAATAAAGCGACTAAAGAAAAAACCAACTACAAAATCTACACAAAGGAATACGTGGATCAAAAACATATACCAGATGAATTTGAACTGACTGAATTTGCTTATCCGAAAAAAGGAAGTACTGTGTCTTGGATCTTGACTCCGGATACATCAAATTGTCGACATGTGAAAATTTTCTCTTTTTATAGATCTGGCTCCATGTCTCTTCGAGAAAAAGTAACAACTGATTTGAACAAATATTTCGACTATAAGTTTTTCGACTATACCAAAGAGATGATTTACAATAAAGAGATTCCGTTATTGATCATATATGAGGCTGATATAGAAGATAGGATCAAACAAAAAACATTAAAATCCTTTTTGCATGACGGGAAATTGGATCCGAATGAAAAAGATCTCATCACGTCAAAGTTAAATCGTTACATAATAGTATATTATATAGCCAATTAAAAAATAAAGGTTATGAAAATTGCAAAATTTATCAGTATATGTATTTTTATTACATTTTGTTCTTGTAACAACAAAGGAGTTTATGAGAATTGCATATCTTTCAAATTGACAGATTTCTTGGATAAAGGCGAGATTAAAGGCACTGATCTTCAATTTTCTAAAGAGGTAATGCGTCCGACAGCATTACATATAGAAGATTCAATCCTTATTCTAAAAGAAGATATGGATGAACATATATTGCATATGTATAATGTTAATACAGGAGAGAAAGTTAACACATCTATTTCTTTTGGAAATGGCCCTGGAGAATTTCTTCATATACAACAAATACAATCATCTGACAGCCTATTATGGCTATCAGATGCACAAAGACCATTCATATCTGCTTATCGTAAAAAAGACATCTTATTTTCAGATACTATATCACCAACAGCAATAAAAGAAGTTATGCTGCCTGATCTTTTTGGGAATATCGTTATTTTACCCAATCACCATTTTATGACAACAGCTTATAATAGTACTCAAAAGCGTTTATCATTCTACGACTCAGAAGGCAAATTTATAGAAACAAAAGGTGAATACCCGGAATATGGAGAGATATTGACCCCTTTTGAAAAAATAGAAGGACTTTCCTGTTATGCTACCCTGTCTCCGGATAAAAATGGGATCTTCCTTTTTTATAAACAAACAGATTTAATAGAGCTATATGATATATATGGCAATTTAAAAAAAAGAATACAAGGTCCTGATTTGTTTTTTCCAGTAATCAAACAGACTATTCAAGATGAATCAGTTCATGTTAATTCTGTTTCAGGGCAATCACGAGATGCATATTTTTCACCTTTATCCATAAATGGGAGAGTATATGTTTTATACTCTGGGATCTATTTTAATCGTGAAAACCACAAATATCTAAAAGATCAACTTTTTGTATTTGACGATAAAGGAAATCCTCTACAACGATATACATTGGATTCGCCTATTTTCACCTTTACAATCAATCCTACGATAAATAAATTGTATGGATTAAGTGATAATCCTGAATTTCATGTGATAGAATATCAATTATAATTAAAGAGAAACATGGGAAAGAAAATCATCGGCGTAATCGCTTTTGCAGCGATCGCCGCCGCAGGCTGGAACTACCAGCAAAACAAAAATGAGGTTCAACTCTCTGACTTGGCATTGGAAAATGTCGAGGCTTTAGCTTGGGATGAGAATAAATCAAACTATCATTTGTTTCCATGTCCATCAAGTTCCGGAAATGAATGCCGTTTTAAAGACAGTGAACGTCCTGAATGTTATGGTCCAACGTATTGTAGATAACCATGTACAAATTACTATTTCATTATTTATGCATAATTTGCATTAGTATATCTTGCTCTCAGAGAAGAGAAAATATAAAGACCGTTGATAATGACTTAGTTGAAATACAGAAGGAGGAACTTTTTTTCCCTCCTTCTGACGTATTACAACTAAAGTCCTATTATTTGTCTTCTTCGGTACAAGTAGGTGCTAAACATATATTGATTGGATATAACCATAAGGAACATGCTTTGGATTGTATCGATCTTCTGGAGAAAAAAATCATTCAAATTCCGTTACAAACAAGTGGTCCTAACGCCATAACTCGTTTAACTGGAATTTTTGCATATCAAAAAGACTCCATTTGGGTTGCTGATGAATCGGAATCCGTATTCCTGATTGATCCGAAAGGGAATGTGTTGAAACGTATTCAAATCCGTAATTCTTTGCAAGAAGACGAGGAATTGATCATAAATACGAATCATGCTATGTCTACAATTCGTTTGTATTACAATGCCCTGCACCAGTCGCTGCTATGCACGGTAAAAGATAGGTCTGTTTCGCCACCCCGATTCAAAGTAAAAGAAATTTTCCTCGAAGAAAACCAAAAGGTAAAAACTTTCAATTTATCTCCATCTATTGCGGAACCAGACATAAGCAAAGGGTATGCGAACATGAGTGAACCGAATGTCAACTTTCGGGATGATTACATTTTATATAATTATCCGATAGAATCACATCTCTACAAGATCGATTTGAACACAGGATCTGGAAAAATGTACAAAGCTGATAGCGATTACACTTCCAATAAAGCTCAAAAGTGTAAATCCAAAACAGATTATACAGAATGGCAAAGACACGGATTTGAAAATCCTCATTTTTTTGATATCATGTATCTTCCGACATGTGATATGTATGCCCGTTTGCATGTGGATGCCATTGATTTCGGTAAAAACGAAAACCTGGAATTATTATCCAGAGAACGGGATTTTTATTTATGTCTGTTTGATAATGAGCTTAATAAAATAAAAGAAATCAAACTGCCCATAAACACATTCAATCCTTATACAGGCTGGTGTCAGCTTCATGATGGAATCCTTTTTTTTGTAGATAAAATTACAGATCAAGAGATTTCCGAAGATTTAGAAGTGCATATCTTTCATCCTGTCATGATAAAGAATGATTGAAATATAGTTTCTCCCCTAAAACAATGAATATGAGATTGCAATATAAAACAACTACAAAATATCTGTTTTTTTCGTTGTCTTTCTACTTGATGCTTTTTGCTTGCGGCTTACAAATAACCGATGTGGAATACGCTCTGCGGGAAGCCGGAGAAAACAGAGGGGAGCTTGAAGCGGTTTTGTCGCACTACGCAAAACTGGATGATCGGCAGAAACTGGAAGCAGCCCAATACCTGATTCGATACATGCCTTACCATACTTCTTATGATAAAGGCATTGAGGACTATTATCACGCCATTGATTCTGTCGTTGCTTTATCAGAAGACAAACTTGAACAAGAAAAACATATCGAATCGCTTCGTCTTAGATTTGAAAGTAAATATAAACAGAAACGGGATATAGAGGTTATCACTTCGGAGTTTCTTATTCAGTCAATCGATGAAGCTTTCAAACAATGGAGAGAATGCGAATGGGCCGAACATCTGGATTTCGAACAATTTTGTGAATATCTATTACCTTATAAATGTTTTGAAGGGCAGCCGCTTACCGAATGGAGGAATGCCTATTACGATATTTGTAAAGGAGATATTGATCTGGCATATTTGTGTGACGAGTATAAACGAAATCCAATTTTTGCAGCAACAGAAGTGAATAACCAAATGAAAAACACACCTCAAAGTTTTGGATTATTAAAGACACTTCCGATTTATGATCCTGATATCATACTGAAACTTCCTTTTTCTAATTGTGCCACGTATTGTTTAGGGGCTGTCTTAATCATGCGTAGTAAAGGAATTCCTGTCGCTTATGATTTTACGCCCAATTGGTCTACAGGTAATAATGGACATTCTTGGAATACAGTTTATACAACGCGTTTTGGAAACTTGGAGTTTGCGCCCCATACGACAGATCCGGGCACAGTTCATTATCCATATTTGAAAGTCCCTAAGATTTTCCGCAATGTGTACAAACCCAATGAAGAGTATCTGAAAATCGCAACTGAGAAATATATCCCACCCAAACTCAGGAATATGTTTATACGAGATGTTACCGCTGAATATATGCCTACGATTGACATACGTATTTCGTTGCAGGAATCATTGAAGAGTGGACAATCTCCATTTATAGCCATCTATGATGGAAATAATTGGACTCCTGTCTATTGGGGGAAAATAGCTGGTAGTCATGTGGTTTTCGAAAGAATGGGACTGAATACCTGTTATATCGCCTTGGCGTATGACTCTAATGGCAATGCTATTCCGATCAGCAAACCGTTTTTGGCTTCTGCTTCGAAGCATATCCAATTTATAGAACCAGACACTTCAGCTTTTCGTACGATCAGATTGAATCGAAAATATCCTTTGGGAGACAATGTATTTTCTATTAGAAAAAAAATAACAGGAGGTATTATCGAAACTTCTGAAAACAGGGAATTTGATCATACAAAGAAAATAGCGGAATTACCTCAAGGGAATTTAACAAATGGCACAGTGTTTCTTGATAAAAATGCCGAATATCGATATTGGCGTTTTACATCTTCTGATACAAGTCAGTGTGACATGGCTGAAATTTATTTCTATGATGAACATGATTCGATCATTCAAGGCAACATTATCAAACGTACAAATTCGATTTTTGATAAAAGCAACAACGCAGCTAATATAGCAGATGGTGATCAATTGACAAATTTCAGTGCCAAAGGAGAAGATTGGGTCGGTTTTGATTTTTGCCGGCCAGTAAATATATCCAAAATTTCGTATATTCGTCGTTGTGATGGAAATTCTATTCAGCCAGGATTGGAGTATTCTTTATATTATTGGGATAATAATAATTGGCAACTTATCAATACCAAAATAGCGAATGATGTTTTTATCGAATTTGAAAATGTGCCTCAAAAAGCCCTTTTGGCCATTAAATGCTCGCAGGGAAAGCAACAAAGAATATTCGTTTGTGATGAAGATAATAAAATTGACTGGTATTGATTGTAGCAACCTGAATATAAAATGATATATTTTTTAATCTAAAAGATAGATTGTGAAACGATGGATTAACATATTATTGAATCTATTTCTCGCTTTGGTGGTTCTGATCGCCTTTTGGCTCTTCTCTCAAGTCTTCCTCCTCGCCTCCTTCCGCATCCCCAGCGACTCGATGGAGCCGGAACTGGTCGAAGGGGATTTCGTGGCGGTCTGGAAACCGACGCTCGGCGCACGGCTGTTCGACCTCAACGCGACGCTGCGGCTGGAACAGACCGAGATACACCGCACACCGGGATTTCGGAAAACAAAGCGGGGCGACGTGCTGGTCTTCAACTTCCCGCATCCCAACGGCTGGGACAAGATCGAGATGCATATCCTGAAATACTACATCAAACGGTGTATCGGATTGCCGGGCGACACGCTTTCCATCCGGAACGGAAGGTTCCGGATAAACGGCACGAACGAACCGCTCGGGAACATGGATTCGCAGGAACGCATCGGGCGGACGTTGCCGGGAGAGTTTCCGGACGGTGTCTATAAGGCATTCCCGTTCGACTCCGTCATCAGTTGGAACATCCGGAATTTCGGACCGCTCTATGTCCCGAAAGCCGGTGACAAGGTCGAAATGAACCGGGAAAATTATCTGTTATACCGCAAGCTGATCGCATGGGAACAAAAAGCGGAAATCAACTATAATGATTCAACCGTTTTCCTGAACGGCGAACCGATACGGGAATACCGCTTCTTGAAAAACTATTATTTCATGGCGGGTGACAAAGGCCTGAACTCGCAGGACTCGCGCTATTGGGGCTTGTTGCCGGAAGAATATATCGTCGGCAAGGCGGCATTTGTCTGGAAATCGGTCGATCCGTACACCGGCAAGCTCCGCTGGGATCGGTTCATGAAGAAAATCGAATAAAAAACGGATAAGCATGGAAATAAAATACACCGGCATGGAACTCAAATTGCATAGGCATGGAATCCGGACTGCACTGGCATCCGTTTTCGGGGCGATGCTGATCGCCACGCCGCTCGTCGGCGACAGCGCATTGGCGAACGGCATTGTGACGGGAAAAGTCTTCTGGTTCCACCTGTCGATGGCGCTGATGGCGATCGGGACGGTTGTGACGGCATGGCTTGGCGGGAGGAAAAGCATCCCGTTTGCATTGCCGGACGGATTGTTGCTCCTCTTTGCCGGGATCACGCTCGCGACATACGACCGGCAGCTCGATCCCGAACCCGAAAAACTGCTTTTCGGCGGGCAGTTGGTCGTGTTGTGGTTTCTGTTGCGCTATTTTCTTACAGAGGCTCCTTGCCTGAAGTTCTTTTTCTTATTTGTGCTGATGCTCACCGGACTGGTCGAAGCCGTCTGGGGAATGCAGCAATTGCATGGCTATGCCTATTCCAACCATTCGCTTTTCCGGCTGACGGGTTCTTTCTTTAATCCGGGGCCTTACTGCGGGTACTTAGCGGTCGTGCTGCCGGTTTGCCTGTGGACGGCGTTGCGGTTTCAAAAGGGGATGCATTATTTCGGCTGGGTATGCGCCGGAGCTATCCTGATTGTCCTGCCTGCCGGAATGAGTCGGTCGGCGTGGATGGCGGCGGTCGTGGCTTGCGGATGGGTGTACTGGACGGAACGGATCGGATGGGAGAAGACGAAAGCTGTATGTCGAAGGTATAAGAATGCTACAATTCCTTTTATTGCAATTGTGGCGATATTGGTGGGATGTACCATTGCCGGGGTTTACGGGATGAAACAAGATTCGGCGGACGGGCGATTGCTGATGTGGAAAGTGACGGGGAAAGCGATTGCCGGACAGCCGCTTGCAGGAACGGGGTTAGGCGGATTCCCGGCGGCATACGCGGAGGCGCAAGGCGGGTATTTCGCAACAGGGAACGCAACAGACCGGGAGAAACGGGTGGCGGGATGTCCCGAATATGCGTTCAACGAATACCTGCAGATCGGGCTGGAACAGGGGGTCGGAGGGTTGATCGTGTTCGTGGCATGGCTGGGGAGCATGGCGTACTATGGAATCCGGAACAGGCAGCAGGGAGCGGCCGGTGGCGTGTTGGCGTTAGCGGTGTTCGCGGTGTCGTCCTATCCGTTGCAGTTGCCGTCGTTTTGGGTGGCGTTGGTGTTTTTGGGGGCGATATGCGTGACGGAAGATGGGACGCGGACAAGATCATCTGCCCTATCCGTATCACCGGTGTGCCATATTACGATGATAAGTCTGTTGTCGCTTGCCTCCGTCTGTCTGTTCATCTTGCAGAAAGGGCAATATGAGGCATATAAACGATGGGGACGGATGCAGATGATCTACAACAACAAGCCGTATGAATCGGTTGCGGAAGATTATCACGGTTTGCATGACAAGCTGAAGCATAAACCTGAATTCTTGTTCGAAGAGGCGCAATGCCTCAGCAAGACGGGACAACACGCCGAAGCGATACGGGTATTGGAACGGGCGAAGCGGCTGAGCGGAGACCCGATGATCCGGTACATGATCGCCAAAAACCGGCAGATGCTCGGAGATTACCGGGAGGCGGAAGAAGAATTGCTTCAGGCTATCGGGATACTGCCGGAGAGATTGTATCCATATTATTTGTTAGCCAAGCTATATGCAGAGCCGGAGTTCTACCAGGTGGATAAATTGCGGGCTGCCGCCAGTGTCGTGCTGGCCAAAAAGCCGAAGGTGGAAAGTACGGCAATCCGGGAAATGCGGGAAGAAGTAAAAAAGATAATAGAAAAAAAGTAATTACGAAAGGATCGTAACTAAAATATGTTTGTATATTTGCGAAACAACTTTGATAAAAACAATAAAATATGAAATACTACAAATTGTTTGCTATACTGATTCTGGCCGGGATGATGGCTTGCTCCGGTGAAAAGAAAGAGAAAGGTTCCGAAGAAAGCGTAGAAACCGTTCTGCCGGATGAGACAAACGAGGTGACGGTGATGAAGTTGAATACTACTGATTTCAACCACGAACTGATCAGTAACGGCAAACTGTCAGCCCGAAACTTTGTCGACCTAAAATTCGAATCGGCAGAACCGATCGCCAAGATATATGTGAAGAACGGCGATCGCGTGACGAAAGGGCAAAAGCTCGCAGAACTCTCAACCTTCCGCCTTGCCAACAAGACAGCGCAAGCCAAAGATGCACTCGAACGCGCCAAACTGGAACTGCAAGACGTACTGATCGGACAGGGCTACAAACTGGAAGATTCTACAAAAGTACCGCCCGCAACCATGCAGTTAGTCAAGGTAAAAAGCGGGTATGACCAGGCACTGATCTCTTGGCAGCTTGCCAAATACGAACAACGAAACGCAGTCCTGACCGCCCCTTTCGACGGTGTCGTCGCTAACCTGTTCGCCAAACAGTTCAATACGGCTTCTACCTCCGATGTTTTCTGTTCCATTATCGATACCCGCACATTGGAAGCCGCTTTCACAGTTTTGGAAAGCGAACTGCCGCTTATCAAAACAGGCGATCGTGTAGAGGTAGCTCCTTTTGCCTTGTCCGATGTCACGGCTGACGGCCGTATATCCGAAATAAACCCGCTGGTAGACAAAGACGGGATGGTACAGGTGAAAGCTGCCGTAAACGATAAAGGTAAGTTGTTCGAAGGGATGAATGTACGAGTAAGTATCCATCGTTCGCTGGGTAAACAGTTGGTCGTTCCCAAAAGCGCTGTCGTACTCCGTTCCGGCAAACAGGTTGTATTCACATTAACGGAAGACAAAGCATACTGGAACTATGTACATACAGGTTTGGAAAATGCCGACAGCTATACGATCATTGACGGACTGAAAGAAGGGGATATCGTGATTACAAGCGGTAACATTAACCTGGCTCACGAAGCACCGGTCAAAGTAATTGACAATTGAAAATGGACAATTGACAATTCAGAAATCATAATTTATAAATCATAAATCATAGTTCTAATACATGATAAAGTTTCTACTACAACGCCCTATCGCGGTATTGATGGCTTTTACGGCTTGCTTTATCGTGGGACTGGTTACTTACTTCACCATTCCGGTGTCGTTGCTGCCTGATATTGCAATTCCGGAGATCACCGTACAGGTATCCGGCCAGAACACTTCGGCACGCGAATTGGAAAACACAGTAGTAAAAACCATCCGCCAGCAATTAATGCAGGTTGCCAGTTTACGCGACATCCACAGTGAAACACGCGACGGTGCTGCCATCATACGCCTAAACTTCGATTTCGGAACAAATACGGATCTGGCTTTTATCGAAGTCAACGAAAAGATAGACGCAGCTATGAACTACCTGCCACGTGAAGTAGAACGTCCACGGGTAATCAAAGCCAGTGCCACTGATATTCCCGTATTCTGCTTGAATCTGACATTGAAAAGCGACAGCGCTTACAGTGAAATAAACGAAGGATCGTTCCTCGACCTTTGCCAGTTTGCCGAAACGGTGATCAAACGTCGTATCGAACAGTTGCCCGAAGTGGCAATGGTAGATGTGACCGGAATTCTGAAACGGCAGTTACAGATTGTTCCGGACATGAAGTTGCTGAAAATGTCGGAGATCACACTTGACGATCTGGAGGCCGCACTGACATCTAACAATATAGAACCGGGTAGCATGACCGTACGTGACGGCTATTACGAGTACAATATCAAGTTCTCGACACTGCTGCGCACACCGGAAGATGTCGAGAATATTTATATCAGGAAAAATAACCATATTTTTCAACTGAAAGATTTGGCACGCATCTCCGTCGTGCCGGAGAAAGAGACCGGAGCTTCCCTTTCCAACGGGAAACGGGCGGTAACGCTGGCTGTAATCAAGCAGGCGGATGAAAATATGGATAACATGAAAGAGGCATTGGCAGAAGTGACGGATTACTTTGCTTCCGTCTATCCGGATATCGATTTCAGTGTCAGCCGCAACCAGACGGAATTGCTGGATTATACCATCTCGAACCTGAAACAAAACCTGTCGTTGGGTTTCCTTTTCATCTGTATCGTCGCCATCCTTTTCTTAGGGGATATCAAGAGCCCGGCAGTAATCGGGTTAAGTATGGTGGTGAGCCTGATCATCAGTTTCCTTTTTTTCTACCTCTGCAAGATGTCGCTGAATATCATCTCCATCTCCGGGTTGATCCTGGCTTTGGGTATGATGATCGACAGTTCGATCATCGTAACGGAAAACATTACCCAATACAGGACACGAGGAGACTCGCTGGAAGAGGCTTGCAATAAAGGGACGACCGAAGTAATTACTCCGATGCTGAGTTCCACTTTTACGACAATTGCCGTCTTCGTTCCGCTTGTGTTCATGAGCGGAATAGCAGGAGCGATCTTCTTTGACCAAGCCTTTGCCGTCACCGTCGGTCTGATGGTTTCCTATTTCACGGGAATCATGCTGCTGCCGGTACTCTACAAACTGGTATACAGTATTCCGGACATCAAACATAAGGATTTCAATATGCGAATCAACAATCTGGTAAAAGAGCATACATTGGACCGCTTCTATGATACCGGAGTGGATTTTGTGTTCCGTCACAAAACGGCAAGCCTGATTTTCATTGCCATTACGCTCCCGCTTTGCGCCTTTCTGTTCTACGAAATACCGAAAAGCCGTATGCCGGAGATAGACCAGAACGAACTGATCGCTCATGTGGAATGGAACGAAAACATCCATATCGATGAAAACCAGAGCCGTGTCAGCCAGTTATTCGCCTCTATCGACAATCAGGTACAAGAACACACGGCCTATGTCGGGCAGCAGCAATTCCTGTTGAACCGGGATCGCGAGATGTCGGTTTCTGAAAGCGAGTTATATTTTAAGACGGAGAAACCAACCGGAATCGCTCCTTTGCAAAAATCGGTGGAAAAATGGATCAAAACGCATTACCCGATGGCAGTGATATCCTTCTCGCCTCCCGAAACAGTATTTGAAAAGCTGTTTGTGACAGGTGAAGCCGACATTGTCGCCGAATTGCACACCCGCAATAAATCTGAAGCACCGGAAGCCTCCGTCTTGAATAAAATAGAACAGCAAATCGAGGCGAAAACAGGACATACTCCTGTCGGTATCACCTTCGACAATCAGTTAAATATCACAATAGACAGACAGAAACTTCTGCTTTATAACGTCGACTACAACGAAGTGTACCGGTTGCTGAAAACGGCATTCAAAGAGAATGAAGTAGCAACGCTCCGCTCCTACCAACAATATCTGCCAATCGCATTGGCCGGGGAAGAACAAACGGTTAACGAGGTCTTACAGAAAACATTGGTAAACACTGTTCCTGACACGGAAGGCAACGTACGATATATCCCGCTGCAATCGCTGGTGCGTGTCACTCCGGGAGAGGACTTGAAAACGATCACGGCAGGAAAGAACGGAGAATACATTCCATTCAGTTTCTATGATATAGACAATGCCGAACAGTTGATGGAAAATGTAAAAAAAGAAATCGATACAGACTGGGATATCGATTTTTCAGGAAGTTTCTTTTCCAACCGGCAGATGCTGAACGAGCTGGTCGTGATTTTGTTCATTTCGATCCTACTGATGTATTTCATCCTGGCAGCCCAGTTCGAAAGTTTCCTGCAGCCGCTCATCGTGCTGCTTGAAATTCCGATCGATGTAGCAGCCTCCTTGCTGGTGCTCTGGATATGCGGCCATACCATGAACCTGATGAGTGCCATCGGTATCGTCGTGACCTGCGGTATCATCATCAACGACTCCATCCTGAAACTGGATGCTATCAACGAACTCCGCAAAGAAGGGGTTCCTCTTATGGAAGCCATACATGAAGCCGGACGGCGGCGCCTGCGCCCTATCATCATGACATCATTAACGACAATATTCGGAATGGTTCCGCTGCTTTTCACATTCGATATGGGCAGCGAACTGCAAAAGCCGCTCTCCATCGCCATGATCTCGGCCATGCTGATCGGTACGGCAGTCAGCCTTTTTGTCATACCACTGATATACTGGTTCATTTATCGCAAACATGAGGTTGGTAATTTGAATGTTGAAAATTGAAAATTGGAAGTTATGGACAGGAAATTCATTTATAGATATGTCATCACGTTGTTGATGCTTGCATGCGTATTCGGAGGAAAAGCGCAGCTCACACTGACGCTGGAACGAACTATCACACTGGCGGCCGACAGTTCGCTGAACGCTTTCCGATACAAAAATATGTATCTGGCCGGCTACTGGGAATACCGGACTTACAAGGCCGGCCGTCTGCCAAGCCTTACCCTAAATCTGACGCCGGCACAATACCGCCGTTATTTTACCCAACGATATGACTCGGAGGCTGATATCGACGTATATAGAAAACAACAATCGTTTTATGCGGGCGGGCAATTGGAGATCGAACAGAATTTCGACCTCTTAGGCGGTACATTCTATTTGGATACAGACTTGGATTATATGCGCTATTTCGGCGACCAAACTTATAACCAGTTCTCATCGGTTCCGATCCGCCTCGGCTACCAGCAAGACTTATTGGGGTATAACGCTTTTAAATGGGAACGGAAAATCGAACCGTTGAAATACGAGAAGGTCAAGAAAGAACTATTATATAATGTAGAGCAAATGAGCGAGCAAGCAACGACCTATTTCTTCGCTCTGGCAATGGCACAGGTGGAATATGATCTGGCCAAGGAAAATGTCGCCACGACCGACACACTGTACCGGACAGGGCAGGAACGGCATAAGATAGCTTCTATCAGCCGAGCGGATTTGCTGACACTGAAATTGGATGCCGTAAACGCACGCAACACATTGAAAAATGCGGAAATCGCCCTAAAACGTGCCATGTTCAGCCTCGCCTCTTACTTGAACTTCGACAAGAATACAGAAATACGCCTGCGCCTCCCAAGCCGCCCGCGCAATATGGAAATCTCGGTCGACAAAGCACTCGAATTGGCACGTGCAAACAACCCGACCTTTCTGGAGTTGCGCCAGCAAATATTAGAAGCCCAGCAGCAGGTAGACAAAACCAAGAAAGAAGCGATGTTCAACGCCCAGATCAATGCCAGCGTCGGATTCAACCAAGTGTCCAAGAACATACAGGACGCCTACAAAAATCTGCAACAGCAGGAAATCGTCTCTTTGTCTGTTTCGATCCCGTTGGTAGACTGGGGCGTACGAAAAGGGAAGCATAATATTGCCAAGAACAACCTGCTTGTCACCGAAACATCCGCCAAACAAAAAGAATTGACAGTAGAAGAAGACGTGATTATGACAGTCGGCGACTTCAATATCCAGCAAGCCCTGATTGGAAGTGCCGAAGAAGCGGTAGACCTGGCAGAAACAGCCTACAGCGAAACCAAGCAACGCTTCATGATCGGAAAAGCGGATATCAACAGTCTTACTCTGTCGCTGAACCGCCAACAGGAAGCGCAGCGGAACTATATTTCGGCTTTACAGAACTACTGGCTGAGCTATTATAAGATCCGAAAACTGACGTTGCACGATTTCGAAACGGGAGTTTCCCTTTCGAACGAGTTCGAATATAAATACGGATTGTAACAAAAAATGAATAATGAGTGCATCTCCTAAAATATCCTCTTTCACCATCATTGTCACCTTCCTTTGCGTGGCACTGGCAGGGATTGCCTTTATACCGCTGCTGCCGATCAAGCTGTCGCCGTCACGCACGCTGCCACAGTTGACTATCAGCTATAACATGCCGGGCAATTCGGCACGCGTGATAGAGATGGAAGTGACCTCGCGGCTCGAAGCGATGTTGGCACGCATCAAGGGGATCAAGGAGATCAATTCCACGTCCGGCAACGGATGGGGATATGTCACGCTCGAGCTGGACAAGCATACCAATATCGATGCCGCCCGTTTCGAAGCGTCTACCATCATCCGACAGACATGGCCCAGCCTACCGGACGGACTGAGCTATCCAGTCCTGGAAATGAGCCGGCCGAACGACAAGGAAGTACGGCCTTTCATGAGCTACACACTGAATGCGGCAGCCACACCCATATTCATACAACGCTTTGCCGAAGACCAGATAAAACCTCGCCTAAGCGGGATTCCCGGCATCTACCGCATCGATGTCAGCGGTGCCACCCCGATGGAATGGCGACTGGAATATGATAGCCGTCAGCTGGCAACGTTAGGTATCAGCATCCCGGATATACAGAAAGCGATCAGCCAGTATTATCAAAAAGAATTCTTAGGAACCGGAAACGTGGAAACCCAGTTGGCGACTTCGTGCAAAGAAGGACAAAGTAGCCAGTGGATACGTCTCGCTTTGGTTCCTGAAAACGAAACAGACGGATTCAACCCATCGCTTATAACCGTCCTGAACAAAGACGGCAAGCTGATCCGCCTGGACCAACTGCTAAAAGTCACCCGTCAGGAAGAGGCTCCACAGAGTTATTACCGTATCAACGGCTTGAATTCCATCTATCTGTCCATCCGCGCCGAGGAGACGGCGAACCAGCTGGAACTTGCCAAACGGGTAAGAGCCGAAATGGAACATATCCGTACCTTGCTTCCACCCGGTTATGAAATACATACCAGCTATGACGCGACCGAATTCATTCAGGACGAACTGAACAAGATTTATGTCCGTACGGGGCTCACCGTCCTGATCCTACTGATGTTTGTCTTGCTGATCACACGCGAGATAAAATATCTGTTACTGATCATCATCAGCCTTTCGATCAACCTCAGTATTGCTGTCATCCTTTATTATCTGTCAGGACTGGAAATGCAGCTTTATTCGTTGGCAGGCGTCACAATCTCACTCAGCCTGGTGATCGACAACACGATCGTCATGACGGAACATATCCGGAACCGACATAACCGAAAGGCAATCCTATCCATATTGGCAGCCACTTTGACAACGATAGGTGCACTGGTCATTATCTTTTTCTTAGATGAAAAGATACGCCTCAATCTGCAGGATTTTGCGGCTGTCGTCATCATCAATTTAGGAGTCTCCCTATTGATCGCGCTTTTCCTGGTTCCCGCCCTAATCGATAAGATGAACCTGGAATGGAAAAAAAGCGGAAAAAAGAACATATCCGGAGAAGAGACCGAGTATACATGGAAAAGCCGGATCAGAAAAAGAACGAACCGCATTCTCAAACGTTTCCCTGTCTACTACAACCGGTACTATCAATGTCAGATCGATTTCCTTTGCGGATGGAAGAAATTGGCATGTTTCATTTTACTGTTAGCATTCGGCATCCCGGTTTTCCTGTTACCGGAAAAAATCGAATACGACACGAAAGACAAAAAGAAGGTCTACACGGCAACAGACACCCTGCTAATCGATACATATAATAAATTCGCCTCCAACGAGACGTACAAGGAGAAGATCAAACCCATCGTCGATAAGGCGTTGGGCGGGACCCTACGCCTGTTCGTACAAAAAGTTTATGAAGGAAGTTACTTCACCCGCAACGAAGAAACGGTCCTGTCTGTCAGCGCATCGCTCCCGAACGGGACGACCTTGCCACAAATGAATACCTTGATGAGCCGGATGGAAGCCTATCTCAGCACCTTCAAAGAAATACGACAGTTCCAAACAAACGTCTACAGCGCACGCCAGGCCGGTATCCGCATCTATTTTACGAAAGAGAGTGAACGGAGCGGTTTCCCGTACACATTGAAAAGCAAAATCATCAGCAAAGCTCTTGAATTGGGGGGGGGGAGCTGGCAAGTCTACGGTTTGCAGGACCAGGGATTCAGTAACGATGTACGCGAAGGAGCCGGTTCTTTCCGTATCGTGATGTATGGTTACAACTACGACGAGCTGTACGAATGGGCCGAACAGCTGAAAGCCAAGTTGCTCACCCACCGCCGCATCAAGGAAGTGCTGATCAATTCAGAGTTCTCGTGGTGGAAAGACGATTACCAGGAGTTCTACTTCAACCTCAACAAAGCCCGGCTGACCCAGGAGGACATACAGCCGATCGACCTGTTCGCCTCCATCAATCCCGTTTTCGGAAAGGACATTTATACCGGGACGATCGTCGTCAACGAAGAGACAGAGAAACTGAAACTCTCCTCCCGCCAGTCACAGGAATACGATGTGTGGAGCATGCAGTATGTTCCACAAACTATTGACGGCAAGCCCTACAAGTTAGCAGAACTTGCAAGTGTCGAAAAAGGACAGATGCCGCAGAAGGTTTGCAAAGTAAACCAACAATACCGCCTCTGTCTTCAATACGAATATATCGGGGCTTCCAATCAGGGAAATAAGATACAGGAACGCGACCTGAAGGAAATCAATGCCATACTGCCGATGGGTTATACCGCCAAGTCGGAAAGCGCTTACTGGTATTGGGACAAAAAGGACAATAAACAATATCTTCTGTTATTGCTGATCATCGTCATTATCTTCTTTACCACCAGTATCCTGTTCAATTCGCTGAAACAGCCCTTGGCCGTTATCTTTGTAATACCGATCTCTTACATTGGCGTATTCCTCACGTTCTATTGGTTCAAATTGAATTTCGACCAAGGAGGATTTGCCTCCTTCGTCCTGTTGTGCGGCATAACCGTTAACGCAAGCATCTACATTTTGAATGAATACAACCAAATCCGGCAACGCAAACCGTTGATGTCGCCCTACAAGGCATATCTGAAAGCCTGGAATGCTAAGATCACGCCCATTTTCCTCACAGTCGTTTCGACCATCTTAGGCTTCATCCCATTCATGTTAGGTCCGGATAAGGAAGCGTTTTGGTTCTCGCTTGCCGCCGGCACCATCGGCGGGCTTGCCATGTCTATCTTAGGAATCTTCCTCTATTTACCTCTTTTCACATTAAAAAAACAACCCTAACCTTAACTTTCCCCTTTCAAATAAGGATTACCGTTTATCATCAAAATACTCTGTATGCCAGTCGTTTGCATATTGTCAACAAAATGTCAACTCTAACATTCACCCTCCAATAAAGCAAAATATACTTTTACGACCTCTTTAGACCTGTTCAAATCTTTCCTCTCAAAAGGAAAACACACTGGCTTCTCTTTCTGTTTAAATAGGGTATACTTGCATCGGTCCATTTCTTTGCCATCCATTTGGCAATGCCTGACAGATAAGTTGTGAGAAGGTCTCTGCCTCTCAACCCACAGAAAGCAGAGTTTTTTCACATTTTAATAAATATAATTATGAATAATTTTTTTAGTTATCTAAGATTACTTTTACTCGCAACGAGTGGAATGTTACTATTGTGTATAATCTTCGCCATGAATCCGGAATTAGCAGACGGCACGCTGTCCGGAAAAATTTGCTGGTTTCATTTCACATCTCTATTGTTAGCCGGTGGGGTTCTACTTATGGAATTCACAACAAAGAAAAGCCGTTTTATCTTTTCATTACCGGATGCCTTATTATTACTTCTGTTCGGTATCGTATTGGTTTCTTACGACAAAGACGAGAATCTTCAGCCGGAACGTTTCCTTTTCATCGCTCAGCTGGTTGCTCTCTGGTTTATGCTCAGAGGTGCTTTACAGGCGCATCAGGAATTACGACCGTTTTTCATTACGATCATCATATTTACCGGAATCGTTCCGGCCATCTGGGGGATCAGCCATACCATCAATCCTGCTCCCATCACCCATCCTGTCTTCAGGCTGCTTGAAACATCGCTGAAACCAGAGCCTTTCTATGGCTATATCGCAGTCATTTTTCCAGTCTGTCTGAACACATTACTCCGTTTTAAGAATTGCGACAAGATCGCTTTGTGGAAATCCCGTACTTTCCTGTTCTATTTCTCCATTCTCGGATCTACTTTGATTATCACCACCTTAATATTCAAAACAGACCAACCCGTATGGCTTGCAGCCCTCCTTTCCGGAATCTGGGTTTGCTGGATGAGGCTGATCGGATGGAAACAGACGAAAGAAGCCATACAGAACCACATCCAGCTGTTTGCCATCTCTTCGATTATCCTGTTTGTTGCGATCACGGCAGTCATTTTGGTCGGGAATATCCAAAAAGCCCAGGCCGGAGATCGCCGGCTTTTGATCTGGAATATCACGACCCAGGCTATCATGGAACATCCGGTAACCGGCATAGGTATAGGCGGCTTTCCAGCTACATACGCAAAGGAACAATCTGCCTATTTCGAAACCGATACCGCTTCTTCCAAAGAAAAACAAACCGCAACCTGTCCCCAGTATGCATACAACGAATATCTGCAAATAGGACTTGAGTTAGGTATTACGGGGTTGCTGTTCTTTATCTTCTGGCTCGCATTTTCCCTTTATTATGGGATCAGACACAGACAGATTGGAGCATCCGGCGGAATTCTGGCACTCGGAATCTTCGCCCTTTATTCCTATCCGCTCCAACTCCCGACCTACTGGGTTCTGCTCTTATTCCTGACCGCCATATGTGTGACCAATCCGAAGCATAACAAGCAGCGAGCACAGAGGAGTATCCCGTATATCAGTGCCATCGCCGCCATTCTTACCTGCATTCTTTTCTACGGACAGAAAGATACCTACTATACCTATAGGGAATGGAAGACGCTTCAGGAATTATATCATAATCAGGAGTACGAACAAGCAGCCAGCCGGTATGCCGGTCTGTTTGTCCAGTTATACCACCGGACAGATTTTCTATATGAGGGAGCAGAATGTTTCTATAAGACCGGACAGCACGATATTGCCATCAAATGGTTGGACAGGGCATTAAAACTAAGTGCAGCCCCCGAACTATACTATGCAATTGCAAAAAACGAAAAGGCGATCAAGCAATACCAGAAAGCGGAAAGTTACCTGCTGGAAATCAGCAGGATTTTACCGGAACAGGGATATACCTACTTCCTACTCGCCAAATTGTATACAAACCCCTCTTTTTTACATCCGGACAAATTCCATAAAGCAGCCAAGAGGTTTCTCGCCTTCCAGCCCAGTACACAAAACAACATAACGAAGGAAATGAAAGAGGAAATACTGCAAATCATCAGGAACTGGAATTTCGGCAAATAACAAATAGGAATTGAAGCATACCGATATGCCCATTCAACGGTATTGTCGTACCCCGGCATATCGGTACATTCATGTATTATTCCACAACCGGAACCAGACGCACTTTCAATGTTTCCTTCCGACCGGCTTTCACATCAACATCAAAAACAATCCGGACAGAACCGGGATTCGGAGCATCGTAGCTATGCGACGGAACATTATCGACCACAGAGAAGGCGGCAGCCGAAGGACTGTCGATAATCACATGTAATTTCTTACCTTCTTTCGTCAATTCTATCGTGTGGGAATCGAGCAGCTTAGGAGTGGCGGAGGTGACCATCGTCCACCGGACAGAAGCTGGTTGGCCGGCAGCCTGCACCTGATCCGTTACCTGCAAATACCGTTCCTTCACAAGCACAACCTCGCGTGTCGCTTTCTTCAGATTACTACCGAACAAAGAAGTCATATCCAAGCTGGCTCCCAACCGTGCATCTTTCGTATAAGTAGCGAGAATCGGAACCGCTCCTTTTACCTGGTGCTTTTCTCCGTTTACCGTCAACGTATTATGCACAAAGTTATTATAGCGGAAGACATCCCAACGTTGCCCGTCCTGATCACCGTTCCACAGTCGTACGCCTTCCTTTTCCAGAGAATAATACTCCTGCATACCCAAATCCTGTGCCCAACGAACTCCCTGAGCTTCGAACACAAATGATCCGGCATCCATATGAGCATGGTTGGCCGAAGCCGTTCCTCCTTTTATCCCGACATAAAAACCTTCTCCCTTATCCCATCCGGTACGGATCAGAGCTACAGGCACTTTTCCATGTCCGGTCCAGATTTTCGAGACAGGAGGCGTCACTTCCTTCATATCGAAGCGGGAACCATAGATCAAGATAATCGGCAGGAAACGCTCTTCTTCCGCAGTAAAATGCGTATCCTCGCGTGTCAGGAATATTTTTTCGTTCCAGAGCAAGGAAGGATCGCCTAATTTGGATGCATACCAGAACATGGCCGGAAAAGATTGAGTCGTTTCGCGTGCATCACTGAAATTGAAGGCAAGACCGGTCGTTCCCGCCATATACTGCATGAACCGGGCCGAAGACATAAAGCCCTCCACCGCACTCAGTCCTCCATCCGAACCGAGAGCCGATTCCAAAGCGGCGATTAGCATCACATTGAAACTCGTCCCATATCCCCAATAATTATACCCTTCCGGATAGTTGCCGTCAGGCGCGTACACTTTCATCGACAGAGGAACAGACGACATAGCCCGTTCAATAACAGCAGCCGCTTCTTTGCTGTCCGAATCCAAAAGGGCAAGGGCTCCATATACCAGCCCGGTATTGCAAACCTGGTTCCAGTTGTTTTCTGCTTTCAGGAACCAGTTATATTGTTTGTCGTTCGACGGAGCAAAACCTTTCTGAAGAATCGATTCACGTACCACTCTCCTTGTTTCCGGAGACAGCTTATCGAACAGCCAGTCATAACCGATCGCAACCGCCATCGTCATCTCGCCGACATCCAAGAAATGAGACGGGTTCCAGTCGCCGAAAGAGCAGACGGACACCATCTCCTGCTCGGCACGCAAGCGGTATTTATCTTCGCCGGTCATCCGGTATACAAACGAAAGGTCAAAAATACGTTTCAAAGCCTCACGGGAAACGGCCAACAGACGACGTCCCTCTTTCTTATATGTTAACGTCGGACAGACCAACAGCCGGTCGGCTTCTCCGACAATCTGCTTATAGACGCGCTGCATTTCGGGGTTATCTTTCAGGCTTTCTCGTATCTGCTGCTCCTCACCCTGCTTCATCAATAAGCGGGGATGGCCACTCACTCGGTTATAATCAAAAGTCTGGGCAACAAGACGGGTGCCGGCACATAAAAGGAGACAAATAAAAATGAGATAAAGTGTCTTATTCATAATATCAGAATTATTTGAATGATTGATGGGGATAAAGATAGGAAAATAAAATTATCTTCCGGACATTTCGGTCAACTTGAAAAGTATTTTTCAGAAAGAGGGCACCAACATCTCTTGCATGTTTGAAATATAAGCCTTATCTTTGCCGAAATTTTGAAGATAGAGTTTCATGACACAGAAAGCACATAAGGATAATCCAGCGTACTTTTCCGGTTATATGTCGGACAATGAAGCTCATTTTTTTATTTTAAAGGATTATCATTTGGTTATATAGGATGCGTTAGTTATTTTTACTAACGCATTTTTTTTGCACCTTGTGATCTCGTAAGGCAATTATAACATTCTATAAAATCAATAAATTAAACAACCCAAATTACTATGTCGAAAAGTGGTATCAAAAAGGTGATTGTTCTGGGCTCGGGTGCCCTGAAGATCGGACAAGCCGGAGAATTTGACTACTCTGGTTCACAAGCACTGAAGGCGCTGAAAGAAGAAGGAATCAGCACCGTATTGCTCAATCCGAACATTGCAACCATTCAAACATCAGAAGGGGTAGCCGACAAGGTGTATTTCCTGCCGATCACTCCTTACTTTGTTGAAGAAGTGATCAAAAAAGAACAACCGGACGGTATCCTGCTGGCTTTTGGCGGACAGACTGCTTTGAACTGCGGAACCGAACTGTATACCAGCGGAACACTGGCCAAATATGGTGTAAAGGTACTGGGAACTTCGGTCGAAGCGATCATGTACACGGAAGACCGCGACCTGTTTGTAAAGAAACTTGACGAGATAGCAGTAAAAACTCCGGTTAGCCACGCTGTCGGAAACCTGGAAGATGCCGTGAAGGCAGCCTACGAGATCGGCTTCCCGGTCATGATCCGTTCCGCATACGCATTGGGCGGTATGGGTAGCGGTATCTGCAAAGACGAGGCAGAACTGCGTACGCTGGCAGAAAGCGCTTTCGCCTATTCTCCCCAGGTGTTGGTGGAAGAATCGTTGAAAGGCTGGAAGGAAATTGAATTTGAAGTAATCCGCGATAAGAACGACCACTGCTTTACGGTTGTAAGCATGGAAAATGTAGACCCGTTAGGCGTACATACGGGCGAAAGTATCGTTGTCGCTCCTACCTGTTCACTGACAGACAAAGAACTGGACCTATTGAAAGAACTTTCAATCAAGACGATCCGCCATTTAGGTATCGTCGGCGAATGTAACATCCAGTACGCATTCAACTCCGATACTTGCGATTACCGTGTGATCGAAGTAAACGCCCGCCTAAGCCGTTCTTCCGCACTTGCATCCAAAGCGAGCGGTTATCCGCTGGCATTCGTGGCTGCCAAGCTGGCATTAGGTTACAGCCTTGACGAAATCGGTGAGATGGGAACTCCCAACTCCGCTTACAAAGCACCAGAAGTAGATTACATGATCGTAAAGATCCCGCGTTGGGACTTGACTAAGTTTGTCGGTGTAAGCCGCCAGATCGGTTCGAGCATGAAATCTGTCGGCGAGATTATGTCGATCGGTAAGAGCTTCGAGGAAATCATGCAGAAAGGTCTGCGTATGATCGGACAGGGCATGCACGGTTTCGTCGGCAACAACGACGTGGAATTCGATAACCTGGACGACGCGCTGGCCAACCCGACCGACCTCCGTATCTTCGCCGTAGCCAAAGCGCTTGAAAAAGGCTACACGGTAGACCGCATCCACGAACTGTCCAAGATCACTCCGTGGTTCCTGGAAAAACTGAAAAACATCGTAGACTATACGAAAGTATTGTCTGCTTACGATAAGATCGAAGACCTGCCGGAAGATGTGCTGAAGGAAGCAAAACGCCTGGGATTCTCCGACTTCCAGATTGCCCGTTATGTTGAAAACCCGGAAGGCAACATGGAAAAGGAAAATATCCGCGTGCGCAACCTGCGTAAGAAATTAGGTATCCTGCCGAGTGTAAAACGCATCAATACGATCGCATCGGAACATCCCGAACTGACGAACTACCTGTATATGACATACGACGGCAGCCAGCACGATATCTCTTACTATCCGAACGACAAGAGCGTCGTGATTCTGGGATCGGGCGCTTACCGCATCGGTTCTTCCGTTGAGTTCGACTGGTGTTCGGTGAATGCCGCACAGACAGCCCGCAAGTTAGGCTATAAATCCATCATGATCAACTATAACCCGGAAACGGTTTCCACTGATTATGACATGTGCGACCGTCTGTACTTCGACGAGCTTTCGTTCGAACGCGTGCTCGATGTCATGGACTTAGAACTGCCGAAGGGCGTAATCGTCTCCGTAGGTGGACAGATACCGAACAACCTGGCCATGAAGCTGTACCGCCAGAACGTACCTGTATTGGGTACTTCACCACTGTCGATCGACCGTGCCGAAAACCGTCACAAATTCTCCGCAATGCTGGATACGTTAGGTATCGACCAGCCACGTTGGGCCGAGTTGACCAGCATGGAAGAGATCGACGCCTTTATCGCAAAGGTCGGTTTCCCAATCCTGATCCGTCCGTCTTACGTGCTTTCCGGCGCAGCCATGAACGTATGCCACAGTAAGGAGCAGATGATCGAATTCCTGAACTTGGCAGCCAAGGTTTCCAAAGAATATCCGGTAGTTGTTTCCGAATTCCTGCAAGGGGCGAAAGAGATAGAATTCGACGCAGTAGCCATGAATGGCGAAGTGGTCGAGTACGCCATCTCCGAACATATCGAGTTTGCCGGTGTCCACTCCGGTGACGCGACATTGGTATTCCCGGCACAGAAGATCTACTTCGAAACAGCCCGCCGTATCAAGAAGGTCAGCAAAATGATCGCCAAAGAGTTGAACATCAGCGGACCGTTCAACATCCAGTTCCTGGCCAAGAACAACGATGTGAAGGTTATCGAATGTAACCTGCGTGCATCCCGCAGTTTCCCGTTCGTATCAAAAGTCCTGAAACGCAACTTTATCGAAACGGCAACCCGCATCATGCTTGACGCTCCTTACACCAAACCGGACAAGAGTGCATTCGACATCGACTGGATCGGTGTGAAGGCTTCGCAGTTCTCATTCGCCCGTCTGCATAAGGCCGACCCTGTACTGGGCGTAGATATGAGCTCTACAGGTGAAGTAGGCTGCATCGGCGACGACTTCAACGAAGCATTGCTTTCTGCCATGATCGCTGTCGGAAATAGAATCCCGCAGAAGAACGTACTGGTTTCTTCCGGTGCCGCCAAGAGCAAGGCTGAACTGCTGGAACCGTGCCATATGCTGGCAGCCAAAGGTTACAACATCTACGGAACGGCTGGAACGGCTAAATTCTTAAATGAAAACGGCATCTCTGCGACAGCAGTTTGCTGGCCGGACGAACAGGGCGACCTGAACATCATGGATATGTTCAGCAAGCACGTGTTCGAACTGGTTGTCAACATTCCGAAAGACCACAGCAAGCGCGAGCTGACCAATGGCTATAAGATCCGTCGTGCAGCGATCGATCACAACATTCCATTGATCACCAACGCCCGCTTGGCAAGTGCTTTCATCAGCGCTTTCTGTAATATGGACGAAAAAGACATCCAGATTAAGAGCTGGCAGGAATACAAGTAAATAGGAATTTCATTATATTTGTAACCTCATTCAGGCACGGAAGTATTGGACTTCCGTGCCTATATTCATTTAGACTTATGTACAGACTGCTGACCATTCTCATTTCTTTTCTGTTCACGGCACATGCCATGCGCGCGTCAGTAGCCATTCCTTATGTATTTGTAAAAAACTATACGGTCGACGATTATAAAGCGAGCTGCCAGAACTGGGGCTTTTCGCTGACACCCGACGGTATGCTGTATGTCGCCAACAATTCCGGCCTGCTTGCTTTCGACGGCAACACATGGAAACTATATTCGCTGCCGGGACAGGAAGAGGTGACCGGCGTAACGAACTACAACGACACGATCTACACCCGCAACGAGACGATGTTGGGAAGCTGGACATACGACAAAGACGGAATCCTCCGCTACCACCCGTTGGACACGGTCCCACCAGAAATCCGCTTCACTCCACCCCCTGTTGAAATACCTTTTACTTTACCGAAAGAAATACAGGATGCACAGCCGAGTGCCTTCGCTACCAACGGAACGCTCTTTTTCATCGGAACCCTCACACAAGGATTATATATCACAGACTCCGACGGTACGATCCTGCAACACCTGTCTTTACAGAACCAACTACAAGACAATATCGTCCGCTTTATCTGCGTACAGGACAACCGGCAAATCTGGGTGGCGCTCGACAACGGATTATCACAAATCTCTTTCGATCCTCCGATCACTTTGTTAGGAAAAAGAAGCGAGATCGGCAAACTGGTGAATGCCGGACTAGATGGCGAAGAGTTGTATATCCAAACCAACCTCGGCTATTTCAAGCGCTCATTGGGAGCCACAAGCCCTTTCATCGCCGTAAGCAAAGCCGAAGCGCAACCTTGCTTTAGGATCGAAAAAGACCCCGCTCCGACCGTTAAGAAATTATTTAGGGACACGGAAGCAGTGGGCGTATTTGCCGATGCCGAACATGTTTATCCGGCCGGTGACAACCTCTACTGGCTTTCCATCGAAAACGAAGCCGGACTGTTTCACGTAGCGGACGGCATCGGAACATTGAAATGCCGCCTGCTCTTCGACAATTACAATATGAACCTCGTGACGAGAGGCAAACGGATCATCCCTTTGAACGACTCCCTGGTCTTGGTCTCTGCCATGCAAGGGACTTTATTGGTCAATATCCGGGAACTGATCGGCAATAGCCTGGGCAGCACTCCCCTGAAAATTTCGGGACTCGAATACGTCGATGCTTCCGGTATCCATCACTTGCCGATCAACACGCAACGCATTTCTCTCCCGCACAACTTCCAGGAGTTCAATGTCTGGGCAGGCACCACGATATTCACCTCCAACCACCAGATCAGCTACAAGATCGAAGGCGTATCTTCAGACTGGTCAGCTTGGCAACACGACGGGAAAATCACTTTCCTGCAATTGCCGGAAGGGAGGTATGAATTGAAAGTCCGCAAATACGTCATCAAGGGTCCCTATCCCGAACTCACACTGCCCATCGAAGTCCGCCCTCCCTGGTATAATACCGTATGGGCATGGCTGGTCTATATCACACTCGTCTGGTTTCTCGTACAGGCCGTGCTCCGCTACAACCTGAAGAACCTACATAAGGAAGAACAGGAAAAAGCCGAAGCCGAACGGCAAGCCGAGCAACAGCAGATGCAGGTCATAAAAAACCGGATGCTCGAAGCCGAACTGCAAAACAAGAACAACGAACTGACACTTCAGACAACAGCCCTCGTCAAACGCAACCAAGCCATCCAAAGCCTGTTGGAAGAACTGGAAAAACAAAAAGAAACGCTAGGCGAACGTTATCCGAACAAACTCTACATCCGCATGAAGACGCTGATGGAAGAGACTTTGAACAACCAGGCGGACTGGGTACTGTTCGAAAGCTATTTCAACAGCACGCACCAAAATTTCATGGACCGCCTCAGACAGCGATACAGCGATCTCACGACAGGCGATCTCCGCATCTGTTGCTTGCTCCGCATGAATCTCTCCACAAAGGAAATAGCATCCCTCATGAACGTATCCGTACGGGCAATAGAGCTGCGCCGATACCGTCTAAGGAAGCGTTTGGAGCTGGAAGGAGATACGAATCTCGTCGATTTCCTAATGAATTTCTGAAAATATTTTCTCAGATTTTTACATCTTATATACTATTACATATCAGATAATTAAATGCATCATAAAAAGATATGAGAAAGTAATGTTGTAGTATTTCTTTCCACTCAAAGCACTTGCGCAAGCCATGTAGTAGTCCTTTCTTTGTACGCTCCTACGGATTATCCTTTCTTTGCGATCAAAATCTAATTTTCATACATGATGAAACACGAACTGGAAGATCAATTAAAGGCGTTCGAGAAGAAAGGTATCGACCGCCGCCACTTTTTCAAACTGATGGCAATGGCCGGTTTACTGACTGCTGCAAGTACCCAAAAGGCAAAAGCATTTTCAAGCAAAGCCAAAGGTAAAATTGTAATTATCGGCGGAGGTGCTGCCGGTATCAGTATGGCTGCCCGTTTAAAGAGTTGGCTGGACAAGCCGGATATCACTTTGATCGATCCCAGTGACCGTCAGTTTTATCAGCCGGGGTTCACCTTAATCGCATCGGGTGTATATCAACCGGATGACGTCTGGAGAAAGCAGGAGGACTGCATACCCAATGACATCAAATGGATTAAAGATTCTGTTGCTGACGTCGATCCCGTATGGAATCAGGTAACGACCAAAAATAACGGAAAGATCGCCTACGACTTCCTGGTCCTGACTCCCGGAATCCAAATCAACTGGGAAAAGGTAGAAGGTATCACGCAAGCGACACTTGGACAAGGGAACGCCCACAGCATCTATGATTTCGAAGGTGCACAAAAGACTTGGAAAGCCATACAGGAATTCTCCAAGACGGGTGGACGTGGAATCTACACTGATACTTATACCAAGCACAAATGCGGAGGTGCTCCCAAGAAAATCTGCTTGTTGACAGAACACTATACCCGCAAACAGGGTACACGCGAAACGGTGGATCTGAATTTTTACACAGCATCCAAAGAGCTGTATGATGTCCCGTTTTTCACTCCCCGCTTGTTGGAAATCTACAAAGAGCGTAACATTCCTATCAACCTGAATGTACGAGTGAAAGGTGTGGATACGGCTGCCAAACAGGTTCATTTCGAGAAGATCGAAACAGTGGGCGATCAGAAAGTCTACACTCCGTTTGTAGAAGATTATGATTTTCTGCATTTCACGCCGCCGATGTCGGCCCCCGATTTTGTAAGAGAAGCCGGACTGGGCTGGACGGAAGGTAAACTGGCTGCCGATGCCTGGGTTATGGTAGACAAAGAGACACTGGTACACAAAACATATCCGAATATCGTTTCCCTAGGAGACGTAGCCGGAATCCCGACCAGCAAAACATCCGCTGCAATCCGCAAGCAAGTGCCGATCGCAGCCAAGAACCTGATCTCGCTGATGGAAGGCAAAGAACCGGCAGAGAAATACGACGGATATGCCGCCTGCCCGATCGTGACGGACTACGGGCATGTTCTCTTGTGTGAGTTCAACTATAAGAAAGAGGCGCAAAACTCGTTCCCGTTCACGTTGCTGGACACATCGAAAGAGCAATGGGCCGCATGGCTGTTGAAGGTTTATTTCCTGAAACCCATGTACTTCTACGGAATGTTGAACGGCTGGGCATGATAACTTAAAACAACTCCCTATAATAAAAATGCCAAACTGAAAATCCCCCGGCTCGCTTGTAAGAGTACGGGGGGATTTTATTTCCTTCCGGTTCTATCTCTTATGCTTGACCAACATCAACACGGGATTCGACTCTTCGTCCAAACCGGCCGCAATCTCTTTCAACCCGCCTTTCAACTCACCTTTCCCGTAGGCCTCGACCAGCCGGTCGGCAGAAAGAATCTCATAGGCGGCCACTTCCTCGTTTCCGAGACGGGATATCAAGTCCACCCTTTTCCGGGTCGTATAATCAGCATTGAGCACTATCGGTTTGAATACAACCTTTTCACGGCTGTCGTACATCAAATCCGTAGTCGGGAAACCCCTTCCTTTTTCAAAATTAAACTCTTTTCCAATGGTTTGCATGAAACAATAACGACCAGTGTTCACCCCCATCGTAAGGAACATATCCGGATTTTCCGCCGGCTTTTTTACGATGAACGGGATTAATTTGTCTTTTCCGGGAATATAGCGATACACCGTATCGGAAGAGGTATCGGCAAGCAGCCAGTTTCCCTGGTCAGGCGTGATAGAGCGAACGGAAGCGACAGCAACCATATCCCCCTTTTGAACAAACGGAGCCTTGATAATGTCAAAAGGAAGCGGAATTGCCCGGGTGACACTTCCGTCCTGCTTCGATATGAGTGCATGGTAAAACTCCTTATCCCTTTTCTGCCCGTCCTTATAAGAAGCAGACATATCGTAGCAGATCAGATTGTCGGCGTCATAATTGAACACATCCAGATACTGCGCGCCCTCGGCATGCTGGAAACTCCGCTTGAAATTCCCTTGCAAGTCATAGACAAATATCTTCTTGTTCGAAGCACTATTGACAAACATCTCGTCTTTTTCCTCATCCAGGATGATCCCGTTGATAAAAGCATACTCCTCGGCTCCCTGTCCCTTCCGATTGATTTTCCTGACCGCCTTGCCTGTCTTTCTGTCAAAAACGAAGATATTGCCATCGTTGAGCAGATTCGTCACCAGCACGAACCGCTTTCCTATCGCCTTGACACTGCCTTGGGTGATAAACTCGTCGTTCGTTTCCAACGGGATGTATTCCACATCCAAAAAGTCTTGAACAACCCATTCCTTTTCCGGATAATCGGCTTTTACATCAAGAGTCATAAGTGCCTCGACCGTTTCCTGCTGCTTACAGCCGAACATTCCCATGAGAGATAAGAGGGTAAGCGTCCCAATCGTTATTCTTTTTTTCATTGCAAATTGAAATTATATTTCATTATTCATTTGTTGGTGACACTTTGCACCGCTACTTCCTTCCTTTTGTCTTGATTGCATGCCACGACAAGAATCAAAACGACAAGGAAGGTTCCATATTGAACTATCTTATTCAGACTCAATCACAATCTATACGCACAAATGTAATCATTAATTGTGGAATATGGTCTGACACATACTTCTTTTATCAACGACTTCATTACAAAAAACGAATACCTGATGGACCTTAACTGTACCTGTGTTTTAATAATTACCGCCACTCCGATTTCACCAAGGCAAACAAACGGTGCAGTCAATGTCTCAATATAAACCATTCATTGCAAGCAGATTACAGAGGTTTTTCGTTCATTGCGTTTCAATCCTACATCTTAGAATAAATATATTAATAATATATATATATATAAACTCATTTCCTTGTGCCCTTTTAAACCGGCATAGAAAAAGACACGACAGGAACGAGAAAAATCCCTTCTTTCGCATCCGGAAGTCCGGTCTTTTACCTCCCGAACTTCTTGGTTTGACACGTCAAAGTCCCTTGTTTCGTACACAGAAGTCCCTTGTTTCAAGGCTCACCTTGATATTGCACGATCATCCTCACCTGCAGCTCCGGGTTTGCCCCCCATCCAGCTGGACAACCGTTATCCAACTGATGCCGGCATCGAATCCGGACCGTAAAGGGCCGTCTATACCTGCTACCCGTAACGCCTGACGTCGAATTCATTCCTCCTCCTCATCCCCATCGTTTCATTGCCCTATAAAGATAAGCAATAAATGCTGATATTCAAAATATAATAACATCTATTTCCTACCTCTTCCTACCTGTTTCTGCACCGATCTTCGCCGATCTTCCCGAAACGGTATTCCTGCCTGTAGCGGGGCCTTATCTTCGTACTGTCATCGATAATGAAAAAAAATCCTTCACCTACACAATCCACTATGCAACAAACATATAGATTATTCTCCACAAACTTTCGTTGCCGGTTAGTCCTGCATCTTCCGATAGTAACGCGGACTGTAGCCGGGCAGCAATTCCGGATGGAACACCCAGATCAGGTCTTTCAGCAGGTAATCGGGATGCAAAGGAAATTCCTCATAATAAGGGACAAGTCCCGTATTGCAGGAATAAATCCGGCGGTTCTTAAAGGCATCGAAGTTCTCGTACGGCGCGTATTCGGCACGCAGGTCACCGTAGGTCATGTCTTCGGACTGGTTATACTTAATCAGCCACATATCGGCATGGATAGCCCGGTCGAGTACCGTCTCGAAAGCCAAAGGCGTACTTCCGGCTCCGGGGAGTTCCTTGAAAACATAATCGGCTCCGGCATCGGCATACATATTGGCGATATAGCTATCTCCCGCCGGCATAAACCAGGAAGCGCCGAACTTCTTTTCGGAGATAACGGTCGGGCGAGGCATATCGGCCGTGACCAGCTGTTTCAGATCGAGATAACTCTTTTCCGTTTGCCTGAAAATGGAATCAGCCAACGCTTCCTTACCGAACAGCATCCCGTAGAAACGAATCCATTCGGTACGTCCCAACGGCAGCGATTCCATATAATCGGCTCCCTCGATAATGGGGATTCCCAACTTCTCGACCGGCCCGTAGCCACTATTCTGGAAAGGGGAAACGATCACAAGCTCGGCGCCTTTGTCGATCATCATCTCCACATTAGGGGCGGTCGCCTCTCCCATATCGACAATCCGTCCGGCTTTCAGCCCTTCCCGGATGGCAGGGGTGTCCATATAGCGAGGCTCGCAAACGCCTATGATCCGCCCTGTCTCGCCCAACTGGTCGATAATAGCCGCATGCACGGATGTATAGACCACGACATTCTGTGCCGGAACCTGCACGACTGTCCCCTTCAGAAGGTTTTCGGGAACAGGCCGGTCACGGTCTACCAAAAGATACCGTTGCAACAGGCGCGTGCTGTCCCACGGATCACGCACTTCAACAGCCGTATAGCCGTCGAAATGATGCACGATAAAACCCTGGGCGTAGCGGATGGTGTCGGAAGAGAGGGAGTTTTCGGAATGGGAACTCTGCCTCATATTACAACTTAACGTGAGGCAGAGTAAAAGGAAAGAAGTAAGCAACTTCATTTTTATCGTTTTACAAATACAGCCTTAACAGGATTTAAACCAACTTCAAACTGGAATAACTTCTTACCACTCGCATCAAATGCATACACATCGCCATTCGTCTTATAATCGGAAGCAGTAATATAAATATAACCGGTCGTCGGATCAGCTCCGATTTTATAAGGTTTATCAATAGAGGTTCCATCTGTGATAAAGTTATCTGAAATAACCTTCTCATTTATTGCATCATAAGAAATAAATGAGATAACCTGGTTCCAGTTTGCATCATACTGTGAATAGATCATGTAAAGCTTATCGCCGACAGAAGCCATTTCTGTCGCATTCGTTTCTGTAATAGTCGTGACTTCGTCCGTCTCGCTATCGATACGTTGGAAAGTATTCGGAATAGCACCGTAATCACCCATAGAAACCAAATAAACATCTCCCTGGCTGTCTGTCACCAAGTTTACAGGATTTGTTACCACTTCAATCTTCTTCGTCTCTTGGAAAGATGCTAAATCGATAACAGATACAGTCTTATCATACCCAACCGGAGTATTATAATCCAAACCACCGGAATTCGCCACATATAATTTATTATTGGCAACTACCAATTGCTCCGGATTACGGCCAACTTTTACTTTCTGTTCGATTTCTAAAGATGCCGTATCCAAGCGGGCTACATAACCATCATACAAGGACACATATACTTTTCCTTCATTAGCTGTAAAGAAACGGGGTAATAAGGCATCGCCACTCGATTTGATCTGTTTGATAGATTTACCACTCAAGTCTGTCACTTCGATAATGCTGGAACCATAAACAGCTATATACATTTTAGAACCATATACAAGCATATCGTTAGCCGTGTCACCCAATCCTCTTTCATTCACGTTCATGAAAGTATCAACAGTCATCGTCAACGTATTCAGATTGAAACATGAAAGGCCAGCATTGTTACTCCCCATCTTTCCACTATTCAGAAAATAGATACCACCATTATCTACAGGTTCCGGCTCCTGTTCCGGGCTGTCCGGTGTGAGGTCCTGGATTTTCACACTTGCCAAAGCCTCTGATTCTCCCTGTGCATTACATGCAACCACTATAATATATGTATCGGCAGTTACACTTGTTTCAATAGCATAGCTGTTTGTTCCGACTTCAACTTCACCCAATTTCGTATCTCTACCCTTTCCATCGGCAGACAGATAAATAACATATTTAGTGATATTGGATACATTTTCCGGAGCAATCCATTTCAATGTACCTTTAATTACTCCTTCAACCTGATCCGTGTCTGTAAAAGTGACCCCAGTCACAACTTCTGTCGGAACAGTAAGCTGATTTTCATCTTCATCCTTACATCCTGTAAAGACAAAAGACATCAGTGCACATAGGACTGAAACAAAAAAAACACTTTTCTTCTTCATACTATTTCTATTTTATCTAATTAATATGTAATACTTAAACTAAATCTCCATGAACGCCCCGGCATCGGATAATACTGAATAATGTCATACGTTTTATCTGTCAGATTCAGGATATCTCCCTGCACCTTAAACATACACTTCTTCAATGCAAAACTCCGGTTTACAGAAAGACTGTGTTCGAGATATGAATCTATTTGATTTGCCTCTATATTCTGCGGAAGGGCATAACGGTCACCTGCTGCCACAAGCGTATAGGTCACATTCACCCAAGGGTTTTCCAATGATGCCGAAACAGACCCCGAATGCCGTGGGGTATAAGGTATCTGGTTCTTATAGTTTTTTTCTTCCGGGTCAGTTACATCGATCGCATCCTGGTAGCTATAAGCAGACAAGAGCAAGAGGGAAAAAGTCTTATATAAAGGTATATTGGCACTTAGATTTACATCTATCCCCTTTATTTCCACTTCTCCCATATTCATCATTTTCCAGATGTACATATTCGGAATGGCGACAATCTTATCACTTACCTTATTATAATAGCCGTCAACAGAAACACTTAACAGGCGTATAAAAGGACTTATCTCATCATTCCATGTAAACCCGATATTATATTGAGTTGCTTTTTCCGGTTTCAAATTGACATTCCCCATACGCAGATAATACAGATCCGTAAAAGTCGGGACACGGAATATATCTTTATAAGAAGCCCGAATACGAAAAGACTGTTCCTGGAACGGACGCCAGGAGATACTTACTGCCGGAGAAAGCCTTTTCTTATCTGCCGGCCTATCTCCATTCTCAACCTTGTCCGTTATATAAGTGCTCAGCAAACTGGCTGTAGCTGTCAACACCGGGCTTTTATATTGTGCGGCAAATGCGGTAAGCGAAGTCCAACGTTTGGGAGTCGGAGCATTTACGAAATTGTTTACCAAAGTATTCCGCGCGATATCCGTATTCAACGAAAAAGAGACATAAGAACAGGGCGTATACAAAATTCCTGCCGATCCGTAATATTCGTTTTGAGTATTCAGATCTTCCTGTTTGCCTCCGGAATATTTATTGCTGATATCGCGATACTTGCTGAACGAATAATTGTATTTGGCATTTGCCTGGAATTTCAAGCGATCAAACCATTCGTTCTCATAATGAAGCTGTGTAAAAAAGTCATTATCCCATACCCGTTCACGGGCATTGCTATTATAAAGAATTACCGAACCGGGAAGTCCCCGTTCCGAATCGTAATAATAAACCTTGCCATTCAATTTTCCACCCCGTCCGAAATGACCATACACATTTCCTTCCAGACGAAGAGACTGAACATCGCTGTTCTTACGGATTTCTTCTGTAACCTCCTTACCATTTATCAGTGTAAAAGGATAATCTCCTTTTGCACTCAACCAATCTGCATGCAGAGATGCGGACCACCGATTTCCTATTCTCTGCTCATAACGTACCACCGGGTTGAACAATCCGAATGAACCTCCTTTCAGTTTCACATAAGCATTATAAGATTTTTCCTTAAACAGGGGAGCCGCAGTCTTTATGCTCAACGCCCCTGCCGAAGCGTACATCCGTGCCGTCTGGAAGATGTCGTCGGCCTGACCGATCGACAGGGAGATCATATCGACATTGTCCAGTGAAAAGCGACTGATATCCTCCTGGCCGCTCTGTGCATCCGTGACCGTCACCCCGTCATAGCAGACAGCCGTATGTTTGGCACCGAGGCTGCGGACGGAAACGGTTTTCAAACCTCCTATACCTCCGTAATCCTGTACGGTCACACCGGAAAAGCGTTTTACGGCTTCCGACAAGTCCTGCACACCGAGCCGTTCGATCCCAGCCTTGTCCATCACCTGAAGCGGTGTACTCTCACGGGTGGTGGAAGGGCGTACCTTTCCTAACACCTCGACACCCGAAAGCTGGTGATAGGTCGTCGTGTCTACCTGCGCATACAAAGCGGCAAACGGAAATAGCCAGGCACATAACAGGCCCGACAATCGTTTTACAAATATATTCTGCATACCTTTTCGATTCATCAGTTCCTTTACCCGAGGAACCGGATACCGAATAATGGCAGGTTTTCTGGCTTGTTCCCCCCTTTTCAATTGATAATTGATAATGGACAATTACCAACTAACGGCAGCCTTCCCGGTGTTCAAATTGTCAATTCTCAATTGAACCACCAGTGGCAACAAGATTTGCCGGGGTTTCAGAACTTACAGCTACGGGTACAGCTCCGGACTTTCACCGGATTCCCTTTTACTAACCGTCAGCGGAAGCAAATACGGTTACACCATAATCCGATTGCAAAGGTAGAAAAAACAGATGAGTAATCCTTTTTATTTAACAAAGTAAAACATTTCATCTGTTTTTCGCCAACAAAACGGCATATCATGCTTAGAATCTTCTATCTCTATGGTTTACAAAATAAGCTATTCCTACTATTTTGGTTCATTTCAGAACTCGATTGGTTCATTTTAGAAGAGGTTGAAATTAGTTGAATATTTAACTAAGTACAAAAAGACTCAAAAAGTAATATTTCCGGTTTTCGGAAATTCATAATTCGTAATATTGCAGCTGAAGATTTGAATAGGATTAAGGAAAAAAGAGATTGTATGGGAGAAATAAAAGGTTATATCTCACAGGTTATCGGTCCGGTCGTGGACATCCATTTCGATAATGACAAGGAAGAAAAGATAACACTTCCCCGCATCCACGACGCAATGGAGATAACCCGCCCCAATGGAAAAATCCTGATTGTGGAAGTCCAGCAGCATATTGGGGAAAACACGGTCCGTACCGTAGCGATGGATACGACAGACGGACTGAAGAGAGGAATGGAAGCCATTTCGCACGGTTCGCCCATCACGATGCCGGTCGGCGACCAGGTAAAAGGGCGTTTGATGAACGTAACGGGGAATCCCATTGACGGAATGACCGAACTCGACAAGAAAGGGGCTCTTCCGATCCATCGTGAACCGCCCAAGTTCGAAGACCTGACCACCAGCCGTGAAGTCTTATACACCGGTATCAAGGTGATCGACCTGCTCGAACCTTACTCCAAAGGAGGCAAGATCGGTCTGTTCGGGGGAGCTGGCGTAGGAAAGACGGTTCTGATCATGGAGTTGATCAACAACATCGCGAAGAAGAACAACGGATTCTCCGTCTTTGCTGGTGTGGGTGAACGTACACGCGAAGGAAACGATCTGCTGCGCGAGATGATCCAATCCGGAGTCATCCGCTACGGCGAAGAATTCAAGAAAAGCATGGAGGCAGGTCATTGGGATTTGTCCAAGATCGATTATGATGAACTGGCCAAGTCGCAGGCGACACTGGTCTTCGGCCAGATGAACGAACCGCCGGGAGCCCGCTCTTCGGTAGCCCTTTCAGGACTGACGATCGCCGAGTCTTTTCGTGACCTAGCGGCAGAGGGGGAAACAAGAGACATCCTTTTCTTTATCGACAATATCTTCCGGTTCACACAGGCCGGTTCGGAAGTATCCGCCCTGCTGGGACGTATGCCGTCCGCCGTCGGTTACCAGCCGACACTGGCCACCGAGATGGGAGCCATGCAGGAACGCATCACTTCCACTAAGAAAGGTTCCATCACTTCCGTTCAGGCAGTTTATGTGCCAGCAGACGACCTGACGGACCCGGCTCCGGCAACGACCTTTACGCATCTGGATGCTACCACGGTATTGAGCCGTAAGATCACCGAACTCGGTATCTATCCGGCCGTCGACCCGCTGGAATCCACTTCGCGCATCCTGGACCCGTTGATTGTGGGCAAAGAGCATTACGAAACGGCACAGCGTGTGAAACAAATCCTCCAACGCAACAAGGAACTGCAAGACATCATCTCGATCCTCGGTATGGAAGAACTTTCCGACGAAGACCGTCTGACCGTCAACCGCGCTCGCCGTGTACAGCGTTTCCTTTCACAGCCGTTCTCCGTGGCGGAACAATTCACCGGCGTGCCGGGCGTCATGGTCTCCATCGAAGATACGATCCGAGGATTCAAGATGATCATGGACGGAGAGACGGACGATATCCCCGAACAGGCTTTCTTGAACGTAGGCACGATCGAGGACGTAATGGAAAAAGCAAAACGATTGGCAGAACAAGCAAATTAAAAATGGATATGAAATTGGAAATTGTATCACCGGACGGCATTCTTTTCGAAGGCGAAGCAGAGCGTGTTTCCTTTCCGGGCATGGTCGGTTCATTTGATATCCTCCCCCATCATGCCCCGCTAATAGCCGCCCTCCGACAGGGAGCCATCCAATATGAACACGATGGCAAAAAAGGCGAACAGGCTATCAAGAGCGGATTCGTAGAGGTTAAGGATGATTACATATCTGTTTGCATCGAATAAATAAAAGTATATACGACGACATGACTGGATGGTTAAAATTAAAGCTGATGGGATTGATTACATTTATCAATGCAGCCATCGGTGTGACGTTAGGAGGATTATTATACACGATCTGGCCGGATCATTATTTCAAATGGTATCCTTCCATTCCGATCTTTTACTGGGTGATGGCAATTGTGATGACCTATATACTTGACCGGAAGAAAAGAAAAAACGGCGATGTGACGATTACCGCTTTCATGGTAGTCCGTTTCTGCAAGTTCACCCTTGCCGTTGTTTTCCTGTGGCTTTATGCCGCACTGGTCAGAGAAAATTTGAGAATGTTCGGCTTCACCCTGATGCTTTTCTATTTTATCTATTTGGGATTGGAAACGTATACGGTTTATCTGTTCGAGAAGAAAAGAATGAAAAGAGAGAAAAAGGAAAATGATGAACAATATCAAAAATAACAGGTTGATATGGATAGTATTGCTGATGTGGCTCTGTTTTCTGGCCCCGGCTCATGCTGATTCCCAAAAGGAAGGCATCGATGTCCAGGATATTGTCTTTTCGCATATCCAAGACGCTTACACCTGGCATATTACCGAATGGAACGGAAAGGAGATCGCCATCTCTCTGCCGATATTGGTCAAAAGTGAAGAGCGTGGATGGGACATGTTCCTCTCCCACCATTTACATCACGGCCAAGCGCATCACAACTATTATATCGCTACAGAAGGCGAACACGCCGGCAAGGTGGTGGAAAAGAACAGCCGCGGAGAAGAGGTGCGTCCGGTCGACTTGTCGCTGACCAAGAATGTTTGCGGCCTGTTCCTGAGTTGCGGCATCCTGCTGTTCGTAGTTCTACGGACCGCCCATTGGTACAAGAGACATCCGAACCAGGTTCCGAGCGGGTTTACCGGCCTGATGGAAATGATTATTTCCTACATACAGGACGGCGTCATCAAGGAGTCGATCGGCAAAGAAGAGTACAGGCCGTTTTCCTCTTATCTGCTGACGGTCTTCTTCTTTATCCTGATCAACAATCTGATCGGAATCATCCCGGTCTTTCCGGGAGGGGCCAACATCACCGGCAACATTGCGGTCACGGCCGTCTTGGCGGGATGTACGTTTATCGCTGTCAACCTGTTTGCGACAAAGGAATATTGGAAAGAGATATTTTGGCCCAAAGCGCCGATCTACCTGAAACTGCCGTTACCGATCATGCCCTTTGTCGAGTTTTTCGGCGTATTCACCAAGCCGTTTGCCTTGATGATCCGTCTGTTTGCCAATATCATGGCAGGACATACGATCATCCTCGCCCTCACCTGCCTGATCTTTATCACGGTATCGATGGGGTTGTTGGTGAATTTCGGAATGACGATCGTTTCGGTGCTGTTCTGCGCGTTCATGAACTGTCTGGAATTGCTGGTGGCTTGTCTGCAAGCATATATATTCACATTATTGTCAGCCAATTATATAGGTTTGGCTAAGGTTAAAGATTAAATATATTAGGTTACTAATTTAAAGTTTAAAGCACAATGTTATCGACTATTTTATTACAAGCAGCTGCCGGAATGGGCATAGCGAAGATGGGAGCAACAATCGGAGCGGGATTTGCCGCTATCGGTGCAGGTATAGGTATCGGTCTGATCGGAAAAGGAGCTGTCGAAGCAATCGGCCGCCAGCCTTCTGCAGCGGGCGAGATCCGTACCTCGATGTTGATCATGGGAGCTCTGGTTGAAGGTGTGGCGTTGTTTGCCATCGTGGTATGTTTCCTGGCTTTGTTCCAATAAAAAGTAACAGGTTATGTCATTATTAACACCGGATTCGGGACTTCTGTTCTGGATGATCGTTTCATTCGGGATTGTCTTTGTCATCCTTTCCAAATACGGATTTCCTGTCATCATCAAGGCAGTGGAACAACGGAAAGCCTACATCGACAACTCTCTTGAAACGGCTCGCCAGGCGAATGAACAGCTTGCCAATATCCAGGCCGAAGGGGCCCGGATACTTGCCGAAGCAAAGGAAAAACAGAATGCCATCTTGAAAGAAGCATTTGCCGAAAAGGAACAAATCATCGACGAAGCTCACCGGAAAGCTGCCGCCGAAACTCGTTTGCAGGTGGAAGAGGCAGCCCGACGTATCCGCGAAGAGAAGGAGAAAGCAATCCGCGAGGTCCGTTCCGAGATTGCCGACCTTTCGATCGCCATAGCAGAGAAGGTGATGAAAGAAAAGATCAGCCGCGACAAGGAACAACAACAAATCATCGACCGGCTGTTGGATGAGGTATCGTTTTGTAAATCGTAACGTATGGATATAGGAACAATCTCTTCCCGGTATGCGAAAGCCCTTTTCTCCTTAGCGAAGGAGAAAGGACTGGAAACGCGGGTATACGATGATATGAAGATGCTGGCAGACAGCTTCTCGCTCGAACCCGGACTGCGGGTCGCCCTTGGCAATCCGATCCTCCCGGCAGAGGAAAAGCTCAAGCTGCTGACAGCGGCAGGCGGCATAGAGGTCTCCGACTTGTATGAACGTTTCATGCACCTCGTACTGGAACATAAACGGGAAAGCCTCCTGCTCTTCATGGCGCATATCTATATCCACCTGTACCGGAAAGACAAACGCATCACCCGCGTGCAGTTCAGTACCGCAGTTCCGGTAAGCGAGGAGGTGAAAGTACATCTCCAGGACAAGCTGAAGGAAGAGACAGGCAGCACCATCGAATTCTCCGGCATTGTACAACCGGAACTGATCGGCGGTTTCCGCCTGCGTATCGGGAACTACCGGATAGATGCCAGCTATGCGACACAGCTACGGGATATCCGTAGCCGGTTACTCGAAAACAGATAAAAACAGAAAGAAGTATGACAGATCAGATAAAAGTGAGTGAAGTTTCCGCCATCCTGCGCCAGCAATTGGAAGGGATCAGTACCGGTATCCGGACGGAAGAAGTAGGTACGGTGCTCCAGGTGAGCGATGGCGTAGCCCGGATTTACGGTCTCGACAATGCCGAGGCTAACGAACTCCTGCAGTTCGACAACGGGATGGAAGCGATCGTGATGAACCTGGAAGAGGACAACGTGGGAGCTGTCCTGCTGGGACCAACAGACCAGGTAAAGGAAGGCGACATCGTCAAACGCACAGGACGTATTGCCTCCATCAATGTCAGCGAAGGTATGATCGGACGTGTGATCGACCCGCTCGGAAACCCTATCGACGGAAAAGGGGAAATCACGGGAGAGACCTGCGAGATGCCACTCGAACGCAAGGCGCCGGGGGTTATCTTCCGCCAGCCCGTCAATGAACCGTTACAGACCGGTATCAAGGCTGTCGATGCGATGATCCCGATCGGACGCGGACAGCGCGAACTGATCATCGGAGACCGCCAGACCGGAAAGACCTCCATCGCCATCGACACGATCATCAAGCAACGCAGCAGCTACGAAGCCGGAAATCCGGTCTACTGCATCTATGTAGCAATCGGACAGAAGGGTTCTACCGTCGCCTCGCTTGTCAACACGTTGCAAGAAAAAGGCGCGATGGACTATACGATCGTTGTCAGCGCGACAGCATCCGATCCGGCAGCCATGCAATATTTCGCTCCTTTTGCGGGTGCCGCCATCGGTGAATATTTCCGAGACAGCGGACGTCATGCTTTAGTTGTCTACGACGACCTTTCGAAACAGGCAGTCGCCTATCGAGAGGTCTCCCTGATCCTGCGCCGTCCTTCCGGACGCGAGGCATATCCGGGAGATATCTTCTACCTGCATTCCCGTCTGCTCGAACGAGCTGCCAAGATCATCAATCAGCCCGAAGTGGCCCGGCAGATGAACGACCTGCCGGACAGCATGAAGGATAAGGTAAAAGGCGGCGGTTCCCTGACTGCCCTGCCGATCATCGAAACCCAGGCGGGTGACGTGTCAGCCTACATCCCGACGAACGTCATCTCCATTACCGACGGGCAGATCTTCCTCGAAACTGACCTCTTCAACCAAGGAAACCGTCCGGCTATCAACGTCGGTATCTCGGTATCTCGTGTAGGAGGTAACGCCCAGCTAAAAGCGATGAAGAAGGTGGCTGGAACGCTGAAGATCGACCAGGCACAGTTTCGCGAACTGGAATCATTCTCCAAATTCGGCGGAGAGATGGATGCTGTAACGGCTTTCACGATCGACAAAGGACAAAAGAACACGCAACTGCTGATACAGCCCCAATACAGCCCGATGCCTGTAGAAGAGCAGATCGCCATCCTCTACTGCGGTACACAGGGATTGCTGAAAGGAGTCCCGTTGGATAAAGTGCACGACTTCGAAAAGGAATTCCTGCACGAACTGCATACATCACACCAGCACGACGTACTGGACATCCTGAAAACCGGAACCATCAACGACGATATCCGGAAGAAACTGGAAGAAACAGCAAAACAACTGACAATGAACAATTGACAATGGACAATTACAACAAGCGACACCTAATTGTCAATTAAAAAAAGGGATTATGGCATCATTAAAAGAAATAAAAGTTCGGATCGCGTCTATCCGGAGTACGCAAAAGATCACCGCAGCCATGAAAATGGTATCTTCAGCGAAACTCCATCATACCCAGACGCAAACCGCACACACACTCCTTTATGCAAACAAACTTTCCGCCATCTTAAACGGTCTTTTAGATGCGGAATGCGATCTGGAATCACCTTACACTGAAAAGCGTGAGGTGAAACAGGTCGCTATCGCCGTTTTCTCATCCAGCAGCGGACTATGCGGCACGTTCAATGCCAACGTATGGAAAGAGCTATCTGCCCGTTTGCACGAATTAGAAGCACAACACACCGCCGTCTGCCTCTACCCCATCGGGAAAAAGATTGCCGACGAATTGCACAAGGCTGGCTATACGACTGAAGACGATTTCCTGCATTTAGGAGAGAAACCTTCGTACGAAGAGGCTGTCCGCCTCGCCGGAAAACTGATGGAGATCTTTTCTTCGGGTAAGGCCGATCGAGTGGAGCTGCTTTACCATCATTTCAAGAATATGGCCACACAGGTATTGACCCATAAAGTCTATCTGCCGGTCACCCTGCCACAGGCCTCGGTTGAAAACACCGTCCCGACAACCGATTACATCCTGGAACCGTCGCCGGAAAGCCTTCAGGCATTGCTTTTTCCGAAGCTGCTCAACTTAACGATTTACACGACATTACTCGACACAACGACATCCGAGCATGCCGCCCGCATGATGGCGATGCAAACGGCCAACGACAATGCCAACGACCTGATCCAGGAATTGACCTTGCAATATAACAAAACCCGCCAGCAGGCTATCACCAACGAGCTGTTGGATATTATGGGAGGACAGTAAAAAAACATCCGGCTATGCGCTTAAAAGACACGAAACTCCGGCGAATCACTTCGACGGAGCTTCTTACTTTAATTACTATTGAACAATATTCTAACAACGAATAACAATACTATTTATGTATAGAAAAATAAGTAGCAGCAAAGTCGCCTGACAATAAATCAATATTGCCGGAAAACTTTGTGCCACAACACAAGCAAAGTTTTTCCATCTTTTTACTATTTATGAAGTTAGAAACATTTTCGAACCATTCTCCTAACCCACGAGGAAAGAATAGCCTTTAATGAACGGCAGGTCTTCTGACTGACTCCCATCCCGAAGCCTTCCCGGTTTATAACCATAAGCCAGTGGCAAAAGTAGTTTTCAGGATGTTGAAACGGAGCTTCACAGCAGCGGGACTGTCCGGGATTTTCACCCGATTCCCTTTTAATCCGTATCATCTGATTTGATCATACGAAACCGATCCGAAGACAAAATTAGACAAAAAAAGCATAGCGTGTATCTCTTTTCCAAGTTATTTTTTCACGTTAACACTTCCTTCAGAAGTTTTCCACATTATACACGAAAAGTTGAAAAAGATATACACTTTTGGACAACATTAAAACATGATAGTCATTTAAAGTTTTCCAATTACTCAAAATTTATAATTGTATATCAGCAAATTGACATATTTTAACCACATAAAAGTTTTCCAAAAAGTTTACCATATTGTTATACTATATACTTTTGCAACTACAAAATTCACAAACCTCAATAATAAATTTATCATGATTCAGACAGTTATTAAACGTGATGGACGTATCGTTGGATTCAACGAAGAAAAGATAGCAACAGCTATCCGCAAAGCGATGTTGCACACAGAAAACGGGGAAGACCGGGAGCTGGTTCGCCAGATCACGGATCATATTTCTTTCAAAGGCGACTCGCAAATGACTGTCGAAGCCATCCAAGACGCTGTCGAGTTGGAACTGATGAACAGTAGCCGCAAAGACGTTGCACAAAAATACATAGCTTACCGTAACCAGCGCAGTATCGCCCGCAAAGCCAAGACACGCGATATGTTCCTGGAGATCATCAATATCAAATCCAACGACATCACCCGCGAGAATGCCAATATGAATGCTGACACGCCCGCCGGCATGATGATGAAGTTCTCCAGCGAAACGACCAAGCCGTTCGTCGACGATTACTTGTTGAGCGAAGAGGTCAAGGAGGCGGTAGAAAACAACTATCTGCATATCCATGATAAAGACTATTATCCGACCAAGAGCCTCACATGCGTACAACATCCGTTGGACCACATCCTGAAATACGGTTTTTCAGCCGGACATGGCGAATCACGCCCGGCAAAGCGTATCGAAACAGCCAGTATTTTAGGCTGTATCTCGCTCGAAACAGCCCAGAACGAAATGCATGGTGGTCAGGCGATCCCGGCATTCGATTTCTATCTGGCTCCTTACGTGCGCAATAGTTTTATCGAAGAAATCAAGAACCTAGAAGAACTGAACGGACAGAATTATTCACATCTCTACCAGCAGAAACTGGATGACTATGTGAATCGTCCGCTCGAAGGATTGAGTGGCGATGAACGTATCATCCAACATGCCGTCAATAAAACTGTCAGCCGCGTGCATCAATCGATGGAAGCCTTTATCCACAATATGAACACCATCCATTCTCGTGGAGGCAACCAAGTAGTATTCAGTTCCATCAATTACGGAACGGACACTTCTGCCGAAGGACGCTGTATCATTCGCGAGATATTGAAAAGCACATATCGCGGAGTCGGCAATGGCGAAACGGCCATCTTCCCGATTCAGATATGGAAAAAGAAACGCGGGGTAAGCTATCTGCCGGAAGACCGTAACTACGACCTTTACCAGCTTGCCTGCAAGGTTACAGCTCGCCGTTTCTTCCCGAACTTCCTCAACCTCGACGCGACATTCAACCAGAGCGAAGACTGGCGTGCCGATGATCCGCAACGTTATATGCACGAAGTTGCGACCATGGGATGCCGCACGCGTGTATTCGAGAACCGCTTCGGTCCGAAAACATCTATCGGCCGCGGTAACCTCTCTTTCTCGACAATCAATATCGTACGCCTCGCTATCGAATGCATGCACATTGAAAACAAGGAAGAACGGATCGCCCAATTCTTTGCCAAGCTCGACCACATGCTGGATATAACCGCCCGCCAACTACACGAGCGCATGGAATTCCAAAAAACGGCATATGCCAAACAGTTCCCGTTGCTGATGTCATCTCTTTGGCTGGGTAGCGAGAAATTGAAACCGAACGACACGATCGCACCCGTTATCAATCAGGGTACATTGGGGATCGGTTTTATCGGCCTGGCAGAATGCCTGGTCGCCCTCACCGGCAAACACCACGGCGAAGATGCGGCTTCGCAGGAGTTAGGCCTGAAGATCGTCAGCTATATCCGTAACAGGGCCAATCAGTTTTCAGAGGAATACCAGCATAATTACAGCGTACTGGCAACACCGGCCGAAGGCTTGTCGGGCAAATTTACCCGTCGTGACCGTAAGAAATTCGGTTCGTTGCCCGGTATCACGGACCGCGACTACTATACAAACTCCAACCATGTACCCGTTTATTACAAATGTAGCGCCCGCCACAAGGCAGAAGTGGAGGCTCCCTATCACGAGATGACACGCGGAGGCCATATCTTCTATGTCGAAATGGATGGAGACGCGACCCATAACCCGGAAGTGATCATGCAAGTTGTCGATATGATGGACCGTTATAATATTGGCTACGGTTCCGTCAACCACAATCGTAACCGCTGCCTCGACTGCGGCTACGAAAATGCGGAAACCCATTTGGAGAAATGTCCGAAATGCGGCAGCACCCATCTCGACAAACTACAGCGCATCACCGGTTACCTGGTCGGTACGACAGATCGCTGGAACAAAGCGAAACTGGCAGAACTGAACGACAGGGTCGTCCATAATTAAAAATTGAAGATTGCGAGAGATATAAACAGTTATATTATAAACCAAGAATTGAAGCTTATAAGTCAAGCATTTTATTTTTCAATTCTTAATTTTCAAATTCCAAAGTGCTTTCCATCATTGATATCATAGAAGATACAACTGTCGACGGTCCGGGATTCCGGACCGCGATCTATGCGGCAGGTTGTCCGAACGCTTGTCCTGGCTGTCATAATCCCGAATCGTGGGACATAAAAAAGGGGAAACAAATATCGACGGAAGAGATTCTAACGAAGGTCTTGGCAGACGACTTTGCCAACGTGACCTTCAGCGGCGGCGACCCCATGTTCCAACCGGAAGGTTTCACCAAGCTGGCACAGGCGATCAAAGAAAAAAGCCGGAAAAACATCTGGTGTTATACCGGCTATACTTTCGAACGTCTTCTGGACAATCCGAAACAGGCAGAGCTGCTCAAATACATCGACGTCTTGGTAGATGGTAAATTCAAACAAGCCCTACGCGATGAAAGCCTTCTTTTCCGTGGCAGCAGCAACCAACGCCTGATCGATGTCAAAGCTTCCCTAAAAGCCAACAAGACTGTCTTGTTGGAACTGAATTATGATTTATGAATCTTTTATAACTCATAAATCATAATTCATGAATCTCCTTACCATTCAATGAACTTACCACGCTGCCTGCGTTTTTCAAGTTCTTCTTCAAGATAACGCTGGCGGTCTTTGGCAATGTAGCGACGAGCGAAGATATTCGGAACGGCAACACCTAAAGAGATACACAGGATAATTAAAGCCGAATTGATCCCGTTAGCAAAAGCATTGGTCACTTCACCAATCACCCCGTGCAGGTTGATAAAAGCAAACAACGAACGATACATCAGTACTCCCGGAATCATCGGGATAACAGACGGGATCGTTAACACATGATTGGGGACATCGAACCAATGAACCGCCTTTACCGCAATCAGACTCACGACAAAACTTCCCATAAACGAACCGATCACCGGACCATATCCCAACTCAAAATTCACAAAATTACGGGTACACACTGCAATGATCCCCCCTAAAGCCACAACCCACAACAAACGTCGCTGGATATTGAAAATCATTGAAAAACCCATCGCTGCAATAGCCGCTGCAATGGCATAAATATAATAAGGATCGTGCGGCACCATGCTCAATTCACTGAACTTATGGTCGATCTCTATATCGTTCATTACCAACACCCGCATGGCAAAAGCAATCCCGAACGTCATCGCTCCGACCATCATCATCGTATTGGCCGCCCGCGTAATCCCGACAAGCAAATGATTGTCAATCATGTCATCCACAAAATTGATTAACGGTACTCCCGGCACGATAAACAGAGCACAAGCCAGCAACGGATGGTAAGGCGTGGATGACAGCCCCGAAAAAGAAGAAGCATACGCCAGACAAGTCGCCACAAACGCCGCAATCGCAATACTCATATACACATTTATCCCGAACTCGATACAACGCGCTCGGACACGGAATCCGACAAATGCACAAATAGAAGCGAACAAAAACGCGATCCAGTCACAGCCGAACAACTTACAGAAACCGCCACAAGCAAACCCGGCACCGATTGCCACCAGGTAAGGCATATAGTTACGAGGTTTACGCGCAATCCGCTCAAGCTCTTCCTCATACTGGTCCAACGAATAGTCTTGTTCAATCGCCTTCCATGACAGATGGCTGACCTCCGTAATGGTCGTCATATTGATACCATGCTTCTCACACTTCTGAAATTTTGAAAAGGAATGTGTCTCGTCGCTCACATTCACCATAATCATCGTCCATCTGATATCCAGATGAAGCTTTTCTTCAGGAATCCCCATAAAAGCAGCCACACGCTTCATGTTCCGTTCGATGCGGTTCGTATCCGCGGCACTCTCCATCAGCAATTTTCCCGTACGGAGTAATAAGTCCAGTTTTCTCCGTAACAACAAAACCTCCCGGTCTGTCAAAGTCTCTTTTTCCATCCTTTTTGTCTTTTCTCTATTAAATGCGGGCACAAAAGTAAGAAGGCTGACTTTCACAAGCAAGCCTTCCTCTAATCAATTCTATTGATTCTGTCGAATGATTCTTTTGTTCACCATGTTAGTTATTTATAATTTTCAAATCGACGTCCTTGATTTACAAAGGCATATTGCCATGTTTCTTTGGCGGATTGCTCTGGCTCTTATTTTTTGCCATTTCAAGCGCCTGTATCAACTTGTAACGTGTCTGACGGGGCATGATGATCTCATCGATAAATCCTAATTCGGCTGCTCGATAAGGATTCGAGAACTGTTCATTGTATGCCTTCATAGCCTGTGCTTTTTCTTCTCCTTCCGCTTTCCGGTACAGGATATTGACAGCCCCTTCGGCTCCCATCACTGCGATTTCCGCCATCGGGTAAGCCAAGTTGATGTCGGCGCCGATCGGTTTGCTCGACATCACGATATAAGCGCCGCCGTAAGCTTTACGCGTAATCAACGTAATTTTGGGAACTGTCGCCTCGGCATAAGCGTAAACGATCTTCGCCCCGTGGCGGATAATCCCGTCATGCTCCTGCTGACAGCCGGGTAAAAAGCCGGGTACGTCCTCAAACGTCACCAACGGGATATTGAAGCAATCGCAAAAACGGATGAAACGAGCCGCCTTGTCCGAGGCATCGATATCCAGCACACCAGCTAGGAAAGCCGGCTGATTCGCCACAATACCAACCGACTGGCCACCCAGACGGGCAAAGCCGACCACCACATTCTTTGCAAAATGAGACATCACTTCGAAAAAATAATGATTGTCGACCACCGGCTCGATCACGTCCTTCATATCATACGGCACGTTCGGATCATCGGGAATCACCGTCTGTAACGTTTCCGTTTCACGACGGATATCGTCAGAACACGGGAGAGACGGCGCATCCTCCATATTGTTTGACGGCAGGAAGCTCAGCAGCTCGCGGATACTCATCAACGTTTCCTCCTCCGTATCGCACACGAAATGCGTCACGCCACTTTTACTGCTATGCACATAGGCGCCTCCCAATTCCTCTTTCTCCACCGTCTCATGCGTAACGGCCTTCACGACATCCGGTCCGGTTATGAACATATGGCTCTTCTCTTTCACCATAAAAATGAAATCGGTCAGTGCCGGCGAGTAACAAGCTCCACCGGCACAAGGACCGAGGATAGCCGAAATCTGGGGAACCACCCCGGAGGCCATCGTATTTTGATAGAAGATCGACGCATAACCTGCCAGGCTACCGACTCCTTCCTGGATACGCGCACCTCCCGAATCGTTCAATGCGATCACAGGCGCACCATTTTTCAGAGCTAGCGTCTGAACCTTTACGATCTTGGCGGCATTGGTCGAACTGAGCGTTCCTCCGTAAGCTGTAAAATCGTAGGCGTAGACAAAGACCTGACGACCTTCGATCTTACCATATCCAGAAACGACACCGTCTCCCGGAATCTTGTTTTTCTCCATGCCGAAATTCGTACATCGATGCGTCACGAACTTATCCAGTTCAACAAACGTACCTTTATCCAGCAACATATCAATACGTTCACGGGCTGTCATACGCCCCGCCTCATGTTGCTTATCGATACGAACTACGCCGCCACCCAGAGCAGCCACTTTATCTAGTTCTTCAAACTTCTTATATATCTCTTCTTTCTGCATTTCCTTCCTGATTAATTACTTCCAATGTCATCAACACCTGATTCACGTTTACCGTGTCTCCTTCCTTCACCAGGATTTCACGTACCCGACAATCAGAGCTGACCTTATAGTTGCTCTGCATCTTCATGGCTTCGAGCACCACCACGATATCCCCGGCAGACAGAAGGTCTCCTTCGTTCACAGGAATCTTCATGACCTTTCCGGGCATCGGCGATACAACCTTGTCGCCCTGCTTCTCTTCGCTGTTCTTGCGCATACGTAGATATTTGGCCTGCGAATCGATTATGTCGACCGAATAAGAGGAGAAAAGCGTGTTGACCTGATAGTTCTTTCCTCCTCCCGAACGGATCAGCTCGGCATTGTAAGAATGTCCGTCATGCAAGATCGAACAAGCCCCGTTCTCAGCCATCACGATATCCACCTCGTAGGGTTGTCCGTCTATGTCGAGCCGCACCTTGTTTCCATCCTTTCCAAGCAGCTCCACATCAGCCACCCGGTTTCCAATATGTATTTCCATTATAAACAATTTTTCAAATCCTTAACACACCTTTCTGCAACCCGAACTCACGCCAACGGCTGATCGGGCGGTTGTCCGCCGAAGAGCCCGATGCGTTCTCCTCCAGGTTCATCAGGTAATCCATATAAGCAGCGATCATGGCGATATTTTCCGATTCATGCTCGTCTCCGGGGTTCACCGGATGTTGCAGCTCCTCGCCATGCTTTCCGATAAACGATGTATCGTAGGTTCCATGCACAAAATCAGGTATATCCATGATCCGCCTGAGATAGCTGATATTCGTCTTCAGCCCGGTAATCTTGTATTCGTGCAAGACACGCCTCATTCGTTCGATCGCATACTCGCGGCTGGTAGCCCACACGATCAGCTTGCCGATCATCGGGTCATAATAGACCGGAATCTCATAACCTTCATAGACATAGCTGTCGATTCGCACTCCGATCCCGTTCGGTTCGGTCAGCTGGCGGATAATGCCGGGAGATGGCATGAAATTGTTGGCGGTATCTTCGGCACAGATCCGGCATTCGATAGCATGCCCACGCTGGGAGATATCTTCCTGCCGGATATGCAACGGTTCGTTGTCGGCAATACGAAGCTGCTCCTTTACCAAGTCGAGCCCCAACACCTCTTCGGTAATCGGATGCTCCACCTGCAAACGGGTGTTCATTTCGAGAAAATAAAAATTACGGTGTTTATCAACCAGGAACTCGATCGTCCCGGCACCGGAATAGTCGACGGCCTTAGCAGCCGCAACCGCCTTCTCGCCCATCTCTTTCCGCAGTTCCGGCGTAATGAACGGCGACGGACTTTCCTCGACAATTTTCTGGTTACGGCGTTGCACAGAGCATTCGCGTTCGCAGAGATGGACCACATTCCCGTAATTGTCGCCTAAAATCTGGAACTCGATATGATGTGGTCCCTCCACGTACTTTTCCAGATAAACTGTATCGTCACCAAAAGAAGAGAGCGACTCCGAGCGAGCGGCGTTGTAAGCCTCTTCCACCTCTTCTTCCTTATGGATCAGACGCATTCCCTTTCCACCGCCTCCCATCGAGGCTTTCAGCATGACCGGGAAACCGATCTCCCGGCAGACCCGGCATGCTTCTCCAACATCCTGCAAAGGCTGCTGCGTGCCAGGAACGACCGGCACGCCGGCGTCTATCATCCGCTTGCGGGCGGATATTTTATCTCCCATCGCCTCCATCGTTTCTGCCGACGGGCCGATAAAGACGATTCCTTCTTCTTTGCACCGGCGGGCAAAATCCGCATTCTCGGACAGGAAACCATATCCGGGATGAATCGCATCCACCTTGTGTTGCTTGGCTGCTCGGATGATCTTTTCGATATTCAGGTAACTATCTTTTGATGCTGCCGGTCCTATCAAGACCGCATCGTCGGCATAAAGGACATGACGTGCCGTCCGATCTGCTTCCGAAAAAACAGCCACCGACCGTATCCCCATTTCGCGACAGGAGCGCATAACCCTCACAGCTATCTCGCCCCGATTCGCAATCAGAACTTTTCTTATCATATTTATTGTATTTATGTTTCGCATCCATAGCCTAACCCACGAGGATATGAACCTTATAATGAACGGCAGGTCTTCTGACTGACTCCCATCCTGAAGCCTTCCCGACTTAATTATAACAAGTCAGTGGCGAAAGTAGTTCCAAGATGTTAAAACGGAGCTTCACAGCAGCGGGACTGTCCGGGATTTACACCCGATTCCCTTTTAATCCATATTCCCGAACGGGAAATACAGAACCGATTCGGTGGCAAATGTAAACTTTTTTTCTGATACGCTCTATTTCGACCGCCAAAATTCGGTACGGACACACGAAATATTCTGTAATCAATGGCAGCAATTACAAAATCAGCGACAGCAATTATATAATCACTGCCACTGATTACAGAATTGCTATCGCTGATTTTAGAATAAATGAAGGGATAACGATCTTTTTACCCCTTACAAAGTGAAAATCGAAAGTAACAAACGAATATATTCTACCCGACGATCCATTTGCCGCCCGGAATGAGCGAAATAACCTTGGTTGTCACGAAGCAGCAAATGAACGTGCATGTCGCAATCGCAGGAATGGCGGCAACAGTCGGTAACGGCAAGACGGACTTGAACACCGCCACCCACAGACCGAGCCAAAAGATATGCATCAGATACATCCCATAGCTGAGTTTAGAGAGTTCCAATACGAAGCGCGGAGTTTCGGGAAGTTCAATACAACTGAACATCAGGAACGTGCCGGCCGTAAGCAACACACAGTTGATGGTGCAGAAAGCCCACCCTATTTCCAGCACGGGCGTGGGGAGTATTTCTCCGGGAACGGCCTGAACATAGAACGAATATATGGTAATAGCTGCACCAATGAGCATCGAAACAATTCCGATAATAAAACGTTTGGAACGGTTCCAGGTCAGATGGACATGTATATAATGTGCGAGCACAAGATAGCCTAAGTAACCGGAGAAATACCACAGCATATGGTATTCGTTCCAAAAGCACTGTCCCCACACTTCTCCGAACCAACGGTTCAGATATGGCATACAGGTCGACAAGAGAAACAACCCGATAAAGAAACGTTCTTCTTTGACCGTCACTCTGCTCAACCAGGGCGAGATGATAGGAATAAACAGGTAAATGCTGATCAAGGGATACATAAACCATAGATGCCCGGCCAGCGTCGGGAAGTTCAGAAATATCCGCGACAGATCCTTGATCGAGGTCGCTCCATCAATCTGTCCCCACAACATCGGCAGAGTACTGTAGAGTATCATGAATATGAAAAACGGTGGTAGAATGCGGATACAACGCCGACGATAGAACTGCCACATGGTCTGCCCTTCCTTCATCGGCGCAAGAAGAAAAGCGGAGACTATTATAAACAACGGCACGGCCATACGCGAAAACCCATCGTATATGGACACCCATAGCCGGTCTGACTCATTTGCCAGAAAGGCTTGCGGTCCCACCATGTCCGTCGAACCGGGGGCACCGTAAAAGTTTTCACTGGCGTGGACGACCATAACAAGGAAACATGCGAACACGCGTACATAATCCAAAAAAACTATACGTTTCATTTTTTTGCTTAATTACTATATTAATAAGAGATTTAATTCTTTAGGCGAAGCATGCATTCATGGCGGAAATCTTCGTAATTTTCCTGATACTGCTTAATTGGCGGTAAAGATAGGAAAAAAGCCGGAAATCCTCTCAAACAGATTTGAACAACCAGGGCAACCGCACCAAAACCCGGAAATCGCATGAAATATACCAAAGAAAAAACAGAGCCTTTTTCTCTAAAAACGGCTATAAAATAGGTAAAACCGGGTGGTTTTGATTGTCCGGCAAGGCACTTTTGTTGCCGGACATCCCCATGTTGCCCCCTCTTACACCCGGATGTACCGACCCTCTACACCCGGATGTTAAGGATGGCAACATGGGGGTGTTTACGGAATTATCTGCTTGTTTCTGCTAAAAAAAGAGAGGACTTTTGTGAAATGAAGAACCGTATTTCTCCAATTTAATACCTATTATATTCGTTTTTACATTTGTTTATTCGATTATTTCATATGCTTTTTCAAAAGCGAAAGAAGGCAATACGCTGGTTTTCAATTATATGACAAAAGCACCATGTGTCAGAAGTGATAGAGGAGTGATAGAGGAAAACGTCCTGTATCACAGCCTCTAACGCTTGAATATTAATAGCCATAACCTTCGTAGTGATAGAGTGATAGAGGATTTGTGAAAACTCCGTATAGAGATCATGACCTTAGAAAATTGTGATACGGTCACCCTGTTGAACAACTAAGGCAATTACAATTTTGGTGCGTAGCCTTGATATTTCATTGCCTATTCGAATGAGATTCTATATTTTTGCGGTTTTGAATTTCACTGTACCAATACGAAATGTCAAATATCAAATCAGAAATTGATAAATGGTATGAGAACTATATAGATGAGTTGTTCGCCTATGGAATAGCCTTCGGAGTGGAAAAAGATTTTGTATTAGATGCAATACATGATCTCTTTTTGCACTTGTTTGAATCGGCTGATAAAATAGAAATTCTCGGTTCTCCGAAATCCTATCTGTTTAGTGCTCTCAAGAACAAGATAATAACATCTTTACGTAAACAGGCGAACTGGCTTAGCTTAGATGAAGAAGTCGAATACGATTTCAAAATAGAAGTTGATGCCGAAGCTTTAATGGAAGATGAAGAAGAAAGAAGAAACTATGAGAAAGAGGTTGAAAACCTATTGAATTTACTGACAAACAAGCAGCGGGAAGTCATATATTTGCGCTTTATCAAAGCACTCTCCATACAAGAAATTTCCGAAATACTTAATATCACTCCCAAAAGTGTGCGAAAAATGATCTACCGTGCCATAGAACGTATGCAACAAGGAAAAATTGAACTATTGTTTCTACTGATGTTCCTGAGATAAACAATAAAGAGGGGCAGTTTTGCCCCTCTTTAGCATTACGAATAACTTTTTGTACATTCTCACTTGTCCCAGAACGGAGCCTGAACAAGTGTCGGGTCTTTATCTATTTGATCTTGATAGATCGGATACCAATAGAATTTACGCTCGTAGACACGTTTGATATATTGCGTGCGCTTGAAGAATGCAGCATCATCATTTGGATCATCCGACAACTTCGTTCCACTGAAATTCATACCATACATAGGTTGATTCAACACTTCTTCCGCTTTCTTCCAACGACGGAGGTCTAAATAACGCAAGCCGTTTTCACAGCAAAGTTCTACGCGACGTTCATGATAGATCGCTTCGCGCACCTCATCCTGGCCGTTCAATGGAATTTTATCAAAACCATTACTATCCTTTCCGGTTCCATACTGCGGCATACCGGCACGTTCACGAATCAAGTTCAGATACTTCAAGATGTCAGGATTACCCGGATCGCACTCATTCAAAGCCTCGGCATAATTCAGATAAGCCTCGCCCAAACGGTAAAGGATACCCGGACGATACGGATGTATACCGTTACGCTGGTTTTGATCCAATGAGACTTTCTTACGGTTCAGATAACCGTTTTGCGGAGCGTCATGCGTAGGACCGCCGTCTTGTTCGTTCGACATCATTTGTACTTCACGTTCTGCCTGATGATACCACTGACGATTCCACATCACCGTCAAATAGAAACGAGGTTCACGACCGACATACATATTGTAAGTGCCGGAGGCAGCCACTTGATTATAGGTACAACCATCTGCGCCAACCGAGTCGACTGTAGCTCCCGGACAATTACGGTAAAGATTGTACTTAGTTTTACGGATATCCTTTTGCGCAGAAAAACCGCGTTCCGTATAGCCGGATTCCTTGTTGATAATCGGTTTTCCATAATTGCCATCATAACCGGTAATCGGAAGGGAACCATCCTTCATGGCGAAGGCATCGACCAATGTCTGATAGACACCCAAACCGCCGTTACCGGATGCTCCACGCGGAGTAGCATGTTTTTCAAACTCACTGAAATTACAGTCGGAACGGATGAACAGAGCTTCCGGATTCTGATCGCCGCGCAGGAAAAACACATTATAACAAGACATGAAAGGATCAATACTGCCATCGGCATTATATTCACGTACCAAATCATGACCGGCAGCATGTGCTGCTTCGATCAACTCCCGGTTAGCATCTGCGGCACGTTTCCATTTTGCAGGATCGTAAGTTTGGCTGAACCGGAATTTACCATCATAATTTTTGAAACCTGCATACCATTCGTTCCCATTTACCAACGGACTTGCAGCAAACAACAACATACGGGCACGAACCGCCAAACACATGATGGAAGTGGCACGACCATAAAATTGTGTAGATTCATTCAAGTAAGAAGCCGGAAGTTTCTTGGAAAGGTCAACCAACTGTGCATCAATCCAATCTACCATTTCATCGAAAGGCATTTGTCCACGCATCAAATTCGGATCATTCACATCTGCCAGTCCATCGAAAAAAGGAACACTTCCATAAGCTTCAATCATTTGCCAATAATAATAGGCAATCAAAAAACGACATTCATCCTTCATCCGTTCGATGTTAGCCTCACTCACCCCCTGATCCGGCAACGCGTGAGCATTTTCAATGAAAAGATAAGCCGAACGAATACGAATCGGGTTCGCACTCCAAATGGCAGCATCCCAGGTCGAACTAGTAAACCACTGTCCGATGATGAAGTTCAGTGAATTCCCCCACCATTGATACCAACGCTGCGACGGATCCAAATCATCCCCCATCGAGTCATACCCCCAAACTTTCAACAAATCCCAATAATTATCTGGAATACGATTATATACACCTGATAACCAATCCTCTGTACGAGTTCTATCATTGAAGACCATTTCCATTGTCAACGTATCATCCGGAGCATTATCCAAATAGTCCGAACAACCACACATAAAAAGACTTGAAAAAGCTATCGTTATGTATTTAAACAGTTTCATGATTCTATTTTTATAAACTTAAACTCAAATTAGAAATTAACATCAATACCGAATGAGACAGATTTCATAATCGGGTATTTCGCACCGTTCTGCGTATCAAGTTCCGGGTCCCAGAGATCAAAAGCCGAGAATGTCAATAAATTTGACCCTTTAGCATACAGGCGGATATTTTCCAATCCGATCCGACTCATCCAACGTTTGGGCAACGTATATCCGACTTCTATATCCTTCATACGCAGCATGCTCATATTACGCAGCCACCAAGTCGAATTCTGGCTGTTGTTCGTATTCGCCCCATAGCTTAGGCGCGGATAGAAAACATCTTCGCTCGGATTTTCCGGAGTCCAGCGGTCATTGTAGTTAGTCAAGACATTGCCCATTGCACCTTGTGAAGATCCGGGCAAGAAGTTCGAAGCCACACCACCGATGAAACGATGAGTCTTACCGTTTCCTTGGAAAAAGACATTGAAATCGACCTGCTTGTAACGAGCTGTCGCCCCGAAACCATAAACAATTTCCGGATTGACCGTTCCTCCCATGGCAACCTCATCCTTATTTGTGATCGATCCGTCACCGTCAATATCCACATATTTAATATCACCAGGACGCACACTGTTAAACGTATGCGACGGAATACCTTCTTTCAACACCAGATCCCCTTTATCATTAGTAACAAAATCATCTTCCGTAAAGAGCCCGTCTGCCACTAACCCGAACAGTTCGTTCACAGAATGTCCCGTCCGCTGGCGGTTCGTTCCCATAACACCGAGCGCTTCATCCATTTCGACAATCGTATTGTGAGCATATGTAAACGTACCTCTAAAACCGATATGCAAATCTTTTGTAATCTGTTGGTTGTAAGTCAGCGACAAATCCACACCGATATTATCCACCTTACCATAGTTTGCCCACGGCGTTTTACGGAATCCGGCTGCCGACGGAATGTTGTTACGCTGCATAAAGATGTCCCGACGCTGCTCTTTAAACCAGTCCACTTGCAAATCCAAGGCATTCCATAAACCTATTTCGGTTCCGACATTCAGTTTCTCAACCGTTTCCCAAGTCAGATTCATCACCCCAAATTCTCCTTCAAAACGGGAAGCACGGTTATAATCGTTGTTGACTCCCCATTTATAACTGCCATCCGTATCAATGGTCGGCAAAAAGGCAAAACGACGGCCATCCAACTGGTCATTACCGGTCAACCCCCAAGAAGCACGGAATTTGATCTTAGAAAAAGTATCTTTGTATTTCTCCATGAATTTTTCCTCTGAGAGCATATAGCCGACAGCCACAGAGGGGAAGAAACCAAAGCGGTTCCCTTTCGTGAAGTTTTCGGAGCCGTTATATCCAAAGTTAAATTCGGCAATGTAGCGATTGTCATACGTATAGGAAGCACGTCCGGCGATACCCATGCGGCGGAAAGGGACGACATTGCCGTCCTGATAGTCGCGTTGGTTATAAAGAAACATGGCGTTGACGGCATGTTTCCCATCAAACGTACGATCGTACGTGATATTTCCTTCCAAGTAAGTAGCCTTATTACCCCATTCGCCTTTGTTTTCCGTATCGAGGAACTCCTGTCCGTCCGTTCCGACACTCAGCAGTAAGTTACCCTCCTCATCACGGCCCGTAGCCGGATTGTAGTAGGTTGGTGTGCGATGCCGTTTCACCCACGACTTCGAATAGCGGTCAAAAGAAAACAGACCTTTGAATTTCAAACCGGGAGTAATAAATTTCAGATCTTGTTCAACCGAGAACAATGATTCAACTTTGGAACTGGATGTTGTCTGATAACCATGTTGTGTTGCTTCTGCCCATGGATTAGTTCGTTCCCGGACACGTACATCACGTCCCTCTGAATATTGGATCGGATGAACGAATGGAGGCGTTTCAAATGCATGATTCCAGACATCCTGTCCACTGACAGCCATACCGTTCTGTTCTTGCAGGTAACCACCGATACTAATGCCCACAACAGTCGTCTTCGTCACATTGATATCCACATTCGAACGAATATTATATTTGTTCAAGCGTGTAGACGAATCCCAATCCTTACTTTCATCCCGAACAAAGATGCCTCGTTCACCATAATACGATGCGACCAACGCATAACGAAGGATATCGCTACCACCGGTAATAGTCAAATCTCCACGCGTATTGGAAGCCATGTCTTTCGATACGGCATCCAACCAATTGACATTCGGATATAACTCCGGATCTACATTATTACGGTAGTTGTTGATCATTTCCTCTCCATAAAGCGGATTCGGATTACCGGCATCCATATACAATTCATCCATCAAGGAAAGATAATCTACCGAACCGATATAATCAGGCAACTGTGTCGGCTTGGTAAAACCTTGTTCCAAATGGAAATTGACTTTCGGTTTCCCCAATTGACCTCTCTTCGTTTTCACAAGGATGACACCGTTTGCACCTCGTACGCCATATACAGCACTAGCCGCTGCATCCTTTAGTACGGAAAACGATTCGATTTCGGCAGCCGACAAGTCATCCAGCGTACGCTCAATCCCATCGACCAACACCAATGGCGAAACACCAGTCCCCTTAAAAGAAGAGATACCGCGAATCCAAAAATCCGAACCATCAGATCCCGGTTCACCATTACGTTGTACGGCAATCACACCAGCCAATTGTCCTGCCAGATTGTTAGACACGGCACGGGTAGTCCCTTGTTGTAACTGAGCAGGCTCTATCGCTGTGATAGAACCGACTACAGAAGCTCTTTTCTGAGAGCCATAGCCGACAACCACCACTTCATCAAGGCTATTAGACTCTTCTGACATATTGACATTGATATTGATTTGTCCACCAACCTTCACTTCTTGCGATTCAAAGCCGATATAACTGAAGACTAGCACTGCATTCTTATCGGGAACGCTGATAAAATAATTTCCATCGATATCCGTCGTCGTACCGATAGTCGTACCTTTGACCAATACGTTGACTCCGGGCAAAGGTTCCTGTTGGGCATCCCTGACAGTTCCGTTGATTGATATTTTTTTCTCTTGCTGCGTTTTTTCCTCTTTCCTGATAATCATCACCTGCCTGTCGTTAAGGAAATACGTCAGATTCGTACCATCCAAAACTTCCGATAAGATTCGGTCAATGGTTTTATTCTTAATATTCACATCGACATTCCGGTATAATTCCGCACGAACTGCATCAGAATAAAAGAAACGATATTCACTATTTTTCTCAACAGATGCAAAAACATCACTGATCGTTGCGTTGGATAATTCCAATGACAAACGCGTAGACTGCGCATATGATTGTTCAGCCCAAAGTACAGGGCTAGGAATCAAAAATAAATTTGCGACTACGCATGCTGTGTACAAATTTCTTTTTAATTTTTGATATTTCATGATAGCATAAATTATTAAAAAAAATCACATGATTCATATTACCAAATACTTGGTTTCAATTAAACTTCACTTTGTATGTTTTCTCATAGGCTTTTTATTATTTATGAACATATTCTATTTTTATTACTTCATCCCGATGGCTAAAAGAAATAGAGAGAGTCCGTTGAAGTGTCTGCAAGACTTGGTCAATGTCATCAAACAAGACCAAATTACCCGAGCACTTTATCTGCCCAATCTCCATAGGGCAGTCAAAACGGACACGATAATAGCGTGATAAGCTGTTCAACACCTTTTGTAAACTTTTCTCATGAAATTGAAGTACACCATCTATCCATGAGATATAATCATAAACATCAACGTCCTTGACGGTCATTTCTTCTTTTTCAACCATCAGACATTGGTTAGGTTGAATTGTCTGTCCATTTCCCTGGTTATTCTTAACAAAGACGCTTCCTTCTTTTAATACGACAGTCTGGAAAATTTCGTCATCATACGCAGTAATCCCGAAAGAAGTACCTAAAACCTGTACTTCCATTTGATTCGTTTTAACATAAAAAGGCCATTGGGGATGTTTGGCTACTTCAATATAGATTTCCCCGTTCACATAGAGCACTCTTTTCTCTTTCTCGAATGTTTCAGGAAACTGCAATACCGTTCCTGAATTAATCCATACTTTTGTCCCATCAGACAAGATCAATGAAGATCGTCGCCCATTTGGGACACTCAACATGTTCAGATGTTCGTCTTCTTTTTCCTGCTCAGAATGTTGCTTTCGATCAATTGATTTTATTTCTATTTCAGCAACTTGTACATTACCCTTTTTATCGACTGAAATTGTAGAATTATCCGTAACCTGGATTTTTTCCTTTGACAAATGAAGTTCAACTTCTTTTTGTTCCGGATCCACTTTGACATCAGCTAAGACCGAAGTGCTCAATTCCACATTCGACACTTCTTGATACTGCAAGTATAAAGATCCCAAAAAACAGAATATCAACAAGCAAGCAGCCGCAGACAGCCAACTTAACCTAATATATTTAGGCTTACGGTGTTTCTCGTAATTATCCAGAATTCTTTTTTTCAATGCAGTCTTTTCCGCAAAGGCAAGTTGTACGTGGTTGAATTTAAGTCGGCAAACCTTCTCTCTAGCCAACATCAAAGTCTCCGCTTCTTCAGGATAAAGTGACAAATAATTCTCCTTCCATTGTTTATCCGATTCCTCTGTAGGAAACAGACACCAAAGAATAAAAGATTTGTCATGTAACAATTGGTCTATATTTTTTCTATGTCGCAGTTCTTCCACTTTGAGTTTGTTTTACCAAAAGACAAAAGAACGCCCCAAATGACCCCATCTTATTCGTTAAACACTGTTAACGATCAATTTTTCTTTTATCTTGACATAGTTCTCCCAAAATTTCGTCTATTCTTTTACAATCTACAACAACATAAAGAACCCGCGTATGGACGCCTGAATCGAAAGTTTAAATAAGAAGGAAATGAAATAACGAACAGGCGTCCATAAAGGAAAATCAAAAACTGAACTTTGCCCCCGCATAGTAGGTGCGGGGAGTTCCCGGACCGTAAATGTAGCCGGAGTCACGGGTTGCCCCTTTGTCGAAGTCATTCTGATAGGAATCGAACAGGTTCTGGATACCCAGGTTAAGTTGCAAGGTCATGGCTGCCGTCAACCTGAAATCATAGCTCAACTTGACTCCCAATTCAAAGAAATCCGGACTCTTCACCAAAACATCCGCCGTCCCATTCACTTCAGACATCAGATGAGGTACATACATTCGCCCGGTATAATTACCGTTAAACGCTATTGTAAACGGTTTTACCGGTGTATAGGATGCAGTGAAATAACCGTACAGATTCGGAGTACGCAAAATTTTATCGCTATACCGCTCCGCATCCGTCAAATGTTCCTTATCTGCGCTCCATTCCTCTGGTTCGTCATATAAACTCCGTTGTACCGTTATACCTGCCTGTATCTGTACTTTATTCCTCCAGACAATCTTTCCCTCCAGCGTAGAACCGTACACCTTTGCCCCCGAACCGTTGCTGCGAGTCTGCACCAGCGAACCATTTTCCGATTCTACAGGGGCTGACAAGACAAACGGGTCACTCAATTTCGTATAGAATCCTTCCAGTAACATATTTACCTGGAAATCTCCAAAATAATGATACCAGTCGACAGACCCGTTCACGCTCCGCGAACGCTCTTCCTTCAGATTCGGATCCCGCACGATCGAGACGCGCGCACCTCCGACATTACTGATATGCAAATCTTCGTCAAAGGCCTGCGGGGCACGGAAACCTTCGGCATAGCTCAACCGGAGATTGACGTCGGCTGTCGGATTATAGCGCACATTGGCACGTGGACTGAAAACAGCCTTATCCATAATGCTGTTTTTATCGACACGCCCACCGATAAGGAAGCTCCATTTATCATTTTTCCACTCGTTCTGTGCATAGGCGCTCCATACGTTTATGATCTGATGCAAGGATGCCGGCGTATATTTTTCGATCAGTTCCTGCAAATGCTGTCCGGTAGCCGTCGGATCTTCCGCCAGGGCCGCTTCCCGGTACTTCTGCTTGTCGGTGGCACGATCGTCCAGATCGTCGTGACTGAACTCGATACCTCCCGTCAGATCGGCAGGCATGAAGAGGCATTTGTCAAAACTGTAGATATACTGCGCTCCCATCACTCCTGTGAAATCCGTCGTCCGGCCATATGCGCTGTAATAACTGTCACGGTGGATATGCTGTCCGGACGCATAGAAGCTGAGGTTATGTTTCTGGTTCGGAGTAAAAAGATTAAACTTTAGGCTTCCCGTATTAATCGAATGTTGTAACTGTTCGACAAGCCCGGCCTCACCTGTTCCGTTGAGCTCGGGGTCTTCGGCGATATGCGGCGGAAGTTTCATTCCACTACCGCCTCTACGATATTCTTCCATATGATGGTATTCAATATTCAATTTGGAGTAGGCACTGGTCTTATAGAAGCCGTTGAAACCAATCGTCTGATTTTTCAGCTTTGGAAGCTCGGAAAAGCCGTCTCCATTCGAATCCCAGGCCGAACGATAGCGGTTTTGCCCATAGATATAAGCTCCCATCTTATTGTCAGACGATACCCACGAGAGGTTGAGGGTCGTATTGTTATCATACGCTCCAGATCCGTCCAGATTAGAAATCGTATGTCCAAAGGAACCGGAATTGCGAATGGGCTCTTTCGTTATGATATTGATTGTTCCGGCGATAGCCGACGAACCGAACAAAGCAGATCCTCCGCCCCGTATCACTTCGACCCGTTCGATCATATTGGCCGGAATTTGTTCCAATCCGTACACGCCAGCCAATGCGGAGAAGATAGGACGGGAATCAATCAATATCTGTGTATATTTTCCTTCCATACCGTTGATGCGGACTTGCGAGTAACCACAGTTCTGGCAATCGTTTTCGACCCGGACGCCCGGTTGGAAAACCAGCCCTTGTGCTAAAGTCGTGGAGTTGGTCTTTTCGAACACGGTCGGGCTGAGTACCTTCACCAGGGTAGGCGCCAGACGGCGTTTCGTCTCGTTGCGGTTGGCAGAGACGACCACTCCTTCGAGCGATATCAAATCTTCTTCAAGCTCAAAATTCAGTTCCTGCGTCTTCCCTTTTCCGGTCGTTACTTTTTTCGTAACTGTCTTGAAGCCGACAAAAGAGACTTCGATCGTAAACTCTCCTTCGGGGAGATTTTTTAACATATAATGCCCGGAGTCATCGGTCACGGAACCGATCGTCGTTCCTTTCAGGATGATCGTTATTCCCGGCAAATGTTCACCGGTCGCCTTATCCACGACATGCCCAAAAATATTGGCATCCGTAGGGCTCGTCACTTCTTTATCATTTTTATAGGTGTTTGCCATTATTGCCGAAACGGCATAGCAAAGGCATAGGAAAAGTATATAAATTTTGTTCATTGAGATGTCTTTTAAAAATTAATAATATAGGAAGTGGTAGGTATACAGAACCGCCTTGTTCCCACGTTAGACGCGAGATCACATAAAAGCCGGCCATAAAAACATCTGGTTGATAAGGCATGTTCTTTTACGGTCTCGCCGCAAGATGCAGGGACAAGTAGATTTTTGTACCGTCATTAATTATTAAAAAAGACAAATGGTGGCGCACGAAGCGAAACCTTCCCCAGGACGGGACGAAGGTGATCCGGATAAACCGGACAGGTGGATAAAACACAAAATGTTGCAAGAAACGCAGCAATCAGCACTTGTGCAAAAGCAGCACCGCTGATTTGAATAGTCGAAAGTTGGTGCAGCAACTGAAACTCGGCGTAGTTATGTTCTTTCTTGGGAGTCCCGTCGTCATTTTTCTGATAGGGATGGGAGTGGACGATCGTCACCCCGTTCACTATATGAACGTGGGTAAAAGCTATCAGGCATCCCAAATACGATATGAAAAGTAATGGGAGCGCAATCCTTAAATATTTCCTTAATCCTTCCATTTATCGAGAACTATAGACATAACAGCCATTTAGGTGACAAAGTTCGCAAATTTAACGATAATATCCAATCCCTATTTACAGGTAAAACAGACCTCCATACTACCTACATATAGTCATTTTCAGGATCGAGTTATCGGTAGAATACATTCAAATAAAAAAGGCCTCTCTCACGAGAAGCCTTCTTCGATTTTAGTTTCGTTGTCTATGCAAATTAGCAATTATGATTATATCTGATTATTTTAAATTGAGGCAAAGATAGAAGGTGGAAAAGAAATATAAAATCACCATAAATAACTATTCAGCAGACTGTAAATACCTACAAATAGGTAACTTCATATTCCTTTTCTCGCAGCAATCGAAGTGATGGTTAGCCTTTCAGTTTCAACAAAAATTTCGCTCTGTCGACAATATAGCGGATATGCGTGCCTTCGCCGATCACATCTGCCGAATCCCTGGCAACCAACGAGAAGGTCAACTTTCGCCCTTCCACCTCAACCAGCGTCGCTTCCGCATGCACTTCCTCACCTTCACCGGAAGGACGAACATGTATCATGTCCATTTTAGCACCGACAGTAGTCGCCCCTTCGGGGAGTTCAGCCGCTACGGCCAACATTGCCGCATTTTCCATCAATGCTACCAAAGCCGGCGTTGCCAATACAGGCAAATCTCCCGATCCCATCGTCAATGCGAAATTATCCGGCTGCACGACAGTCCGGCTGATATGTTTCAATCCTTTTTCCAACATAGTCACTTCATTTTTAATCGTTCCACATTCTGTTATTCTTTCACGGAGTCTAACGAATCCGGCGCCAAAAATAATGAATTTGTTTTTTAATCCGTTTTTTGTACAGACAGACTTTTTTCATACCTTTGCCACAGTTTTGGTTTCACGGCTCCCAACCGCTACGGGAGGCGTGATGAAAAGGGAATCAGGTGCGAATCCTGAACAGACCCGCTGCTGTAAGTTCCTCTCCAAATCTTTGAATACGCTACAAGCCACTGTCCGTCACCGGATGGGAAGGCATTCAAAGACGGAACAAGTCAGAAGACCTGCCAAAACAAACATAGTTTTAAAGCTTTCGGGAAATAAAGCTACAAAACATCGAGTCAAGTCATTCTTTATCCCCTTACATAAAGATATCATTTCTCCTTGTGTGTATTCCCTTAAGCAAGTCATGAACACTATATCAAGGATTAAAATGAAAGTCTTTGTACATGTATTCCTTTTGCTTGTCTGCCTGTTGCAACTAAGTCTGACGGCACAAAACAAAATTACGCTCTCCGGGAAAGTCACCGATCAGCAAGGTACGCCCCTGTCGTTGATAACGATCGCCGTCGAAAACACGGTCTCCGGCACTTATACGGATGACAGTGGGCTTTATTCCCTACAAGTATCCCCTGGCAAACACACATTCGTCGTATCCTCCTTAGGATACCAAACGATCAAAACCTCACTCGACCTTCATCACAACAAAACCCTCGACTTCAAACTGGAAGAAAGTTCCGTAAGCATAAGTCCAGTGGAGGTGTATGGGAAAACACAATCACAACAGGTAAGAGAAAGCGCACTTTCGGTTAATGCTCTTGACGTTAAGCCTGTCATTAATTCACTTAATAGCCTGAATGAATTAGTGAATCGTACAAGCGGTGTCAAAATACGCGAAGAGGGAGGCGTAGGTTCCGATTTCGACCTCTCGATCAACGGTCTGTCAGGTAATTCCGTCCGCTATTTCATAGACGGTGTTCCCTTGGATAGCAAAGGGAGCTATGTGACGCTCGCCAATCTGCCCGTCAACCTGATTGACCGAGTGGAAATCTATAAAGGCGTAGTACCAGCCTCATTGGGGACGGATGCATTAGGCGGAGCTGTCAACATTATCACCCAGGCAGAAAAGAAAAGTTTCATGGACGCTTCTTATAGCATCGGTTCCTTCCATACACATCGTGCCAACCTGAACGCACAGTTTATGGAACGGCACACCGGATTGGTCGTGCGTCCTGCCATCGGTATCAGCTATTCGAAAAACGACTACCGGATGAAAGACGTGCAGATGCGCAATGAGACAGGTGATCAATTCATCTACGGCAACCCAAAACGTTTCCATGACGGCTATTTTTCGCTATTGGCACAGATAGAAGCTGGAATCACAGGTAAGTTTTGGGCTGACGAACTTTTCGTTTCCGCTTCCTACTCCAAAACAGACAAGGAACTGCAGACCGGATCCATACAAACCAAAGTTTATGGTATGGCGGAACGTAATTCGGATGCATGGAACGTATCGGTTCGTTATAACAAATATAATTTCATGACCGAAGGCATGACATTGAAAGCAACTTTGTCACATACATGGGATCATTCCATTACTATCGATACAGCTTATCGGAAATATTATTGGGATGGAGGCTATATCGTGAGTCAACGCAACGAAATCAGAGGTAATGAACCTTCTATACGTCATTACAAACGCCCTCTGACTATCGTGCGTGTCAATTTGGATTACCAACTGGACGGACATCACGGTCTTAACCTGAATTATCATATGAACCGGACCGGAAATGATCGCTATGATGATTTGGACCAAAGTTTCGAACCATCAAACGATGCAGTTACCAAACATATCATCGGACTGACCTACAGCCAGTCGTTTTTTGATGGGAAAATGCAGAATGTATTCTTTGCCAAAGATTATGTGAATCACCCGAATATCCGGCAGACCGACCAGTCCACCGTGACGGGATCGGACAAAGTGCAAGGTTCTACTACCAAAAATTACTTTGGATATGGTACCGGACTGCGCTATATGTTCTTCGACCCATTAGCGGTAAAGGTTTCTTATGAACACAGCGTACGCTTGCCCATCGCCCGTGAATTGTTAGGCAACGGAACCACCATTTATGCAAATGTAGCGCTGAAACCAGAAAAAAGCAACAACGTCAATCTCGCCTTGTTCGGCACATGGCATCCTGCCGGCAGACATACTATCTATTACGAGGCAAACGGATTCCTACGTTATGTGGACAATTATATTCAAACCTCCGTCATTGAAAAAGAGGGTATGATGCAGTTTGTCAATGATCCAGCCGTCCATATCAAAGGCGTAGAAGGGGAAATTCGTTATGATTGGGACGGTCGATTACAACTCATGGCCAACGTCAGCTATCAAGACGCCCGTGACCAACAAAAATACAAAGAAGACGGCAAACCATCCGCCACATACGACAACCACGTACCCAACCGTCCCTGGCTATTCGGCAACGCGGAGGCGAGTTATACGTTCCACAACCTCCTACTACATGACAACAAGCTACGTTTAGGCTGTACATTCCAGTGGGTACATTGGTATTTCCTGACATGGGAAGCCTATGGCAACCGCGATACCAAAGCCCGTATACCCTCACAGCATATCTGCAATGCCAATATCACCTATTCATGGAAACACGACAGCTACAACATCTCACTGGAATGTTCTAATTTCCTCGACGAAACAGCTTATGACAACTATAAACTGCAAAAACCCGGACGCGCATTCTTTGCAAAATTCAGAGTATTTATCAATTAACATTCATATTTAAAAACAAGAAAAAAATGAAGAAGTTCAAATTTGCATTACTCACCTTCATGACAGCCCTGATCTCACTTAGTTTCACGGCTTGTTCTGATGACGATGATTTGAAAAACGTGTCTGTGACCGGTGTCACGATCACTCCTACCACATTAACACTAAAAACAGGAACTACAGGAACACTGACTGCGACTGTCGTTCCTGAAAATGCAGCTGTTACAACTGTCGCTTGGAGCAGTTCGGACACGAATATCGCTACAATAGAAAATGGTATTGTAACAGCAATTTCCGAAGGTTCGACTACAATCAAGGTAAAAACGGACGACGGTGGATTCACTGCCACTTGTGAAGTGACTGTAACCAACGATGCACCTGCCTTCGACGAAAGCAAGTATCATTTCGACCTGTTTCTGACCGTAGGAAAACATGGCGGCATGAGCAGCAAGAACACGACGGTTGTCAACAGCGTCAATAAACTGACAGCCGATATGGGGACTATCACTGTTAAAGGTGAAGGAACCGAATTGGGAGACTACTCGATGGAAAGCATCTCGAAAGGGAAATATTACTATCAGATCCCTTCAAGCAACGACCGTTTCGTAAAATATCAGATCAAAGATAACAAAGTAATAGAATGTGCATCATCTCCCTTTAAGACAAATACATACAAAGTACGCTCCTACACCCATGCCTGGATAGATGACAACACGCTTGTTGTCATGGCTGCCAACGGCGATGCAAGCAAGGTCATCTGGAGTAAGCTGAACACCGATAATATGTCGATTCTGGCAGAAGGCACACTGGACATCCTACTACCGGAATCAGAGGTTACAGGAGAAGAAACAAAGAAATTCACCACATCGGGCATCCTTACCTATAATGAAAAAACGGGAAAACTGTTCTATTTCTATTACGGGAAGAACGGTCTTTCAGGAAAGAGCGGCAAAACCACTACTGCTTTTTATACAGCAGTGCTCGATCCTGTCACTCTGGCGGTAGAAAGCAACAAGCGCAACTCGCTTGCCCGAGAAATGGCGGGAAGTGCCTACGGCGAATTGATGCAAGACTGCGTAATGTATGATGAAAGCGGTAACCTCTACCTCGCCGCAATCACCGAAAAGGGCGATTTGGAACAAGGACACCTGTTGCGTATCAACAATGGTGAAATCGATTTCGACGCCACTTACGAAGGATATCCGAATGCAGACGGTAAATTGCTCACCATCCAGTATTTGGGAAACGGCAAAGCTCTAGCTTATGCACGCAACGATGCTGCTGGTACAGCAATTGACAGTTACAGCCATTATTATTCTATCATCGATCTTACTACAGGCGAAAGGACACGTTTGAGCTATGAAGGAAAAGAACTCGCTTACAGTGGCGGCCGTTTCTCACAGCGTTCTGTCGTCTTCAACGAGAAAGCTTATTTCGGTGTGAACACTGAAGCCGACACTAATGCCATCATCTACATCTACGATACAAAGACAGGAGTTGTAGAAAAGGGAGCAGAAGTAGCCGGCGAATTCTACTTCGACATGATCCGTGTGATAGAAAACGATTGATCCGTTCCTAATCTGCCTGTATCTATTTAAATAAAAAGGTTGTGCGGGAACAAGACTGTTTCGGCACAACCTCTTTCACCAGAATTGATTAGTTTCGAGGGCTTGTTAGCAGGGATATCGCTCCTCATCACGATTCTTTCCGACAAATAAATCATTCTGCCCTTTACATTCATACCTAAAAATAGGTAGGACTTTTTTCATCTATCCGCCCAAAAGATACATTCCGAAGCAATACCCGATAAACAGGCCGACAAAGCATTGATGCCAGAGAACCTTTCATTTCTAACTCTTATGTTGATCAGCCTCTTTTGGATAGCTATCATATTTATCCCAATCATCCTAATCCGAAAGAAAGCCCTCAAAAAGGACTGGAAAAGGAAATAACGGCATTGATAAAAACAATACTACAACAAGCGGAGGATCTTATCATGTATCACCCCGTTACTCGCCATCACCTGCTCGGCAGAAGGCCAAGTGTCGCCACCGGCAAAGTCTGACAGCCTGCCACCCGCCTGCATCAGGATCAAGCCGCCTGCCGCAACATCCCACGGGCCGAGATGTCCTTCTATCCGAGCATCGAATCGCCCACAGGCGACGTAACAGAGCTCGGCCGCAGCAGATCCCAACAGCCTCGTCCCCCCGGCATAACCATACAAACGGTCCACCAGCTTTTGGGCGACCGGACGATAGTGGTCGGAATCATAGGGGAAACCAAGCGCAACAAAAGCCTTATCCAAAACAGCTACATCCGTTACCCGTATTTCTTTACCGTCCAGATAAGCCTTACTTCCTTTCCAAGCATAAAAACATTCATTGCGACAGACCTCATATACAACACCTAACAACAGTTCTTCCCTATCCCGCAAGGCAATACTGACACTGTAAGGAGCCATATCATGGATATAGTTGGAGGTTCCGTCGAGCGGATCGATCACCCAACAATACTCCTCGTCCGTCAGGCTTCCCGAACCCTCTTCGGCAATAAACCCTGCTTCGGGAAGCAATGTCGAAAGTTGTTCGACCAGACGCCGTTCGGATTCTTTATCCACATACGAGACATAATTGTGTGCACTCTTTTCCTCCACCCGCTCCCGATCGAACTTTTGCCGTTCATCACGCAGAAATGCACCGGCTTTACGGGCTATTTGCCGTACTTCCGCACAAAGGTATTCCAGGTCCGATATTCCAATCATCGTTTAATCTTTTTATGTTCAGCCTTAATATAACGGCTCCAAGCAGTTATTATTACCGTTTTATCGATATTACTTCTTTATTTTTAATTTATTCCCTATTTTTGTTAATGGAATGTCAAACAAAACAGGTCCTTTAACCGTTATGATTATAACGAAAACACACAATAAGAACAAATGAGACGTTGGATGAAGCGAATAGGGATCATATGCCTGATACCGGTGGTATTGGTCATCTTGATTTCAATTCTTTTATATATACCCCCCCTCCAGAATTTCGCTGTGCGGCTAGCCACCGAATATGCCAGTGAAACAACCGGTATGAATATCGGGATCGGGCAGATACGTCTTTCCTTCCCGCTGAATCTGACGATCCGGGACGTGAAAGTCATAACTCCTCCCGACACGTTATTGTCACTCGAAAGTTTCCAAGTCAACATCCGTCCGCTGCCACTGCTGAAAAAAGAAGTCTTGGTGGATGCGATCGACCTGCGCGGCGTGAAAGCCAATACAGGCAACCTGATCGAGGGAATGGAGATCAAAGGTACTTTAGGAAAGCTCTATGCTAAAGCAGATCGTATAGACCTCGGAAAAGAGATCGCCCGGCTGAACAAAATCGACCTTTCGGACACAGCCATCACTCTCCTGATGAACGACACGACAACAAACAAGGATACGACATCGACGGCGGTCAACTGGAAATTGATGCTGGATCAAATCGACCTGGATCGGGTAGCGTTTGCCATGCAGATACCGGGCGACTCGCTGCGTCTTTCGACTTATATCGACAAGGCTGGATTAACCGACGGGATAGTCGACCTCGGATCGGCACGCTACAGTGCATCCCAGTTTCTGCTGTCCGGCTCTTCCCTGAGCTACGACGGTAGCTATAGTGACCCGGCGCCGGGTTTCGATCCGGCACATATAGCCTTGAACGATGTGAATATCCGGATCGATTCGCTTTTGTACGGAGGCAGGGACATCAGTGCACGGATCAAAAAATTTTCTGCTAATGACCGCTCGGGTTTGACGCTCAGTTCACTGACCGGAGACATCAGCAGTGACAGCACGACGATACAGGTTCCGGGGCTTCTGTTGAAAACACCTTACTCAGAGATCCGCCTGCTGGCAACCGTTCCCTGGAATACGTTCGACAATACACCGAGCGGTACGCTCCATAGCCTGCTGACAGCCTCGGTAGGAAAAGAAGATGTATTTATCTTTGCCGGTCCTCTCCCCAAGGAGTTCAAACAAGCCTATCCCCAAAAAGAAATCAGCCTGACAGCCGGAATAGAAGGGAACCTGGCTGCTTTACGGCTGCGCCAGCTGAAAGGCGAACTGCCTGGCATCTTCAATCTGAATATCACAGGAGAAATGAGAGCCGTGGCAGACAGTATCCGCCGTTCGGGTAAGTTTCAGCTGGATGCCCAAACCGGGAATCTTGACTTTGTTCTCAGCATGCTACCGGAATCCGAACGGTCACGCTATAACCTTCCGGTAATGAAACTGAAAGGGGAAGCGACTTTGCAAAACCAAGAGTACCGCGCCGACCTTTTGCTCACGCAAGGCGAAGGCAAGGTCGGACTGACTGCACGTTATAACCCCGTACAAGCGTCTTACTTGGCTGACCTGAAGATTGACAGCCTGAAACCAACCGATTTCTTACCCAAAGATTCCCTTTACCACCTGGCCGCCTCGTTCCGTGCCGAGGGGAAAGGGTATGATCCGTTCCACGTTTCCACTTGGGCTAAATTAGAGGGGAAGATTACGAATATCGAGTATGGGGCATACGCCGTATCCGACGTAAGGTTAGACGGTTCGCTGGAAAAGAACTTGTTGAAATTCGACCTGCTCAGCCATTATCCGCTTGCGAAGATGGATATGTCGCTCAATGCAACCCTCCACAAGAAGAAAGTGAATGCGATGCTAATCGCCGACGTGCAAAACCTGGACCTATACGGCATGCACTTTATGAATGATTCGCTGGCGACCTCCTTCCAACTTTTCGCAGAGGCGGAAACAGACATGGGAAAGAATAACCAAGTGGACGTTACCCTCGGTAACTGGGAACTGATAAATCCGACCGGTAAGTTCCACCCGAAAACATTGACTTTACACGCTCACAGCGATAAAGACACTACCCGCGTCTCTTTCCACGCCGGAGACTTTGGAATCGTCCTGACCGGAAATGCGGATATCGAGACGATGACCGATAAGTTCACGAAAATAAACGAAGGTCTCACCCAACAGCTAGAACGCGATTCGATGATCGACATTCCATCTTTCCGTCCTCTCCTCCCGGATATGGACCTGAAAATCACAGCCGGTAAGGATAATCCGATCTACAACATCCTGCAACAATATTATATTACCTTCGACAACCTGAATATCGAAGCCAACACTTCACCAGAAAAGGGTTTCTTCCTCGATGCCGATCTCTTCAACCTGATGCAGGACACAACACGGATCGACACGATCTGCCTCATTGTCCGGCAGGATTCGCTCGGCTTGTTGTACGACACGAAAGTCATCAAGACAAAATACAGGAAACAACAACCTTTCACCGCCAGCTTGCTGGGAAAGCTCCGCAACACTTTTGTCGATGCCAAACTGGAATATACCGACGGCCAAGGTAAAACCGGTATCCGGTTAGGGGCTCGTGTCGACAAGGAAAAAGAGGGATTGCGCCTGCATCTTTTCCCGGAAGACCCGATACTGGCTTTCCGTACATTTAAATTGAATACCGATAATTATATCCTGTACCGCAACATAAAGGATATTGCCGCCGATGTCCGGCTGACCGGTGAAAACAATGCTTCGCTCTGGATTCACTCGCTTGCCGGAGAAGAAGGAATGGAAGAAATCCATGCCGAGCTAAGCCAGATAGACCTAGATGCGATCACGAAGGGATTCCCGGACCTCCCTTCCATGCGAGGAATGCTTAGCGCCGACTTGCAGTATGCCCCTTCGGACAGCAGCTTCATGGTTGTGGCGGACGCTCATATCGACAGCCTGTTCTATGAAGGGGGACGGGTAGGTGAACTGATGTTCAACACTGTTTACCTGCCACTTAGCGACAAGGAGCATCAGGTCGACATGCACCTTTTCCGCGACCGTAACGAGGTTGCGGCGATCAATGCCTATTACAAAATGGGAAAAACGGATTATCTGGACGGAAATATGAACATCACCGCCTTGCCATTGGAGATGGTAAACCCGTTCATTCCGGACAAGATGGCCAAACTGACGGGAGCCTTGCAAGGGGAACTGGCGATAACCGGAACCACCTCGGCCCCTGCCGTCAACGGGTATGTGCGGATGGACAGCTCGGCGGTATATGTCACGGCAGTCGGTTCTTCCTTCCGTTTCGACAAGCAGGATATCAAGATCAAGAATAATCTGATCAGTTTCGACAAATACAACATCTATGCATCGGGGATCAATCCGTTCGTAGTCGACGGAACGATCGACATTCACAATCTTTCCCGAATGACGGCAAACTTGAAACTGACAGCCCACGACATGCAACTGCTGAATGTGAAACGCAATAAGGAAAGCATGGTGTACGGCAAGCTGCTTGTCAACCTCAACTCGACTGTCAAGGGGCCGCTCGATGCCTTGATCATGCGAGGAGATTTACAACTGTTGGGCGGGACAAATGTCACTTACGTGATGCAGGAATCCCCGCTCACGGCTCAAGACCGCTTAGCAGACCTTGTGACTTTTACCGATTTCTCCGATACGCTGCTGACCCGCCGGCACCGGCCGGAAGCACCTCTGCCCATCGGCGGACTGGACATGTTGATGACGATCCGGATCGACCAGGCCGTCCGTCTGAACGCAGATATCACCCCCGACCAATCGAGCCGTGTGGAACTGGAGGGAGGGGGCGACTTGTCATTCCAATATACGACACAGGGTGAAATGATCCTGAACGGACGTTATACACTTTCGGGAGGCATGGTAAAATATGCCATGCCGATTATTCCGCTCAAGGAGTTCACGATACAGGACGGTAGTTACGTCCAGTGGAGCGGCAACCCGATGGACCCGATGCTGAACCTGACAGCAACCGAACGGATGCGGGCATCCGTCACACAAGACGACGGCAGCTCACGTCTGGTCACCTTCAATGTCGGTGTGGCGATCAAACAGACATTGGAGAACCTGCAACTGCAATTTATCCTCTCCGCACCGGAAGACCAATCCATGCAACAGGAACTGGACAAGATGGGCGAAGGACAACGCTCGCAGATCGCCGTTACGATGCTTGTCACAGGGATGTACCTCAACATGAGCGATGTCGGCGGCGGCGGAAAGAAACCGAGCCTCGATATGGGAGCCGCCCTGAACAGCTTCCTGCAAAGCGAGATCAACAATATCGCGGGTAGCGCCTTGAAGTCTGTGGATATCACTTTGGGCATGGAGCAGTACGACCAGAACGGCACAGGATCGGGCGGGGAGCGGACAGACTTCTCCTTCCGCTTCGCCAAGCGGTTCTACAACGACCGGATCAGTATCATACTGGGCGGACGTGTTTCGACCGGACAGGATGTCAACGCCGGACAGTCGCAGCAGTTCATCGACAACGTTTCGATCGAATACCGTCTCGACGGCAGCGGAACCCGCTACATCAAGCTCTTCCACGACAAGAACTACGAGAGTCTGCTGGAAGGCGAGATCACAGAAACCGGTGCCGGTATCGTCCTGCGCAAAAAGATGCTTCACCTCCGTGAACTCTTCATCTTTAAAAAAAACAAGCCCAAACCGGTAACGGACGACAAACAAACAGAAGAGAAAAAATGAAACACATCAAATATATTGCATATATTTCGTTATTCCTGCTTGCTTCCTGCTCTACAACGAAGAATTTACCGGAGGGGGAAGTTTTATATACGGGAATCAAGAAGATTGAAGTGACGAATGAGGACAAAAGCAAGGAAGGGGAAGAGGCGCTGACGGAAATAGAGGCCGCTCTTGCCTATCCGCCCAATAACGCCCTGCTAGGGAGTTCGTCTATCCGTATCCCTTTGCCGTTCGGACTATGGATGTACAATGCATTCGTGAACAGAAAGGGAAAAGTGGGTAAATGGATATTCAATAAACTGGCATCCAAACCCGTCTTCATCAACACGGTCAATCCGGAAGTCCGGACAAAGGTAGCCTATAACCTGCTTCGCGAATATGGATACTTCAACGGAGCTACTTCCTACGAGGTGGAACCGGACCCCAAGAACCCCAAAAAGGCAAAGATCAGCTACAAGGTGGAGATGAACAATGCCTACACATACGACAGCATTGCTTACGTCCGGCTACGGCATCGCATCGACACACTCGTCCAGCGCAACATCGGCGACCGGCTTCTGCGCGACGGAGATAATTTCAATGTCGTACAACTCGAAGCCGAACGCCAACGCATATCTTCCCTACTCCGTAACAACGGGTATTACTATTTCCGTCCCGAATTTATCAGCTACCAGGCCGATACGATCATGAATCCCGGAAAGGTAGCGCTCCGTATCTCCACAAAGCCAGGGCTGCCACGCACCGTACTGCGCCCCTGGAAGATAGGCGACATATCGGTATTCCTGAACGGCTACAACAACGAGCCACCGACAGATTCCATCCGGTATAAAGATATGACCATCTTTTACGAAGGGAAGTTGCGTATCCGTCCGAAGGTGCTGTACGACCGGCTGAAATTCCGCCCCGGCGATCTCTATTCGCAGCAACAGCAGGAAAAGACCCAGACCGGCTTCTCCCGTCTCGGCATTTTCCGTTATTCGGAAATGCAATATATCCCCAAAGATACCGCCCGCCGTTGCGATACGTTGAACTTGCAGATCAACACCGTTTACGACCTTCCTCTGGATGGAGAACTGGAACTGAACGTGACTACCAAGAGCAATGACCAGACAGGACCGGGCGCCATTTTCAGCGTTACCAAACGGAATATATTCGGAGGAGGGGAGACATTCGGCGTCAGTATGCGCGGTTCTTACGAATGGCAGACCGGCAAACGGGTTTCGGGCAACAGCTCGGCGATCAACAGCTGGGAGTTCGGTATCAGCGGTACGCTGACTTTCCCGCGGGTACTTTTCCCCAGTTTGATAAAGCATGATACGAAATACCCTTCCAGTACCTCTTTCCGTATCTATGCGGATCAGTTGAACCGTGCCAAATTCTTCAAGATGCTGGCATTCGGCGGAAGCGCCTCGTACGAGTTCCAGCCATCGGCGACCAGCCACCATTCGGTGACGCCGTTCAAGCTGACCTACTCGCTGTTGCAGCATACGACGCATGAATTCGACTCCATCGTAGATGTCAACAAGGCGTTGGGGCGAAGCCTCGAGAACCAGTTCATCCCGTCGATGGGCTATACATACACGTATGACGATTCTCCCATCACTACCAAAAAGAACCATCTCTGGTGGCAGTCTTCCATCACACAGGCGGGCCTTATTCTCGACGGTGCCTATGCCATCGCCGGTAAGAGCTTTAACAAACGGGATAAGAAACTGTTAGGGAACCGCTTCGCCCAGTTTGCCAAACTGACGAGCGAAATACGATACAACTATTATCTCGGAAAGAAGCAACACCTGGTCGGACGCCTGATGGCCGGAGTCGCATATAGCTACGGCAATTCGATCACGACACCTTACAGCGAACAATTTTATATAGGCGGTGCCAACAGTATCCGGGCTTTCACGATCCGAAGCATCGGACCGGGCAGTTATCGCCCGACCGACTCAAAATACGGCTATTTGGATCAGACCGGTGACATCAAATTTGAAGCCAATCTGGAATACCGTTTCCCGATTTTGGGCGATCTGCACGGAGCGACTTTCCTCGATGCCGGCAACGTTTGGCTGCTACGCTACGACAAAAGCCGCCCCGGCGGACAGTTGAAATGGGGCCGTTTCCTGAAAGACCTGGCTTTAGGAACCGGTATCGGACTACGCTACGACCTGACCTTCCTCGTTATCCGCCTGGATTGGGGAATCGGCTTGCACGTACCGTACGATACGGGAAAGAAAGGCTATTACAATATTCCGGACTTCAAAGACGGCATGGGCGTCCATCTGGCAATCGGTTATCCGTTCTAAAAAACGGTTTCGAATATGCTTACGCTTCAAGAACGGCTCTTGGAGTTTCAAGACAGTTTCTTCTACGAGGAACCCCAAGTCCCATTCTCAACAATAGAATCCGCTTACAAACGGGCTGTTATATAATCGATTATGTCCAAGCACAGATTGGTTGTCTGATCGTTCACATCCAGTTCGGGATTCAGCTCGACCAGATCCATCGACTTGATCAGATTGGTGGATAGTATATGTTCGACGAAATCCTTGAACTCGTCCGGCATCAACCCTTCGCACACGCGTGTCCCTGTACCGGGTGCAAAGCGGGGATCGATACTGTCCACGTCTATGCTGAAATGGACATTCCGTATCTTCCGTTCCTTTAGCTTCCGTTTGATATCTTCGGCAACAAAACCGATACCCTTCAGGTGGATCATGTCCATCGTATAAACGCTTAACTGCTCACGCTCGATCAAAGCCTGCTCCCCTTCATCCAGGCTCCGGGTCCCGACCAGGAAGACATTCTGCGGGTTCACCTTATTGCCGGGCGCATAGATATTGACTAATTCTTCGCTCCCCATCCCCATCAAGGCGCTAAGCGGCATCCCATGAATATTGCCGCTGGGAGAAGTCTCGCTCGTATTGATGTCGCCATGCGCATCCAACCAGATGATACCGAAATCATCAAAGCTCTTTCCCACCCCTGACGCACTGCCCAACCCTAACGAATGATCTCCGCCTATCACCAAAGGGAAAGCCCCTCCGCGCAACGTGTCGTAGACCAGCTCTGCCAGGTTATTATTGACTTCGACAATCGCATCCAGATATTTCAAGCTCCGCCCTCTGGCAAACTTATCCGCCTCCGAAACCAAAGGAACATACAGATTACCCAGATCGAAGGCCCGATGTCCGTTTTTACGGATAATCCTCATCAGGCCCCGTTCACGCAGATGGTTCGGAGCGCGCTCCACACCTTCGCGGTCACACCCTAAATTGAGAGGTACTCCTATCACATTTATCTTCATAGGCAATCAAAATTGAGCGAACGTATCTTTAATAATGCCAATAGCCTCCATCATCTGATCCCGGTCAATGACCAACGGGGGAGTGAAACGGATGATATGGTCGTGCGTTGGCTTGGCTATCAATCCTTTTTCTTTCAGTGCCAAACAGATATCCCAGGCCGCTTTTCCACCTCGCGGCTCAGTGACAACAGCATTCAAAAGTCCTTTTCCACGCACCTGGCGGATCATCGGATTGTCGATCTTCTCCATTTCACTGCGGAAAAGGATACCCATTTCGAAAGCATTCTCCGAAAGATGCTCGTCACGCACCACCTCAAGGGCAGCTATCGCTACACGGGCAGCCAACGGGTTACCGCCATAGGTGGAACCATGTTCACCCGGAGCGATCGTCAACATGATCTCATCGTCGGCAAAGACCGCCGAGACAGGAGTGACACCTCCGGATAAAGCCTTACCTAAAATCAGTATGTCAGGATGGACATTCTCATAATCACAGGCAAGCAGTTTACCGGTGCGTCCGATACCCGTCTGGATCTCATCGGCGATAAAGAGGACGTTATGTTGCCGGCAGAGGTCATAACACTTACGCAAATACCCCTCGTCGGGGACGACCACGCCAGCCTCCCCTTGTATAGGTTCCAGCAAGAAACCGACTACGTCCGGATCGTTCAATGCCTCTTCCAATTCGGCCACATTATTATATTGCACTTTGATAAAACCAGGCGTATAAGGCCCGAAGTCCGCATACGAACTGGGATCGGTACTCATAGAAATGATCGTGATCGTCCGTCCGTGAAAGTTCTCGCTGCAGACGACGACCTTCGCATGTTCAGGGGTTATCCCCTTCACCCGGTATCCCCAGCGCCGCGCCAGCTTCAGAGCCGTTTCGACCGCCTCGGCTCCGGTGTTCATCGGCAACAGTTTGTCATACCCGAAGAACTTGCAGGCAAACTCCATGTACTCTCCTAAAATATCGGCATGGAAAGCACGCGACACTAGTGTCAACTGCTGTGCCTGGTCGGTAAGTGCCTTAATGATCTTCGGATGACAATGCCCTTGGCTCAGGGCGGAATAGCCGGACAGGAAATCAAAATATCGTTTTCCTTCCACGTCCCAAACATAAACACCTTCTCCCTTCTGGAGAACGACAGGCAGGGGATGATAGTTGTGCGCACCAAACTTCCCCTCACGGGTGATGTAATCTTCCGGTCTCATCTTCATTCAGATTTAAAATTAGCAGACTGTAAGCGTTTCTTACGTCCTTGTCCCAAAGATAAGAAATAAGGCTAACATTATGTCACCCAAAAGAGTATGTTAAGAAACATACGCCAGTGTCATTCCTTTCTGTCGGCATCGGACAGATGAATGCCGGTAGTAAAAGGAGTTTCACCGCTTACGTCTGCCTCCATCAGGGATAAAGTCGAGCCCCGAAAGGCTCTATTTAAGTGACAATCGCCATGCTACTATTGTCAAACTGCCTGCTCATAGACCTTTTGCCTTTAGTCGAAAACCTTTTCGCCCTTGGTCAAAAGCCCTTTCGACACAGGTCAAAAACCTTTTCGACTAAGGGCGAAAAGTAAAGGAGTGGTAGTAATGCTGTTAATACCTGTGTATTTGTTGATTAATTAATAATACAATATACATATTTGTAGATCACGTAACAAATAAAAAAACAGTAACTATGAAAAAGGAAAAATAAGTGCCCGGAGCTAATTCCCATCAATAAAAGCGGGCCATCCAAAGTTGTTGGACAGCCCGCATTACATCTGGCGTGTGATAATATATTTGATCTTGAGAATTAAAAGGGTTTGATAAAATTATTACTTTACTACTCTTTACTATTTACTAGTCTTTAATGCTACCGGTTTGAATAAAAAGACAAAAAGGATCAACAAGACGAACGAGAACAGGGTCGAGATGGCAAAGACGACAGGCCAATCACATTTATCCCCGTCACGGAAAAGGCCGATCAGCCAGCCATTCCAAAGCGTCCCGATCAGGAAGCCGATGCCCCACACCAGGAAGAAGAGCAAACCCTGTGCCTGTGCTTTCATTTCTTTTGGAGCCACATTGTCCGTATAGACCTGGCCACCGACAAAGAAGAGGCCGAAGATCAACCCGTGTACGATAATCCCGATATAATAGAACCATTGCAGACCGGTCTCCGCACCGATATAGAACGAAGCATACCGGACCACGAGAGCGATCATACCGAAGATCAAGGTATTCTTAATCCCCGACTTTATCAGTATAGAAGTGGTGATGACCAGGAAAAACATTTCGGCCAACTGCCCGAGGTTCAGCGTCACCGTTATATTCTGCACATGCTCGTCGGCGAGAATCATCGAACCATATACATGGTACAAGTTGAACGGGATGATAGCCAAGAACGTCAGAATCATAAAAACCCGGTAATTCTTATCCTTCATCAGGGAGAAAGCGCTGAAGCCGGTTATATCCATCACCGAGATACCGGCACTCTTATCGACCGAAGGCGGGGTGTGCGGCAGTCGCAAGTTCAGAAGCGCAGCCACGAAACAGACAGCGGCGCCGCAATACATCGGCAGGTTCGTATCATCGAAAGCGGATAAATGCATCACATGAAGGGCGATCACGCTGAAGATACCGGAAGCTACCCATCCTACCGAACCGAACATACGGATACGCGGAAACTGTTCCGAAGGCGTATGGCTCATGGCGATCGTACTGGTCAGGCTCTGTGTCGGCATATGGCAAAGCATGGCCAGCACGACACATGCCATAAGAGGAACAAATGATGTCTGCTGGGCAGCCAGAAGCAAAAAGGCACCTGTCAGTATATTCAATATAGCCAAGATCTTCTCTGCGGCAAAATAACGGTCGGCTATCGCGCCGATAAAAGAGGATGCCATCGCACCGATAGCCATCGCACTTAATACCAACGAGACTTGATACACTTCCAATTTAAGCGTATGGGAAAGATAAGCGGCTAAAGGAACCCACCAGACTGCACTCAGCATATACTGCATAAACATCATTGTGCAGAGTTGAACCTTCGTTCCGATTCCTTGTTTTGTAGTAAGAGTATTCATATTATTAGAATAAAAGGTTTTTTATTACCTGTGTTTCACATGGTACAAATGTATCGATTCCTCCACGGCCGGTTTGTTTGACCTTGTTGCAATCTTTTCCGTATTCATCTCATTCTCTGCCGTTATCACCCTTATTGAGATGATTTATGAAATCCGTGACACAATAAAAGGAAATCCATAATACATTTTTCAGTATCTTTCGCCCATAATAGCAAAGTCATATATGAAACATCTGAAGTTAATCTTATCCATCCTATTCATATTTTGTCTCACCCGGACATATGCAGACGACAGTAACTATCTTTTCCGCCATTATCAGGTCGAAAACGGACTCAGCGACAATATGGCCACTTGTTGCGTGCAGGACAGGAAAGGATATATCTGGATCGGGACACGCGACGGTCTGAACCGCTTCGACGGATATACGTTCAAAGTATTCCGTAACGACCCCGACGAAACCGAAACATTGGGAAGCAACTGGATCACATGCCTGGGGTGCGACATGAACGGCGACTTGTGGGTAGGGACGCTTTCGGGATTATATCAGTATGACGATGAAAAGGAATCGTTCCGGCACATTCCTTTCACAGCAGACAAAGGGATCGACATCTTCCAGTTCGACAAAGACAATAAACTATGGATACTGATGGACGGTAACCTGATCCGGTTCAATACGGAGGACAGCCAGTTCCGTATCTTCGCTCCGGAAGACAACCAAAGCTACACCTCTTTTTGCATTACCCGCGAAAACAGTATCTGGATCGGGAGTTCGGACGGGTTGATTTCATTGCTGAATCCGGAAGACGAGACGATGGAGTCCTATAATGTATTCGCCCACTCATCCCCGAACACGCCACGGAAACTTTCCATGTTATATCCCTCTCCTACGACTGATCGCATTTACATCGCTTTCGAGCATGACGACGTGAAGATATTCGATCCGGCCACACGCGACTACCAGGATCTGAACATTCAAAAGATCAACCAGCTTACGATCCTGATCAACAGCTTCCTCGAAAAAGACAAGGACGAATTGTGGATCGGGACAGACTCCGGCTTGTTTATCTATAAGGTCAACACCGGCGAGTGTACCCGTATCCGCCAGGACCCGTTGGACCCATACGCCTTATCGAGCCATTTTATCTCTGCATTCTGCCGAGACAGGGAGAACGGCATCTGGATTTGTTTCCACCAAAACGGCCTCAACTATTATTCCCCTTTCCGCCCTTTCCATGTGCATTATCCCTGGGACGGGCAGTATTCGATGAAAGGAGAAGTGATCCGCGATATCTGTACCGATATATACGGTAATATATGGGTCGGGACGGAAGATGCGGGCATCAACTGCTTGGAAAAGAAAACCGGGACATTCACCAACTACCAGCCGGTTCCGGGGGGAAACGGCTTGTCGCACACCAATATCCGAGGCTTGGCTGCATCAGGTGACCGGCTCTGGATCGGACACGTTATCCACGGCATCGACTTGATGGATATCAAGACGAGAAAGGTCATCAAGCATTACAACCTGCTGAAAGACTCGCTGACGGTAAAGAACAGCACCGTCCGCTGCATCAAAGTATTGCAGGAGGGACAAGTCTATGTCGGGACCGATGACGGTATCTATAAATATGACTTCCTGAACGACCGTTTCCTGTATGCCCCGCAATTTCCTCCTTTCGCAGTAAACTGCATTTACGAAGATCGCTTAGGAAGAATCTGGACCGGCATGTTCAACCGCAGTTTCTATTATAATCCGATCAGCAATACCGGCATGTATCTGCCGTACGACAAATTGAACACCCAGCGCCACAATTTCGTTAACGACGCCTGCGAGGACAAAGACGGCAATATGTGGTTTGCTACCGTAGAAGGGGTTATCAAATACGACTTCCAAACCGGCGAATCCCTACATTACACCGTCAAAAACGGTATGCCGAGCAATGTTGCTTTCCGCATCCTACCTGACGAAAACGAAACCTTATGGATCAGTACGGCCAACGGACTGGTCAGCCTGGAAACAGGAACCGGTAAGATCACGACCTACACGGAATCCCACGGACTCATCACTCGCCAATTCAACGATAACTCCGCCTTCAAAGACAACGAAGGGACTTTCTATTTCGGTTCGGTCAAAGGCTTTATCCATTTCAAGCCATCCGAAGTAATCCCGGCAGCCGAGAAGATGAACGTCCACTTGGGAAGCCTCGAAATCCAGAATGAAGCCGGAGAGAAACGCATCATCAACTCTTCCGCCGAATCAGAGGCTAAGAAGATCACGCTGACCTACAAGCAATCCACATTCAGCATCAACTTCTCCGCACTCAACTTCATCGCCCCTAAATCCATCCAGTATGCATACAGGATGGGAAATATGGACAAGGAATGGATTCCGATCGGAGAACGCAACACGGTCTATTTCGCTGAATTACATCCGGGCGACTACACCTTCGAGGTACGGGCTGCCAACCTGTCGAACAACTGGAGCGACACTCCGACACGACTGAATATTACCGTTTTGCCCCCTTGGTGGGCATCGACTCCGGCATATGCTTCTTATATTGTCGTCACTCTCGCCATCATCGTCGGCTTCTTCTGGTCTTGGCGCCGGAAAACCAAACGGGCAATGGCCTACAACATGCAGTTGTTCGAAGATCAGAAAGAGAAGGAACTGTATCAGGCCAAGATCGATTTCTTCATCAATATCGCTCATGAGATCCGTACGCCGCTCACCCTGATCAAGAACCCGCTCGAACGTCTCCTGAAATCCGACAAGATCGGGGAAAAAGAGAATAAGTCGCTTACGTTGATGGATAAAAATGTATCCCGCCTCCTGTCATTGGTCAACCAATTGTTGGACTTCCGCAAAACAGAGATAGAAGGATACCGCCTCAGTTTCGTCCGAACGGAGATCGTCTCGCTCCTAAACGATACAGCCAAGCGGTTCCAAGAATCGGCAACGGCACACAACCTGTTGCTGAACCTCGATTTGTCTTTGCCGGAATTGTACGTGTTCGTGGATAAAGAAGCGATCACAAAGATATTCAGCAACCTGTTTACGAACGCAATCAAATATGCATCCGGCAGCATCATTATACGCCTGCAACTTTCTCCCGATTATGAGACATTCACGATAGACTTTATCAACGATGGCACTCCTATCCCTGCAGAATTAAAGGAAAAAATATTCGAACCTTTCTTCCGGGTGAAAGAAGGCGCTACGGATAAACCGGGGACAGGGCTTGGATTGCCCTTGGCACGTTCATTGGCAGAGATGCACCACGGTAGCTTGCAGTTGGAGACTTTTGCCGACAGTTCATCCATGACGATGTTCCGCCTGACCTTGCCCGTCAAGCTGCCCGAATCCATCAAGCAGACAGAAGAAGAGGCTATAACGCAAACCGTACCTCAAAAAATAGAATTCGTCCACGACGAATCGCGCCCGACGATCCTGATCGTCGAAGACAATAAAGAAATGGCCGTTTTCATCGCCGATGAAGTCAACCAGTTATATAATGTAGAGATAGCCGGAAACGGAGCCGAAGCAATCACGTTATTAAAGAAACACAGCATTCAACTGATCATCAGTGACGTGATGATGCCTGTCATGGATGGCTTCGCCCTTTTGAAAGAGGTAAAGACGGAGATCGAATTCAGCCATATCCCGGTCATCCTGCTGACAGCCAAAAACACCATACAGTCACGCCTGGAAGGTCTGGAATTAGGAGCCGACGCTTACCTGGACAAACCCTTCTCCACCAACCTGCTGATGGCGCAGATTTCCAATCTGATCTCCAACCGCGACAATATACGCAAATTCTATTTCAACTCTCCTATAGCGAATATGAAATCGATGGCCTATACCAAAGCGGACGAAAGTTTTCTGGAAAAGCTGAACGAGATCATCAACGAGCATATCGGCAATCCAGCCTTAGATGTAAATATGATCGCAGACCTGATGCACCTGAGCCGCCCGACCTTGTACCGGAAAATCCGTGCCATCTCCGACCTGACTCCTAACGAGTTGATCAAGATAAGCCGTCTGAAAAAGGCCGCTGAGCTGTTGATACAGGGGAATATGAAGATCTATGAGATTTCGGAAGCTACAGGCTTCAGCTCCCAGTCTTATTTCTGGTCCGCCTTTATCAAGCAATTCGGTATGAGCCCGTCGAATTACGCGAAAGAGAATAAATAGAAAAAGGTGTGCCTAAACAAAATCCAACTTACTAACAGAAATAATTCAGGCCCGAATCACACGATGTGAAATCCGGGCCTGAAAGATCGTGATGAAACACGTTTGACCTTATTCCTGATTAGCAAAAAAATTCTTCAATGGATTCGTATACATTTCCAAGATTTTCGTACGCAAAAAAGCTTCATCCTTGTTCGGTAATACGATCTTATCCAACTGACCTTGCAGATAATCTTCAAACTGCTTTTTATCTTTCAGTCCATAATGTTCGCTGAAACGGCGTGTGCCTGTCAGCATATCATAGGCAACATAGTTGCAGGGATAAAAACGATAGTGCTTGTAAATCTCCTTATCGATAATGGAGGCGATAGCGGCGATCAACTCGTTCTTTTCCATATTCGGATCCAATTGCGCCAACTGATCGTTAATCGGCGACGTCAAGGTGAAATGAACACGTCCCTTGTTATTCAGGATACCGGTTTCCATGCTCAACAGGTCGTCACGCTGGCTCTTCACAAAGTCCGGATCATCGCGTTTCTGCTGAAACTCCTTTGCTTTCAGGAAATCGCACGGATCGAACTCGTACGAGATTGCAACCGGAAAAATATTCAATTCCATCAGGTTTGACAGGATATCCTTGTCACCACTCATGTTCAGCATCTTCAAGATACTGCCCTGGGTACGGTCATCCGAATCCTTGGCACGACCTTCACGTTGCGCGATCCAGATGGATTCTTTCGTCTCCGTGATCGTACGACGGATATAAGCGGAAAGGACTTTGCTCACTTCCAACATCTGGCGCACCGGGACATTGCGTTTCACGATGAAGCTATTGTTCAAACGAACCAGCGTTTCGATCCACGGACGGATCAACAAGTTATTACCAATAGCAACCTGTGTCATTCCATACCCTACATCATACAGCATGACGTTCAAAAAAGAGGCATCCAATACAATATCGCGGTGATTAGAAATAAAGGTACAAGGCTTTTTGTCCTTCGGCAAACGGCTACGACCGGAAATCGTCAGTGAGAAAGTGGTTTTATTTGCCACCATCATTACCGCTTCATATGCCAACTTCGCTTTGAAATCCTCCTTTGTCTTGAAGGAACGCATGGTTTCTGAAAACTCTTTCCAATTCACATCCGGATTTATATACCGAAAGGCCCGCTCAAAATCTTCGTTGGCTATCAGCGATTCGATCGCGTCTTTCACCTCGTCGTTATTCAGCGGACGGATATCGTCAAAATCATTAATAGGAACTTCCATATTTTTATAATTGACAATTGACAATGGACAACTGACAATCGACAATTCGTTTCTCATATAATTGGCAATTGGCAATTGTTCATTGTCAATTAGTTAAACTCGTTTTCTATAATATCTGTCATCACATCTTTCATCTCCAGACCGGCAGCCCGTACCTGCTGTGGGATAAAACTGGTTGCCGTCATACCGGGAGTCGTATTGACTTCGAGCAATTTTGGTTCACCGTCCGCCGGAATGATATAATCCACACGGATCAGACCTTTCGCCCCCAATATGTCGTAAATCCTCGATGTCTCGCGTTGTACTTTTTCTGTTTGTTCTGCAGAAATACGGGCCGGCGTTATTTCCTGTACCTGTCCGTTATACTTGGCGTCGAAATCGAAGAACTCGTTATCCGTCACGACTTCGGTGAGCGGGAACACCACCTCCTTATCGGATGTCTTATAGCAACCGCATGTAACCTCGGTCCCGTCGATAAAACTTTCGATGACCACTTCCCGGCCTTCACTGAAAGCCTTGTCAATCGCCGGCTGGATAGCCGAGGCTTCTTTCACTTTCGTCACTCCGAAACTACTGCCGCCGTCGTTCGGCTTCACAAAGACCGGAAGCCCCAAACGACTGACCACTTCTTCGTCTGTCACAGTCTGTCCTTTAAACAAATGTATAGAACGGGCAATATCGACACCGAATCCCTTCAGATAATGATTGCAGGCAAACTTGTTGAATGTAAGTGCGCTTACAAACATACCACAAGAAGAATACGGCATTCCGATCATATCGAAATATCCTTGCAGACGTCCGTCTTCTCCCGGAGTTCCATGGATCGTAATATAGGCGAAATCAAAATGTCTGATCTCGCCGTTCTCACGGAAACTAAAATCATTCTTGTCTATTGGTGTGTGTTCCCCGCCGGGAAGTTTTACCGCCCATTCGTCTCTTTTTACGATGGCAATATATACATTATATTTGTCTTTATCAAGAAAAGAGAAGATTCCTTCCGCACTTTTTAATGAAATAACGATTTCGGAGGAATCGCCTCCGGCTACAATAGCAATGTTCCTTTTCATCATCTATAATTCTTTAGTATTTGCATATACGCGCCATTTATCGATCAACGCAGTCATGTCGGCAGGTATTTCGGAATCAAAAAACATTTCCTCGCCTGTAGTCGGATGAACAAAACCCAGCGTCTTGGCATGGAGTGCCTGCCGCGGGCAAATGGCGAAACAGTTATCGACAAACTGTTTATATTTAGAAGAGGTTGTTCCTTTCAGGATCTCGTTTCCGCCATAACGTTCGTCGTTGAATAGCGTATGCCCGATATATTTCATGTGGACACGTATCTGATGCGTACGTCCGGTTTCGAGACGGCATTTCACCAGCGTGACGTAGCCTAGACGTTCCAAAACAGAATAGTGGGTGACCGCCGTCTTTCCCTGGTCGCCTTCTGGGAAAACCGTCATCTGCATACGGTCACGCGGGTTACGGCCTATATTGCCTTCTATCCGTCCTTCGTCTTCACGCACGATCCCCCACACCAAGGCCCGATATTCCCGCTTGGTTGTCTTATGGAAGAATTGCATACTGAGGTGTGCTTTCGCTTCCGGCTTTTTGGCGACAACCAGCAGGCCGGATGTATCTTTATCGATACGATGGACGAGTCCCAGGGCAGGATCATTGGGATCGTAGGTAGGATCGTCTTTCAAATACCAAGCAAGGGCATTCACCAGCGTTCCGGTATAGTTTCCGTGTCCGGGATGTACGACCAACCCTGCCGGTTTGTCGACCACCAGCAGATCGTCATCTTCGTACACGATCTTTATAGGGATATTTTCAGGGAGAATCTCGAAAGTCCGCGGAGGTCGTGTCATCATAATTGTCACAACATCCTCCGGTTTCACCCGGTAATTGCTTTTCACCGGTTTGCCGTTTGCCATGATACAACCGGCATCGGCAGCCGACTGTATCCTGTTACGCGTAGCACCGAACATCCGGTCTACCAGGAATTTATCCACACGCAACAACGACTGCCCGCGATCGGCCACGAAGCGGAAGTGTTCATACAGTTGAGGAGCCTTATCTTCACCCTCTTCCGGTTGTAACAGGTCGTCTACCTGTTCATCATCCATTTCGTCTAAAAACTCATCCATAGTTAAAACCAGTTTTCTTCTTCACTATCCAACGATTCGACCGGCACGCTGTCATCCGGTAGTCCGAGCGAGTCGGCCGGCATCTCAGCATCCCCACTACTGACCTTCAACACCAACGGAGCGGTAAGCGGTACATGCTCGCCTTTCTGCAAAACACGCCCGTGCAGCTCGACACCAAGAGCTAAGTCTTTAAAATCACCGGGGACATATTCGATCTCGATCTTTTCAAACCCGCGGGCACGAAGAATGGCGTAAGCCTGCCGGAACGAAAGGTCTTCCACTTCCGGGATTGTCGCCATCTGCGAAGTGAGCGCATTCACGGTGACGAACACGATACGTCCTTCCTTCACCTTCGAACCGGCCATCGGGACCAGCTCGACAATCGCACCGGGCTTCACGTCTTTTGAAAAGACGGAATCGATCACGTTATAGCGTAGATTACTATTCTTGAAAAATTCGGCGGCCTCTTCCATTCCCAATCCTTTAACATCCGGCACTACCACAGCCTCATTATGCCGGGTGTACGAGTCGAGCCACTTCAATGTTCCGAACACCAGAGCACATGCCACGACCACAGCCAGCAACAGATTTAAGACGTACGGATTTTTTATCAGTTTAACCAAAAAGTCTTTCATTTCTATCTTGTATTTGTCGGCGGATCAAAAGTAGAAAACAAAGCCGTTAAAACAAAGAAAGTAAAGGCTTTTTAGTAAAAACCTCTACTTTCTTTATGAAAAATCTTCAAACGGAAAGAATTATCCGTTGTATTCGTCAGAAACTGTTAATTTAGCTCTTCCTTTAGCACGACGAGAAGCTAATACTCTGCGGCCATTAGCTGTAGCCATTCTTGAACGGAAGCCGTGCTTGTTCTTTCTTTTCCGGTTGGAAGGTTGAAATGTTCTTTTCATCTTTCTGTATATTATTTATTATTATCTTATTCTCATACCAATTTGGGCTGCAAAGATAGAGGCTTTTTTTTAATAAACAAAGAGTTGCAAGAAAAACTTTATCTATACAGAGTCTCTTTTAATCACAAATAGAATATTCAATCAAAGTCGCCCTTGTCTATTATCTTTTTTACTTCTTCCCGCATCTCCCGGATTGCGGTCGTTTCCACCTTCGGCTTTTTGGCCAGCACGACACTGGCGGCAGCCCGCAATTTATCCACCTGGTAGAACTCCGGCTCTGCATATAGCTTGGCTAACAAATAATATGGATACAATCTCTCCGGCAGTATCCCGATAGCCTGAAGCAATTCTTCTTCCGCCTCCCGGTAATCTCCGAGCGTCTGCCGGTTTTTGGCGATCATGTACCGGATCATCGGGTCTCCGCTCAGCCGCTTCGCCCGTTCCAATACCCGTATCGCTTCGGCGTGTTGTCCCGTCTTGCTGAGGCATTGCGCCTCTTCGAACAAGAATTCAGGTTTATGCTTCAGCTTGTCATGCAAACCGTGATAATCTTCCGCAACCGATTCATACGGCTTGTTGTTGTAGATCATCTGCATCCGTCCCCATCGTTTATATGCCTCATATTGCCCTTTCTGCAAGATGAACAGACAGACGGAGGCAAGCGACAACAGACTTATCATCGTAATATGGCACACCGGTGATACGGATAGGGCAGATGATCTTGTCCGCGTCCCATCTTCCGTCACGCATATCGCCCCCAAAAACACCAACGCCACCCAAAACGACGGCAACTGCAACGGATAGGACGACACCGCGAACACCGCTAACGCCAACACGCCACCGGCCGCTCCCTGCTGCCTGTTCCGGATTCCATAGTACGCCATGCTCCCCAGCCATGCCACGAACACGATCAACCCTCCGACCCCCTGTTCCAGCCCGATCTGCAGGTATTCGTTGAACGCATATTCGGGACATCCCGCCACCCGTTTCTCCCGGTCTGTTGCGTTCCCTGTTGCGAAATACCCGCCTTGCGCCTCCGCGTATGCCGCCGGGAATCCGCCTAACCCCGTTCCTGCAAGCGGCTGTCCGGCAATCGCTTTCCCCGTCACTTTCCACATCAGCAATCGCCCGTCCGCCGAATCTTGTTTCATCCCGTAAACCCCGGCAATGGTACATCCCACCAATATCGCCACAATTGCAATAAAAGGAATTGTAGCATTCTTATACCTTCGACATACAGCTTTCGTCTTCTCCCATCCGATCCGTTCCGTCCAGTACACCCATCCGCAAGCCACGACCGCCGCCATCCACGCCGACCGACTCATTCCGGCAGGCAGGACAATCAGGATAGCTCCGGCGCATACCCAGCCGAAATAATGCATCCCCTTTTGAAACCGCAACGCCGTCCACAGGCAAACCGGCAGCACGACCGCTAAGTACCCGCAGTAAGGCCCCGGATTAAAGAAAGAACCCGTCAGCCGGAAAAGCGAATGGTTGGAATAGGCATAGCCATGCAATTGCTGCATTCCCCAGACGGCTTCGACCAGTCCGGTGAGCATCAGCACAAATAAGAAAAAGAACTTCAGGCAAGGAGCCTCTGTAAGAAAATAGCGCAACAGAAACCACAACACGACCAACTGCCCGCCGAAAAGCAGTTTTTCGGGTTCGGGATCGAGCTGCCGGTCGTATGTCGCGAGCGTGATCCCGGCAAAGAGGAGCAACAATCCGTCCGGCAATGCAAACGGGATGCTTTTCCTCCCGCCAAGCCATGCCGTCACAACCGTCCCGATCGCCATCAGCGCCATCGACAGGTGGAACCAGAAGACTTTTCCCGTCACAATGCCGTTCGCCAATGCGCTGTCGCCGACGAGCGGCGTGGCGATCAGCATCGCCCCGAAAACGGATGCCAGTGCAGTCCGGATTCCATGCCTATGCAATTTGAGTTCCATGCCGGTGTATTTTATTTCCATGCTTATCCGTTTTTTATTCGATTTTCTTCATGAACCGATCCCAGCGGAGCTTGCCGGTGTACGGATCGACCGATTTCCAGACAAATGCCGCCTTGCCGACGATATATTCTTCCGGCAACAAGCCCCAATAGCGCGAGTCCTGCGAGTTCAGGCCTTTGTCACCCGCCATGAAATAATAGTTTTTCAAGAAGCGGTATTCCCGTATCGGTTCGCCGTTCAGGAAAACGGTTGAATCATTATAGTTGATTTCCGCTTTTTGTTCCCATGCGATCAGCTTGCGGTATAACAGATAATTTTCCCGGTTCATTTCGACCTTGTCACCGGCTTTCGGGACATAGAGCGGTCCGAAATTCCGGATGTTCCAACTGATGACGGAGTCGAACGGGAATGCCTTATAGACACCGTCCGGAAACTCTCCCGGCAACGTCCGCCCGATGCGTTCCTGCGAATCCATGTTCCCGAGCGGTTCGTTCGTGCCGTTTATCCGGAACCTTCCGTTCCGGATGGAAAGCGTGTCGCCCGGCAATCCGATACACCGTTTGATGTAGTATTTCAGGATATGCATCTCGATCTTGTCCCAGCCGTTGGGATGCGGGAAGTTGAAGACCAGCACGTCGCCCCGCTTTGTTTTCCGAAATCCCGGTGTGCGGTGTATCTCGGTCTGTTCCAGCCGCAGCGTCGCGTTGAGGTCGAACAGCCGTGCGCCGAGCGTCGGTTTCCAGACCGCCACGAAATCCCCTTCGACCAGTTCCGGCTCCATCGAGTCGCTGGGGATGCGGAAGGAGGCGAGGAGGAAGACTTGAGAGAAGAGCCAAAAGGCGATCAGAACCACCAAAGCGAGAAATAGATTCAATAATATGTTAATCCATCGTTTCACAATCTATCTTTTAGATTAAAAAATATATCATTTTATATTCAGGTTGCTACAATCAATACCAGTCAATTTTATTATCTTCATCACAAACGAATATTCTTTGTTGCTTTCCCTGCGAGCATTTAATGGCCAAAAGGGCTTTTTGAGGCACATTTTCAAATTCGATAAAAACATCATTCGCTATTTTGGTATTGATAAGTTGCCAATTATTATTATCCCAATAATATAAAGAATACTCCAATCCTGGCTGAATAGAATTTCCATCACAACGACGAATATACGAAATTTTGGATATATTTACTGGCCGGCAAAAATCAAAACCGACCCAATCTTCTCCTTTGGCACTGAAATTTGTCAATTGATCACCATCTGCTATATTAGCTGCGTTGTTGCTTTTATCAAAAATCGAATTTGTACGTTTGATAATGTTGCCTTGAATGATCGAATCATGTTCATCATAGAAATAAATTTCAGCCATGTCACACTGACTTGTATCAGAAGATGTAAAACGCCAATATCGATATTCGGCATTTTTATCAAGAAACACTGTGCCATTTGTTAAATTCCCTTGAGGTAATTCCGCTATTTTCTTTGTATGATCAAATTCCCTGTTTTCAGAAGTTTCGATAATACCTCCTGTTATTTTTTTTCTAATAGAAAATACATTGTCTCCCAAAGGATATTTTCGATTCAATCTGATCGTACGAAAAGCTGAAGTGTCTGGTTCTATAAATTGGATATGCTTCGAAGCAGAAGCCAAAAACGGTTTGCTGATCGGAATAGCATTGCCATTAGAGTCATACGCCAAGGCGATATAACAGGTATTCAGTCCCATTCTTTCGAAAACCACATGACTACCAGCTATTTTCCCCCAATAGACAGGAGTCCAATTATTTCCATCATAGATGGCTATAAATGGAGATTGTCCACTCTTCAATGATTCCTGCAACGAAATACGTATGTCAATCGTAGGCATATATTCAGCGGTAACATCTCGTATAAACATATTCCTGAGTTTGGGTGGGATATATTTCTCAGTTGCGATTTTCAGATACTCTTCATTGGGTTTGTACACATTGCGGAAAATCTTAGGGACTTTCAAATATGGATAATGAACTGTGCCCGGATCTGTCGTATGGGGCGCAAACTCCAAGTTTCCAAAACGCGTTGTATAAACTGTATTCCAAGAATGTCCATTATTACCTGTAGACCAATTGGGCGTAAAATCATAAGCGACAGGAATTCCTTTACTACGCATGATTAAGACAGCCCCTAAACAATACGTGGCACAATTAGAAAAAGGAAGTTTCAGTATGATATCAGGATCATAAATCGGAAGTGTCTTTAATAATCCAAAACTTTGAGGTGTGTTTTTCATTTGGTTATTCACTTCTGTTGCTGCAAAAATTGGATTTCGTTTATACTCGTCACACAAATATGCCAGATCAATATCTCCTTTACAAATATCGTAATAGGCATTCCTCCATTCGGTAAGCGGCTGCCCTTCAAAACATTTATAAGGTAATAGATATTCACAAAATTGTTCGAAATCCAGATGTTCGGCCCATTCGCATTCTCTCCATTGTTTGAAAGCTTCATCGATTGACTGAATAAGAAACTCCGAAGTGATAACCTCTATATCCCGTTTCTGTTTATATTTACTTTCAAATCTAAGACGAAGCGATTCGATATGTTTTTCTTGTTCAAGTTTGTCTTCTGATAAAGCAACGACAGAATCAATGGCGTGATAATAGTCCTCAATGCCTTTATCATAAGAAGTATGGTAAGGCATGTATCGAATCAGGTATTGGGCTGCTTCCAGTTTCTGCCGATCATCCAGTTTTGCGTAGTGCGACAAAACCGCTTCAAGCTCCCCTCTGTTTTCTCCGGCTTCCCGCAGAGCGTATTCCACATCGGTTATTTGTAAGCCGCAAGCAAAAAGCATCAAGTAGAAAGACAACGAAAAAAACAGATATTTTGTAGTTGTTTTATATTGCAATCTCATATTCATTGTTTTAGGGGAGAAACTATATTTCAATCATTCTTTATCATGACAGGATGAAAGATATGCACTTCTAAATCTTCGGAAATCTCTTGATCTGTAATTTTATCTACAAAAAAAAGGATTCCATCATGAAGCTGACACCAGCCTGTATAAGGATTGAATGTGTTTATGGGCAGTTTGATTTCTTTTATTTTATTAAGCTCATTATCAAACAGACATAAATAAAAATCCCGTTCTCTGGATAATAATTCCAGGTTTTCGTTTTTACCGAAATCAATGGCATCCACATGCAAACGGGCATACATATCACATGTCGGAAGATACATGATATCAAAAAAATGAGGATTTTCAAATCCGTGTCTTTGCCATTCTGTATAATCTGTTTTGGATTTACACTTTTGAGCTTTATTGGAAGTGTAATCGCTATCAGCTTTGTACATTTTTCCAGATCCTGTGTTCAAATCGATCTTGTAGAGATGTGATTCTATCGGATAATTATATAAAATGTAATCATCCCGAAAGTTGACATTCGGTTCACTCATGTTCGCATACCCTTTGCTTATGTCTGGTTCCGCAATAGATGGAGATAAATTGAAAGTTTTTACCTTTTGGTTTTCTTCGAGGAAAATTTCTTTTACTTTGAATCGGGGTGGCGAAACAGACCTATCTTTTACCGTGCATAGCAGCGACTGGTGCAGGGCATTGTAATACAAACGAATTGTAGACATAGCATGATTCGTATTTATGATCAATTCCTCGTCTTCTTGCAAAGAATTACGGATTTGAATACGTTTCAACACATTCCCTTTCGGATCAATCAGGAATACGGATTCCGATTCATCAGCAACCCAAATGGAGTCTTTTTGATATGCAAAAATTCCAGTTAAACGAGTTATGGCGTTAGGACCACTTGTTTGTAACGGAATTTGAATGATTTTTTTCTCCAGAAGATCGATACAATCCAAAGCATGTTCCTTATGGTTATATCCAATCAATATATGTTTAGCACCTACTTGTACCGAAGAAGACAAATAATAGGACTTTAGTTGTAATACGTCAGAAGGAGGGAAAAAAAGTTCCTCCTTCTGTATTTCAACTAAGTCATTATCAACGGTCTTTATATTTTCTCTTCTCTGAGAGCAAGATATACTAATGCAAATTATGCATAAATAATGAAATAGTAATTTGTACATGGTTATCTACAATACGTTGGACCATAACATTCAGGACGTTCACTGTCTTTAAAACGGCATTCATTTCCGGAACTTGATGGACATGGAAACAAATGATAGTTTGATTTATTCTCATCCCAAGCTAAAGCCTCGACATTTTCCAATGCCAAGTCAGAGAGTTGAACCTCATTTTTGTTTTGCTGGTAGTTCCAGCCTGCGGCGGCGATCGCTGCAAAAGCGATTACGCCGATGATTTTCTTTCCCATGTTTCTCTTTAATTATAATTGATATTCTATCACATGAAATTCAGGATTATCACTTAATCCATACAATTTATTTATCGTAGGATTGATTGTAAAGGTGAAAATAGGCGAATCCAATGTATATCGTTGTAGAGGATTTCCTTTATCGTCAAATACAAAAAGTTGATCTTTTAGATATTTGTGGTTTTCACGATTAAAATAGATCCCAGAGTATAAAACATATACTCTCCCATTTATGGATAAAGGTGAAAAATATGCATCTCGTGATTGCCCTGAAACAGAATTAACATGAACTGATTCATCTTGAATAGTCTGTTTGATTACTGGAAAAAACAAATCAGGACCTTGTATTCTTTTTTTTAAATTGCCATATATATCATATAGCTCTATTAAATCTGTTTGTTTATAAAAAAGGAAGATCCCATTTTTATCCGGAGACAGGGTAGCATAACAGGAAAGTCCTTCTATTTTTTCAAAAGGGGTCAATATCTCTCCATATTCCGGGTATTCACCTTTTGTTTCTATAAATTTGCCTTCTGAGTCGTAGAATGATAAACGCTTTTGAGTACTATTATAAGCTGTTGTCATAAAATGGTGATTGGGTAAAATAACGATATTCCCAAAAAGATCAGGCAGCATAACTTCTTTTATTGCTGTTGGTGATATAGTATCTGAAAATAAGATGTCTTTTTTACGATAAGCAGATATGAATGGTCTTTGTGCATCTGATAGCCATAATAGGCTGTCAGATGATTGTATTTGTTGTATATGAAGAAATTCTCCAGGGCCATTTCCAAAAGAAATAGATGTGTTAACTTTCTCTCCTGTATTAACATTATACATATGCAATATATGTTCATCCATATCTTCTTTTAGAATAAGGATTGAATCTTCTATATGTAATGCTGTCGGACGCATTACCTCTTTAGAAAATTGAAGATCAGTGCCTTTAATCTCGCCTTTATCCAAGAAATCTGTCAATTTGAAAGATATGCAATTCTCATAAACTCCTTTGTTGTTACAAGAACAAAATGTAATAAAAATACATATACTGATAAATTTTGCAATTTTCATAACCTTTATTTTTTAATTGGCTATATAATATACTATTATGTAACGATTTAACTTTGACGTGATGAGATCTTTTTCATTCGGATCCAATTTCCCGTCATGCAAAAAGGATTTTAATGTTTTTTGTTTGATCCTATCTTCTATATCAGCCTCATATATGATCAATAACGGAATCTCTTTATTGTAAATCATCTCTTTGGTATAGTCGAAAAACTTATAGTCGAAATATTTGTTCAAATCAGTTGTTACTTTTTCTCGAAGAGACATGGAGCCAGATCTATAAAAAGAGAAAATTTTCACATGTCGACAATTTGATGTATCCGGAGTCAAGATCCAAGACACAGTACTTCCTTTTTTCGGATAAGCAAATTCAGTCAGTTCAAATTCATCTGGTATATGTTTTTGATCCACGTATTCCTTTGTGTAGATTTTGTAGTTGGTTTTTTCTTTAGTCGCTTTATTACTGATAGTTCTACTTTCACTATTGAAAGACGGACTATCTACGAACTTTCCATTGTTAGGGGTTGTCGTACGGCGAACACCTTTGGATGGAAATAGATTTTGCCCCCATGTGACGAAGGGAAACAATAATAATATGATGATTAATTTCATGGTATATTTATTTTAGAAAGTGCTGAAGAGGCTCCTTCAGTCACTTTCTTTATTCGACACGTTTTATCCTCTCATGTTTGGACAAACTTTTATTAAATTTCCCCAAATGGATGAATATACATTACAGGTACTACTAAAATCAACAATACAACCATAATAAGTACAATTTCCCCAATCTGTTTCGCCTTGGGCTAACGCTTCCGCATTAGCTAATGCTAAATCTGACAGCGGCACTTCATTTCTACTCTGATTGTAATTCCAGCCGGCAGCCACTGCTATTGCTACTAAAAGTGCTGCTCCAAGTATACGCTTTTTCATTTTCGTATTTTGTTTTATCGTTTTTGATTCAGTAAATTCCCTATCTTTGTTCATTCTTTTAAAGCAACAAGATAGCCAAATGATGTACTGAACTTGCATCATTCTGTTTTGTCCGGTTTATATTACCATCATACACCTCCTTTCTAAGGGGTTTCGGGGAGCTTGCCGTCGTAGTTTCTGAGGCTTTTCAGGCAGGCTCCCTTTCGTTCAATTACTGAACTTGGCCTCTTATTTTTACTTTGACAGGACTTGCTGTGTTACATTTAAGTGTGACGATTTCATCGAAAAAGCCTGTGTCTTTCGGTGTCATCCTGACTTCAATACGAAGCCGCTCTCCCGGCTTCGCTGGGCGTTTGTCATAGTTTGCAGTCGTACAACCGCAAGTGGTACTGATATCCAATATGACAAGGGGATTGTCTCCCGTGTTTTCTATTTCAAAAACAGCCGTTTTCTCTTCGGATTTCGAAAATGCGCCGAAGTCTACTTCGCTGTTTATGGCTTTTGCCGTCGTTTTGATCCGGTCGCGCCCCGGTGATATTTTCCCGGTCATCTGTTTCAAATACAAATCCTTGACCGCCAAGTTATGCACCGGATTGCCGATCACTTTCACCTTGTTGTCCCGGTCAAGCAGGAAGGTTTGGAATGTGATGTCTTGCGGAAATTTGTTCAATTTGTCCAACTGACTGTCCCGGTCGATACAGACCGGACGGTTAAAGTTGTCGCGTTTCAGGATATATCGCAATTCTTTATCATCTTTCGACTGGAAGACGAAAATGAACGGGATGTTGCTGTTTGTTGCCGAATCGACATGGGCGATCAATTCTTTCCATTTCGGCAGTTGTAATTTGCAACTGGTACAACCTGTTGAATCGACATAAATCAGCACTTTATATTCTGTATCGGGTATCCGGTATTCCACCTGCTCAGTGACGAAACGGGTGAAAGCCATATCCTGCGGAAACACGATCTCTTTTCCCTGCCATTCCTGAACTAAACGGGCAAATTGCTCTTTTTTGTCTTCTTTGCAAGAGGTTAACAAAAAGAATATAGATAATATGTATAACAGTGGTTTCATCTATTGTTATATTTTAAATTCCATGATCGGCTCGTCGCTTTCTACACATGTGGCGATGACCGTCTTTGTTTTTTCGTTTATATCGATTCCGTATATGGGTTTGTCTAAGGTGTATTTTTGTATGGGATTTCCTTTCAGGTCGAATACATATATATAACGCCCTCCGTCCTCCGGCTTTTCGCCCCGTTGATAAGAGGCTAATTTGTCTTTAAACCGGATTCCTTGGAATACGCTATAGATATATTTGTCAGTGATAACAATATCGCTGAATCCCATAATTCCGGTCGGGAAGCCTTCACCTTTGATGCTTTTAAACCGGGGTTCGCCGTTCGGACCGTATAATACGGTATGGGTATTCTCTTTGGTATTGTATATTTCGATGGATTCCCCTAATTGGGTGACCATTGCCAATATGCCATTGTGCGGGTTGTAATCGATAAAACTACGCCATGCCTGTGCTAATGCTGGGCGGATTTCCGAAGCCAAATCTTTTTCGGTAGGTATTTTACCGATGCTTCTGATAGGTTTACCACTGTAATTGACTTGCCAATATCGGTGCTCTCCTAAATAGTCCGGGATCAGAAAACAAGAGTCTGTGGCACAGAAATCTAATGAACGGATTAGATTTTTATCTAATCGTATCACTTCCTGTCTTGTAGCTGAATGGTCTTTTGCTGAAATCGCCCAGCGTGAGATCTGCATCTTGTTTGCATCGAGTGCATATATGGAATCGAGGGAGTTGAACTGGAATGTTTCGGCCGAAAGCATTTCTTCCGGTCCTTCACCCCGTTTGCCAAAAGAAACAATATGTTTCCAATTCGGATATGTGAAAGCATGAAAATAATTGTCTGCGTTATGCAAATCCATTACAATAGCTATACTGTCTTTGACCACTACCCGGAATGGGTAGCGGAAGAGGGCAGTGTCCAGTTCGATCACCCGCGCACTTATTGCCTTTTCATTGGGAAAAGTCGAATATCGTGGGTAGTAAGTACCGGGGGAATCGGTACAGGAGATTATCGCACTGATACCTATTAATAATACGTATGCAAAACGTTTCACGATTATTCTAAACTTAAACCTGATATTTTATATTTTACTTTGTAGCTTCGGCAATCGACTGAACCATAACCATAGCAATGGGCATCATCATCATTTTCGCCTTGGGCCAATGCTTCAACATTCTGAAATGCCAGACTGTCCAATGTGCTTGTTTCATTATTGTAAAACAGGCTACACACAGCCACCAAACAACTTGTAATAAAAAGCAATTTTAATACTGTTTTCTTTTTCATGTTCCTTTTTTGAGCGTAAAAGTAATCTTCCGATTTAAGATTGTCAACTAAAAGTGGAAACACTTTGCTGTTTCCGGTGAAATGTTGCCAAAGTGTTGATTTTGCTTGTTCGTTTTGTTACTTTTGTCTCACAAATGAGATGAAAATGGAAAAACATAGATTTATTATAGTCTTTGGAGGGATATTGATTTTAACGATATTAGTTGTGTTTTTATCTTGCCATTATTTTTCTCAAATTAAAAATGAGCAGATTCTTAAAGCAACTTATCTTTTTAGTCATGCAGTCGATCTGGAAAAGGAACTGATGCAACCGGAGTTTATCTCTTTCCCCAAATCATATACTGGTATTTCTTCTGATTTTACTGTTATTGAAATCGAAAAGGGAAAAGTTGTTTATAAAAAAAGTGAACAGGCGGACAGTCTTGCTTTGACTGATAAAAGAGAATGGAGCTTTCAATTGTTCATTGCTTTCGAAAATCCCAATCGTGCCTTTACCCTCGACAGTCTTTTTCAAGAAGAACTAAAAAGTGAAGGCATAATCGCCCAGACAGCTGTTTCTTTTTTACAGGGTGACAGCCTTGTCAGTTGTTCGAATAAGCCGTTATCTCGGGCAGGGATCGCTTTGGAGCCTATTGTGTTTGGTGTAGAACATGATCAAAGGCAAATAAAACTACAAGCGTATGTCTTGTTTTCCCATTCCTATTTATTTAGCCGGATGTCTCTGATTTGGGGGCTGATTTTGTTGTGGTGTATTCTTGTTATTATAATGTATATATGGCAACGCCACAAAAATGTAGAGCATAATGAAGCAGCTGTTACTCCTGTTACGCCCGTACCGGTAGCGCTTTCTTCGGATGCTTCGGAGTGGATAGAGATAGCGCAGGATGTTTTTTTCAGCAAGAAAACGGGAGAATTGAAAGATCAAGATCATAAAGTTTTTTTGGCAAGAAACCGTTTACGTGCTTTTATCCGTTTTTTGGAAGCGCCGGATCATACTATCAGCTATCCTGTTTTTTGTAATGATGTGTTAGGGCGGCCTTTGAGCGAAGATGAATCGACAAAAGAAAATAGGCAGCTAAACCGAGCGATAAAGAAATCTATGACGCAAACCATAATGCGACTGCGAGAAGATTTGACAACTTTTCCGGAGTTGTCTATTGAAAATGCTTCCGGTTTATCTTATCGCCTGAATATTGGAACTGTCCGGGAGAGCAACATAAGGCTGGAGGATACCCGTAGCTGGTCACGCGGATCATAACCGGGGCGTTCTTCAAAATTTGGCATATTCCTGCCACTTTCAGGACAACCGCATCAAAATTTTCCAGGGTTGTGATCTACATATGAAGTTTTCTGCAAATCCTCTATCACTCCATCACTCCAAAGGTTGTAGCTATTAATATTCAAGCGTCAGAGACAGTGATACAAGACGTTTTCCTTTATCACTCCTCTATCACCTCTGGAACATGGTTTTTGTTATATTATTGATAATCAGTATGCTGTATTCTATATGCTTTGGAAAAAGCATATAGAATAATCGAATAAACAAATGTAAAAATGAATATAACAGGTATTAAATCGGCGAAATACGGTTCTTCATTCCACAAAAGCCCTCTCTTTTTTTGCCAAAGACAAGCAGATAATTCCGTAAACACCCCCATGTTGCCATCCTTAACACCCGGGTGTACCGACTTTCTACACCCGGGTGTTAAGGATGGCAACATGGGGGTGTCCGGCAACTAAAGTACCGTGCTAGACAATGAAAACCACCCGGTTTTACCTATTTTGCACTCGTTTTTACATAAAATAATCGCGTGATTTACAGGGATGAGAAAAACTGCTATTGCCAGTGATAGGGTAGTGATAGAGAAAACGGGCATGTATCACAAATCAGACAATTTGAATATCAACTGATAGAAAGAAATCAGTGATACAGTGACAGAGGAAATGGGAAAAACTTATAAGATAAGGTCCTGTTTTTTCTTTGGTATATTTCATACACAATAGTTCGTTAAAAATTCGCCAACCCTAAGCGGCTCTGGCAGTAAATAAAATGAGTTCTTTGAAAAGTTTGTCAATAACTTGCATGTCTGGGTTAATCCCAAACACGCAAATAAATCGGGAGTGCTGATAAAAAGCACTTGGAACAAATCGTGATCCGATTGCGAAAAGGCTTGAAGGATATCTTTCTTCTGGCTTTCCAAATTATACTGGAAACAGACTTGTTCAAAGTTGGCTGACAGAATGTGAATCTACTCTTTTTATCTATCTGAATTGTGTATTCAGTCCGTAATATAACAACGATAGTAAAGTTTCTTTGCATAGCCAAGACTGTCGGACTGATATAGTCTAAATTATCCCTTCTAAATCCAAATAAGCGAACTGTATTTCATCGTTTAAGTTTATGATAAGCCGGTTATTTTCTTTGTCATAACAGAAATCGGTTATCATGTATCCGGTTTCCAGGGTTTTGAGGTAATTGCCATTTAAATCGAAGACCAGGAACTTTGTTGGATAGTAGGCGTCTGTGCGGTGATCGCCACCGGAATAAAGGGCCAGAATCTTATCTCCACAAAATTCAACTCCGAGAGAATAGTGCTGGGTTTGTGTTTTTTCGTTTACCCATTTCGGGCCGTAGATATTGCATTTTAAATTCCCGTTAAAATCACAGATGGTCATCAGGTCGTATTGAGTATAACATTGGACATATAATTGGTGCTCTGCGGATGCTGCGTATATGAAGCGGACTTTTTTCAAATCGGGATATTCGTATGGCATAGGATTTATTTCCCCGGTTGCCATATTCCATCTGGCAACCGAAGGTTTATAATCGTTGTTACCTATCGGTTCGATGATTTTGGCAATGCAAAGTGTGTCATTCAAATATAAATAATCATCCGGAAACAGTTTTTTCTTCATATCTATTTTTACACTTGGCTGATATTCCGGAGTCGTTAAAACACTGTCCAGGTCGTAAGCGAATATTTTCAGTTTGCCGTGATCCGATACAAAGAAGCGGCGGTTCGTCTCGTCGATTCCAACATGGCCTATAATTGTAATCTCACCCGGACCTTGTCCCTGATATGTACTGCTGGCAAGATGTTCGAATGTGTTTTTGTCAAACAGATGAATGAGTTTGTCCGGTGAATTATAATCGGTGACAATTAAATAATTGTCGATTAGATAAGTCCTCGATATCCGGCCTATCAGCACATCTTGTGTTGAAAACTCTTTCATTTTGTCCCGTACGTCGACCACCTGATCCCGTTTACTCTGGTGTTTTTCTGTTTCAGAATCCTGACTGCAACTCCAACAGACAGCGATCAATAAAAGGTATAACAATTTATTCATGACTTTATTTGCTTTTAATATGTTGTCACGATACAAATATACGAATATTATTTAATTACGATATGATCGTAACGGCTTTGTCCGAATTATTGATAGACATGAACTATATTTTTGTTTTTCATATCTTCATGATGAGATATTGGATCAGCCGGAGGCATAAAGATTCGGAATCTGTCAAAATAATTGCTATCTTTGTCGCCATTTGATATTAATAATTTAAGAAAGAAAATGGAAACAGTAGTAAGTGGCATTCGCCCAACGGGTAATTTGCATCTGGGGAATTACTTCGGAGCAGTAAAAGGATTTTTGCAAATGCAAAATGAGTATAATTGCTTTTTCTTTATTGCAGACTGGCACTCGTTGACTACACATCCGCATCCTGATAATATCCGTAACAGTGTAAAGACGATCCTGGCCGAATATCTGGCTTGTGGCATCGATCCGGAAAAAGCGACCATCTATCTTCAGAGCGATGTGCGCGAAATTCCCGAATTGTATCTGTATCTGAATATGAATGCAGGGATCGGCGAGTTGATGCGTACTACTTCTTTCAAGGATAAGGCACGCCAGCAGTTGCACATCGACCGTGTCAACACCACGGAAGGGGATGTGGAAAAGGAAATTTTCAACGAAGGCAATAAACATAGCGTAAGCGCCGGTTTGCTGACCTACCCGACTCTGATGGCTGCCGATATCATTATTCATAAGGCGGTGAAAGTACCGGTAGGGAAAGACCAGGAACAAAATATGGAAATGGCGCGCCGTTTTGCCCGTCGTTTCAATGCAACTTACGGAGTCGAATGTTTCCCGGAACCCGCCTCTTTCTATTATTCCAATAAGGCGATCAAAGTTCCCGGACTGGACGGATCCGGCAAGATGGGTAAGAGCGAAGGTAATGCTATCTACCTGATCGACGATGAAAAGACAATCAAGAAGAAGGTGATGAAAGCTGTGACAGATGCAGGTCCGACGGAACCGAACAGCGTGAAACCCGAACCGATTGCCAATCTGTTTACGATGATGGAGATCGTATCGACAAAAGATACTTTCGATTTCTTCAATGAGAAATATAACAATTGCGAGATCCGTTACGGAGATTTGAAAAAGCAGTTGGCTGAAGATATCAATAATTTCTGTGCTCCGATTCGTGAACGTATCTTGGACATTCGTTCCAACGAAGACTATTTGGCAAAAGTAGCCCGCATGGGAGCCGAAAAAGCAAGCGAGAGCGCTGCGAAAACGTTGCGTGAAGTGCGTGAGATTATCGGATTCAGAGGATAAGCATATTCAGGCTTACTATATTTGAGGCACGGATTACACCGACCTCACGGATGAATTAAAACCGTGTAGTCTGTGTAGTCCGTGTTTTGTTTATGTTTGCAAGGCAGGTGATTTTGTGCGGTATAATTTATTAAAATCATAATAAAGAACCTGAAAATCGGATTATTAAATGGAAAACTACTTTACTTTGCAGTGAATAGAGACAAGTAACAAATGTATGGCGGCAATATCTGCGGGTGAATTTGAACGTATTTTCAAGGAGTTTTATAAGCCCTTGTGCCTGTTTGCACTCCGTTTTACAGAAAAAATGGAAGATGCCGAGGACGTCGTGCAGCAGGTTTTTGCCGATGTTTGGGATAAGAACAGCCATGATATGGTAATTGCTAACTTTAAATCCTATCTCTATCAGGCGGTACGGAACCGTTCCCTTACGCTTATCGCCCAGTCTTCCGATATGTTACAGACAACGGAATGTATTGCTGATATAGAAGACCTGTCGGAAGAGGAACAGATATATCAATCGGAACGGGATGCGCGTCTTTGGGCGGCTATCGACGGATTGCCTGCTGAACGGAAGAAAATATTTCTGCTTTCCAAGCGGGACGGATTGAAATATCAGGAGATTGCGGAGGAGTTGCATATTTCCATTAAAACAGTTGAAAACCAGATGGGAAAAGCATTAAAGACTTTGCGGGAAACTGTCATACGGATTTATTGTTTCTTTTTTTCTTGAATGAATAGGGGTTTTTTCAAATTTCCGGTCTTAGTGATAGAAAGGTTAAATGTTTATGTATCACTAATACAAAAAAGAAAAATGAAGAAATTCGTGTTATTTGTGATGTTGATGATGAGTGTGGTATCGGTGAGCGCACAACGATGGTCGTTGACGCCGGAAGTCGGGATGACGGCCGTCAAGAGAGGCGGCTTTTCTTATATCGATGAACCGGGATACACTTGGAATGCCCGTTGGAAAATCGGAGTTGGAGTGGAGTATGTTGTTAAACCGGACCGTTTTTCATTGAAATCGGGGTTGTATTATGCTCAACGGGGATATTCGAGACAATCGACTTCGTTCGGGAACATTTACCCGACAATAGACGATCAGTCGGAGTCTACTTTTAGTAAAAGCTATTATAAGACGAGGCGTCATTTCTTGCAAGTCCCGTTGATGGCGAATTTGTCATTCTGTTTAGCGGATAATGTACGGTTGAATCTGGCTGCCGGTCCTTATATCGCTTATTCGATGGGAGATAAAAATATAGCTGTGTATAATGAATATACACCGGGTAATAGTAGCAGTCATGAAAGTTATGGCTCTATCTATTATGGAGGTAATGGAGGTTATTTGTATGGTGGCGGATGGGTAGAGAAAGGTTTTAGTCATGAAAGTTGGACGCACGATAACTCTTTCGACTGGGGACTTTCGTTTCAGGCAGGATTGGAAATAGGCTCCTGTGTGATGAATGTCGGTTACGATGCCTCTTTGGGCAAGGAATACGAATATGATTCGGTCGACTTGAAATACCATACTTTCAGTTTATCTGTCGGTTATAAATTTAAATTAGGAAAATAAACAATGGAAAGGGCTGTGGCAATTGTCCATTGTCCATTATCAATTGTCAATTGAAATGAAGAACAACGAGCGAGATGATAGATTTGAAAAACGCCTTCGTTTTGTAGTCCGGCACTACAAAGAGGGGAGCTTGGATGAGGATAAGGCTTGGAAACGGTTTGCCTTTCGGCAGGGAATCTGCCGCCAGGTCGCTTTTCGCCGTTATTGGATGGCGGCCGCTTCTGTTGTGCTTTTGCTTATTGGATTCGGCACTTTTTATGTGAAAGAGCGGAATAATCCCGAATGGGTATCTGTCGCTACTGTATCGGGGCAATTAAAAGATGTTTATTTGCCGGATAGCACGCTGGTTTCTATGGCCGGAAATTCGACACTTCGGTATGATGTGAAGAAATATGGAAAGGAAAGACGTGTGGTGGAGATGACGGGAAAAGCTTTTTTCCAGGTGAAGAGGAACGAGGCGCGCCCCTTTTCCGTTCATACTGCCATGACGGAGGTGACGGTTTTAGGTACCAGCTTCCAAGTTAGTGAACAACCGGACATGACGGAAGTCGATGTCGTTACGGGAAAAGTGCGTTTTGCTGCCGGAAAGGAGCCCGAACCGGTTATCCTGACGGCGGGAATGTCGGCCTCTTATTCGAATGAAAAGAAAGAAATAGATATCCTGAAGGAAGAGAATCCGAATAATCTTTCCTGGAAAACGAAGCAGTTGAGGTTTAACGATACGCCTTTGGAGAAGGTGATCAGGGACCTGAACGAGTATTACCAGGTGGAGATCATCAACAAAGTGGATTCGCCGGATTCCCGACTGACCGCAACATTCAACGATCTGCCTCTTGACGAAGTCCTGATGGTTATCAATCAGACGTTGGATATCCGATTGGTTCCCCGGAAAGATAAATAAAAAATATGTATCGTGTTTACCTATTTGTCATCGGGATTTGTATATGTTGCCCGCTGATCGGAGCGAAAGAACCTTTGCCCCTGTTGGCGGACCCGACTCCTACTGTCACGCTGGATATGAAGCGGGTACCGTTACAGGATATTTTGCTGGAGATCGAAAAGCAGACCGGCCTGTTTTTTTCCTATGAATCGTCGATGTTGAAAGAATTCCGCCATGTTTCGTTGACGGCGCGCGACGAGTCTCTTTCTTATTGCCTGAAACGGTTGTTCGAGCCTTTACCTCTTGTTTACCGGATTACGGGACGTTATGTGATATTGAAACGGAAACCCCGGCAATATACCATCAGTGGGTTTGTGCGGGATTCCGCATCCTACGAGAGTCTGATTGCGGCAACCGTGGTGGAGCGTTCTTCCGGAAAAGGATCGGTTTCCAATAATTACGGCTTTTACAGTATTACGCTACCTCCGGGGAAAGTGGTGCTGTCTTCTTCTTATGTCGGCTACGAGCCCTGTTCCGTTACGTTCGAGTTGACCCGCGACACGATGATCGATCTCTCCCTATCGCCTGCCGGGGTACTGGGGGAAGTCGTGATAAAAGGAATTTCTCCCCGGTCGGATGTTTTGAACAGTCGGGTAGGGGTGTCGGATGTCCCGGCAAGCCGGGTGAAATCGTTGCCGGCCCTGTTGGGCGAAACGGATGTTGTCAAGACTTTGCAACGGCTACCGGGTGTGACCGGAGGAACAGAAGGCATGAGTGGCTTGTTTGTGCGGGGAGGTGATGGCGACGATAACCTGTTTTTGCTTGATGGAAATCCGGTCTATCATACAGACCATGTGTTAGGCTTCTTTTCGGCTTTCAATCCGGATGCTGTGAAGAATGCCACTTTTTATAAAGGAAGTTTTCCGGCGGAATACGGCGGGAGACTTTCTTCTGTTGTAGATGTGCGTACAAACGAAGGAAACCGGAAAGAATATCACGGGAATATCTCGATCGGCTTGCTGGCGGCGCGTGCCAATCTCGAAGGGCCGATCATCAAGGATCGGTCTTCGTTCAACGTGTCGGTACGGCGTACTTGGATGGAATTGATTACCTGGCCACTCATGACGGCAGTGAACAAGAAGGCCGATACTGAATGGAAGGGCGGATACCATTTCTACGATATGAATGCTAAAGTCGATTATTCTTTTACGGACCGTAGCCGTGCTTATCTGAGTTTTTACATGGGAAGTGACAGTTATCGTAACGGTGAGGATTCGAAAGATATACATGGTGAAGATCGGGACTTCCGCTGGCGCTGGGGAAATCTGATCGGGTCTGCCGGGTGGAACTACCTGATCAACCGGAAACTGTTTGCCACTTTTACCGGAGGGTATACCCGCTACCGTTCGCATATAATCCAGAAGCAGAATGCTTTTGTCTCATCGCCGGATAAGAGCGGACAGGTCTATTTTCAGGAAGGGCATTATCGTTCGGCTATGGAAGATGTGAGTCTGAGAGCCTCTTTTGACTATCGCCCGAATGTCGACCACCGGGTTCGGATGGGAGGCGATTACCTGTTCCATCTTTTTCGTCCCGAACAAAGTAATATGAGTTCCTGGTATAAGGATTCGGTTGTTTCGCAAATGAATAATACGGTCTTTTCACATTCTTTGATTCATGGCCACGAAGTTTCCCTGTATGCGGAAGACGAAATGTTGCTGACCGACCGGTTGCGGGTGAATGCCGGGTTGCGCTTTACCCTTTTCCATGTACAAGGAGAGACATACCAGTCATTCCAGCCCCGTTTTTCCGCCCGCTATCTGTTAGGGCGGAACCTGTCGGCAAAAGTGTCCTATACGAAGATGAACCAATATATCCATTTATTGTCCAACAGCTATATCAGCCAGCCGACGGATATCTGGGTGCCGGTTACCGGGAATATCCGTCCGATGCATGCGCATCAGGTAACGGGTGGCCTATTTTGGCATTATAAAGAATTGGATTTCTCGGCTGAAGGCTATTACAAACGGATGAATAATCTGGTGGAATATAAGGATAACGGTCCGGTTCTTCCCTCTTTTGAGGGGTGGGAAGACCGGGTCGGAGTGGGGAAGGGACGTTCTTACGGCTTGGAACTGATGGTGCAGAAAAAGACCGGGCGGTTTAACGGATGGATCGGGTATACGCTCTCCTGGTCCGATCGCTGGTTTCCGGATGGGACGGTCAACAAAGGACATCGTTTCCCCTCCAAATACGACAACCGGCATAAAGTCGATATCGTCGCTTCCTACAAACTTTCAAAAAAGGTGGAACTGACGGCAGCCTGGATGTATAAGTCCGGTAATCACCTGACGATTCAGGATGTGCAATACCGCCCGTTACCGGAGCTGACGGAGCGTGGCTATCAGGAGGAGCTTTGGTGGGGATATGGCGAGAACGCAAGTTCGCGCAACAATTACCAGCTTCCGGCTTACCACCGGCTTGATTTAGGTGCTAATTTCTACCGGTATAAGAAGAACGGGCGTATGGGAATCTGGAACCTGAGTCTTTGCAATGCCTATTTTAAGGCGAATCCTTTCTCAGTCCGGCCTATTTATTATCAAACGGAAAAAGGGCGGGAGGTCGTGTTGGAGCAGACCTTGTTGTTTCTTTTCGTCCCTTCTGTTTCTTATACATATAAATTCTGATGGCGATGAAGAAGATACTGTTTGCCTTGTGCCTGCTTTTGTTTGTCTCTTGTACCCGCGACGTGGTGCTGGTCCTTCCGCCCGTTTCTCCGCGCCTGGTGCTGAATGCTTCCGTTTCGCCGGATACGGATGTGACGGCTTTCTTGTCCAAAAGTTGGTTTGTCTTGGACACGGTTACGGACGACGGGGTCGAGGATGGCAGCATACAAGTGTTTATAAACGACCGTTTGCAAGGACGTATGCAGCCCGTTTCCGATAGCCGGTTTACAGGACGGTACGTGTTGCCCGGATGCCGTGTGAGGGCCGGCGATCGCTTACGGCTGGAAGCAGAGGCGGGTGGTTTCGATCTGGTAGGGGGAGAGACAGTTATCCCGGATCCGGTGGAGGTGTTGTCTGTCGATACGGTCCGTTTTACCCGCTTTGGTTATGGAGGATATGAATATCCTTCCATACGGCTGTATGTCCGGTTTCGTGACAAGCCGGATAAACGAAACTATTATCGCTTGATAATTGAAAAACAGACAGAGTTCCAGAAGGGAGACAGTGTGATAACCTGTAGTTCGATGTACCGGTCAGAACTTAATTATACGGATTGGTTGGGCGTAGTTTATGAAGATCCGGTATTTCGTTCGACAGTGACGAATCCGGTTATTGAGCAGTTAGATGGGACGACTTGCCGGGGCACGTTTACGGACGATATGTTCGATGGCAAAGACTATACGGTCCGCTCTTCTTTCTGGCCTGTCGATAGTTCCTTTAAGGGCGATTCTGTAACGACAACGGTGCATTATGATATTCGTCTGATGGCTATTTCGGAAGAATACTATCGGTATCTGGTTGTAATCCGTAATTTCTCTATCTCGTTGGGTGATGCTTACTTAGATGGTTTGGTGGAACCCACCGCCACTTATACGAATGTCGAAGGTGGTTTTGGAATTGTTGCCGGTTGCCAACTGGCCCATCGCCGTTTTACAATGCCTTTCGGTGATAAAGAACCCTCTTGGAATCCGTTTGCCGTTTATGATTGATTTAAAAAAATTTCCGGATCGAGTAGGGGTTTTTCCTGTTTTCCTGTCTTATGGATGAAAAGTCAATAAAGATAAGATGAAGAAGTTTATGTCGAGAGGATGGTTTACCTGTGTTTTTGTGTGTTTGAGTTGTTTTTTGATATCGGAGAAGTTGTCGGCAGAGGTAAATGGTGGAGATGAGGTTCGAACGGTTACATTGAACATGTGGAACGTTTCTTTGAAGGAGATTCTGACAGAGATCGAGAAGCAGGCCGGAGTGACTTTTTCGTATGAATCATCTTTGTTGAAAGAGTTTCAGAAAACGAGTTTCAAAGTGAACGATGCTGCATTGGACGATTGTCTGGCACGACTTTTTGCCGGCTATCCGTTCGTGTACAAGAGGACAGGAAATATTGTCGTTCTGAAACGTAAACCCAGACAGGTCACGATCAGCGGTTTTGTGCGGGATAAAACTTCCGCAGAATCCCTGGTCGGGGCTTCTGTGTATGAAGTGAATAGCCTGAGCGGTGTGGCTGCCAATACCTATGGATTCTTTAGTCTTTCGTTGCCTGTACCGTCGGGCAGTGATGGTGCTCCCGTTCGTTTGCAAGCGTCTTATATCGGTTATGAGAGCCATCTGTTCACAATTCCGGTGTTGAAGCAAGACACAGTCTTGGTAATCGATTTGCAGCCTAATGCCGCAATCGGAGAAGTGTTGGTGACAGCCTTGGAAACAACCCGCCAAACGGTCCGTAGTACGCAAATGGGAACATTGGAGGTGAATCATGCTACTATTCGTGCGACTCCGACTTTGTTGGGGGAGGCCGATATTATCCGGACCTTGCAATTGACACCTGGAGTGTCGGCTGGGACGGAAGGTATTTCTGGTTTGTATGTCAGGGGTGGAAATTCGGATGAGAACCTTTTTCTGGTCGATGGTAATCCTGTCTATCAGGTGAATCATATCGGCGGTTTTTTCTCTGCGTTCAACAATGAGGCGATTAAAGGCATGAATTTCTTCAAAGCCGGTTTCCCGGCCCGTTACGGCGGACGCCTTTCTTCGGTGGTGGATGTGCATACCAAGGAGGGGAATATGAAAGAATTTCATGGATCCGCCTCTTTAGGGTTGGTTTCCGGTAATCTGAATCTGGAAGGGCCGATTTGGAAAGACCGGACTTCTTTCAATATAGCGCTTAGGCGTACGTGGTTGGATGTGCTGACGGCTCCTGTGTTGGCGATTGTAAATAAGAAAAATAAAAAGAATGGAGAACGTATTAATGTCCGTTATGCTTTCCATGATTTGAATGCTCGTATCGACCATCGTTTCAGCGACCGGAGTAGGATGTATTTGAGCCTCTATAACGGGAATGATGTCTTGAAAGTAGGAAGTGAAGATTTTGCTTATTCCGAATATACAAGCGAATATCGTAATACGATCGACGCCTATATGCGTTGGGGGAATTTGGTCGCTTCTGCTGGCTGGACGTATGCGTTCAGTAATAAGTTATTCGGAAAATTGTCCGGTTTCTATACGCGATATCGTTCTAAAATCAGATATAAAGAGGAAGATGTTTCCGGTAAGGAAGGTGATTCCGGATATAAGTATTCTTTGGACGAGACGACCAATGTGACAGGAATCACGGATTTTGGTGTTCGTACCTCGTTTGATTATCGACCGGTGGCGGCACACCGTATCCGTTTTGGCGGTGATTACCTGATTCATTATTTTCAACCGGAGTATAACCGGATGAAAGCATTGGACAATAGTCTGCCGGATTCTATGCAGATTGCTAAAACTTTTTCCGACGACAAGTTGTGGGCACATGAATTGGCTGCCTATGCTGAAGATGATTGGTCGATTTCCGATGCTTTTCGTTTAAATGTCGGACTTCGTTTCAGCCTGTTTAATATTGATAACAGGACGTATACCGGTATTGAGCCGCGTGTTTCTATGCGCTGGTTGCTTTCACCGGATGTTAGTTTGAAAGCTTCTTACTCCCGTATGAACCAGTATGTACATTTGATCAGTAACAGCTTTATGGATTTGCCGACTGATTCTTGGATGCCGGTGACTAATAAGTTGAAGCCGCTTGTCAGTGACCAGATTTCTTTGGGTGGTTATTACAATTGGAATCAGCTATTGGATTTTTCTGTTGAAGGTTATTATAAACGGATGAACAACTTGTTGGAATATAAGGATGGTTATAGTCTGATTCCTTCATCCGTTTCATGGGAAAATAAGATGGCTTCCGGTGAAGGGCGTGCTTACGGAGTGGAGTTTATGGTTCGTAAGCAAACAGGAAAAACAACCGGATGGGTCGGGTATGCGCTGGCGTGGGCGGATCGTCAGTTTGACGAAATAAATAAAGGACGGCGCTATCCTTCCCGTTACGACAATCGGCATAAATTGAATATTGTTGTCATGCATAAACTCTCCAAAAAAGTAGAGCTGTCGGCTGCCTGGACTTATTCGTCTGGTAATTATACAACATTGTCACTGGAAAATTATTATCCGAGTGACCATCTGCACCAACCGGGAGAAAGACCTTTCTGGGGGAATGGGACTGGTGAAGATTATTATGACCAACGTAATAATTATCAACTTCCTGCCTACCATCGTTTGGATGTGGGCATTAATATATATCGTCCTAAAAAGAAGGGGCGTATGGGAATTTGGAATATTAGTATTTATAACGTGTACAGCCGGATGAATCCTATCCTGGTTTATAAAGGAGATGTCAAAGAGGAGGCTGGATCAGACGACTATGGGAATCCGAATGTCACCTATCGGAATGCATTCAAGTCTATTGGTATTTTTCCGATCATACCGTCGGTTTCATATACATATAAATTTTGAAGGAGGAAAAAGATGAGATATAATATTTGTATATTGGTTTTGTTGTTGTTTGTCTTGTCCGGTTGCGAGAAAGAGATAAATTTGGAACATATGCGTCCTGAACCCAAACTGGTGTTGAATTGTCTGGCCGTACAAGGTGATACACTATCGGTAGAACTTTCCCGTACCTGGTTTTATGCGGATAATAAGGTCAAAGATATTTTTGTGTCTGGTGCGGATGTAAAACTTTATGTGAACGATGTGTTCCGGGAATCATTGTCCGAAGTGGCCGTAAAGTATGAAGAGCTTGATATCGATGCCGTTCGTTACAAATCTTCATCTTATATACCTGTGACGGGCGATCGGATACGCCTTGTGGCTTCTCGGAATGGTTTTAAGGATGTGGAGGCCGTGACGGAAGTCCCTCGCCCCTGTTCTGTCTCGGGTTTCGAGCTTCAACAGGAGAGTGTAAGAGATACTACTGAATGGTTTGATGATGCATATATACATTTGGCTCAAAATAATACCGTGTGCTTCACTCTTCACGACGAACCAGGCGAAGACAATTATTATCTGATTTATTTCCGTCAGGGAAATATTTGGGGAGGAGAAAACGATACCGTTTATTCCTGGTATTCTTTTAGGCCTGATTATGGTAGTGAACCGGTATTTGCTGTTCAGAATTCGGCTTTAGATCAGATTTTCGGATATGATGGTGTGGGTGGTTATAACGGACTCGCTTTTTCGGACGAGTTGTTCGATGGGAAAAGCTATCAGTTTAAGATCCCTTGGAAAATAAGTCTTAGCTATACTCAGAGTGTCGATTATACCCCCTACATATACCGTTGTTATCTGTATTCCGTTTCTCGCTCCTATTATAACTATATGAAAACCATGAATGATTTGTATGAGAGTGGCTTTGTCGGCGATCTGGCGGAAATAGGCTTTGCCGAACCGGTCCGCATCTATTCGAATGTAGAAGGCGGAACCGGTATTTTAGGCGGCAGCTGCATGGAGTCCTGGGAATTTACAAGTGAATGATCAAGTCTACGCTGACCGGATAATGGTCCGAAATCCCTTCAGTTTCTATTCCGTTGTGGATATGGGCGTCGACACACCGGGAAACCAGGGATGGAGAAACCAGTATATAATCCAACCGTTCGCTTATCCCGTGCAGACGGGTGTCGCCATGTTGCCATCGGTAAAGGAAAGCGGTCGGGAATGTCGTTCGTTTATCGGCAGGGACATACAAACGGCATATATCGGTCAGCCCGATGGATAGGAATTGGGACAGAACTGAATAATCAAGCCGTCCGTCACGCATATTCCGGTATGTTTCTTGTTCGGCATCCCATTTCTGCTTGTTTTTGATGAGTTGGGCGTGTGTTTCCACCCAATCGGCGTCGAAAGGCGAATAGGCGTTGAAATCTCCCATGACCATACAGTTGTCCAACTGATTGTCCTGTATGTATTTTGTCAGCATTTGCGCTTCTTTCAGTCGGAACTTCCAGTCGTGAGGGCTGAGATGGGTGACGATGATATCCAATCCATACGTTTTTACGTGCAGCATGCCGTGCCAGAAATCTTCTACTTGTTTCTTTACGACCGTGATCGGTTTGTTGGAAGTTATGCCGACCGGGTATCCTTCTTCTTTCACGATGGCATAATACTTATGCCCGTATTCGGAGGCTAGTTGGCCTAAATTTTTTTCTGTAAATCCAACCAGTTCGGTTATGGCCAGAATGTCCGGTTGCTGTCCTTTTATCCAGTCGATAAAATTTGCTCGCCGGGAAGCATCATGTTCGAAACCGTTCCAAATATTGTAGGATATAACCCGTAGTTTCTCTTTTCTTGCTGGTTGCCCGTTGCTTGTTATGGGAAATAACGATATGAGCAGTAAGGTATAGAGTATATGATGTAGTTTCATGGTTCTATTGTTTTGACACATTTAAAAGTGGGTGTTGCGATAATTTTGTCTATTATTTCTTTATGTTCAGTTACCGATCCGGAACATTCCGATCTTGCCTGCCGGATAGAACATGAACTGGCGTTCCATCTTTCCGCGGATCGGATTGTATTCGTAGTTAACCCCTACGCCGACCCTGAAGCCGCTGTCGTTCACCTTGAATTCGAATGCTCCGCCTACGTTTGTATGGTTGTAAAACGGGTTCATCAGCATATGTGGGTTGTTTCTTTCGTTGTGATCGTAAAACGTATATTGTCCCCATCCTCTCACTGTCATCCAGTCGGTCACGTCATAGCTGGCCATCGCATTGAACCCGCCCATGAATTGGGGGGAAGGATTGAACGGGGTGAAATAGCGTCCGCCGAAAGCGCCTCCCGACAGGGAGAACCGGTCGTATGTCCATAGTAGTTCCGTGTTGATCCGGGTAAGACCACCGATGCCGGGCCATGTGTATTGTTGTCCGCTTGTGATAAAGGCCACTTGTTCGCTGACGGGGATGATCGATACTTCATGGAAATCCAATGCCATCGGCGAAACACGTCTTAACATCGGTGTGTAAGGATTGAAGAAAGGCTGGTAGGCAGCAGATGAAATAATCATGTCCATCGGGCGCTCCTGTTCATATGCGGATTGGACCGGAAGATCGGGAATGAATTCACGCAACTTGGCTTCGATCAGTTGCCTGTCCGATGGCGTGAAACTTTTGTATGTGAATTTGGGCAGGTTCAAGTCGAAAACCGCCCGTTTGGGTACTGCCACCATTCGTCCTTCTTTGGTTCTGATCCAAGTCAGATCAGATTGTGCTTGCAAACATAATGCGCACAATAACAATATGATTAAACTAATTCCCCGCTTCATACAACAACTCATTTAATTTCTGCGAAGATAAAAATAAATTTAGATATTTGTGTATAAATAATGAAGATCGGTGCAACTATCCGGAAATCTGTTTCATCATGTAATCAGAGAGTAGCAAGTATTTATGGACGAACAACTGTTAATCGACGGATGTAAGCGTGGCGAAGCATTGGCTCGTAAAGAATTATATGAACTGTACGCACCTGCCATGATGAGCGTGTGTGTCCCGGTCAATTTGGTGATTAATTTGTGGGACAATCCGGATTGGAATGTGTACGTCTCCGGGGGGGCAGCATGATAGAGAAAGGAGTGCGCTTCGAGTTTTGAAAATCAATGGCATAGTATAAACTATTATGTGCTTCCGCTTGTTATATTTTATAGTTACTTAAAAAAATAGGCGATGAAATTCTTTATTGACACGGCTAATCTGGATCAGATCCGGGAAGCAAATGAATTGGGTGTACTAGACGGTGTTACCACCAACCCTTCTCTGATGGCGAAAGAGGGTATCAAGGGAGTAGAAAACCAGCGTAGACATTACATCAAAATCTGCGAAATGGTGGATGGGGATGTGAGTGCCGAAGTGATTGCCACAGACTACGAAGGCATGATCAAGGAAGGTGAGGAACTGGCCGGACTAAATCCGCATATCGTAGTGAAGGTCCCTTGTATAGAAGCCGGAATCAAGGCAATCAAGTATTTTTCAGGTAAAGGCATCCGTACGAATTGTACGCTTGTCTTTTCTCCGGGACAGGCATTGTTGGCGACCAAAGCGGGTGCGACGTATGTTTCTCCTTTTGTCGGCCGTTTGGACGACATTGCGAGTGACGGAATCGAACTGGTGCGTAAGATTGTTGAGATGTACGATTACTACGATTACGAGACGCAGGTGCTGGCAGCCTCCATCCGTTCTACACAGCATATCATTCAGTGCGTGGAAGCCGGAGCCGATGTGGCAACCTGTCCGCTTTCTGCTATCAAAGACTTATTGAAACATCCGCTTACCGATAGTGGCTTGGCAACTTTCCTTGCCGACTATAAGAAGGTGAACGGATGATTTTCTTCCTCTTTTTATTCACTCTTTAGGCTTTTTACCGGGTTGCTCGAAGCTGCCCGGTAACTGTGCCATCCTACCGTTAGTAATGTGATAGCCAGGACGATGCCTCCGCCCATTAGGAAATAGAGTGGGGAAATGCTTATCCGGTTGGCGAAACTTTCCAGCCAACGGTTCAGCAGTACCCAGGCAAGAGGTGTTGCAATCACGAATGCCACTGCTATCCATTTGACGAACTGTCGGATCAGTAGTAACATGATGCTTCGTGTGCTGGCTCCATTCACCTTTCGGATGCCGATCTCTTTGGTCCGCTGTTTGGTCGCGTACAAAGCCATTCCAAACAGGCCGAAGCAGGTCAGGAGGATACTGATGATGGAATACATCAGCAATAAGTTCGCCATATCGGTCGTCCTGCGGTTGCGTTGCATGAATACTTCGTATACATCTATATAGGTGAAGTATTCATTAGGGTTTACCTTTTTCCATACCGCTTGTAACGTTTCCATCCCTTCCTTTTTCTGTTTTTCATTCAGTCTGACATAGAGTGTCCGGTAGTGTTGGTTGCCGGCGTTATTGAGATAGATCAAGGAAGGCATCGCTTCTTCTTCCAGCGTATTGATATAGAGGTCGCTGACAATCCCGCAGATTGTACATGCCTGTTTTGGATCCCCGGCCAGGACATTTTGGAAGGATTTGTCATACCGGCTGACCAGTTGGCCGACAGGGTTTTCACCGGCCGGGATCAGTATGTCCGCATATCTCCGGTTTATGTAGACTGGTTGGTCATATTTCTGCATGGCTTCCCGGGGAGCCAGTCCTTGGTGGATTTGTAGGTTCAGGGTTTGCAGGAGATCTTCTTCGCCCATGTATTGGACCGACGAATAGTAGGATTCTGATCCATCTTTGTTTTCAACAATGATCTGTTGGAGCCAGGCGAAGAGGAGGGAACCTCCGGCACGTGTGACGGAGGCTATTTCCGGTCTGTTCTTCAGTTCGGCTGCGAATGTGTTGACATCCAGTTTCCCTCCTTTCCAGCTTCCGATTTCGATTAGATTGCGGTAGCATTCGCCTTTCTTTTGTGTCAGTTTCAATTGTGCATGGATGGTGAGTGTTCCGATAACCAGCCCGATGGAGATGATATACTGCATGACGGAGAGAGCGGTGACGACCTTTCTTTTTTTGTTTCCGGTGAAGAACAGGCGGTAGTTGCTATCCGTCAGGTTGGCGATTTTCCGGCTCATGTAGCAAGCTGGGATAACGGACAGGATCAGGATTAGTCCGCAGATAACGGGTAGCACCTGCCTGTTCAGAAAAAATCCGGTGGTGATCCTTCCGGACATGATCCGGTTGAAAACGGGGATCAGGTCGTGGGCGATCAGCAACGAGAGCAGGAAGGCGATGCCGACTGTGAGGAATGTATCCAGAAACAATTGGTAGTTCATCTCTGCTTGTGTGGCTCCCATCAGCTTTTGTGTGTGTATGATCCGTATCTGTTGAAGGATCCGGGAGAAACTGAGATTGATATAGTTAGAGCAGGCGATCAGCAGGATCAGTAAGGCTGATATCAGCCCGATGAGTAACAGCGATTGCTGGGAACGGGCGATATAAGGAATCGATTCCTGCGTATAGTGTTGGAAATAGGATTCTTGTAAGGTATAGAAATAGTATCGCCCTTTCTCCTGTTGCAGGGTAGGGACTCCGTCTGCTTTGATCTTTTGGGCGAATTGTTCTTTGTCGAACGAGGGGGAGACTTTCAAAAGGGCGACTCCTCCACCGTAATAGTCTTGTCCGATACCGGTGAGCATGTCGAATTTGAGGTAGGACTGAGAATGTTCTTTCAATACGGCAGCAATTTGGAAAGGGCGGGAAAGGGGTGTTGTTTCGTCCTCATAACGTATGCCTCCGTCCGCCAGGTCTATTTGGACAATCTTTCCTACCGGGTTTGTTTTTCCGAATAGTTTCCGGGCACATGATTCGCTTAGCGCGGCTTTGTCCGGGGAGGCAAGGGCGTCATGCAGGTTGCCGTGCAGTACTTCATATTCGAAGAAGCGGGCAAAAGTAGTGTCTGTTATGGTAATCAGGATTGGGTCGTATTTTTTATCCCCTATGGTGACGGAGTTGCAATCGATTGAGCCGAAGCGCAGGTAATCTTCCACTTCCGAATATTGCTCTTTTAGTTGAATCGGGATCTTTCCAACAATAAAAGATACCTTTTCTCCTGACTTCAGCGGCGAATCCTGGGCCATATAGACGATCTTTTCTTTGTTCGGATTATCAGCCTCGATGTTGAATTCATATATGACGAAGGCTGCCAGCAGGTTTGTACAGGCAATCCCGATTGCCAAGCTGACAATCGAAATAATGGAAAACGTTTTATTGCGCCACCAACTACGGAGGACCAGTTTGAGTGCTACGGCTTTCATGACTTTTGTTTTAATACGGATCAAAGCTATCCCCTTTCTGTGGATGTCGCAAAGGATAGTTCTTTTTTCTTCGGGAAACCGAAAATTTGTCTAATTATTGGACAATGGGACCGTCATTGAGTGAAGGGAAATGTTTAGGTGTAACTTGTTTTCGACAATGTCGAGAATATATGTAACATTGTGGGGAACAAATTACGTTTGATTGCGGATTTCTTGATAGAAAATATAATTTTGTAATCAGAAAAAATGAAACTATGCTGGATGGGAAAATAATTCTTGTGGATGATAACGAAGCAGTGTTGAAAACATTGAAAATGATTCTGGCACGCGAGTTCAAGACGCTAGTAGGAGTGTCCGTACCGACACTTTTGCCGGCTTTGTTGCGTGAGGGCGATGTCGATATTGTCCTGTTGGATATGAATTTTGTGACCGGACGGCAGGATGGAAGCGAGGGCTTGTTTTGGCTGGATCGGATTGTGGGGCGTCCCGATCCGCCGCAGGTGGTCTTGATCACGGCCTTCGGAGATATTGAACTGGCGGTTTCCGCCTTGAAAAGGGGAGCGGCTGACTTTGTTGTCAAACCGTGGGATAACGAGAAGCTGGTAGCGATTTTACAAGGGGCTTTCCGGCGCAGGCGGAAGGTGCGGACAGAAGCGGCTTCGATGAGGCGGATATCGGCAGAGGAGGAGAATGGGCAGGTCGTTTCCCTTTTGGTCGGGTCTCTGTTAAAGAAATACGCACAGGCGTATGGAAAACAATTGCCGGTTGTCACTTCCGGCGGATTGGATAAACTCTCCGGTCTGATCCGGCAAGGGGATCTTTCGGCTTTGCAACAAACAATCGAGCGGGCTGTCTTGTTGACGGACTCGTCTTCGCTTGGGGCGGACGATTTCCATATCGAAAAAACGGCTTCCGCATCCCGTCCGGTGACATTGGAGGAGATGGAGAAGCAGTTTATCAGTGAGGTGCTGCGCGAGAAGAACGGCAACCTGACACTTTGTGCCCAACAGTTGGATATCAGCCGGCAGACGCTATATAACAAGATACGGAAGTACGGTTTGTAGCCGGATAGACACCCTTATCGTACAACGATCATTACATAATCCCGTTCGTGCACTTTCGGGTTATCCAGCAGTTCGACCAACTTCTTTTGCTTGGGCGAGCCGGTGCGCTTTACCAGTTCGCGCATCTCGGTGACGGTACGGAGCATGTACAGGCAATCGTCCGTTTGTCCGTCCGGCCAGAAAGGCATCCCGTCGTCTAGGTCGTTAATGAAGCCCCTGTTTTTGTCAGCCGGCAGCATGACCGTGCGTCCTTCTTCTTTCAAGTAGACCGCCTGGTGGGTCAGGCTCGGTTTGTAGTCATATTCCCAGCCGAGCCAGTTTGCGATGATTCGTCCCCCCTTTTGATAAAGGCCCATGAACAAACCTTTGGGGTTCTCGTAAAAAGTTTTCAACCACATTTTGCCTTTGGGAATTTTAGCATCCGCCATCTCTTTCAGGTTAAGCCCTTGCTCCCCGTAACGGATAGCGTAGAGCGGGGCGACGGTTTGCGGATCGCGTAACTGGTAGACGGTGTCGCAATAGGGCATCATGAAAGTCATCCGGTCTTGTCCGGTGTTCCAGTAAAACGTTTGGAAGAACGGAATGCTGTCGGTCATCGTGCGCGGGGCCAACTCCCCTTCTTTCAACCTGAATTTGCAGAGCGTATCGCCTTGGAGGTTGAACGTCGTGATTCCGTCCGGTTCTCCCGTTGCCTCACTTTGGTTACATAAGGTATAACCGGTGGAGGAGAAACCAAGTAGTTTGTCGTCGCGTCGACCGAGCGGATATTTCTCGATGGGGCTTTCGGGGAAGATGTAACTTTGGATCGTCAGCATCGTATCCAGGGGCGGCAAGACACTGATGCAGGGGATGCTGTCCGTCCCGGTTCTCCGCGTTTCCTGAGTCTTCCCGCTAAGGGCGACATACATGCGGGTGGTTTTCTTATCGTAAAACATGTTCTGCCCGTTCATCTCGTTGTTCCATTTATAAGCCAATGCCTTGAAGCCATACCGTTTGCTCGGAATACCTTGTTTCCGGTAGTAGATGCGCGGGTTGTTGAATGTGATAAAGGCATTGCTATCCGGTAGCTCGATTGCCTGGGTGACGGTGAACCGGGCATCTCCGACGGTATAGTATTCGATCTCGGAGGCGATCTGGCTCAACTTCAACGGAGCGGGTTTCCTGGAGGCTTGTTCCACATCTACGATTTTTACGGGTTCGGAACGGTCTATCTGGGCTTCCATCTGTGGGGCGGCCGGGATGTGCCGTGCTTTTTCTTCCGTCTGCTTGCATCCGATCGTTATCAGTAAAACGGATAGGATACCTATGGTAAAAAGGTGCTTTTTCATCTTGAATCTGTATTTGTAGCGAATGTAATGATTTATTATGAGCCTGTTTAAATTTCCCTGAAATAAATTTTGCATAGCCTTCATCGGCCAGCTTTGTCTCTTTATAGGATTATTTTGAAAAACAACTGTCATACTATCACTAATTTCCTTTTATCAATTGAATATCAATAGACACAAGCAATGATAGTAGGTATGATGGATGCCTATTCCATCTATCATACTATCACTAACTGCCTGTCCGACATTTTTCTTCACATTACTTATTTTCAATAACATAATAAGATAAGACCATTGACACCCGGGTCTCGATATCATTCACACTCGGGTGTCAAGACCGTTCACATCCGGGTGTAAAAAGCCTGTAAACGGGAATCTTCGGCACTTTTTCTGCCTGTTTGAAGCAAAATAAGTCACGTGTTTCAACAAAAAAGACTGTATCTCCTACAGAAAAACATCCTCACTCCATTGAAGTCTTGTGTGTCCAGGCGACGGCCGGTATATTGGGAAAAGGTAATAGCCTTCTTTATAGGTCCGGATAAAGAGGGCTTTCGTGTTTTTCGGCGGAAGCGGTTGATGAGCTTCGACCTTGATGATCGTGCCTTCCGTTCCGGATGCCTGTTGTTGTTTACATCCTGTTGTCAGCTGGAGTGCCGGCAACAGGATGAGGAGTAGTTGTTTGTTCGTGGGAGGCTATTTTTTGAGCTTGGCGATCATGACATAATTATTGTCGTTATCGTCGATCGTGTTTTGAAGATCGGTCAGCTTTTTACGCATTTCGGAGGTGATATCCTGGTTTTTCAACGCGTTCTCGATGTCGGTCATGAGGTTACCGGGTTCGATATTCCGGATATAATAGCCATTTGAGAATGCATAACTGGGATAGTCGATTTCCAAATTGCCGAAATAGTCGTTATAGAGTTTAAAGAAAGAACCTTTTCCTGTTTTTTTGTCCACGATGTAATGAAAAGTCTTTCCGTTGGTCCATGATCCGGGAGCGACTTCAACCGGCGGTTCTGAGAAATCTCCAATGAAATGGTGTGGCCATTCTCCGTATCCGTGCCAGGGAATTTTATCTGTATTGGCAAAGTTGAGTGTGAATGTCGGGATCAAACGACTGTTGTCTCCGTCATATCGGTAGAGCGAATCGACGCGGGTCGGCATTATACATAAAATATTGACATCGAACGTGCCGGGGATATTGAATCCTGATATTACTTCATTACTGAAGTCCTGCGGTGCTTCCAAATGTCCCGGTTCCATGTAGCCGAGCCTGTTTCCTTTCAAATCCTGTGTCCAGGCAACGGCCGCAGAGCCTTTGAAAGGCAACAGAACTATCGAAACCTTGCCTCCGGTAAGATCGACATTGAATTTTGCTTTCGGACAACGCAAGCAAAGAGGAATCGGGTCTAAGACGTTTCCTTGCAAGTCGTACACTAAAAGTTGCGATGCATTCCAAGGCAGGATATAGATGCGGTTGTTTGCCTCGTCCAATTTGGCATCATACACCATTTGGTATTCGCCGGGGCCTTGTCCGATCGCACCGATGTTGGTCAGGAAATTCCCCTTGCGGTCGAATAGTTTGAATGGGTTTGGCCGACGGCCATGTACCAAGATGTAATTATCTGAAATTGTCACCCCGGTTTGTCCGACCAATGCCTCGTCCCGATTATCCAGTTTTACTATTTCCAATTTTTCTGTGAAGAAACTGAGAGGTATGCGTACAGTATCGGCCAGTAGTTTCTGGTCGCACGACATTACTTTGTCTGTTCCTGCCTGTACATATTGACCGACTATCGGGCTGTTGGCCAAAGGATCGTCTGTTTGTGCGGATTGATTTTTGCCTCCCGTTCCGCAGGATGTTGCTATTGTGATAATAAGCAAACTTCCTAAAAGTCTCGTTGTCTTGTTCATAATCTCCGGATTAATTGTTTGTATTTTGTTTGCATTAGATAGTCGGATACAAATAAATCGATTTAATTTGTTAAAAACAAACATATTACTGTTTATTCGTAAAATAACGTGCAATTCGTATTCTTTCTGCCTTTTTGCTGGTTTACTGTAATTGATGTACCTTTGTTTTATGTACAGTCGTAGGTTATATGCTAAGATTGTAGGGGGTGCAGTATTGATCGTGCTTTTATCCCTGATTGGCTCCTGGTTGTTAATAACACGGTTGTCATTTTTCTTATCATTTGTGTGTCTGCTGTTTATCCTGTTGATAACTCTGTTTATAATCCGGTTGGCAACCCGCTTGAACTATAAATTGTCCGTCTTCTTCGAGGCGATGCGAAACGAGGATACGACGCAACATTTCCCTGCTAATCCGGATGATCCCTTTACGAATGCTTTATATGCCGATATGAATCATATCCTCCGGCAGTTGGGTGATAAACATATTGAGATTGAAGAGAAAAGCCTTTATTGTGAGAGTATTCTCCGAGTGATGACACATGAAATTCGTAACTCTGTCACTCCGATCGCTTCTCTTTCGGCAGACCTGTTAAAACATCTGGACCGTACTTCCATATCCCGGCAACGCGAAGGACTTGAAGTTATCAACAGCCAGGTGAAGAATCTGACTGCTTTTCTCGATTCGTACCATCGTTTGACACATTTGCCGGAACCGGAATATAAAACAGTTTCCGTACCGGCGTTATTTACTAAGCTGGAACGGTTGCTACAAGCCGAACCGAGAAGTGAACGGGTCGTTTACTGCGACGGTAAAGCTGATAAGTCGACAGGCAAGGAACTTCAAGTATATGGCGATGCCAATCTGCTTACTCTTGCATTGATTAATCTGATCCGGAACGCATTGCAGGCAGTAGAAGGACAAGAGGATGGAATTGTCAGGGTCGATACATGTGCTGGGGCAACCGGGCATCTCCTTATAACAATAACAGACAACGGTCCGGGGATTCCTCCCGAACGGTTGTCTGCAATCTTTACTCCTTTCTTTTCCACCAAATCCGGCGGAAGCGGTATCGGCCTGCCGATTTCCCAACGTATCATGCAATTGCATGGCGGCCAACTTTCCGTCTCATCCATACCGAATGTCCGGACAGAGTTTCGGATGGAGTTTTAATATCCCAATTCGAAATCCTGATCTACCGCCGGAACACCTTCATTCATCCATTTAGGCATGGGGGCATTTTGCAGGTAGTGGTTGAAGAACTGGAACATGCGTTTCTGGAAATCGATCCGGTTTGCCAGACGCATCGGCCAGTGCGGTTCGCCGGTATAGTTGAGCAACCACGCCGGTTTTTGCAAGCGTTTAAGGGCAATGAAGTATTCGATTCCCTGATACCAGGGTACATGCCCGTCTGCATCGTTGTGCATGATCAGGATCGGAGTGGTCACCTTATCCATATTGAACAAGGGAGAGTTTTCAATGTATTGCAACGGCATTTCCCAGATATTGCCCCCTATGCGACTCTGCCCGTGTTCATATTGCATGGAACGGTTTAAGCCGGAGCCCCAACGGATTCCGCCATACGCACTCAGCATATTAACAACCGGAGCACCCGATTCGATTGCGGCAAAGAGCCGGGTGCGGGTAGCTAAGTAGGCAACCTGATAGCCTCCCCAGCTATGTCCCTGTGCACCGATCGCCTTTTCATTTACATAGCCTTTGGCGATCAGTGAGGTGATACCCGGCATCACGCAATTGTAACAACTTTCACCCGGATAGCCGTCTGTGAAGCGGACATCAGGATTGAAAATGATAAAGCCGTGGCTGAGGTAGAACGGATAGTCGATCGTTGAACGTCCGGGACTGGGCATGTGGTAGTTGTATAATGTATTGGCATTACGTTCGTAAAAATTTACGATTACCGGATATTTCTTGTTCGGGTCGAAATCGGCCGGTTTGTAGATGACACCTTCCAGAGGCCGGCCATCCAGGGAGATCCAGGAAGTCAGTTCGGCTGTCCCCCAAATGATGGAATCCTGCTGGCGGATGCCGTCTGTCAAACGGATGGATTTTTTGAAACTGAGGTTGGATAATTGGATATCCGGATATTGCTCGTATGTTTCCTGCGTGTAGATTACGGCATTGGCATCCTTTGCTTTGGCCAGGGCCGCCAGTTTGAAATTACCGGCAAGCAATGCTTTCGGGGCAACCGGCTTGTTGAGGCGGGTAGTATAATATCCGGAACCTTTGGTTCTTTCGTTAAATCCGGTGAGATATTGTGCTTCGCTTGTATTGTAGGCTCTTTTCTCCCGATCCAGTTGGATCAGCGAGTAAGTGATTTGTTCTTTTCGCCCGTTGACGGTCAGGTTGACCGGAGAAGAAGCTGCAATCGGATCAAACTTCCAGATATCGTAACGGTCCTTGATCAGGATAGATTGATCGTCATCCGTCCAACCTGCTATTCCGTAGGGTGAAGGATAGTCGGGGACATCGTTATCTTCGTCCCAGGCGGCAAATGTCTGCGGAGTTGTCAGGCGGTATTCTTTGCCGTCGGCCGTCGAACGAGTATACCAGGAACTATCTTGATCCTGATACCAGTATGTGTATTTTCCTTTTGGGGAGAAACGCATGTAGGAAGGGCTTTTCTCCTTGATCTGCCGGCGTTCCCCGGTTTCCAGGTTGATTATGTAGATATCATGAAACTGGCGTGCGGTCCACATGCTTTGTGTGCCGTAAGGTCTTGTGGTGGAGAGAAGCGCCCATATGGCATTCCCCTCATCGGCTGTCTGCAGAGTCGGAAGTTCTTCTGTTGCCAATTGGAGAAGGCGTCCGGAACCGAGGTTGTAGATGGCTGTATAAGATCGTTTCAAATCGGTCGCTTTGTTAAAGGACTGTTGCGTGTATTGTACCTTTTCATCCCAGCTCCATACCTGTACATCCGGGCGATTCTCAGCCAAAAGGGTCGTGTCTTTCTGTTTGGGCTCCGGAGCAGTTCCGAAGAAAAGACGGCTTGCGTTTTCGGAAAAATATAAGGGCGCATTTTCACTGATAATCCATGAAGCGGGGAATGCTTTATCCCCTCGTTCTGCAATCAGTTTGCCGGGGGTATTATTTTCTGCCAGATACAGGCTGCTCCGGGTTGCGGCCGAATCTTTATGGGGACAAAACAGGTAAGCGAGCTTGCTACCGTTTTCGTTGAATGCAATCTTCTTGAATACCCCTTTTTTATCGGAGATCCGGTTATTTCCTTTCTGAGGAATGTAGGTATAGAGGACAGAGTCGGATACGACGTATAACACATTCCCTTTTTGGGCAAATCCGAAATCGCTGACTGCCGGGAACGAGTCTTGTTGCATTCCGTCGAGCGACCGGATATAAAGCATGGAGTCTTTTTTGCTTCCGCGTTGGTAAGCCAGCCAGTCGGCTGTTTCCGATAGTTTATAAGATTTGAGCGAATCGATTGTTTCTATCCCTCCGGACAGGCGGGAAATGATGAGGCTGTTCATCGGCATTTTATCCTTGTCCGTTTTCTTTAGCTTCTCAGCCTCCACTTCTTTTAGGGGAGGCGTTTTTGTCACCAAGAGATATTCGGAGGAGGAACTGAATTGTGCTTTTGCAGCAGGTTTAAAAGAACCTTTCTCTTCTCCTTTATCATTATATAGCAGGATGGTCGCATCTCCCCGCCAGGGTTCCATCTTGCAGAATACCCATTTCCCGTTATCGGAAATACGTTGTTCGGATATGCGTTCCCATCCGACCATTTCATCGAATGTCATGGCTCTCTTTTCCTGGGCTTGTATGGATAGGCCGGAAGCCAGTAATAAGAGACTGATTAAATGTATGGAATTGCTCATTAATTTGATTGATTTGTTTTAGTATGCAATATTACTCTTTTTTATTAAAAGGAAAAAGTATCTTTGTAACTTTCAATGCTTATAGGAAACAAATAGAACATGAGAGATCGGAATCTGGATATATACAGAGGGGCTATAATGATCTATATCACCTGTTTTTGTCATTTGATATGGTGGGAAGGTGTCAAGGTCGGCATATTTGAAGGAAGCTGGATTACCGGGATATTCTTTGCAATGGCAACCGTGTTTTATATAGTAGGAGCCTCATTTTCCCTGTCATTGGAAAAACCGTTTCGGACTTATTTGAAGGGCCGGATAAAAAGAGTCGCGATCCCTTACTGGAAGTATGCATTGGTTTGTTTTCCGGCTGTTGTGTATCATTATTGGAAGTCGGGAGAGATAATACCGTTGAATGACTTTATATCTTATGTGTTCTTTACCCCTACGGTAGAATATCGATTATTTGATCATATTTGGTTTATTCCGCCTTACTTGATCATATCTCTTTGTCTTCCCTTTTTATGCCGGATGATTCGCCGGTGTAATATACCTTTTATCCTTTTCAGTGTCGTTTTGGTATTGTTGCTATTGTTCAAAGCTTATTATCCAGAGTTGCTTCAAACTGTAATAGTCTATCTGTTTTTTACGATATGGGGATTGTATTATAAGAAGAAGTTAGGCTGGCAAATTGTTGTTTGTGTAATAGCTGCCGTAGGATATTTGATTTATGCTTTCGGAGTTGAAAGAGTCCCTTTTGATCTGCAAGCTAATAAATTTCCGCCAAACTTATTGTTTGCCTCATACGGAATGGCTGTTTTAGGAATAGGTGGAATTTATATGAAAAAGGGATTAGTTTTCTTATATGACAGATCTGCAATGGTTCGTCGTTATATTGATATATATTCTAATGAAGGATATGAAATATATTTGGTCCATCCCTTTACCATCATTCTGTTAGGCGGTATAAAGCGGCTTTTGGGGTTGGACCCAATTATTGCCGACCATCTGTATTTGCAAATGGTGTATATTGTTTCCGGCTTTTTATTCATACTGTGCGTTAATGTCTATGTGCTGAAAACTTACAATTATATATGGTCTTTGGTAAATAGAGTTTTTTAAGTCGTATTTCCTGCCATGCTCATTAACCAGTTGGATCTTTGATTTATAATCCGCTGCGTGCTGAATTGTTTCAGGAAGAATACGGTTCCGTCTTTCACATCCCGTATGCGGGCCTGTCTTCTCCGGTAAAGTTCGTATATTTCAGGTAGGAGATCAGATAAGTGAAAGAGCCGTCATACAGCAGCTACGGATCGTTGCTTATCAACTCCGGGATAAATAAGTAAAGTCCGTGTTTCATATTCATTTGAATTAGGTTATTTGTCTTTTATAAATGTACGGATATCTTCCGACAAGAATTTATACCCTTGTCCGGCTTTAAGGACGGTGCTTTCCGGTGAAATATAGATAAACGAAGGAAGCGCATGTACCCCGTAATGAGCCGCTATGCCACTCATGCCCAGTCCGTCGGACAGTTGCAGCCAGTTGTCTGCCGATTCTTTGACTTCTGTCTCTTTCCAAACCGCTTCTGGATCTACAGACAGGCTGATAACGACAATTTTCTCTTTATATTTTTCCGCAATTTCCTTTAGTAAAGGAAACGCATCGAGGCAAGGGCCACAGTATCGGCTCCAGAAATCAAGGATGATGTATTTCCCTTTATAGTCGGAAAGATGGTGGATGTTCCCTTTGATGTCTTTCAGTTCGACATCCGCGATCTTGTCTCCTTCCTGAACTGTCGAGGAGATAGACAGCAAGGAAGTTATCTCTTCTCCCAACCGGGATTGTCTTTGTTCGTCCGTCAGCTTGCTGTAGACAGATACGACTAACGCTTTATCCTTCAACTTTCCCGCCTGGCAACTCTTGGCAGCGTCTCTCAGTTCTTCCAGGCCGGCATCGGTAATCGGATAGTCCAGCATGAGCAGCAACTCTTTTTGCAGGATAATCTCGTCATGTATGCTGTTCACCGTCTGCCTGATCGAAGCAAATTCCTGTTTGGCGACCGAATCTTTCGCTCTGATCTTGGGGAGCAGTTTCATACACTCTGCCGTTAAATCGTGGATGCGTATGTTTTCCTCCCGTGTAGCCTCCCGGAAGCGGTTCAGTTCGACTTGTTCGGGGATTGGAATGTCGCTTTCCGCCAGCCAGTTCTGCACATAAGGGGCTTCTCCGGTGATTTTGATGTTCGCTCCGGGCTTCACCCATACGGTGTAGCCGGTGTTGTTGAGGGATATGTACATCTTGGTCGTCCTGTCGGCTTCCCTGGTGAATTTGAATTTGCCGTTCACCATTTTTTCCTGATCTTCCGGTCGTACATCCATCCCGTTTCCTTTCATCTCCGCGCAAAAAAATCTGACGGTATCCGGCATATTCCGTATGTCTCCTTCGATCGTAACGGTCTTTTGCCCGTAAGCGGAAGAAGCGCAGACAAAGATTCCAAACAACCATGCAAGTGTCTTCATAAGCAATTCGATTTATGATTAGTGCCGGCAATATACAAGTTTATTTGATTTGGAATCATGCGGGGTACGATAATTTCGTAAGCCGTAACATATCTTGATACGTTACGGCCCATTCTTTCCCTTTTATAACATTTAAGACTTAGATCAACGTCTCCGTTACCACCTGTCCGTCGAACAGGTTGATGGTGCGGGAGGCAAACCCGGCATCATGCTGGCTGTGCGTCACCATGACGATCGTTGTCCCTTCCTTGTTCAGTTCGCTGAGCAGGTTCATTACCTCTTGTCCGTTTTTACTGTCCAGGTTACCGGTCGGTTCGTCGGCGAGGATCAGCTTCGGGTTGGCCACTACGGCGCGGGCAATGGCGACACGCTGTTGCTGGCCGCCGGACAACTGCTGCGGGAAATGCTTTTCGCGGTGCACGATCGCCATCCGTTCCATTGCTTCCTGTACCTTTTTCTTTCGCTCGGCAGCCGATACACCCATGTAGAGCAAAGGAAGTTCTATATTCTCGTATACATTCAACTCGTCGATCAGATTGAAACTTTGGAAGACGAACCCGATAATCCCTTTGCGCAGTTTCGTCCGCTGGGCTTCCGTATATCGGGATACTTCGATCCCGTTCAGGTAATATTCTCCGCTGGTCGGGTTGTCGAGCAATCCTAAGATATTCAACAACGTTGATTTTCCACAACCGGAAGGGCCCATAATGGCTACGAATTCCCCTTCCTTCACCTCTATGCTTACTTTATTAAGAGCCAACGTCTCTACCTCTTCCGTGCGGAAGATCTTTTCTAATGCAACTGTTTTAATCATGGTCTTTAACTGATTTGTTTACGAGAAATGTGACAAAAGTCGTGCCATAATCGTAAAAAACTTGTAGATAAGATGTTATCTGTTGTGCCGGGTTTGATGATCGTGCATATACGCACAAAAGGAGTTCGGATGCGCACGGTTTATCATAAGCATCTGTATCTTTTACCCCGTTCTTCTGTATATATTAGCACGCTTATCTTAACCCATAAATCGTTCGCTTGGCGGCGAACGGTTGTCCGCTTGCAAGAGAACGATCGTTCGCCGCCAAGCGGACAACTTATAAGTAGAAGGAAAAGGGCTAAATAATACGGTACTTCTTCTTAATTCATATAGTATAAGTTCTTAATTGGTTATTATAACCATACCTCTTCATGTTTTATGCGTCACTATATATATTGCAAGTGCGAGGATAATTCCATTTTTTCCGTATGTTTGTGGTGTTCTAAAGAATCAGATATATGGAAAAGACAAATAACGCGTCTTTGTATTGGTACGTCTTCTACAATGACCAACTTCTACTGCAAAAGAAAGCTGACGGCTATGTAATCCCTTGTACGGACGAAGCGCCTGTGACGGTTGCCCGCTCGCTTCCGGTCGAGATGCAGGACGGGACAATGGCGATGGCGGCTTTTACCGATGCGCCCCTGGAAGAGACGGATGTTTTCATGCCTATGGGACTCCGCGCTTCCTATGATCATATCGACCGTTACTCCTATGATCAGGCGGGGAAAGCGTATGAGATTGTCTATTGGGATCAACACAGCCGGTTTTGTCCTGTCTGCGGGACGCCGACGGAACTGAAAGGGCCGATCATGAAGAAATGCCCTCATTGCGGCAATGAGATGTTCCCGTCGGTATCGCCTGCCGTACTGGTCTTGATCCGGAAAGGTGAGGAAATCCTGTTGGTGCATGCGCGTAACTTCCGGGGAACGTTTCATGGGCTTGTGGCCGGCTTCCTGGAAACGGGGGAGACGTTGGAACAATGCGTGGAACGTGAAGTGTGGGAGGAAACAGGATTGACGATCAGGAATATCACTTATTTTGGCAACCAGCCGTGGCCGTATCCGAGCAACCTGATGATCGGTTTTATAGCCGATTATGTCAGCGGGGAGATCAAATTGCAGGACGAAGAGTTGAGTTCCGGTTCCTTCTTCTCGAAAGATAACCTGCCGGAAATACCGCACAAGCTGAGCTTGGCACGGAAGATGATCGACTGGTGGTTGGAAAATTGAAAGTTGAAAATTGAAAAATAAATCACTGATTATTATGAAACAAACGACTTTGTTTATCTTTTGCTTGTTGGCGATGGCATTCGGTGCGGAAAGTGCCGCTTCGCAGGTGACGCGTGCCGATTACGAGCGTGCTGACACGATCCTGAAATGCTCCGACCGGGTTTATTCTCCTGCTATCCATCCCGAATGGATAGACAGTTCACACTATTTTTGGTATAAGAATCATGAGAAGGAAGGAGATTTCTACTATCTCGTCAATGCGGAGAGTGGAAAGAAACAGCGTGCTGCGGATAAGAAAGGATTGGCGGCATTCTTCTCCAAAAAGCAAAAGAAACTGGCCGAATCCCTGCTGAAAGAGGAAGAGAAGAGGCCGGATCGCTGGCGTCGTCGCGAAGAGGCTCCGGTTCCTGTTGTCTCGCCCGATAAGAAGTGGGAAGCGTATGTGAAAGATAATAATCTCTATCTCTCGCCCCTCTGGGATGAGAAGGAGAAAGATAAACCAAAGGAAGAGATTGCCTTGACGATGGATGGCACGGCGAATCTGCGTTATGACGGTTGGTCGATCATCTGGTCGCCCGACTCCCGGAAGCTGGCAACCGTGAAAGTGCGCGACGTGCAGGAACGCCGCATTCCACTGATCGAATCCAGCCCGTCTAGCCAGAAGCAGCCGATCCTGCAATGGCGCGACTATGCGAAGCCGGGGGATGTATTGCCTGTTTACCTGCCGGTGCTCTTCGATGTGGAGGCGCGCAAGCAAATGGCGTTGAATGTCACTCCTTATGAAAATCAGTTCTATCTGAACCTGACCGGTTGGCGCGAAGACAGCCGCGCGTTCACGTTCGAGTTCAACCAGCGCGGGCATCAGCGTTATGTCATTGGCGAAGTGAGTGCTGCCGACGGTTCTATCCGTCATTTGGTGGATGAGCAGACGAAGACTTTCATCTATTATTATAACAACTATCGGTATGATCTGGATGACGGAAAAGAATTGCTTTGGATTTCCGAACGGGACGGATGGCGTCATCTTTACCTGATAGATGGTACGAGCGGGCAGGTGAAACGACAGGTGACAAAGGGTGAATGGGTGCTCCGTCAGGTCGATTATGTGGATGAGACGAACCGGGTTGTCTATTTCACCGCTTCGGGCTTTAATAAAGGCGAAGATCCTTATAACCTGCATTACTGCCGGATTAACTTGGATGGAACAGGCTTTACCGATATGACTCCTGAGAACGGGAACCACCGTGTGACTTTCTCTGCCGACCGTTCTTATTTTACCGATGTCTATTCTCGTCCCGACCTGCCGCCTGTCAGTCAGTTGAAGCGGACTTCGGATGTGTCTGTGGTGGCCGGATTACAGAGGTGCGATGTGAGTGCGTTGCAGGCGGAAGGCTGGCAAATGCCGGAAGTGTTCTGCGCGAAAGGCCGGGACGGGCAGACGGATATTTGGGGGAACATTTATCGCCCAATGCACTTTGATGCTTCCAAATCTTATCCGGTCGTAGAGTTTATTTATGCCGGTCCGCATGATTCGCATGTGGATAAGGACTTCAAACCGGCCCATCATCTGGTCTCCAAATTGGTAGAACTCGGCTTTATCGTCGTTTCGATCGACGGTATGGGGACGTCCAACCGCTCGAAAGCTTTCCATGATGTATGTTGGAAGAACCTAAAAGATGCCGGTTTCCCGGATCGTATCGCTTGGATGAAAGCGGCAGGTGCGAAATACAAGTATATGGATTTGAATCGTGTCGGCATCTATGGCTGGTCGGCCGGAGGTCAGAATGCGATGGCTGCTTTGCTGTTCCATAACGATTTTTATAAGGTTGCAGTCGCCCTTTGCGGTTGCCATGACAACCGGATGGATAAAATCTGGTGGAACGAACAGTGGATGGGCTATCCGATCGACGCCTCTTATAGCACCTCCTCCAATGTCGACAATGCTTACCGTCTGAAAGGCAAGTTGCTCCTGATCAACGGTGAACTGGATGACAACGTCGATCCGGCTTCCACCTTGCAGGTTGTTAGTGCCTTGATGAAAGCAAACAAGAATTTCGAACAGCTTTATCTACCAGGCAAGACGCACAGCCTCGGCGGTCCGTTTGAAATGCACAAAATGCACGATTTCTTCGTCAAGAATTTGCTGGGGCAGGAACCGCCGGAGTGGGAGTAACCTAACGGCTCTCAATTTCATCCAGCCAGATTTCCAAGCAAACCTGAGGGAATAGCTCCATTGTTTCCTGTACGGTAGTCAACGACTTCATCCGGTTAGCAATCTTATCCGCTGTATTGGGGTAGGCTGTTTCGATCAGATCGTTCAGAATGAAAGAGAAGAAAGGGGGATTTCGTTTTAGGTAGCGGTCCATTAACAAATAGCAGGTAGCGGGAGAGGATGACAGTATTAGCTTTTTCAGATCTGCATACTCTTCCGTTTCCATATATTGATAGGGAGTATTTTCTGATCCCATTTCATCGCATTTGTGAAGAAAAGAGTTGAATGTCTCGTTGAAAAGCCTCTTTTCTGTGCGGGAAGCCATTTTTATCCCAGTATTGATACGGGTGCGGAGGTCTGGTGTTACCTTGAAAACATCCGGTTCCGGATAATCTTCATTACTGCATGCTCCCAGCATGGCAAAGATGAAAAGTGCCAACAGTGTAGCTAATAGTTGTATTTTTGTCATAACCTGTTTCCGATTAATATTTCTTGTATAACTATAAGACGTTATATGACACTGGATTGTTGCAAAATGATACGACTTTTTTTGAAAATTTATTCTATGGGCTGTTTAGTTCATCGGAGCAAAGGAGGTTACGTGTGTCGTGTCTTTTAACTGCAACGAATCCTTGCGTGACAAAAGCGTATCCTGCCTGGCAAATTCCGGATGACCAGTTGCGAGTTTCTTCTTTTTCTTGATGATGTCGGGAGTAGGTAGATTGTTGTAATTTCTCCATGTCCCATCTCTTTTGGCATTACGTTTGTGTATATAACTCTTCCTGCTGGTCATTTCTGCGAAGTCGAAAGTGACGAAGCCTGTGTTATGAGAACGATTCATAGGATCGTTTTTCCATGTTTCGAGCATATTTTTATAGACCGGTAAAAATTTACCGGGAGGAGGAGCATATAACCAGAAAACACCAGGAGGCAGGTCCTTTAATGCTATTTTACGATGGGTTGAATCTGTTTGTATGTATTCGGTGAAATCTTTGAGGATGGGTAACGGGGTTACCGGTGACATTTTCATGTCGGAAGCCGGTTCATCCAAGTTTATAAAAGAACCTGATTGAATCGCTTTCATCGTCTCTGGATTCAGTTCCAGCTTTTCTTTACCGGACAAGACGTTCTGGAGCCAGACTGAATCCTTTTTTGTCCACTGCTGTGCAGATATATAATCGGCACCTTTCAGACAAATCAACATCACTATAAGCAGTTGTTTGTGCATATTATATTATTGCATCATCTCTTTTACTTTTGCTTTCAACGCATCGCCTCTCAGGTCGCGAGCTACGATTGTCCCGTCAGGGCCAAACAAGATGATATGCGGAATTCCGTTGAAGCCGTACAGTTCAGAAGGCGTGTTCTGGGCATTGAGAATCTGTGGCCAAGTAATCTTCAAATCTTCGATGGCTTTCTTTGTATCTTTCGGCTGGTCCCATGTGGCTACACCAAGTACTTGGAATCCTTTATCCTTGTATTGGTTATACACTTCTGCCAGTATCGGGGTCTCTGCACGACAGGGGCCGCACCAGCTTGCCCAGAAGTCAACCAATACATAATTCCCTTTTCCTACATAGTCGGAGAGGGAAACCTTTTTGCCATCTTCGGTTTCCACTGTAAAGTCGGTGAAAGGTTGTCCGACGGCCGTCTTTTTCAGGTTGGTAATCCGTTGGCTCAGTTTCCGGATGATGTTCCTACTTTGGATAAAGGCGCTGGATTGGGCAATGATAGATTCCATTTCTTCCGGGTTCATAAAGTTCGATAGGTTTTGAAGGGCAAAAGCACCGATGTAATTATCTTGGTTTTTATCGATGAAGTCCTTCAGCATAGCCATATAGGCCGGCTTATACTCATTGTCGTAATAGGTCTTTGTCAATTCTTGGACTTTACTTTTATCTTGTTCCTGCTCCCGGATCTCTTTCATTTTGTTCTGGAAGAGTTCACTGATTCTTTTTTCTTCTTGGATATAGCTGCTGAAGGTCTCATTCAAGGGAGTGCCGGACGCGCTGTTCGGAGTTTCCATGTTCAGTTGGATGGTACCGTTTTCGAGCATGAAGGTGGTATAGTATTTCCTTCCGACTTGGGTTAGGCATAAAACAGCGGTGTCAATCTGACCGGTGAACGTAAACGCTCCGTTTTCAATCACTGCGCTGTCAATGTTTTGCCCCTTATCCCGGTCGAAGATATAGACTGTTTTCCCATTAAAGGTAGAATCGGGGATATTTCCCATTACCGTGTAGGAGGGAATCGGCTGTGAACAGGAGGCAAGGCCTGCTCCTGCCATGAGCAATGCGATTAATGTTTTTGTATTCATAAAATAAATATTAATGTTTTGAGGACAAAAGTAAAACATGTTGGCTTATGATAAGCCCTAATTCATGTAATTTGTCTTATCATCCAAAATATTAATTGTTTTTAGTGCTGTGTTCCCGCGCTTAATGTGGGAACACATCCTCCTTTATTCCGTTTTGATTACCTCTGCCGGGTTCAACCGTGAAATCAGCCAGATACGATAGGCGACGGTTACGAATACGATAGTGGTGGTCAGAAGGAGGATTGCCAGCCACATCAATGGATTGTTTAACCAGCCGGGATCAATCGTTATCTTTTCTTGCGTCAATATTCGCAGGAGCATATAGACGATTGCCAGCGCAGGGATGGCTGAAATGGCAAGTAAACGGATATATAGTTTACCGAACAATAGTGCAATGACCTTAGGGCCGGCTCCGTTGATTTTCCGTATGGCGACTTCTTTTTGCCGGCTGACCGTGTCGAGTGTAATGGCGGAATAGATACCCAGGACTGTAATGACTATGCTGATAACGGACAATAGGCTGAACAGGTCGCTTATCAGCATCTCCCCTCCATTGAGCCGGAATCGCTCCTCTTGTTTGGTGGTCAGCAGGAAAGGAATGGATGCCGGCAACCAGTTATGTACGATTTTGAGTATTTCTTTCCGTACGTTCTGTTCCTGTCCGGCTATGCATTTGATGTAAGCGACCCTATAGTTCGGTTCCTTAGGAACGGAGATGAAGGAGAAACGGTGATATTGAGATTGATTGGCTTTAGCCATTTGATCTTGGGTATATACCGGTTCGAACGGTAGTTGCTCATATATGCCGGTAATCTGGAAAGTCTGGTCTCCCAATTGTACGGATGTCGGATTCTTTTCCCCGTCTTTCTCCAATTCCCAGATAAGCGACCGTGAAACCACTATTTCGTTAGCCGCCTGTGGCATTCTTCCCTCTATCGGCAGTTTCATGAAAGACGGGTAGTTTTTACTGGTGAGGAAATGTATCCCGTGCAGTGTCTCTCCCTGTTTGTTCTTATAATCCAGATATTTGCCGGGAGTCTCTAAAAGCACGTCTTCAACCCCAGCAAGCGTACGGATACGGGAGACGATCTCTTCTTCGTGTCCTTGTACTTGCGGTTCCCAAAGTTCTATCTTCCAGATACGGGTACATTCTTCTTCCGTCAGCGTGTTGTTCCTTTTTTCTTCTGCGAGGTGGTAAATATTTCTTAGTCCGATAGCTCCGGCAATAAAGAGGAAACAGATGAACAGTTGGACTCCTAACATGAAGTTCCTTATACTATGTTTCTGTCGTTTCACGCCTTTTATTCCTTCTGTCAATGTGATATGTTTGATGCGGAAGATGACCAATGACACAATCAAGGCGCAGAGAACAAACAAGAAACAGAGATACTCCATTTCCTGCTGGATCAAGGTAGGCGTATGGATAAACAGATTCTCGTTGATCGTTTCTTTCGAGGCCATATACTGATAATAAACAGGCACTATCCATTCGGTCAGGACGAGACTTGCCAATGCCGACAGGATGAAAAGAACCGCAATCTCGCTGAAGAGTAATCTGAACAATCCTTTTGCGTCTGAACCTAAGCATTTCCGTAAACTGAGTTCTCGTGTCCGGTTATAGAACGACTGAATGCAGAACTTCAGGAAGTTTATCATCGCGGCAATCAATATCAGGAGGCCGATCAACGGGATGAAGAATGTCGCACTGAGATTATCCGGTTTGTACATCTCTTCCTTGAAAGTGCGTGCTGTCAGATAGTGATCGTTGTTTTTTCCAAAAGCCGGTATTTGTTGGCGTAACCTTTGGTTTATTTCTTTGCTTGAAACACCTTTATCCAGCAGGACCACCAGATCTCGGTATTTACGTTTTGGTTGGATGCCGGCTGTTTCCAGGAAATAAAAGTCACTCTTTTCCCGTGTCCCATCCGGAAAATCCCTGATAACGGCGCTGATTGTGGAATAGTGGATGGCAGACGTGTCGCTGTCTGCACGACTGAAATAGAGTGTTTTTCCGATAGGGTTTTCTGCTCCGAATATTTTTTTCGCGGATGATTCGCTGATGAATACTTCTCCCGGTTTGAGTGTCGGTGTCTGGCCTTCCAACGTTTGAATGCTGAATATGGTCGGAAAATCTTTTGTGACATTCTGGATGCTGCACTGGTACGGGATTTCTTTCTGGTTCTCTTTGGATATGGAAATATTGGCTTGGCCGTATCCGTATGAATAAGCGATTTGCCCAATTCCGGTGATCGGATTCCCCATCAGTTCTTGCACCACCTCTCCTGGAATATAAGGGTCCTCATAACCGTATTGGGCCGATTTGGCATATATATTCGCCATCCGATCGCTGTTTGCCCAAGCAATAAACTGGTTGTTGAATCTTCTGATATAATAAGAGGTTATACTGAAACAAAGAAGTCCGACTGCGATTCCGATGATGGAAAGCAAATACTGGATCTTGTTTTTAAGAATTTGGCGGATAGCCATTTTCAAGTAGTGTTTGAACATGATGTGATGTTTTTGTCGTTATTATGTTTTTGTTTTTATTATTCCGTTTTGATTACCTCTGCCGGATTGGTGGCGGCTGCCCTTTTGACCTGACGGAATATAGAGAGCAGCACGATCCCACAGGTGATAAGGAAAACCAACAGGAACAATCCTGCCGGCAATGTGGTATGGTTGGCGTATGTCTCGAGCCAACGTTTTATAACCAAGTAGCCGACTGGAAGAGCAAAAACATTGCCTAATGTCACTAATATGAAATACTCTCGGAAGAACAGTTGAAGAATGTGATAAAAGGTAGCTCCGTTTACTTTGCGGATGGCAATCTCTTTCCGCCGCTGTTCGGTGGCGAGGCTCACCAGAGAGTAAATGCCGAATGTGGAGATAAGGATGCAAACCAGCGAAAGGATGCTGAAGATGGTAAAGATCACTTTTTCCGGCCGGTTGAACCGATCTATTAGATCGGACAGCTCCGTAAACATTTTACTCCGGTTGACATTGTCATTCTGAATATGTGATGTTATCTCGTGAAGATGTTCCAGCACTTCTTTTTTATGTCCTTTTGCATAGCGGACATAAATAAGGTAAGGACGCTCGAAGTCTTTTACCATCGGATTTTCGTATGTGGTGAAGAACAGCGGTAATATAGGATATTGCATCGGAGCGTAGAGATAGTCTTTGATGACACCGCAAACTCGGGCTTGGCTTGCTTGCCCTTTTATGTATATAGGCCGTTCAAGCAGATCCGTGTAGCCTAATGTTTGCAGGCAAGTTTCATTTACCATATAGCTATATGGGGTTGCGTCCGTCGGCCAGCTACCTGCTTTCAGTTGCAGTTTGAAGAACGAAAAGAAGTCCTTGTCGGCAACGATTACCGGGCTGTAACTATTGGGTTCGGCTTCATTCGGATCGAAACAGAAATACGAGTAAAAGGAACCGTACCAATCCCCTTGTTCCGTAAAGATCGGAGCGTTCCCGCAGGTGTATGTGACTTCTTCTACATACGGATGGTTGGCCATTTCCGGTTTCAAAACACTTAAATCCGTCTGAAAGGAGGTGTCATATCCTAAATCTACCTGTATGACCCGTTCATAATCGATCCCTTTATCTTTTGAAAGGATAAAATGCAACTGTCGGAACAATCCGATGGAGGTGATAAAGAACAGTGAACCGATAAATATCTGAACGATGATCAGGCCCTGTTTGAAAAGAGCAGGCTTCTGTATTTTATGCTCCAAAAGATTTCGTATCGGATAATAACAGATAAAAAGGAATGCCAGGATACAGATTCCGGCGAGCGACAGCGTATTGCCTAAAAGTGAAGTTCGTGAAAGGTGGCGACTGACGTTCTCATAGATACCATACCGGTGCCAGGTCGTATAGCTTTCATAGTAAGGATAGATGCTCTCGATCAGACAGAAAGAAATCAGGAAGGCGATGATCAAAGGAAGTGCCAGTTCGATGAAACTTTTTGTAATCATACTTGTGGTTGAGGCTCCTATACAAAGATAAGTCCGGTTTTTTTGTTGTTTCCGTTGCTGTTGACCGATAAAAAGGACAAGTAGGTTGATCAGAGCGCTAAGGAAAGCCATTGTCCCGGCCAAAGCCAGGATATGAATGTTACGGATGCGGTCTGTCAATTCAGGGTGGCACCGAAGATGTACTTCGGAGGCTGTCAGCAGGTTTATTTTCCAGTTTTTTACCTGTTCGCGATCCCATGTGTCTTCGGCATGACTTTTATAGTGCGCCAGTTTGTTCCGTACATTTGCCACATTCGCATTCTTTTGGAGCCGCACGTAGGTCGTCATGCGTTTGACATGATTGGGTTGAGGGGTTCTGATCAACAGAAAGTCGAACAGCAGATCAGTATTATCCGGATAGTTACGGATAATACCGACTACAGAGGGACGAAGATTATTATCCAATACGACTTCCTTGCCGATACAGTTTGTTGTCCCGAACAATTTGTGGGCTGTCCGTTCCGTTAAAATGACAGAACTGCCGTCGGGAATGACCCCTTGGTGAGTCCCTTCGATAAAATCTGTCCGGAAAAGGTCGAAGAAGGACTGTTCGCTTTCCATTCCATGCAGGTTGATTGCTTCGTTGTCCTGTTTCAATGTAAAGCTGAGGTGGTTGAATGAACAAGAGGCTTCGATTTCGGGGAGCAGCTTGAATAATTCTTCCCGGTCGTTAATATGTAACTGGTCTAAATCTGATTGTGTTCCGTTGGCACGCTTGACAAGTCCTTCTGTCGTCAGGCAGTAAAGTCGGTCTGCTTCCGGATGGAAATTATCGAAATGTGTCTCCCACCATAGCCAGTAACCTCCTAAAATGAAGGCAGTAAATCCTACGGCCAGACCAATGATGCTGACAATTGATTGAGTTCGGTATTTCAGTAGTTCCCGAAAAGAAACTTTGACATAGTGTGATAACATAATCTGATTGTTTGTTATAAAATATTGTTCAAAGACATTCTTATTCCGACTTGATCACTTCTGCCGGGTTCTGGTTCGCTGCCTTCTGTATGCGCCAACCGGTACAAAGAGTCAGCAGCAGGACCAGTACACCCCAGATGACCGGATAAAGCCACCAACTGATTGCTGCTTGCAACACATAGTTTTCAATCCATGATTTCATGATCAGGTAACTGGCCGGAAATGCTATAACCGAAGCGATGCATAGCAGGCGGAGATTACCGGCAAAAAACATTCTCATGATATCGGAGGCCTCTGCCCCGTTTACTTTACGGACAGCGATTTCTTTCTTCTTCTGTTCGCAGTCCAGAGTTACTTGAGAGAATACGCCGAACAATGAGATCAAAATACAGACTATAGTCACGAAGTCAAGCATCTTGAGTAGCGTCTTTTCCGATTTCAGAAACTTTTCATACTCTTCTTCCATAAAAGTAACATGTATGTCGACGGCGTTCGGTTGCATTTTCTTTGCCAACTGTTCAACCTGTTGTTTGCACAGTTCGCGGCTTCCCGGCTGATGCCGGAATATGGCAGTCGTTGAATAATCATTCTGTATATTCTTTTTCCCCGGACTGAACTCGAGCATAACCGGCTTTACCGGAACGGTAGGAGGTGCGATATAAAAGTCTTTGAAAATGCCGTCGATGATAAATCCTTTCTGATCTTTGCGGCTAAGTGTTTTGCCAATCGGGTTGTCGATCTTCAATTCCTTTACAGCTGCTTCGTTTAGGAGTATGTGCCGTTCGGTATCTCCTTCCGGCAACTTGCCTTTTAGCAATTGCAGACCATAAAATTCAAAGTAGCGATTGTTGCATGGGATTATTTGGATCGTAAGACCTTCCACAGAGGCCGGCTTGCCTTCCCAATCGGTAAAGGACCTGTAGGAACGTGAATGGCTTGGAAATAGTGGATCGTTTTCATCCGGATATACTTCGGCGATGGAGGAGAGTTTGGCAATTTCTTCTTTCAAACCGTCTGTTTGGGGATATATACGGACATCGCCCCGGTCTTTCCGGTTTAGTCCGATATCGGTGGTGTGCAAGTGATGGATTTGCTTGATCAGTACCGACGAACAGAATATGAATCCGATGCTGATTATTAATTGCAAGGTAAGGCTTGCTTTGGGGAAGAGGTTCTTTCCTTTCCCGTCAGACGAACCTTTAAGGGCCTTTTGTAGCGAGCGCTTCCTGAAATAGTAGATAGGGAATAAAGAGAACAGGAAAGCCAGTAAGGTGATGAATCCGAAATAGACGAATGTTTCCAGATAGAGACTGAACGAATCCGTTTTTACATTCGATAATTCTTGGAATACAGGCAGTATGACTTCGATCAAGGCTATTCCGGCTAAAAGAGAGATGGAAAGCGTAAGCAGGTATTCGGAAGCGAACAGGACAAACAGATTGCCGTCAGACGAGCCGCACACTTTCCGAAGCCCGATCTCTTTACTGCGTATTCGTATACGGTTCACGAACAGGGTCAGATAGTTGAATAGTGCGCACAGGATTACCAATCCTCCGGCAAGAGCGAATAGCAAGATATGTTCGAGCTTGATAGTTGGCTCTTCTTCGGGGTGGTCATACCGCATGGCGGTGATTGACGTCAGAACGAAATGACTCAGCGAGTCTCTGTCTTTCTTTATTTTATGTTCGTAAAGTTTCTTTTTAAAAGCTCTCATATCCGTTTCCGGACGGACCTTTATAAAAGTCTGACAATAGGCTACGTTCCATTCCTCCGTTTGTCGGGACGGCTTCAGTATTCCGAACGGAAAATTCGAGTGCTGGTCCTGACTTTTGACTATGGCACATATTTCCATATCGTCAGACCAAATTTTCAGTTTTTCACCTAATGGGTCCTTTGTGCCGAAGACCTCTTTGGCAAGCTTGTCCGTGATCGCGATCTTGTTACTTTTCGGGATCATAAAATCCCGGCTACCGGAGATCAGTTCTATTTCGAACATATGTTCGGCAGCTGAATCCATGACCATGTCGAAAGATTCGTATTTCTTCTCGTTGTAGAGGAAATCGGTTTTCCAGGCACTCGTGTTGCAACTTTCCTCTATCTCCGGGAATGTCTCTTTCAAATATCGGGCCAGCGGGTAAGGTGTAACGCTTGATAATCCTTGGTCATCGGTTTCCGATTTCATCCGGACGTAATAGATCCGGTCAGCGTCTTTCCTAAACGTATCGTAGGTCAGTTCATATCGTATCCAGAGCGACGATAACGCGAAACTTGTAAATCCGATTGCGAGCCCGACGATACAGATGAATGACTGCAATTTATATTTCAAGAGATTACGGAAAGCTATTTTGATGTAATGGTATAGCATGGTTCAATGATTTAGTTTGTTATTATTCCGATTTGATCACTTCCGCAGGATTGGTCCGGGCAGCCTGTATCGTTTGATAGAGGACGGTTCCGATGATCAGAGTGATGGTGGCAAATACGATTACGATATACATCCAGGCAGAGATATGGCTCCGATAGGCATATTGCTGCAACCAACTTTGCATGAACAACCACGCGAGTGGCAATGCAAGAAGGTTGGCTATCAATGCAATTGTCAGATATTCCATAAAAAACATTTTGACAATCGTGCCGGCAGAGGCTCCCATCACTTTCCGTATGGCAATTTCTTTCCTTCGTTGTTCCATATTGCTGGATGAAATGGAATAAAGCCCGAAGATGGAGATTAGCGTACAGAACAGGGCTAGCAAAGTAAAGAGCTGCAGGCTGGCATCTTCGGAAGTGCTGAGCCGATCAAGTATCTGGCTTATGGTCTGTACATTGCAGGTAGTGGGATCGCCTGACTTAGAGTGTTTTTTGAATATATTCCGGATTGCTTTGATCGTGGCTTTTTCTTTTCCGGGTTCGGTACGGGCATAATAAAAATAACTGTTCCATTTGCTTTGGTCGATTACGATCACTTGTGGCAGGATCGGGTTGCGCAAACTGGCCGCTTGGAAGTTTTGGATGATCCCGACGATCTCCATTTCGGCACGTCCTCTGCTTCCGTCTTGCATGATCGTATAATTCCAAATACTGATTTTCTTGCCGATCGGGTTATCGATGCCCATGATGCGAGCAGCTTCTTCATTGATGACGGCTTTTGTCCAAGAGGCTCGCCAATCTCCATTGTCTGCCAGATCGCCGTCATTGATGAAACGGCCTTTCAGCATCGGTATGTTAAAAACTTCCGAGAAGTTGCTGCCTACTTGCAGGACTTGGAAGTTTGGATTGAAATCCAGAGGCTTACCTTCCCATTCGACTTCGTTTTGTGTATAAGGTTCATGGGTGATGGTAAATATTCCGGCTTGTGTGAATCCTTTTAGGACTGCCAATGAAGAAATCTCGCGACTGATTCCTTCCCGGTCGTTGAATGTCATTTCCATCTGTATCAGACCCTCTTTCTGGAATCCCAAGTTTTTATGTTTCATGAAAGATATTTGCCTGAACATGATAAATGTGCTCATCAGGAAGAATATGCAAATACATAGTTGGAGTATCATGCTGATTTTGCGGTAACCGCTTTTCCGGGTAGGAGAGATTCCTCCGGATATTAATAGAGAAGAAGCGCGTACAAAATGCAAGAATAACGGTAGGCTGACAATCGTGAGTATCAACCAGCTAATACCTGTTATGATACAAAGATGGCTAAATAATAATTTTCGTTGTAATGTCGTTTCGAAGAGGTGTGAGAAACCGCCAACGGTTAATTCCAACAGGCAGGAAGCCAATAGAAAACTGATCCCGACAAGTAACGTCAATTCCAGCAACAACTGGATAACCAAGTTCTTTTTATCAGCGCCGATCGCATTTCTCAATTTCATTTCTTTGTTCCGTAAGTAGATACGATTCAACAGCAGATTGGTGAAATTAAAGAAAACGCAGAGTAACAATAAGAGGCCGGTTACCGTGAATGTCCGGATGTAGGAAAGATTAAATGTCAATTCACTTCCGAATGTATGACGGACATCTGTCAGGGGAACCAACTTTAACAAAATTGATTTATTATATTCATGTTCGACTATATAAGAATTGATCTTCTTCTCAAAAGCTTTTATATTAATGTTGGGTGCTAATAATAGATAGATTTTAGTGTTTAGCAAGGCCCATTGTTTTTCGTCCGTGATCCGGTTTTCCCGGTCACGGTCGAATTTGTCCAGTTCATAAACATCGGCTTGCATCATGGAGTTGTTGGGCGAATCTTCCAAGACGGACACGATCGTAATGCTTTTACGATATCCGTTTTCAAGGGTTTTGCCTAATGCTTCCTCCGGTGTTTTGAAATATTTCACGGCAAAAGAGCGGGTGACGGCTATCTCATCCAGCGTTTTCAGGATATCATCCCTTTTACCGCAAATTACGGGACGTGGAAAGAATTTGAAATACTGTTCGTCAATGAATTCCTCGTCCGGATCCTCTAACCTTGTTTCTCCATATTTGAAAGTCGAGCCGTATTTGGAATAAATCTGCGTTGTCTCTATTACTTCCGGGAAATCTTTTTTCAGTTTGCGTGCCAGAATAAGCGGTAATTCCTCCGATTTCTTTCCCGTTTGTTTATCGATTCCGTATATTCGGTAAATTTGTCCGGATTGTGGATAGAACCCGTCGTAGTTCGTTTCATACCTGTACCAGTTCCATCCGTATGTAAAACAGATCAGCCCGATTGCCAAGCCGACAATACTGATGGCAGATTGTACTTTATATTTTGCCAAGTTACGAAATGCAATTTTGATATAATGTTGTAGTATCATGATTCGAATATTATTTTAAAATCAGTTCTTCCGCATCCCCAAAGGTACTATATCCTGTGACAATCACCTTGTCGCCCGGTTGGAGGCCACCGGTTATTTCGTATTGCTGCGGGTTTTGGCGACCGATGCTGACCGGGGTTTTCCGGGCTTTCGTGCCGGATTCGTTCAGTTTGTATATCCATTGGCCGCCGGTGGCCTGGAAGAAGTCGCCACGTGGGATGACGAGGGCCTCTTCCGGTTGTCCGAGTTCGATCTGGACACGGAAACTTTTTCCGATGCGTACGTTCTCCGGGCTTGCCTCCGTAAAGACCAGGTCGACATCGAAGTTACGGTCTTTGACTTCCGGAACGACTTTGGTGATCCGGAGCGGGTACTTTTTGTTTTGCCAGGTGATGGTGGCGGGTAGACCGGTGGTGATCCGGTCGATGTAGTATTCGCTGAGGGAAGTATGGATCTTGAACTGATCGAGGACTTTGATCTCGGCGATCGCTTCGGTACTTTGCACCTGTTGTCCGGGAGTTACTTTCACAAAGCTGAGTTGTCCGGAGAGAGGAGCACGAACAACCAAGTCCTCCATGCGTTCCCGGGCACGTTCGAACTTTTTACGTTCCCGTTCAAGATCGTTTTTCATCAACTCCCGGCGCAAGATCGTAGCTGCACTATCATGGCGCAAACCTTCCAACTGCAAAGCGGTGCTTCGGGTTTTATAGTCGAATTCGTCCCGGGCCACTTCGAGCTGTGCTTTGCTTTTGACTCCCATATTGAATTCCTCTTCGTCGAGTGCATAGCTTTTTTTGAGCCGGTTCAGTTCGTAGGTCGTTTGTAAGGTCTTTTGTTGCAGGTCGATACTTTTCTGTTCCATCTCAATCTCTTTCTCCTGATAAGAGATCAGCTGCTTTTCCCATTCATCCTGTTGGTCCTCGATGGCGCGGATAAGGTCGGGATTGTTGAGTGTCAGGATCGTGTCTCCCTTGTTCATCATAGTTCCTTCCTCTGCAATGATCCTGTCCACGCTGCCGGCTTCGCGGGTGTTGATCTGGATGGTGAGGATGGGTTGCACGACACCTTCGACGTCTACATATTCCAGAAATTTGTCGCTTGTCGCTTCTCCGATGATCAGGTTTTCTGCATCGGTACGAAGTTTCCTGCCACCAGAGGCGGCGATCCCGACATAGACGAGAAGAACAATAAATGCGATTCCCCCGGCGATATGCCAGCGGTAGCGGTAATAAACGGGTTTCTTTGCTATGGGCTTGTCCATGTATATGATTTATAATTTATGATTTATGAATTGTCAATTGTTTAAAAGGAGTTCATAGTCTTCTGTGATCGGGATCATCTTCTCGAAATCGTAACCGGTCAGGCTGCGGAGACCGTAATAGAGATTCCAATAATTATATAAAGCCGCGATGTAAGCACGGCGAGAATTGTCTTTTTCGGCTATGGCGGCATTGAGGTCGAGAATCGTCGATTTGCCTAACAGGTAGAGCCTGCGTGCCACATCGTTACGGCGCTGGGCCGTTTGGTCTGTTTTATAGGCTATGGCAACTTTTCCTGCCTGTATGTTGAATTGCTTGACAATCTTGGCTACGTTCAGTTCGAAATCCATCCGCTCCTGTTCCAGTTCGGTGTAAACCTTGTCGCGGTTGCTTTTGGCCACTTTCACCCGGCCTTTACCTACGCCCCAGTCCAATATCGGTATGCGTATCCCCAATGTCACCAATTGCTGGTCCATCGGGTCGCGGTAGGATTCTTTCAGCTTTTCGTTGCTTTGCGTCAGACCGAACTGTGCATATAAGGCTGCTTTAAAACCCCGGTTGGCTTTTGCCTCGGCAACGTTGCTTTCACTTTGCAGCCGGCGGCGTTCGAAAGCGCTGATATCCGGGTTGTTTTGGAAAGCAAGCTGCATGGCTTCGTTTACGTCGACTGTGAAGTGAGGGATGCTGTCGTCGGGAATCACTACCAAGTTTATATTTTCGGAAATGCCCAGATAACTGCGGAGCGACTGGATATAATCGTCGACCTCGATTTGCGCATTGAGGCAGTTTGTCTGTTCGGTCAGTTTGTTGAGTTCCAATTGGAGCATTTCGTTTTCGGTGATCGTTCCGATATTGTAACGTCCTTGTGCATACCGGTAAAGCGTGTCGGCGTATACAAAATTATAGTTCGCGATTTCCAGCGAGGTCTGTGCCGTAGCCAAGTTAAAAAAGCGGTTGGTCGTATAGGCTGCTACCAGTTCGAGTGTTTCGATATAGGTCTTTTTTGCTTCTTCGTATTTAATCGGCTCGATGCGGCGTTCCCATTTAAGGTCATTGAAGCCGAATAAGTCTTGTTCATATCCTACGACGACCGGAGTACTTTTGTAAGACGAGATATTGTCGGTAAACATATCCAGTCTTTCAAGTCCGGTTTTCAATAAAACCTTTCCCCCTGTAAGGGCTATATTTTGTTGGATTTCGAGGCTGGCATCGACTGAGAGTTGGTTCCGATGCACAAACTTGTCGCTACCGTCTTCCAAGGTGACAGACTGGATGGAACGGTTCAAGCTCGGATCGGAAGTAAGCGTCAGGCTCGGCAACTGTTTAGCCCGGAACGAACGCCAGTTCCAGTAAGAAGCCCTGAAAGCGTGACGGGCGGCAATCGCTTCAGGAGAATTCCGACGTGCCATTTCGATAGCTTCGCTCAATGTCAGCGTAAGTGTTTTCTGCGCCTGGAGCTGTAAGGGGAGCAGAAATAGTATTGCTATGTATATTATTTGTTTCATGGCAAAAATGAAGCAAATAATATGCCATTTTTGTAAAAGGTTGGTACTTATGTAAATAGTGATGTGAAGTGATATGGATAGGGTGCTAATCCGCACAATTTACGTGCGGATTAGCACGGTATATTCAGGCTGAAATTGTATTAAGAAACGATAGACATCTCTTTATGGTTTTGCGGGATTCTCTATCACTCTATCACGCTTTGCTTTGTAAGTATTGATAAGCATGATGTACAAGGAGTGATACATGCCGGATTCATGTATCACTCCTGTGTCACACTTGTATCAATTGAAACGGGGAACCGGTATTGTTCTGAAAGTAGCGGGAAGTGTATCTATATGTATTTGTGAGCAAGTTATTTCGTCGACATAAGGTCCTTTTTTGCAGAAAACAAGGAGGAAAAGAGTGGAAAGCAAGCAGAAATGTTCGGAAACATGCCCATCTTCCGGCATTCTACACCCGGATGTTGACGTTCCCTACACCCGGATGTTGACGCCTCGAACATCCGGGTGTAGAGAATCATTACATACTGACATGTTGTAATGAAGATGCTTATTATGCAAGAAAAGGCTATATGTATTCCAAACATTCTTAATATGTTACTATTAGCTTGCCTGTAAGTGTATGAAAAAACGTGTTATTTCGCACAAATTATGTGCAGTATCGCACATACATTCCGTATATATAATACATATCTTTGTCACGTCAAGGATGATTTTTTACACGAGATAGAATAATACCAGGAATATGAAGAACGGGAAAATATTGATTATAGATGATAACGAAGATGTCCTCTTTGCGTTGAATCTGTTGCTTGAACCTTATGTGGAACAGATAAAAGTGACGACGCAGCCGGAACGGATCGAGCATTTTATGTCGACATTCGTGCCCGATGTTATTTTATTGGATATGAATTTCCGGCGGGATGCGATCAGCGGACAGGAGGGGTTCTTTTGGCTCGAAAAGATAAAGGCCGCCGACCCCGATGCCGTGGTTCTTTTTATTACGGCCTATGCAGATACGGAAAAGGCCGTACGTGCCATAAAGGCGGGGGCTACCGACTTTATTCCGAAACCCTGGGAAAAAGAAAAACTGCTTGCTACTCTCTCGGCAGCCTTGAAACTGCGTGAAAGCCGTACGGAAATCAATACATTGAAACAGCGGGTCGAGGCATTAGGAAGCCCTGATGATACCGGCTTTGAGATTATCGGTGAGAGCGATGTCATGCAGGATTTGTTTGCCACGATTGCCAAACTGAAGGATACGGATGCCAATATTCTGATTTTAGGCGAAAACGGGACTGGAAAGGATCTGATTGCACGCGCTCTTTTTCATCATTCGCCCCGTTGCAACCAGGTTTTTATCAGTATCGATCTAGGGAGTATCCCGGAACAATTATTTGAAAGCGAATTGTTCGGATATGAAAAAGGAGCTTTCACGGATGCACGGCGCGATAAGCCCGGACGTATGGAAGTGGCTTCCGGTGGGACCCTGTTTCTGGATGAAATCGGTAATTTGAGCTTGCCGATGCAGGCGAAGTTATTGACAGCTATCGAGAAAAGGCAGATTCTCCGTCTGGGTGCTACCCGTTCCGTGCCGATCGATGTCCGGCTGATCTCTGCCACGAATATGGACATCCATGCGATGGTACAGGAAGGAACTTTCCGGCAGGATTTGTTGTACCGGATCAATACGATCGAGTTGCATATCCCTCCACTCCGCGAACGGGGAAATGATATCTTGCTGTTGGCCGATTATTTTCTGGATTGTTATGCCCGCAAGTATAAGAAAAAGATAGGAGGGCTTACCAGAGATGCGAAAACGAAATTGCAAAGCTATGCATGGCCGGGCAATGTCCGCGAACTGCAACATGCGATCGAGCGTGCCGTGATTCTTTCGGATGGTCCCATGCTGAGACCTGAAAACTTTATGCTGCATCCTGCACCAGCCCAAAAGAAAGGGGAGCCGGAAGAATTGAACCTGGGCGTTCTCGAAAAAGAAGCGATTGAACGAGCCCTCCGCCGGGCGGACGGGAATATCACGCGTGCTGCCGAGCTGCTGGGAATCACCCGTTTTGCCTTGTACCGGAAATTGGATAAGTTGGGCCTATGAAACGATATCTCCTTTTTCTGAAGATCGGGTTGCTGGTCGGGCTATCTCTTTTAATTGCCTTTCTGCTTTTGAAGGAATTGTATTTTACGGCTGTCATGTGTTTTATAATCTTGCTGGGAACTGCTTTTTCCCTTTATCAGGATCAGCGGAAAATGCTTCAGAAGATGGAGCATCTGATTGCCAACATCCACTATGGAGATATGAATCTGTCTTTTCCTATCCCTTCGACAGACGGGCCCGAAGCCAACCTGACGCGTGCCATGAATGAAGCGCTATCTGCTTTTCGGACCCGTCTGTACAATGTGGTGGTGGCGGAGGCGGAGACAGAAGCCTGGCAAAAGCTGATCCGTGTCTTGACGCATGAGATCATGAATTCTATCGCTCCTATCATTTCCTTGTCGGAAACGGTGACGGAACGTGCGAGTTCCAACGGGTTGAACGAGCGGGATTACAGCATTATGTTGCAAGCCATGCAAACGATACACCGTCGGAGCAAGGGGTTATTGGATTTTGTTGAAAATTATCGGAAACTGACTCGTATTCCGGTTCCGATGCAGCAGTTGTTTCCGGTTTCCTCTCTTTTTGACGATTTAAGGGGGCTGTATCCTGCCGGTGCTGTTTCGTTCTCTTTCTCTGTCCGGCCGGTAGACTTGCGTATTTATGCGGATCGTGCCATGATTGAACAGGTGTTGATAAACCTGTTGAAAAATGCAGTCGAGGCATGCCAGGAACGTCCTTATCCCGAAGTCCGGGTGAATGCGTTCAGGCGTGAAGGTGTTCCGGTGATTACGGTCTCCGACAACGGATACGGCATTGTGCCGGAAGCGATGGATAAGGTATTTGTTCCGTTTTTTACAACTAAACAAGGTGGTTCGGGAATCGGTCTGAGTGTTTGCCGTCAGATCATGAACCGGCATGGCGGTAGTATTTCCGTTATTTCAGAAGAAGAGAAAGGAACTACTTTCACTTTGCAATTTCCCCAGACGCGTGTGTTGTAAGGGAGAGATATTGGACAATGATTTTTTTCAATTCCGCCGGTTTGATCGGCTTGGCCGCATATCCGTTGAAGCCGCTTTGCTTTACTCGCTGCTCATCCTCTGAAAAAGCAAAAGCGGTTACGGCAATAATAGGAATGTCGGAGTCTTCTTTTCTGATTTCGACAGTTGCCTCATATCCGTCCATATCCGGCATCTTGAGATCCATCAGGATAAGGTCGGGGCGGTGTTCGCGATAAAGCCGGACGGCTTCGTTACCATCGTGGGCATGCAATAGGTCGTATTCTTTCAGGACCGCACGGATCAGTATGTAGTTGCTTTCGTTGTCTTCTGCGATCAGCAGCGTCGCTTTTTTCGGATTCGTGTTGTCGATTACAGCATCTTCGTTTACCGCCGTTTTTATCGACTGAACGTCAATGCCATGAATGACGGTATCCGGCAAAGTGAACCAGAAAGTCGAACCTTTCCCCAATTGGGATTCCGCACCGATCTCACCGCCCATTTTTTTGACGATCATCTGGCAGATGGCAAGTCCCAGGCCTGTCCCTTGTGCAAAGCTGTTCAGTTTTACGAAACGGTTGAACACAAGATCTTTCTTCTCCGGTTCTATGCCACATCCCGTATCTCTGACGTAGAATAACAGTTTATCGTCTTTATGCCGGTAGCCGAACCGGATGCTTCCTTCTTTCGTAAACTTGATCGCGTTGTTGATGAAGTTCGTGATGACTTGTGCCAATCGGTTCTTGTCCGACATGATGATGCAATAAGGCATTTTTTCGACAAAAGAAATCTGTACCCCTTCGGGTGCTTTTAGGCGGGACGATTGCTCGATATCGGATAATAGGGCGTTGATGTCTATCTCAGAGTCGGTAAATTCCAATGTGCCGGCCTCGATTTTGGCTACGTCCAGGATATCGTTGATTAGTTGCAGGAGCAATTCATTGTTGCTGCTGATGATATTGATATATTCATTCCGTTCCTCTTCGTCCTCCGCCATGGTCAGCAGGTTGGAGAAACCGACAATTGCATTCAGCGGCGTACGAATCTCGTGGCTCATATTGGCCAGGAAAGCCGATTTCAAACGGTCGGATTCTTCTGCCTTGTCTTTGGCTTTTCTCAGTTCTATTTCGTCTTCTTTCTGTTTGTCGATCAGGATCAGTAATTTATTTTTCAGCTTGCTGGTGCGCAGGTAAAAGTAAAGCACCATGATCAGGAACAGTAACAACACGATTGCGACCAACAATAGGATTTCAAATTTATATTGGACGAATAATCCCACTTCGGTATTAATAAATACGGAATGAGGAGGCAGTTCTTTTGTCGAGATGTGCCTTTCTTTCAGTTTCTTGGCATCGAATGTATATAGGTTCGGAATTGTTTCTGTGTCCAATTTTTCAGGATGTTCCTTTAAAAGGTGGAGAGCCTGACGGGCCAGATCTTTTCCTATGGAGCGGTATTGGGGTATACAGCCTCCGATTGCCCAATGCCCCAGCCCGATGGAAGTCAGTGAAAATGCCGGTACTTTGGGATTTGCCAACATCATGGTGTAAGTTGCGTTGCCGACATAGTATCCGTCATTGACGTCTACACGCCAGGTTCCCAGAAGAATGATGCTTTGCGGGGGTAACTGCTTGATCTCCTCGATGATGTTATAGATGTCGTTCTTACGCCCGTCCAGAGGGATGAAGTCTATCCCCTTTATTTTGCCGATTTCCTTTTTTACCAGGGCTTGGAGAGAAATACCGCCATAGCTGTTGTCTGTGATAAGGGCAAAATGTTTGGTGCTCGGATACAATTTCCGGACCAGTTCTATATTGGCTTTGATATCATAGTTGTAGACGAATCCAGCCAGGTTTCTTCTCTTGTTTTTCAGGTCTTCTACATTTACACTTTCGGGAGTCCATTCCGCTACGTTTATATTACTGTCAGGTAATAAGACGGCATTTCGGCTGACCATGCCGCAAAGTATCGGAATATCTCGGATTATGCTGTCATCTTGAGAAAGGTAGGAGGCCCATCCTTCTTGTCCGAGTATAACGATCAGGTTAGGGCTGTTTTCTCCCTGATATTTGTTCAGCAGTTTACGCATTCTTTCCTTCCAGAGGGGAGCTTCGGGCAGGCTTTTGCAGTTCATGTTCTCGATTACGACAGGCGAGTTTCCCCCCTGTTTCTTATACTCTTCCATGAATTCGGAAATATTTTGCGTCGTATTGCGTGTGTCGGGATTGTAAGAACTGATGATCAGGATAGGGTTATTTTCATCAGCATGGACCCGGCATGTGAAGAGTAGGCATATGACAGTGAAAAAAAATAGCCATCTGTACATTACTTTGTAGTCTGATGATTTGCCCATTAAGTAAATTTTATTCTAAACTCCCAAATAGATTCCTTTTGAATCCCGCATGCAAAAATAGGAATTATTTGGTATAAGCTTGCATAAATCAACACTTTTCTAAAATTCGATCATAAGTCCTATGCTGGGTAATAGGGTCCCGGTACGTCGTTCTACAGGTTTTAGTTCATATCGTTGTTGGTCGAGAGGTGCGTCCGGATTTAGGATTTTACCTGTTTTGATATACACATCCTGTTCTTTATATTTGGAATTCAGAATATTCTGAATGTCAATATAGGCCCCCAACATGAACTTTTTCAGATAGAAGGTCTTGTCTATCCGGATATCCAGTTGGGTGAAAGGTTTTAACCGTTCGCTGTTGAAGCGGCTGTAATCGTAATAGAGACTGCCGCTGGCGTCCCAAGCTTCGACCAGGCTACTTTTTTCAACATCGTAAGGGGTATAGGGCGCACCGCCCACAACTCTTAGTTTGGCTCCGATATCCCAGTTTTTAGGCAGTGCGTAGGTCCCGCTGAATGTAAAGAGATGGCGGTTGTCCCAAGCTGACGGAATGTATTTTCCGCTCCCGCGTCCATCCTTGAATTCGCTCCGTACATAGGTGTAGGAAGAGATAAAAGTCAGCCCTTTATAATTATACCACCGGCCGGTAAGTTCGAGGCCGTATGCTCTTCCGGTGGCAGTCGAGTTGACTGCTTCGTTTCCTAAAACCCCGTAGTCCGTACCTTTGGAGGCGAGTGGAATACTATCGACTAATGACATCGGGTATTGGTCGTATTTCTTGTAAAAACCTTCTGCCGAGAATTTCAGATACGAGGAAGGGCGATACTCCAGTCCGAGTCCTGCCTGGTCGCTTCGGATATAAGTCAGGTGGTTGGCTTTATTCAGGTAATTACCTTGATTGTCTTTGAATCCTAGAACCGTGTAAGGTGGCAATTCGTAATATCTGCCGATGCTTCCGTTCAGATAGACCGCTCCAAACAAACGGTAGGAAAGGGAGAGACGGGGCGAGAGTTGATCCAGGAGGTTGTTCATCTCCGGCGAATAGTCGTTGGCATCCGCCCGTACTCCTAAAGAAGCAGTGAAACGCTCGTTGTCGCTTTCGTATATGGCTGTGGCATAAAGCCCCCATTTCAAAAGTCCTAGATCTGTGTGATAGTTGATCACTCTGGGGATCGTGGTGAACTGTTTCTGGTATGTACGATTGGTGTAGGTCGCATATTCGAGGTTTCCGCCGACATTCAGCCGGAAGAAAGGAAAACGGAATATATTTTCACTGCGCAGTTTATTTTCGATTTCGTCCGAACGGTAATTGAGAGTCAGGTTCTCTTCCGAACTTTCGTCATTATCCCTGTATTTGATATTCTTATTGTTTAACTGGCTCCGGCTGACAATTAGCGAATAGATGTTTTTGCCAGAGTAATGTTTGTAAACAGCTCCTAATGTGTATGTCTTTTGCTTGACCACCGGCAGGTAGGCTAAGATATACTGGTTCTTTTCACTCATGTCTTCCATACCGGTGTTGAGTTTCATGTCGTCTATGGCTCCCAATCCCAGAATAGCCAGTTCGTTTTTCCGGTCGAATGTATGTTTCACTTTGAATTGTGCGTCTGTGAAGGTCGGCAGGAAAGGCAGTCCGATCATGTCGAACAGGAACTGAAGGTATGAACGGCGAATAGACACTTGGTAGGTCGTCTTCTTGCCGGCCGGTCCGTTGGCAGAGAATCCGATATCCGAAGCTCCTATCACTCCCCGTAGGGAGAATTTTTCTTTGTTTCCGTCCTGCAACTTGAAATCAAGAACCGAGCTAAGAGCGTTTCCACGCGCGGCAGGATAGGCTGCAGAGTAGAAATCGACTTCGCGTATGAAATCTGGGTTAATGATCCCGACAGGACCTCCGGATGCTCCCTGTGTGGAGAAGTGGTTGATGTTCGGTATTTCTACGCCATCGAGAAAGAAACGGTTTTCAGACGGTCCTCCTCCTCTGACCATCAGGTCGTTTCGGAAAGCAGCCGTAGATGCCACACCAGGAAAAGATTGCACGACCCTGGATATGTCCCGGTTTCCTCCGGCACTTTTCTCGATCTCTTTGAACCCGATCACGCGCAGTCCGAGCGGACTTTCTGCCGTCTTGCGGAAAGGAGAGGCGACAATGCTCACTTCTTGCAGGCTTTCACTACTTTCTTCCAGTTCGATCGGAAAAAACATGTCCTTGTTGGAAATTCTGAATTCAGCCGTAACTGTTGGTTTATAACCGATAAAGGAGGCTTGCAGGCGATAGCTTCCGGGAGAGACTCCGGTGATCTCGAATTGGCCAATCGAATCAGTGACAGTCCCTTCTATCGTGTTCCAGATGACCACATTGGCGAAGCTAACCGGTTCGCCGTTGGCGGCATCTTTTACAATCCCTTTTATTGAATATGTTTGTTGGGCCTGCATTATTTGTAAACCCGTAAACATCAAGAGTAAAAGAAAGATAAATTTTTTGGTCATCTTTGATTCTTGTTATGGTTACAAAGGTATATAAAAACCGGGATTAAAAACTTACCTTTGCAGGCATATTATAGAAATACATGCAGAACGCAACGAATCATATCAAACGGGAATTGCAACTGACGGCGGATGGGAGCCATACGCTTTTTATCCCCGAAATGGACGAACACTACCATTCTGTGAACGGCGCCGTGCAGGAGTCGCGCCATGTCTTTATTGAAGCTGGGTTACACCATCTGGAATGGAAAGAAATCGTCGTTCTGGAAATAGGTTTCGGTACTGGGCTCAATGCCTTCTTGACTTTGTTGGATGCCGAGGTGCATCAACGGAAAATACATTACTATTCGGTTGAACTTTATCCGCTTGATATGGACGTGATCGAGAGCTTGAATTACGGCGAAATGATCTGTGCCGGACGGAAAGATGTTTTCCAAGCCTTGCATCAGGCGGAATGGAATGTTGCGGTCCAGGTTACGGAATTCTTTGGACTGCATAAAATACAAGGAGACAGTAATACGTGTGCTTTGCCGGATCGGATCGACCTGGTCTATTTTGATGCGTTCGCTCCCGATAAGCAGCCGGAGATGTGGAATCAGGAAATCTTCAACCGACTGTATGCCCGCATGACCGGAGGCGGTGTTTTGACAACCTATTGTGCGAAAGGTGTCGTCAGACGTATGATGAAAGAAGCCGGATATTCTGTCGAAAGAATACCCGGCCCCCCAGGAAAACGCGAAATGCTTCGCGCTATTAAATTATAAAAGAGCTTCTATTTTAGATACGAATGTAGTTTTAGGAGCAGCACCTACCTGTTTATCTACTACCTTGCCGTCTTTGAAGAAAAGAACGGTCGGAATATTACGGATGCCAAATTGTGCAACCACGTCGTTGTTGTTGTCTACATCCATTTTGCCGATAGTAACACGGCCTTCATATTCGGTAGCCAGTTCATCGATGATCGGACCAACCATGCGGCAAGGACCACACCATTCAGCCCAGAAGTCAAGGACCATAGGCTTACCAGAGTTTACCAACTCTTCAAAATTTGCATCTGTAATTTGTAGTGCCATATCTTTAATTATGAATTATATATTCGAATTTTGTGCAAAAGTACAAATTCTTTTATACCATACAAATACTACCCGTTAATTTTAAAATCCATATTCTCGTTCGTTTGCAAGAATTCGACTAGGTTGCGTGTGACATTAAGCCGTATGTTTTGTGAGAAAAAATTCTGTATGACATTATGTTCGCCGTCAACCACCTTGAAATATAACAGGCTCTGACCCGGATTGTTTTTAATCAAGGTCGACAGTTCGTTTATGGTCGGTTCGTCCAAATCGTGGATCGGGACCGTGATACTGATCTTTTCGATCAGGCGGTCTTTCTCTTCCTGCAGCAATTGGATGGCTCCGATAGATAAGCTAAGGCGACCTGAATTGTAGCGGTCTTCCACACGCGCCTTGATCAGCAGGTACATGCCGCGCTTGCCGAATTTGCTGTAATCGACGTAATCTTTACCGAACAATGCTATTTCGCCGCTACCGGTAAAATCTTCTATCTTGATAATGCCGTAAGGATTCCCTTTTTTGGTCATCCCTTCGCGAAAGTCCGTAACGATACCGCCGAACAGCAAGTCTTTGCCTACCAGGTTTTCCTTGTCGTTTATTTCCGCCATGCCGGTATTACATACATATGTCAGTATAATACGGTATTCATCCAACGGATGGGCGGAAAGATAGATACCGACCAGTTCTTTTTCTTTATTTAGGCGTTCGAGGTCGCTCCAACGTTCACATTTGGGAATCTCTGGTTTGGCGATGGCGATAAAAGCATCTCCTCCGAACAGGGAATTGGTAGCCGTGCTCTTGTCTGTCTGGAACTTATTGCCATAGCGAACCAGTGTTTCAAGGAATATTTCTCCTTTTCCGGTTTCGGCAAAGAACTGTTCCCGCTGGATGCCGAAATTGTCAAAAGCACCGGCTAATGCCAGCGATTCGATGTTTTTCTTGTTGCAGGCAGTCAGGTTGACACGTTCCACAAAATCAAAGATATCTTTGTACGGACCGTTTTTCCTCCGTTCTTCAATGATATTCTGCACGGCGGCTTCGCCGACACCCTTCACAGCACCCAGACCGAAGCGGATGTTCTTATTCTTGTCCACACTGAACTTCAGGATCGACTCGTTCACGTCCGGTCCGAGCACCTGAATGCCCATCGCCTTACATTCGTCCATGAATTTCGTGATATCCACAATATTCGATAAACTTCGGCTCAAGACGGCAGCCATATACTCGGACGGGTAGTTCGCTTTCAAAAAAGCTGTCTGATAGGCTACCCATGAGTAGCAGGTGGCATGGCTCTTGTTGAAGGCGTATGAGGCGAATTTTTCCCAGTCGGACCATATCTTCTGCAAAGTTTCTTCCTTGTAACCATTCGTCTTTCCCCCCGCCATGAATTTGGATTTCAGGTGGTTCATCTTTTCGATCAGCTTCTTACCCATTGCCTTACGGAGGGCGTCACTCTCGCCACGGGTGAAGTTCGCTAACAGACGTGACAGAAGCATGACCTGCTCTTGGTAGACGGTGATGCCATATGTGTCTTTCAGATACCGCTCCATGACGGGAATATCGTACTTGATTTCTTCTTTTCCCTGTTTACGGGCGATAAAGGAAGGAATATAATCCATAGGTCCCGGACGATACAGGGCGTTCATCGCGATCAAGTCTTCGAATTTAGACGGTTGCAGTTCTTTCAGGTACTTCTGCATACCAGCGGATTCAAACTGGAAGGTACCTGTGGTTTTCCCGTCGCAATACAGTTTGTAAGTTGCCGGATCTTCCAGACTGATATGGTCGATATCCAGGTCATGGCCGGTCGTCAGCCGGATGTTTTCAATTGCTTCCTTGATGATGGACAGTGTTTTCAGTCCTAAGAAGTCCATCTTGATCAAACCGGTCTCTTCGATCACCGAACCTTCATATTGGGTGACGAGCATCTCTTCACCGGTATCTTTGTCCTTGGCCGTACTGACAGGTACGACATCCGATATATCGTAACGTCCGATAATGACGCCGCAGGCATGTACACCTGTGTTGCGCACGTTACCTTCCAGCATTTGGGCATATTTCAAGGTGTCGCGTGCCAGCGGGTCGTTTCCGGTAGCCGCTTCTTTCAGCTCCGGCACATAATTGATCGCATCCTTCAGCTTGAACTTCTTCATATCCGGAATCTTGTCCGGAACGAGTTTGGCGAGGCGGTTCGATTCGGCAAGCGGAAGCTTCTGTACACGTGCGACATCCTTGATGGCCGATTTGGTCGCCATCGTACCATACGTGATGATATGCGCCACACGTTCGGCCCCGTATTTTTCCGTTACCCAACGGAGTACTTCCCCGCGGCCGTCATCGTCGAAGTCGGTATCGATATCGGGGAGGGAAATACGGTCCGGATTCAGGAAACGTTCGAACAGCAAGTCATATTTGATCGGGTCGATGCGGGTGATCCCCAGACAGTAGGCAACAGCCGAACCAGCTGCCGATCCACGGCCGGGACCGACCGAAACGCCCAGTTCTTCGCGGGCGGCCCGGATGAAGTCTTGCACGATCAAGAAGTAACCGGGGAACCCCATCGTCTTCATGATGTGCAACTCGAAGTTCAGCCGCTCCTTGACTTCGTCGTTCAGATCATCTCCGTAGCAAATCTTTGCCCCGTCGTATGTGATCTTTTTCAGGTAGTCGGCTTCCAGTTTGATGCGGTATAGTTTTTCGTAACCGCCTAATTTTTTTATTTTGTCGTGTGCGGCCTCTTCACTCAGGACAACGTTTCCGTTTTCATCGCGGGTGAATTCGTCGAATAAGTCCTGTTCGGTGAATTTCTGGCGATATTCTTCTTCCGTCCCGAAATCTTCCGGGATGGCGAAGGTCGGCATGATAGGACCGTGGTCGATGGAGTAGAATTCCACCTTGTCGGCTATTTCCAGTGTGTTGCTGAGGGCTTCAGGAATATCAGAAAAGATGGTATTCATCTCTGCTGTCGTCTTCATCCATTCCTGTTTGGTGTAGCGCATACGGTTCGGGTCATCCAAATCTTTACCCGTACTAAGGCAGATTAGGCGGTCGTGAGCTTCCGCATCTTCCGCATTGACGAAATGAACGTCGTTGGTCGCGATAACCTTGATATTGTGTTTACGTGCCAGTTCCAGAATCGCCTTGTTTGCCGTAACTTGGTGGGGGTATACATCTTGTGCGGCGTTCGGGTCATGTGTCTCGTGCCGCTGTATTTCCAGATAGTAATCTTCTCCGAACAGGTTCTTGAACCAAAGAACCGATTCTTCGGCCTTGTCCATCCGTCCGTTCAGGATATGCTGCGGAATTTCCCCACCGATACAGGCAGAGCAAATGATCAGGTCTTCATGATATTTTTCCAACAACTCCTTGTCGATGCGCGGACGTCCGTAAAATCCTTCCGTCCAGGATAAGGAAACCATCTTGATCAAATTTTTGTAACCGTTCAGGTTTTTAGCCAGCACGATCAAGTGCCATCCGCTTCGGTCGTTCTGTGAAGCAAGCTTGCTATGCCGTCCGTTACGGGCACAATAGCACTCGCAACCGAAGATCGGTTTGAATATTTTTTTCTTCTCTTCTTCGATCTTTGCAGGTATTTCTTCAAGGCGGGCTTGCTCTTCGGCGGTCAGTTCCGTTTTACTTTTCAGCTCTTTCAGCTCTTTTTCATAGTCCTTGATGGCTCCTAACGGCTTGCCGTTTTTTTTGGATACCTTGTTGAAGAACTCTTTTATTCCGAACATCACACCATGGTCAGTGACGGCAATCGCCGGCATACCATCCTTTTGCGCTTTGTCAATCAAAGCGTCGATCGATGCTTGTCCGTCCAGCAGTGAATACTGGGTATGTACGTGCAGATGTATAAACGGTTCCATATGGGTTCTTAATCTTTTTTATTTCGGCCTATAAAGATACGGGTTATTTTATAATTTTATTCTATCGGCTGCAATAATCCGGTTGAAAAACTCTATCTTTGCTTTTAATAACTCAGAGATTAGCAATATGAGAAAAATTATATTTATCGCCTTTTGGGCAATGTTGATGATTATGCCGGCTGTCGGTCAAGTTACTTTCGGCGTGCGTGCGGGTGGTGCTTATTCTTCTCTGGTGCAAAAAGTTGAAGGGACATACAATGCAGGTGCCCGTTTCGGTTTCAGCTTGGCCGGACTTGCCGATATACATTTATATAAGGGCTTGTCTTTGCGTCCCGAACTGGCGTTTGTGAACCAAGGTGGTTCTTTCTACTCTAATCCGCAGGTGGAAGGGGCAAAGAATTCTTTCAATAAATGCAGTTACTATTCTATCCAGGTTCCGGTGAACTTGGCTTATACCTTTATTATAAATGATGTGCAGTTGGGCGTTTATGCCGGTCCGGCTCTCGACTTCTCTCTTTTTGGAAAGATGAAAACTGAAAACCAGAACGTCGATATCCATTTCGGCCAGACCAAGGAGGCTGATCTCAAAACATTTGATCTGGGTGTCAATGTCGGCTTGCGTGTGGATTACAGTCGCTACTTCTTTTCCGTCAGCGCCCTTTGCGGCACACTGGATCGTCGCGCTATAGAACGCGAAGGCGAATCTTCCCTCTATCAGAACAACGTGACGTTGTCGTTGGGGTATATGTTCCGGTAAATATTTATTACTTCGGCATACCGAAAACGAGATGATCCTTCTTTGTCATTTAGACGGAGAAAGGATATATTTCTTGATGTAAAATATTAGATGCTTTTTATGTCCGGTCTATAGCATCTTTTTCCTGAATTTGACCTACTTGTGTAAATTCTTTCTACGAAAAGTTTTGTGTTTTGCAGAAAAACCGTACCTTTGCAAGCCGAATATTATCAAAATTGTACTAAGAGTTTAATTTTTAGCACGTTGTTATGTCAAGTGTCCGTGGTGACAGCGCATGCGAGGATTGGATTCTTGTTTTTTAGAGTTATTAATTTATTAATTTTTTAAGCAAGTGGATACTTTAAGTTTTAAGACCATTTCTGCAAACAAAGCAACTGTAAACAAAGAGTGGGTCATTGTTGACGCCGAAGGACAGACTTTGGGACGCCTTTGCGCAAAGGTAGCGAAGCTTTTGCGTGGTAAGTACAAACCCAATTTTACTCCGCACGTTGATTGTGGTGATAACGTAATTATCATCAATGCAGACAAAATCGTTCTGACAGGTAATAAGTGGAACGATCGTATTTATTTGAGATATACCGGATATCCCGGTGGACAGATCGCTTATACGCCGGCTGATTTACAGGCTAAAGGTGACGACCGTCTGTTCCGTAAAGTAGTAAAAGGTATGCTTCCGAAGAATCGTCTGGGTGCTAAACTGTTGAACAATCTGTATGTATATGCAGGAACAGAGCACAAACACGAAGCTCAGCAGCCTAAATTAATCGATATAAACTCATATAAATAATCACAATGGAAGTAGTAAATGCAATAGGAAGACGTAAGGCAGCAGTTGCTCGCGTATTCGTAAGCGAAGGTACAGGAAAGATTACTATCAACAAACGTGATCTGGCTAATTACTTTCCTTCTACAATCCTTCAGTTCATTGTTAAGCAGCCGCTCGCAAAGCTGAACGTTGCAGAACAATATGATATCAAGATCAACCTCGATGGAGGTGGCTTCAAAGGACAGTCTGAGGCAGCTCGCTTGGCTATCGCTCGCGCACTGGTTAAGATCAATCCGGAAGACAAATCCGCTCTTCGTGCAGAAGGTTTCGTTACTCGTGACCCGCGTGCTGTTGAACGTAAGAAACCGGGACGTCCTAAAGCTCGTAAGAGATTCCAGTTCAGTAAACGTTAATCTTATTTGTGAGTCCCTTACAAGTATAGCAAAGCGTTTAGTATCTAAATTATCAGGATTCTTTTTATATGCTGACATACAGGAGGACTACCTGATGATTGAGTTAAACAAAAGAAAGTAAACGATTTTAAGAAAAAAAACAATGTCAAGAGTTAATTTTGATCAGTTATTAGAAGCTGGCGTACACTTCGGACACTTAAAAAGAAAGTGGAACCCTGCAATGGCTCCTTATATCTTCATGGAGCGTAATGGTATTCATATCATTGACTTATATAAAACAGTTGCTAAAGTAGACGAAGCAGCAGAAGTAATGAAGAACCTTGCAAAACAAGGTAAGAAAGTACTTTTCGTTGCTACTAAAAAACAAGCTAAACAGGTTGTCGCTGATAAGGCTTCTTCTGTAGGTATGCCTTACGTTATCGAACGCTGGCCGGGTGGTATGTTGACCAACTTCCCGACTATCCGTAAAGCTATCAAGAAGATGGCTACTATCGATAAGATGACAAAAGATGGTACATTTGATAATCTTTCTAAGAGAGAAAAACTTCAGATCACTCGCCAGCGTGCTAAGTTGGAAAAGACCTTAGGTTCTATCGTGGACCTGACTCGTCTTCCGTCAGCTTTGTTCGTCGTTGACGTAATGAAAGAGCATATCGCAGTTCGTGAAGCTAACCGCTTGGGTATTCCTGTATTCGGTATGGTTGATACAAACTCCGACCCGAACAATATCGACTACGTGATTCCGGCTAACGATGACGCTACAAAATCTGTAGAAGTTATCTTGGGAGCTATCTGTGAAGCAATGAACGAAGGTTTGCAGGAACGTAAAGCTGAAAAGATCGATACAGAAGCTGCCGGTGAAGGCGAAGCTCCTAAAAGAGAACGCAAAGCTAAAGCTGCTGTAAAGAAAGAACGTACTAAGAAGGAAGACGACGAAGCTCTGAATGCTAACGTTGCTGACAAATTCGCTAAGGATGAAGAGTAATTCAATTGACAATTGAAAATTGACAATTGAAAATTAAGAGAAACATAAAATGAAACGATGGGCAATTGGCTTTTGACTTGAATTGTCAATTGTCAATTGTCCATTGTCAATTAATAAAGTAAATATTTAATAAATAAGAAAATAAGATTATGGCTGTAACTATGGCTGATATTACCAAGCTGCGCAAAATGAGTGGAGCTGGTATGATGGACTGCAAGAAGGCTTTGACCGAATCTGATGGTGATATCGAAAAGGCAATGGAAATTATCCGTAAAAAAGGACAGGCTATTGCTGCTAAGCGTTCTGACCGTGAAGCTGCTGAAGGTTGCGTATTGGCAAAGAAAGATGGCGAATTCGCTGCTATCATCGCTTTGAAGTGCGAAACAGACTTTGTGGCTAAGAATGAAGATTTCATCGCACTGACTCAGGCTATCTTGGATGCTGCTGTGGCTAACAAGTGCAAGACTCTGGACGAAGTGAAGGCTTTGCCGATGGGTAAAGGCACTGTACAGGATGCTGTTACCGACCGTAGCGGTATCACGGGCGAAAAGATGGAATTGGACGGCTATAACGTAGTGGAAGGCGCTTATACCACTGTTTATAACCACATGGGTAAGAATCAGTTGTGTACGATCGCTGCGTTTAATAAGGAATCTGAAGAAGCTGCTCACAACATCGCTATGCAGATCGCAGCCATGAACCCGATCGCTATCGATGAAGCCGGTGTTCCTGAATCTGTAAAAGAACAGGAAATCCAAGTGGCTATCGAGAAGACTAAAGCTGAACAGGTACAGAAAGCTGTTGAAGCTGCCCTGAAGAAAGCTGGAATCAACCCGACACACGTTGACAGCGAAGACCATATGGAAAGCAACATGGCTAAAGGCTGGATCACGGCTGAAGATGTTGCCAAAGCAAAAGAAATCATTGCTACTGTTTCTGCTGAAAAAGCAGCAAACTTGCCTCAGCAGATGATCGAGAACATCGCTAAGGGGCGTCTTGGCAAATTCTTGAAGGAAGTTTGCTTGCTGAACCAGGAAGATATCATGGATGGCAAGAAGACTGTAAAAGAAACAATGAAGGAAGCTGATCCTGAATTGCAGATCTTGGCATTCAAACGCTTTACTTTGCGTTCCGAATAATTTTGCTACGGCAGTTTGAAATAAAAAAGGAGATGTTTTTTGAAAACATCTCCTTTTCTGTTTTTATAAACGGATTTCACAATTGTGAAATCCGTTTATATCCGTAGGTTTATTTTAAAGCAGCCAAAGCCTCTTTGATACGTTTGATAGCTTCCACGATGTTTTCATCGCTGGTAGCGTAACTCATGCGGATGCATTCGGGGGCACCGAAAGATGTTCCGCCAACGCAAGCTACATGGGCGACTTCTAACAAGTACATGGCTAGATCATCTGCATTCTCGATCGTGCGTGTACCGTTGGTTTTGCCAAAGTAATAGCTACATTTGGGGAACAGGTAGAAAGCTCCTTCCGGCTGATTTACTTCGAATCCCGGAATCTCTTTCGCTAAGCCGACAATCAAGTTGCGGCGGCGTTCGAATGCCTGGCGCATTTCTTCGACCGGTGCTTGTGAACCTGTGTAAGCAGCTTCTGCCGCTTTCTGGGATACGGAGCATGGTCCGGAAGTATATTGTCCCTGCAATTTGTTTACTGCCTTTACGATCCATTCCGGTCCGGCAATGAAACCGATACGCCATCCGGTCATGGCATAGGCTTTGGAAACACCGTTGACAATGACAGTACGGTCTTTCATTCCGTCCATCTGTGCGATGCTGTTATGTTTGCCGATATAGTTGATATGTTCGTAGATCTCGTCTGCAATCACGATGATTTCCGGATGTTTTTTCAGGACTTCGGCCAAGCCTGCCAATTCTTCTGCACTATAGACCGAGCCTGTAGGGTTAGACGGGGAGCAGAGGATCAACGCCTTTGTCTTCGGTGTGATAGCCGTTTCCAACTGTGCCGGAGTGATTTTGAAATCCTGTTCGATACCGGCCGCAACGATTACTGGTGTACCTTCGGCCAATTTTACCATTTCCGGATAGCTGACCCAGAACGGAGCCGGGATAATCACTTCGTCACCCGGATTTACCAATACCATGATTGTATTACAAACGGATTGTTTGGCACCATTTGCGCAAGAAATCTGGTTGGCTGTGTATTCCAATCCGTTTTCGTTTTTCAGCTTGGCAACGATGGCGTTACGCAAGGCCGGATAACCAGCGACGGGAGAATAACGAGAATAGTTTTCGTCGATAGCTTTTTTGGCAGCATCCTTAATAGGTTCGGGAGTATTGAAGTCGGGTTCTCCGACACTTAAGTTGATAACATCAACTCCCTGAGCCTTTAATTCACTGCTCTTCTGGGACATCGCCAATGTTGCGGATGGCGACAAACTTGCTAAACGTGCTGATACTTGTGTCATGATAGTGTTATTATGTAATTATGAATTATTTGATATTGTGCAAGACGTGTCCCATACGTTCCTTTTTCGTTTTCATGTAGAATTCGTTGTAAGGATTCGGAGCGACTTCGATAGGAACGTTTTCTACGACTGTCAGCCCGTATGCTTCCAGTCCGACACGCTTGACGGGGTTGTTGGTCATCAGGCGCATCTTGGTGACTCCCAAATGGCGCAGGATCTGGGCACCGACGCCGTAATCGCGTTCGTCTGCCTGATGTCCGAGATGCAAATTTGCATCGACAGTGTCCAAACCGTCTTCTTGAAGTTTATAGGCTTTCATCTTTTCCATCAGTCCGATGCCGCGTCCTTCTTGGTTCAGGTAAACGATTACTCCTTTGCCTTCTTGCTCGATACGTTGCATTGCTTTGTGCAACTGCTCGCCACATTCGCAGCGCATGGAGCCGAAGATATCACCGGTTGCACAAGAAGAATGTACACGGACCAAGATCGGTTCGTCTGGTTCGAACCTACCTTTTATCAGGGCAATATGTTCCAGTCCGTTGCTTTTTTGGCGGAAAGGGATCAAGCGGAAGTGGCCATACTGGGTGGGCAGATCAACTTCGACGCCATTTTCTACGATCGATTCTGTTTTCAAACGATATGAAATCAGATCTTTGATACAGATGATTTTGATATCGAACTTCTTGGCGACCTCGATCAGTTGGGGCAGGCGAGCCATGGTCCCGTCTTCATTGATGATTTCGATCAGTGCGCCAGCCGGGTATAAACCGGCAAGGCGTGCCAGATCAACAGCTGCTTCGGTATGTCCGGCACGGCGCAACACACCACGTGAACGGGCACGAAGCGGGTTGATATGTCCCGGACGGCCCAGGTCGGACGGTTTGGTTTTCGGATCGGCAAGCGCCAGAATAGTTTCTGCACGATCAAACATCGAAACGCCGGTTGTACAGCCACCTCCTAATTTATCAACTGTTATCGTGAAAGGAGTTCCTAGTAAAGAGGTATTATTTGCAACCTGCATGTCCAGTTCTAATTCCTGACAACGTTCTTCCGTGATCGGTGCGCACAATACGCCACGACCGTTTTTCAACATGAAGTTTACTTTTTCAGGAGTTATCTTTTCGGCGGCAATAATAAAATCACCTTCATTTTCGCGATCTTCATCATCGACTACGATTAAGAATTTTCCTTCTCGGAAGTCTTCAATAGCTTCTTCAATGGTGTTTAATTTGATTTCGCTCATATATTATTTTACTTATATTTCTTATTTTACAAAGATACAGGTAATTTTTCAATTATATCAATCAGTTCATAGCTTGTCTTTTGTACCATCTTGATATCGTGCCGTAAAAGTTTACGCTGATACGTGGCAAGCAGATAAACCGGGAATCCGATCGGGAAAAAGAGGCTGATTGCCAGCCCGGCTTTTCCATTTATTTTTGCATTTGTCTGGTTGTAACCGTTGATGACCGGATAGTCCATCAGTTTGTTCAGAACCAAGTTTTGGTCCGAATTAGACAATTCTTCGATGATCCCGTCCATTTTTACTGCTAATTGTTCGGCCGTATGGTCACGACCTCCCTGTTTCCAGAAGAGAAAATAGTTTGTCCATCGTTTATGGGCGGCTAAGTAGGCATTGCTTTCTTCTGCCAACTGTTTCAGGCGGAGAATGATTTGCCCGTAATCCGGATTGAACATGATCACCTCTTTCATTTCAACTTTTCTGCCCGAACGTTTTCCGAACAGGTTTTTTAAGGCATTCAGGTATGTGTCGGCATTCAGGATGACGGAGTCGTTGACCGCTTTATAAGTTAGGAAGATACCTAACGGAGCCAAAATTGCGGAACTTAGCCACATCCCTTGCCATGCTTCCCATACGCCGTCGCGCGCCATTTTGAAACCGATATTGTCAATGATGTAATAGAAAATAAACAGTATGACCGAAATGACGACCGGCATCCCCAATCCGCCTTTACGAATGATGGCTCCCAACGGTGCGCCGATAAAGAAAAAGACCATGCAGGCGAAAGACAAAGTGAACTTCTTGTGCCATTCCGTCAAGTGGCGGCGTACCCTGTAAGCTTCGTCTCCGATAGTGGCTGCTTTGAAGAAGTAATCAGCCTTCATATTTTCTATGCTCGATTTCGCACGTGTCAGGATAGTTGCCTTCTTTCCGGGATTTTCTGCCTGATAGAGACTGTCAAAGTTCATGACAATTACCGGCTCGTCCGTTTTGGGCGTCTCTAGTGTCGTTTTTGTATCTGATTTTTCACTATTCGAATCATCCTTTACGTTATTCTGCTTTATGTCTTGCGGCTTCTTTAGTGTCTTTTTGTATGAGGTTTCGTAAACATTTTTGGCGTTGACGTTTTGTATGCTGTCTAAGCGTACGGAAACAGAATCGATGAAGATTTGTAAATCATGCATGTTTTTACCCATAAACTGGTTTTGCATGAATGATTCGTCCGTCCGTGAAAAGTTGGCATCAAATTCGATCAGGATATCCCGGCTTTTGAATGTCTCCCTTTGGTAAGGAACGGAGCTTTTTGTACCTGCGGTACTCGGTTGCTTGTCCAGGCTTCTAAAGGATTCTCCATTAAATAGGGAAAGGACTAAGAACATTTTGTCTGCCGATGTCTTCAGGCGTCCCGAATCTGCGACCATCACGCTTACTTTGTTGAATCCTTCAGAATAATCATAGATCATCATATCGCGAAGGAGCCCCGTTTCAGTATCCTTATGCTTTACATATACATTAAATCCAGTGATTTCGCTGTAAAAAACCCCTTCAGGAATATCTAGCTCCGGCGATTTCTGCCGCATAGACCAAAGTAGCGTGTAAAGTTTGACTTGTACCACAGGCATGGCATAGTTCTGGAAGAAGAAAGCCCCGATACTTATAATACTGATGGTGATGATTAGCGGGCGCATGATATGGACAAGGGAGACACCCGCTGATTTCATAGCCAGTAATTCCAATCGTTCGCCAAGATTCCCGAAAGTCATAAGCGAGGCAAGCAAAATAGCCAGTGGTAGTGCCATCGGTACGAGAAATAGGGCGGCATACATAAACATTTCCGCCAAAACAGGAATCCCCAAACCTTTCCCGACCATGTCGTCAATGTACCTCCACAGGAACTGCATAAGCACAATAAACAGACAGATGCCGAAGGTCATCAAGAACAACGGCAGGAAAGTCTGCAGCATAAATGTGTATAATCGTTTTATTTTCAACATTGCTTATCCGGTTGACGGCGCAAAAGTAGTGAAAAAACGATATGATCGCTAACAGAAATCACTAAAACAAGCTAAATACCGAGTGTACGTTTCAGTTCTTCTACTTGCGTGTCCCATAAATCGATAGAATCCTTTTTTTCATCTTGTTCGGCAAAATCCGTTATTTGTAAAGAAGTCGATCCTGTTAATTCATGGCTGTGGATCTGGAATTCGAAATAGGCATTTTCATCCTCTTCATCCATCCAACGGTAACGGATGCTCATTTCCGGTTTTATAGACAGCACTTCCGCTTCCTGTTCGGCTTTGTTCCATTTAAAAACATATATGCTACCATTGATAATAACATCATCGGCGAACCAAGCGGATAGTCCTGGAGGAGTTGTGAGGTGATTCCATAAGCTTCGTCGTGAAACTTTATCGAAAATGTATTCGATATGAAATTTCTCTTTTTTCATCTTTCATCGTGTTTATTGCGCAGCAAGATAATAAAAGAATTGATATTTGCCAAATCTGTTCGCCAAAAAAAACAACTCTGAATTAAGATCTTAACAGGAAGCTTTCAAAATAATTGAAATTTTTTTCATGAAAGTGTTGCACAATATAAAAATAAGCTCTACTTTTGCAGCGTCAATCAAGGAAATGATGACATTTGATGGCGAGATAGCTCAGCTGGTTAGAGCGCATGATTCATAATCATGAGGTCCCCGGTTCAATCCCGGGTCTCGCTACAAGGAAAAAGACTTCGTAAACGTTTGGTTTACAAAGTCTTTTTCCGTTTTATCTGGTAATCAAAAACAAGAAAAAAGTCCAGGTTTTCTGTTCTTGTCAAAAAGAAGCAGAGAGCCTGGACTTTTATGATAATTATGTAACCTCACGGTTATATTAATTAGGTTTGCTTGCAGAATTAAGGGATTCGTGCAAACAGAGTATAGGGTAAAATTTCACAAATTGTATTGTGTTATTTCTTGCTACAAAGTTACGCTATCAATAGTGTTTATATGCGTGGCAAAAATATCATACGGGCATTGTACTCATATCATTCGTGATAATGTAAAATGCTTGTAATCAGATGAAATATTTATTAACGATTGTATTTGTATCATATTGGCTGGTATTCCTATCACGGAGGATCGCATATTTATAAAAAGTGGTACACACTCGGAATAATCCGAATGTGCACCTATTGCATATAAAAAATTGAGGGTCGAATTATCCGACTGTAACATACTGAATAACAGTACCCCATTCTGAAATGCTAATATTGATATTATTGCGGGAAAGGTCAAAAATGATATTTGTTTGTTCTCCTTCGTTTGCAGCCACGTTTTCTGAATTTTTGACATTTTCGGAAGAAAGAACTAAAACGTCATCTCTGTAAAGCTCTATAGTCATATTATCAGCCGGTAAAATGGAGAATGTACCTGTGGTTAGGTTGCCATTATCATTTAAAGTAGCTGGAATAATATATCCGATATCATTGCCTGTCAATTCACCATTGCAGTTGAATGAGCTTTTAGTTCTTTTGATTTTGTAATAATAATTGCTTTCTTTGGAGTCAAATACCTTTAAAGCACCTTTTGTCAAGATCGACATGGAAGACACCTTGCGTTCGATCTTTAATTCCTGCGAAGTTGCTTTTGTAGAAGAACGATGTAGAACGATTTGTCCATAAAACAAGTCTCCCGGCAGATTGTTTGCAACGCCATTATTGTGTTTTAGGCTCACTTGCAGGTCTGAGATGACGTTTGCCTGGTTCATATTGCTGATTTCTTCGCTATTGCTTGAAAGGCCTGCCCAAGCGATGACGGTGATCTTGTCGGATCCCGGACAGTTTATTTCGACCGGCTTAACCTGTAAAAGATAATCATTGTCCACTGTGATTTGTTTGTAGAAATCGTTATTTTCATCGAAAACATACAGTGTAGTGCTTTTTACGTCCCCTTTGGCAGTGATGTCCGAATTCTCGGAGTATGCTTTCAAGATTACGGAAAAAGGTGCTTCTGTTTCCAGTGGAACTCTTTCATCTATGATTGAAATGGAATCACCATCGGAAGAGCAACTTGCGAAAGATAGAATAACGGACAATGTCCAAATAGAAAACAAACAATTTGTGAAAATTTTACCCTTTTTCATGACCCTAATTTTTTTATATGCTAATTAAAACCCTATACTCCGAAAGAACATTTGTAAGGTTAAGACCCTCATCAAAACCTTCGGTTCTTTTTTTTTCGATAGTGCAAATGTATCATTGGTTTTCGAATAATACAATAATTCTGTATGTAAAATATGTTAAACGAATCAAAATGGTTGGAGAATATCTCTTTATGAGGGTTGTTTGTCTCATTTTTGCATGGTAAAGGTATTAATTATCATTCGTTATTGAAAGGTCTACCACTTTTCTAGAGGCAGGTAAAAGTGTCATGAATGTGGTTGATTCTGTCATGACTCGGATTTTGTTTTTAGATTTACCATTTCGCTGGTAAATGTATCAGCTGAGATAGGTGAAACTATTGGTTCTCCCTTGAAGTTGGTGATTGCCTATGTTGATAGGTTTTCTGAATATTCATAATATAATGCCCCTTCTATGTCGTGTATAAAATATGTACGTGCATAAAACAGGCAAAAAAAGTGGCGCACACGCGGAACAATCCGGATGTACGCCTATGCATATAAAAAATTGAGGGTAAAATAAATCAAATGAAATATTTTATTGATGGACAACTCATTTAGAGAAGCTTGTTTTGAAAAGTTTCCGATACTATGAGTATTGATAATTAATGATTGTTTGCTATGAAACAAGCTGCATTCTATAATACCTTAATTTGGAACCGATAAGCCTCGTCTGAATCTCTGTCCATTATTTTTGTACAAAAATAAAATGTCTTTTTCTGTTCTACAATAATACGTGCGTAAAAGATGTTAAACGTGTCAATGTGTAGGTATTCGTGTCATGTTCTGATGGGGAAGAGTTTTTTGATGCCCTATTTTTAATTGCGTCTATCGGATGAAATTTGGATGCTGTCATGTTTTTGTAACGATTTTGTATGTTTAAAAATATATGATTATCATGATATTTTTTGAAAAATAGTTGGTGTTAAATATCTCGTAAGAAAAATATTTTTGCCATCTTTGTCGTGCAATGCTGACGATGAGTTTTGATTTATAGAAGGATATATAATAAATGCATATAAATATGAAGAAAAAATCTCTGTTCAAGAGGGTGAGTGGAGTATTGACAGGTTTTTTTTTCAGTACTTCATTTATCTTGGCTGCCAATGAAAACGGACAACTATTCGGAAGTGAGACATTGATTGTGGTGGTTGCTCTACTGCTTTTATTTGTCCCCCTGTTTCTTTATGTGAGAAAATTACATTCCAATATGAATGATCGCTCGGATCGGATCATCAAGGAAAACGCCGCACTTGAAAGTTTGAATAAAGAAATCAGCTCCCGAAACGAAGAAGTGAATACCCGCAATGAAGAACTTGATTCCCGGAATAAGTCGTTGGAAGGGCAAATCGAGCAACAGGAAGAAAGATACCTGTTTTTACGGGAGCAGAATGACGATTTGGCGAAAGCCAATAGTGATTTGGTCCGGAAGAATAACGAACTGGAGTTGGTGATCTCTACATTAAACAATAACAAGAAAGAGTTGGAGCAGCTCATCGTAACCAAGATTAAGGAAAACGACATGATCCAGCGTGAGGCTGCCGACAAGCTTGCCGAAGCGGAAAAACGCCTGAAAGACGCTGAAAGCATCAACGACAACTTCTTTATCGAGACGATCCACGAAATGCGCACCCCGCTTTCCTTAGTGTTGGGTTCTCTTGCCTTGGTGGTGCAGAACGACGATCCGGAGAAAGATATGTCTACCCAGTTGCTTTCCGCTTATCGTAATACACTTGCCATGCAGGACTTGGCGGACCAGTTGATCGGTACGCACCGTTCGAACGATGTCGCCAATTATTTGCGCATCGCCCGTTACGATATGGTCGAGATTGCCCGCCAGATCTGCGATATCTTTGTCGATTGGGTAGCCATGAACAACATCGATTTCCGTATCAACACGCAGACGCCCACCCTTTGGGTCTGGATGGACCGCCGCAAGATGGAGTTCGCTCTGCGTATGTTACTGTCGAATGCCTTCAAAAATACGTTTGTTTATGGGAAAGTGACACTCGATATATCTGTTGTAAATGAAAACGGAAAAGCCTACAGCGCACTGGTTGTGACAGACGAGGGGTTGGATGAAGACGAAAGTACACGCCGCGGCTTGAAGCAGATCATGGACATGGCTGATGCGATAGGCGGTATGTACCGAAGCGAGTCGGACAAGAACGGCACTTCCTACATAATCATGATCCCGCTTGGCAAGCAGCATCTGTTGGACCGTCGTGTCGAGTTTGTGGAACCCGAATCCGACCTGGTCAAACTGAATGCCCGCCAGAAAGAAGAGATCGCCGAACTGATCCATGTGATTCCGCAAAAGAAGGAAACCGGAAAGAAACTCCTTGTGATCGACGACAGCGACCAGATACGTTGGTTCCTGAAGCATGTCTTTAATAAGGAATACCAGATATTGGAAGCCCGCAATGGCCAGGATGGGATAAACGTCGCTTTGAAAGAAGAGCCGGACCTGATCCTTTGTGATGTCATGATGCCGGTGAAAGACGGCTACGAGACCTGCCGTGAGATCAAGAACGATCCCAAGATGGCGCAGACGCCTGTCGTGATGTTGACAGCCAAAGTCGAGAGCGAAGATGTGATTACCGGTATCGAAGCGGGTGCTGACGATTACATCACGAAACCTTTCGACGTGGAAATCCTGCGGAGCAAGATCAACAGCCTGATGAAGAAGCGCGACGATATGAAACGTTACTTCTCTAATTCTTCTGCTGCTTCGCACAATGAAGAAAACACGCTGTCGACCAACCCGTTCATGGATGCCGTTGTCAAAAACATAGAGAAACACCTCGATGACTCTACTTTTGAGGCAAAAGTGCTGGCAGACTCATTGAATATGAGTCTGCCAACCTTGTATAGGAAAATTAAACAATACTCAGATCTGAGTATCCTTGAACTGACACGCAACATAAGGCTGAAAAAAGCCGCCGAACTGCTTGCCAGCCAGCAATACTCCGTACAGGAAGTCGCCGAAATGGTGGGATTTAACGATACGGCTACATTCCGTAAACGTTTTACCGAGCAATACGGAGTTACACCTTCACAATACGGAATTCCAGCTTAAGGCTGGACATTCCGTCCTTCCGGACAATTAGTCGTACTATATTCCTCTCTTATTCTTGTTCTATAATAAGATGTAAGCACCATAAAAACTGAAAATATCTCAAAAATAGGTGCAAATAAATCAAAATAGTCACTTAGAGTTTTACCGATTATATTTGAGAGTCACGCCCCTAATGCGTCTTTACTTTTTCTCCCACCTTTGCAATGTCGAAAGACGATAACCCGAAACGATGAGACAGATAAAGATAATATTATAAATGGTATCAATAAATATAGTAAAGATAGTTAGCCGATGGGAAGTATAGGACAACATAAAACACAACAATCGTTCCGAACAACTCAGCAAGCTATAGGGTAAGAAAAATAAAGATCATTATATAAACGAATTTATTAACTTTTTAATTTTGAAAAATATGAAACTAAGAAATTTAATGTATGCAACAATGATTGCATGTGCGTTCGCTTCGTGTTCGAATGATGATGTGCCGACTCCGGATAACGGTAATCCTGATGCGCAGGGTGGGACAAGTTTGACCGTGAAGTTTGACAAAGCAGCTGATACAAAAGCATCTGGTGATATTACGTCTTTATCCATGTTGGTTTTTAATGTAGATGGCAAACTGGAAGTTGTCGGAACTAAAGTAAATACACCTGCTGTGGAAGGGGGAAGTGATGCCGTTGCTCATGCTAAATTGACTGCTGGTGTTAAAGAGGTGGCTTTGATTGCCAATTATACAGTACCAACAAATTTGATAGGAGAAACAAAAGAGGAGGTTTTTACTGCTTTAAATAAAACGTTTGATTCTGAATTGGAAGTTGGTGCAGCTCTTACAATGAACAGTAAAATCTATACTGGTGTGGTTGTTGCTGCTGAAAAGAAGAATGTATTTGGTTTCACAACTGTGCCTACTGGTTATGTAAATGTAGAAGGCTTGTCTGACAATGATTTGAAAAAAACGGTGAAATTGTATCGTAACGTGGCTAAAGTTGTGTTGAATAAAATTTCTGCGAAAATGACAACTGATGAAAATAAGCCTAAATATTCAGATCCTCAGTTGGATCTTAAAGAAATCTTTATTCTTCAGGGACATAAGAAAACTAATTTGATGGGTGAGGACTGGAAAGAATATGGATCTACAAATGTAGAAAATGAATGGTATAGTGCTTATGAGCATACGACTGATTGGCTTAACAAGGATGACAAGTATACGCTTGTTGATAATCCTACTGTCCCAGATGGGACTCCGTCTTGGATTAAAACAACTATCACTGGTACAGTTACAACTTCAAATGCTTATGAGACAGTAAACAGTTTTTATGTGTATGAAAATACAAATTTAACCAATAGAACACTGTTGGTTGTGAAAGGTGACTTCTCTTATAAAATCAATGATACTGATCGTAAAACAGAGAGCGATCGTTATTACACAATCGCTTTAGGTGAAAATTTCCAAGTGTCAGCTGGTGAAAGCAATGTCGCTTCTGAGCTTTTGACTCTGCGTGGAGTAACAGGAAATGATGGCAAATACAATGGTTTGTATCGTAACTTGCAGTATGATTTGACTTTGACAGTTACAGGACCGGGCTATCAGACTCCTGGTGGTGGTGGCGATCCTACAACGCTGGATGTACAGTGCGTGGTTGTTCCTTTCGGGTATGTTAGTCAAGATGTTGAAATCTAATCATCATTTATAAATATAGAAAATCCCCGGTCCTTAAAGGCTGGGGATTTTTAGTTTATAGAAAGGAGGTATTTATGGCATCTGTTGCACAAACCTATGCAAACCTATCAAAACGCCTGTGTGATAGGTTTATCTATTAATAAAGAGAGTGACACCTATTCTTAAAACACGCAAAGCTAAATACTTTTGTATTGTATAAATCAAAATAAGGGATAAATAGAAATTAATAAAATATACATATTTATGAAATTGAAGAGTTATTTTCTTTTGAGTATAGTGGTAGGGATGACATTTGCGTGTTCATCAGACGAGAACGTCCCGGAGGTGGAGGTTTTTACTCCGGATGCAACTTTGTCTTTGGCTGCTGTTGCAGATGGGAAAAGCTTGACTAAAGCCGGTGAAGGAGAGGGGGAAAATATTGATCAGGAAGATGCTATTAATAGTTTGCATGTGATGGTTTTTTATGCTGATGGAAACTTGCAAATTGATAAAGTGGTTGCAATCAATAGAGTGGAGGATTTGGATGTACAAAGCGGTGCTGTCAAAATTCTTGTATTAGCAAATGCTGGAACGCGGGAAAAACAATTTGGCACATTAAAGGAAGCATTAGTATATCAGAGGGCATTAGATAATGAGAATGAAAATAACGGATACTCTATGAGCAGTCGGTTAATCGAGGCTACGTTAGATGAGGGAAAGCATAATATTTTTGGTGAAATAAAAGATTTCTCCGGTCATATGCCGAATGTATCAAAGGACGGAAATAATATTAAACTGACACGCCACATTGCCCAAATCAACTTGAAATCAGTTTCTGTGAAATCTGATAATGGAAAAGCTTCTTTCGTCATTGACTCTGTCTTTATGGCAAATGTGAAAGGCTATTCTTTGATGGCGGCCAATTCCACTGAAGAATGGGGGATGGTGGAGAGCAAAGGAGCACCGGAAGGTAATTTCTTATGGTGGTACGGCCAATATGAAAATGAATATTGGAATGGTGAATACAAGACGATTGAGGATGGTTTGTTGAAGGCTGATTTGTTAGGCTTTAATGCTAATAAACGGAAAGTGACCTCTTCCTCTTCTTGGAAACCAGAAACAGGCCAACTCGCTTGTGGCAAATCATTTATCGTATATGAAAATATGGTTGATGCCGTCAAGCCCGGACAACGTACTTTGTTAGTGTTGAAGGGCACTTATACAGATGATAACGGCAGAGTAGAAGAGAACCGTTTTTATACGATCCCCGTCAATGCAATGGGGACGATGACAGATGCTGAAGGTGGTACACCTGACCACTCTTACGTCAAACGCAATTATCGTTACAACATCTCCCTCACCATTAATAGCAGTGGTTCCGACCGGCCGTATGATCCGGTGACTGAGGCTTGTATGGATGTGGCTGTTACGGTGGCTGACTGGGATGTGATTGAGCAAAATGAAGATTTGGATTAATAGGGTAAAATGAATGGGAATAAAAAACAAAACGTTATGAAATCAATATTGACAAAAAAGGTTTTATTTCTGGCACTTGTCGCAGTTACGGTCTTTGCCACCGGCTGTATCAAGGAAGACTTGGACGAGTGCTATAAGCTGACACTAAAGGTCGTGAACCACAAAGGTGATGATATCACGGCTTTGAGCGTTGTTTCGGAAGCCAAGCTCTTTATCTACGATAACAACTCGAAGCTGCTTGATACGCGCGATCTCAACGATGCCTTTATCAGAGGCAAAGAAACCATTGAGTTGAACTATCCCGAAAGTTCGAAACTGCATCTGATCGCATGGGGAAACCTCAAAGGACATCAGGACGTGAACGAGGCCACCAAGGCCGAAGACTTCGCCGTTTCTCTGAAGAGCGAAGGCGAGATCGCACAATCTCCCGACAGCATCTTTTTCGGCGATATCGATGTGACAGTACGCGGGAACGGTGTGGCTGGCGGAAACCAGGAAATCGTGCTCGAACCCAAAACCGGAACGGTCGAGATGAGAACGCTTAACCTTCAATATGCCCTGACGGCAAAAGGGCTGCGTGCAACCGATGAATGCGACTTCTATATGGACCGCACCTTGAACACGATCGACTATAAGGGCGAGTTGACCGGCGACAGCGTCTACTACAACCCCGAAGCCGACTGGAAAGACTCCGAATGGGAAACGACAGGACCGCAGGCGCTCTATTTAGGTCAGAATATGACCGGAAGCATACAGGTCGGTAACGACCGTTACGAAGTGAAGGAAGGAACTTTCGACGACGGTACGACAGGCCCGATCGAAATCCATCCGTTCCAGCGTACATTGGTACTATTCGCATGGGGCGAAGACGGCGCCTTCTTAGGCGCAAGGATCAAAATGACTCCTTGGGGTGTTGTCGATGATAATATTGAATGGTAATAAGAAACGAATGCTAATATATAAAGACGAATGAGTATGTTACATAAAAATATAATAAAGCTGGCAGCCCTCCTTTGGTGTGTGCTGACAGTCGCTTCGTGTACCAACGAAGATTTCGATAAAGGCAACAACGGTCCGGATGTCCCCGAAGGTCTGCCGGTGACCTTGAAACTGAATATCGGCACCCCCGAAGTCCCGGTGGTGGAAACAAAATCCTTAGACAATGGCGCTACTTTCGGTGCGATCAATGACTTGGCGGTGTTAGTGTATGATGAGAAGGGGGAAAACCCGATCGTTACGTTTCATGATGTGGAAGGAGAGAATCAAACATCTGTAAACAATATGACTTTCGATGCCAAGACCGGCAAGCACAAGATCTATGTGTTGGCAAATGTCGGTTCTGAAGATGCTGCAAAAGAATATACAACGGAACAAGCTCTGTTATCCAAACAAATTGAATCTCAAGAACCGATGGGAACAGAAATGATGCTGGGGTTTGTCGCAAAAGATATGGAGACGAGCATAAATCTATATAACAGTGGCAATAACGAAGTGATTGATATAACAGGCGATGCTTCCTTTGCAGCAAAAGTCGTGCCGCCTTATTCAAAGATAACGTTCAAGATCACGAAGGATCTGCCGAGTGACAAACATGTTTATTTGGCCATAACAGAAGTCAATGTCCGTCATTTGCCTGTTAAATATAGTCTGCTCCCCTATGAAAAGTGGACGATGGACAATGGTGTATCGGGTGAAAGCATCATCTCTTTGTATGAAAATAAATCGGCAAAGCCGGAAGATGAAGTAGACGGATTAGCCACCGGCAGGGATTTTTATATGTATGAAAATTTGCAAGGTGAGAATAATATTAACAACGATGATCCATCATTAAAAACTCCTGTTGGTTTGGAGGTCCCGACAATAGGAGATGGCAAGATCGACTATACTGAGTGGTTTAAAAAATGGTCTTCCGTACCTTGTACTTATATAGAGGTGAAAGGGAATTACACGATTTTTACTTCTGAACCGGGTGTCAATCATGTCGGGGATGGCGAGATCAACTATCGTTTTTTCTTAGGTGAGAATAGTACATCGGATTTCAATATCAAACGCAATACTCATTATAATGTGACTTTGGCCTTTACCGGTTTGGCCGGCAAGAACGAATTGCAGTATGAATGGCGCGTACAAGCGGATCTGGAAAACTCGACGTTTTATCCGAAGGGAACATTGGTAATTGATGGGGCTCCTTCAACCATTGGCATCGTTCCTTTTTATGTGGTTAACAATAGTGGTAGTGCTGTAAACATGACTACTGATGGATACACAGGTTCTGATATGAAAGTTTTTTATGAAACTACAGAGTCTGGATATTGGACAAATGCTTCGACAGCAACTGTTGAAGTAAAGAATAATAATTATAGTAAATTGGGTGTTGCAAGTAATTATATTGGAATCATTGGAAGCCAAGGACATACAAGTATCTATGGAGAGAATAATGAATATAAGAATCAAAATACAAATACGGAAGTTAAGGAAGAAAGTGACAATTATACTTTAAGAGATCAAGTCGCTAACGGTACTATCTATAGGAAAAGAGATTTCAAATTGAATACTGGAGAAACTATTGAAGTACACGAATATCCATTGCTGTATTTAGGTGATTTGAGTAGTGGAATTGGGGCTGCTGGTTATTCTGCCTATTATGCACGAAGAGTTGATGGTGGATCTTATTCGGTTGGTGAGAGTTGGTTGAATCAGTGGGAAACAAAAAGTGGAAAAGTACAGTCTGTGCAAGATGCCAAGTTATTGTGCAATGATCAATATGGAACGATGAATATTGATTACATTCAGTCTGTTTCAGGAACTGCTTATATCATATCTCTGTTGCCAACCCAAGAGGATATTAAAAAGATTATTTACCATGAAAAGAAGTTCCAATTGAAAGATGAAGCTTATTGGACAAGAGATGCCGGTTTGGTAAGTGGAAAAACGGGTGAACGGACTACATCACGCGATGGTGGTTATGTTCGATGCGTTTATAAAAGTAAAGGTTTGCTGAAATAATATTATAGACTTATGAAACTATCAAACATATTCCTCTCGACCCTGGCAGTACTCCTATGCTGTACTGCCTGCTCCAAGGATGAAGAATCATTTAAGGGGAAGGATGCGGATGCTTCGTTGAGCATTGCGGTCAAGGCGGTGGGGTCGGCCGTAACGAAAGGGTTTCACCCGAATGATGAGAATGAGTTGGCCGGAGAGGCCAAAGTAAATAACCTTTCGGTGCTCGTTTTCGACGAAAGCGGTGCACAACTGATTGGCTATGGCTGGCAGGCAACCAACTCGGAAGGCGAGGCCTCTATCCTGAACGTGCCTGCTATGACCATGCGGGCGCAGATCGTGATCGTTTCCAATACGCCGGAAAATTCGCTTGCCGGTGTTACGAGCTATTCCGATTTCGAATCCAAGCTGGCACAACTTGCCGACCAGTTTCAGAGCAACCTGGTCATGAGCAGTCCGGTCATTACGACCCAAGCGCCTCTTGTCAAGGGAGACAACTATCTGGGATACGCATCGATGGGCAGTGAAAATATCAACGGTATCGCCGAACCAGTCGAAATCACTCGTCTTGCCGCCCGTCTCGACTTGGTCAATGTCAAGACCGATTTTACAAAAACACTTCTGCGCAATCGTACAGTGAGAGTGGAAGAAGTCACGATATTGAACCAGAGCGCGGCTTCACGTTTTTTCAGCCGTGATTATTGGGGAGTGGTGATGGCAACCGGACACCTCGGCAACAGCGATGCGACAGCATTGAATCGCGATATCGCCAACGGTTCTCCGATAAACGACACACCTTATGTGCACTACGTGATGGAAAACGATGGCTCTGAAGCCCCGACAGAAATACAGGTCAGAGCAACTTTGCTTGAAACGGACACGTATGAGGCGGAAACAAAAATATTCACCGCCGTAATTAACCGGAACGGTCTAGACAGAGGATATAATCACAACTACGTTAAACGCAACTATGTATATCGCCTGAATGTCACCTTCGGAGATACCAGCTTCGATGGCGACCACGAAAAAGATCCCAATATACCGATTCCGCCACGGCCGACTACCGGAGACCTGGATGTACAAGTCGAAGTGGTCAATTGGGGACAAGTGAACCAGGATGTTGAAATCTGATGATGGCAACACATAGGGTAAATATTTAAAGTAAACGCAGAAAGAAAAAGCAAGGTTGATGATAATACAGCAAAAATGCAGTCTATTAAGTGGTTAGGTGTTTAACTCATAATACTGCATAAGCTGAAAAAGGAGGTCCGATAAAAGCTGCGAAAGACTTCAGTTCCCATATCGTTACTGATATAACAGGAACAAGAAACGGCACAACAGATTCTATTTCAGTAATTTGCACAGTTTTTCATACCTGAGGACAACTCGCTTGATATTAACTTTGTAACGATCAAAAAAGTATGAAAACGAGTATGAGCAGATCGACCTTCAAAATCCTCTTCTACGTGAAGAAGGGCAGCGAGAGAGCCAACGGCTATCTCCCCCTGATGTGCCGTCTTACGGTAGACGGCGAAATCAAGCAGTTCAGCTGCAAGCTGGACGTGCCCCCGAAACTTTGGGACGTGAAAACGGCACGTGCCACGGGCAAGAGCGCCGAGGCGCAGAAAATCAATGCGGCGGTTGACCGGATACGCGTGGACGTGAACCGCCGTTACCAGGAACTGATGCAGTCCGACGGCTATGTCACCGCCGCCAGGCTGAGGGACGCCTGCCTCGGGCTGGGCGTGAAACGCGAGACGCTGCTGAAGCTCTTCGAGCAGCACAACGAGGAGTTCATCAAGAAAGTGGGACACAGCCGCGTGCAGGGAACATACAACCGCTACCGTACCATATACAGGCACCTTTGCGAGTTCGTCCCGAAAGTATACCGCCGTGACGACATCCCCCTGAAGGAACTCAACCTGACCTTCATCAACAACTTCGAGTATTTCCTGCGTACGGAGAAGAAATGCCGCACCAATACCGTATGGGGTTACATGATCGGGCTCAAGCACGTCATCTCCATCGCCCGCAACAGCGGTGCGCTTCCCTTCAACCCCTTCGCCGGGTACATCAATTCCCCCGAGAGCGTTGACCGAGGCTACCTGACGGAGCGTGAGATACAGACGTTGATGGAGACCCCGGTGAAAAGCGGGACCTGCGAACTGGTACGCGACCTCTTCATCTTCTCTGTGTTCACCGGACTGGCATACGCGGACGTGAAGGCACTGACGACCGACCGGCTCCAGACCTTCTTCGACGGCAACCTCTGGATCATCACCCGCCGTCGCAAGACAAACACCGAGTCCAACATCCGCCTGCTGGACGTGCCCAAGCGCATCATAGAGAAGTATAAGGGACTGTCCAAGGACGGTCATGTATTTCCGGTACCGAGCAACGGCAGATGCAACACCATATTGAAGGAACTTGGCAGGCAGTGCGGTTTCAAGATACGGCTGACCTATCATGTGGCCCGGCATACGAACGCCACCACCGTGCTGCTCTCGCACGGTGTACCCATCGAGACCGTAAGCCGTCTTTTGGGGCATACGGATTTGAAAACCACCCAGATATATGCCCGGATAACCAACCAGAAGATCAGCAGCGACATGGAAATCCTGTCCCATAAGCTGGAAAAGATGGAGAAGGAAATATGCGATGCCATCTGAGGAAATGGTATTTATGAAACGGATGATTTTCCCCTTCCTCATCAAAGTTCGTCCGTCCCTGCGGGACTCCGCGTTTTCCCTTCGGTTTCCGGCAGAAAATTTCCGTACGGCGAAATTTTCTGCCGGAAAAACGCTCCGAAAGCGCAGGGACGGACGTAAGAGGGATTCAGAAGGCGAAAACTGCGACCGACGTAGTGCATGTGCGACAAGGAAAAGAACTGTCCGGGAGCCCCCTTTTCATGCCGTACCCCGGCATGAAACCACTTTTCTCTCCGGCTGTGGTGAAGGCTCTCCTGCTCCCTCTGCATTGCATATGCGGGTTGTTTTGCCCATATCCACGTCCGCCGGTATTGCCTGCCCTTTCCTTGAGAAAAACGGCTTACCGCAACGGGTGGCGTGACACAGACTTTTCCGGATATGGAGGAACATTCCGGAAAAAAGAGTGGAAGACGGGCTATTATTTGGCTGTATAACAACAAAGTTGTATTTTTGCAAAAAATAATATTATGGCTATAACTATCAAGAACATTCCGGTTTTGGAGGGCGTTACGGCGGAAGATTTCGTACGCAGTGCAGACAAGAACGCCGCAAAGGTAACACCCCGGTTATCAGTGGAGGCAAAGAAACGGTTGCGAAAAGTATTGGAGAAATCCCGTTCATTCCGGTTCAATTAACAGCAATGGACGGTATTTCTTTATATGATGATTGTGTCATGCTTGCCTATAACAAGGAAGTACGGAGGAATTGCCTTCCTTTCACTTGTGGCGAGAATGACCTTGATGATTTTTTTCTCAATGATGCCGATCTGTATGCGGATGAACTCCTTGGGAAAACATATTGTTGGGTGACGACTGAAATCCCGCATCGTATTGTGGCCTTGTTTACCTTGTCCAATGACAGTATCAAGACCAGATTAATATCCCCCAATGATAAAAACAGGCTGCAACGCAATATTGTAAATCCTAAACGTGGACGCAGCTATCCGGCCGTGCTGATAGGAAGACTGGGGGTCAACCTGGAATATCAGGGTACATCAAGCCACGTAGGACGGCAACTGATGGCTTTCATAAAAGACTGGTTCCGTCATGAGGACAACAAGACAGGATGCCGTTTTATCGTGGTGGATGCATACAATGAGGAAAAGATTCTCAGGTATTATGAAAGAAACGGTTTCGTTCCACTCTATAAAACAGACGTGATAGAAAAGCAATATTATGATATTCCGCAAGATGAACCTTTGAAAACCCGTTTGCTGTATTTTGATTTGAAAAAGGACTGACATAATAATATATCAGTAAAATCCTTTAGGGTGACAACGGGTTCCAAAGACAGGCTGTCGCTACGATTACCTGCCATATGGCACCGGCCGTTTTCTTGATGGCGGGCGGTGGATTTCATGGGAAGCCAATCCGGAATGACAAGTAATGCCGCACCTGTGGCATAATAGAGCATTATTTTGAAGGCGGAGACTTTGTCCGGTTCTTCTTTTTCCAAGGTTTTCCGTCGGATGTCTTCAAGTTTTCCACACTTGTTTTAGAATAGTCCGCATTATCAGCAGATTGCGAGTTTCAGTCTGCCGTTCCGATTCTCTTTATTGCATCGTAGCATGTCGTTGATATATTCCAAATACTTATCCATGAATAGGCGACTTATAATTTTGTCTCAGGCAAATATCGAGACACACTCCCGAATGAGGTCTTCCATGATTTTAAAAGACTCCGTATTTCGGAAGGAACAACGTACACATACAATTTCTCCGGAACGGCCGACTTTCCTGTCACTTCCCTGTAATCCTCCCCAAAATCAACACCGCCGTATAAACTGCATGAAAGCCCGGGCACGCTTCCTGTTTCCAATCCCATATCTGCTCCTTCCGCAACATCACGTATTGCCGTTCTCATTTCATATCCTTGAATATTTCTCCAAACATACCAAAGACAGAAAAGCTGCATGGAATCTAAATTCTCACCGGACAGACAATAGATAGAAGGAAGGAATCCATCATCCTCATTTCTTGCGGCAAAAATAGTTGTTTTTCAGGCCGGTCCCGCAAGGCGGCCCTTCGGGCTGGTTGCACGTGAAAAAATCTTCCTCACGCTTCGCGTGAGCGTATTTTTTCACGGCAAGCCTTGCCGGAGACCGCCGAAAAACAAACTGGAGGAAGCACAAGAAATAAGAATGCCTACCCGTGTAGGCCATGTATAACTCAAAAAAATATAAAGCTATGGCAGACAAGAGCGCAGAAAAGGAAAGACTGTTCAACGAGTGGTTCACTGCATCCTATGACAGGTTGAGAGGGACGTTACGCCGGTACGGAATGCTGGACGAGGACAATTTCCATGACACCTACCTTTTTGTAAGAAGGCAGGTGCTGGTTCCCGGAAAGGACATAACGGACTATGACGCGTATTTCATCGGATGCTACAAAAAGGCGGCCCTGGTAAAGATTAAAAGGGAGAATCGGTATGCACACCCTGAAGATGATTTCTTCCTCCGATGTGGCGAAGAGGCAAAATTCCTTTCCGAGGACGACCTGAACGGGTGCGAGCGGCTGGTAAGAGACATACTGCGTTTCGTAAGGCAGAAGTTCTCCTACGAGGAGTACCGGATGTTCATGCTCAGGTTCTATGAGGCGCAGTTCTCGTTCAAGGCACTGGCGGAATGCATGGGTATCTCGGCATCGGCCATATCGCAGAAAGTATGCAGGATAGTGGACGCGGTACGTACCCACAGCGGTTTCGCATGGAGAAGTCAGATGCTGGCGGTGGAAAGCTTCATGTATTGAAAAAATTGTTTAACGGAAAAGTAAGAAAGTTATGGCACTGATAGTATACAACAGGGAAAACTCCCGTCCGCAGGAAGTCACATACAAGGGAAAGCGGACCATCAACCTTGACAGCAGGGGGACCGTCTATCTGTCAAAGACGATGTCAATCGAATTGGGAATCCTCGGTGGCGGACGGGTGAACTTCGCCCACGACGACGAGACGGATGACTGGTACATCTGCCGGGCCGATGACAGCGAGGGGTTCATTGTCTGGAAGGATAAAAGATGCGCAAGGTTCTCGGCGGGGTTTATCGTGCAGAGACTCATGCGGCAGGCGAAGGTGGAGAGGAAGAGCGTGCAGTTCATGATGGCGAGGATGCCGGTAGAGATTGGCGGAGTGGCCTATTACAAGATACTGCTCTCGAATCCGATACTCAGATAGAGGCATGGGCCGGAGGAGTCCGGCTGTATATGACATGACGGAGACAGGTGCATCCGACGGGACAGGAGCCCGGAGGATGTGCCTGTTTTTATGCGCCGCCATGTTTACACACGGACATGCGGTTGTCACCGGCCGGCATAAGGTCACTCCGAAAAGACCGGGAAACGGCATTGCCGGAGGATAATGATACCAGTACGGAATGTGCCGCCATTACGGAAACGGATCGTCCCACCGGTACACGAACGGCCCGCCCCAATTTCAGAATAACATAATGACATAATAAAATAAGAGTCTTTTTTTATAATGGAATCCCCGTATCTTATTGCCATATCGGAAAAATGTTTCCATGTCCCGCCATGTTATGCCAATGTTGTCACCGGATCATAATTCATAAAGAAAAAAACACTCTGTGTATAAGTATTTTACGAGCAAATTAAAGTCGTTCATCCGGTGGAAAGAAAATGAAGGAGCGACCGGTATGACAACCGACCGCCCCTTCATTCACGATCCCGTACGGAACTTTTCTAAAGTTCCTCCGGCCTGGTTCTCGCCTCCCGGTAGCAGCCGTCAAGCAGCTTCTCGATGTCGGAAGAACGGTACAGTATCTTGCCGCCCAGCCGGGTGAAGGCAAGCAGACCGCTGTCACGGTACTGTTGCAGGCTGCGGCGGCTCACTTTCAGCTTTTCAGCCAGTTCGCGGTCCGTATAGAAGTTCTCGCCCGCCATCGCCGGTGACCTGCCGGCAAAGAGACGCTCCATGGAAACGGAGAGACGTTCGACGGTGGAGAAGAACTCTCTTATATGCTCGCTGCTCTCACGGGTGAGCAGACGGTTATCGGTATTCATCATGACTTGATCTTTTTTTTGTTCGACATTCGTTTTTCATGGCCTTTCAGATCGACCTTCCCATACTTTCAGCCCGCTTGCGGCGCTCCTCCACTATCCGGATGATACTTTCCACGTCCCCGGGCTTGTAATATGTCTTGTGGCAGATCTGTGTGTATGCCAGCGTGCCGTTGTCACGGAGGGTCTGCAGGGTTCTCGGGCTGACCTTCAGCAGCAGGCACACCTCCTGGTTGTCCAGCCATTTCTTCTCCTCCATGTCGCCGTACAGCCGGCAGAGGGTGTCCAGCCGGTCCGCAAACGTCCGGAAGGCCGAGAGCATCGCCTCGAAGGTCCTTGCCTCAATGTTCACTATTTCCATAATCACTGTAATTTCAGGTTTGACATCTGTTTCATTCTCTTTTCGGATCCGGATTCCGTTCCGCAATTTAGTGAATCCCGGCGGAACGTCCTGAATTTCAAGACAGGATGACTACCTTTGACACCATATGCGTACTTGTTTCATCTGCAAAGTAAATGATTGTTCCCGGATATGGTTCCGCCCCTTCATCAGATGTCATTATATGTCATCAGATGTCATGGAAATCGGATTTTAATATTCATTTGCTTTTAGTAAACAGACGTTCAGATCCGTTCCCGAAGAGTGGGAAATTTCCGGTGCGTATATTTGTGAAGTCATCACCGTCAGACTGATCCAACAATATGAATAACACGGCAAACCCCGCCAATCGGACCCGGCCGTTTCACAGCACTTGTTATTATCGTTTTATTTGCTTCCGACAATCGGGCAAACGGGTAGACCGTGCCCACAGTATCAACCATCTAAAATCCATGTACAATGAAAAGTGAACCGACTGAAAAAACGAAAGGGAAGAAAATGGCGGTATCCGAAACCGCAGACAGAAAGAACGGCCGTAGTCCCGGAGCCGGCCACGACGAGTGGTGGGAAAGACTCATGATGGAACCCGGTCCGGGGGAATCCGCCGGTACGGATGCTTCCGTGACGGAATCGATGATTCCATCCGGGCTCGTTGCGGAGGAGGTATCCGGGGAGGCGAGAAGAAAGGACACCCCGCCGGAACCGGAAGACCCCGTGAGAAGAAGAACGAGCGGCAGGCAACGCAGGGCCTCGCTGGAGGAGTACCGGGAAACGTACCTCACCGTCCCGAAGATCAGGAACCGCAAGACGGTGTTCGTCAGTGAGGATGTGAGGGACGAACTGGACGCCGTCGTCCGCAGGCTCGGCGGGCGTGGCATGAGCGTTTCCGGACTGCTGGAGAACCTTGCCAGGGAGCATCTTGCCGCCTACCGTGGGGACATCGAGCAGTGGAGAAAAATCTGACAGCCTGTTACCGGGCGTGGAGTATACCCGATGTATGCACTGTTCCCTGTATACCCGCTTCAATGTGGAAAATGCGGGGGGGGGATTTTTCTGTGGGGGGAGCAAGGGTATGTTTCCGGATTCCCGAAAACCCTTGCTCCCCGCGCCCGGCGGTTGCTGGGAGGGCAAATCCGCTCCCGCCGGTCGCAGATTTTGGAATGAAAGAAGTACGGACGAAAAAGAAAAAACATATGACAAACGATGTGAATGGGATGAAGAAAAAATGTGGCCGTCCGGCACTGGGCAGGACGCGTAAATTGACCAGAGGCGTGACGGTGAAGTTCTCCCCCGTCAGCTACGAGGCTCTCAGGTTCAGGGCAGGGAAGTCCGGCCGGAGTCTGGCGGTCTATATCAGGGAGGCAGCACTGGCGGCCACCGTTACGGCAAGGCATACACCGGAGGAGAACGCACTGTTGCGCAGCCTGGCGGGAATGGCGAACAACCTGAACCAGCTGACAAAGCTCTCGCACCAGACCGGCTTTTACAGGACAAGGCTGCTGATAGAGGGGCTGCTGGGAAAGCTGAAGCGGATCATGGATGATTACAGGCCGAAAGGAGGATAGCCTCATGATAGGGAAGATCAGGAAAGGCCGCTCGTTCAGCGGCTGCATACGCTACGTGACGCAGAAGGACGACGCAAAAATCATCGCCTCGGAAGGCGTGCTGCTGGGAACGGTGGAGGAGACGGCACGCAGTTTCCGGTGGCAATGCCTGCTGAATCCGGACGTGGCGAAACCGGTGGGGCACATTGCGCTCAGCTTCAAGCCGGAGGACGCACCGAGGCTGACCGACGCGTTCATGGCAAGGCTGGCGGAGGAATACCTGGAGCTGATGGGGATACGGAACACGCAGTTCATCGTGGTGAGGCATCACGGGACGGACAACCCGCACTGCCACATCGTCTTCAACCGGGTGAACTTCGACGGGAAGGTGATTTCCGACAGCAACGATTTCAAGCGCAACGAGAAAGTGACAAAAATGCTTAAGGACAAGTATTCGCTCACCTATTCCGAAGGCAAACAGTCCGTTAAAACGGAAAAGCTGCATGCTTCCGAAAAGGTGAAATACGAAATATACCGTGCGGTCAAGGAAGCTTTGAGGAGTGCAGATACATGGAAAGAATTTCAAAATAAGCTCTTAAAAATGGACGTGGAAATGGAATTCAAGTACAAGGAAAACACTAATGAAGTGCAGGGCATCCGCTTTATAAAGAACGGTCTGTCATTCAAGGGAAGTGGGATTGACCGCAGTTTCAGCTGGTCAAGGCTGGATGCGGCATTGGACCATAACCATGTCACGTCCCTGGAAAATGACGTTTCCCAAAAGCAACCGTACCATGAACAAAGTCATGGTTCTGTTATTGATAACCTGGTCGAAGTCACCGGTACGGGTGGCGTGTTCATGCCGTCGGTGGCACCGACGGAGGACGAGAAAGAGGCGGAACGCCTGCGGAGAAAGAAGAAGCGCAGGAAAGGAAGGAGTTTGTGAACCATATGTATAACAAAAAACTTTGAAAGATGAAAGAGGAAAATTATCTGGAAGGCATCTACGGATGCCTTGAAAGGATCGAGAAGAAAGTGGAGACGCTGCCCGTGGAAGGCACAAGCCCCGCAGTTGGAAACCGGACCAGTTCCCCGGAAGGGATTGCGGAACTGAAAATCCGTCTGGAACGCCTGCAATCCGCGGTGGAGAAAAACGGCTTGGAAATAGCAGCGGTACGTAACCATACCGTCCGGTTGTCGGAAGGCTGGCCGTTGTCTGCCGAAACGTTTGCCGGGGAGATGGAAAAGATTAGATACTGCCTGAGTCAAGACTGCCAAGCTGTAAAGGAGACAGTGAGACGGCTGGATGAGAGAATGGTCCTGCTGAAAAAGGAACCGGAGCGCAGACTGGTGACCTACCGTCTGGAAAGCGCATCCAAGGCAGTGGTAACGACAGCTTCAGCACTGATCCTGGCACTGATCATTTCCGTCTGGACCAACTGCAACCAGTACCGCACGAACCGGCTTTTGAAAGATGCCGATTTGAAATACCGAGCCATCAGGATCTGCCTGCCGGGGGATGATCCCGACATCGCCTTCCTTGAGAAGCATTTCACCATCAAGCGGGACGAGGAAAAGATCCGGCGTGTGGAAAGGCTGGTGACCGCTTTTGAGGACTCGGTCAGGAACCGCATCCGTAACCATGAAATGGCAGCCTACAAGGACAGTCTGGCGCACCGGCTGTTCAGGGAGGCACAGGAAATCAGGAAGCAACTGGACAATCCCAATTCAAAATGACTGCACTATGGCAACAATCAGAACCAAATTCAGGTCCTCGTCCGCGGAAGGCAGGGAGGGCGCACTGTATTATCAGGTGATTCATAACCGTGTGGTCAGGCAGATCAGTACCGGATACAAACTTTTCGCTTCGGAATGGGACCAACGTTCCGAAGCGGTCATTCCCTGTCAACATCCTGCAGGGATGGAACGGGACAATTATCTTCTATCGGTAGGGGAACGGATAAGACGGGACAAAATCCGACTGGAAAAGGCTATCAGGACATTAAGCCAATCCGGTCCGTTTACAGCGGATGATATCGTCATACGTTTCCATGACAGCGGACAAGAACCTTCGTTTAACGACTATATCCGGCAACAGATAGTAAGGCTGAAACGTTTGGGAAAGATACGGACCTCTGAAACCTATACAGCCGCGCTCAAAAGTTTCAGCAGTTTTATGAAAGGTAGCGATATACTGTTTGGCGAACTTAGCTCTGACTTGCTCATGGAATACGAGGCTTATCTGAAAAACAGGGGGAACTCACCCAATACAATCTCGTTCTACATGCGCATTCTGAAAGCGGTCTACAACCGTGCGGTGGAGAACGGACTGACCGGACAGCGGAACCTGTTCAAGTCTGTTTATACAGGTGTGGAAAAGACCTTGAAACGGGCCATTCATTTAAATGATATCAGGCGTATCAAAAGACTGGACTTGTCCCTGAAACCCCACCTTGATTTCGCACGTGACATGTTCCTGTTCTGCTTTTACACACGGGGGATGTCCTTTGTGGACATGGCTTATCTGAAAAAGGGAGACATTGCGAACGGAATCCTGACTTACCGCAGGAAAAAGACCGGACAACAGCTGTTCATCCGATGGGAAAAGTGTATGCAGGAGATCATCAAACTTTTTTGTTTATCGGTTCAAGATTTCAAAGTTGTTCATTAATTGCTTTGTTGGTTATATCCAGAGTATTATTTGTAAGAGACTCTACGAATAAATGATGATAAGACCAGTTAGTTTATCGCTTGTTTTATAATTTCATTGCGATATTCGTTCGGTGTGCAACCTTCCATCTTCTTGAACCAACGTGTGAAATGTTGCGGGTATTGGAAACCCATTTCATCTGAGATTTGACTGATACTTTTTTGCGTGTTCATGATGCGCTCTTTGGCTATATCCATAATTTTTTGCTGGATATGCTTGATTGCTGACATACCGGTTTCCTTTTTTACCAGGTCACTGAAATAATTGGTGGAAAGACACAGTTGGTCAGCGCAATACTGTACCGTCGGAATACCTTTACTCGTTGGCAAGGCAGAATGATAGTAATTATTGAGCAACAATTCAAAACGCGCCAACAAATCGTTGTTGGCATTTTCCCTTGTAATGAACTGGCGGTCATAAAAGCGGATGCAGCGGTCAAAGAGAAGCTTCATGGTATCAATAATCAAAGAACGGCTGTGCTTGTCAATAGGATGCCTCAATTCTTCTGCTACATTGTTTATACATTCAATGACTACTTTGCGCTCCTGTTCTGACAGGTGCAGTGCTTCGTTGGCATTATATGAGAAATAAGAATACTCTTTTATTATATGTGCAAGGGAAGTACCGCGCAATAGTTCGGGATGGAACATCAGGGCCCATCCGGCCGGCTGGTGCAGACTGCCATCATCGTCAGAACCCATTACCTGCCCCGGAGCGATAAACAGCATGGAGCCTTTTTCATAGTCATAGAGGCTCCGTCCATAATTCATCGTACCGCAGTCAGTATCTTTCAGCAACACAGCATAAATGTTGTACAGTTTCTTTGAGTGTCTGATGGGCTGCACCTCGTAACAATTCACAACGCTGACCAACGGGTGCAGAGCTTCGACTTCGAAAAGGTCGCAGTACTGCTGAACTGTATCTATTCTTGTTATATCTCCCATAACCATCCTTTTGTTTTTTACAAAAATAAGTATTTATATTGACATTGCTGTCTGAGGAACAGCTGTTTCTTTTCTATCCCTTATTTATTTTATTCCATGACGACAAAGTTAGTTCATTCAATCAACGAACATATAACCCTAATCACAGACTGTCTTACCATTTTCACAGATAACATTTAACCCGGTCCAAGCCCGATGAAAGTGGTAATTTTATCAGTGATTGAGGTCTAATCTTCAGTATGTGAATGCTGTAATTTTGCAAGTGAAACCAAAAAGGTAAATAAGATGAAACCAAAAGCTTTATTTGTCATGTTAATCTTATGGCTTAGCTTCACTACGATTCAAGCGCGGTCAACCGAAGATGTCCCGGATAAGGGAACTTATGCAAAATTTCTGTTGGTAGGATGTTATATGAAGTCAGACGAAGAAGGTGTCAGAATGTACCGGTTTGACGGACAAACTGCCGATGTCGACTATCCGTGTGGGCTGAGAGGGATTTCAAATCCTGCTTTCCTTACATCTGATAGCACTGGTAATCGAATTTATGCCATAGGCGATGATGAAGGGAAAAGTTCGACTGCCAATGCTTTGCTTTTTGATAAGGAAAGTGGTCTGCTGTCTCTGCTTAACTCGCAATCTACAGACGGTGAACTTCCTATTTATATTACTCTCAGTCCAAAGGAATACTTTGTTCTGACAGCAAATTATAAGGGTGGCAGCATCACGGTATTCTCACAGGATAAGAAAGGAAAGTTGCAACGTGATACAAAAATAATTCGTTTTGCTGGAAATGGGCCGAATAAAAAAAGGCAGGAACAATCGCATCTGCATTGCGTGACCTTTACACCTGATGGCAAATTCCTTCTTGCTACCGATTTGGGAACAGATTGTATCTATCTGTTTCCGATAGGCAAACGACCGGAAGCAGGTAAGGCTCATTCTCTGTTGGATGAATCAAGAGTAGTCCGCATACAGATGGATTCCGGCTCAGGACCTCGACATATATGTTTTCACCCGAATGGCAGATTTGCTTATCTCATCAGTGAACTCTCGGGTAAAATAACTGTATTCTCCTATAATGAAGGCAAGTTGGAACGTTTACAAACAATTGTCTGCGACCCTTTCGTTGCAGAGGGAAATGCAGATATCCATGTTTCATCCGATGGCAAATTCCTCTATGCTTCCAAGCACTTGAAAGAAGATGGCATAATTGTTTATTCCATTGATTCCCAAAAAGGAACATTGGTTCAAATAGGATTTCAGCCAACAGGTCTTTATCCGCGAAGTTTTGCCATCTCTCCGGATGGTTGCTATTTGGCAGTGGTTTGCAGGGATGCCAACTGCATACAGATATTCGAAAGAAACCGAAATACGGGGTTACTGAAGAATACGGGAAAAAATATCCGACTGGAAAGACCGGCGTTTGTCAAGTTCTTATAAATTCATCACTAAACAGAAAGCAATATGAACAAGTTAATTACAACCATCGCCTGCCTGATATGCTGTATCGTTTATACGCAGGCACAAAACAAGAACAATATGTTAAGCAAGAAAGAACAAAGTATTGCCGCCATCAGTATGTATGCCGCACGTGGCAATCAGGACAGCCTCAAAGTGATCCTTGCCAGAGGACTTGACTGTGGGCTGACCGTGAGCGAAGAAAAAGAAGTACTTACCCAGCTCTATGCCTATTGCGGCTTTCCACGCAGCATGGGTGCATTGGTTACGCTGATGAATCTCACCAAAGAGCGTGCAGCACAAGGCATAAAGGATGAAGCCGGACGGGAGCCTTCTCCGGTAAAGAGTTCGGATATGTTTGTTGTCGGTGGACAAAACCAGCTGAAACTGTTCGGTCGTCCGGCACTAGGAGAAGTGCTGACATTTGCTCCGGCATTGGACCAATTTCTGAAAGCTCATCTGTTCGGTGACATATTCAGCCGTGACAATCTCGACTGGCGTACCCGTGAACTGTCTACTGTGGCTGCCTTGTCGGTGTTGGACGGCGTGAAGAATGAGTTGAATACTCACATTGCCCATGCCAAGCACAACGGCGTGACACAGGCTCAGATAGACGAAGTACTTATCATGGCGGCACGCTGTCGGAACGGAATGGTGCTTTCTGAATCCGATGAACCGGCAAAGACTTTTCAAACAGATCCGACAATTACTGTCCGTAAGGTCTTTTATAAAAACAGGTATGATATCATGCTTTGCGCCGAAATGTACCTCCCGAAGGATTTCAATGAAGCGCAACACTATGCAGCCCTCATCATCGGACACCCGTTCGGGGCTGTGAAAGAACAGTGTAGCGGACTCTATGCACAGGAAATGGCACGGCGAGGCTACGTGACTCTGGCTTTTGATGCTTCCTATCAAGGCGAAAGTGGAGGAGAACCGCGTCACACGGTATCGCCCGACGCATTGGTGGAAGACTTCAGTGCTTCTGTAGACTGGCTCGGACTACAACCGTTTATTGACCGCAACCGTATCGGTGTGATTGGCATCTGCGGAAGCGGCGGGTTCTCTGTCTGTGCGGCTTCTCTCGACCCCCGCATCAAGGCATTGGCAACCGTGAGCATGTATGATATGGGGCGTGCCACCCGTAACGGTTTGGGGGATTCGATGACGGATGAACAAAGACGCAAACTGTTGGATGAAGTTGCCGAACAACGTTGGAAGGAAGCAGAAACGGGAGAAGCACGTATCCGCTTTGGCACACCGGAGAAACTGCTGGGAAATGCCAATGCCGTGCAGAAGGAGTTTTTCGATTACTATCGCAACCCCTTGCGTGGCTATCATCCGCGCTATCAAGGTATACGCTTTACCAGTCAGGCGGCATTGATGAACTTCTATCCGTTTGCCATGATTAAAGAGATTTCACCACGCCCCGTGCTATTCATTGCAGGCGAGCATGCACATTCGCGCTATTTCAGTGAGGATGCCTATCAAGAAGCCAGCGAACCGAAAGAACTGTATATCGTTCCCGGAGCCAATCATGTAGACTTGTATGACCGGATGGATAAGATACCGTTCGAAAAAATTTCGGAATTCTTCTGGTATGCTTTGCGGTAATTCAGATGAAAATGGTAATGCTATCCGTGATTATGATACAGCAAAGCGAATACGCAGGAGGGTAACTTTGCAACAGAAACAATTTAAAGATTATAGTATTTGCAACCAGTTATTACTCAATATTTTGTGAGTTATAAGTCAGAAATATGGGCATAACCTTTAGGGGTACATTCTAAAAGGTGAAGATTTAACCTTTTTATTATTTCTTAACACTCAAAGAGCGGTGGTAGAGGGTATTTTCCCTCTTTTCGGTACTTTATTGATGGTTCGATGTTCCCATCTTTCCACATTGCTTGGCTCGTTCGCACAAGCCACTACAAAGGTACTACAATTTCCAATAAAGGCAAGAGGACAGCAATTCAAATCTATTATTTTTGAGGGAGTGAAATCTGCCGCTTGCCAAATTTCTCTCTGTCGAAAATAATAGTCCTCTGAAAAGAATGAAAACAGCATTGATAAAATTGCCTTATTAAGGGGGGGCTATGCTGTTTTATGCTATTATTTCGTCAGTCGTTTATCTCCGTTGCCGGATGCAGTTTTCAGCCAAGCCGATGAATAAGAAAAGGTTTTGGAGCTGTTTACTCTCCAACGGAGGACGAAACTGCTCCAAATGGTTTACCGCTTGAACTTTTCGTTTTCTAAAAGAGGTTTGGCAACCTTTGCATCCGACAAAAGGAGATAAATGACCAGATATATAACAGTAGTATTACATTAAGGTAAAGAACAACCATGGTATAGTATTATTGCAATTTAACTATTTAAAGTTTGTTTATAATCAAATCATTTAAAGATTTTTGTCCTTCTATGATTTTTTGTATTTGATAAATGTCGTAATTAAATAAAAAATATCACGCATAATGACTTTTTCTTTTTTCTAAATTTCTTCAAATGACAAATTATTGTTACATTTGTAATGTAATGTAGTTAATGGTTGCGCTTATAAAGTCCTTGGAAAGGATTTATGTATAAAAGAGGTAGATGTTTACTCTGTTCTTGTTTGGATTATCAGCATCACTGATATGAAATAACAAAAAAAAATATACAATGGCTAAGCGGACGGACAGGCAGGGAAATAGTACAGATTCCCAATCCCCCTCTTTATAATACATTGCGTATAAGATTTATTAACTGTCTGGTCTGGGGAATCTACAGAGATTTAACGAATCAAGATGGGAAGAGTCAGTCTTTGTCTTGTCATAATGTTCTTCATCTGTAGTGCTCAAAAAATTGATGCACAAGTACAGAATATCAGAGAGAAACAAGATACCATTTCGGCGACTAAATCATTAGAGCATATCAGGCCCGAGAATATCAAGAAGGGACCATTGAATAATGCTTTGGATGTATTGAGTGGTCAGTCTGCCGGTGTGAACGTCACCACTAATGGGACTGACAGGCTCGCTATGCTGAATAGTATCCGTGTGCGTGGTACCACATCCATTATGGGTGGCAATGACCCGTTAGTAATTATTGACGGAGTGACATCTGACATCGCTACGCTATCTACCATATATCCCGCAGACATCGAGAGTTTCACTATTTTGAAGAATGCTACCGAAACGGCAATGTACGGTTCCCGTGGTGCTTCAGGTGTAATTGAGATTAAGACCAAGAAAGGAACGGGGCGAGGTTTCGAAATATCATATGATGGCAACTACGGATTCGAGTCAATGTATAAACATCTGCAAATGCTCAACGGCCCGGAGTATATAGCTACAGCAGAGGCACTTGGATTAGATTACAATAATGGTGGCTACAACACCAATTTTCACGATGTAATTACTCGTACGGGCTTGATACATCAGCATCACTTGGCTTTTAGCGGTGGTTCGGAAAACTCAAACTATCGAGCATCGTTCGGTTTTATGGATCATAATACAATTGTCAAAGTTAACGATTACCGAAATTTAGTGGTAAAACTTGATGCTACACAAAAGGCTTTCGATGGTCGCTTAGTTGGCGATTTTGGTGTATATGGCTACTCGTCAAAGATACACGACATTTTCGATACACGAATACTGTTTTACTCGGCAGCTGCACAGAATCCTACATATCCAGCAGGAACTGATGTTAATGGCAACTGGGTGAAGAACTCGGCTGCATCACACATCAACCACCCCGGAGCACTCCTCTATGAGAAAAATGACTCCGAAGAACGGAATTTCAATACACATTTGGGGCTGAAATTTAATATCCTTGACAATTTGATATTGTCGGCTTTCGGCTCTTATTCATATTCATCTACGGGAAATGCTCAATTTTGTCCTACATGGGTGTGGGCGCAAGGCAATGTTTATCGTGGAGAGTTCAAGGGTGAAGACTACTTTACAAATGTGTCCCTCTCATATAACAATGCTTGGGGAGACTCACACCTTGATGCTGTTGTTGGCGCAGAATATCTTAAACAGGTAAGGACTGGTTTATGGGTGCAGGCAAAAGGAATAACAACAAATGATTTCTCCTATAATAACATCGGAGCAACATCATCGCGTCCTTTCGGTGGTACGAGCAGTAGCTATGAAGACCCGTCACTTGCTTCAATAATGGGTAGTGTCACATATAGTTACAAGGATAGATATTCTATTGCGGCAGCACTCCGTGGAGATGGCTCTTCAATGGTAAGCGATAACAATACTTTCGGATTCTTCCCATCAGTATCACTGGGTTGGGATGTAAAAAAAGAAGGCTTCCTCTCTGATACTGACTTTATAACAATGTTGAAACTAAGAACCGGATATGGTCGGTCAGGAAATCTTGGAGGTATAACATCCTATACAACACTTAATACCGTAAAGGAGAATGGTATCGTATCCATCAACGGTGCACCTACCGTAACAATGGGAAGTATACGCAACACGAATCCGGACCTTAAGTGGGAGACTCGTTCAACATTTAATATCGGTTTTGACTTAGGTATATGGGATAATCGGTTGATGCTTACCTCGGAATTATATTACTCAAAGACAACGGATATGCTCTATGAGTATGATGTTCCCGTTCCGACCTTTGCGTTCGATAAACTGATGGCAAATATCGGCTCGATGTCTAACCAGGGTGTCGAACTAGGAATCTCGGTAGTTCCCATTCAACGAAAGGATATGGAGATGAATATCAACTTCAATATGTCCTACCAGAAGAATAAGTTACTTTCGCTTAGTGGAGAGTATAATGGTATGCATATGACAGCTTCAGATATTACTCCGATTGGCTCGCTTTATGGTGCAGGTCAGAACGGTGGAGACAATAATGTAGTATATCAGATTGTAGGTCAGCCATTGGGGGTATTCTATCTACCTCACTGCAAAGGGCTTAAAGAAAATGAACTTGGTGGCTACAGTTACGATATTGAAGATTTGAATGATGATGGCGAGATTGATTTTAGCGATGGCGGAGACAGGTATATAGCAGGTCAGGCAACCCCCAAGGTAACTATTGGATCAAACATCAGTTTCCGTTACAAGTCCTTTGATATTGCCATGCAGATAAATGGTGCTTTCGGTCATAAGATATTCAATGGCACGGGCTTGGCTTATACCAATATGTCTATATTCCCTGACTACAATGTATTGAAGGGTGCTCCTGAAAAAAATATTATTGATCAGAATGTTTCAGACTATTGGTTGGAAAAAGGTGACTATGTAAATATTGAACATATTACCATAGGCTACAATATTCCAATGAAATCCAAGGCTGTGAAGTCATTGCGTCTTTCGGCAGGCATTAGCAACCTTGCAACAATCACAGGCTATAGCGGTCTTACTCCAATGATAAACAGTTATGTAGTAAGCAACACTTTGGGCATTGACGACAAACGCACCTATCCTTTATATCGTACCTATTCGTTAGGTCTTAGTATTCAATTCTAACCGCTTACAGTTATGAAAAGATATATAAACATATTGATGGTTGCTTTGGCAACGATGATGACCTCTTGTCTTACTGAAGACCCTAGAGATCAACTTTATGAAGAAGACATTTACAACAATGCCAACAACATATATATTAATGCAGTGGCTGTGCTCTACAATTACATTGGTGGCAGTGCAGACAGTGAGGGTTTACAGGGGACCTGTCGTGGGATTTATGACTATAACACACTTACTACAGACGAAGCCATGATACCTATTCGTGGTGGCGACTGGTACGATGGAGGTTTGTGGACGAATATGTATCAGCATAAGTGGAGTCCTAATGATTTACCACTCTACAATACTTGGAAATACCTCTACAAGGTTGTTGTGTTATCGAACAAATCTCTGCATATCATCGATAAGTATAGCCATAACCTATCTGAGGAGCAGAGAGTGGCCTACGAAGCTGAGGTGCGAGCTCTGAGAGCACTTTTCTACTACTACATTATGGATATGTATGGCAGAGTGCCCATCGTAACATCCTATGAACAACCGCAGGATGAAGTTGTGCAGAGCGAGCGTAGCGAGGTTTTCCGTTTTATCGTGAATGAGTTGCAGGAGGTTGCCGAGTTGTTGCCAAATGAGCGTAGTAATAAGATGGGTAACTACTATGGTCGTATAACAACACCTGTAGCTAATTTCCTTTTGGCTAAGTTGGCTCTTAATGCCGAGATATATTGTGATGATAATTGGACTGATGGCGTTCCACGGAACGGTAAAGAGATATTTTTCACCGTCGATGGTGAGAAACTCAACGCTTGGCAGACCTGTATCAAATATTGCAATAAACTTGCCGAGGTAGGTTATCGGTTGGAGGACGATTATAGCTATAATTTCTCTGTGCATAACGAGAACTCCAACGAAAACATATTCACCATTCCGTTGGATAAGAACCTCTATGCTGCGCAGTTCTGGTATCTCTTCCGATCACGACACTACAACCATGGCGGTGCGTTGGGTGGCTCATCGGAAAATGGTACCAGTGCCAATATCTCAACAGTCTTAGCCAACGGATACGGCACAGATGATGTAGATGCTCGCTTTGAAAAGAACTTCTATGCCGGCATCGTAGAGGTTGATGGAAAGCCTGTAATGATGGACAATGGACAGCAGTTGGAGTATTTCCCATTGGAGCTAAAGTTGAATCTTACGGGAAGCTCCTATGTCAAGACAGCTGGTGCTCGTATGGCAAAATATGAGGTTGATAGGACCTCACATTCCGACGGTAGACAACCGGATAACGACATCGTGCTATTCCGCTATGCCGATGCTCTCCTGATGAAGTCCGAGGCAAAGGTACGTAATGGTGAGGATGGCTCGTTGGAGTTGAACGAAGTCCGAGGTCGTGTTGGTATGCCATATCGAGAAGCTACGCTTGAGAACATATTGAAAGAGCGTTTGTTGGAGTTAGTATGGGAAGGCTGGCGACGACAAGATATGGTGCGTTTTGGAGTTTATCACAAATCATACGATCAGCGAGTCCAACTGGCTGATGAGAAAAATGGGTATACCACAGTTTTTCCTATTCCACAAAAAAGTATAGACTTGAACCCAAAATTGAAACAAAATGTTGGATATAAATAACTTTAGCCTATGAGTATTCAATTTGACATTGCAAAACAGATTATAGCTGAAACATGCCCTAATCGCAAACTTAAGTTGGAGAATATTCGCCTTTTTGCAGATATTATTCAGCCTAAGAAATATCAAAAAGGTGATATAATTCTAAATGAAGGTGATATCTGTAATTGCCTATTTTATATAGAAAAGGGATTTATTAGACAGCACTACCTAAAGCATGATAAGGATGTGATAGAACATTTAGCATGTGAAAAAGATGTTGTCTGGTGTATTGACAGCTATTTTAACCGAGAGCCAACACATCTTATGATGGATGCTGTAGAAAACAGTGTTTTATGGGAAATTCCGCGTGATATAATGGAAGAATATGGAAAATAAGAAGGAAGAGCCAACTTTGAACAAGGTAACGTTCGTAAACGGTGTGCAGATTAAAAACAAAAGTGGAAAGCACTGATGTGGGATAATTTTATCTATTATGGTAAGATTAATCAAAACAGAGACAGTCATAAGTGTACTGATGGGGCATTTTATAAAGAAATTATTGTTTATCTTGCTGTTTGTCGGGGTACTGATTGCTCCGGCAAACGCACAAAACGAAAAGAATATGTATTCGTACAAGAAAATTGGCAACAAGTATATTGTCAGCATTAACAATCATACTGAAATTGTGAAAGCCCTGAATGCTTTCTGCAAGGAGAAAGGAATTCTGTCGGGTTCTATCAACGGGATTGGTGCTATCGGAGAGCTGACCCTCCGTTTCTTCAATCCCAAGACAAAAGCATATGATGATAAGACATTCCGGGAGCAAATGGAAATATCCAACCTTACAGGGAATATATCATCTATGAATGAGCAGGTATATCTTCATTTGCATATAACCGTCGGCAGGAGCGACTATTCCGCTTTAGCCGGACATCTACTTTCCGCAATACAGAATGGTGCAGGGGAGTTCGTGGTGGAAGATTATAGCGAGCGGATAAGTCGCACATATAATCCGGATTTAGGACTGAATATATACGATTTTGAAAGATAGTTGCCTATAAATATCGCTTGGAATACAGGATAATACATCATTCAGCTTAGATGATATATATCAAAAAAAGTTTATCAATTCTGTCACGTTAACTTTGCAACAGAAATAATTTAAAGACTATCAAATATGGATAAAGACAAGGATATGAGCCGCCGGAGATTCCTTAAAATGGCGGCATTGACAGGAGCTGCCATGTGTGTCGGGCCTACCTTGAACAAGGTAACGGCAGCAGAACGGGTATGGATGGGGAAACAACAAGTTGCAAACAACATCCCTGCAGGCATGGCGGCGGTGCGCACTCGGCGAACATTGGGACACGGAAATACGGCATTCACTGTTTCTGCAATGGGATATGGCTGTATGGGCTTGAACCATAACCGCAGCCAGTACCCGAGCAGGGAAAAAGAAATCGCCCTGGTGCATGAAGCTGTTGAACGTGGGGTGACCCTTTTCGATACAGCCGAAAGCTACGGCTACCACATCAATGAAAAATTGGTCGGCGAAGCCTTGAAAGGATATACCGACCGGGTATTTGTGTCATCGAAGTTCGGACATAAGTTTGTAAACGGTGTGCAGATTAAAACCGAAGAGGACAGCACTCCGGCCAACATCCGCCGGGTTTGTGAAAACTCGTTGCGCAATCTCGGAGTTGAAACATTGGGCATGTTCTACCAGCACCGCATAGACCCGAACACACCGATTGAAGCGGTGGCTGAAACATGCAGCAAACTCATCAAGGAAGGTAAAATCCTGCATTGGGGCATGTGTGAAGTAAACGTTGATACCATCCGCCGTGCGCACAAGATATGTCCGGTTACGGCAATCCAAAGCGAATATCACTTGATGCACCGCATGGTAGAGACGAACGGAGTGTTGGAGCTGTGCGAGGATTTGGGCATCGGTTTCGTTCCATACAGTCCGCTGAACCGTGGTTTTTTGGGCGGTATGATCAATGAATATACCAAGTTTGATGTTACCAACGACAACCGGCAGACCTTGCCACGCTTCCAGCCCGAAGCCATACGCGCCAACTATCGTATTGTGGAAGTTCTTAACGCTTTCGGCCGTACAAGAGGCATTACCCCGGCACAGATAGCTTTGGCCTGGCTGATGAACAAGAAGCCTTTTATCGTGCCTATTCCGGGCACCACCAAACTCTCTCATCTGGAAGAGAACCTTCGTGCCTGCGACATCCGTTTCACGGCAGAAGAGATAGAAGAACTGGAAACAGCCGTAGCTGCCATTCCTGTGGTGGGTAGCCGCTACGATGCCTTGCAGGAGTCTAAAATCCCAAAATAATCCGTGTATGAAGAAACAGATATTTTACATGACGTTCATCGCTTTACTGTCGGGCTGTAATTGTTACAAAGGGAATATTCTGCAAATAGAGGAACAAGGCAGTTTTGCCGTAGGTGGCACCGTACTGACCGATTCATTGGGACACAAATACCACGGCGACCATGCTTATGTATTTTATCAGAAACCGGTTGATGCACGGAAATATCCGCTTGTTTTTGCACATGGTGTCGGCCAGTTTTCCAAAACATGGGAGACCACTCCTGACGGACGCGAAGGGTTTCAGAATATATTTCTTCGCAAAGGTTTCTCCACCTATCTTGTCGACCAGCCTCGCCGGGGAAATGCCGGACGGAGTACGGAAGCTGTCACACTGGAACCGGTATTCGATGAAGAAGAATGGTTCAACCGTTTCCGTGTGGGAATCTATCCTGATTATTTCGAGGGTGTACAGTTCAGTCGCGACCGGGAAGCCTTAAACCAGTACTTCCGGCAGATGACGCCGACCATCGGACCTTTGGACTTCGATGTCTATTCCGATGCCTATGCTGCTCTTTTTGACAAAATCGGTCCGGCCATATTTGTCACTCATTCACAAGGCGGTCCGGTGGGTTGGTTTACTTTGCTCAAAACGAAGAACATCAAAGCCATTGTAGCATACGAACCCGGTGGAAGTGTACCCTTCCCAACCGGTCAAGTTCCCGAAGAAGGCAAAGTCTTGACACGGTCTAAAAAAACAGAAGGAATAGAAGTCCCTATGGCAGTTTTCAAGAGATACATGGAAATTCCCATCATCATTTACTATGGGGATAACCTGCCCGAAACAGACGAACATCCGGAACTTTACGAATGGACACGCCGTCTGCATCTCATGCGCAAGTGGGCCGAAATGCTCAATAAGCTGGGCGGTGACGTGACGGTCATTCATCTGCCCGATGTCGGTCTGCATGGGAATACGCACTTCCCGATGTCGGATTTGAACAATGTGGAAGTAGCTGACCTGCTGTCGAAGTGGCTGTATGAGAAACAGCTGGACAGATAGAAATTAACAGAGGATAACCCCAAAACCTAAATAAAAATAGTTATGAAACTGAAGTGCTTATTGGCAATGCTGCTCTTAACCTTCCTTTCGTGCAGCAACACTCCGGCTGTTGAAGATAAGATAGATTCGTTGCCTCACTCAGAGCCGGGGAAAACATTGATAGTCTATTTCTCATGGAGCGGACATACGCAAACTGTAGCCAACATTATCCATGAACTTATTGGATGCGACATGGTGGAGATTGAACCGGAAGAACCCTATTCTGATGAATATAATGAAGTGGTTGACCGTTTCAAAAATGAAAGAGACAATCATATTCTTCCAGCTCTGCGTACAAAAGTAGAGAATATGGATGATTATGATACATTGATTATCGGTAGTCCTATTTGGGGTGGTCTTCTGTCTTCTCCTGTAAAAAGTTTCCTGTCCGGTTATGATTTGTCCGGGAAAAAGATACTCCCATTCTGTACACATGGAGGAAGCGGAACAGCACAAAGTGTGGATAATATCCGCAAACTATGTCCCCATGCTGAAATATTGCTGTTTATGGCAGTCAAACTGCAAACTCTCGGAATGAAGTGAAAAAATGGCTGTCAGAAGCCGGATTTTCTGTCGAATTAAATTACGCCCGTTTAATAGTTTTAATACTGAAATGAAATATCCTTTGTTATCCGCACTCTTTCATCCCCTTTTTCAGAGATTTGCAGATAGACCAGTAGTTGAGATTAGGGAATATGAGATTGTCTTCCTGACAGGGTCGGTAACGCTCGATAATCTGCAAAGGAGTATCCAACAGTTTCACTTGGAACGGCACTTTTGTCTTGTACCGTTTGGACAATATCCACTTCTCACCATTCACTTCTACGATGTTGCTATTGGTTAGTTCCTTGATGTCCACGAAAGAGAGGGCAGTGAAGCTGGCGAAAACAAAAATGTCACGAATATAGAACAGTTGGACATCCCCAACTCGTGCGTCATCAACGTTTTCAGTTCATCTTCCGTCAGGAACTCACGTTCCGTCACATTAGGGCTGATGTGGAATTGGGCAAACGTTTTTTTCGGTATTAGTCCGTTAAAGTGCACACACATGACAACGCCTTTCAGCCACATGCATTTTTCCCATATCGTCCCGTTGTGAAGTCCCGCTTTCGTTGATAGGTAGGCTGCAAACCCCTTGATGAAGTCGGGCTTAATCTCCAGCATGAACATATCCGTCCGTCTGTAAAAAGACTTGATGAACGCTGCCACATGGTTTCTTGCCACCACCCGTGAACGGTGGTTGCCATTACCCTGTCTTTTCCGACACGCTTCTTGAATACTTCGTTCTCACGTCCGGACGCTTTGAGCAGTGTCTCATACTCACTGCCGATACCCTGATAAGCATTGCTCACCATTTCAGCCGTCACGAACGCTTCACGGTCGAATATACGCAGGTAGTGCTTGATGATTTGAGCCTTGATGTTGTCAAGGGCAAGGTTGATATCACGTACTTCCGCACTCTTGCCTTTCGCCCTGTTCCCTTTCACGTCCCAAAGCGTTTTCGGGATACTCTACTTATAGCTGAACTGCGTCACAATCCCGTTAATCGTTACCCGTCCTATGATGCGGACAATATCGTTTTTCTCCTTGTTGCCGTTCACGTAGAACAGCACTTTGAATGTACTTCTTGCCATACTCGTTTTTTAAGTTTAAAATTAAGTATCAATGAGTTATGCCTTGTAAACCAACCGAAGCCATACGGAGAAAAATTCAGCACGGAGTATCAAAAACCACCTTTCACGGGGTAATGATTTAGCAACCTTTCTACTTCATAAATTTACTTTTTTTTGCGTTACCTCGTTTTATGCCTTTGTCCTCATTTGTCCTCACAAACGCTTTATTCATAGCCGTTTTAAAAACATTTCCGCCTTTCTATTCCTCTTTTCCACAGATTTTTAGTAAATTTATATCCGTCTAATTTTTAAGGTCCTATGTTCAGACTCAATCTAACCAAACATTGCATAAAGTGGTACTGTTTCATCCAAATGCAACTGATGGACACGTTCGTACATTATTTTGTGCTTGTATCGTTATATCTATTGCAGCTATTATCTGTAGTTCATTTGTATCCATGGCCCATTACAGACAGGCGTTATTCAGTATGACTTATTTTTCCTCCCTGGTGTTTTTTTGTGGAGTATGCATTGCGCATTTGCGGCACCGGTCAAATATCCGGATAGAGACATAAACCGTACACGATGGAAATATATTTTTTCATTCTATGGTTTGTGGACTCCGTGACCATTCTCCCTTATATGTTAACCTATATGTATTGGGATACGAATATTGTCCATGTCATTATCCTCCTTTACATTTTTATTATTGTCAAATAGATAAGATACTTACGGAAGAGTGGGTTATGACCTATATACCTGCGGTATCATGGTCTGTTTTTCTGCTATTCTGCTATACTATATAGAGCTTAATGTACAGCTTGAGGATTTCAAAACATTCGTGACGGGCTTTGGTGGGCAGTAATTCTAAGACTTTAAATAAAGAAAAATTAAGCCACCCCTTAAAAAAAAGAGATATTTCCTTTCAAAGAATTCATTTCTTTTATTACATTTGTATTAGTCTTTTGAAAATAGAAGATTTATAGTAAAGCGTTAAGGCATTATCCAAGTTCAGGAAATCCCCAATTTCGAAACAACAATTGGATAATACATTGGACGCTCCACGTTCTATCTATATGGATTTTTGTTATATATAGGCGTGGGGCTTTGTGTATTAGTTGAGTATGGGGATACTTCTGAACGGTAATACCAAAGTTCCCACGCTTAACTTTATATAAACACAACTCCAGGGAACAGGGTTGGCTTATAATAAACATTATGAAAGCAACTTGTTTTAAAAGCGAGACAACTGTCTCCAACGACTTTCCCCCTTTGTTTGTTACTGTCTTTTGTGGAATATTCTATCCTTTCATTTCCATTCCTGTCTCTTTCGGAACATACCGTTCATTATCATACAAATTACATGCCAAAGCACTTTTCTGCCTTCTCCTGCTATGGTACTAGATAATAGTAACTCCCCCTATCACATAGAGGAAGAACTTTGGTTACAGATACTTTCTCTGTCAAGAGAGTTGCAGGAGTGTAAAGCTAGTCTGCACCATAATACTTTGGACTGTATTTCCGATAAGATTGAAGGAATAGAAAGAGAACTGGATGTCTTATTGGATATTCTGCAAGGGAGGCAAGACAAAAAGACATCATAGTGCTATTTTTTATGACAATTTGTCTACGCCGATAAGTTATCCTATTATTTAAGCCTCGTTTAAGAATTCCGTTTTATGGGTTACCCACAATCGAATGGAATTTTTATATACTGAGAATAACACATGATATTAGTAATGGATTTTCAATATTCAGAGTGATAATGGATAAACGAATAGAAAACGCCATGAATGAGTTGATCAATACAGAAATATGGTCAACCGGTTTATACCTGTCATTGCAGGTTTATTTTGAAGATGAACGGCTTCCAATACTTAGCTCCTGGCTGAACTCCCAAGCACAGGACAATATGAACAAGGTTTATCAGATGATGAATCGGATATGCCATGATGGAGGATGTGTTGTAATCAATGAAATGAAACGGGATACACATGAATGGACAACGCCATTGAATGCCTTGAATGAATTGCTTGAACATGAGCAGTACATATCACGTCAGGTAAACACATTTCTCATATTATGCTGGAATGTAAGCATGTCCTTCCATTCTTTCATCAGCGGGCTGTATGCAGACCGTATATATGTAAGTACGGCATTTATGGAATTGTTACGTATCCTCGCCAAGGAAAACGAACGGAAACTACCTTATTTTTGACGGTATGGATTTAAGATTGATGTTATGCAAAATTTAATATTGCAGAATGCTATCTGGTATGTTTTTTGCGATATAATAATCGATAATAAACTATATGTCATCATGGATATATTTGTATATTTAACATTGTGTTTCACTTCGCTATTCACCTTGATGGACCCTCTTGGAGTGATGCCGGTATTCCTGCAAATGACTGATGGAATGGATACGAAAGAACGCAGATATATCGCCTTGAAAGCATGTACCATTGCATTTATCATATTAGTCCTTTTTACATTATCGGGCAGGTTTCTGTTTCATTTTTTCGGCATCTCAACAAACGGATTCCGGATTGTGGGAGGTATCATCATCTTTAAAATCGGATATGATATGTTGCAGGCACATTTTACCCATGTGAAACTGAATGAAACTGAACGAAAAGAATATTCCAAAGATATAACCATCACACCTCTTGCCATTCCGATGTTATGCGGTCCGGGAGCGATTTCCAGTGGAATAACATTGATGGAAGATGCTTCGGAATATACTTTCAAAATAGTATTGCTTGGCGTAATCGCTTTGGTCTGCATTCTTTCCTTCTTTATTCTGTGCGCGTCCACCCAGCTTTTAAAAATCTTGGGAGAGACGGGAAACAATGTGATGATGAGACTGATGGGACTTATTCTAATGGTGATCGCCGTGGAATGTTTTATCAGCGGGATACGTCCGGTATTAATTGAAATCTTGAAACAAGCCCATGCTTGTTCTTAAAGAAGAGAGATAATTTGGATTTATTATTAACATTAAAAGTTTGATTCATCATGACTGAAAAATTGCAAAATGCTCTGAATGAGCAAATCACAGCAGAATTATGGTCTGCCAACCTGTATTTATCAATGTCTTTTTATCTGGAAAGAGAGGGCTTTTCCGGAATGGCTCGCTGGATGCAGAAACAGTCTGCAGAAGAGACCGGGCATGCATATGCCATTGCCGGGTACATGATTAAGCGTGAGGCAACCCCGAAAGTAGACAAGGTCGATGTGGTTCCACAAGGTTGGGGTAACCCTGTTGAAGTATTCGAGCATGCTTTGGAGCATGAAAAACATGTTTCCAAACTGATTGATGAGTTGGTACAGGTAGCATCCGAAGAGAAAGACAATGCCACTCAGGACTTCTTGTGGCAATTTGTTCGTGAGCAAGTAGAAGATGAAGCGAATGTACTCAATATTGTTAGTCATCTGAGGAAAGCCGGAGACTGTGCTATCCTTTTTATGGATGCAAAACTGGGTGAACGGGAGTCATAAACCAGAATAATCAATAAAAATAAATAAAATGAAAATAGTAGATTTATTGGGAGGAAAGGCTGAGTACTACCTGAACCATACATGTAAGACGATAGACAAACAACTTATCCATATTCCGGGACCGGATATGATAGATAAGGTATGGATGAATTCCGACAGGAATATCCGTACATTGGAAAGTTTGCAGGCTTTATACGGACATGGACGTCTGGCCAATACGGGCTATGTATCCATTCTGCCTGTAGACCAGGGCATAGAACATTCTGCAGGAGCGTCTTTCGCCCCCAATCCGCTTTATTTCGATCCCGAAAACATCATAAAGCTGGCCATTGAAGGAGGGTGTAATGCCGTGGCATCCACATTCGGTGTGTTGGGCGCCGTGGCACGCAAATATGCACACAAGATACCTTTTATCGTCAAGCTGAACCATAATGAGTTGCTGACTTATCCGAACAGCTACGACCAGGTAATGTTCGGTACGGTGAAAGAGGCATGGAACATGGGAGCCGTAGCTGTCGGTGCTACCATTTATTTCGGTTCGGAACAAAGCCGCCGCCAGATAGTGGAAGTGTCACAGGCTTTTGAATATGCCCACGAACTGGGAATGGCTACTATTCTGTGGTGCTATTTGAGAAACAGCAGCTTCAAAAAGGATGGTACCGACTATCATGCCGCTGCCGACTTGACAGGACAAGCCAACCATATCGGGGTTACCATTAAAGCCGATATCGTGAAGCAGAAGCTTCCATCCAATAACGGCGGTTTCAAGGCTATCGGATTCGGAAAGACAAACGAGTGTATGTATTCGGAACTGACCACTGACCATCCGATAGACCTTTGCCGTTATCAGGTGGCGAATGGCTATATGGGACGTGTCGGATTGATTAACTCGGGCGGTGAATCCCATGGGGAATCCGACCTGCATGATGCTGTCGTAACGGCAGTAGTAAATAAGCGTGCAGGTGGTATGGGGCTGATCAGCGGTCGTAAGGCTTTCCAGAAACCGATGAAAGACGGAATTCAACTTCTGAACACCATTCAGGACGTATATCTGGATTCTTCAATAACCATTGCATAAAGAAGAAGTATCCATGAAAAGAATAGTGTTATTACGTCATGGCGAAAGTCTATGGAACAAAGAAAACCGTTTTACTGGATGGACGGACGTGGATTTAAGCGAGAAAGGAGTTGAAGAAGCCTGCAAGGCAGGCGATGCATTACGGGAGGCTGGATTTTCTTTTGAGGCAGCTTACACTTCTTACTTGAAACGTGCCGTAAAAACGTTGAACTGTGTCTTGGACCGGCTGGATAAAGACTGGATTCCGGTTGAAAAGACCTGGCGGCTGAACGAGAAGCATTACGGCATGCTTCAGGGACTGAATAAGAGTGAAACAGCGGTCCAATATGGTGAAGAACAAGTACACATCTGGCGAAGAAGCTATGACGTGGCTCCCGCTCCGGTAGGCAAAGATGATCCCCGTAATCCGGGCATGGATATCCGCTATGCCGGTGTACCAGATAGCGAACTTCCCCGTACGGAATCCCTGAAAGATACTATTGGGCGTGTCATGCCTTACTGGAAATGCATCATCTTTCCCGCATTGATGTATAAGGACAGCCTGCTGGTAGTCGCCCATGGTAACAGCCTGCGCGGAATCATCAAGCATCTCAAAGGAATTTCCGATACGGATATTTCCAACCTGAACCTGCCTACGGCAGTTCCTTATGTCTTTGAATTTGACGACAGGCTGGTTCTTGTCAAGGACTACTACCTTGGAAACCCGGAAGAGATACGGAAACGGGCAGAAGCTGTGGCCAAACAAGGGATGGCTAAAAAATAAAAATCTGTCTATCAAGCAGATGTTTTTTTTTAAGTTTTAATTATTAACTTTTAAAGAGGAGGTAAAAATGGTACCTGTAAAAACAAACCAGAATTGGTTACCGAGTATTTTTAACGATTTCTTTGACAATGAATGGATGGCAAGAGCAAACGCTACGGCTCCAGCCATCAATGTGATTGAGAATGAAAAGGACTACAAGGTAGAACTGGCAGCTCCGGGAATGACCAAGAATGATTTTAAGGTAAGTGTGGATGAAAGCAACAATCTGGTAATCTGCATGGAAAAAAAGGACGAGAAAAAGGAGGAGAAGAAAGACGGAAAATACTTGCGCCGTGAATTCTCCTATTCCCGATTCCAGCAGAGTATCCTGCTGCCGGATAATGTGGAAAAAGATAAAATTTCGGCCAAAGTGGAACACGGGGTCCTGTTTATCGATATTCCCAAAGTCGTAGATAAGAAGGTTCAGGAAACCACCAAAACTATTGATGTCAAATAAGATATCTTGATGAGACTCTACAGAAGGCATTTCTTATTATCAGGGAATGCCTTCACCCGGATATTTGAATTCCAAAATAAATATAATGAGAGGATTTGATTTCGATAAAGCGCTGGTAGCCCTTCAGAATGAACTGCATTGTTTTGCATATAAACTGACTGCTGACAAGGATGAAGCAGAAAACTTGTTGCAGGAAACAATGTTGAGGACGTTGGATAATAAGGATAAGTTTGATTCCGGTACGAATTTTAAAGGCTGGATGTATACCATCATGCGCAATGCATTTATCAATAATTGCCGGACAAAGAAAATACGAGGGAATTTATATGTATTATCAGAACCTGAATATCATTTCCTGTTAAGGGACGACTCTTTCATTTTCGTGGATAACGGGCATGATGCAAAAGAGATAAGGGAAGCCCTTAAAACATTGCCTAAAGCACATTATGTCGTTTTTATGTTGTACCGGAGTCAAATATCGGGAAATAGCCGCAAAGATAGGAGTGTCACTGAGTACGATAAAAAGCCGTATCTTTTATAGCAGAAAAAGGCTAAAACAGTTGCTTTCTAATTTTGCCTGATTAATTAAAATATAAAAAACAAATTATGGATAACAAGTATATTGGAATTCTGACTTCCGGAGGGGATGCTTCAGGAATGAACGCGGCTATCCGTGCCGTGACCCGCGCCGCCATTTTTAACGGATTTAAAGTGAAAGGAATTTATAGAGGTTACGAGGGGCTGATTGCCGGTGAAGTGAAAGAACTCACGACGGAAGATGTAAGTAGCATTATCCAGAGGGGAGGCACCATACTGAAAACAGCTCGCTCCGAGACTTTCACCACTCCCGAAGGACGCAAGAAAGCTTATAAGGTCATACAGAAAGAGAACATCAATGCTTTGATAATTATCGGTGGAGACGGTTCCCTGACGGGAGCCCGTATCTTTGCGGAGGAGTATGATGTGACGTGCATAGGATTGCCCGGCACCATTGACAATGACCTATATGGTACCGATTTTACCATAGGATATGATACGGCATTGAACACCATTGTGGAATGCGTGGATAAAATCAGGGACACGGCAACCTCCCATGACCGTATCTTCTTTGTCGAAGTGATGGGGCGTGATGCGGGCTTCCTGGCACAAAACAGCGCAATAGCTTCCGGTGCTGAAGCGGCCATCATCCCGGAGGACAGGACGGACGTGGACCAGTTGGAAACATTCATCGGGCGCGGATTCAGAAAGACGAAAAACAGCAGCATCGTAATTGTGACCGAAAGTCCTGAAAACAAGAATGGAGGTGCCATATATTACGCCGACCGGGTAAAGAAGGAATATCCCGGGTATGATGTCAGGGTTTCTATCCTGGGCCATCTGCAACGGGGTGGTGCTCCGAGTGCCAATGACCGTATACTGGCAAGCCGGCTGGGTGAAGCCGCAATCCAGGCCTTAATGGAAGGCCAGCGAAATGTTATGATAGGCATACGGAACAACGAGATTGTTTATGTTCCTTTTGTCCAGGCAATCAAAAAGGACAAGCCTATTGACAAAAGCCTGATCCGGGTCCTTAACGAATTATCGATCTAAAATAACCGTTAATATGTCAGAAGTTGCTCCTTTAATATCGGATCTTGCCATAATTCTGATTATTGCCGGTATTGTAACCGTCATTTTCAAGTGGCTGAAGCAACCGGTCATATTGGGCTACATTGTAGCCGGTATTATGGCGGGTCCTTCCGTTTCTCTGGTCCCGACTGTTTCCGATCCTGCCAATATCAAAATATGGGCGGACATCGGTGTCATTTTTCTGCTGTTCGCGATGGGACTGGACTTTTCGTTCAAGAAATTGATAAATGTGGGCATTACGGCTATCGTTGCCACTGTCACTATTGTATGTGGCATGATGTTCATAGGTTATACAGCGGGGAATGCAATGGGGTTCTCCCACATGAGCAGTATTTTTCTGGGTGGAATGTTGTCCATGTCGTCCACGGCCATCGTATTCAAGGCCTTCAATGACATGGGACTTCTCCAACAGAAATTCACTGGCATTGTCTTGGGGATTCTTGTTATCGAAGATCTGGTGGCTGTAGTGATGATGGTTGTTCTTTCCACGTTGGCGGTAGGCAAACATTTTGAAGGGAAGGAGATGCTGGAAAGTATATTGAAGCTGGCCGCTTTCCTGATTTTCTGGTCGGCATTGGGTATCTATCTGATACCTACCCTGCTGAAGAAGATACGCCGTTTCACCAGCAACGAGATTTTATTGATAACCTCTCTGGGACTTTGCCTGGGAATGGTGATGATTGCGACAAAAGCGGGATTTTCTGCCGCATTGGGAGCCTTTGTCATGGGGTCCCTGCTGGCAGAGACCGTTGAAGCGGAAAAAATCGTACATATCGTACAGCCGGTAAAAGACCTGTTCGCTTCCATATTTTTCGTGTCGGTAGGAATGATGATCGATCCTGCCATGATGTGGGAATATGCCGTCCCTATTCTCATCCTGACATTGCTGGTACTGTCCGGTCAGGTACTGTTCGGGAGCTTTGGTGTCTTGCTTTCCGGCCAGCCGTTGAAAATTGCCATACAGTCCGGCTTTTCACTGACACAGGTCGGTGAATTCGCATTCATCATCGCATCTTTAGGCGTCAGTCTGAATGTTACGGACAAGTATCTCTATCCGGTCATAGTGGCAGTATCTGTCATAACGACTTTTCTTACCCCCTATATGATACGGCTTTCGGAACCAGCATACCGGTTTATAGACATCCACATGCCTGAATCCCTGAAAGATTATCTCGTACACTATACGTCCGGGGCAATGACTGTAAAACACCAGGGTACTTGGCATAAACTGATCCGGTCTATGCTGGTGTCTGTCACACTCTATCTGGTCGTATGCGTTTTTTTCATCACTTTATATTTTTCCTATGTGCATCCTTTGATTAGGAAAAGTCTGCCGGGAATGGAAGGGAACTTGTTGGGCTTCATCATCATCTTTCTTGTCATATCCCCGTTTCTATGGGCCATCATCATGAAAAGGAACAATTCAACCGAGTTCCGTAAACTCTGGACGGACAACAAGTTCAACAGAGGGCCTTTGGTATCAATAGTACTTGTCAAAATACTGATCTGCACGATTATCATGATGAGTATCATTACCCATCTTTTCAATGTTGCCTTGGGAGCCGGGTTGGTAGTCTCTTCCATTATCATTGCCGTCATTTATTTTTCCAAGCGGATCAAGAAACGGTCGCTGACTATAGAGAGACAATTTATGGCAAACTTTCAGGGGACGGACGGGAATGGACTTTCTACAGAAAGTGATACAGGCTCCACCTTTGGCAGCAATATCCCGTTCAAGGAATTACATTTGGCGGATTTCACAGTATCCCCTGATTCCATATATGTGGGCAGAACATTAAAAGAAAGCAGCTTGCGCACCTTGTTTCAGATAAATGTGATTTCAATCACCCGTGGAGAAAAACGCCTAGATATACCACAAGGGGAAGAACATCTCTATCCATATGACAAGGTTACGGTCGTAGGTACGGACCGACAGTTGGAAAGCTTCCGGACATCCATGGAGCAAAAGAAGGTAGAAAGGAACGGGAACGGAACATCCTCGCAGGATGAGATGGAAATAGGGCAATTTCCTGTCGAAGGAGGTTCACCATTGATCGGAAAGACGATCCGGGAGGCAGACATATCGGATAGCATCATTATCGGAATAGAGAGGAGTACCGTGAATATTATGAATCCAGACCCTGATACAATTTTCAAGGAGAATGATACGGTATGGATTGTCGGTAAACGAAAAATAATAAAAGGACTGAATAAAGATTAGGACTTATTTAATTAAAATGTCATGGAATATTCAAGTTATAATGTAAATACCCCTCAGTGGAGGGAGATTACAGTAGGTTCACATCTTCCTGCAGAACTGCGAAAACTTGCAGAAATCGCACATAATCTCTGGTGGACATGGAATGATGACGCAAAGAAACTGTATTGTGATTTGGATTCGGAACTTTGGAAAGAGGTGGAACAGAATCCGGTATTGTTTCTGGAGCGGATAAATTATGAGAAGCTTGTAGCGCTGGCACATGATGAGAACTTTGTCTATAAAATGGATGCCGTCTATTCCGCCTTCAAAAAATACGTAGATGTGGAACCGGATCACCAGCGCCCGTCAATAGCTTATTTCAGCATGGAATACGGCTTGGATGAAGTCCTTAAGATATATTCCGGCGGTTTGGGAATGTTGGCGGGGGATTACCTGAAAGAGGCGTCGGACAGCAATGTGGACCTTTGTGCCATAGGACTTTTGTACCGTTACGGTTATTTTGACCAGTCGCTTTCCATGGACGGCCAGCAGACAGTCAATTATAAAGCGCAGAATTTCGGGCAGCTCCCGATTGAAAAGGTAATGCAACCGGATGGGAAACAACTGGTAATCCACGTCCCCTATGCCGACAGTTTTGTGGTACATGCCAATGTCTGGAAAGCCAGTGTGGGGCGTATTCCCCTTTATCTGCTGGATACGGACAATGAACTCAACAGCGAGTTTGACCGCCCTATCACTCACCATCTGTATGGAGGCGACTGGGAGAATCGGCTAAAACAGGAAATACTGCTTGGCATAGGCGGGATGATAACGCTGAGAGCTTTAGGTATAACGAAAGATGTATATCACTGTAATGAGGGGCATGCCGCACTGATCAATATCCAGCGGCTTTGTGATTACATAAATGGCGGCTTGAATTTCGGGCAGGCCATGGAGCTGGTACGTGCTTCCTCACTTTATACCGTACATACTCCCGTACCCGCTGGTCATGATTATTTTGACGAAGGGCTTTTCAATAAATATATGAAGGGATATCCTGGCAAGTTGGGTATAACCTGGGATAACCTGATGGATCTCGGGCGTCACAATCCGGGAGACAAGGAGGAACGTTTCTGCATGTCTGTCTTCGCCTGCAAGACCTGCCAGGAGGTAAACGGTGTCAGCAAGTTGCATAAATCGGTATCCCAGCAAATGTTTGCGCCGATCTGGAAGGGATACTTCCCGGAAGAGAACCATGTGGGTTATGTAACCAACGGGGTACATCTGCCTACCTGGTGTGCGGCAGAATGGAAAAAGCTTTTCAAGGACAATTTTGATGAGAATTTTTTCTGCGACCAGTCCAATCAGAAAATCTGGGAGGCCGTCTATGGCATCCCGGATGAAGAGATATGGAATACCCGGTTAAAACAGAAAGCAAAATTGCTGGACTATATCAAAAGCAAATGCAGCAAGGACTGGCTCAGGAGTCAGATTGATCCGGCATTGAGCGTTTCCATTTTTGAGAGATTCAATCCCGATGCTCTTCTAATAGGCTTCGGACGCCGTTTTGCTACATATAAGAGGGCTCATCTTCTGTTCACGGATATAGACCGACTTGCCAGGATTGTGAATAATCCGAAATATCCGGTACAGTTCATCTTTGCAGGCAAAGCCCATCCCAATGACGGTGCCGGGCAGGGGCTGATCAAGCAAATCGTGGAAATATCCCGGCGTCCGGAATTTTTAGGTAAAATCATATTCTTGGAGAATTACGACATGGACCTGGCACGCCATCTTATCTCGGGGGTGGATATTTGGATGAACACCCCTACGCGGTTGGCAGAAGCTTCGGGTACGTCGGGCGAGAAGGCATTGATGAACGGTGTGCTTAATTTCTCCGTGCTGGACGGTTGGTGGTATGAAGGATACCGTAAGGATGCTGGATGGGCACTGACTGATAAAAGGACTTATCAGAATGAACAGTACCAAAACCAGCTGGATGCCGAAGCCATCTATTATTTGTTGGAGCATGACATCCTGCCACTGTATTACGAGCATGGGGGGAAGAACTATTCGGAAGACTGGGTCAAGTATATCAAGAACTCAATCGCACAAATCGCTCCCCATTTTACCATGAAAAGACAGTTGGACGACTACTATGACAGGTTCTATAACAAACTGTCAGAGCATTTCCACATTCTGGCAGCCGACAACTTTGCGAAGGCGAAAATGATGGCTGACTGGAAAGCAAACGTCCGAAGCAGATGGGATGCCATAGAAATCAAATCCATAGAGGCAGGGAATGGGCTGAATGCCACGGTTGAAGCCGGAAAGGAATATGAGGTGACGGTTGTCGTTGATGAGAAAGGCCTGGATGACGCAATCGGAATAGAATCGGTCATTATCAGGCGTGAAGACGGTCAGGATCACATATATGAGGTTATTCCCCTTTTGCCGGTTTCCAAGAATGGGAATTTATATACCTTTAAGGCGACATCCGGCATTTTCAACGCTGGAAGCTTCAAGCAGGCCTTCCGTATGTATCCCAAGAATGCTTTGTTACCTCACCGACAAGATTTCTGTTATGTACGATGGTTTTAATGAACAGTAAAAGGATATGCAAAAACAACGTATGAGCGGGCAAAATCAAAAAACAGATAAACGGATAGCATGGCCGATCATCATCATGAACTTCACGGGAGTGTATGACTACGAGGCGTTTGCCCGGAACAATAAATTTATATGGCTGGATTGTCGTCATCTTTATGGTACAGATGGCTACTGTGACAGGGAGGGGGCTTTGGCTTTGAAGGGGATGATTGCTGATTATCCGGCGGAGGGAGTCCATTTCATTGATTCAGGCAATTATCATTATTTGACTAAATTCTGGACAGACAAACTTGAAACTCCGTTTTCGCTGATTGTGTTCGACCACCATCCCGATATGCAGCCACCGTTGTTTGACAACATACTTTCTTGCGGAAGTTGGGTAAAGGATATATTGGACCATAACAACAACTGCAAGAAAGTAATTATCGTAGGTTCTTCAGACAAACTGATACAGGCTGTGCCGAAAGGATATGAAAGACAAGTTCGGTTTTACAGTGAAACTACGCTCATGCACGAAGAGGGTTGGCAGAACTTTTCTTCCGGACATATCAACGGACCGGTTTACATTTCCATAGACAAGGATGTCTTGAATCCGGCTTCGGCAGCAACAAACTGGGATCAAGGTTCTCTCAGCTTATGGGAATTGGAGAAACTGCTGGCTGTTATTCTTCAGAAAGAACAGGTAGTAGGCATTGACATCTGTGGGGAATGCTCCACAACACTCAATCTTTTTGAAGAAAAACGGGAAACCGTCATGGATAGCCAGGCAAACAAAGAATTGCTCAGATTTATCCGGTCATCCTCCGGCCTTCAATAGAATTAGTTTTTTTGTTATTATAATTATCATATAAAAATAAAATAATTTAGCTTTATGGAAACAATTGTTCGTAGAATTGGACTTGTTGCACACGATGCAATGAAAAAAGACATGATAGAGTGGGTTCTCTGGAACTCGGAACGTCTGATAGGACATAAATTCTATTGTACGGGTACAACCGGTACACTAATTAAAAAAGCCCTTGAAGAAAAACATCCTGAAATCAAATGGGATATCACAATCCTGAAATCTGGTCCTTTAGGAGGTGACCAGCAAATTGGTTCGCGGATCGTAGAAGGAGAAATAGACTATCTGTTCTTTTTTACAGATCCGATGACACTACAGCCGCATGATACGGATGTGAAAGCATTGACCAGACTGGCTGGAGTTGAAAATATTGTTTTCTGCTGTAACCGTTCGACTGCGGACCACATTATTACGAGTCCCTTATTCACTGACCCAACTTACGAACGTATTCACCCGGATTACACCAATTACACGCAGCGTTTTGAAAACAAGGGAATCATATCTGAAGCAGTGGAGCAAGTGAAAAAGCGGAGGAATAAAAGTGAGAATAACATTTCTAAATGAACTGTAATAAGTAGTAGAATATTTATAAGGCTATCTAAGAAACAAGTTGTTTACATCTTTCAGAATAGGTATCAGCTGAATAGTAATCTGCTAAGTTTGTGTCAAAACGTTGGCACAAACTCTTTTATATTTTACAGTTCTGCTATATTTTCTTTTGGCTATGCTGCTTTTTCCAGGGGCAGCGGATTTTTCCGGTTGGCAAGCTTTCCTTTAAGCGTATAGCCTAGCCAGTCTGAACATGAAGAATTTCAGATCAGCCACCCCTCTAAACTGGCTTCGAAGAGCTTTGATTTTAGCATTGAACGACTCCGCTGAAGCATTTGTCAATCGTTCTTCAAAATTTTAGGGGAAATACCTAAAGATACAAAAAGCCAACTAATTCGCAATACTTTTAGTATGAATTAGTTGGCTAATTTTATAGGATTTACTGAATATCCCCTAGTTAAAACAGCTATGCACAATTCCTTTTATTCCGTTTTCAGGTATATGGCATACAAATTGTCAATAATACCATCTGCTAAGCCAATGACCGGAACATGGATATACTCAGCTTTGACAATACCTGCAATTATCAGAAATATCTCAGCGGCGGGAACAATAACATCTGCACGGTCAGTTTTCAGATTAAATTCTTCCATGCGCTGTTATACCGGCACCACGAGTGACCGTTTCTCCGGATGGTATGAATTTGAAGTATCAACATAAAATCGGATTGTTATGGAAACCGTATGTTTTGAAAGGAAGGCGTTCGAGGAATTTGCCATGAAAATCGAACGGTTCATACATAGGGTGGAGGGAATCCCCATCTGGATTTGAAAGGCGTGAAGAGGACGGCTGGCTGGCTCGACCACCAGGATGTCTGCCTGAAGCTGAAAATCAGCAAGCGCACCTTGCAGACCTTGCGGGATAACGGCACGCTCGCCTATACCAAGATAGGCAACCGTACCTATTACCTGCCGGAAGACGTGGAGCGTATCGTCACGAAAGTGGAGGACAGACGCAAGGATGCACGCTACAGGGGGCACACCATTTGAAGGAATTGAACTGAAGTATCAACAAAAGACAAATGAGCAGTATGTATAATAGAGTTTATATCGAATAATTGATTAAAGCGTTCTTTGATTTATCTTTGTGATCTAAAAAGTTCAATTGATGTATTACGACAAGATTCGCCACCGTCATAGCCAAGTGCTTGCTGCGACAGGATTAACTCCTGCTGAGTTTGACGCTTTGCTAATAACTTTCAAGTACCATTGGGATGAATATTACAGCCATTTTACCTTGGAAGGTAAAGTGCGCCAACGTATATCTTACAACAGTGTTGTCTCTGATTCAGGACAAAATGTTCTTCATATTGGTATATCTGAAGACCAATCCCCTTCAGGAACTCCATGCTATTCAGTTTGAGATGACCCAGCCCCAGGCCAATAGATGGATTCACCTTCTTTCTGAGATTCTCCGGCGTACATTGAAAACGCTTGGTGAATTGCCTGACCGTAACTCCAAACGTCTGATACACATTCTTCAAGGGTGCGAAGAAGTCTTGTTGGACGGAACCGAGCGACCTATTCAGCGTCCTTTGGATGAAGACTGGCAGTCTGCATGCTATAGTGGTAAAAAAAACTCATAGCATAAAGAATAACCTGTTATGTACTAACAATCTTCGGATTGTATGGTTGAGCTCCACATACAAAGGTCATGTCCATGACAAAAAGATTTGTGATGAAGAACCTCTTCTACTTCCCAAAGGTATTAGGCTCTGGCAGGATACAGGTTTCATCGGACACAAACCGGATGGAGTTGAAATATGCATGCCCAAAAAGAAACCTAAAGGGAAAGAGCTTACTTGTGTTGAAAAACAAGAGAACAAGCGGATTTCCGGAGTTAGGATTAAAGTGGAGCATGCCATAGGTGGTATGAAAAAATGCCGTATTGTCAAAGAACGATTCAGATGCCATAAATTCGGTTTCGAAGATATGGTGATTCTTATTGCTTGTGGATTACACAACTTCAGAATCAGTCACAAAATGAGTCATATAACAAATTAATCTATATAATGTTTAATGAATTGAAAACGAAAGACGATGCGTGGATGCAGTCCATCCACGAGCGTATCGACCGGCTGTCGGCGATGATTGACGGCATTTTCGGAGATGGCGCGGTTCCGCCAAAAGAAGACGTGTACCTGTGCGACAGTGAGGTGGCGTGTATGCTGAAAGTCAGCCGCAGGACATTGGGCGAGTATCGGAGCAACGGCACGCTGCCTTACTATGTACTTGGTGGCAAGGTCTTGTACAAGAGGAGCGAGATCGAGCAGGTGTTGGAACGGGAATATAGGAGTGTCGGCAAGGCGCGGGGAAGCGGATGAAGATTCCATTTACCTGTTTTTTACGCACTTGTACAGGCTGCGGGCATTAAGACTGTCCGCATAAAGGCTGGACGTTTGCGTGCGCCAGCCACAGACTGTTTTTTAGAGGTGAGGGAGTTTGCCGTCTGGAAAAAGAACCTCTTTTTGGACTTTGGCACAAAGTCGTCCCCTGCCCGGTATCAGACTGTAATTCCTGTATGCAATCCTTTTCTGACTGTTCTCGTAACAGTCTGTTTCAATCCTGCCTGACCTTTGTTTACTTTTCATAAAGAGACTGTACCGCCTTTGTGACCGGGATATGAAACCGAAAGATTGTTTTTGACGGTTGCTAAAAAAGAAAAATCAAAGGTGTTTTGCATGTTCCGTAAAAAATCGTACCTTTACATAAAGTGAGTTGCACATCAACGCAATTGATGCAAGTATGTAGAAACCAGAACGGTTGCCAACTCGTTACCTCGTTTTTTGATGATCCGCATAAACTTTTATTCTTAGCGGATTATGTGATTCTTTCAAAAATAATCTCTATTTTGGGAATACGGCTTTCTGAATATCGGAAATTCTATGTGCCTGCCGTTTTACATCCCCTCCCTACAATCTACAACGACATGCTATCAGAACACTTCCCCATAAAATTTCTATTTTTCCTGTGAAATTATTCTCTTATTCAAAAAAAATAGTATCTTTGTCCTATAAAAGTTGTTCATAAGTATGAGACTGTAAAGTACTGAAATTAGCACAATCTCCAAATCGTTACCTTAGACTTTTCAGAACTTCCATAAGCGTTTGTCTTTCAAATTAATCCATCAAATTGATAAGAATTTAAAGTAGAACAAATTAAACGTATTATAATTATGAAATTAAGAAATTTATTTTTAGCCTCTTTGGCAGTTTGCACAATGGCATCCTGCTCAAAAGACGATGACGGAATATCTGGTCCGCAGGAGGTAGACGCTTATCTCTCTTTCGCCTCCACAACCGATGCCATGACGAAGGCATCGACCGAAGGTGACGCTGATGCCGGCAACGGCAAAGAAGCCAAGATCCAGTCTTTGACGGCTTATGTCTTTGACGAAGCCGGAAAGTATGTGATCAGTAAGCATGTCAGTTTGGAAGGTTCCGGTACGGTAGGTGAGGACTATAATGTTACTGGAGAAGGCGAAAATCAGTCCATCACCTCAATCAAGGCTATCCATGTGAAAGTGGCAAAACCGACTACAGAAGGGGGAAATTCTTCTACAACCTTTAAAGTTGTTTTGTTGGCCAATACGGAGCATTATAATGATGTTACCAAGTTAGTGGATTTGGAGGGAAAGACAACGAAAGACATCAGATCATTAAATGCTGTAGGAGTAGGAAAATCTTATTTGCCAATGCATAGTCCAGAGTTGACTGTTGGAGGTTTAAAGCCTTCTTCCGACACGGAACATTTCATAAATTGGTATAATGGTGCTTCTTCTTGTACACCGGAAAAAGTAACAGCAAAGGACGACCATACAGGAAGTATTCCAGCAGCAGGTGCGACTAAAGTAATAATGACTCGCTCCATCGCGCGTGTGCAATTGGTTTCTTTGAAGGCTGACTTCAGCGCATTGGAATCTGATGGTAAAACGATAAGATTTGATGTTACGTCTGTGTTCTTGGCCAATGTCCGTGCTAACGCATCGGTTATGGGCGAAGAAAATACGGGAGCCGGTTTCTACAGAGGAGCCCCTGAATCGTTTGATGAACATCAGTTTTTGATTGCATTGAATAGTACTGTAGATGAAGCATTGGTGGCTACATATTCCGACAGGTCATTGACTACGGCTGGAAACGCTTTGACAGGATGGGATTTTGACAAATATATCAATGCAAATAGCCCGGAAAGCATTATGGGTATTCCATTCACTGCTAATGGTGATGGGTCTTATTCGAAAGAAGAGGGTGGCGCTTACCAGACCCGTTTGATTATTGCCGGCAACTATTATGATGGGAATCAAAGTAAAGGAACAAGATACTTCCATATCCCTTTGAAGTTGGTTGGTGATGCCGGTAATGTTGCAAGCAACAAGTTTTTCAAGGTCTCGGCAACTATCACCGGTGAAGGTAGCCCGAATCCGGATGAAATCTTGGAAAATGCTTGTATCAATTTCAGTATAGAAGTGGCACCGTGGAATGTGGTCGAGCAAACAGAAGATGATACGAATTAATAAAATCATTGATTCACAATAACCAAAGGGGACGTTTCAAAACGCCCCCTTATTTTTTGTCTATTAAAAGAAGCTTATCGTTTCTATCGCAATTAAAGGGTGTACCTCTCAATTTGCCTTTTGGTATTTTTACCACTTAATCTTGAAAGTTTCGCCTATCGCCTCCTGTCGGCATTCCCTGTACATTTGCACCGTAAGTCAAATGAGAAAATACATAGGATTATGAAAATTAAGAATATATTTTTCGCAGCAATATTGGTTCTTGCCGGTTTTTCCTGCTCCATGGAAGATGATGCTATCATGAATGATGTAGAGAAGGGTATTGAAGAAGCCACGGAAGCTTATACAGTATTGGACTTCGGTGTCGCTTTTAATGAAATGGCTACAAAAGCTTCAACAACTGTTGTTCCCGGTGAAGACAGACCTGCAACAGGTGATGAGAACAATGACGAAAAAAAGATATCTGAAGTATCTGTATTCTTATTGGAAGATGGAAAGGTAATAGGTATTTTAATCCCCCAAAATAGGAATCAGGTAAGTTCTAATAGTGATGGTTCTATCACTTTGAAGGATCTGAAGTTTGTGACGAAGTACAAAACTAATCGTACATTGGAGGCCCATGTTGTTATAAATGGTAATCAATTTTTGAAAAATATCAATATTGGAGATGCACAAAGTGCTTTGAATCAACAAATATCCGGATGTCTTTCTGCGGATCAACTAATCAAATATGGTTCTACGCGCATTGTTTTTGGAAAAGATATAACTAATTCTTATCCATCTCCGTCTGTTGCGGAAAATAATTCTACGACCATTCTTGTGAAGGTATCCCATGTGGCTGCACGACTTGACTTCTCTCAGTTTGATGTGACACTTAAAGGTTTTGAAGGGGATCCGACTGTTGTTTTTGATGAAGCTAAATTCGTGAACTTGCAACAAAATGGCAAGATTGTTGAAGGGGATGCGAGTGTCAATGTTAAAGATGGCGCTTTTTTGAACCGTAGTAACCGAATTGGAACGAGATGGACTGACATGGGAACAGCCTATGGCTATGCTAACCAATATAAACAAGATTCTAAAACGAATACAGCCCTATACGTGAAGTTCACAGTTGACGGTAGAATTTTTGAAAAGACATATCCGATCAATCCGGATAATATAAATAAGGAAGTCGATCATAACGGTATCAAAGGCGGCTACCTTTACGACATCAAGGTGCATTGGACGATTACTCCAAAATGGGGAGATTCCACAATCGAATTCTATACGAGAGACTGGGTTCATAATACCATCCCGGAAGTTGTATTGTGATTAAATAGGAGAGTATAAAAATGAAAGTATCGACAGGTAAAATACACACAATTATGAAAACGAAAAATATATTCCTGACAGCTATATCTGCATTGTTCATCTTTGCAGCATGTACTGAAGAAAAAATAATAGACGCTCCGGGCGTTTCCGGCAAAGGCGATCTCGTCATCGAACTATCCCCCTCTTCCGTCATCACAAAAGCTGCTGCAACAAACGAAGGATATGTGTATGCGACAGAGGAAGAATTGAATGTAGAGGATTGCTGGATATTCGTGTTCGGTGAAAATGAAAAATATATTACGTCTCAGTATTTTTCTGGCGATGCTTTATCGGAAACTGAGAATGAATATGTAGATACCCCCGCTCCAAATGGAAGTAGCCAGACGTATAAAAAAGGATATACAATCACTTTAACCGGTTTGGATTATGGTACTTATGACTTTTGGGTCGTAGCCAATCCGACAGAGGCTAATGATGCTTATAAATCTTGTCAATCTCTGGATGCATTGAAGGAGATTATTGAAGGTGGCGATTCATATCAAACTGCATTTGCAGAGAAAGCTGACCAGTTGGTGAAAGTCGGTAACAAATCCGCAACATTTAACTTGACGACTGTCGCTTCTCCAATCCAGATCCCGTTAACACAGTTGGCTGCACGGGTGGAACTGAAAGTGCGGGTGGATATTCCGAGACAATTGTTAGAAGGGAAATATGAGTATCCGGATTTAGGAAGTACGAGTGGAGTGCTTACAGAGGCACAATTAGAAAAATTATTCCCTGATGGTAAGATACCTGGAGGAGTAAAGACGAATGCACAAGAATTAAGTGAAAGAGACAGTAATGGTAAGCTAAAGTATACATATTTTGGTCATCCCGTTACGACTACATCTACTCCCAAAAGTGCACATCCTGGCGCTTTGTCAGTTATTAAAAAGACAGTTTTAAAAGGTTTTTTGTTGAAAGAAATTAAGCTTGTGGTAGAGGATATACGAATTAAAAGTGAACTTGTGCCGAACAAAGAAGAATTTGAAGGACAGTTGGGTATAGCCTCTTTTGATCCGAATGAAGATGTAAGTACTACTTATTCTTTTAAATTTTACACATATACAAAAGAAGATTTAAAGATAAACTTGACGGGGAATCTTTATGATGCTGAATATCAAGTTTCTCAAAAAGGAAAAGTAGAAGATTGTATGTTTGTAAACGATAAGGCTCCAAGTGAGTTGGTTGCGCAGATTAATTCAGGTAATATTAAAGAGGGTGAAACCTTACATTTTACAGGTGGTAATGGTTGGGGAGATAAGGGAGTTGGTGTCATGCTCTGTAACGAGGAGACTTGGGTTGCTGTTGATGAAACAATAGAAAATTCGACGATTGAGGGGGAGGTTAAGCATTATTCCTCCGGCAGCGTAACCCTGAAACCCGAAGGTGGTTTTCAAGTCGGCAATATGTATGAAGCATCTGCATTGATACAGAGTGTTCCGGCTACAGGCTCTTTAAATATAGTGATAGAAAATATTCAGTCTGGAGGCGAGATCGATTTCGGCTTCAATTAATTACCAAAGCGATTATTAGTCTTTCAAGGGCTATGCCGAAACAGCTTTGTTCCCGCGCCAAGCGTGTGGAGACAAGGCTGTTTCGGCATAGCCCTTGAATTTTGATAGAGGTGTGCCAATATCGGTATCCCCCGTTTTTCAGCAGTTTAAACCTCTATCTCCCCACAAACTATCCCGAATCTCCCCACAAACTAACTCAAACCATGCCATAAACTAATTCATAGCATATTACATACTCTCTATAGATAGTACGACATAACACCGATAGGTAGTACTACCTATTAGCAATTTATAGTACTACCTATACCTTATACATAGTACTACCTATCCCAACTTTCCTGTATGTCCCGGATTAGTTTATGGTATGGTTCGAGTTAGTTTCCGGTATGTTTTGTGTTAGTCTGTGCATAAAATAATTGAAAAACAATAGATATCCGAAATATAAACCTTACCTTGCAGGAAATTTAAAAACTAATGCTAATATGAAAATAACGCAACTTCGCGGTGACCTGGCGGCTTTCCGTAACCTTGAACTAAGCATTGTCCTGAACGCTATGAAAACGGAAAATAGCCGGAAGCCGGTGACCACCTTGCGGCAGAACATTCCTTATCTGACTCCCGGGATAAAAAGCCTTGCAGCAGAAAAGATACCTGTAGTTTTGTTTGGCGTTACGCTGAAGCGGGATGATGAGAGGATCGGTGTGGCCACCTATGCAGGATTGGTGCTGCTCAGTATCGGTAACCTGATCGGTTATGCGGAGGCGGCTGCCATACGGGACCGGGCGGCGGGATTTCCGCAGACACTCGCTTCGTTTGTAGGATCGAGCGGACGGAGCGTTAAAATCGTGGTTCCTTTTACCTTGTCGGACGGTTCGCTGCCGAAGACGGAAAGGTATATGCGCCTTTTTCACGCCCATGCCTGCCTTCGTGCAGGACGCTATTACGAAGCACAGCTCCAGTTGCCTGTCGAATGGAAAGAAGAAGGATGCCCGACGCCGGAACAAGGATGCCGTGTGTCGTATGATCCCGACCTGTATTATAATCCGGATGCCTTGCCGATCCGCCTGGAACAACCTTTGCAGATGCCTGCTCCTGTGACGACACGCGAGGCACACGATGCTGAGACGGACCCTCTGTTGCGCATGGCGCCCGGCTATGAACGCTACAAACGCATATCGCTCCTTTATGAAACCAGCCTTACCGACACCTTTCGGCAGGTCGGGCCGGAAGACGGTGGCGATGAAGGACGGAAAAAGTTCATCGTGCATCTGGCGCGTAAATGCCGGCAATCCGCCATCCCGGAGGAAGATGCCGTCCGTTTTGCCCTGATACACCCGTTCGGCAGGGAGCAGGAGATGGAGTTGAGGGCGACGTTCGGGAACGTCTACAGGAAAGAAAAACATTGCAGCGTACGGCCCTGTATGCCCCGGCGGATGCTGGTGGCGATGCAGATGGAAGAGTTTATGACAAGGCGTTATGAGTTGAGGTTCAACCGGATGAAGGGATGCAAGGAGTATCGCGAACGACATTCGCTGTTTACGGACTATCGCCCGGTGACGGCCGAGGCGGTCAAAAGCATCTGTTTCGAGGCGCAGTTGGAAGGGATATCGGCAATCGAATATGACGTGCAGCGTTACGTGGACTCCCGGCGTGTTTCCCATTACTGGCCGATCGAGGAGTTCCTTTTCGATCTGCCGCATTGGGACGGGCAGGACCGCATCCGTGCCCTTGCCGATTGTGTGCCATGCGAAAACAAGGAGTGGAGGGATTTCTTTTATATTTGGTTCCTCAGTATGGTGGCACACTGGTTGCAGATGGACAGGGAACATGCCAATAGCACGTCACCCCTGTTGGTCGGGCCGCAGGGGTGCCGCAAAAGTTCTTTTTGCCAGAGTCTTCTGCCACCTGAACTGCGGCCTTACTATGTCGATGGGATCGACTTGGGAAGCCGGAAGGATGCGGAGATGGCGTTGAACCGTTTCGCGCTGATCAACCTGGATGAGTTCGACTCGATACCCGCTTCCCGTCAGCCTTATTTGAAAAACTTGCTTCAGAAGGCGAAAGTGACGTTGCGTAAGCCTTATGGCGAGAGCATGGAGGAGATGAGGCGGTTTGCTTCGTTTATCGCAACCTCCAATACGTTCTCTTTGCTGACCGATACCACCGGCAGCCGCCGTTTTATCGGGGTGGAGGTGAAGGGGATGATCCGGATAGAACCCATCGATTATCCTCAACTCTACGCCCAGGCGGTCAGTGCCTTGAGGGAAGGTGAACGCTATTGGTTTACCCCGGAAGAGGAGGTGCTTTTGAACCGGAATAACCGGATGTTCGAAAAGCGGCCTTTGCTGGAAGAGTTGTTCCTCCATTATTTCCGTATTCCGGAGGAAGAGGAGGTTTGTGAGCCGTTGTCAGCACCCGAAATATTGATGACAATCAGCAAACAGAGCAAAATAGACCTTACGGAAACAAAGCTGAGGTTGTTCGGACTATTAATGCAAAAATATAATGTACGGAAGAAGATGAAAAAAGACCGGAAATACTATTATGTCATACCGGAAACAGAAGAACCGGGTGCCGATGTGCCGGTCGGATGAGTACATCGACATCTGTATCGACACCAACATCGACACCAGATAATAGATAAATAATCAGGTGGTTGGGTTGAAAGGTGTCGATGTGTAGCATGATAATCATTTATAAAAATAATATAGTATGAGTATACAATACAGATTTGTCCCCATTTATGATAACCTGAATGAGGACAGCGAGAAAGTAACGGGTTTTTATCCCAAAGTAGTCAGCCGTGGCACAATAAACAAAGAGCGGATGTTTGAAGAAATATCGCACGGTTCGTCTTCCCTCCGTTCGGAACTGGCACGTTCGTGGATGCTGATGGAAGACTATATCATAGATCGGTTGAAAGATGGTTACGATGTCTGCCTGAACGATTTTTGTACTTTCGGTATCTCCGCCAAATACCGCCGTGTAGACCGTATCAACGAAATCCGAGCCGAATCCATTTTCGTAAAGGGCATGCATGTCCGCACTTCGGAGGTCGTCAATAAAAAACTCAAATGGGCGCGTTTCGAGAGGGAGTCGGAGAAATGAATCGATATGATAATATTTCCGTGTGTTAATCGGTATTTCTATCGTCTTGTCCTTTTTTCGTCGGTATTTATATCACGCGGTCCGTTCTTGGTAGCTTTGCCCGTGAAACTTGAAACGAGCACCTACCGCGCGTGGTAAAGACTTATTCTATTTTTGTGTCGGGATAAACTGTATTATCCCCTTTGCTGTTTAACATGGGATAGAAAAACGAAAGATAATTAAAAATGAAGTGTATGAAAAAAGTACTTTTCCTCTTTTTGCTTCTGGTCGGCATGACGAATGTCTATGGGCAGAAGTTTGCGGTAAAGTCAAACTTGCTGTACGACGCGACTGCAACGATCAACCTCGGTGTTGAAATGGAATTGAGCAAGAAGTGGACACTGGACTTGTCCGGTAACTACAACAGATGGAAGTTTGGCGACGACATGCGTTGGAAACATTGGATGGTTCAGCCGGAAGCGCGTTATTGGCTATGTGAGAAGTTTAACGGCCATTTTCTCGGAGTGCATGCCCATTATGCCGATTATAATGTCGGCGGGATCAAATTCCTGAGTAAAAATATGGAGAATTATCGTTATCAGGGCAACCTCTACGGAGCCGGCTTGTCCTATGGTTACCAATGGCTGCTGAGCAACCGTTGGAGCATGGAGGCTGTGATCGGTGTCGGATGGGCGCATCTGGACTATGATAAATATCCGTGCGCATCGTGCGGTACGGTTCAGAAGAGCGAAACGAAAGACTATTTCGGAGTGACGAAGGCTGCTCTTTCTATTATTTACTTTATTAAATAATCGGAGCGATGAAGAAAACAATGAAAATATATATGGCAGCAGCTTTGCTGGCTGTCGTTTCGCCGGCTATCCTGGCTCAGGCCCCGGTAAAAGTGGTTTGTAACGAACTGAAACAAAAAGGGAACGAATTGGTGATCGACGCCGTGATCACGGTCGACGGCAGCCGGATCAAATCTCGCGAGAACCTCTCCCTGACACCGGTCTTGGAATCGGCTTCGTAGAAGGAAGGACTGCCTTCCATCCTGCTGAACGGACGGATCAGTCAGAAAGTGTATGACCGCGAGATCGCTTTGAACAACTTGCAGGATGAACCCCGCTTTTTGGTCGTGCAGGCCGGAAAGAGCGAAAGCGTCATCAACTATAAGACGGTAATCCCGTTTGAGCCGTGGATGAAAGACGCTCGCTTCGTGCTGATCCCGAACATGTGCGGTTGTGGAAAAGAGGAACAGGGTGCTCCGCTCGTGATGGCCGACAAGGTCCTGACCCGTCCCGACAAGCGGTATGAGGTGCAGCCTACCCTGGCTTATATCTCTCCGGAAGCAGAAACGGTAAAACATCGTGCCGAGGTGGGGACTGCTTATCTGGACTTCCAGGTGGGAAAATATGCGATCCTGCCGGATTTCCGTAACAATGCGCTGGAACTGGCGAAGATCGACAATACGATCAGTACGGTTGTAAACGATAAGAACATCACGCTTGAAGGCATTATCCTGAAAGGTTTTGCGTCGCCCGAAGGCAGCTACAAGTCCAATACGGTCCTGGCCGGCAATCGTGTGAAAGCGCTTGCCGAATATATACGGAAGAAACACGACTTCAAACCGGAGCTGTTTACGTTAGATAACGGTTCAGAAGATTGGGAAGGTTTGAAAGCAAAAGTAGAGGCCGACCGTAGCGTTCCTTCGCGTGAGGCTGTGCTGGCTATCATCAACAGCAATGACGAGCCGGACAAGAAAGACGCCAGGCTGGCTGCTTTGGACGGAGGGGCTCCTTACCGTTATGTATTGAAGAATATCTATCCTTCGTTGCGCCGTTCCGATTACCGTGTCGCTTATCAGGTGCGTTTCTTTACGGTCGAAGAAGGACGCGAGATTATCAAGATGCGTCCGCAGCAGTTGAGTTTGAGCGAAATGTTCGCGGTGGCCAACAGCTACGAGATCGGAAGCAAGGAATATAATGAAGTGTTCGAGATTGCGGTCCGCATGTACAGCGACGATCCTGTCGCCAATCTGAACGCCGCCAATATCGCATTGTCGAAGAACGATCTGGATGCGGCCCGTACTTATCTGGCTAAGGCTGGCAATAGCCCCGAAGCCATCCATGCGCATGGTGTCCTGAACCTGCTGGATGGGAATTTGGATGAGGCAGGAAAACTGCTGGAACAGGCAAAAGCTGCCGGTGTGAAGGAAGCAGCGGCCAATTTGGACGAGTTGCGTAAGAAAGAGGCCGATAATCAGCTCTTTGATAGCTTTGAGTAGTAAGATTGAGACTTTTACAGTGCAACCTTTGCGGCATTAACCCATATCTTTGTAATATGGAGTTTGCATATAGGAGATTGAGAATTTAAATTATTAAGATTATGGAACGTATAGTGGATGTCGAAAAGGTTCTGATGAACGAGATAGACAACCTGCATGGTGTCTACTTATATCTCGAAGGCGATTCATGGTGCGCGTATGAACGTTCTGCTTATTATCTGGCCAAGTTGAATGTGCCGGTGATACTACAGAAAGAAGTAATCCGCGAGGGGTACGATGTGGTTTTGTTGAAAGCACTGTTTGCAGTGGATGACATGTGTTTGCCACTGGCTCCTAAAATGGAGTTGAAGAGGGTGGCGGATGACAAGTTGCAGTTCCACATGTATGACGATATTGATGGTTTTCCCGAATGGAAAGCTTCTCAATTGAATAAGCTGCCTGCGTGACAGGTTGTTGAATAGCATTTTTATTAAACAGCCGTGAGGCTTGAATAAATACTAAGTTGTAAAATTGAGGGTGTATTTTGTCCCGAAGGCTGATCGAAAGATCCCCTTCGGGACTTTTTATTATAAGAATATTTGAAACATACAAATGATGATTTACATCTGCCAAAATTGAACTACATTATTTGGAGGGTGCGGTAAACTATGATCCGGGCATCCGCTGAGAGGGTGACGGTGAAGTTGTTACCGGTTGCCTCGTTTAACGTGCCTTGCCACCAGGCTGTCAGCCGGCGGTTGCGGATGGGCCAGCGCAGCCCGGTGGTGGAAATCGTGCCGGAAGGGGCGAGCGAGAAAAGGGACACTTGGGTTCCGGGTTTACTTTCCAGTGTTGTCGTTTGAAGGATAGGAGTGAAGATCCCATAGTCTGAAAGCATCTCTATCCGTTGGAACAGCGGGGCGTAGTCCATCAGCAACGAGATATTGCCTAACGTATGGTCTTCGCGCAGCCCGGTAGCTCCTAATATCAGAATTTCCTGCTGCCCGGACCGATGGGCGAAGCGGACGGATTTCGTCAGGTCGTTTATTTCCTGGTCCTCTACGATATGGATGCGGCCGGCATACTGTTCACGAAAACGGGATGGGATACTGTCGAGGTCTCCGACAATCGCTGTCGGAGTGATGCCTGCTTTATCCAACGCCTCGACGGCTCCGTCACAAGCGATGACGACGGAGGCTTGATGCAGAAGATGAAGCGGTAAAGCTGTTTGCGGAAAACGGCCGTTTGCTACGACTACGCAATTATAAGGTGCTATCATTTGTTCTTATTCCTTTCTTTTTCCAAATGTATAATCCGGCTGCCGCCAGTATGGCGTAGCAAATATAGAGAAACATTGTGGGATAGAGCCCACGCAGGTAATAAAGATAGACGGACACGCAGTTGACGACGATCCAGAAGATCCAGTGCTCGACGATCCGGCGTGCCAGCATCCAGGTGGCGCCGATTCCGACGGCGGTGGTAAAAGCATCGCCTGCCGGTATCGGCGAATCGGTGAAATAATGCAGGACATAATAGAGTAACGCAAACAGGGCAACGATGGAAAAGCTGATCCCGGCAAAAAGACGGAGTGTCATATTGCGGTAGAGGATTACTTCCTGAGGAGCTGTCTCTATGTCTTCCGCTGTTTGTTCTTGCCTGCCCTTGCTGCGTGTCCATTGCCAGAAACCGTATATGCTGATGGCTACATAATAGATGTTCAATCCCATATCCGCATATATCTTTGAAAAGAAAAAGACAAAAACATAGACAAGGGAAGTCAGGAAGCCGACAACCCACATGGCACGGTGCTGCCTTATCTCCAGAAAGAGATAAAGCAGGCCGGTCAGTACTCCGAAATATTCCAGTAATTGTTCCATCATTTAGAATTTGAATGTTACCCGTGCCATTGCGTTTGTTCCCGCCTGGGTGAAATAGCCGTCTTCTTTGTAACGTTCGCCGTCGACCATTGCCGAGTATACCCATGCATTGGTTTCATATTGCTCGTTGAACAAATTGTTGATCGTGACATCGAGGGCGATCTCCTTCATAAACTTCGGTTTGAAAACGTAGCCGACACGCAGGTTGCTGACGAAATAGGGATCGATGGAACGGTCTTTGCAAGAGGTGTTGTCGATATACTGGCGGCCGACAAACTGGGAGTTGAAACTTGCGCTGAATTGTTTCCAGTTGAAATTGAACATGCTGTTGGCGATGATGTCTGGCGAAAAGGCGATGTCGGTTGTCCCTAAGTCGTTGTGGTCCTCACGCAGGAAGTTCCAGTCGGCATCGTAAACCTCGATGCTTTCGGTGAAGTTCTTGATCTTGTTCCGGCTGAGTGTCAGGTTTCCGCTCCAGTCCAGCCAGCGGGCGATTTTCACGCCTCCCGTGAGTTCTATTCCCATCCGGTAGCTGTCTTTGATATTGGAAGTGAGGGCTTCGCCGATTTCGCTGATCTTGCCGGTCAGGATCAGCTGGTTGCTGTAATCCATGAAGTAAAGATTGGCGCCGACATGGAAACGGGAGTTTCCGAAACCGTAACCCGCTTCATAGTCGTAGAGCGTCTCGTGCTGCGGGCGTTCGTCCCGGCCGGCCTCGGTGAAGTTGTCCCGGTTCGGTTCGCGGTTGGCTACCGAGAACGAGACGAACGCGTTGTGGCCGTCCTTCTGGAAGTTAATGCCCGCCTTGGGGTTGAAGAAGTTCCAGTGCTTGTCGACATTCACGTGGTCGTCGGCTTTGTCGTCGCTGCCTTCGATCGTGTAGTGGATGCCCCGGTACTGCATGTCCAGATAACCGTTCAGGTTGGGATGGAACTGGTAATTGGCTTTGGCGTACATATTGTAATCCAGCTTGTCACCCGTGTTACGGTAATATTCGTAGTCCGGTTCGGGAAGGTTGTTCGATTGTTTCGCCCACATGACACGCCCGAAGTGGTCGCCGTCGTAACGGTTGATGGCGGCTCCGGCTGAGAATTGCAAACGCTCTCCCCGATAGTTGGCGCTGTAGATCGCTCCGTAGAAGTCGTTTTCCAGCCACTTGCGGCGGACGAGGTCCGTCTTGGCGATGGTGTCTCCCTGGCTGTCGATATATGGGGGCAGTTTGTAGTCCTTGACTTTGGCTCCTCCTTTATAATCTTCATAATAGCCTGCCCCATGTGTGTAATGGAGTGTCAGGTTCATGTTCCACAGATCGCTCAGGCGTTGGCTGGCTGTCAGGTGGTAGTTCTGCTGCCGGTAATTGTCTGTTTGGTTCTTGTAATATTTGGTGACCCCGTCTTCTTTATATTCCCCGCAAGGGTTGTAGGTGCGGTCTGAATCCAGCAGATAGGAAGGGACGCCGGTCCATGCCTGGTAGGTCTTCTCGATGCTGCCGAAAGTCTGGAAGCGAATCAGCGTGTTGTCTCCGTAGTAAGCCGCCGAAGCAAAGTAAGAGTGCATGTTGGCCTTGGCCCGGTCGATGTATCCGTCGCTCTGGATATTGGAATAGCGGGCATCGAAAACGAAATGGTCCTGTAGAAGCCCGGTTCCGAGCTTGACAGTGTTCTTGACTGTCCCGAACGATCCGGCCGAGACCGAATATTCGGCATAAGGTTTCAACTCCGATTTCTGCGTCTGCATGGCGACGGTTGCTCCGAAGGCGGCTGCCCCGTTGGTCGAGGTCCCGGCTCCGCGTTGTATCTGGATATTATCGACCGAAGAGGCAAAGTCTGGCATGTTCACCCAGAAGACCGTGTGTGACTCGGAGTCGTTTACCGGTACTCCGTTGACTGTGATGTTGATACGGTTGGCATCCGTCCCCCGGATGCGGAAACCGGAATAGCCGATACCTGTCCCTGCATCTGACGTCATGATTACGGACGGCGATTGGAGGATCAGGAAGGGGATGCCTTGTCCGTCGTTCCGACGATTCAGCTCGTCCTTTGTCAGTTCGCTGTAGGCAACCGGTGTCCCTTTGGCTACTTTGGTTGCGGTGACGACCACTTCGTCCAGCGAGATGTCTTTTGAGATTTTCAGAGAATCGGCCGGTCCGGTCGTTTTGCCTTCCGCCGACAATGCCATTAATGTTGAGGCAATAATAAGAACACTTTTCATCCTTTTTCTTTTTGATAACCTGAATTTTAAAAGGAATAGCAGAGGTGGACTGTTTTTACTGAAGATACACTTTTTTCCCTTCGTCGGCATTACCCGTACAGGTTCAATGGGTATAATCTCAGCCTGCCTTCCTGTTTTTGGGCGTCATTCCGGCAAGCACCCCTTATATTCGAGGGCAAAGGAACGAAAAAAACGGGTAATGACCAAATGTTCTGATATATGCTTACTTTTGACATATTAAGTATAAATGTACGCGATAAATCTCTTAACATGCAGAAAAAATATATATTTATTTGAAAACTCACTGATTATTTGTATATTTGCAGACGATTAAGCGAAGATGAGGAGGGGGCGGGCAGTCCCCTTCTTTTGTTCTTAACTGTATGTATATGATTGAAAAGGACGTGATAAGTCAGTTGGTAGAAGAGAAATTAGCTTCTTCCGGCAATTATTTAGTGGATGTAGTAATAAAACCAGGTAACCTGATTATCATAGAAATAGATAATGATGAGGGTGTTTGTATCGACGATTGCGCTGAGTTGAGCCGCTATGTGGAAGGTCACCTGGACCGTGATGTGGAAGACTTCGAACTGGAAGTCGGTTCCGCAGGGATAACATCTCCGTTTAAAGTGCTTCGCCAGTATGTGAAAAATATAGGTAACGAAGTGGAAATGCTGCTTAAAAGCGGTACGAAGTTGACCGGCGTATTGAAATCGGCCGACGAAAACGGGGTGGTGGTCACTGTTGAAAAACAAGTGAAGCCCGAAGGAGCCAAGCGTAAAGTGACTGTCCGGGAAGACCAGTCATATACATTCGATGAAATAAAATATACAAAATACCTAATAAGATTCAAGTAAAAAGATTATGGCCAAGAAAGAGGAAACAATCAGTATGATTGACACACTTGCTGAGTTCAAGGAGTTGAAAAATATAGATAAAGATACGATGATCAGCGTGTTGGAAGACTCATTCCGCAACGTGATCGCTAAAATGTTCGGTACGGATGAAAATTACGATGTAATTATCAACCCGGAAAAAGGTGACTTCGAAATCTGGAGAAATCGTACGGTTGTCGCCGATGACGAACTGGAGGACGAGAATCTTCAGCTGACACTGACCGAGGCCCGTAAGATCGATGCCGACTGTGAAGTGGGCGAAGAGGTGACTGATGAAGTGCATTTTGCCGATTTCGGACGTCGTGCCATCCTGAACCTGCGCCAGACGTTGGCTTCAAAAATACTTGAATTGCAGAAAGATAGTTTGTTTGCTAAGTATAAGGATAAAATCGGCAATATCATCGCAGCCGATGTTTACCAGGTATGGAAGAAGGAGATCCTGTTGTTGGATGACGAGGGTAATGAGTTGCTGCTCCCGAAAACAGAACAGATCCCGACTGATTTTTACCGTAAAGGTGAAACCGTGCGTGCTATCGTACAGCGGGTGGATAACTACAACAACAATCCGAAGATCATCCTTTCCCGTACAGACAAATTGTTCCTGCAGCGTTTGTTCGAACTTGAAGTTCCGGAAATCAACGATGGTCTGATCACCATCAAGGCGATTGCCCGTATTCCGGGAGAGAGAGCAAAAGTGGCCGTTGAGTCGTACGATGACCGTATCGACCCGGTCGGCGCCTGCGTCGGAATGAAAGGTTCCCGTATTCATGGTATCGTTCGCGAGCTGAGAAACGAGAACATCGATGTTATTAACTATACATCCAATATATCGCTGTTTATCCAGCGTGCATTAAGCCCGGCAAAAATTTCCTCTATACGAGTGAACGAAGAAGAACATAAGGCAGAGGTTTATCTTCGTCCTGAAGAAGTTTCATTGGCTATCGGTAAAGGTGGTTTGAATATCAAGCTTGCCTGTATGCTGACCGAATACGCCATCGATGTCTTCCGCGATGTGGAAGGTGCAGATGAAGAGGATATCTATTTGGATGAATTCTCGGACGAAATTGACAGCTGGGTAATCGAAGCACTGAAGAATATCGGGTGCTACACGGCGAAGAGCGTATTGGCTATGAACCGCGAAGAGATTGTAGAACGTGCCGACCTCGAAGAACAGACTGTTGACGAGGTACTTGCTATCTTATCTGCCGAATTTGAAGAAGAAGAGGGAGAACCTCAAGAATAAGTATTACGACAAAGTTTGATATGCCCATAAAATTAATACAAGTACAGAGAAAATTAAATGTAGGAATCAACACGGTTGTTGAGTTTCTACGCAAGAAAGGGTTCGAGGTTGAGGATAACAATCCCAACACGCGAATCGGTGATGAACAGTATGCTTTGCTCGTAAAAGAGTTTGGAAAAGATTTACCGAACGGCGGACGTGAGCGTGAACGGGTCGTGCCCGAACGCCCTCACAGGGAAGCTTCTTCTGTGAAAGAAGAAAAGAGTTCGGAAATAAAGACTGTAATACCGGAAGAATTCAGACCCAAAATTGTGACGAAGGGTCGGATCGATCTGGACAGACCGCATAAAAAAGTGCAGGAGGTGCAGCATCAGCCTGTTTCCGTTCCTGTGGAAAAGAAAGTGGAGAAGCCTGTGGAGGCGGCCACTGCTGCAAAAACTGCTGATGCTCCGGTTGAGGAGGTGAAAACCCCCGAAGTAAAGGCACCTGAGGTGGAAATACCTGAAGTGAAAATCCCGGAAATGAAACAGCAGCCTGAGGAGATAAAAGAAGAAAAAGTTATAGTAGTGGAAAAGGAACCAGCAGAAGTGATGAAACCGGAGCCTGTACAGGAGCCGAAAACTGCAAATGTAGAGTCAACGACTGCGACTGCAGAACCGGCGGCATCTGCCGGCAACGATTCTGACGAGGGATTATTCCGGTTGAATACTCCGAAGTTCGAGTCGAAAATCAAGGTGACAGGGAAGATAGATCTGAACGCGTTGAATCAGTCTACCCGTCCGAAGAAAAAGACGAAGGAGGAACGCAAGAAAGAGCGGGAAGACAAGCGCGAGAAGTTCGCCGGTAACAAAGCGGGGCAACAGTCGGGTAACGGGCTTTTCAATAAAGGACCGAAAGACGGAACGGCAAGACCAGGTGCTCCTGTCAAACCGGGAGAAGGCGGTACGGATGCAAAGAAAAAACGTAACCGTATCAAGAAAGACCGCGTAGATGTGAACAATACGCCGGGAACTAATGCACGCCCGTCACGTCCGAACGATGATCGCAAGCCGCGCCTACGCAAGCCGGTGAAGGCGGAAATCAGCGAGGAAGATGTACAGAAGCAGGTAAAGGAAACCTTGGCCCGTCTGACCAACAAGGGAAATAAGAATAATAAAGGTGCCAAGTACCGTCGCGACAAACGCGATGCCATCCAGAAGCGTGAACACGAACTGATGGAACAGGAAGAAATGGAAAGCAAGGTGTTGAAGCTGACGGAGTTTGTGACTGCCAATGACCTTGCCAACATGATGGACGTTCCTGTGACGCAGGTTATCGGTACTTGTATGAGTATCGGTATCATGGTTTCCATTAACCAGCGTCTGGATGCGGAAACAATTAATATCGTAGCTGAAGAATTCGGTTTCCAGACCGAATATGTAAGTGCCGAAGTGGTGGAAGCCATCAAGGCCGACGAAGAAGACGACAACGAAGAAGACTGGGTGGCGCGTCCTCCTATCGTGACTGTGATGGGACATGTTGACCACGGTAAGACCTCTTTGTTGGATAATATCCGTAATGCAAACGTAATTGCCGGTGAGGCAGGAGGTATCACGCAGCACATCGGTGCTTACAACGTGAAGTTGCAGAGCGGGCGTCGTATCACGTTCCTGGATACGCCGGGCCATGAGGCTTTTACCGCTATGCGTGCCCGTGGTGCCAAGGTGACGGATATCGCGATTATCATTGTGGCTGCCGACGATAATGTCATGCCACAGACAGTCGAAGCGATCAACCATGCTTCGGCTGCTGGTGTACCTATCGTATTTGCTATCAATAAGATAGACAAGCCTCATGCCAATCCTGACAAGATCAAGGAGGAACTGGCTAACATGAATTATTTGGTTGAAGACTGGGGAGGTAAGTACCAGAGCCAGGAAATTTCAGCCAAGAAAGGTATCGGTGTGGAGGACTTGTTGGAAAAAGTATTGTTGGAAGCCGATTTGCTCGACTTGAAGGCTAATCCGAAGAGACGTGCTGTTGGTTCCATCATCGAATCTTCACTTGACAAAGGACGTGGATATGTTTCTACCGTGTTGGTTGAAAACGGAACGCTGAAGGTCGGTGACATCGTACTGGCCGGAACCCATTTCGGTCGCGTAAAAGCGATGTTCAACGAACGTAACCAGCGTATCGAAAAGGCTGGTCCTTCCGAACCGGCTCTGATCCTCGGTCTGAACGGTGCTCCGCAGGCTGGCGATACGTTCAACGTACTGGAAACAGACCAGGAAGCCCGCGAAATTGCCAACCGTCGTGAACAGTTGCAGCGTGAGTTGGGCCTACGTACGCAGAAGATGCTTACGCTGGATGATATTGGTCGCCGTATCGCAGTCGGAAACTTCCAAGAACTGAACGTGATTGTGAAGGGTGACGTGGACGGTTCCGTAGAAGCGTTGTCAGACTCCCTGATCCGTCTGTCTACAGAGGAAATCCAGGTGAACGTGATCCACAAGGCTGTCGGTCAGATCTCCGAATCGGATGTCGTACTGGCTGCCGCTTCTGATGCGATTATCATCGGATTCCAGGTGCGCCCGGCATTGCCTGCACGCCGCCTGGCAGAGAAAGAGGGAGTTGAAATCCGTCTGTACTCGATTATCTATGATGCGATCGAAGAAGTGAAGAGCGCTATGGAAGGTATGCTTTCACCGGAAATCAAGGAAGAGATCACTGCGAACGTGGAAGTGCTTCAGGTCTTCAAGATCACGAAAGTGGGTACGATTGCCGGGTGTATGGTACGTGAAGGTAAGATCAAGCGTTCGAACAAGGTGCGCGTGATCCGTGACGGTATCGTGGTTCATTCCGGAGAGTTGGAATCTTTGAAACGCTTCAAGGATGATGTGAAGGAAGTGGTTGCCGGTTTGGATTGTGGTTTGAACATTGTCAACTACAATGATATTCAGGTTGGTGATATCATCGAGGCATACGAAGAAACGGAAATCAAGAAGACATTGTAAACATGAACTGGTTGGACATTACATTGCTATGTCTGGCAGGAATAGGATTTGTGAAAGGCCTGTTTGATGGAGTCATCAAACAGGTTGTTTCGCTTATAGCCCTTTTGGTCGGGATCTTTTTTTGTACGAAGGCGGCACTTTGGCTGCGTGGATATATATTGGCATTGGGCTGGTTTCCCGAACAAGGAGTGACGGTGCTCAGCTACGTGGCGGGTTTCCTGTTGATCGTGGGTGTCATATTGCTGGCGGGTGAGATTCTGACTCGTGTCGTGGGAGCGACGCCGTTGAGCGTCCTGAACCATTTGGTGGGTGGTGTCTTGGGGCTTTGTTTTATGATGGCGTTTGTCAGCCTTCTGCTGAACAGTATGGAGATGATAGACAAGGGATCGGTCCTGATCCCGCGCCAGGCAAAGGTCGAATCCCGTTTTTATAATTCAGTCAAAGAAATAATCCCAACCATTTACTTCCAAAATTTGTTTTTTAAGGAGGAATAGGTTTCATAATTTGAACAATATATTTAATGTATAATGGAAGATTCAAACGACATACTAAATGAGGTGACGACCGGTGATTATAAGTACGGATTCGTTACCGATATAGATACGGAGGTGATTCATCGCGGATTGGATGAAGAGACTGTCCGTATTATTTCCGCCAAGAAGAATGAACCGGAATGGCTGCTTGAGTTCCGCTTGAAAGCCTTCCGCCATTGGCAGACACTGGAGATGCCGACATGGCCTCACCTGAATATCCCGCCGATCGACTATCAGGATATCATCTACTATGCCGCTCCGAAGAAGAAGGAAGGCCCGAAGAGCCTGGATGAGGTCGATCCGGAACTGATGAAGACTTTCGACAAACTGGGTATTCCTCTGCACGAACGTGCGCAGCTTAGCGGGATGGCGGTCGATGCAGTGATGGACAGCGTCTCCGTAAAGACAACATTCAAGGAGACGCTTGCTGAGAAGGGCATTATCTTCTGTTCTTTCAGCGAAGCCGTCCAGCATCATCCCGATTTGGTCCAGAAGTATCTGGGAAGCGTGGTCAGTTATCGTGATAATTTCTTTGCCGCATTGAATTCGGCGGTGTTCTCGGACGGTTCGTTTGTCTATATCCCGAAAGGCGTGCGTTGTCCGATGGAGCTTTCTACCTATTTCCGTATCAATGCGGCCAATACCGGACAGTTCGAACGTACATTGATTGTGGCGGATGATGAAGCCTATGTCAGTTACCTTGAAGGTTGTACCGCCCCGATGCGCGATGAGAACCAGCTTCATGCGGCTATCGTCGAAATCGTAGCGCATGAACGGGCCGAAGTGAAATATTCCACCGTCCAGAACTGGTATCCGGGTGACAAGGATGGAAAGGGAGGTATCTACAACTTCGTGACTAAACGCGGACTGTGCAAGGGCGAAGGGAGCAAGATCTCTTGGACACAGGTGGAGACAGGTTCCGCTATTACCTGGAAATACCCGAGCTGTATCCTGGCCGGTGATAATTCGGTAGGCGAGTTCTACTCGGTGGCCGTCACCAACAATTACCAGCAGGCCGATACCGGTACGAAGATGATCCACCTTGGACGGAATACTCGCAGTACGATCGTCTCGAAAGGTATCTCCGCCGGGCATAGCCAGAACAGCTATCGCGGCTTGGTGAAAGTTTCTCCCCGTGCCGAAGGCGCCCGTAATCATAGCCAGTGCGACAGCCTGTTGCTTAGTTCGACTTGCGGTGCCCATACCTTCCCCTATGCCGATATCCAGAACGAGACGGCGGTAGTGGAACACGAAGCGACGACGAGCAAGATCAGCGAAGAACAGTTGTTCTATTGCCGGCAGCGCGGTATCTCGGTCGAGGAAGCTGTCGGTCTGATCGTCAACGGGTATGCCCGCGAGGTAATGAACAAGCTCCCTATGGAGTTTGCCGTGGAGGCACAGAAGCTGCTGACTATTTCTTTAGAAGGAAGCGTAGGATGATTTTATGATTTATGATTTATGATTTATGCGTCGATGATAAATCATAAATCATAAATCATAAATCATAAATCGCATAAATCATAAATTATAAAGTCATGTTAGAGATAAAGAACTTACATGCCAATGTCAATGGCAAAGAGATATTGAAAGGAATCAACCTTTCTGTCAAGGCGGGTGAGGTACACGCCATCATGGGGCCGAACGGTTCCGGGAAAAGTACCTTGAGCAGTGTGTTGGTCGGTAATCCGGCATTCGAAGTAACGGAAGGGGAGGTGATCTTCAACGGTAAGAACCTGTTGGATCTTGAACCGGAAGACCGTAGCCGTGAAGGTATTTTCCTGAGTTTCCAGTATCCGGTGGAGATTCCGGGAGTCAGCATGGTGAACTTCATGCGTGCCGCCTTGAACGAACATCGTAAATATAAAGGGCTGGAACCTGTTTCGGCTACCGACTTCCTGAAGCTGATGCGCGAGAAGCGTGCGATTGTGGAATTGGACAATAAGCTGGCGAGCCGCAGCGTGAACGAAGGTTTTTCGGGTGGTGAGAAGAAGCGGAACGAAATCTTCCAGATGGCAATGCTCGAACCGAAGCTGGCGATTCTCGATGAGACGGATAGCGGTCTGGATATCGATGCCCTCCGCATCGTGGCAAATGGTGTCAACCAACTTCGTACGCCAGAGAATGCGGCTATCGTGATCACGCACTACCAACGTCTGCTGGATTATATCAAGCCCGACGTGGTCCATGTCCTCTACAAAGGACGTATTGTCAAAACCGCCGGTCCCGAACTGGCTCTCGAACTCGAAGAAAAAGGCTACGACTGGATCAAGAAAGAGATGGGAGAAGAATAAGAATAATTAGGCACGGATTACACGCGAAATCCGTGTAATCCATGCCAAAAAATTAGATAGTAATGAAAGCAGAACAACAATATATCGATCTTTTCACCCATTATGAGGATCTGATTTGCCGGCATGCGGCGGGGTTGATGAATTTGCCGCGTGCAGAGGCTTTGGCTGATTTGGAACGGTTGGGCTTTCCGACGGTGAAGAGTGAAGATTATAAATATACAGATGTGGCGCAGGCTTTTGCTCCGGATTACGGGGTGAATATCAATCGTCTTGATATCCCGGTCAATCCGTACGACGTGTTTCGTTGTGATGTCCCCAACCTGAGTACCTCGCTTTATTTTGTGGTGAATGATACTTTCTATGACAAGATGTTACCGAAAGCCCATCTTCCCGAAGGTGTTTATGCCGGGGGAATGCGTACTTTCATGGAAAAGTATCCCGAAGTGGCTTCCCGCTATTATGGCAAGGCGGCACCAACCGGTAAGGATGGTATCGTTGCCTTGAACACTATGTTGGCTCAGGACGGTTTTGTGGTCTATGTGCCGGAAGGTGTCGTAGTGGAGCGTCCGATCCAGTTGGTGAATATCTTCCGCAGCGATGTAGACACGATGGCGAACCGCCGTATCCTGGTGATTATGGAGCCTCGTTCGGAAGCCAAGCTGTTGGTGTGCGATCATAGCATCGACGATGTCAAGTTCTTAGCCACGCAGGTTGTTGAGATCTTTGCGGGTGAAGGTGCCTTCTTCGATTATTACGACCTCGAAGAGAGCAGCATGTCGACTACTCGTTTTGCCTCCGTGCATGTGAAGCAGGAAGCGGGAAGTAATGTTTTGGTGAATGGTATCACGCTGAATAACGGCCTTACCCGTAACAACTATTATATCGAGCTGAACGGCGAACAGGCTGAAGCGACTTTGTGCGGTATGTCGATCCTGGACAAAGAACAGCAGCTGGATACCTATAGCCATATTACGCATGCCGTACCTCATTGTACTAGCAACGAACTGTTCAAGAATGTTTTGGACGATCATGCGGTCGGTGCGTTCAGCGGCCGTATTTTAGTGAAGGAAGATGCACAGAAGACTGCGGCCTATCAGACGAACCGCAATCTTTGTGCGACCCGTGAAGCTCGCATGTACAGCAAACCTCAGTTGGAAATCTATGCCGACGATGTGAAATGTTCGCATGGCATGACCACCGGACAGTTGGACGAAACTGCTTTGTTCTATATGCAGAGCCGCGGCATTCCTCGTGACGAGGCACGCATGTTGTTAAGCGTAGCTTTCACCGCGGACGTGATCGATTACATACGTCTGGATGCCTTGAAAGACCGTTTGCATAAATTAGTAGAAAAACGTTTTCGTGGAGAACTGGCGAGATGTGCCGGTTGCCGGATTTGTAAATAAGAATAACATATGCAATTGGCTCATATCGCTATCTGGACGAACGAACTGGAACGTTCGCGTGATTTCTATATCAAGTTTTTCAACGGGAAAAGCAACGAGAAGTATGTGAATCCGAAGAAAGGCTTTGCCTCTTATTTCGTCACTTTCGAGGGAGGGGCTTCACTTGAAATCATGCAGCGGACCGATATTACCAAAGAAACGGCAGATGTCTTCATCGGACTTGCCCATTTTGCCTTTTCTACCGGATCGAAAGAGAAGGTGGATGCCATGATCGAACAATTCCGTTCGGACGGTTACAAGATCGTAGGCGAGCCGCGTATTACTGGTGACGGTTATTATGAAGGAGCTGTTTTGGATCCGGATGGTAACATTGTTGAGGTGATCGCTTGACGGAAACGTACCGGGATTGATATTACCAGACGCAGATAAATACGGAAGGGCGCTGAGTTATGCGGACATCATTGGTAAGATAAGTCCGCATGATTCTGCGCTCTTTTGTTTTCGGTACTCAGTAAAGCCAGACAGCCGTGTATGGGCGGAAAGGCCGGATCAGTTCATATAGGATAAGAATACCAACAGAGGTATGTAGTCTTTCAGATTGACATGTAACTTTTTCAGAGCCTGGGCGATATGGTATTCCACGCCTTTGGTTGTCATACCGAGTGTTTCTGCGATCTCTTTGTAAGGTTTGTTTTCGTAGCGACTCATGATGAAGATACGGCGGGTCTGTTCTGGCAGGGAGGCCAATGTCTTGTTCACGATTTCTTGTGCTTCGGCTGTAAACAGTTCTTCCGGATTGCAGGCTTCGAGGGTGGAGATGCGGGTGTTCAGTTCCCATTCGGCATGATTCTTCAGATGTTCGCTGGCATCTTCCCTGACTTGTATATGTTGCAGGTAGTTGATACATTTGTTTTTGATGATCGTGAGTATATAGGCCGGAACATTGGAATCGGCCTTTAACGTGTTCCGGTTTTCCCAGTATTGCATCAGTGCCTCTATGGTGAAATCTTCGGCAACAGCTATATCCCTCACATATATATTCGCAAAGCGGATGAACCGTCCTTGATAATCTGCGAATAATTGATTGAAGGCCTTTAAATCTGCTGAATATTCCATATACCCTATCGATTAGCGCGTAAATATAATAAAATTTAAAAGAAAAGCTATATTTATTCCACGTAGATTACCTTTCCGATTTTTACCGCTTCCTTCTCTATATTGAAAATTCCTGCCCTGGGTCTGGTAGGACGGTGAGGCAGAGCAGGAATATGTAAATGATTTTTTTATGCGTCGTTCTTTATAACCCCATTGAAGGTGGAAGCGATCCGGCGGAAGAAGCCCATTCTTTATTGGGGCTATCTCCCATGACGAACGAAAGGATGCCTCCGTTCATGATGTCTTTGTGGAGGATGTAGCTCTTGTCGTATGGCTGACCGTTAAGGGTAGCCGACTGAATGTAGATATTCTTTTCCGATGCCCCTTTGGCTTCGATCGTGAATTTCTTGCCGTTTTCAAGTGTGATAACGCTTTCTTCGAATGACGGGCTACCGATCACGTAGTAGGGCATGCCCGGACAGACCGGATAGAAGCCGACCATGCTGAAGACCAGCCAGGATGACATCTGGCCGGCATCGTCGTTGCCGGATAGTCCGTCGGGAGTCGTGAAATACTCGCGGTTGATGATATCATGTACCCATTTTTGTGTCTTCCAAGGTTCACCGGCATAAGCGAAAAGATAGGCGATGTGGTGTCCCGGCTCGTTGCCATGCCAGTAATAGTTCCCTTCGAAGAAGTTGTCCAGACGGTTGATGAAACGTTCTTTTCCGCCCATGTGCCGGATCAGTCCGGCTATGTCCTGGGGAGCATACCAGGTGTAGTGGTAAGGAGTCCCTTCACAGATGAACGAAGTGGAGGCAAACGGATCGAATGGCTCGATCCAGGTTCCGTCGGCATGGCGTCCACGGGCATAGCCTGTTTCGGGGTCGATTACGTTCCGGTAGTTTTCCGCCCGTTTGATGAGTGCTTTATAATCGTCTGTCTTGCCTAACTTCTTGGCAACTTGTGCAAGGACAAAATCATCATAGGCATATTCCAGTGTGCGGGATACTTGTTCACGACGGTGGAATGCTTCCGTTACTTGATCCTCTAACGGCACGTAATTGTATTTGAGGTAAGACTCCATTGCTCGTCGGCCTTTCCCGTCGCGATAGCTGGCGGAGTCCGGATTGGCCTCGAAAGCGTTTTTGCGCATCAGCGTGTAAGCTTCTTCATAGTCAAAACCCGGAGTGTCTTTGACGATGGCGTCTCCGATCATGGCGATGCAGTGGTCACCGATCATGGCAGCCGTGTAGCTATTCCAGGACGGGAAGATGGGCAACCAACCGCCTTGCTGTCCTTTTAACACGAGCGAATGTGCCATATCCCCGTTGCGGGAAGGGGTGAGGATGGAGAATAGAGGGTGGACGGCACGGTAGGTATCCCATTGCGAGAAGTCGCAATAGTAGGTTCCGTGGTCCATCTTCATAATCTGTCCGTCACCGTCGAATCTCGGATAGGAGCCGTCCACGTCGCTGAACGTGCGGGGCAGGAAGTGTGCGTTGTAGAGAGCTGAATAGAATTTGACCTTTTCTTTTTCGTTGTTTCCTTTTACTGCGATTTGCCCCAATGCCTGGTTCCAGATGTCGGAGGATGCCTGTCGCACTTCGTTGAAGTTCCATCCCGGAATTTCGGCAGCCAAGTTTTTGCGGGCATTGTCGATGCTCGTAAAGGAAGTGGCAACTTTGACCAGTATTTTCCCCGGCTTATCGGAAGTCAGCTTGATCCAAGCTCCGACAGCATGTTTTTGTCCTTTTGCCGATTTTCGTCCGGGGATGATCGTGGTGCTGTCCCAAACGCCATAGTCGGCAATCTCTTCATTCAGCTGAATCACGAAATGTCCGCTGAATCCGGCTTCCTTACCGTATCCTTGGTAGATGCGGTGTACGGGGTTGTAACCGGTAATTTCTTTTTTCTCCGGATCGATTTCGACGAAGGCGATACCTTCATCGCTATTGGGTTCGATCACGATATAGTGGTCGCCATCCTGTTCGAAGCTGAATTGCATGATGCCGGCACGGGAGAGTCCGGTCAGTTCGGCATGGATGCCATAGTCGTTCAAATCGACTGAATAATAGGAGGGAGTCGCTGTCTCCTGAGCGTGGTCGAAAGAGGAGGCTCGTTTGGCTGGGTCTGTTTCGAGTTTATTGCTGAGCGGCATGATCGTGACACTTCCGTAGTCTTGTGTACAGGAACCGTTCATCCAGTGGCTGGCCCGGAATCCCTGGATCGCGTCCTGGAAATAATAATAGGGAGGATGGCATTTCTGTTCGGTCGCCTGTGTCTGTGCCACCCAGTTGGTCATACCGTGCGGAACACCGACCGCCGGCATGATTTGTCCGCGTTCTTCTGTCGAGTTCTTATCTTTTCCCTGTACGATGCGGATATCCGTACCGATTAGCGGGTTTACATATTTTTCAAATTTATTTTCCTGTTGGTTGCATGAGAATAAACACAACGTACTTAATAAAATTGTCCAGCTCTTCATGTTATATTATTTAGGTATGCCGTAAAGATAGAAAAAAAGAAGGAAAGTGCATCAAAACTATCCTTTGTTCCCGCGCTTGATGCGGGATCGCATTATGGCAAGCGCGAGAACAAGGGGATTTTGACACACTTTCTTTCTTTTCGGTTAATTTCGGGATTCGATTCTATAGTCGTTCTGCGTCAGTTTCGGATTGACATCGATCTGCTTTTGTGGAATCGGGCAGATAAGGTTTGTTTCATTCAGGGAGAATCCTTTACTTCTCATCACTTCAACAGCACGTCCGGTGCGGATTAAGTCGAACCAGCGATGATTTTCGAATGCCAGTTCCACGCGGCGTTCCTGTTCTACCATCAGGGCGAACTGGGCCTTGTCGGTTGTCTGCAGGTCGACCGGGCTGGTCTCTGTCGTCTGATAACCGAAACCACGACGACGCGTCATATTCAGATACTTGCAGGCTTCTGCCGTCTTTCCGTTCTGGTTCAATGCTTCGGCATACATCAGGATCACATCGGCATAGCGGATTACCGGATAGTTGTTGCTGGCATCATTGTTCTGATAAGGAACATCCATGAACTTGCAGACATAGCGGGATTCCACCCATTCGTTGTTTTTGCGGTTATCGTAATATCCGAGGGACATGGAGAAATCACGGCGAAGGTCGCCTTCTTCATAAGCATTGTAGATGTCCATTTCCGGGATATTATTACCACCTGTACCACCGACTGCCACCACATTCGTTCCTGAGTTTTCAGGTGCGAAGTTATTGGCATAGTTGGAACCTTCGCCATAGCCGCCTTTCAGGAACTGGATTTCGAAAATGCCTTCCTTGCTGTTGTGGTTAACTGGGCTGAACACATTTTTGTAGCCGTCGATGTTCAGGCTGCCCGGCGTATTTTCCAACAAACTGTACCGTCCGCTGTTGATGATTTCAGCCAAGATAGTTTCCGCTTCTGCATATTTGTGCAAAGTCATGTAGACGTTTGCCAATAATGCTTTGGCTGCTCCTTGGGTTGCACGCCCGTCTTCGGCTGTCGAATAGGAAACAGGGAGATCTTGTGCCTCTTTCAGGTCGGCGATGATTTGGTTGTAAACATTTTCTTTTGGTTCACGCAGGATGTCGTAAGATTCCGAGATGCTGATCTCTTTCAGTACCAGAGGCACATCGCCGTAGACACGGACCAGGTTGAAATACATCAGGGCACGGATAAACTTGCATTCCAGTTTATACCGGTTTGCCAGTTCAGTATTGATTTCGATCCCGTCGATACGTCCTAAGATCGTATTGGTACGGTTGATAACTTTGTAGGCTGCTTTCCAGAAATTGGCGATCATACTGTTCTGCGTGTCGATGTAGAACTGGTCGAACTCATTCTGAGTGGTTACTGAACCGGAGAGCTGGTTGCGGGTATTGTCGGAGGGAATTTCTCCGAAAACATACCAGTTACCGTATATGTCACCTTCCTGTAGAGAAGAGTAGGCTCCGTTTACTGCCGAGAGGATGTCGTCGGCCGTTTTGTAGAAATCGTTTTCACTTAAATCCGTTTGCGGATTCTGTTCCAGGAAGTCACTGCAGGATGAGAAGCTAAATCCCAGAAGGGCTATTGCGATCAGATTATATTTTAGTTTCATAATTTGTCTGCTATTTAAAAGGTTACGTTAATACCGAAAGTACAGGTGCGATACAGCGGGTACATACCGTAGTCGGTACCGGGAGCCGTCACGTTGTCTTCCTTGAAACTTGTTTCCGGGTTGTAGCCGCTATAACTTGTGATCGTCAGCAGATTTTGTGTGGAAACATATACGCGTGCACGTTGGATGCTGCATTTCTTGGTGAATGCTTCAGGCAGCGTATAACCGACAGTCAGGTTGTTTACACGGAGGAAAGAACCGTCCTCTACCCAGCGTGAGGAAATGGCATTGTTCTGCCCGGTCGGCTGTGAGTTGGCTCTCGGAATCCATCCGTTACCCGGGTTTGATTCTGATTGCCAGCGTCCCATCATCTCTTTCAGCTGATTCTGGTTACCTTCGCCCTGTGTGTAGAAGCGTCTACCCAAGTGTAGTACTTCATTTCCGACAACCCCCTGTAGGGATATACTGGCATCGAAGTTCTTGAAGGTGAAGGAGTGTGTCATACCCCAGGTAAAGTCTGGCATATTGTTACCGATGATTGTGCGGTCGTCGGCATCGATTTTATGATCTCCGTTGACGTCTTCGAACATGACGTCACCCACTTGCGTGTCGGCCAGATGAGGATATGAATCCAATTCTTCTTTCGTTTTGAAGATTCCCAGCATTTTATACCCGTAGAAAGCACCGATCGGTTGGCCTACCATTGTGACGTGGGTTGTTCCGGCACCGCCGTCGCTGAAGATCGGATCTCCTGTCGGTCCTAAAGCCAATACTTTGTTACGGTTGACAGAAATATTCCCGGTTGCATCCCAAGTAAAGTCTTTGCCTCTGAACGGAGTACCGCTAAGGGTGATTTCAAGACCTTTGTTACGCATTTTTCCGATATTCTGCATAGCCTTTTCGAATCCGGTGATTGTCGGAATATCTACATCCATCAACAGGTCGGTAGTCTTACGGTAGTATAGGTCCAGAGACAAAGACAGACGGCTGTCCAAAACGGAGATTTCGAAACCGAGATCAGTCTGGCGTGTCTTTTCCCAAGTCAGGTCAGCGTTGGAGAAGCTCTTTTGGGCTGCACCGTTTACGATATTACCCGTACCCGTTCCCAATACATAGTTAGCATTTTCCATGATACCGATCGACGCATAATCACCGATATTATTGTTACCTGTGATACCGTAGCTTGCGCGGATCTTCATGTCCGACAACCATTTTACATCTTTCAGAAAGTCTTCCTGAGACAGACGCCATGCTACTGATCCGGAAGGAAAATAACCGTAGCGGTTGTTTTTGCCGAAACGGGAAGAACCGTCCGCACGGATGGATGCGGTCAGGTAGTATTTGTTGTTATAACGATAGTTGACACGTGCCAGATAGGAGAGTAATGTCCAGGTCTTGCGTTCTGACTTGCTGCTTTTTACTGTTGCATTGTTGAGTGTCTGTATTTTATCATTCGGGAAATCGGAACCCGTAGCCTCTGTGTAGCGGTAGATGTTTTTCTGTGCAGTGACACCGGCAACAGCGTCGAGTTCGTGCTTACCCCACGATTCGAAATAAGTAATCGTATTTTCGTTCAGCCAGTTGATAACTTCGGTTGACTTCTCTGTCGCTTTTCTTTCCGTTGAAGGGAGAGGAGCCACGTTACCGTTATTAGGAATGGTTGCCGGACGGAAGTATTCGCCTCTGTATTCGCGGATATCGGCACCGATGGTAGATTTCAGTTTCAGGTTTTTCAACAAGGAAAGTTCGATATAACCGTTGCTGAACAGGCGGAGATCTGTGTCGTAGTTGTGGATATGTGTCAAGGCCACAGCATTCGGTACACCGGTCAATCCGTCGCTAGCGACGGCGTACATGGACTGTGAAGCCCATGTACCGTCTTCATTGTATACAGGTACTACGGGAGATGTCGCTAAAGCTGCATTGATGACACCGTCACTTGCCCAGTGGCCTTGGGTTGTCTTGTTCGCGTTCATGTAAGTCGGAGCCAGATTGACACCCAGCTTCAACCAACTGTTCAGTTCGCTGTCGATTTTGGCTCTTGCCGAGAATCGTTCATAATCACTGTTGATAACGACACCTTGCTGGTTGAAATAGCCGGCAGAGAACATATATTTAGTCTTTTCATCGCCACCAGTTACTGTCAACTGGTAGTTTTGTACGGGGGAAGTGCGGAAAATTTCGTCTTGCCAATCCGTACCGGCACCTAAAGAGGCAATATAGGCGGCATCGTCGTAGATAGCCGGGTAACGATAACGGTTTCCGGACGGACGCATACTCAGCGGATCGCTAGCGGATGCTCCAGGAACCTTGCTGATGTAGTTGTTATTGAAGGCTTCCCGGCTGAATTCGACAAATTCCTGCGCGTTCATCAGGTCCATCTTCTTTGTTACGTTCTGGAAACCTGCATAGATATCCAAGCTTACACTGACCTTGCCGGTCTTTCCCGACTTGGTTGTGACCAATACGACACCGTTGGCTGCACGCGAACCGTAGATAGCGGCTGCCGAAGCATCTTTCAATACTTCGATAGATTCGATATCATTCGGGTTGATCGCATTCAAGTTTTGTTCTCCCAGCGGATATCCGTCGACAACATACAACGGGGCGCTGGATGCCGTGATGGAGCCGGACCCGCGCACACGGATTGTGGCCGCTTGTCCCGGTTGCCCTCCGACTTGTTGTACCTGTACACCGGCCAGTTTTCCGGCCATAGCTTCTGTCGGATGCGACACTTTGAGGTCTTTCATCGAACTGCTGCTCAATTGTGAAACGGCTCCTGTCAAGTCTTTTTTCTTCATGACACCGTAGCCGACTACTACAACTTCGTCCAGTGCTTCGGAGTCTTCCTGGAGAGTAATATTAAAGGTGGTCTGATTCCCTACGCGTATTTCTTGTGGAGTAAATCCGATGTAGGAGATAACGAGAGTAGCGTTTGCGGGCACATTCTCAAGCGTGAATTTACCATCCATGTCCGTAATGTTCCCGTTTGTCGTTCCTTTTACGATAATGTTGGCACCGGCTATAGGGCCGAGTGCGTCTTGTACGATTCCTGTGATGGTCTTTCCGTTTTGTTGCAAACGTGTAGGAACTGCCGAGTCCGATTTTCCCCGCAGGCTCGTTGCAGGGTCCGTGATGTAATTCTCATTTGCCAGAACACTGATGCTGGGCAAAAGAGAAAGCAGGCAAATTATTGCCATTTTGTTATTTTTCATGTTTACATGGTGATTTAAGTTACTACTCAATAAGTTAACTGTATAAATATTAAGAATAGCCGTGGTTATTCTCTATATGCAAAGATTCTTTGACTTCATGGTCCCATTGGATAACTGATTTAGGTTTATATTTATTAGATGCTGTTTATTCACGATCTCTGATTTCATTCAATATTCTGCAAATATAGATAAAGTTATTATTAAACAGAAAAAATTAACAGTTATTTCGGGGTGTTCCGAGTATAACTGTTAATTTATTTCAATTGTTTTTGCTTCTATCAGAAGCGGAAATACAATTTTCCACTGACATTATTTTCCGGTCCGTTTCCTCTGGCACGATGCGGTTGAGATTGAGGACCGAAATCTTCCGCTTTTCCGAATTTGGTTCCGACAGCCGGAATTGCATTCATGAAAGAGAGGTTTCCTTTTGGATAGTCGACAATCGTGTGGTTGCGTTTCGGATCGTATTGTTCTTGTACGGCTGGGGTAAAGAGATGCAAGGTGACATCTTCTTTTCCGCTGTAAACTTCGAATGGAGTGGGGCAATCGAGCTTCATCCCGTAGAATAAAGAATAGTATCCTTTGAATTCCGGATAGTCCCAACTTTCACCAGTGATAGTGTTGTTATACTTCTTTTCCCAGATATTCAGCGAACCGCCTTTCATCCGGTTGTTGTATACACGGTATGGTCCGTTGGCGAGCAAAGTGGCTCCGGCGATCTCTTTTTCTGGGAAATCGAACGTGATACCCGCCATCTTGACCATGTCCTGGGGGCGGTAATTGTAGTCCAGTTCTACGATGCCGGAAGGGAGTATGGTCCAAGTGAATGTGTAGACTGTATTTTTTCCGTTTCGGGACGTATAAGTGGCAATCAGTTGAGGATTTCCTTCCACTTGCTTATATTCTACTGATTTACAAATAATATCTTGATTGGATATCAGTTCCGGCCCATTGTTCAACGGGATTGCTTTACCTCCGGAAGTGACTGACCGGAGCAGGCCGTTTTGTTTGTCGAACGTTACTTCCGTACCGGCAGCCGAAAAATACCAGTTATCGATGCTTTCTTTTACAGCCGGTGTGCTACCTTCCTGTGGCAGCAGACGGTTGGCAAGACGGTCGGGTGTGCCGATCTCGTAGCTCCAGGTAAATAACTCTTGGTTGTAACGGTCTTTTACCGTAACATATAGAAAGTCGTATTCCTGCCAGCCGGAGGGAAGTTCAAGTTGCAAATACCCTCTTTCTCCCGGACGGATATCAGGGGAAGCGATCTTGCCGGAAACCGATTGTATGGTCTTTTGCGCAAGCGAGTTGATTTTAGCCAGCCGGTATGTGTAGTTACAAGCGTTCGCATTTGTGAACGCATATCTGTTTTCTATTTCGAAACGACCATCCCATCCCGGTGTAAGATAGTGTTCCGGCAGATGGATAGGCGACCATATTTCTTTGATTGTAAAGAAGCTGCCTTCTTTTTCTCGATATGGTCCTACTATGCCATCGGCTCCGTGATCCTTGTCGGTATCGTAGAATCCGTTTTTATCTTCGCGAACAACTGCCTGGTCCGTAAAGTCCCAAAGGAACATTCCGGCTGAAAGCGGATTGGAAAGCATCAGGTCCCAGTAGTCGTCGAGTCCGGCTCCGTGTCCACCGTCGTATAATCCGTGCAGGATTTCTGTCGGCATGAAGATATCCCTTCCGTGGAACATATTGCCGATTCCAGAATTATATTTGATGTAATGTACCGTATTGATATTTCCCGATAACGCCCAGGGATGCAGGACAGCTCGTTTTTGCGGGTCATATTGTGGAAATAGCGGGTCGAGGTCAAAATTGAAGCCTCCCTCATTCCCGTTTGCCCAAAAAATGATAGATGGACGGTTGAGATCCCGTTTCAGCATTTCCCCAACTAGAATGGTCCCGACTTTCGTATCATAAGGAGGATATTGCCAGGCGCACAGTTCGTCGATCACATACATCCCCAGAGAGTCGCAAACTTCCAGGAAATGTTTGTCAGGTGGATAGTGTGACATGCGGACTGCATTCATGTTCATTTCTTTCATCAGCTTGACGTCGTTAATACTAAGCTGCTTGTTCGTCGTTCGTCCCGTAGTGGGCCAGTGAGAGTGGCGGTTCACCCCTTTAAAGCGCATTTTCACACCGTTGATATAGACACCGTCTTTCGGTTTCACTTCGACTGTGCGGAACCCGATCCGGTCGGTTACGGTATGCAGTACCTTGTCTTTCTGGCGAAGGGTGATTATGGCGGTGTACAGTTGTGGGTCTTCGGCTGACCAGGGTTTGATATTGTCGATCTTGCCAGAGAGGGATATTTTGCCTGTTTTTTCGTTTATGGGAGCAGATGTGATTTTCCCTATCGTCTGGTTCTGGACATCTTTGATCTCTATTTCTGCTTTTATGTCGGAAAGTTTCTTGTCTATAAATATATCTGCGTTCAGTTCGCCATGTTGCCGGGCATCGATCGCCGTATATTCGATGAAGTTGTTAGGAACAGCTTCGAGGTAAACCGGACGGAATATGCCTCCGAATACCCAAAAATCACATTGCCGTTCTGCTTCGTTGATACTGGTATTGGATGACATTTTGTTCACTTTGACTTCCAAAAGGTTTTCCTTGTTCATATGGACCAGTTTGGTTATCTCTCGCTTGAATCGGTAGAAAGCTCCCTGATGGGGAGTACCTGCCTGTTTTCCGTTTACCTTAATCTCCGTATCGGTCATGGAACCTTCGAAAACGATAAATATACGTTTGCCTTTCCATGTCGCCGGTACTTCGAATGTTGTTTTATACAATCCGGATTCGTCGGCTTTCGGCTTGTCATGTCCGTAATTGAAGGTTCCGTATCCTTCCATTTCCCAGCAGGAGGGAACTTTGATCTTATTCCATTCCCCGCTTTTCCTGCCACCGGTACAGAAGAAGTCCCATTCGACCGCATCGTCCGAGCCTTGTCCTGACAGGTATTTTACATCAGTGGTCTGCCCGCTTGCTAACAGGCTACCTAATAAAAATAAAAAAGAATAAAAACATTTCATTATATAGTAAGAATTAAAAGGTTATCTAAAAAATAGGGATGGTAATTGATGATTTACCCGTTACTTTTGGGTCAAGCCAAAAGTAACAGATAAATCATCAATTATCGAATTACCACAGCGGATGCTGTTTCAGATTCGGATTTTTATCCGTTTCGTCCTGAGGCAAAGGTAATGAATAATATTTATCATCTACAGCTCTGCCCAAGCGCTCTGCCATGCAATGCTGCCGTTTCATGTCGAATAAGGAATGTCCTTCGGCTGCGAACTCCCAAGTACGTTCCTGTATGATTGCTTTCCGCAAATCTGTCTGTGAAATGGATGAAGGGATCGGATTGAGTCCGGCTCTTGCCCGTACCCGATTGATACCTGTCAGTGCATCTCCGATGCGATTCATTTCGCAATAGGCTTCGGACTGCATTAACAAAACATCTGCGTAGCGTATGATTTTTCTGTTGCAACTATAGTCTCCGGCCGAAGTTGATTGATTGTCGTTCGGATCAAGATATTTAGCAAAGTGGCAAAGAGGAAAAGAGGGTTCTGCTATATTATCCGGGTCATAAACATATTGTTTGCCATTATTTATATCGGTAAATTCTGTAACAAACGTAGTGGAGATTCGTTTGTCTTCCACTTCATATGATTTATAAAATTCCGGGGTAGAAATGAATGAAGACCATCCGTCCGTTTTTTTTATGTTATAACCACGCATTCCAGTTATGGCAGGTGAGTCGTTTCCATTGATGTTTGTTTGGAATTCGATATCAAAAATATACTCTTTTCCATGTTCGTTTGTCACGTCGAAAATTCGTCGGAAATTTTCTTCCAATCCATAACCAAAAGTCCCTTCATTATTAATAATATCAGTTGTTTGAGAAGCTGCCTTTTCCCAAAAACCGCTTTTGTTCCAAGGCCATCCGGCTTGTGTCAGGTAGACTTTTGCCAACATAGCCATTGCTGCACCTTTTGTTGCACGTCCGGCATTCGAATCTTCCCATTTTATCGGTAGAGCAGAACCTGCATACAATAAGTCTTCTTCAATTAAAGCCCAGGCTGCGTCATCTGTTCCTTGGTTGGAAGGAGCTTCATCATTTAAGTTGTCGGTTTCTCGGATGACAACAATATGGTCATAAAAGCGTATCAGATCAAAATAAGCTAAAGCGCGTAAGAATTTTGTTTGTCCGACAATCTGCTTTCTTACCTCTTCTGATTTGAATGTGATATTATCGATGTTCAGTAATAAATTGTTTGCACGCCGAATGGCAGAATAGGAGATTTGCCAAATGTTTTTACAAAAATCAGTGGTCGGTGTCCAAGTTAAATTGTCCATTTCTACACGCGAAGGAGCGCTTGCATTGGCATTGGCCGCTTCGCCGGGAAAATCAGCTCCCATCCAAATATAACGCCTATAGCTTTTTTCATCGGCAAATGTATTGTAGACAGCTGTCAGTGCAGCATTTGCATCGGCTTCCGTTTTGTAGAAATTGTCGGGTGTGATGAATTCATATGCTTCTTCATCCAGAAAGTTGCAAGAGGAAGAGGACACCAGTAATGCTAATCCGATTATATATTTATGTAGTTTCATATTCAATTCGTTTTAAATGATTAAAAACCAATGTTTACACCAAGAATGAAAGAGCGAGCAGTCGGGTAGGCATTGTAATCCACACCTAACTGAAGATTGCTTTGTCCTTGACTATTTACTTCTGGATTGTACCCGGAGTAGCCGGTGATAGTCAGTAAATTCTGTGCGGTTGCATAAATACGTAAAGAACGAAGGAATGAAACTTTGGGGAATGTGTAACCTAAAGTGACATTTTGTATGCGTAAAAAGGAACCGTCCTCAATCAGATAGTCGGACTGTAACAAGTTTTGGTTTACTAACACGTGAGCACGCGGGTATTTACCGTTCGGGTTGTTGACAGTCCAACGGTCCTTCACTTCTGCCCGCTGATTACCCCATGCACTGACGATATTTGTTTCTGCACGTAATACATTATAAATGTCATTACCGACGGAACCATTGATATAAACAGATAAATCAAAATTCTTATAAGAGAAATTGTTGGTCCAACCAAAGATGAAATCCGGATTCGGGTCGCCAACGATCTGACGGTCTTCTCCAAAACTGATTTTGCCATCTCCATTCTTATCCACAAAACTCATATCTCCTATTTTGTCGAAGTTGGAATCTGCAACACGAGCAGCGTCTTGCCATTCTTTTTCCGTACGCATCACACCGTTTGTTTTCAACAAGTTCCATACACCGACTGGTAATCCTGGCTCAAGCCAGCTACCGTTTACTTTCAGGTGTCCGGAGATCGTACCTTGCTGGGTCGGGATATATCCGGGGATTTCCAGCACTTTATTTTTGTTGGTTGACCAGTTAAGCATGGTGTTCCATTTGAATGGACCTGTCAGAACATCGGCTGATAGACTTAGTTCAAGACCTTTGTTTTGCAAACTGCCAATATTTTTCAAAACAGTACCGAAACCAGTTGTCAATGGAACGGAAATGTTCCATAACAGATCGGTTGTCTTTTTATAGTAATAGTCTGCTGTGAAATTGATGCGATTGTTGAATACTCCCAAGTCGATCCCGATATCGGTGATGGCAGTGGTTTCCCATTTCAAATCAGGATTTGGCATGTTACCGGCACCGATACCAACACTGGTTACCCCTCCGATTGGGTATGTATATGTATTCATCTTTTCGGGAGACGAATAAGCCGGAATATTTTGGTTACCTGTCACACCCCAACTACCTCTGATTTTCAAATTGCTGATCCAATCAATATTTTTCATGAATTTTTCTTGATTGATACGCCATGCAGCGGCGAATGAGGGGAAGAATGCCCATTTGTTATTTGCACCAAATTTGGAGCTTCCATCGGCTCGTCCTGTTACAGTGAAAAGATATTTGTCCATTAGGACATAATTGATACGGCCGAAACCAGATAATAATGTGCTTTTACTCCTTCCGGTATTTGGTTTGTCCCATTGTGCACCGGCATCTAAATTGTTATATCCGTATACGTCACTGATAAAATCACGTGCAGTCATAGAACCGGTCTTGTTTTCTTCGTACAACAGAGAAGAACCGACCATGACATTCAGAGAGTGTTGGCCGATTTTTTTGATATAAGTCAATACGTTTTCATTTGAATAGGAACTACTTCTACGGCTTTGTTGTTCTGCAATGCCATTAGCATTGTAGCCTCTGTACGTCTCTTTCGGTTCGTACACTTCACGTGACGCGTTTGACATATCTGCTCCTCCACTGACTTTTAGTGTCAGTCCGTCGATGATGTGGAATGTCAGGTCAGCAGAAGCCAATATACGATCGATGGTCCCTTTATCTTGAAGATGTTTAACGTAGGGAACCGGATTCGGAACGGTAGAAGATCCTGGCAGATAGTTTAAACGGACGTATTCTCCAGTTGTCGGATCGTATATCGGAACTGTAGGCGGCATGACGAGTGATGCATTGATGATGGAAGTGTTTCCTCCTCCATCTCCGTTTTCACGCCCGGTATTGGCAAAAACACGGCTGATCGTAAGGCTGGTGGACAGGTCGACAACTTTAGAGATTTTCGTATCGATGTTGTTTCGCAAGGATACACGGTTGAAATCTTGATTTTTAACAACACCTTCTTGTCCAAAGTAACTTGCAACGACAGCAAATTTTGTGTTTTCGCTTCCTCCGTTTACTGAAACGTTGTGGCTATGTATAGGAGCAGTACGGAAAATTTGATCTTGCCAATCTGTCCCTTCGCCCAATTGACTCATTGCAGGATACAAAGGGTCAGAAGATGTATTTGAGTAATAAATGGGACGACCATCGGTTTCAGCTCCCTCGTTTACCATTTCAGCCCATTCTGTAGCGTTCATCATATCCAGTTTCTTGGCAACATGCTGAAAACCGACATAACCGTCATAAGTAACCGTCGTTTTCCCCTGTTTACCCCTTTTGGTCGTGATCAGGATAACGCCATTGGCTCCACGTGAACCATAGATGGAAGTGGCGGAAGCGTCTTTCAGGATTTCCATGCTTTCGATATCGCCAGGGTTCAAAGTCGCCAGCGGGTTCTGTCCGGCACCGGAACCACCGGCCGAACCGCCTGCCGTAACAGGATAACCGTCGATTACGTATAAAGGCTGGTTACCTGAAGTCAATGAGTTGCCGCCACGAATGCGAATATCGACAACACCGCCCGGAGAACCGGAAGTTGCCATAACCTGCACACCGGCCACTTTGCCTTGTAAGCCCTGGTCGAAAGATGAAATCGCCTGTTTCTGGATTACGTCCGACTTTACGGAGCCGACGGAACCCGTCAAGTCGCTTTTACGCATCACACCGTAGCCTACGACGACCACTTCATCCAACGCTTTTGTGTCTTCCGTTAGTTTGATCGTCAGCGATGATTTGTTTCCCACCGGCATATCCAGCGTGTTGAAACCGATATAGGAAATTTGCAACACGGCTTTCGGATTAACGGTGAGGGTGAACTGTCCGTTCATGTCGGTAATCGTACCGTTGGTCGTTCCTTTTTCTACGATATTGGCTCCGATGACCGGTTCGCCTGTCGCATCTTTTACGATACCGGTGATGGTTTGTCCTTTTTGTTGTAAACTGACCGGAGCGGCTTTTTCGTCTTTCGAGATGATGATCTGTCGGTCGGAGATGTAATAATGTGTGTCGGTTCCTTCGAATATCTGATCGAGAATCTTGCTTACCTGTTCTTTCCGTGCCTTGACGGATACTTTTCGGTTCAGGTCGACTGAGTTGTCCAGATAGAAAAAGATATATTCGCTCTCTTTCTCGATTTTATTAAATACTTCTTTCACCGTGAGGTTGTTCGATTCGATGGTGAAGAATGTCTCTTGCGAGTATGTCTCTGCTGCTAGGCAGAAACTCATACTCATCCACAAAAAAAGTAGACAAATACTAAACCTTGTGTTATTTTTCATATCGCTTGTAATGATTTAAGTTGGTAAAGAGTTTTTATAGTTCTCATCTTTGTGTGGGAAGGAAGTGTGTTCCCTTCCTGTGTCGTTGTGATTTAAGGATCCATACTGTATGGTTTTTAATGTTTGACTTTTATTTCTATACTCTCATATTTGTTTTCTATTTGAATCGGGGCCGCTTCTTTCAAGGCTTTCATCATTTCGTCCAGACTCTCTTTCAGGTCTAGTTTTCCGCTGCAGGACAATTTGTCGGCCGGCTCTTTGCAATAGATACGGACTCCGTAATAGCGGGAAAGCTTTTTCACGATTTCTTTGAGCGGCTGTTGGTGGAACTGGTAATATCCGTCTTTCCAAGCCACATAATTGTCGGTATCGACTGTTGTGATTTTCCCTTTATGTATTTTGCTGTCGTAGGAAAACATCTGGTTAGGAGCCAGGACATTCTTGCATTTGTCGAGGTTTACTTCAACTTTTCCACTGACTAGGACCACCTGCATATTCGCTTCGTTTTCATAGGCCGTGACATTGAATTGTGTTCCTAATACCTTTATATCCATCTGATGTGTTTTGACGATGAAAGGTTTTTGTTCATCCCGGCTGACGTGCAGGTATATTTCTCCTTCTACGAATATTTCTCTTTTCTCTTTTGCGAATTTGACTGGATACACGACTTTCGAGCCGGAGTTTACCCAGAGCCGGGTCCCATCGGCGAATGTGATGGACGAACGCCGGCCGACAGGTACGATCAGTTGGTTAAATTCCTGTGCCTGTGCCGGATTGCCTTTTGGACTGAGGTCCACTTGTTTGGAGTTGACATTTACCTTTCCTTCCTTTTTATATTCGAGTTGGGTTTCCGTCCCGTCAATGGTCAGCTTCTCGTTGTTGGAAAGGACCAGTTGCACTTTTTCATTTGTACTGTCTGGTGCCGGATTGGCTTGGATGATTGCCAGATAGTCTATTTCGGCATCTTTCGGCCGTAGGGTGGCATACCAGCCGATTGCTGATAACAAAAGAAGAGAGGCTACCGTGCTGATAGCAAGACGGATGAATTGTTTACGCTTCGCTTTTCTCTCTGTTTCTTTATTTTTTAATTCGATGCGTTGCCATAACGCATGTTCATCCTTGGCAGCCAAGGATGAACAATTTCTGTCTATTTTAATAGTGTGTAGGAAGAGACGGGCATTTTCGATCTCTTGGGATAATGCGGCACTTTTTATCTGAAGATCGCTCCAAAAAGCCCGGCTTTTTTCAGTCGGGTGTAATTCCGACTGAATGAAAAAGTCGTCGTTCAGCAGTTGGTCTGCACTGTATGTTGTATAGTCTTTATCCATTTTTCCGATGAGCATTCTATATAAAGGACAAGGTCGCTTCCATTTTATACTCACCGGAAGTAAACTTTTTTTATTTTTCTTATTGGACGGAAATGGATAGGAGCAGGAGGAATACTTCCGCTGGCCCGTATAGGTCGCGTATTTTCTTTAGGGAGCGCTGGATAAGGTTTTGTGCGGACTGATAATTCATGTCCATCATGATGCAGATTTCATCGAAGCTAAGTTCTTGTATATAGCGATAGTAAATGATCTCTTTTTGGCGTGGAGTCAGTACATTCAGAATTTCCTGTATCTTCCTTTGTTGGTTGGTGTACAGTTCGTCCGTGACATATTGTTCTTCGACCGTTAGTCCGAGGGTAAAGGAAACAGTTTCATGATTGTAAGATGTGTAGCGGTCTTCTCGGTAAAGTGCATTGATCAGGCTATTCTTAAGGGAGACAAGTAAGTAGACTTTTATATTTTTAGGTGTGATCAGTTGTTTCCTGTTTTTGTATAATCCGGTAAAAACATCCTGGATGCAATCTTTTATAAGTTCCGTATCGGAGGTAAAGCTGTGTCCGTAACGGAACAGCATTTGTATGTAGACTTTGTATATCCAGCAATAAGCCTCATTATCGCCGGCTAGGAACTGACTCCATTTTATTTTGCTTTCATCTTCCTGCATAATTGTGCTGTATGGTCGCAAATATAATATTTTTGTTAGAATAACGGAAACTTACCGCAACTTCGTTAGGGCAACCTCACCAAAACCGTGGTTAAAAAAGCAGGTATTCCACTGGATTATAATCAGAAACAGTGCATAAAATCTCCTCAAACAAGGCAGATAAACAGCTCCACATCCCCGTTCCGGTTTCACGAAGATCCGGGTCTCCACCTCCTCCACACCCGGATCTCCCATGCCCTTCCACCCGGGTCTGAAGAAACTTTTCAAGTTGTTTTTGGTAAAAAAGTAGCTTGTTTTCATGAAAAAACGAGCCTATTTAATCTGTTTTGTATTGGCTTCAGAATATATCTGAAATTTGATAAAATACTGATATATAATGATTTATTATTTTTACCCATGATAGTTATGATAGATAAATGATAGTTAAAAACAGGAACTATCATGGAGTAACATGCTGTTTTACAATTATATAAATTTGATTATGATAGTATGATAGTTGTTTTGCTCAAAAAACTTTATATAGAAATACCCGTACTAAAGACAAGGATTGATTGTCCCTTATGATTTTGGTGCGGTTACACTACAACTTCGTTCAGAGCTTCGGAATCTTTCAGGAGAGTATTTTAAAATATTCCCGATCCTTCTTGGAAGGAGCTATTATTGCAGGTTTCCAAGACTGTGAATGATGACAAACAGGGGTTCTGGTTGGAACGGATATTTCTTGAAAAAGAACGTAGTTCCGAGAGAACTATGGTATTCGATACCGGAAGAAAAAATATAAAAATGAAATTTTTTCCATTTTCAACTGGGGATATAGGCTTGTGAACTGTTAGTATTATGTAAGCATAAGTAAAAAGATGAAAAATGGACAGGGAAACGTTATATAAGTTCTTTGAAGGAGCCGCTTCTTATGAAGAAGAAGTCCGGATCCGGCAATGGATGGAACATTCCCCGGAAAACAGACGAGAATTCTTGAAAGAGAGAAAGATATTCGACTCGATGTTGCTTCTTGGCGATGAAAAAACGATCGAAGAAAAGATGCGACACAAGTCATGGAGCTTGAGTTCTCTCGGAACTGAGTTAATCAAGATTGCGGCAGCTGTCGCTGTGACATTGGGGCTTAGCTTATTATATCAATTTGTTTCAGATAAAAATGGAGTTGTGCCGATGCAATCCATTTATGTCCCTACCGGACAACGGGTGAACATCACGCTGTCGGACGGGACGAATGTCTGGCTGAATGCTCGGACGAAGATCGTTTACCCGGCTGTGTTCGACAAGTCCGTACGCCAGGTAGCGGTAGACGGAGAAGCCTATTTCGATGTGGCCAAAGATAAGAAAAGGCCTTTTATCGTGGAAACGGGCAAATGTAATATGGAAGTACTGGGAACAAAATTTAATGTGGAAGGCTATTCCGATAAAGACGATTTTGAGGTTACGTTGATGGAAGGAAGTGTGCGCGTTGCCTCCCGTATCGGTCTGGGGGATACATTGATGTTGAAACCGGACAGCAAAGCTTGCCTGCAAAAGGACGGCAGGCTGAAAGTCATTCCGGTTGACGATTACAATCCCTATCGTTGGAAAGAAGGACTGATATGTTTTCGGAACGAATCATTCCTCTCGATCATGAATGATCTGGAGAAATATTTCGGAGTCAGCATAGTTGTTGAGAATAAGAATGTATTGAAATACTATTTCACGGGAAAGTTCAGGCAAGCAGACGGTATCGATTATGCGTTGAGGGTATTGCAGAGGGATATCCGTTTCAAGTATGAACGGGACGATGAAAATCAGATTATTTATATTAGGTGAACACAAGTAATAGAAGAACAGAAATAAAAAACACAATAATTAGTATTAACCTTATAAAATAAGAAGGAAACATGAAAACAGGCAGTCAATAACAGAAAAATGCCGGCAAGCGCTGGGGGGCATTTACCGGCATTCCAATCAACACAATTTTAATTCATTGTATTAACTTCAAATCAGTTACAAAGGTATGAAAAAAAACTTTTTGTCGGGGGGATATTATCCGAAAACTCCGTCAGGTAAAAAAATCTTGAGAACTATGCGAATATCCACATTCCTTTTGGGAGCCTGCGTATTCTGTTCGTATGCTGAAGATTCACATTCGCAGAATGCCCGGGTTAGTATTAACAAGAACAATTCTCAATTAGAGGAAATTCTAAATGAGATTGAAAGTCAGACAGATTATTTGTTTATCTATAATAACCAGGTAGATGTTAACCGGAAAGTTTCGGTAAAGGCGAAAACGAAACCTGTTTCAGAGGTATTGGATAACCTGTTCAAGAATGCGGGTATCGAATATGAAATGGAAGGAACTCATATTATTTTGTCTTCGAAAAGCCGGGATGCGATCGCTGCCACTCAACAGCAGACACATGTCTTAACCGGTCGGATTGTCGATAATAACGGCGAAGCGATCATTGGAGCGAACGTGGTGGTGAAAGGTACTACAAATGGTACGGTTACCGATATAGATGGTAATTTCTCTATCGAGGCCGATCCTAATTCGGTTTTGAATATTTCTTATATTGGTTATCTGTCAAAGGAGATCGTTGTCGGTAACCAAAAAACAATCAATGTCGTATTATTGGAAGATACGAAAACGCTGGATGAAGTTGTCGTGATCGGTTACGGTACGCAGAAAAAGGCGGACTTGACCGGTTCTGTAGCTAACGTGAGCACAGATGATTTGAATACACAGAGCAACACTACTATCGGGCAGGCCTTGCAAGGTAAGATTGCCGGTGTGGATATCGTTTCGCAGGGTGGTGCGCCGGGCGGTAGTACCCGTGTCATGGTCCGTGGTATCGGAACGTTGAACAATTCTTCTCCTTTGTATATCGTGGACGGTATGTATATGAGTGGAATCGATCATATCAATCCGAACGATATTGCCAGTATCGATGTGTTGAAAGATGCTTCTTCGGCTGCGATTTACGGTTCACGTGCAGCTAACGGCGTCGTTATAGTAACGACAAAAGAGGGAAGCAATACGGAAGGGAAACCGATTATCGATCTATCGGCCAATGTCGGCGTCAGTTCGCCTTCCAAATATCTGGATTTATTGGATGCTGCCGGCTGGGCGGAAGTGACGACCGTTTCCAGAAGGGCTGCCGGATTGAGTCCGCTCGAAATGGCACAGGATTTGGCTTCAAAACCGGATAATGACTGGCAGGACTTGATGTTTGGTCCGGCATTGATGCAAAACTATGCGCTTTCTGTGAAGGGAGGAGGTAAATATTCCACCTACTATAATAGTGTGGGGTATACGAATCAGGACGGCGTGATGAAAGGCACGAACTACCAGCGTTACACGTTGCAGAGCAAACAGGATTTCAAGAAGGGTATTTTCCAGGCTGGGACAAATGTCGTGTTGACTTATGATCAAAGCAATCCTTTATATTCGGTCATTAGAGGGGGAATGGTCGGACATACGTTGCAGGCTATTCCGACATGGGAACAATATGATGAAAACCGGACAGGTGGATATGGTGGCTTGTACGGAGACGTTGTGAATTTGACTCATCCGTTAGGTATGGTGGACGATAATTTAATGAAGAGATATAGTGATAATGTAAAAATATTTGCAAATGCTTATGTCTCCGTAGAATTAATGAAAGGTCTGAAATATAAGTTAAACCTGACTCCGGATTTCCAATTTTATCGCTATAATAGTTATGAAGGCCTGTTTGATTTCGGGCTGGCAAAACATGATATAACAGCGGTGACGGAACAGCAGACCCGTACACGTAATATTTTGGTCGAAAACTTGCTGACTTTTGATCGTACGTTCGGAGACCATAAGGTGTCGGCTCTTGTCGGATATACATATCAGGATTCCCGGTATCGTTATATGCAAGGTTCCGGGCAAGGAATGCCGACAGGAATTACTGAAATAGATGCCGCATCTCAAGGATTGGCCGTAAGTGGTAATTCAAGCCGCAGCGTGTTGACTTCCATTTTAGGACGTGCTTTCTATTCTTATAAGAATCGCTATTTGTTGACTGCGACCATTCGCCGTGATGGTTCTTCTAAGTTCGGTTCCAATTATCGGTATGGTAATTTCCCATCGGTATCTGTTGGTTGGAATATTGCAGAAGAGGATTTTGTAAAGAATAGCGTATCTTGGTTGGATCAGTTGAAGTTGAGAGGCGGATATGGGGTGCTAGGTAATCAGGAAATTGATAACTATCAATATGTGTCTGTTGTTACGACCGGCATTAATTATCCGGATGGAAAGAGTGGACTGATACAAGGTGCTTTCCCAAAAACGTTTGCTAATCCGGATATCAAATGGGAAGAAACGGCGATGACGAATGTCGGTATTGACTTTATGGCCCTGCGTAATCGTTTGACTTTGACTGCTGATTGGTATGTAAAGAATACGAAAGATATCTTGTTGAATGTGCCTATTCCTATTTCTACGGGAGGTGCTAATGATCCGATTCGTAATGCAGGTAAGATCCGTAATCAAGGATTTGAATTTAATTTGGGATGGAATGAGTCTTTGAATAAGGATCTGTCCTATGGTGTAAGTTTCCTTGGAACTTATAATAAAAACGAAGTGGTGGAAATGGGGGCAGAATCGCAGGTAATTACCGGTGGGACGATTCATGGAGGAACTTATACGAGCAGAACGTTGGCCGGTTATCCTATAGGTGGTTTTTGGTTGATTCCTACTGACGGCTATTTTAATAGCACGGAAGAGGTGCAAGCTCATCAGAAAGATGGGGTTCTGATTCAGCCGAGTGCCGAACCCGGCGATATTCGTTTCAAGGATACAAATAATGACGGAACGATTAATGATGAGGATCGTGTGTATTGTGGCAGCCCATTCCCGAAATTCACCTATTCGATCAATGGTAATATTACGTATAAGAATGTTGATTTTTCGATTGGTTTCCAAGGTGTCACTGGTAATAAAATTTATAATGCGACGAAATTGGAATTGACGGATGTGACCCGTGGTACGAACTATTTGGCAAGTACTTTGGATTATTGGACGCCTGAAAATCAAAATGCGTCCTCTCCTCGGCTGATTTGGACCGACCCGAATAGGAATGCCCGTTCCGAATCCGACCGTTACTTGGAGAGCGGTTCTTATTTCCGCTTGAGAAATCTTCAGGTAGGTTATACCTTGCCTACGGTTTGGTTTCATGGCTTTGTCCAGAAAGCTCGTGTGTATGTCAATGCGGAGAATCTCTTTACGATCTCCTCTTATTCGGGGTATACGCCGGACGTGAATTCTTCAGATGTATATTCTCGTGGTTTCGATGAATTTATATATCCTTCTAATCGTACATTTATGTTTGGTTTGAATGTCACATTTTAAATAAAATAACAGTATGAAACGAATATATCTATATTTTATATCTTGTATAATGGTTGTTACAGGTTTGTGTACTTCGTGCGACGCTCAGTTGGAGCAGATGAATCCGAACAAGGCGACCGAAGATACTTTCTGGCAGACCGAAGCTGATTTTGAATTGGCTTTGACTTCATGCTATACTCCTTTGAAAAATGCTCTAAACGGGGGATATTATGGAACTCGTGGTGTAATGATGCGTATTGCTCGTGCGGACGAAGTGGAGTTTAGAAACGATATCAGCGATGTCTTTCAAGCCTGTTATTTTACAAATACAAATGGAAATTCTCTTTCACAAGGGATGTTTTATCAATTCTATAATGCATTGTATAGAACGAATTCAATCATGCAGAAGCTGGAAGAGAAGCAAGGAGAATTCGGAGAGGATTTCGTCAATAAGGTGAAGGCGGAGTGTTTGTTTATTCGCGGGTTCTATTTGTTCCAATTAGGAAAAGAGTTTAAAAATGCACCTTTGCGTCTGACAGCTTCTCAGTCTCCTTCTACATTCCCTTTGGAAAAGTCTTCTCAGGCCGAGATATGGTCGCAGGCTGAACAGGATTTGCTTACTGCGGCTTCTTTGTTGCCTGTGAAGAATGATGTTATCGGAAAACCGACAAAAGGTGCAGCGTATGCTGTGTTGGGTAAAATATATGTATATGAAGAAGACTTTGATAAGGCAATTGAAATATTGGAACCTTTGACAAAATCACCTTATACGTATCGTTTGGTGGAGGATTTTGCATGGAATTTTGATGATGTACACGAAAACAATGAAGAGAGTATTTTCGAATTGTTGATGGAGCCGGTTGGTGGAACGGATATTTGGGGAGATGGAGAGAATATCAATTCGACTCAAACGAATACACGTCCGAAAGAATATGCGGCACCGGAAGCCAGTGGTTGGTATGAGGCAAATCCGACCCCGCAAATAATGGATTATTTCTTGGAAGAAAAAGATAAAGATGGAAATTTTGATTATCGTGCACGTTCATCGGTTGCTTGGGATTATGAAGGATGTATGTATTATTTGAAGCCTTTTCGGGAGAAGTTTGCAGAAGACAGATGGAATACATATTGGATTTTGAAATATCAGAATTGGAATACGGCCGAATCGGAGGCTGATCCGCCTATGTCTTGCATCAATGAACGGGCGATACGGTATGCAGATGTGCTTCTTCTGCTTGCTGAGTCTTATTTGCGTGGAAAGCAGGATTTGCCGATGGCAATCGGGTATTTGAATCAGATTCGTGAACGGGCTAATTTGAACCCCTATAGCGGAGCACAGACGTATGAGGCTGTCTTTAATGATTTGGAGCGTCAGCGTGCCATCGAGTTCTTTGTGGAAGGGGAACGTTTTTACGATCTTCGCCGTTGGGGATTGTTGGAAAAGCGTATGCAGACTTGTAATGAAGTTCGGTATAAACAATTAATGACTGGTAAGGTCGGGGATACGAATCGTTATTATTATTATCCTATACCATCCAAGGAGTTGGAGACAAATCCGTTATGTACCCCGAATGAAGGTTGGTGATTGACCGTTTTTTAATAGGTATTATTCTAAGGGTCGGTTGTAATGGTGTAAAACATGTTATGGCTGGCCCTTTTCTTCTTTTATTTATTAGGACTTTCTTTTTGAGTCCCGTATCTTTGATAAAAATAACGTATATCATGAAAATACAACTATTAATCATAAGTCTGTTGTTTATGACAAATGGCCTCTGTGCCCGTGGCTTGGACAAGGCGTTTCAGCTCCTGCCCCAACCTCAATCTGTCGAACTACTTCCGGGAAAAGGAATTATGTATACCGATCTTAAATTTGTATCGGCCGCATCAGACACACTTGTCCCTATATTGGGAGCGTTGACGGATGTCCTTCCCCGTGCAGGACATGTGGGAAAGGGATTGTTCTTACAACTTTCCGAATCGAACGTGCCTGATTCGCCCGAAGGATATGTTTTGGAGGTGAATGATAAAGGTGTGACAGTCATGGCCCGCACGGAAGCCGGACTGTTTTACGGTTGCCAAACGTTGGAGCAGTTGTTGGAAGATAGCCGGGATTTTGACCTGGAAATTCCGCAGATGAAGATAACTGATTATCCGGCTATCGCCTACCGTGCCGTCCATCTTGATACGAAGCATCATCTGGACCGGATGGAATATTATTACCGGATGATCGACAGGTTGGCACGTTATAAAGTGAATGCGATTATCTGGGAACTGGAAGATAAACTGCGCTTTACTCGCCGGCCGGAAGTCGCAGCTCCGAATGCGATCAGCAAGCAGGAGATGCAGGCACTCTGCCGGTATGCGAAGGAACGGAATGTCGAGATCTGCCCACTTGTGCAAGGACTCGGCCATGCCGGTTTTATATTGAAACATCATTGGGAACTGCGTGAGAATCCGGACAGCGATTGGGAATTCTGTCCGTCCGATCCGCGTACATACGAGGTGCAGTTCGATCTTTATCTGGATGCGCTTGAAGCCATGCCGTACGGAAAATACCTGCATGTCGGTGGGGATGAGATCACGGCGATCGGAATCGACGACCGTTGCAAGGCTACAGGCAAGACTGCTTTCGAATTGCAGATGATCTGGTTGAAGAATGTCTGCCAGTTTGCTGTAGACCATGGTCGTATTCCTATATTTTGGGATGATATGCCGTTAAAATATGCCGGTATATGGGAACTTGCGTTAAGCGATAAATCCGAAGAGGAAGTGGTGAAGGTCTGGAACACCGACAAACTGGATGAGGCGATCGGTTTGTTTCCGAAAGAATGCGTGTATATGCGTTGGAAATATGAGGATGCGACGACGCCTGCCCATCGGCGCCTTTTGGAATGGTATCATGATAAGGGGCTGAAGGTGATGGGGGCGACGGCTGCTTCTGCCGGTGACTCGCCTTTTATGCCGCGCCGGAATACCCGTTCGGAATACGTGAAAGGATTCAGCCAGTTGGTTGCCGACAATCAACTGGAAGGAATATTGGCGACTGCTTGGGATGACGGTTCGCCGCATCTGGAAACGGTATGGAGGGGGTTCATTGCACAAGGAGAATTCGGTTGGAATCCGTCGGCACGGGATATCGAAGCGTTTAAAAAAGCACATGCACAGCGGGAATATGGTTTTCGCCCGGAGGATAACCGGATGGCCTTTCTGGATGAACTGGAGAAGGCGGTCTTTTTCTTCGATGGCGCGTTGGTGACTTCCGGACGCCGCAATCCGGCGTGGGGCACGACTGCTTTCACATTGATGGAGTTGCCGGACAAGACGAAACCGGGGGCATGGAGCGAACTGTATAAAGATAAAATTGCACAGGCAAAGATTGAAGCCGGACGTTACGAGAAGATAGTCCAGGGTATCAGAACGGCGGAGGCGGAGGCATTACGCAATCGCTATACGCTGCAAGTCTATGAACAGACGAATAACCTGCAAAACTATCCGGTGCGCCTCATCCTGGCCTTGAACGCTTATGACACGGCAAAGGACGATGCAGCCCGGGAAGCGGCTTTGGAGAAAGTCGCAGAGGTGTGTAGTTATTTCGATGTCATGCGCTCCAACCTGGAATCGGTCTATTCCGAAACTCGCTTCATGGAGCAGCCTGAAGGTTTCATCTCTGATCTGAACCATCACAATCATCTGGCTTCTAAAACGAACAATAGCGATTGGTGGTATTATTACGAGATTCCGATGGTGAAGAAAGTCCGCGCGTGGATGAAATAGTCGTACGGAATGACCAAAAAAATAATTTGGACACTTTGTACGACTTCAACCCCTTCAAAAAAATGAATTGGACACTTTGTGGCTTACAAAACGTCCCCTCAAAATAATTTGAACACTTTGTACAGCTTCAAAACGTTCAAAAAAATATTTTGGCCTCATTGAAGTACTTCAATGACCTCACTGGAGATTTCGGGGGCGTTGTCGGGCGACAATAAGAACAAACGATCTGTTCTAATGATGCATAAAAATAAAATGGTGTAAATCATCATTTATGTGTACGTCATTATATTAATATATCACTTAATGAAAAATTATAAATATTCATATCATGAAGAAAATTACATTCAGTATCCTGTTTGTCTGGCTTAGCCTGTCCCTGTGGGCAGCCCGGCAGCCGGAGTTTTCGACAGCCGGCTTTTTCCGCCTCGATAATAGCGGGCGGGAAGTCTATTCGATGAATCCTGCCTGGCGCTTCCATAAAGGTGCGGTGGAAGGTGCGGAAACAAAAGAATTTAATGATAAAGACTGGACGGTTGTCTCCCTGCCGGACGGTATCGAATATTTGCCGACCGAGGCGAGTGGTTGTATCAATTACCAAGGGGAGGTCTGGTATCGCAAGCATTTTACGCCCGATGCCGCTCTGAAAGGGAAGAAACTTTTTCTGCATTTCGAGGCCATTATGGGCAAAAGTAAGGTGTTCGTGAACGGCAAACTGTTGACGGAGCATTTCGGCGGTTACCTGCCTGTCATAGCCGATGTGACGGATGTACTGGATTGGAATGGCGATAATGTGATTGCCGTCTGGGCGGATAACAGCGACGATCCTTCCTATCCTCCCGGAAAGGCGCAGGACGTGTTGGACTATACCTATTTCGGCGGCATCTACCGGGACTGTTGGCTGATCGCGCATAACAATGTGTTTATCACCGATCCAAATTATGAAAACGAGGTAGCAGGAGGCGGCTTGTTCGTCGCTTTCGGAAAGGTTTCGGATGCCTTGGCGGAAGTTCAGTTAAAGATACATGTGCGCAATGCTACGAAGAATCCTTTTTCCGGCCGGGTGGAATATATGCTGTTGCAGCCGGATGGCACCGAAGTCGCCCGGCTGAGTGACAAGATACAGGTGAAGGCGGGTAGGGCAATTACTGTTTCCGACCGGATGCCGGTGAAGCAGCCGATGCTTTGGACCCCTTCGACACCGACCTTGTATAACCTGCTGGTGCGGGTACTTGATAAGGAAGGAAATGTGATCGACGGTTACCGCCGCCGTATCGGAATCCGCAGCATTGAGTTTAAAGGGAAAGACGGCTTCTACCTGAATGGCAGACCGTACGGCAAACCGTTGATCGGAGCTAACCGCCACCAGGATTTTGCGGTTGTCGGAAACGCTGTCGCAAATAGTATTCATTGGCGGGATGCCAAGAAACTGAAAGATGTCGGGATGGAGATCATCCGTAATGCTCACTGTCCGCAAGATCCGGCTTTTATGGACGCCTGCGATGAGTTGGGCTTGTTCGTGATCGTCAATACGCCCGGCTGGCAGTTCTGGAATGACGCGCCCGAATTTGCACAGCGTGTGTATAGCGATATCCGCAATGTCGTGCGCCGCGACCGTAACCATCCTTCGGTCTGGCTGTGGGAACCGATCCTGAACGAGACTTGGTATCCGGCTGATTTCGCCAAGAACACCCGTGATATCGTGGATGCCGAATATCCGTATCCTTATTGTTATAGCGGAAGTGACAGCGAAGCACGCGGGCATGAGAATTTCCCGGTCTATTTTGCCCATCCCGCCAATATGCAGGATGCTTCGAAAGAGATCGATCCGACGAAGACCTACTTTACCCGCGAATGGGGCGACAATGTGGATGATTGGAGCTCACACAATTCGCCGAGTCGTGTAGCCCGTAACTGGGGAGAACAGCCGATGCGCGTACAGGCACAGCATTATGCCTGCCCTTATTATCCGGTGACCAGCTACGATGTTCTTTATAAGCAGTCTCCGCAGCATGTCGGCGGTTGTCTCTGGCATTCGTTCGACCATCAGCGCGGTTACCATCCTGATCCTTTCTATGGTGGTTTGATGGATGTCTTCCGCCAGCCGAAATATTCATATTATATGTTTATGGCGCAACGTCCGGCAGTCAAGAATGACCGGAATGCCGGAAGCGGGCCGATGGTGTATATCGCCCATGAGATGACGCCTTTCTCCGGCAAGGATGTAACGGTCTATTCCAATTGTGACGAGGTTCGTCTCACGTTCAACAAGGGTGGAAAGACTTATACTTATAAGAAAGACAAGAACCGTCCCGGAATGCCTTCGCCGGTTATCACTTTCCCGGATGTCTATGATTTTATGATGGACAAGGCTTTTTCAAGAACTCAAAAACAAGATGATGTCTATCTGCTTGCTGAGGGTTTGATTGACGGCAAGGTCGTAGCTACACATAAAGTCGTACCTGCCCGTCGCCCCGAAAAAATCCTGTTGTGGATGGATAATGAAGGCACGGACCTGAAAGCCGATGGTTCCGATTTCGTTACGGTAGTGGCAGCTGTTGCTGATAAGAATGGGAATATCAAACGGCTGAATAACTATAATATCCGTTTTTCTATTGAAGGAGAAGGACGTTTGTTAGGTGGTCCAGGAGTACTGGCAAATCCGGTTCCCGTAAAATGGGGAACTGCGCCTGTCTTGGTTCAGTCTACCTTGAAACCGGGTAAGATACGGATTACGGCGAGTGTCCTGTTCGAAGGTTCGCAAATGCCGATAAGTGGTGAACTTGAGTTCGAATCGAAGCCGTCTGTTTTCCCGTTGGTCTATGATGCTGCGGATGCTGCCTGCATCCCGCTTGGTAGTGCTTCGGCCGGACAGAACACCACTTCCAAAACGGATGCAGAACGGGAAGTGGAACGTCTGCGCAAGGAGTTGAACACCTTGAAACTTAAAGAGGTGGAACGGCAGCAGTCGGAGTTTGGTGAAAAAGAGTAGTTATAAAATGCAGAGGTATGGAGTTGGATGTTTAAAATGAACAGGATTCTCTGTACCTTTGCGTTGAAAAGAACTATTTTTGCAAAAAAATAAAAATAGGTTGATAATAATGAAGCAAGGATTATTCACATTAGGACTGTCAGTGGCTCTGTCGATTATGGCAGGTTGCCGGTCGCAACAGGAAGGGTGGAAATTGGTTTGGGAGGAAAACTTCGACCAGGAGGATCATTTCGATGAGGCTTTGTGGAGTAAGATACCGCGTGGAAAGTCAGACTGGAATAATTATATGTCGGACTTCGATTCCTGCTATACTATGCGCGATGGCAATTTGGTTTTGCGTGGATTAGTCAATTACAGTTTGCCGGCTGACACGGCTCCTTTTATCACGGGGGGCGTTTATTTATACGAAGGGAAAGGTCGGTTTTTCCGACGGGCGTCTGGATATCCGTGCCAAGTTGTATGGGGCAACTGGCGCATGGCCAGCATTCTGGTTGTTGCCAGAAAATGAGGGTTGGCCGAATGGTGGCGAGATCGACATCATGGAACGCTTGAATAATGATACGATTGCTTATCAGACCGTTCATTCTGCCTATACGTACACTTTGGGAATCAAAGATAACCCGAAGCAGGGCGGTATCGGTTTTATCAACCGCGATGATTATAATGTCTATAGTGTAGAAATGTATCAGGATAGTCTCGTTTTCTTTATCAACGAAACCCGCACCTTCGCTTATCCTCGCATTGAGACGGACAAGGAAGGCCAGTTCCCGTTCACAGACAAAAAGTTTTATCTGTTGCTCGATATGCAGTTAGGCGGAAGCTGGGTAGGAGCAGTCGATTCATCGGATCTGCCTGTCGAGATGGAGATCGACTGGGTGCGTTTCTATCAGAAGAAGAAATGAAAAGGGGAGGGGGTATTCGGATAAATCGGACAATATGGAGATGATCGCCTTTTTTAGCGATTGGAGTTCATTACTTAATATCCACCAGATAACATCAATATCAATTTCAAAATAATGATGGACCACAATGTCCCGCAGACCTTTAATTCTTTATCATAACACATCTTAGAGTGTTTCCGTTTGAAACAAAAGCATAAATTTGATTAGTACAAACAAAACTTTTAGCTTATAAACTGTATGAATAGTATATTTTACTGTTAAACATACTATCTTTGACGCTTGTTATTAAGTTAAATAGTTACAGTCATGTTAGATGTACAGTCTATCCGGAAGGATTTCCCGATTCTGGATCATAAGATATACGATAAGCCGCTTATTTACTTCGACAACGGAGCGACAACCCAGAAGCCACGCTGTGTGGTGGAAAAGATCGAGAGTGGCTATTATAATGTGAATGCCAATATTCATCGCGGCGTTCATTTCCTAAGCCAGGCGGCGACGGAAGCGCATGAGGATGCACGCAAGACCGTGCAGCAATTCCTGAACGCCCGCTCTTCCAACGAGATTATTTTCACGCGTGGGACGACAGAGGCGATCAACCTGATTGCTTCCAGCTTTACCGACGAATGTATGTCGGCCGGCGACGAAGTGATCGTTTCGGTGATGGAACACCATTCCAATATCGTTCCCTGGCAGATACAGGCTGCCCGTAAAGGGATCACGTTGAAAGTGATTCCGATGAATGAAAAAGGCGAGTTGTGCATGGACACGTTCCGTAGTCTTTTTTCGGAACGGACAAAACTTGTCTCGGTTACACATGTGTCGAATGTGCTCGGTACGATCAATCCGGTAAAGGAGATTATCGAAGAAGCCCATAATCACGAGGTTCCGGTACTGATCGACGGAGCGCAAGCCGTTCCCCATCTGAAAGTGGATGTGCAGGATTTGGATGCCGAGTTCTATGTGTTCTCCGGTCATAAGATTTACGGTCCTACCGGTATCGGTGTCCTGTATGGCAAGGAAGAATGGCTGGACAAGTTGCCTCCGTACCAGGGAGGAGGGGAGATGATTGCTTCCGTGTCTTTTGAAAAGACGACTTTCAACGAATTGCCTTTCAAGTTCGAGGCTGGAACGCCTGATTATATAGGCAGTACGGCTTTGGCGGAAGCCTTGCGCTATGTTGGTCGTTTGGGAATGGGCAATATTGCGGCTTATGAAGACGAGTTGCTTCGTTACGCGACCGATAAGCTGAATGCGATCGACGGTATGCGCATTTTCGGACAGGCGGCGCATAAAGGGGCGGTACTTTCTTTTCTGGTAGGCAATATCCATCATTATGATATGGGGATGTTGCTGGACCGTTTGGGCATTGCAGTCCGTACCGGACATCATTGTGCCCAGCCGTTGATGCAGGATTTAGGTATCGAGGGGACGGTTCGAGCCTCTTTCTCGTTCTATAATACAAAAGAAGAAATAGACGCTTTTGCCGCCGGTATCGAACGAGTGCGGAAGATGTTCTGAATATATTGAATGGAGTAATAGTGATGTTGTATTACCTGAAGAAATATCCGATCTCCCTGACGATTATCGCAGTGGTGATCTATCTCTCTTTCTTTAAACCGCCTTCTCTGGAGGTCGGAAAAATCGTGGGGATAGACAAAGTGGCTCATCTCTGTATGTATGCCGGCTTGTCCGGTATGCTGTGGATCGAGTTCCTGCGCAACCATTGCAAATACGACGATGTGTTGTGGCATGCTTGGATTGGAGCGGTCTTATGTCCGGTCTTGATGAGCGGAGCAATCGAACTTTTGCAGGAATATTGTACGACATACCGTGGTGGCGACTGGTTCGATTTCCTCGCGAATATCTGCGGTGTTACTCTCGCTACGCTGTTTTCTTACTTCGTCCTCCGTCCCTGGATAATGAAGAGAAAGATTGGTATTCATTAGTTTATGTATTTATCCATTTGTTGTGGGATTACCGACAAGATCCCGCCATTTGATGAATTTGATAGAAGAAGTTGATTAACCATGTTATTATCCTACTTAGAAGCAAATCGTATAGAGGCCGGCTGTGATGAGGCCGGCCGTGGATGTTTGGCGGGTTCGGTGTATGCCGCTGCGGTTATCTTACCGCCGGACTTTCATAATGAAGATTTAAATGACAGCAAGCAATTGAGCGAAAAGAAACGTTATGCACTCCGTCCGATTATCGAGCGGGAGGCGATTGCTTGGGCTGTTGGTATCGTTACGCCTGAAGAAATCGACAGGATCAATATCCTGAAAGCCTCTTTCCTTGCCATGCACCGGGCCATTGACCAGTTGAAGGTCAAGCCGGAACATTTGTTGATCGACGGGAACCGCTTTACGCCTTATCCCGGTCTCAAACATACGACTGTCGTAAAAGGAGACGGCAAATATCTAAGCATTGCCGCCGCTTCCATCCTGGCGAAAACCTATCGTGACGATTATATGGACAGTCTCGACCGGGAATATCCCGCCTATCATTGGAAGGAAAACAAAGGCTATCCCACAAAAGCCCATCGTGAAGCCATCCGGGAATGCGGGATAACCCCTTATCATCGCAAGACATTTACTTTGCTGCCGGAACAGTTGGAGTTGAAGTTCTGACGGAATTTTTATTTTTGTTTCTGTTTGATCAGCATGATGACCGGATTGGAATCTTCTTTCAATTTGGAGGCGATTTCTTTCAGTTTACCTTTTAGCCGATCTCTCTCATAATCTTGAATGAGATCTGCCGCTTCTAAATGTTGCCAGGAAGGAATTTCGCCATTTATCGGTCTTCTTGAATTTAAGTAGACTGTTTCTTCGTCGGTATAATCTCCATTATAGATTTTGCTTCTGAAGAAAGCCTTTTAGGTTTTTCCCATTTCCTCTGTCACTGTGTCACTGATTTCTTTTTACAGGTTGATATTCAATTTGTTTCGTCTGTGATACATGCCCGTTTTCTCTATCACTGCCCTATCACCGGCAATAGCAGTTTTTCCCATCCCTGCAAATCACTCGATCATTTTCCAAAAAAAACGGCTGTAAAATAGGTAAAACCTGTTGGTTTTTATTGTCCGGCACGGTACTTTAGTTGCCGGACACCCCCATGTTGCCATCCTTTACATCCGGGTGTAGAGAGTTGGTACATCCGGGTGTTAAGGAGGGCAACATGGGGATGTTTACGGAATTATGTGCTTGTCTTTGCTAAAAAAAGAAAGAGCTTTTTGATTTTAAACATAGGTGTTTTGAAGATCACCCTTGCTGTTCCTTAGTACGGAATGCCAGCGCGTACATGCGCATCTGCTTGACCATTGCCACCAGGCCGTTCGAGCGGGTAGGGCTGAGGTGCTCTTTCAAGCCGATCTTTTCAATGAAGTAAAGATCGGCATCCAGTATTTCCTGCGGGGTGTGGTCGGACAGGATGCTGATCAGCAAAGAGACGATCCCTTTGACGATTACCGCATCGCTCTCGCCTTTGAACAGGATCTTGCCATCTACGTAATCCGCCTGCAGCCAAACACGGCTCTGGCAACCTTCGATCAGGTTGCTTTCCGTTTTATACTTTTCCTCCAAAGGGGGAAGCGAGTTACCCAAGTCTATCAGTAACGCATACTTGTCCATCCAGTCGTCGAAGTCTGCAAACTCTTCGATGACATTGTTTTGAAGTTCATTGATTGTCATTTCTGTTCTATCTTTTATCTGTTATATACAACTTCGAGTACTGTCTGGCCGACGGCTTTCAGTACGTTTTTGTCTATATTGCTCATGTTGTCGTTCTGCGTATGCCAATGGTCACGGAAACCTTTGTCCGAGTTCGGATCATAGTTGATGATATCCAGGCAAGGAATACCGGTTTCTTCGATGACTGCTTCATGGTCGTCTGTCACGCCTCCGCCGTTTGCGTTGATGAAATATTTGCCGTATCCTAAGTTACGGGCCGCTTCCCATACTTCATCCACATAACGGGCGGCATATTTCATCGAAATATATTCTTTATAGAAGACCGCATCTTTGGCACCGACCATGTCGAGTAGAATACCGAATTCGGCTTTGTAGCCCGGTTTGTGCGGGTTCTTCCCCCAGAAGCGACTGCCGAGGCACCAGGTGTCGCTCGTGTCGTTGTACCTGTCTTTAGCAAATTCGGGTGTCCCGTAGTCTTCGGCATCAAAGAAGATGATGTCTACCCCTGTTTCGGGAGCCTTCATTCCTATTTGTCGGGCGATTTCCAACAAGGCGCCTACACCGCTTGCACCGTCATCAGCCCCATCCAACGGTTTCTTATGGTTGGCAGGGTCGGGATCGTGGTCTGAATAAGGACGCGTGTCCCAATGGGCGAAAAGCAGGATGCGTTTGTCTTTATCGGGATTGAAGGAACCGATGATGTTACGTGATTCCAATGGGGTTCCATTGTAAGCTGTAAGTGTAGCTTCCTGTTCGTATACTTGTGCTCCGAAACGTTTCAGCTCGGATGCTAGGTAATCGCCACAAGCCTTATGAGCTGGCGTGTTCGGGACACGGTAACCGAATGATACTTGTTTTTCGACATAAGCATAAGCACTGTCCGCATCAAACAATGGGGCGGTTGTTGCTGGAGCTTTCTTCACTTCCGTTACGGGAACTGTTGTCTCGCTGGTTCCTTTCTGACCGCATGCGAACAGGGTCATGGAGAATAATAATAAAATCAGTTTAGTCATATCTTGTCGTTTATAAGGAGTTATCGGGAGCGGATTGCGCTTTGTTCATCACGCGCAACAGATTACCTCCCCATATTTTAGCAATATCATTTTCTGTATATCCTTCTTTTAGAAGACGCATTGTGATGTTTATCAGTTCGTTGCTTGCCCGGCAGCCGATCAGTTCGCCGTCACCGTCAAAGTCGGAACCTATCCCCACATGGTCGATTCCAATCAGGTCTACGATATGGTCGATATGACGGATCGCATCGCTCAGGGACGCTTTTTCGGCATCTTCGTTGATGAATCCTTTGTAGAGGCATATCTGTGCGACGCCACCTTGTTCGGCGAGCGCCTTCAGTTGTTCGTCCGTCAGGTTGCGCGGATGGTTGCAAAGCGCGCGGGCAGAAGAATGGGAGGCGATGATCGGGTAGGTGCTTGTTTCAAGTGCGTCATAAAAGGTACTTTCGGCGGCATGCGAGATATCGACCAATACCCCTGTCTCATTCATTTTGCGGACGACTTCTTTCCCGAAAGGACTGAGGCCGTTCCATTCCGCGTCTCCTCTTGCTGAGTCGCATATGTCGTTGCTCCCGTTGTGGCAGAGAGTGATATAGGAAACTCCCATTTTCCGGAAACGGGTGATATTCTCGATGTCCTTGCCTATCGCATATCCGTTTTCCACGCCTAACATGATCGCTTTCTTTCCGGCAGCTTTCAGCACGTGGACTTCCTGCGGCGTGTAGGCGATGCACATGCGTGTACGGTTCAACTCCATTTGCCGGTGTATTTCCTGCAGGCGGTTCATGGCGAAGTCCGTCGCTTTCAGCAGTGAAGCGTCGTCTCTCGGTCCCTGTGGAATGTAGGCGACCATGATCGTCGCGTCAATCAGCCCCTCTTCCATGAAAGGGAGGTTTACCTTGCCGCCTTCTTTCAACCCGATGTTGAATTCACCCGGAAAGATCATCGGAGTGTCGGTATGGGAGTCGAGCGTCACGTTCCTGTGGTGGATGTATTTGGCCTTTTTGAATAGGCGGGACGATTCGACATGATGCTTGAAAAGTTTCAACATCTGTTCATCATCATTGGCAGCCATCGCTTCGGGGTGCCACTGGACACTGAATATTTCTTTTTCCGGATGCTCCATCGCTTCGTTGATCCCGTCGGGAGCTGTCGCCGTAGTGATAAATTCGGGAGCCGGCTCTTTGATTGCCTGGTGATGAAAAGAGTTGACCAAAAGTTCTTTTTCACTGTCCAGCATGGTGCGGAGCTTAGAGGGGCCTTCGTTCAGTGTGACGGAATGGGAAACCTGTTCGCGGGAAAGCGTCTGGCTGTGTTTCAGTAGCTTTTGATTGTGTTGGGTATGGATATCCTGGTATACGTTGCCGCCAAATGCGACGTTCAGTATCTGGTGGCCACGGCATATTCCCATGACCGGCAACTGGCGGTTGGTCGCCAAGCGGAGCAGTATCAGGTCGTATTCATCCCGGTAGGTATCTACATCCTGCAAGGCGGGAATTGGTTCTTCCTGCATGTAAAGCGGGTTGATATCGCCACCACCGCTCATGACCAGCCCGTCCAACCCGTTCACTATTGCCGTCAACGCTTCGATATCCGTAATGACCGGGATCAGAACCGGAGCACCTCCAGCTTTCAGTACCGCCTGTACATAGGTTTCTGCTATGCAGGAAAGTCCGTCTTTCCGATTGGCGGATATTCCTATACGGGGAGGTTGAAGATTTTCTTTTTTCGGAATATAATGATCTACTTCCCTGTAGATGGCCTCTAAATTCGGACGACGGAGCTTCATGTATTTATGATTTATGATTTATGATTTATAATTTCTGAATTATGATTTATAATTTATGATTTATTATCGGTGCATAAATCATAAATTATAAATCATAAATCTTTACGCATCGATGTTTGCGTACGTTGCATTTTCTTCGATGAATTCGCGGCGCGGGCCGACATCTTCACCCATCAGCATGGCGAATATCTGGTCAGCTTCGGCAGCACTGTCGATCGTGATCTGTTTCAGCGTACGGTTTTCCGGGTTCATGGTCGTATCCCACAACTGGTGGTCGTTCATTTCTCCCAAACCTTTGTATCGCTGTGTGTGGATTTGGTTTTCGTTACCGCCGCCATATTTGTCGATGAATGCTTGACGTTGTTGGTCAGTCCAGCAATATTCTTCCACTTTGCCTTTCTTGCACAGGTAGAGAGGAGGAGTGGCCAGATAGACATATCCGTTTTCGATCAGCGCACGCATACGGCGGAAGAAGAAAGTAAGAATCAGGGTGGCAATGTGGCTTCCGTCCACATCGGCATCGGTCATGATAATCACTTTGTGGTAGCGCAGTTTGCTCAGGTTTAATTCTTTCGGATCTTCTTCGGTACCGATGGTGACACCCATTGCGCGGAAGATATTCTGGATTTCTTCGCTTTCGAATACCTTGTGGTCCATCGCCTTTTCGACGTTTAGGATCTTACCGCGGAGCGGCAGGATGGCCTGGAAGTTACGGTCGCGTCCCTGCTTGGCTGTACCGCCTGCAGAGTCTCCTTCGACGAGGAACAGCTCGCAAAGTGCGGCGTCCTTTGAAGAACAGTCGGCCAGCTTACCGGGAAGACCGCCGCCTGTCATCGGTGATTTGCGCTGTACCAGTTCGCGAGCTTTGCGGGCAGCCTGGCGTGCTTGGGCTGCAAGGATCACTTTGTCGACGATTATCTTGGCTTCCTTAGGATGTTCTTCCAGGTAGTAGCCCAATGCTTCGCCGATAGCCTGGTCTACGGCACCGGTTACTTCGTTGTTTCCCAACTTCGTCTTGGTCTGCCCTTCGAACTGTGGCTCTGCCACTTTAATAGAGATGACCGCTGTCAGACCTTCGCGGAAGTCGTCGCCGGAGATTTCAACCTTTGCTTTTTCAAGCAGCTTGGAGTCGTCGGCATATTTTTTTAGTGTGCGGGTCAAACCGCGGCGGAAACCGGCCAGGTGAGTACCTCCTTCTATGGTGTTGATATCGTTTACATACGAAAATACGCTTTCGTTGAATGAAGTGTTGTAAGTCATGGCGACTTCGACCGGAATACCCTGCTTTTCCGTAACGATGTGGATCACATCCGGGATCAGTTGCTCTTTGGAGCGGTCGATGTAGCGAACGAATTCTTTCAACCCTTCTTCCGAACGGAATATTTCAGATTTATAGCTGCCGTCTTCCTTTACGACGCGTTTATCTGTCAGGCTAAGTGTGATGCCTGCATTCAGGAATGCCAGCTCGCGCAGACGTGCAGCTAAAATCTCGTACTTATACTCGGTCACGGAGAAGATGCTTCCGTCCGGTTTGAACATGATGGTTGTACCGGTCACATCTGTTTCGCCGATCACTTCGATAGAATGAAGTGGCTTACCACAGGAGAATTCCTGCATGTGGACTTTTCCATCGCGGCGGACTTCTGCTCTCAGGTAAGTGGAAAGTGCGTTTACACAGGATACACCTACGCCGTGCAAACCTCCTGAAACCTTGTAAGAGCCTTTGTCGAATTTACCTCCTGCATGGAGCACGGTCAATACGACTTCAAGCGCTGACACGCCTTCTTTCTCATGAATATCTACCGGAATACCACGGCCATCGTCTGTAACAGAGATGGAGTTATCTTCGTTTATCACTACGTCAACTTGGGTACAAAATCCGGCCAGTGCTTCGTCAATAGAGTTGTCAACAACTTCGTATACTAAATGGTGGAGACCTTTCTCGCTGGTATCGCCAATATACATGGACGGTCTCTTACGCACTGCCTCTAACCCTTCAAGTACCTGAATACTATCCGCAGAGTACTCTGTGGAAGTATTCTTAATTTCTTCACTCATGAGTCTTTATCGTTTAAAATCTGTAATTATCTGTCTGTCTAAAAAAGCTAACAAATATAGTGAAAATAATTAACTTAGAAGGTATAGGGAGTGTGAAAATAGTCAAACGGAGGTATATAACAAAAAAAGAGACAAAGTCAAACTTTGTCTCTTTAAAAAAGGTAGCCCGTGGGGGAATCGAACCCCCCTTTCAAGAATGAAAATCTTGCGTCCTAACCGATAGACGAACGGGCCATCAGGTTTAAAAAAGCCGGGCTAACCAGTCCGGCTTTATACTATATAAAGTATAATACCTTATTTTGCAAGTGCGTTGACGTGCTTCGCTAATTTGGATTTCAAGTTGCCTGCCTTATTCTTGTGAATAATGTGTTTTTTAGCAAGCTTATCCAACATAGAGCACACCTTCGGGAACAGAACCTGAGCTTCGTTCTTATCTTCAGTAGCACGCAAAACTCTCATTGCATTTCTTGCAGTCTTAGCATAATATCTGTTATGCAGACGTTTTGCGTTGGTCTGTCTGATTCTCTTAATTGATGACTTGTGATTTGCCATTTCTTAGCTATTCTCTTTATTTATTCTTTAATCCTGTTTATTGTAGCCCGTGGGGGAATCGAACCCCCCTTTCAAGAATGAAAATCTTGCGTCCTAACCGATAGACGAACGGGCCATCATGTCAAAGTTTTTGCTTTTAGCTCTCTGGAATTGTTGATTTCCCGATTGCGAGTGCAAAGATAGATGTTCTCTTTAAACTGACAAAATATTTGAAAGAAAAAAGTTTTGGGTTAGTCGTATTTAACATCTATTTGGAACTCATATCCTGTAGGTGTATCTCTAAAGCATTGACGGAAATATTTATTTCCCAGATACATACGCATAGCGAAGCTGCCAATAGAAGCAATCCTATTCCAAATATCCAGGCGGCTATGATTTGCCATGAGATATAGATGAAGAACATCGAGACCACGCAAAAGAGTAGGCTTAGCAGACCTAATATCTGCATGGAGCGTGTCAGGTATAACCGTTTCCTAAGATTGGCTATCTGGGCGATGTCTTTCGGGTCGTGTGTCTGTTGATGCTTTTCTTTCAATGTGCGTACGAGGCTCGCATACGAAATAAAACGGTTTGTATAGGCCAATAGGATAAGTGAAACTGCTGAAAATAGCAGTGATGGGGTTGTGAGCGTGAGTTCTTGCATGTTTATATGTTCTTTATAATTTAGTAGTTTGTTATTCAATAAAACAAGGCTGAGAAGGAAAATGTTGTAACTTTGTTTTCCAAATTTCAGTGATATGTTGTGTAAAACGCGTGGGATTGTCCTGCATTCCATTCCATATAATGATAAGTACTCCATTATATATATGTACACGGAGGCTTTTGGACGTGCTTCTTATCTGGTTGCCCGTTCCCGTGGAAAGAAATCTTCTGTCTCGAAAGCGTTGTTCATGCCTCTTTCGGTAGTGGAGATGGAGGTTGAGCATCTGAATAAGCGGGATTTGCATCGTATCCGTGAAACGAAACTCTGCTATCCGTTGACGGAAGTGTTTTGTAATCCGGTGAAAAATATACTTGCGCTTTTCCTTTCCGAGATCCTTTTCCGCGTGGTGAAGGAGACGGAGCCGGATTCGCGCCTTTTCGAGTATTTGTTCGAGTCGATACAATTGTTAGAGCTTTCGGATAAGGGGGTGGCGAATTTTCATCTGGTCTTTTTACTGCGACTCTTGCATTATCTGGGGATATATCCGAACGTCGAATCATATGTGGCAGGTTCTTGCTTCGATATGTTGAATGGCGTGTTTGTCGATCGTATACCGATGCATCGCCATTATCTGAACCGGCAGGAGAGTGTGGTTTTGGTCCGGTTGCTGAAGATCAGCTTCGAGAATATGTCGTTGTATTCTTTTTCCCGGCAGGATCGTGTGAGTGTCATAAACCGTATTCTTGAATATTATCGCCTGCATTTGCCGGATTTTCCCGAAATAAAGTCCTTATCCGTCATGCAAAGTCTGTTCGATTAGCATATTGCTCCTTTAAATACTTGCCAGTTTGCGGAAAAGGTTATACTTTTGCCGCACTTATTATAAAAATGGCTCTGTAGTTCAACGGATAGAATAGAAGTTTCCTAAACTTTAGATCCGAGTTCGATTCTCGGCGGAGCTACAATAAAAAAGGCAATCGTTACGATTGCCTTTTTTATTACCAGTGGAATGCCTCGAAGGTCACCCGGTCTCCGTTTAGGAAACACTTTAAATATTCGTTACCTATTCGAACATCCTCGTAATAATCAGTCCCGTTTGCATATTCGACATAGAAAGAATCGAAATATTCGTCTTTCCAGTCCCAATAAAAACTTGTTTTCAATTCGTCAGTCATACCGTTAGGATAATAGATAATTGTAAAATCTTCTCCCGTATGATCGTTATAGAAGTCGAGCCGTTGTTCGCATTCGTACCCTTTGTTATTGGTATAAAAATCAACCCAGGTATTATTGCATAATGCATCGGTCGCCCAGCCGTAATCATCATAATACGGATCATCCTCACAACTGTTGAACAGACAGAGTGCGGACAGCAGAAATAATAAACCGAGTATATTCTTCTTAATCATAATTCCGAACATTAATCATTCAATGACAAAGATACGAATTAAAATAATATATATATGGAGAATCGGTTAAGATATAAGTCTTCAAATCGTACTATTTGCTTGCAGCATTGATCTTTTCGTTGATAATATCTGTCGCTTTTTTTAGTTGCTTTATGATATTATTTTTTTCTGATTTGCCGAAACGTATATCTGGTAGATAGATTCCGAGACTCGCAATGACCTTCCCTTTTTTCAAGATAGGGGTGGCTAAGCCTACTACATGATTTTTATTCCATGAAAGTTCGATGTTATTGGTTCGTATGTCGTTTAGTAATTGGATTAGTTCGGATTTTGTTTTGACTTCCGGCCATTCTTCTTCTGTAGGCAATCCGATCTTGTCGATAAAATCATTTAATTCCTTAGGTGAATAATGAGCCAGAATCATTCTGCCTGTTGTGGCTCTGTATACGGAAGACTCATTTGTTGTACGAACCTGGATTTCATGCGTACATTGTGATTCGTTCAGTAAAATTCTTTTGTCCCCTTTTATTACAGATAATATGACAGTTTCATTGATGTTGTCACGTAGATTATCCATTGCGACTTTTGCTGCATTGACGAGTTCTGTATTGTAAGAATTATCACGTGTGAGTTGATAAATCATGTATCCTAACTTGTATCCTTTTTTTGTGCCGGATTGTTCTACATAGTTGCGATATACAAGCGTTTTTAGGATATTGGCGCAAGTTCCCGCGTTTAATTCTACAGCAGTAGCAATTTCGGATAATCCGAATTCTTTGTCTGGTTCTTGTGCTAATATCTCGAGAATATTCAAGGCTCTGTTTATAACTTGTATCATACTTCCTCGTTTTTGTTTCGTGTAACCTGATTATATAACTGGCAATTAATAAGCTTATTTGCAAAACTACAAAAAATATAGTATTAAAATAGATTTTATGAAAGTCTTTATTGTGAGCATTTGTGATTCTCTCTATATTTTAATTTAGGATGAATCAAATATCTGTTTTGTTTATTTGTTTGTTCCCTTATTTTTTATTCTGGGTAACTTTTTATTCTATCTGTTCTCATGATGAAAAATAGGCTGTGATCTATTGACTTTTATTAATCCTTTGTTTGTAATGAATTGCTATAATTTAGTATATTTGTATTGTATTGAGAAAATAACGTAGAAGCGTTTAGTGAATCCTTGTCATCGAAATCGCCAATTTCAATAATGCCACAAGGTGTAACTATAGAACGCCTGCGCCCTTATAGGCGTGGGCTATAGTTTATTTGTGGCATGGTGTTTGGCGATACCTCGATGGCAAATAGGCTGTAGTCCCACGTTTTTTTGTGTCTGAATTTAAGGATGAAAAGTAGCCTTTCCTGCTATGTGCTTCTTTTTTTATTATTTCTATTTTTATTTATATTGTAAAATTTCAATTTTGTATAATTGAATTGTGATACCGCGAATATATTTGACTTTTTATTTTAAATAGCAGTTTATTTGTATGTTTAAGAGCATAAATGCTGATTTTTTTATAAAAATATTTTGTGGTTTATATGGTAGTAGTTAATATTGCATTGTAAAATTTAGTTTTACAATAGTAAATATCAAGTTAAACTTAATTCATGTCTTATGAAAAATCGGCAGAGTTTGTTATTGTGGATGTTGCTTTTTTGGGGCAGTGTCTCGGTTTTTGCTCAGCATGCTGTAAAAGGGAGAATTACAGATGCTAAAACAGGGGAACCTTTAATTGGTGTGAATGTTGTTTTGAGAGGTTCATCTGAATCTGGTACTATTTCGGATTTGAATGGAAATTATTCTTTGTCTGTTCCTGAATCTTCTTCGTTGATTTTTTCTTATATCGGTTATGTTACCCAAGAAGTATCAGTAGAAGGTAAGTCGGTTCTTGATGTTTCTCTGTCGGAAGATATGGAAGCTTTGGAAGAAGTTGTGGTAATTGGATATGGAACGATGAAAAAGAGTGATTTAACAGGTTCTCTAAGCTCTGTAAAGAGCGAAGATTTAACGGCTTATGCTGTCCCTAATCCGGTTCAAGCATTACAAGGTAGAGCTCCGGGAGTTCAAGTTACATCGAATACTGGCTCTCCAGAAGGAAATTTTACGATTCGTATCCGTGGTGCAAATTCGATTAAAGGAAGTAATGATCCTCTCTACATTATTGATGGGTTCCCAGCGAATATGTCCAGTGTTAATCCTGATGATATAGAGTCTTTGGAAGTATTAAAAGATGCTTCTGCTACTGCTATTTATGGATCTAGGGGCTCTAATGGAGTTGTTTTGATTACGACAAAATCAGGAAGAAAAGGAAAAACGACCGTAACCTATGATGGCAGCTATGGTATTCAATCTCAAATCAAAAAACTTGAGATGATGGATGCAACGGAATATATGATGTTTTATAATGAACAACAGTTGAATAATGCTGGAAAAGAATTTTTTACGGCTGATGAGATTGCTTTTGCTGGAAAAGGTACGGATTGGCAAGAGTTGGTTTATAAAGATGCACCTTTACAAACTCATAGTTTGTCTATTGCAGGAGGTAATGACAAAACCAAATTCTATGTGAGTGGCTCTTTGTTTTTGCGTGATGGTATTATCAAAAATAGCAGCTATGATAAGTATAATGTGAGAAGTAATATAGATCATAAAATTAACGATAAATTTAATGCTGGAGCTAATTTGTCGTATACAAGGACAAATAAAAGCATGAAAAGTAGTGGTGGTGGAAATCGAGGAGGGTCTTTAATTGGAGCATCAATTTCTGCTCCTCCAACTTTATTCCCTTATAATGAAGATGGCTCTTATAACAATTTACAATTGGCTTACCCATTTATGTCTAATGCTCTATTTAATCCATTAAATCTTATTAATGAAACATCCTCTAAAACTAAGGCTGACTTAGTGAATGTGAATGGTTTTTTGGAATATAAACCGATAAGAGGGCTGTCTTTGAAAGCTACAATTGGGGTTGAAACGTTGAATTATACTTCTAATAACTATAATAGTTCTCGCTATTTGTATGGAGCTTCAAGTGCTTCTTTGTCTTCTAATCAGCAAACAACAATTGTGAACGAAAATATCATGAATTATGATTTGACGGTCCATGATGATCATAATTTGAATTTTATGGGAGGTTTTACTTATCAACAATATTTAGGTACATCTTTTGGTGCAAGTGGAACTGATTTTATAAGTGATGCGCCAGAAGCATGGGGCCTTGGAGCTGCTGCTAATTTTGGAACGCCATCTTCTGGCTATACCAAATGGGTATTAATGTCATATTTGGCTAGAGCTAATTATTCATATAAAGGTCGTTATATGGCTACGGTTAGCTTCAGAGCTGATGGCTCATCTCGCTATAGTGAAGGAAATAAATGGGGATATTTCCCTGCAGCTGCATTAGCGTGGAGGATATCTGATGAGGCTTTTTTAAAGGATATTTCTTGGTTGTCTGATTTGAAATTACGTTTAGGATACGGAGAAACCGGGTCAACTGCAATTAATCCTTATTCAACGTTAAATATGTTGTCACAAGGTAAAGCGGCATTGGGGAGTGGGCTTGTTACATCATATGCACCGAGTTCAACTTTGCCGTCAGAATTGAAATGGGAAACTACATCTCAATGGAATATAGGTCTTGATCTGTCATTATTTAAATCTCGTTTGAGAATCACTGCTGACTATTATGATAAAACAACACGTGATTTGTTGAATAATGTTTCTTTGCCAACTTCTTCAGGTTATACGACAACTGTAAAGAATGTGGGAAAGATGGGTAATCGTGGTTTTGAATTATTAGTAGAAGGAGATGTTTTTCAACAAAAAGAATTCTCATGGACTTTATCTGCGAATTTAGGATTGAATAAAAATAAGATTAAAGAGTTGTATGGAGGACAGGATATTTATGGTTCAACTGTAGGTTTGTCTTATGTTGAAGATTTTGTGACTTTATTACGTGAGGGAGAACCTTTAGGAGTGTATTATGTATACCATGATACAGGTTTTGATGAAAATGGAAACATGACTTATGAAGATAAAGATGGGAATGGTGTATATGATAATAATGATAAATATATCGCAGGTAGTCCGCATCCTGATTTTACATATGGAATCAATTCCAGTTTGACATTTAAAGATTTTGAGTTTTCTTTCTTTTTGTATGGTAGCCAAGGCAACGATGTTTATAATGTAACAGAAACTGCAAATTATGATATGGGCATGGGACTTAATTTAAGGCGTGAGGTTTTTAACAGCCATTGGAGTTCGACAAATACTGCAGAACAAAACTTAATGGCAAAGTATCCGCGACCAGCAGCAAATCATAATATTAAGCATTCAGATCGCTTTGTAGAAGATGGGTCTTATCTCCGTTTGAAAAATATTATGTTAGGTTATAATTTACCTGTGAAAAAGTGGAATGTGAAAAACTGGTTAAGTGCGATAAAAGTATATGTGAGTGCTCAGAACCTATTTACTATTACAGGTTATTCAGGTATGGATCCTGAGGTGAACTCTTGGGGTGGAGATACAAATGCCGGACTTGATTATCTGACTTATCCAAATGTGAAGACTATTACATTTGGTGTTAAAGTTCAATTTTAGAGTATCTAATAAAGAAGAGAAAATATGAAAAAGTACATTTATTTATTCATGATATTATTATCGGTTGTTTCTTGCTCTGATTGGTTGGAAGAAGAACCAAAGTCTGTTGCTGCAGAAACGTTTTATAATACAGAAAGTGAAGCTGCAGCTGCGGTTGCTGCGCCGCTTGCTAATTTAAAAGGTTATGGTGGTTTAGACTATTTTGGAACTGCTTTGTGTGAATGTTTTGCAGATTATGCCTATGGTCGAGGTAGTTGGGCTTCTAATAGCGATTATATAGGATTAGATAATACTAATCAAACTCGTACTGCAAATATATGGACGAAATTATATACTGCTATCAGAAATTGTAATGTGGCTTTGGATCGTTTACCGCAAGCAAGTCAAATGTCAGAGGATAAAATAAATAGCTACATAGGGGAATTGCGGTTTATCAGAGGGCTTACTTATTTTTATTTAGTGCGATATTTTGGAGATGTCCCTCTTCATGTAGAAGAAAATATGAGTGAATATAATATAGGAAAGAGTTCTAAAGATGTAATATACGAACTTATAGAATCGGATCTCCGCTTTGCTGTAAATAATGCGCCTCAGACACCTCGTTTGGCAGGAACGCCTTCAGTGAATAGTGCAAAGAGCCTTTTAGGAGAAGTATATGCAACATTAGGTAGATATGAAGAATCGAAACAACTTTTGGAAGAAGTTATTAATAGTGGACAATATTCATTGGTCACGGTGTCTTCTGCTGCGGATTTTAATAATGTATTTGGACCAGAAATAGTTTCATCTACGGAAGAGATATTTTATATAAAGGAGTATCGAGAAAATGGTCAAGGTAATGAATATGCGATGTTTTGTTCCCATCCGGGAGCAATGATTGATGGGGATGCGATGCATGGTTCTGGAGGATGGTATGGTGTTTATACTACTACGGAAAATCAATTGATAACAGATTGGGATGTGAAAGATTTTCGGAAGGATTATAATTTGTTGTTGTTTGATTTCGGTATGGGAGATAATACTTATTTATTAACAAAATATCATGATACAAATGCTCCCGGGGCTTCTGGAGCTGCATGTGATTATCCATTAATTCGTTATCCGGATGTTTTACTATTGTATGCGGAAATGGCAATGAGAGTAACCGGTTCTCCTACGGAAGATGCAATGGAAAAGATAAATATGGTTCATCGTCGTGCTTATGGTTATGACCCTATGACTTCATCTGAAGTTGATTTTAAATTAAAAGATTACTCTACTTCAGAAAAGTTTTTGGAATTAATATTGAAAGAACGGATGTATGAACAATTTAATGAAGGGAAACGTTGGTTTGATCTGATTCGTCTAGGTATTGTAAAAGAGCAGATTAAGAGGATTAAAGGTCTTGATATACAAGAGAAACATATGTTATTCCCGATTCCGCAAACAGAGTTTAATTATAATGAGGCTCTTGATCCGTCAAAAGATCAAAATCCAGGGTATTAAATTAAAAATATGAAGGTGTGGTTTAAGCCACACCTTCGATAAACTATTCGTAAAATGAAACGACTACGTATCACCTATAAGTGGGAGTTAATTATCATGTTATGGGTTGCCTATTTTCTAAACCAGGGTGATCGGCAGATTTTTAATGTGGTGATTCCTTTGATAAAGGAAGACTTGCATTTGACGGATGTACAATTGGGGTTCGTTGCCTCTGTATTTACGATTGTATATGGTTGTTTGGTTCCCTTCGGTGGATATATGGGTGATTTTCTGAAGAGAAAATGGATTATTCTTATTAGTATCTTGATTTTCAGCATCGGAACGTTATGTACTGGATTTAGTGGAGGTTTGGTCTCTTTGATCATTTTACGTGGTATTACGACTGGCGGGGGAGAAGCTTTCTATTATCCGGCAGCTACCTCTTTGATCAGTCAGTATCATCATAAGACGCGAGCTATGGCCATGTCCATACATCAGACATCTTTGTATGTGGGTATTGTGGCCAGTGGGTTTATTGCGGCCTATATTGGTGAACATTTTGGTTGGCGAATGTCTTTTTTTACTTTTGGATTAGGAGGTTTGTTGCTGTGTATTTATTTATTTTTCAGAATGGAAGATACTCCGCAGGAAGTGAAAGAAGAAGGAAGGTATTCAATCTGGTATGTCATTAAAGAGATATTTAAAAAGAAGACGGTCTGGATGCTTTGTCTGGCTTTTGGAGGAATGTGTTTTGTGAATATTGGCTATGTGACTTGGATGTCTACGTTCTATCATGAAAAGTATCATTTATCTCTTTCGACAGCTGGGTTTACCTCTATGTTTTTTCATTTTGCAGCCGCATTGTTGGGGGTTTTAATAGGTGGAAAATTATCAGATAAATATGCACAAAAGCGTAAAACAGTCCGTCTGGAAACGGAACTGGTCGGATTGTTGTTCGGTGCTCCGTTTATATTTTTCATGGGATATACCTCGAATTTATATGTAAGTTATGCTATGTTGGCTTTGTTCGGCTTTTTCAGGGGAATTTACGATTCAAACTTGTATGCTGCTTTGTTTGATGTGATAGCGCCGGATTTAAGAGCATCTTCGGTAGGGGTTATGACTGCTTTTGCTTTTATTGTTGGGGCTCTAGCTCCCTTACTATTAGGATATCTGAAGACTGATTATGGTTTGTCTTTTGGCATATCATTTTTGGCAATATTCTATTTGTTAGGTGCCTTAGCCGTTTTTGTGGCGATCAAATTCTTTTTCTTGAAAGAGTTTTATGAAGGCAGATAGTTAGTAAAGTGTCTATAAAATTATAAAATATGAAAACAGTAATATTATTGATAGGATTGCTTTTTTCTACTTTTTCTTTACAAGCGCAAGATTATGAGGATGTCATGAGCGAGGCTTATTGGAAAATATGGAATTCGGATGTCCAGGCTAGCATAAATAAGAATATAGAGCAATATCGGAAAGGTGATGCCGAATTAAATATTCCATCTGGAGTCACTGTGAAAATTGAGCAGTTGAGCCATTCGTTTATTTTTGGAGGCAATATCTTTTTGTTTGGTCAGCTTGAGACTACGCAACAAAATAGACAGTATGAAAATACTTTTGGAGCTTTGTTTAATTCTGCTACTTTGCCTTTTTATTGGAAAACGCTGGAACCCGAGCAAGGAAAGCCACGTTATACGGCGGGATCTTCTTATATTTTCCGTCGTCCTCCTGTCGATCCTATTCTTGAGTTTTGCGAATCGAATAAGATAATGACAAAAGGTCACGCTATTATTTATGGTATGCGTCGTTGGGGACATCCGGATTGGATGCCGTCAGACCGTAAAGAGATGGAATTTTATTTTGAGAAGCATATTCAGGAATTAGCGTTGCGCTATAAGGATAGAATTCAGATATGGGACGTAGTCAATGAACCTGTTGATCAGGCAAATCGCGGAATAATGCCGGATGATTATACTTATAAATCGTATAAGTGGGCCATGAAGTATTTTCCGGAGTCTGTCATTTTTAATATTAATGATATTGATTTTAAAAGTGGTATTCCTTATACAAGACGGTATGTAGAAATTGCCCGGAATATGATCGATAGAGGAATTCGTATAGACAATGTTGGAGCTCAGATGCATATTTTTAATCCGGTCGAGGCTCAGAAAATAGCTGAGGGGGATAATATCCTGACACCGGCTAAGCTCACAGATGTGGTAGATTGCCTAAATGAAGTAGGACGTCCTGTACATGTGAGCGAAGTAACGGTTTGTGCTCCTGATTCAACGAGTATAGGAAGTGCGATCCAGGCTGTCATAGCTGAAAATTTATATCGTTTTTGGTTCAGTTGTCCCAATATTACGGGTATTACTTGGTGGAATGTCGTGGATGGAGGTGGAGCTCCAGGCGAGCCTTCTTATTCAGGACTTTATGACAAGAGAATGAGAAAGAAGCCTGTCTATGAGACATTAGATAGGTTGATAAACCGAGAATGGAAAACTTCACTGACCACAACATCGAATGCACAGGGCGTGGTTCGTTTCAGAGGTTTTAAAGGGCATTACCGTGCTACTTGGATAAATAAAAATGGTAAGATAGAAATTCAGGAATTTGAAATTAAATAATTAAAATTATAATTAGATATGAAAAGGATAACGTTAATAATCTGTTTAGTCTTTTGTTGTTTTAACTTGTTTGCGCAGAGAGGTTTTCCAAAAAGTGCAAAAGAGGACAAAGAAAAAATTATGAGTGAAGCTTATTGGAATATTTGGAATCCAAAGGTACAGGCTAAGATCGATAAGGACATTGAACAGAATAGAAAAGCAAATGCTATTGTTGGTTTACAGAATGTTGCGGCTGGATCAGAAGTGAAGATTGAGCAGGTTTCGCATGATTTTGTATTCGGTGCCCATATCTTTAACTATAATCAATTAGGAACTCCTGCGTGTAATCAGAAATATAAAGATGTGTTTGGGACATTATTTAATCGTGCGACTGTCGCATTTTATTGGAAAACCCTGGAAATGCAACCGAATCGCCCTCGTTTTCGTGAAGAATACTGGGATACGGAAGAATATTGGAATCGCCAGACAGACCCGAAGCATCAACCGCACTGGCGTCGTCCTTCTCCCGATCAGATTATAGATTTCTGTCTCAGTAAGGGGGTTCCTGTGCATGGTCATCCGTTGATCTGGGGAAACCGTAAATGGCATAATCCTAACTGGATTATAGACCAGATGATGACGCTTGAGGAGAAAAAGGAAATGGATAAACTGATTGTAGAATATGGCAATCTCGATAATTATTTGGATGGCGAAAAATACACAGATAAGTACAAAAATATGACTGTTGCTCAATTAGAAACGAAATTTCCTAATTTGACGAAAAAGTTAAAGGAATTGTTTGAAAAACGAATTGTAGAGATCGCTAAATATTATGGGGACCGTGTCAGTAGTTGGGATGTTGTCAATGAGAGTGCACAAGATTTTGCCAAAGGAGCAATGGTTCCGGGTTCCGGGCTCTGTAAAAGTAATTATGGGATAATGCCGGGAGATTATACATTTGAAGCTTTCAAAACAGCCAATCAGGTGTTTTCGAATAATGTCCTTTTGAATATCAATGATTATTGGACTGGTCCGGAGTATCCGGAGCAAGTAAAAGATTTGATGAAAAGAGGGGCGAAGATAAATGTTGCTGGTTCTCAAATGCATTTGTTCAAACCGCAACAATGTTTGGATATTGCTGCTGGTAAAGAAATCCAGACTCCGAATCAGATTTGGACTATCATGAACCGAATTTCGGAAACAGGATTACCGATTCATTTAAGTGAAATCACGATAACATCTCCAGGCAATGATGACCGAGGACAAAAAATACAGGCTATTATCGCACAAAACCTGTATCGCCTGTGGTTCAGTGTTAAAAATATGATGGGAATCACATGGTGGAATGTGGTAGATGATTGTGGTGCACCGGGAGAACCATCTGTTTCTGGATTGTTCACCAGAAACATGGATCCCAAACAATCATTTTATGCACTTGATAATTTGATCAATCATGAATGGAAAACTAATATGACCGTAAAAGCCAGTAAAAACGGGAATGTGGAATTTCGAGGGTTTAAAGGTAAGTATCATATTACTTATACAGATAAGTTTGGAAAGGAACAAGTTATAGAGTATCACTTAAAATAAGTATAAAGAAATGAAGATCGTAGACATGAAAGTCCGTTGTGTTGCAATTCCTATGAATTGTATGTTACGGCATAACACGGGAGTACATCCGGGTTATTTATTGAGAACAATCTTGGAACTTATTACGGATGAAGGAATTGTAGGATTGGGTGAAGTTGGTGGCGGAGATTCAAGAGCGGCTTTGCTTAAGTTGAAACCGCGCATTATCGGAATGAACCCGATGGACCTGGAGGCTATCAAGATGAAAGTTCTGAGAAGTATTTATTATATCTCCAATTCCCGTTTGTATGGTGCAATAGAGATAGCCTGTTTGGACATTATGGGGAAAGCGTTTAATGTTCCGATGCACCAGCTTCTTGGTGGTAAATTGCGTGATTCAATTCCGATGATCGCTTATTTGTTTTGGCGTTATGATCGTCCGGGTGGTGGGCATGATACCTGTGCGGAGGATATGGCTGATTATTGCGTACAGTTGAACAATGAACTGGGTGTTACAGCAATGAAACTGAAAGCTGGTGTTATGGATCCGATGGAAGAAGTGAAAGTGTTGCAATTATGCCGGCAGAAGTTAGGAGATGATTTCGGTTTACGGATTGATCCTAATGGAGTATGGAGTGTTGCGACAGCCATAAAAGCTGGTCATAGGATGGAAGAGTTGGAACTACAATATTTTGAAGATCCCTCTTGGGGCATAGAAGGTATGAAGGCTGTCCGGGAACAGGTTCGTATTCCTTTGGCAACTAATATGTATCCGAATAAATTTGATGATTTGGGCCCTTCTATCCATATGAAATCAATAGATATTATATTGACGGATTTACATTATTGGGAAGGCCCGCGGGGGGTAAAAGATTTGACTGCGGTTTGTCGTACGTTTAATTTAGGGGTAGCTATGCATTCCGGAGCAGAATTCGGTATTGAATTGGCGGCTATGTTACATACAGCATCTACCATCCCTCAAATGACTATGCCGGGAGATGCCCATTATCATTATTTGGAAGATGATATTATTCAGGGTGGAAAACTGCAATATGTCAATGGGGCTATAAAAGTACCGGAAGGACCGGGTTTAGGAGTTGCTTTAGACGAAGAAAAGATGGAAAAATATGAGCGGTATTACGAGAAGATGGGAGACTATTACGCTCGTTTTCATCAAGATCCGTATAAACCAAATTGGTATCCGATTGTAGGTGGTATTTAATAAGAATCGTTATGGGAGTGAAGCATTTGTTTGATATAACGGGAAAAACTGCATTGATTACAGGAGCTGGCCAAGGAATTGGCCGCTCCATCGCTTTAGCTTTGGCTGAACATGGAGCGAATGTTGTGATCAATTACCGGAGCAATCACCAATTGGCGGAAGCAACTTTACGGGATGTGCTGAAGATGGGAACAAAAGCGTGGTTATGGGAATACGATTTATTATCAGACACGCTGGCTTCTGACTTTCAACTGTTGCTGCAAAAATTAGGAATTGAAGTTGATATTTTAGTTTTGAATGCTTCTATTCAGATTCGTAAGAAATGGGAAGATGTGACCTTATCTGAGTTTAATACCCAAATGAATGTGAATGTAAGAGCTTCGCTGGAGTTGATGCAATGTTGTGTGCCTCATATGGAATCGAAAGGTTGGGGAAGAATTGTTACGTTAGGCTCCGTTCAGCAGAACAGGCCGAGTAAGCAAATGATCGTTTATGCAGCTTCAAAAGCTGCTCAATTGAATATGGTGAAAAATCTTGCTTGGCAATTGGGGAATAAAGGAATAACGATTAACAATTTGGCTCCTGGGGTGATCGGAACGGTCCGTAATGAGGAAGTTTTGTCGAATGAAGTTTTCAAAACAAAAATAGAAAAGAATATTCCATTAGGATATATTGGAGAACCGGATGATCTGGCTTCTATGGCGTTACTTTTGTGTAGCGAAGCTGGACGCTATATTTCCGGTGCGGATATATTGGTAGATGGTGGAATGAGTTTACCAGAGTGATTAATTAAAAATAAAAGAGTTATGAGCGTAGATCAGTATAAGAAAGAAATCGGAATGATGAATCTGGAAAAATTGATTCAGGATCGTGAAGGAATATCTTCGAAAAAGTTTTCCATACCGGATAAAGAGTTATTATTTCGATATGAGCAGTTATATACAGGAGCTGTAAACGATGTGATGCGTGAATTTTGTCTTTTGGAGCAAGCTTTGCCTGGTAGGATTAAACCTTTACGTGAATATCATTCTGTTGCCGGTTTTGCATTTACTGTCAAAAGTGCACCGAACGTAAAGATAAAGGGTGAGATGGAATATCGAACCCAGATGCTGGATGAGATGCAGGAGGACCATTTTATTGTCTGGGATACAAGTCGGGATGATAAAGCAACTTTGTGGGGAGGTGTAATGACAGCGACTGCTAAGGGGAAAAAACTGAAAGCAGCTTGTATAGATGGGGGAATACGGGATACACATCAGATTTTGAATGCTGATTTTCCTGTGTTTTACGAATACCGGATATCGAATGGTAGCTTGGGGCGCTGTTTGATTACTCACTATCAAATTCCGATTAAAATCGGAGATGTAACGATTAAGCCGGGTGATATAATACTTGGAGATATCGATGGAGTTTTAGTTGTACCAAGGGAAATAGCTTATGAAGTGCTTTTACGTTCGGAGGAGATACGTGAAAATGAGAAGAAGATTTTCTCTTGGGTACAAAACGGAGACAGTGTTCGGGAAATTACAGCAAAAGGTGGTTACTTTTAAGAATCAGTTGATATGATACGGAATATATTATATATGATGATTCTCTGTTCTTTTTTCTCTTGTGGAAAAGAACGTGATCAGAACTTTATACGGGTGAGTAAGGTGAATCCTTGTTATTTGGAATATTCGGATGGTACCCCCTTTATACCTGTAGGTCCCAATATTTGTTGGGAACGTTTTGAGACGGATGAAACAAAAGTTTTACAGCTTTATGAACAGCGTTTTCGCAATCTTTCGGAAAATGGAGGAAATTACACGCGTATTTGGTTGAGTGCACCATTTTTTGAGATTGAACATAAGAAAGCTGGAGAGTTTGATGAAAATAGAGTAAACCGCATTGACAAACTGTTGGAGTTGGCGACGAAATATGGAATCAAGATCAAATTTTGTTTGGAAAATTTCAGAAAACTAACAGGATATTCAGCCCCGTTTTCTTCGTCAGTGGCTTTTGATAAACCGATCTATTCTTTTGATAACCGAGGACCATTGGGCAATATGGATGATTTTTTCAAAACACAGCAGGGGAAAGATTTATATATAGACAGGGTCGCCTTTTTAGCCTCTAAATATGCGAATAATCCGACTATTATGGGGTGGGAATTGTGGAATGAAATCAATTCTGTAAGTTTTTCCGAAGGAATAGCAGGGGAGCTGGAATGGACAAGAGAAATGCTGCCTATCGTTAAATCTTATTTTCCGCATCATTTGGTTATGCAAAGTTTGGGGAGTTTTGATAATGAGAAATATCAGGAGTGGTATATAGATTTTTCTTCTCTTTCGAATAATGAGATAGCCCAGGTTCATCGTTATTTGGATCCGGGAGCCACTTGGGACATTTGTCAGGCCCCTATGGATTCTTTGGCAAGTCAGGCGGTCGTTTTATTACGTAATATGGTTGTTGATAAACCTGTTATACTCTCGGAAGTGGGTGCGGTTGAGGCACATCATTCCGGACCATCCAAGTTATATGAATCGGATACGTTAGGCGTTTTGTTACATGATTTGATTTTTGCCCCTTTTTTTTCAGGTGCTGCTGCTCCTGGACAAAGTTGGCACTGGCAATATTATATAGAAAAGAATAATTTATGGTGGCACTTCGGACGTTTTAGTCATGCGACGGCAAATATAAATCCGATAACAGAGCAGTATCGGCCTGTGTTTTTTATGTATGATCAGGTTCGTTTTTATTGTTTGAAAGGTAATACGCATACTTTAGTTTGGTGCCGAGATGCTTTAAGTAATTGGCATACTGAATTGATCGGAAATCAATTGCCGGATAGCAGGACGGTAAAACTACCACTACAATTTTTAAGTAATAAAGTCTCGGATGTTGAACAATATGATCCTTGGAGCGATGTGAGAAAAGTTGCCCATGTCGTGGATGATACTCTGGATATCACTTTCAGACGTTCGGTTATATTGCGTTTTAATAATGAAAATCATTGATTTTATATGGAATCTATGTCTAATAGCTAAATGAAAAAAGTATGGTAAGAAAGAGCGTTTTTAAGTATAGATGTATTTTTATATGGTGTTGTTTATGTTGTGTTTCGATAGTGAAAGCACAGGTAAGAGATTTGGAGTCTCCATATTATATTTATCCGAGGCAGGCAGAGCAGCATATCGATTTATCTCAAAATTGGGAGTTGAGTTCGGAAGAAATCCCTGTTGAAAACTTAGCAAAACTTAAAGAGAATAACTGGTTTTCAGTGGCATATCCGACTTCTGTTCAGATGGCTAATTATAAAGCGGGCATATTGGGAGACCCTTATAAGCATTTGAATGCAAGGGAACATGAAAAGTTAGAACAGAAAGTTTGGTATTACAAAAAACATTTTGTAATACCTCAAAAACGGAAGGGGTACTCTTGTATATTGAATTTTGATGGTATTGACTATTTTGCGAAGGTCTGGTTAAATGGCATAGAACTAGGCAAGCATCGAGGTATATTTGGGGGACCCGTCATAGATGTAAGTGAAAATTTAAATTATGGAGGGGATAATGAACTGATTGTAGAAGTCATATCTGCCAATTATGGGAAAACATCGTTTAATCCGAATCGACCGGGAAATATCGTAAAAGGTTGGTTCCTGATGGGAGGAAGTGCAATGGAACCTTTTTTCAATTTAGGCTTATGGAGAAACGTTCGTCTGGAATTCGTTCCTGAATATCATTTGGAACGTCCTTTCCTTTTTACAGAAAAGATAGAAAACAATCAGGCTACAATTGGTTTTAGCGTTGAACTGTTTGCTGGGAAAAACACATTGAATTATCAGTTACATCCCTGGAATAATTGTCAGATATCGAATTATGGAAAGCCCTCTAGTGCTCCACAGAATAAACGGGTAAAAGATAAGTTGACAGTAGTACTCGACTTAATAGATAAGGGACAAATCGTATTCTCAAAAGAATTTTTACCAGAGGTGATTGAAGGGAGATGTTGGATGGATGAGCACTTTATTATCGATAATCCCAAACTTTGGTATCCGAATGGTTTAGGTAACCCGGATTATTATCAGGCAAAAATAACATTAAAAGTAAATAATCAATTGACTGATTGCATTCAGTTTGATTTTGGTATTCGAACAATAGAGCAAGTTCGGAGTGCCGGTATTCGGACAAGTGACAGATGGCAAGATTGGCAGTTCGTTGTAAACGGGAAAAAGTTTTTTGTGAAAGGTGTCAACTGGATGCCTGTTGATGCCCTCTACGATTTAACTGTGGAGAAGTATGATTGGGCTGTGAAAATGGCACGAAATATGGGAATTCAGATGTTTCGGATTTGGGGTAGTGGGTTGTTAGAGAGCGATGCTTTTTATGATGCATGTAATAAATATGGTATAATGGTTTGGCAGGATTTTAATATTGCCAATTTTGATACGCCCGAATGGCCGCAGGAAGTTTGGGAGGCGCAGGTTTGCCAAAATATTTTCCGGTTGAGAAATCAACCCTCTTTGGCTGTTTGGTGTGGTGGAAATGAATTTAATCCGTATTCTTATGGAAATGCGGCTTCTATGGGTATTTTGGAGCGTAATTTAGCTATATTTGATCCGACAAGGTGTTTTCTGCGTACTTCTCCGGATGCTGGTTCTATGCATTCTTATCCGGATTTTGATCCTGCATGGTATAAAGGTTTTGAGTTGATACCCTATGTCGCTGAGACTGGCGTACATTGTATAACGGACCCTGCAAATATAAAACAAGTGGTTTCTCCGGGTGAGTTGGTTGATTTGGGAGGAATGTACGATAAGAATTTTGTGTTGGAGCATCCTGAATTTGTGGAACATTTTGCTGAATATAATCCTTCTCGTGTACCTCGTATGTTAAGTCGTGCTTCCCATATTGATAATATGGCTAAACCGACGTTAGAAACAATTGCAGAAGCGACTCAGATTGGTGCTGGTGAATTTTATCAGGTTATGTCAGAAGGTATTCAAAGCAATTATCCGGTTACAACAGGGCTGATGCCTTGGGTCTATAAACGTCCTTGGCCAGTAGTTGCTGCAATTAATTTGGTCGATGGTATGGGGCAGCCTTCTGCTACTTATTATTTTCTAAAAAGGACGTACGAACCGACTCATGTTTTGTTGAATATCAAGCACCTGTTGTGGGCACCTGGAGAAGCTTTTCCGATTTCCATAAATGTTTTAAATGGGGTGGACCGACCTAGTTTTAAAGGAGTGGTACAGGTGAAAATATTGGATGACTCTTTTAGAGAAGTTTGGCAAGCTTCGGAAAATGTTAATGTTCCGGAAGGCACATCGGTTTTAAAAGAAGAGATAGGGACATATGCTATTCCTCATACATATAGAGAAAAGTACTTTTTTGTTATTGTTTCTTTGACTGATGAGTATGGGAAAGTGATTTCTCATGCTGAGTATTGGCCTCGTACCATCAAGTTAATGGAGGATGAGGCCTATTATCAGAAGTTTGTCTCAGAACCTATTGAATGGCCAACTATGGAGAATGGTCCTTGGTTAAAGCCGACCGTGGCTAAACATAAAACTTCTGTTGGGTTTAAAGAGGTAAAGTTGATGAAAAAGAATGGGAACAAAGGAAGGTTACATGTAGTAGTGACGAACAAAGGAAGATTGCCTTCTTTTATGACTAATTTGAATATAGAAGATGTTTCCCGCTCTTTTTATGCGAATGATAATTTTTTCTGGTTGGCTCCTGGTGAAACGAAAAGTATCGAGATAGATTTTGAACTGAGAGAAAGACAAGTGGCAAGTTCTATGAAGTTGGTTCTTAATTCTTGGAATGCTAAAACACAGAGCCGGATGGTGAAATTGGTTGATTAGTTGGGGAAAATATGGAGAGCTCGTGCTTTCACAAGTACGGGCTTTCCGAAAATTATTAACCATTAAACTTGTAAATCCAAACCTGATTTTAATAAACTGTGGACTATAACAAGATATAAAATTTTATTCGTAATCAGGCAATTCAATATCGGTTGTCTCTTCCCATTTCCCATTGTTGTAGATGCTGATCTGGAATGTGTCGTCGGATTCGGAACGGCTGTAGAGGCGGCCTTTATAACGGATGATCTTGTTTTTTTCCGGAATGATATTGTCGATTTGCCGTTCCCGGATCGGTTCGTCGTTTTTGGCGATGGCCGAAAGGCGGACGGCTATTTTATTGTCGGTGGGAGGTATGAAAGTATAAAAAGAATGTACTTTGTTTACTTCTCCGATCTCATTATTCTTGAATGTATAGGAGAGGATTTGCTTATCCGGGGTTTTTATCCCCTGACCGGTGGCGATGTCCAGTTGATTGGATATTCCGTCGATCTCCATATCGAACTGTTTCAGTATGTCGGAAACCGAATCGGTCGCCATGAACTCAATACGGCTGACGATACGTTGAAGAGAGACATCTTTGTTGGTGATTTCTGCAACATCGATGTTTAGGGATATCATTTCGTAGAATGTATCCGAGATGCTGTCGAAAGAAAAAGTTGAACCGGATAATACAGCGTTTTTTGAATTGTGGGCTAAAAAGTAGAATTTGTAGTCGCCTTGTGGCAAACTGTCATATATGCAACTGAAATCCGCATCCAGATCGGTGGGATTGTAAGTGAACTGCTTGTGCTTGATTAATGCAGGAGTATCTTCGTTTTTAAATACCACATATTCGATGGTGGAACATATTTCGTTCAATTCGGCGTCGCTCTCTCCAGCTTTCGAAGCCGTTGGTTCCGGAATCACGTTATTCGGTATGCTGCGGGTGGGAAAAGACACTATCTCTTTTTCCATCTGAATGCTGAATTGAATGGGGAAAAACTTTGTTTGCGGGATGACTTTTTCGAGTGAAGAACTGTCGCAACCTGTCAAGTAGAGTACGCAGCCAAGTGCAAAAAACACTTTCTTTCTCATAGTTAAGTTTTTTAGTTGTTTATAATGTTACAAAGGAAAGATAAATAATCAGAAATGAAAAATATTTGTAGATGAATTTAAAAAGATATTTTATATTTGTCGAACAGACACAATGTATTAACCTTAAAAAGAACGAAAAACATGGCACGTCCTGTAACATTATGTACATTGCAGTGGGGAGACTTACCGCTGGATGTTATTTGTGAAAAAGCAAAATCATTTGGTTTTGACGGTGTTGAATTGGGATTACCATCTCATTTGGATGTTCGGCAGACAGATCCGGAATATTATCGGAATATCAAGGTGACACTCGATAAGTACGGTTTGCAACTGTTTTGTATTTCGAATCATCTGGTCGGCCAGGCGATATGTGATAATATCGATCAACGGCATAAATCCGTATTGCCTGATTATATCTGGGGCGATGGCGATCCTGATGGAGTGCACCTGCGGGCGGTCGAAAATATGATTCAGGCAGCCCATGCCGCTAGAATGCTGGGAGTCGACACCGTAGTCGGTTTTACGGGAAGTTCGATCTGGCAATGGCTCTACTCCTTTCCTCCTGTTACCGACGAGATGGTGAATGAAGGGTATGCTGATTTTGCCCGACGTTTTATTCCGATTTTAGACGAATATCAAAAGTTAGGTGTCCGTTTCGCTCTCGAAGTACATCCGACCGAGATCGCGTTCGATACTTATTCTGCCCGTAAGGCTCTTGAAGCGATCGATTATCATCCGGCTTTCGGTTTTAATTACGATCCGAGCCATTTGGGGTATCAGGGAGTGGATTATGTAGACTTCATCAACCAGTTCCCGGATCGTATTTTCCATGTCCACATGAAAGATGTGTATTGGAGCGATACTCCGAAACAGATCGGCGTGTTCGGCGGCCATTCAACTTTTGGCGATGCCCGCCGCTTCTGGAATTTCCGTAGCTTAGGACGTGGAAAGATCCGGTTTGAAGAAATTATCCGTGCTTTGAACGATATCGGCTATCAAGGTCCGCTCTCGGTGGAGTGGGAAGATAGCGGCATGGATCGTGAACATGGAGCACGCGAGTCTTGCGCTTTTGTCAAACAGGTGGATTTCCTGCCGTCGGCACATGCCTTCGATGCCTGTTTTGAAAGATAAGAGGATGTAGGTAAGAAGGGATAAGTGCGGCAAAGGTTTATCCCTTCTTTTTTATTTAGTCCATTTCATACATGTCCGGTTCCTCGCTCCTGCTTTTGTCTTTTTTCTTGTTCATATTGCCGAAGTTGTAGGTCAGGGTAAAACCAACTCTTCTGCCACCACGCCAGTTCTCGGAATCCTGCCAGAAACCGTCTCCGGATGTAATGGTGCGGAATCTGCGGGAGTCCAGCAAGTCGCGTGCATTGATACTTAACGTCAACTTGTCTTTTAAGAAAGATTTGCGCAATCCAAGATCGACTGAGTAGTTCGGTTCGCGGTATCCTTGTGCCATCAAGCGCTTGGAATTATAGTTGCCTGTGCCCTGTAGGGAAACACCCCAAGGAAGACTGACATTGGCAATCATGCGTACGTTCCAGTTGAAGCTTTCATCCTCCTCTCCAATGACAGGAGCTTCCGCTCCTTCGGGCAGATAGCTGAAACCGTCTAATTTGGAGTAGTAGAGGTTTACGGTCGTTGTCAGGCTAAGGATGCTGAATAAATTGTTTTTTCCAACGATTTCCAGACCGCTGTTTTGCTGGCGGGCTACGTTTTCACTGGTCGTGTACATTACATTGTCTGCCGTGTTCAAGAAACGAATGCGCTGGATCACGTCATCTGTCGAGCGATAGTAGCCGGATAATGATAGGGTATGGCCGGATTCCCAGGTCTTGATATAATTCAATTCGAAAGAATGGGAATATTCAGGTGTCAGTTCCGGGTTACCGAAAGAAATGTTGGAGGCATCGGAAATATTGCGGAATGAATTTAGCTGTCCACCCCAAGGACGACGCAGGCGACGGGTATAGTTTACTTGTATTTCATTGTTTTTAGGGAGGGCATAGGAGATAAAGGCACTTGGAAACAACTTGAAATAGTCTTTCTCGAAAGTTTCCGACGGCTTGCCGTTAAATTCCTGGTCGAAGTCCAGCGAGCGGGTATCCACACGCCAATATTCTCCACGTAGGCCGGCTTGGTAGCTCAGATTGTTCCACTTGCCTCCATACGTCATGTACAAGGCATGCACATCCTGGTTATATAGAAAGCGGTTGTAAAGTGCCTGGTCCTGTTCGATGTCGGTAGCGGTTGTTCCGGTATAGGTATCCACAGGGCTGGATTCTCTTTGGAATGTCCCTTTATAACCTGCCTCGATCCGGCTCGCGTCGGATATTTTGTTTGTGTAGTCGGCCTGAACTTCCCAGCTTTTGTTTTTGATGTTGTTTTCCTGAGTTTGATATTCCTGTTTGTCGGTTAAGTCAGTGTCCGTATATCGGGTTGATTGTTCGTAAATGCTTAGTCCGTCGTTTCTCCATTGGTTATTGCTGACGGTTAAGTCTATATTGCTGTTTTCCGAGAATTTGTGTAAGTAATTCAATTCCAGGTTATACATTTTCATGTCCGAGTTTCCGTCTGTTGTACGGTCGCTGGTGTAAACCGTATTCTTTTGCTTGTCTGTCGAAATGTAATGGATCGATTCGTTGTTGTCGCCCCCTCCGGTCATGCCGGTCATGTTGAATGCTAGGTCGTCGCTTTTGGTAATGTGCCAGGTTGCCCCGATACGTCCGAACCAGTTGTTGTGTTGTCGTTTGGAGTTGTTGGTCTGGTCGAGAAAACTATTGTTGGCTGTATTTTCACGACTTGTGATTCCACCGCCTTTCATTTCCCGGTTCCGATAGCTCAGATTGGCGTACGCGTCTACTTTGCTACTGCTGTAGTTGATGTTTCCACTTGCCTGATAACCTCCGTCCGTATCGGCTCCGGCTTTTACGCTGCCGTAGTAACCGGGTTTCCGGTCATCCTTTAAAATAATGTTGATAATCCCGGCTGTTCCCTCCGGGCTGTATTTGGCAGAGGGATTGGTAATGACTTCCACTTGTTTGATATCTTCTGCCGGCATCATTTCCAGTATGTCCGCCTGGTTGTCTGCTGTCAGTCCCGATGCTTTTCCGTTGATCCAGACTGTTACGCTGGAATTTCCACGCAATGAAACAGATCCTTCGTTATCGACTTCCACGGATGGGATATTGGCAAGCAAATCACTGGCCGATCCCCCTTCGGATGCGATATCTTGTGTTGCGTCGAAAACTTTTCTATCGAGCTCGAATCTCATTTGGGGCTTTTTTGCTACGATTTCTACTTCTCCCAATTGGTTGGCATCTTCTTCCAGGGTGAGTTCTCCAAGATTAAGAGTTTGAGAATTGTTGCTGATTGTTATATTTTTAGAAATTTCCGCGTAGCCGATATAGGAATAAGTAACTATATATTCCCCCTTCTTCAGTCCTCCGATACTGTAATTTCCGTCACTTCCGGTAACGGCTCCCTGCAATATTTTGTCCGAACCTTTTGCTTTAACCTGGACGGTTACAAATTCGAGTGGTCCCCCTAATTCGCCGTCCATTACAATACCTTTAATCCTTCCGTCCGTTTCATTACCTTTTATATCCGGAGCCAAACACAAAAGCATACCGGTTAAAAGTAAGCTCATCTTTTTTGTCATCATCTTCCAAATCTGTCTTTTACATTTTACAAAACGATTTATATGACTGCTATCATACAAAAAGGTTTATTTGAAAAATCAAAAATTAGGTAAAATCCTTTTGTATGGTATGATGATGGATCGGGTATGCCATCTCTTTTCCTTACCTTTTAAACCCTGTCAATGATGAAGTTTTTTTACAGGCTCTTTCTGCTGAGTGGAAGGAGGGAAGTTGAAGAAAGAAGAAACAAGCTGTTTTGTGATACATGAATGACTTTTTATTATCTAATACCTGTTAGAGTTTGTTCTACCTTTTATTCCATGATAAAAAGCAATCAAGATGAAGTATTTTTTCATTCATCTTATCCCGATGTCCCGTTACGCAATTCTATAAATAGGAATTGGATGAAAAACTCCTTCTTGCTTAGTACTATGGCTGAAAAATATGATCATTTCTTTTATGAAGAAATTAAGGGGGAATATATTGATTTCCATGAACAATGATGGGGAACTGTTCGTTTGCAACGAACGATGATGTGGTTGCCTTAGGTTTTTCAAAAGTTTTGGTGCCAATATGGTGTAGGTTTTATCATAGTCCTGCAAGAACTGCGGTGATTTGGAGTGATTATTTAATATATAAGTTGTAGAATCTTGGTTATATCTGTATGATACAAAGAATCTAATATACTTTTTATCGAATTGATTAAATTATTGTGTGTTTTTTTATAGAAAGTTGTGGATATTTGCCTATATTTGAGCCGCAGTTCTTGCAGAACTTAATGTAAATATAAAGAATGTATAATCGTGTAAAATTATAAGTCTTTGTGTTTTAGGATCTTTAGGCTATTTTTTTTATTATAAAATAAAAATGTTAACTTATGAATTTAATCTCAATTAGAAAAAAGCGGAGACCTGCAATTGCTTTATTGCTTTGTACTGGTTTGTTGGGGGCTTGTCCTCCGGATGCCGTTGCTGATGCGGGAGATAGATTGCCCGTCCCTGAAATCCAACAAAGTAAGTCGCCTGTTAAACGTACGTTAGTCGGTACTGTTACGGATGCCTCTACCGGTGAAACACTGATCGGTGTAAATGTTATCATTAAAGGTACTACTCAAGGTACAGTGACTGATCTTGACGGAAAGTTTTCCATTGAAGTAACAGGTAAAGATGAAATCGAAATCTCTTATATCGGTTATAAGACACAAACGATCGAAGTGGGTGATTTAGGCGTCTTGAACGTTAAGATGGAGGGGGATAATGAAGTTTTGGACGAAGTCGTTGTCGTTGGTGCCGGTACGCAGAAGAAAGTATCTATTACCGGTGCGATTACTGCTACAGAAGGTATACAGCTGAAAGCTCCGACATCTTCATTGACCAGTTCGTTGGCTGGTAAACTGGCTGGTGTCATTTCTACGAACAGCAGTGGTGAGCCGGGTTCTACTTCTTCGTTCTATATCCGTGGCATCAATACGTTTGGTGGTGTGGCAACTCCATTGATTTTGTTGGATGGCGTGGAAATATCGTCTGGGGACTTGAACCGTATTCCGGCAGAAAGTATCGAAAGTTTTTCGGTTTTGAAGGATGCTTCGGCGACGGCAATCTATGGTAACCGTGGTGCGAATGGCGTCATGCTTGTTACAACCAAACATGGGAAGGAAAATACAAAAGCAACGGTCAACGTGTCGGTCGAGGCTTCTTATTTCCAGCCGATGAATACACCGGAGTTTGCTGATGGACCGACATTCATGCGCACCTATAACGAGGCGCAGCAGGCGCGTAGCGCGACAGTAATTACACCACGTTATTCGGATGAGATCATTGCGGCGACAGAAAGTGGTATCAATCCGTATGTCTATCCGAATGTAGATTGGTATGACATGATTTTCCGTAGTGGAAATTATAATCAACGTGCTAATGTGAACGTATCGGGTGGTGCGTCGCGTGTTACTTATTATATGAGTTTGCAGGCAAACCATGATACAGGTTTGCTCAATGCTGCGGACAATTCAGCTTTCAATCCGAACATTAACCATTGGGAGTACAATTTTCAAAATAACATCAGTTATAAGTTGACGAATACGACGACTGTCAATCTTCGTATGATGGCGCAAATCGGTAGCCAAAAGGGACCGAATAATAAGACTACTGATATCTACAAAAAGGTGATGTATGCCAATCCTGTCTCTTTCCCCGCTTATTTCCCTGGCGAAGAAGATCATATTTATTATGGTAATGCCGAAATTAAAGCTGGGGCTTACGGAGAAAACCCTTACCAATACATGATGGGATCGTTCAGAGAAGACAACTTCAATACGCTGAATACCTCTTTGGATATCTCGCAAGACTTGGGATTTGTCACAAAAGGTTTAAGCGCAAAGGTTTTAGTGAACTTTAAAAATTGGTCAAACTCTTATTATACCCGTTCGCTATCTCCTTATTACTATCAGGTACAGCCCGATAGTTACGATCCCGAAAATGATACCTATGCTTTGCGACTTTTGCAAACTGGTACGGATTATATCAGCCAGTCTGACATCACTAAAGAGGCCGATCAAACATTCTATTTGGATGCCCGTTTGGATTGGAAACGTTCGTTTGGCAAGCATAATATGACTGCCATGTTCATGTATATGATGAGAGAGTATCGTAATGGAGTCTTGCCTAATCGCAACCAGGGTTATTCAGGACGAGCCACTTATGATTATGACAACCGCTACTTGGTAGAGTTCAATTTCGGTTACAATGGTTCCGAACGGTTGGCAAAGGAGGATCGTTTTGAGTTTTTCCCGGCCGCATCTCTCGGTTGGGTATTAAGCGGGGAGCAGTTTTGGGAGCCGATTGCCGATTATGTGGATTATTTCAAGATTAGGGGATCATACGGTTTGGTTGGTAGTGACCAGTTCAACAGTGGTGCACAACATTTTCTTTACCAAAATCAAGTAGCTATTGGGAGCGGTGCCTCTTGGCATTCGGGACTTCCCGGGCAATGGTTAAATCGTCAGGGGCATGGTTTCAATATTCTTGCCGTACAAAATGCAGGATGGGAACATGTGAAAAAGTTGGATATCGGACTTGACGCTTCGCTTTTTAACCAAGTGAACATTACATTCGATTATTTCCGTGACTACCGCGACCGTATCTTGATGAAACGTGCCAGCTTCGGAAAGCTACTCGGTTATTGGGGCAGTACGCCTTGGAGCAATATCGGCGAAGTGTTGAATACCGGTTTCGAAGTCAGTGTCAATTGGAAAAAACAATTTGGAAAAGACTGGCAAGTCGACTTCCGTGGTAACTTCACCTATAATCGAAACGAATACAAGTTTTCTGACGAACCGAATTATCCCTATGTATGGCAAACGGAAACTAACAAACCGTTGAATCGATTGACCGGTTATGTGGCAGAAGGGCTTTTCAGCAGTCAAGAAGAGATAAATAATTGGCCTGATCAAACACAGTTAGGTTCGAAGCCGATGCCTGGTGATATTAAATATCGCGATATCGATGGTGATGGTGCGATCACATCCGAGGATAAGGTAATGCTTTCGCCTTACGGTGATATGCCGCGTATCCAATATGGGTTAGGATTGAACGTTCGTTGGAAGAAATTCGACTTCGGAGTCTTCTTCAATGGTTCGGCCAAACGTAAAATTATGATCAATTCCGGCTTTGCTCCATTTTTGGCTTCCGGTGGCGATGGTGGTCCGTCGGAATCTTTACCACGCAATTTGATGTCGTGGATTGCCGAGAGCCATTGGTCGGTCGACAATCCTAATCCGAATGCACTCTACCCGCGTTTAGGAACTTCAAATGCTGACATCGCGGGTAATATCCAACCGAGTTCTTATTGGATGCGTAACGGCAATTTCCTTCGTTTCAAAACGTTGGAATTGGGTTATACCTTCCCGATGTGCCGCGTTTATTTCAGCGGTGATAACTTGGCCGTATTCAGTCCCTTCAAGTTGTGGGATCCGGAATTGGCTTGGAACGCTTATCCGTTGCAGCGGACTTTTAACCTGGGGGTGCAATTTACTTTCTAATGTTTAATTAACTAATAGAATAACGAGATGAAACTAACAAAAAATATCAGACAATATATCAAGATAGCCTTGTCGGCCGGTCTGCTGGCATTCCCTTCTTGCAGCTATTTGGATGTCATACCACCGGCACAGCCGGATTTTGATGACACAATGAAGGACGAGTCAGCAACTTTAGGTTTCCTTTTTACCGCTTACTCAGGTACTTCGCGATATACCTTCTGGCGAGAAAGTGATGGAGATGCTTCGTTGGCCACCGATGAATATGTCGAGCCGAAAGACTGGGACTGGAATATGCAGAAAATGTTGTACGGAACCGTTTCGGCGGCCGATGATATCGGTGACTGGGAGAATTTATATAACTACATCGGATATGTCCACTACTTTTTGGAACAGTTGGATCGTTTGAACCCGGCAGGTGTGACAGAGGAGGAGAAGGCACAATACCGTGCCGAATGCTGGTTTCTCGAAGCATATTATCATTTCAAAGTATTGCAAAACTATGGGCCTTGTCCTATCATCGAAACAAAGGTAGATCAAAACATCCTTCCGTCCGAAATTCCGGGGCGTTCGCATTTTGATTATTGTGTAGATTGGATTGTCGGAAAATTAGATGCGGCAGCCGAAGTTTTACCGGCAACACAGACAACTGAAAATTTAAGCCGTGCAGATGCCACTATCTGCAAAAGTTTGAAAGCTCGTGTGCTGCTCTATGCTGCTTCTCCTCTTTGGAACGGTTCATTTGTTTATCCGAACTGGCGGAACACAAATTATGAGACACCGGGCTATGGAATGGAGTTGGTTAGCAATAAATATGATCCTGCCAAGTGGGAACGTGCTCTGACGGCTTGTAAGGAGGCGTTAACAGCTGCTGAAGCTGCCGGATATAAATTGTTCGATCTTGAAGCTTCTGAAGCAAAGGCTGCTATTGATAAAGTACCGCTTCCATTCATTCCGGGGAAAGAAGAGGATACGGAGGAAAATGAATTGTTCAAAAAGCAAGTTCGAATGCTCCAGTATATGATTACGGCGCATGAAGGGTTTAGTAATAAGGAAATTATTTGGGCTATCAATCCTCAGTATGGTGATGGTAATGATGCGAATGATGTTGGTTGCGGTCGTTCGAAATCGCGGCTTCCGAACCGACTTGTCAAAAAGAGTGACGGTTCGTGGGCCGGAGGCTATCATGGAACTGCACCTACTTGGGCGGCTGTAAACCGTTTCTATACGGAAAACGGTCTTCCTCCTGCTAAAGATCCGGATTTCTATTTGCAAAGCGAGTGGCTGACACGTTACTATGAGGGAGCTTCCAGTCCGGAGTTGTCGAAAGATCAATTGGATAGCGAGGAAATTAAGAATGATATTGTCAAGTTTAATGTTGGTCGTGAACCGCGTTACTATGCGTGGATTGCCTATGACGGTTGTGAGTATATGCCGTTAATCAACAACAATAACCCATTATGGCTGAACTTGAAGAATTCCAATACGAATGGTTATTCACTTTCTAATACGCGTAATGCAACAGGTACCGGTTTCTTGAATAAGAAATTCATCGTGCCGAACGGGGTATATCTGTCTTCCGGATCCACTTCAGGTGACAAGTTCCGGATCATTCTGATTCGTATGGCGGAATTGTATTTGAATTTGGCTGAATGTTATGCAGCATTAGATCGTACAGATGAAGCGTTAGAGAACCTGAATGTTATTCGGGAACGGGCCGGTGTACGTAAGTTGACTACAGCTGATCTTTCGACCATGTCACTGATGGAATGGGTCCGTAATGAACGGGCAATCGAACTGCATGCCGAAGATCACCGATATTATGACGTCCGTCGCTGGCGTATTGCCGACCAAGTAATGCAGCCCTCCGAATTTAAAGGGCTGAATGGAATGACTGTCAATCCTTCATTTGAGGAGTTCAATCAAATCGTGCCAATCGACCAGCCGATCCAATGGAACGTCAGACAGTATTTGGTTCCGATCAAGAATAGTGAATTGTACAGTGATCCTCAGTTGGTGCAAGCTCCTGGTTATTAATCTAAAAAACGAATTGTATGAAAGTGAATTATATAGGAATTGCATGTCTGGCTGTTCTTTTGTTGACAGCTTGTGACGAGTCGAAATATGAATTGGAAAACTTAGTGCCGGAAGAATATCACAAAGTGCTTTATATTAATAAATCCGGTACGCAGGAGCTCACTCTTTACAATACGGGAGAGCTTAATACTTATGCTTTCTCTGTTTATAAGGGTGGTAGTGATCCGTCATTGACGGCAAGCGGGGAAATAGCCGTTCACTCGCAAGAGGAAGTCGATGTACTTTATGGCGCGGACTATCGGATAATCCCTTCAGGTTCTTATTCGATGGACACCGATCGATTGGATTTTGCGTCGGAGGAACGTAGTAAAGTCGTTACGCTTTCGTTGTCGACAGATTTGATCGGTGCGGCGATGGAGGCGAATCCGGAAGCGACTTATGTGCTTCCGCTTTACCTGACGAGCGAGAAGGACTCGGTCAATGCCGATAAAAGTGAATTGTTTATCCGGATAACAGATGTGTTGACCCCGGCTATGGGGTTCACGGATACCGACATTCAGCCATTGTCTTACACATATGGATTCAACACGGAGTCAGTTGAAGTCGGTTTCGGTTTGGATACGGACAACAATTGGGATGTAGAATGTCTGTTTGTCGTAGATCCCGGATATGTTACAGCTTATAACGCAGAGAACGGTACAGCTTATAAGCTGTTTCCGGAAGGGAACTATTCATTCGAAGATGTTGTCACCTTGCCTACGGGGACGAGCACGACCGATTTGGCGGTGACGCTCAACGGCAACGGATTGACTCCGGGAGAATATATGTTACCTATTCGTTTGGATAATGTTTCGCTGTTCAATATTGCTGAAAACGCCGTCTACCCGTTGGTAGTTCGGGTTGTCGGAATCAAGTTGGATCGTGCGGGCTGGAGTATACAAGCCAATACGGAAGAACGGACCGGAGAAGGTGCCGGAAACGGTGTGGCGACATGTTTGCTGGATGGGCAATTATCGACTTTCTGGCATTCACAATGGAGTGGCGGATCGATTCCACTTCCGCATGAAATCGTTGTGGATATGAAGAAGGAAACAACTTTGACCAACATCAGCTTGACTGAAAGGCAGCATGATAGCTACCGGGATGTGAAGGGTGGTGAATTTTTTGTCAGTTCAGATAAGCTCAATTGGACAGCAGTCGGTGCATTTGAAGCGCAGAAGGTACTCGAAGAGCAAATCTTCAGCATCACACCGACAAAGGGACGCTATTTTAAGATAAAAATTACTGATAGTTATCGTGCAAGTAATTCGTCGTTGGCTGAAATCAATGCTTATGGAATAGATTGATTTTTGATGAATGTTCGGAATGCTCAATTGTAAATGCCTTTTATAGGAAAAAGAGGCACTTGTGAATTGGGCATTCCGTAACAAAAGTTCAGAATCGGGATATACTTATTGTATAATATTGTTTATTCAATAATGCTTTACATTCTTTATGGGTTGCTGCAAATTTTCGTATTTTCAGATAAAACAACCGTGATTTTAACATCGTCGTCCGAGTATTTCAGTGCATTTTCCAATAGATTTCGTAAACAACATTCCAGAGGGCCGGATCTGTATATATATAATGTATAGGAATCGGATTGTCCAGTTCGAACTGATATTTTTTTCCGGGAAACAAAAGGGCTACTTCCCGGTTGACTTCTTCGATCAATTCCGGTAGAGAAACCTGTGTTCTTTTTATTTCAACGTTTTGTTTTTCCTTATGTGTATTCAGTATGGAGTCGATAATGTCTGTCAGTTTGCGGATTTGTACTTTCCCTGTTTGCAGTAATGATTTCCGTCTGTTGTCGGTTCCCTTCAAGGCTATGAAGTCTAGTATGCTATAGGTTGTGTTAAGAGGTGTTTTCAAGTCATGGATGGCAGTGTGTATGGTTTGTTGCTGCTGTTGCAGTTTTTTATGGGTGTGACGGATAATGATCAATTGGTAGTATAGGCAATAGAAGATAATGATTGTCATCAGAAAGGAAACGATCAGGGCATAAGGGAGGTGGAGGAATATCTGCTGAGGCGGAATGGCGACAATAGCTTGGATGTAAAATTCGTCTTTTGTTCCGATCGGGTGGGTTACTGTAATAATCTGCTGATTTTTCGTATATTCCCTATGGGTGGAATCCAGTATTTGCCCTTTGTCGTTGCATAGATTTAGCCGACATGTGACATGTGGTATGTTTTTTTGTATTTCACTATTGAAGATGCTGTCTAATAAAATTATAGGGAAAGAATACTCTTTCAGTAGAGTCTCTATGGAGCTTTGGGCAAAGAGAGTGGAAAAGCCTTTTCTTGTATGCGATAAAGAGTCTGCTCCAAGGATAATTGTATCTCCTTTATGGCTCTTAATTTCTTCGGGAGTCATTTCATCTGCGCTTTTAATAATCAGTTTAGGCTTGTTGGTTTTATTGTATTCTCCGAAAAGCCCGGATTGCAGAATCAGTTCATTGTCGATACTATAAGTTAAGGATTCCTCGATAAAATCGGAGTATTGTGTTTTTTTATCCAAATACATGTTTGTTAGCCAGTATACTTGGGAGAATAATAGTGTTAGCATTCCGATAGCGGATATGAGTATTGTTCGGTTTATAGTAGTTATTGTTCTAAGTTCGACAAAATTATAAAAAATACGTGTATTATGAAAAATATGATGTTTTTATTATGTTGCTGTTCTCACTTTAAGTTGTCATTTGCATAAATTTTAATACCAAAAAGAGATGAGTAAATTAAAAAAGTTATCTAAATCAGAAATGAATGCCATAATTGGTGGCGAAAGTAATCATGGTAGAAGCGGTGGCAAATGGGTGTATGATTCGAATACGGGCAAATGGTATTGGGTCGAAGTGTGTGATTCGAATGAATCTAAATGATGTAGCAAAAAGAGAGTGTAAATATTAATTAGAAAAATAATGAAGACAATAAAAATATTTTCGTGTTTGGTTTTAGCAAGCTTGTTTACCAGTATCAATGCCCAGTTGCGGGTTCTGTCGGATGGGCGTGTGCAAGCAGGACAGAATGTACCAAGTTTAGATCAAGGAAAAGTGGCTACTTTATTAGTTTTGGGGTCGAATGATAAAATAGGGACCGGTGCTATTATTGCATTGGGGGATTTCGGTACTAAATCCAAAAATACATTTTGGGGTGAATATGGAAATACGGATTCTGACCAATTGTGGTTTCAAGGTAAATTAGGCTATTATTTGACTTATGGCGAGCAAGCAAGTTCTGTTGTCTCTTATTATGATCCTGCTAAAAATAGTAATTTTGTTTTTAATACTAATCTTCGCGTGAATGGTGTCAATATAACATCTGATGCTCGTATGAAAGATAATATCCAACCGATAGAGAATCCTATAGATGTCTTATCACGAGTTGATGGAGTTTCTTATACTTATCGTTTATCAGAGGTTCAAAAAAATCGTAAATCGGAAGAAAATGCGTTTCCTGAAACATCTGAAACAATGGCTAACGAAGTCAATGAAGCTTTGACAGAGAAAGAACTGCGGGATGAGCAAATAAAAAAAGAAATAGAGCGGCGGGAAGAAGAGGAAGCTAATCGTAGGCGTATCGGATTTATGGCCCAAGATATTCAAAAAGTTTTACCGGAATTAGTCCAGACAGATGAAAAAGGAGTTATGTCTATAGATTATATAGGTTTTATCCCTCTGATAGTGGAAAGCTTAAAGCAGATGCAACAAACCATTCAGGATCAGCAGAAAGAGATCGAGACATTGCAAAGTTTTTTACCGGCTGAAACAAAATCCATGTTTCGATCCACATCCAACGAAGAGGTGAGCGTGGTCGAGGGAGCGAAACTCTATAACAGGGCTGGTGCTTCCGTTTCTTATACATTGCCAGCAACTTATAATACTGCCGATCTGAAAGTCTTTGATATTTCCGGAAAATTGTTGAAGAAAATAGTATTAACAGGCAATAATAGTATTGTCGATTTAAATTCTTCAGAGATTGGTTATGGAACATTCGTCTACACCCTTTTTGTAGATGGCAAGAAAGCAGATACATTGAAAAAGTTTATTAATTAAGGCTGCTAACCTCAAATGAATAATCTGTATGAAGAATACTGTTAGAATATATCTGCCAATACTTTTATGGTTGTGTTTTTCTAATTCTATCAGAGCCATAGAACAGCCGGTAGACACTACCCAAGTTTATTCTGCTCGTTATTGTGTCAATACATTTAAAGATCAGACAGTGTCATCTTTGCAGTCTGTTGAAGGGTGTGACTCACTAATTGTACAAAATGTGACGGTGTCCGGTACTGGTGATCTGAAACTTTCTGCACCGGAGGGTGTCACGATATACGGTTTGTTTGAAGTGGCACAAGGAGGAGTTTTGAATATCAATAGAAAAGAATCTTTGGTTTTTGAGTTTACCTATGATGCGGCAGGAAATAGGACTTTGCGGGAAATAGGGCAATGACCAATTTTATAGAATGAGATATGAAAAAAATATTAGTTGTATTATTTACTATATTTTGTAGTACGAATATTATTGCTCAAATTTTAGGGGATGGTGGAAAAAACGATTCGATTGCAGTGCAAGATACGATTGTTTTACCATTGAACTTGCCTGATGAATATAGACGTTTATTAGAAGATCGTCGCAGTGATAATATAAATAGTGACTATGAAACTATGAAGCCAACTCGTTCTCTTAATAATTTTTATGCTGTAGGAACGATAATTGGTGAGGCGAATGTTTCCCAGACAGGAGGTGCTACTTATCAAATACCGATTGAAGTCCCGAAAGGAGTAGCCGGATTTCAACCGGATATCTCTATATCGTATAGTAGCCAATCTGGAGCAGGTTTATTGGGATATGGTTGGAGCCTGAATGCCTCTTCTTTTATAACAAGGATTGGAAAATCTTATTATTATGATGGAATGACGGAATCACCAGATTTATCGAATACTGATAACTTGATTCTTGACGGACAGCGTTTAATATTGAGTTCTGGAACAAATTTTGTGAATGGTGCAAAGTATAGGACAGAAATAGAAGGTTATAGTGATATCACTTATAAAATAAAAAATGCTCGTGCTTATTTAGAAGTAAGAACGAGAGATGGAAGAGTCTTAGAATATGGTTCAACAGATGATTCATCTGTTGAAGCGTTTCAATCAGGGCCTATTCTTTTTTGGTTGTTATCTAAAGTGACTGATAAAATTGGTTGTTATCTAAAGTGACTGATAAAAATGGAAATGTCATGACTTATTCTTATGAAAAGATTGCAGGACAGGTTGAGTTTTATCTGTCTGCTATCCAATATGGAGATGACCGGAAAATATCATTTACTTATGGAGAACGAAAAGACCAACAAGTAAATTATATCGCAGGAGCAAAAGTGAATAGTCGAAAAATACTAAAACAAATATCGACTTATGTTGCAAATGTACAGGTAAAGAACTATCAGTTCAATTATGTAAATGATAGCCTTTATTCTAAATTAACTGAAATTGTAGAGTTTGGACAAGGTAGTGAAAGATATAATTCCACTTTGATAGATTATGGGATGCCTGATGTTTATGCTTCTGAGGATATTGCATCGTTATCGGAAAATAGACAAGGAAATAAACCTATATTTGCCGATTTCAATGGTGATGGGAAGACAGATTTTTTGTCTTTCTCTGAAAAAGACTCTTATACTTCATCAGATGTTGCAACACTTTTTCTTGCGACAGAACAGTCTGGCATAATAGGTTTTAGAAAACAGTGTACAATACCTTTAGTTGCAGGATTTTCTCATATTATTCCGGCTGATATGAATGGTGATTCAAAGATTGATGCAGTTGTTGTGTCTCATGCTCCAAATGGGACATATCGATATAATTATTATTTATGGGAAAATGATAAATTGGTATATAATTATCTTGGGTTTAACACAGATAGCCCTACGGGAATAGCTGGGGATTTTAATGGTGATGGCAAATTCGAAATATTAGTACAAGGTAATCAGAAAGTATTTGACGGCGAAGGAAAAGAGATTGCTTCCGGTGGCATTGATGATTGGGGGACCCAGTATGTGAATTGTTTTGCTAATAATTTGTATTTGAGCGATTTTAATGGCAATGGCAAAACGGATTTGTTAGTAATGAATGGTACAAAGTCTTGGGTGTATGAATTGCAAGGAAAAACATTTGTCCGTCTTTCTTCTTTTGAGACAACTTATTTGAGAAATTCATATTTTCCCTATTTTGCGGATTTTAACGGAGATGGTAAGACTGATATCTTATATCAAAATGTACAATCCGGAAATTATGATGATGTTCATATTCTGTTTTCTACTGGTAAAAATTTTGTGAGGCAGTCCGTCCCTTCAAATGCCAATATTCGTGCAAAAGTAAGTATCGGTGATTTTAATAAAGATGGAAAATCTGATATTTTTCACATGGAAGTCATTAATGGTAAAATTGTTATGAAGGTCGGGCTATATGATGGAACCGGTTTTATCACTAAAACATATTCAACGATACTAAGCCCAAGTAATTTTGAGGTTCCTTATGAATATGAGAATTATCTTTTCCCTGTTGCGGATTTTAATGGAGATGGAAGATCTGAATTCTGTTGTGCGCGTTTTGTAGATTCTTATGTGATTCATACATTTGATGACGAACAAACATTGTTGGCTAAATCCATTACTAACGGGCTTGGAGAATATATTTCGTTTAGTTATCTGCCCATTACGAAGAGTGGTGTTTGTAGTATTGATGAAAATCTTTCGTTTCCGTTGACGAATACCAGGTTTCCATTGTATGTAGTAAGCAGTGCTACCGTAAGCGGAACAAACTATAGCGACTATACTACTTATTCATATAAAAATCCTCGTATACATAAGCAAGGAAAAGGATTCCTTGGTTTTGGAGAGATAACAGCAAAAAATAACAGTACGGCTATTAATACCGTGACTAAATATGGTTACGATAATACTCACTATTATCCTTGTGTGATAGAACAGAAAAGTGAAACTAAAACGGGGGTGGCTATTCAAACAACAGCGAATGAGTATGCGACAGTTCTTGGAAATGGAAAGATTTTTTATCCTTATATCCGTAAACAAACAGTAACCGACCACCTGAAAGGTACGGCTATTACAGAAACTGTTTCAAATCTGGAATATGGAAATCCGAAGACAGTAGTGAGAGATTATGGGAGTGGTTTAGTTGAAACGACGACTTCTGTTTTTAAGAATGTTATGACAGGGGATAAATGGATTCTCGGACTACCTGCATCAATTGCAAAACAGACTATGCGAAGTGGTGCGAGTTGGACTGATAGAACAGTATATGAGTATAATACCAATAATCAGATATCGAGTAAAACGATCTATACAAATACAGGCCAGAACCAAATTTCACAAGAAACTTATACGTATGATAAGTACGGGAATATATTGACTTCTGCGTTGAAGCCTTATTCTTCGTCTATTTCACTGACAACGAGGCATCAATATTCATTGAATGGTGTATATGAAACATCAATAACGGATCCGATGGGATTGACAACATCATATACTTATAATGCATTGGGATTACTTGCCTCCACAGAAGATGTGAGAGGGAATATTACAACATATAAATATGACGGATTAGGACGACTGAAAAAGACAGACTATCCTGATGGAACGTATGCTTCTATTAGCCGTGCATGGAGTACGATTGCCGGTGGCGTCTATAGTTTGACGAAAGAAACATCAGGGGAACCGACTGTAACTGTTTATTATGATTCTCGTGAACTTGAACTCCGTACAAGTCAAATACGGTTTGATGGCTCACCTTTGTTTGTGGATAACGTGTATGATAATGCCGGTCGTTTGCAAAAGGTTTCTTTGCCATTTAAAGGGAGCGTACCTTCTGTATGGGATATATATAAATATGATGTATACGGAAGGTTGGAACAAGTTACTCATGCTTCGGGGAGAAAAGAAGCGTATGCTTATTCCGGAGCCAGTGTGACGGAAACGAAAAATGGAATATCAATAAAAAGGACGTATAATGCAAAAAATGAATTAATAGGAACGAATGATCCCGGAGGTTCCATTTCTTATCAACTACGTCCGGATGGACAGCCCTCTTCAATAACTGTATCAGGAAATGTTACGACAAGTTTCTCTTATGATAAATATGGTCGGCAGACTGAAATAAACGATCCGAGTGTCGGCGTAAAAACTTTTGGTTATGATGATGCTGGAAATATCAATTATGAAAAAGATGCCAACGGAAAGGAAAAAACTATGATATATAATGAGTTCGGTCAATTGACTAAACGAACATTGTCTGAATATGAAACAACTTTTGTTTATGATCAGTATGGAAGTCTTGAAAGTGAAAGTTCTGATAATGGAATATCCAAGTCTTATGTACGTGATGCATTGGGGCGGTTGTCCAGTAATCGTGAGGAAGTAGATGGTTATTGGTTCCAATACAGTTACAACTATTCTTCTACAACAGGTTTGCCAGAGTCAAAAGTTTATAATTTTTCTTCCGGAGGTAATGCTATTACCGAGAATTATGCTTATCAAAATGGAACTTTGACTGAAATAAAGCAAAATGGACAAAATTCGATTTGGAAATTGCTTTCTGAAGATGCTTTCGGGCATCCGACAGCTGTATCGACAGGTCCTTTGAATCGAACTTATTCTTATGATGATTATGGATTCCCGACTACTCGAAAAGCTGTTACTTCTTCGGGGGCTGTTATTCAGGATTTCGGAACGTTGTTTGATCCCGTTACAGGAAACTTGAAGGGGCGCGGGGATAACAAATATAATAAGTTTGAACAATTCCGTTATGATAATCTGAATCGGTTGACCCAGGTCTATATGGCCACATCATTGGTAGCTACACCTTCTGCTGAAGCTGAAAATGTATATTCCTATTTGGCGAATGGCAATTTGGCTTCAAAGAGTGATGTCGGTGTGTTCTCTTATGATAATGCCAGTAAACCGTATGCTGTGACCGGACTCGGATTGATAGGAGATGCTGTTCCTGCTCGTAAGCAGCAAGTGACTTATACCTCTTTTGAGCGACCGGCGTCCATTATCGAAAATAATTATACGGCATTATTTTCTTATAACGGATCCGGAGAAAGAGTAAAAATGGATATCACCCGGAATAATAAAACAGAAATTCTTCGTTATTACTTAAACGGAAGTTATGAAGTCGATCACACTCCGGCGGGAGACACGGAACGGCTTTATATGGGAGGCGATGCTTATTCCGCTCCTGCTGTGCTGATAAAAAAGAATGGTAGTTGGAACTTGCATTATATTTGTCGTGATTATTTGGGTAGTATAACACAGATGACAGATAGTAATGGCACTTTGCTGCAGGAAGTGAGTTATGATGCTTGGGGACGGTTACGTAATCCGAATACATTGGTCGCTTATCTGCCGGAGATGGAACCGGAACTCCTTTTAGGACGCGGTTATACGGGGCATGAACACTTGACAATGTTTGGTTTGGTGAATATGAATGCCCGGCTGTACGATCCGGCGGTAGGACGCTTCCTGAGTCCGGATCCTTATGTGCAAGTTCCGGATTTCACACAAAGCTATAATCGTTTTAGCTATGCGATGAATAATCCGTTGATGTATGTGGATGCTGATGGCGAAAATCCTTTATTGGTGTTAGGATTGGTCATCGGTGCTTATATTGGAGGAGTTGCGACAAATCGAGGAGAGCTAAATCCGTTCCGTTGGAATTATAGTTCTATTACTACCTATTTAGGGCTTGGATTTGGTGCTTTGGTTGGTTATTATGGTGCATATGGGATTGTTTATCCTGGAAGTATTAGTATTGCCGGTTCAATCGGAACTCCCTGGATAAGTGCAGGGACTTCAGTAGCTGCATTAGGTCAAGGAACAGATTGGCAATTTAATTTTCAATGGACGACTGCTGGTGGTGGTGGAGGTCGGTATGGACATTTCGGCAATGCAGAAGTATCGGTCGATAAAGCAATTGCTAATGCGCAATCTTATTATTATAATTATCAGTCTCACTCTCAAGGTTCATCATTGGATCCTATGGTCGTTTTATCTACAACCTTGTCTGGTACGTCGGAAGTTTATTATAGTAAACATTTTGGTACATGGATGGGAAAAGATTTCAAGGTGAGAAGTCAAAGTTGGGGTGGAAATCAATACACTGGAGGAAAGAATCAATTTGCATTGAAAATGTCTAAAAAGATAACGTGGGGAGGAAATGTTTTGGGTATTTATAATGGAGTGAATATCTATCTTGATTGGGATCGAGGAAATAGTTCGTCTCAACAATTTCTAATAGAGGAATTTTCAAATATTTATTCAACAGTAGGTGGTGTTTATGGAGCCGCTTGGGGCATTGGTTGGGAAATGGGAAGACAAACAACGTACCAGGCATGGTATCAACAATTAAAATATCGTTTTTGGTATAATCGAATGGAGAATTTAATTGGACCTCCTTCTGAAACAAATAAAATATATTGGGATGAATTTTATAAAAACTATCGGCCATGATTGATGTATTATATTATATGTACTATCTGTTCTACTTAAAGAAATTGAAAGACGAAGAACCGCATGCAAGAACAATTTGGTTCTTAGGTATTTTCTTCTCTTATTGGGTATTCTGTGCTATTGATTTATTTTTGCTTTTTTTCTTTTTGTATTCAATCTCTTTGGAACTTGCACTTACAATTTTCTTTTTAGGAGTGCTGCTGTTTTATTGGATTTATTCAAAAAATGGAAGAGGAAAATTTGTTGTTGAAGAGAGGAAGCCTCTTATTCGCGGTAGTTTTCGTCTTTCAGTTATTTGGGCAATATTCTTTTTTGTGATAACTGTTACAATGTTTCTTTCATCAGCTTTCATGAGGGAATATATGTATCAGCTTGTTGAACCTATGTCCCGAATGGTGTTTGGTGAATGATGAATTTTATAAAAATTATCGGCCATGATTGATGTATTATATCTACTATTTAAAGAAGCTGAAAGATACGAAGCCACATGGGAGAACGGTATGGGCTTTGAGTTTTGTGGGGAAATATATGTTGCAATTCGTGAAGCCTATGTCACAAATAATATTTGATTAATTAAAAAATATAATCAAGAATGAAAATGTTGATTTTTTCTTTGCTTCTGCCTCTTCTTTTAGGCAGTTGCGCCCCCAAAGTGTTGACACACATAGAAAAGAAATATCCATCCCGTGTTGTTGCGGATGAAGTCCATTTGTATGGAGTCGGGCAAACCGTGCCGGAGACGGCAGAGCGGATCGGAAGTGTACGAGTGGTGGATGGCGGGGCATCCACCAAGTGTAACTACGAGCAGGTTGTGGCGTTGGCCAAACAGGAGACGGCGAAGAGTGGCGGAAATGCTTTGGCATTGACGGATCACCGGAAGCCGTCGCTACTGGGTAGCAGTTGCCATCAGATCGCCGGCGATATGCTTTGGATCGGCGACACGGCAAATTGGGAAACGGGGACGGTTGCCGATTTGTCTGCTCCGGTTGGTGATAAAAATACCACCGGTGTGGCTAAAAGTGCTTTCCGGCACAGCACGTTCTATGCTAATGTCGGGTATGCTTTTATAACCAGTAAGTATTATTTACCGTCGGGTGCATCGGGCAATCCCAAGAACGGTATGGATTGGCAATTAGGCTATGATTGGGTGTCAAGGAGCGGCTTTGGAGCCGGGTTGATGTATTCGGGCTATAAGTCGTCCTATGCCTATTCGAATGTGGATGTCAAAGTGGGGCTTGCATACGTGGCGCCTCAGTTTGTGATGAAACAAAAAGTAGGCTGTTGGGGGATTGAGGAAAAATTCGGTATCGGCTATTTCAAGTATCGGGAGTCGGCGAAAGGCACGAGCGCTTCTCTTTCGGGTGTGGGATATGATTTCCTGTTTGGAGCGGAATATTATCTGTCTGATCATGTCGGGATCGGAGCAAACCTTGGATACATCGGCGGCTCTTTGCCGAAGCAGGACTATGCGGGTTATGGAGATGAGGAGCATACCGGAATCTTTCGTTTGCACTTTGACGCCGGAGTACGGTTTCATTTCTGATGGGCGGATTTGACAACCGGGAGAGGCTGGATCGGGTTCGGTTTCTCCCGGTTGGGTTGTCCGTCAGAAATCCAGTTGATATCCGATACATGGATATGTTTGGATGCTAATACATTTATCCTGCATGAATTTTTTGCGGAGTTGCGAGATAATATTGTTCAGGCTTTCTTCACTCGAATCGTTTCCCCATATTTCTTCGAGCAGTTGTTTGCGTGTGACTACCTGTCCTTTATTGGAGTATAGCTTTTGCAAAACCTGAAATTCTTTCGGAAATAATTTTTCAATTCTTTCATCCGGATAAATCAGAAGATGCTTGGCTGTGTCTACCTGATAAGTGCCGATTTTCCATATCGCAGGCAGCTGTTTTTCGGACTGTTGCAATAGGTTTTGAATCTGAAATACCAATTCCGTAACGTCATACGGCTTTTTAATGTAATGGTTGGCTCCGGCGTCATAACTGCGGACGATCTTGGCTCCGTTCGTATGTGAGGAAGCTATGATGATCGGTAGTTGCGGATATTGTGAGCGGATAGCGGGAAGAATGTCGAGGCAACTTTGATTGTTTACCTCAATATCCAATATCAGTAAGTCCGGCAGCATGGAAGCCAAACTCTCTTGAAGCCCGTTTAATGTTGTCCTGAAATCGATTTCAAATCCATAGTCGACCAAGGCTTGTGTAATCAAATTCCCTAAGATCTGATCGTCTTCGATATATATGAGTTTGCTGTTCGTCATTTTCCTTTTTTTGTTTCAGAGAGCAAGATAGTAAAAACATCCTATATGATATAGGATGAGGGAACCTCTTTTCATTTTAAACAAAAACAACATACCCCTCTCTTGTCAATCCCCTAATTATAACTACTTTTGTGGCTGAAGAAAAAGTAAAAACTAAAGTATGAAGAAGATTAGAGCTGCCATTGTTGGATATGGCAATATTGGAAAGTATGTATTGGAGGCCCTGGAAGCTGCTCCCGATTTTGAAGTAGCTGGTGTTGTACGTCGTAATCCGAATGATATTCCGGATGAATTGAAAGGATATACTGTCACTGATACTATCACGAAGTTGGATAAAGTGGATGTGGCAGTTCTGGCAACTCCGACACGTAGCGTAGAGACTTACGCCAAAGAAATACTTTCTTTAGGCATCAATACGGTGGATAGTTTCGATATCCACGGAGGTATTGTCGATCTGCGCCGTTCGCTTGATGCTGTAGCGAAAGCTCATAATACCGTTGCTGTCATCTCTGCCGGATGGGATCCGGGAAGCGACTCTATCGTTCGTGCTTTGTTGCAGGCGATCGTTCCGAAAGGAATTACATATACGAATTTCGGACCGGGCATGAGCATGGGACATACCGTTGCCGTTAAAGCTATCGAAGGTGTAAAGGCGGCTTTGTCCATGACAATCCCGATGGGTACAGGCGTTCATCGTCGTATGGTTTATATCGAAGTGGAAGAAGGATATGATTTTGATAAAGTAGCTGCTGCCATCAAGGCGGACGACTATTTTGTGCACGACGAAACGCATGTGATCCAGGTCGACTGTGTGGACGACCTGAAAGATATGGGACATGGCGTGAATCTTGTTCGTAAAGGTGTTTCCGGTAAAACGCAGAACCAGTTGATCGAATTCGACATGAAGATCAACAACCCGGCTCTTACTGCCCAGATATTGGTTTGTGTTGCCCGTGCAAGTTTCAAACAGCAGCCAGGTGCCTACACGATGATCGAATTGCCGGTGATCGATATGCTTTATGGCGAAAGAGAAGACTTAATAAAAAAATTGGTTTAAATGAATTGACAGTGGATAATTGACAGTTAGGGAAGGAGCCTCATTCTCTTAAATTGCCAGTTGTCCATTGTCAATTATCAATTGATGTAATAATTATGCTTGATTTTATTACCTGGACGGCTGACCCCGCCATCTTTTCCATCGGTTCGCGTGAGATACGCTGGTACGGACTGGCGTTTGCCATCGGTTTCCTGATCGGTTACAAGATCGTGGAAAAGATGTGGAAAAGAGAGAAACTTAATCCGGCATGGATCGATTCCCTGCTGATTTATACGATGTTGGGAACAGTTATCGGTGCCCGTTTGGGGCATTGTCTGTTTTATGCTCCGGATTATTATCTGGCGAATCCGCTCGAAATTCTGAAGGTTTGGGAGGGTGGACTTGCCAGTCATGGGGGAACGTTGGGTATAATCATCGCCATCTATTTTTATTCTAAGCGGGTTAGCCATCGGAGCATGCTTTGGACATTCGACAAACTGGTGGTCCCTACCGGCCTTGTGGCTGCTATGATCCGATTGGGAAACCTGATGAATCATGAAATATACGGACATCCGACAGATCTGCCCTGGGGGTTTCGTTTTATTGAAAACCTGCATGCTTGGAAAAGAGGAGCAGCTCCCGTTTTTACCGCTCCCAGTCATCCTACACAACTTTATGAAGCCGCCAGCTATTTGGTGACTTTCGTTATTTGTATGTGGCTCTACTTCAAAAAAGATGCCTGGAAGAAGGAGGGGCTTATCTTCGGTGTATTTATGATTTGCGTATTCGGTTCGCGCTTCTTCATTGAGTTTTTGAAAAACGATCAGGAAGAGTTCGAGGCTGATATGATGCTGAATATGGGGCAATGGCTCAGTATTCCGTTCGTTTTGGCCGGTATCTACTTCGTATGGCGTGCCATGCGGCTTGGAAAAGGAATGAAGAAGATTTGATTTTTGATTTTCAACTTTTAATTTTTAATTTTCAAAGTGTATAAGTTAAAAGAAATAGCAGATAAAGTTTACTATGTAGGGGTAAACGACCGGCAAAAAGCTCTTTTTGAGAATATGTGGCCTTTGCCTTATGGTGTATCTTATAATTCCTATCTGATCGTGGACGAGAAAACGGTCCTGGTCGATACGGTGGATGTGTGTTATTCCGATATTTTCTTGAAAAAAATAGCGGATGCTCTCGACGGGCGTCCTTTGGATTTTTTGATCGTGAATCATATGGAGCCGGATCATGCGGGCAGTATCCGTTTGTTGCGCCAGCAGTATCCGGATGTCCAGATTATTGGAAACAAGCAGACTTTCGGCATGTTGAATGGGTATCACGGTATCTCGACGGGATTGTATGAAGTGAAGGAAGGAGACACCCTGAGTGTGGGCCGTCACCAACTGTCTTTCTATATGGCTCCGATGGTGCACTGGCCGGAAGTGATGGTCACTTACGATTCGACTGACAAAATCCTGTTCTCTGCCGATGCCTTCGGTACTTACGGAACGTTGGATGGCGGTGTGATCGACTCTGAAATGAATGTGGAACATTATTGGGAGGAAATGCTCCGTTATTATTCCAATATTGTCGGTAAATATGGAAATCCTGTACAGCGTGCTTTGCAGAAGTTGTCGGCTTTGGATATCCGGACGATCTGTTCGACTCACGGTCCGGTGTGGCGTGAATATGCAGCAAAAGCGATCGATATTTATGACCGTATGAGCCGTTATGAAGGTGAAGAAGGTGTGACGATCGTGTACGGCAGCATGTATGGCAATACCGAACAGATGGCAGAAGCGATTGCCGCTTCTTTGGCCGCGAACGGGGTGAAGAATATCGTCATGCACAATGTGAGCAAGAGCCCTGCATCTTATGTCTTGAAAGATATTTTCAAGTATAAGGGCTTGATTATCGGTAGCCCGACTTACAGTAACCGTCTGTTCCCTGAAATCGAATCGATTCTGGATAAGATCGAAACGCGCGAAGTGAAGCATCGTCTCTACGGCTATTTCGGCTCTTTCACTTGGGCGGGAGCTGCGGTGAAAAACTTGGCGGCATTCGGCGAGAAGATGAAATGGGAAGTTGTGGGTGTTCCGGTGGAACAGAAACAAGCTCTGAAAGCCGACAAGTATGAAGAATGCTGGGCTTTGGGAGAAGAAATGGCCAAGAAATTGAAAACTGAGAATTGAAAATGGAAAATTCTTGGTCAGAAAGAATAAAGGTATTACTTTTAGGAACGAAAGAACTAAATTAAAAAAAGCGTATGAGACTAATTATTGAACCTAATTACGAGCAACTTTCAAAGTGGGCCGCTAATTATGTGGCCGCCAAAATTAAGAAGGCGAATCCTACGGCAGAGAAACCATTTGTATTGGGCTTGCCTACAGGCTCTTCTCCCTTGGGCATGTACAAGAATCTGATCGAACTGAACAAACAGGGGGTAATCTCTTTCCAGAATATCATAACTTTCAATATGGACGAATATGTAGGTTTACCGAAAGACCATCCTGAAAGCTATCATTCTTTCATGTGGAACAACTTTTTCAGCCATATCGACATTAAGCCTGAGAATGTGAACATCCTGAATGGAAACGCAGAAGATCTGGAAGCCGAATGCGCCGCTTACGAAGCAAAGATGAAAGCTGCCGGTGGTGTGGACCTGTTCCTGGGCGGTATCGGTCCTGACGGGCATATCGCTTTCAACGAGCCGGGTTCTTCTTTGTCTTCCCGTACCCGTGTCAAGTCTTTGACAACCGATACGATCATCGCCAATTCCCGTTTCTTCGATAACGATGTCAACAAAGTTCCGAAGACTTCCGTTACGGTCGGCGTTGCTACGGTATTGGATGCAAAAGAGGTGCTGATCATGGTGAACGGTCATAACAAAGCCCGTGCTTTGCAGCAGGCTGTTGAAGGTGCGGTAAACCAGATGTGGACTATCACGGCTTTGCAGATGCACCCGAAGGGTATTATCGTTGCCGACGAGGCTGCTTGTGCAGAACTGAAAGTCGGTACATACAACTATTTCAAGGATATTGAGAAAGACAATCTTTGTCCCTGCTCTTTATTGAAGTAAATTTTTATTATTCATAATAGTTTTGATTTAACATCGAAAGGCTGTGTCTGTGATAGATGCGGCCTTTCTTATTGGTTGAACATGTCCTTGTTGTAGAAGTTCATGATTGAAATCAGTTGATCGTGGGCGATTTGTGCGGGACTGTCGGAGTTCAGGTCCATCGCCGTAAGATAGTTGTTCAGGGCCTGCCGGATATCCCCTTTTTTACGGTAGGCATTGCCACGTAAGTAATACGCTTCATCAGAAGATGTGTTTTTTTCTATGTATTCGTCCAACAAACGGATAGCTTCGTCTGTTTTACCGTCGGTAATGAGTTGTTTAATAGTTTCCATTTCGAGATTTATGATTTGTAATTTATGAATTATAGATGCCGATTTGGGCAGATAAAGTGCAAATTTAAATCATAAATCATAAATGATAAACCATAAATCATGGATTTTGTGTAAGTTTGCACCCGATTTCAAAAAGATAAGACGTTATTATGCAAAAGAATCTGGTAATAGTGGAGTCACCCGCTAAGGCAAAAACCATTGAAAAGTTCCTCGGAAAAGATTATAAGGTTATGTCGAGCTATGGTCATATCCGCGATCTGAAGACGAAAGAGTTTAGTATTGACATCGAGCACGACTATGCTCCGCAGTACGTGATACCGGCCGACAAGAAGAAGCTAGTCAGCGAACTGAAATCCGAAGCCAAGTCTGCTGAACAGGTATGGCTCGCTTCCGATGAGGACCGTGAGGGAGAGGCTATATCCTGGCACTTGTATGAAGTGCTGGGCCTGAAACCTGAAAATACTAAACGTATCGTCTTTCATGAAATTACCAAGAATGCCATTCTGCATGCTATTGAAACACCACGCGATATCAATATTAACTTGGTGAACGCCCAACAGGCACGTCGTGTGCTGGACCGTATCGTGGGATTCGAACTTTCACCGATTTTGTGGCGTAAGGTAAAACCGGCTTTATCGGCCGGGCGTGTGCAGTCGGTGGCTGTGCGCCTGATTGTGGAACGGGAGCGGGAGATCAATGAATTTGTAAGCGAGGCGGCTTTCCGTGTGATTGCAAACTTTATCCTGCCTGACGGCACGACGGTGTTGAAAGCCGAATTGAACCGCCGCCTGAAAGATAAGAAAGAGGTGGAAGCCTTTTTGGAATCCTGTAAGAATGCTTCGTTTACGATTGACGATATCACGACGAAACCGGTAAAGAAATCGCCGGCACCTCCTTTTACGACTTCCACTTTGCAGCAGGAAGCGGCTCGTAAGTTAGGATACTCCGTGTCGCAGACGATGATGATCGCACAGCGTTTATATGAATCCGGACTGATCACTTATATGCGTACCGACTCCGTGAACTTGAGCGATCTGGCATTAGGTACGGCGAAAGAGGCTATCTTCGAAACATACGGTGAGAAATATTATAAGTTCCGCCAATATCATACCAAGAGCAAAGGGGCGCAGGAAGCACACGAAGCGATTCGCCCGACTTATATCAGTAATGTGGAGGCAGGGAGTTCTTCGCAGGAAAAGAAGTTGTATGAACTGATCCGTAAACGTACGATCGCTTGCCAGATGGCGGATGCCGAATTGGAACGTACGACTATTTCGGTCGGTATCAGCGGACAGACGGAACGTTTTGTCGCTGTCGGCGAAGTGATCAGTTTCGAAGGTTTCCTTCAGGTTTATATGGAAAGCAATGACGACGATACGGAGAAAGAACAGGAAAACGGCCTGCTTCCTCCGGTAAAGCTCCATGAGACATTGTCATTGAAAGATATCGTGGCGACAGAGCGTTTCACGCAGCGTCCTCCGCGCTATACGGAAGCCAGCCTGGTTCGCCGTTTGGAAGAATTGGGCATCGGACGTCCGTCTACCTATGCGCCGACTATCCAGACGATCCAGAACCGCGAATATGTGGTGAAAGGAGATAAGGAAGGCGTGGAACGTGCTTACACAGTTGTTTCGCTGTCCAAGGGAAAGATCGAGGAAGCGGAAAAGACCGAGACCGTCGGGGCCGACCGCAATAAACTGATGCCGACCGATATCGGTACGGTAGTAAACGACTTTTTGATGGAGTATTTCCCGGATGTGTTGGATTACAACTTTACGGCCAGTGTAGAAAAAGAATTCGACTCGGTTGCGGAAGGCGAACTGGTATGGACGAAGGCCATCGATAAATTCTATAAGATTTTCCATCCGATCGTAGAGGCTACGGCTGCCGTTAAGACCGAACATAAAGTAGGGGAACGCGAGCTCGGTATCGATCCGAAGAGCGGCAACCCGGTGTTTGTGAAGATCGGCCGCTATGGTCCTGTCGTTCAGATTGGGGCGGCACATGCTGACGACAAAGAGGCGCCGAAACCTCAGTTTGCCTCTCTGATGAAAGGCCAGTCCATTGATACGATTACATTGGAAGAGGCTCTGAAACTTTTTGATCTTCCCCGGACGGTCGGTGAATATGAAGGCAAGGTGATGGTGGCGGCTGTCGGCCGTTTCGGGCCGTTTATCCGTCATGACGGTAAATTTGTTTCTATTCCGAAAGATTTGAATCCGCTGACGATTACGGCAGAGGAAGCAATCGCTTTGATCGAAGGGAAAAGGGTGAAAGACGAACAACGTTTTATCAAGAAGTTCGAGGAGGATCCGGAGATGGAAATCCTGAAAGGTCGCTTCGGCCCTTATATTTCTTATCAGAAAGCGAACTATCGTATTCCGAAAACGGTAACCGACCCGACAATCCTGACACTTGAAGATTGTAAAAAGATCATAGCCGAAGCTGGAGAAAAACCGGCTGCAAAGAAGACAACGCGTAAAAAGAAAGCTTGACAAAAAGCTTACTTATTATTGATTGCAAAAACAACTGTCATACTATCATGCTCTGCTCTTGATATTATGAATATCAATGTTTGTGTGAGATGATAGTAGGCATGATAGATGTTTTTTCAACTATCATGCTATCATAAAGACTGTATCTTTTTTACGCGTTTTATATAGCTTATTTTCATAAGAATAACTACATATTTTTATTGAGACCCGGATGTCGGCTACCTGCAGACCCGGGTGTCGATACCCGTCAGATGGAGGTATAAAAGGCTCTGATACGGGTATTTCAGGGAGAAGATCTAATGTCTTTTGTGTAAAAAAGTAACGTGTTCCGGCAAAAAAGCCTTATGTTTTCCGGAAAACAGTCTGTTTTTAACTCTTTTGGAGTGTTTTGTTTCGGGTAAAACGGCTAAAATGATGGTTAAACAGCTGATTTATGATAGTAGAATGATAGTTAAAAAGGAAACTATCATATCTGCATGTTATGATATTCAATCTTCACACAAGAAACATGATGGTATGATAGTTGTTTTTCAAATTTTTTTATTGTTGGCATATCTTTGCACCTTCCTCGCTACTTTCCATTAGCTTGATGGCAAAAGTAGTGCTAATATACGGGCCAGCACATTCTTCTTGTCCGAATCTTTCTCGATTGTCGCCAGCTTTGTATAAAAACAATGCTCTCTGTGACTTCATTACGCTGAAATCGCAGGAGAGCATCGTTTGTCTGTTGATCTATATTCATGATCCGTTTCTTACATTCTCTCCGGAACCTCGATTCCCAACAATGACATGGCCGATTTGACAATCTTGGCTACGTTGGCGGAGAGGACAAGGCGGAACTCTTTTACTTCTTCATTCTCTTCGCGGAGGATGGAGAAATCGTGATAGAACTGGTTGTATTCTTTTACCAGGTCATAAGTATAGTTGGCGATGAGGGCGGGGCTGTATTCCTTTCCTGCTTCGCGAACGACGGAAGCGTAGTCGGCTATCATCTGGATCAGGTTTTCTTCCTTCTCGGATATGGTAGTCGTTGTCGGCAGTTGTTCGGGTAAAATGATGCCCTGTTCGGCAGCTTTACGCAGAACGGAACGGATACGGGCATATGTGTATTGAATGAACGGGCCGGTATTACCGTTGAAATCGATCGATTCCTTCGGGTTGAAAGTCATGTTCTTGCGCGGGTCCACCTTCAGGATGAAGTACTTCAAGGAACCGAGGCCGACCATGCGGGCGATGTTTTCGGCTTCTTCCGGTGTCATTTCGTCCACTTTGCCCAGTTCCTGCGAGATTTCGCGGGCTGTACCCACCATCTCTTCCATCAGGTCGTCTGCATCGACAACCGTTCCTTCGCGGCTCTTCATCTTGCCTTCCGGCAGTTCGACCATGCCGTAAGAGAAATGTACAAGGCCTTTGCCGAATTCAAAACCCAATTTATCCAACAGGATGGACAATACCTGGAAATGGTAGTTCTGCTCGTTTCCTACCACATAGATCATTTTGTTGATAGGATAGTCGTCGAAACGCAATTTGGCAGTTCCGATATCTTGTGTCATGTAGACGGAAGTTCCGTCGGCACGGAGCAGCAGTTTCTCGTCCAGGCCGTCTTTGGTCAGGTCTGCCCATACGGAACCGTCTTCACGGCGGTAGAAAATGCCTTTGTCGAGCCCTTCCAGCACTTTGCCTTTACCTTCCAGGTAGGTCTGTGATTCGTAATAGATCTTATCGAAGTCTACGCCCATCATTTTGTATGTCTCGTCGAATCCGGCGTACACCCAGTTGTTCATCATTTCCCAAAGAGCGCGTACCTCCTTGTCGCCGGCTTCCCATTTGCGGAGCATCTCGCGTGCTTCGGCCATCAGGGGAGAAGCGGCTTCGGCTTCCTCTTTCGTCATGCCTTTTGCTTCGAGGGCGGCAGTCTCTTCTTTCAGTTTGTTGCTGAAAAGGACGTAGAAGTCACCGATCAGGTGGTCGCCTTTCTTGCCGGCCGTTTCGGGAGTCACGCCGTTGCCCCATTTCTGCCAGGCGAGCATGGACTTGCAGATATGGATACCGCGGTCGTTTACGATGTTCGTCTTTACCACTTTATTGCCGTTTGCTTTCATGATCTCGGACAGACTGTAACCCAATAGGTTGTTACGCACGTGTCCAAGATGGAGTGGCTTGTTGGTGTTGGGAGAAGAATATTCGATCATGACCAGCGGAGACTGTTCCGTTACAGGGATGATCCCGTATGACGGCTGGCCGTTGATTTCGTTTAATAAATCGATCCAGCAGGCACAGGCGATGGTCAGGTTGAGGAATCCTTTGATTACATTGAATTCGGCTACAGCCGGTTCATGCCGGAGCAGGTATTCGCCAATTTCCTGGGCAGTCTGTTCCGGAGATTTCTTCGACATGCGGAGGAAGGGAAAAACAACCAGAGTCAGATGTCCTTTGAACTCTTTCTTTGTCTTTTGCAGTTGTACCTGGTTGGCTGCCACATCGGCGCCATACAGTTCTTTTATGCCGGTAATGATAGCACCGGTAATCTGTTGTTCGATAACCATATTCGTTTAGTATATGTTCGGATTTATTTTGCCTGCAAAGGTACAGGTTTATTTTGTAAAAACCATAAGATTGGTGTGGGTAGGAAAGAGATAACTATGATTTGATAAAGTAACCGGCATGCAATAAAAAAGGCATTCCGATTGCGGAGTGCCTTTTTACTTATTGAGAGTGTAAGACTAATTTACTTGATAATTTCTGTCAATTCGGCGCCAGCTTTGAATTTAACTGATTTGCGTGCCGGGATTTCGATTGGTTGTTTAGTCTTCGGGTTAACACCTTTGCGTGCAGATTTTTCAGCAACAGAGAAAGAACCAAAACCTAAAAGGGCCACTTTGCCACCTTCTTTTAATTCACTGGATACTGTTTCAACAAAAGCTTCTACAGCTTTCTTTGCATCAACTTTGCTTAAACCGGATTTTTCCGCTACAGCATTGATAAATTCTGTTTTGTTCATGATGGTTTGATAATTAATATATTAAACAATATTTGTGATAGCCTAAAAAGTCGGTGTCAAATGTAATTCTATTTTGATATATCGCAAAGAAAAAAAGAGTTTTTTTTATTGATTTACTATGTTTTAGTGCTATTTTGTCAGAAAACTGCCGAAATATATATACCTTTGTCCTTAAATTGTAAATATATGATGAATCAAAATAGTTCGGGATTCCTGAGCAGTATCCCGATGGTTACGAAAAACCTTATCATTATCAACCTGTTGTTTTGGGTAGCGAGTCTTGTTTTACCTAAAGTCGGGATTGATTTAGTCCAGTTATTCGGACTGCACTTTCCGGGTGTGAAGGATTTCTATCCTTTCCAGTTTGTGACTTATATGTTCATGCATGATACCCATTCGTTTGCGCACGTGTTTTTCAATATGTTCGGTGTGTATATGTTCGGACGCGTGCTGGAGAATGTCTGGGGGCCGAAGCGCTTCCTGATCTTTTACATGGTGACGGGTATCGGGGCGGGTATTACGCAGGAACTGGTTTGGCTGTATTCCGTCCATTCCTTCGCAAGTGCGAACGGGGTTACTCTGGTACAGTTGGTTGCAGGAGATCCTTCATTGAACTATCTGATTACGATCGGTGCTTCTGGTTCCGTGTTCGGTATTTTGCTGGCATTTGCCATGTTGTTCCCGAATGTTCCGCTGTACCTGATGTTCATCCCTATTCCTATCAAGGCAAAATATTTCGTGATCTTTTACGGATTGGCCGAATTGTTTATGGGTGTCGCTAACAACGGTGGTGATTCCGTGGCGCATTTTGCCCATCTGGGCGGTATGCTTTTCGGTTATTTCCTGGTTCGGTATTGGAAAAAGAAAGATATAGACAATGGGCGATATTTTTACTAATCTCAAACGGACTTTCAATTCCGGCAACATCCTGGCAAAACTGATTTATATCAATGTCGGGCTATTCGTCATTATACGGTTGGCAAGTGTGATCCTGATGCTGTTCAATCTGGGCGGTTTTCCGTTTTTGCAGTATTTGCAAGTGCCTTCGTCTCCCGAATTGCTTTTGTACCGGCCGTGGACGATTATTACTTATATGTTCACGCATTTCGACTTTCTGCATATTCTGTTTAATATGCTGTGGTTATACTGGTTCGGCGGTTTGTTCCTTACTTTTTTCAGTGAACGGCAATTAGGCGGCCTGTATCTGTTAGGAGGTATTGCCGGGGCTGTCTTGTTTCTTGTGGCATACAACATATTCCCTTATTTCCGTACAGTTGCCGCTTATAGTTATTTGATGGGAGCGTCGGCTTCGGTTATGGCCATTGTGTTTGCCGTCTCTTTCTACCGGAAAGATTTGGAGATCGGCTTGTTCCTGATCGGGAGGATCAAGCTGATTTATCTGGCCCTGTTTACATTTGTGATAGACTTGCTGGCTATTACATCGACGAATGCCGGCGGTCATATCGCCCATATCGGCGGGGCGTTGTTCGGCATCTGGTTTGCCGCCCGGATCAAGGAAGGCAAAGATCTGACGGCTCCTATGAACCGCTTACTTGACTGGGTGGTGAATCTGGGAAAGCGGAAACCCAAGATGCGTGTGACTTATAAACGTCCGGAGACCGATTATGAATATAATGCCCGTAAACATCGGGAAACAGTCGATCTGGATGCAATATTGGATAAATTAAAACGTTCCGGTTACGAAAGCCTTTCGGCAGAAGAAAAGAAAAAACTATTTGATGCCAGCAAAAAATGAGCGAGCGGTTTAAAGCGATCAGGATTCTGTTTAAATCTGTAGTCGGTACTGCCAATGTGATAGTTATTCTGCTATTCATTGCTTCGGCCTTCTCGGACAGAATTTCACCGGACAGGAGTGTGTTCTTCTCTTATCTGGGGTTGGGATTTCCTGTGTTTTGCGTTTTGAACCTCTGTTTTGTTGTTTATTGGCTGTTTCTTTGGGAATGGCGGTTTGTGTTGGTCGGACTATGTTCGTTCCTGATCTGCAGGGGGCCTGTAACCCGTTATTTCCCTTTCCATGACAGAGTGGACGATATTCCGAAAGAGAATGTGCTGAAAGTCTTGACTTATAATGTCATGGGATTCGGTTATAAAGGCCATACGGAAGATGCTCCGAATCCGATCATACGGTATATTGCAAATTCCGGTGCGGATATCGTATGTCTGCAGGAATATGCAGTAGGTACTTCCAAGAACTTTTTGACGAATCAGAAGATCGCCAATGCCTTGAAGATGTATAGGTATCGCTCCATTATTCCGATCGGAACCTCCGGTACGCTCAAATTCAATATAGCCGTATTTTCCAAATATCCGATCTCCAAATCCCGTAAGATCAAGTATGACAGCTCTTTCAACGGCTCGTCCATTCATGAACTGGATATAAGAGGAAAGAAGTTGACTTTGATCAATAACCACTTGGAGTCTTTCAAGCTGACGATGGAGGACCGGAGCCATTATTCCGCATTTATCAAGAATCTGAATTCCGAAACGCTCGATGGTTTGAGAAGTTCCATCGAACAGAAGTTGGGACCTGCATTCCGGATACGTGCCCGTCAGGCGAGAGCGGTTGCCGAAGAAATCAAAAAGATCGATACCGATTATGTATTGGTGTGCGGTGACTTCAACGATACGCCGATTTCCTATGCCCATCGTACGATCCAGGGGCCGTTGAAAGATGCTTATGCTGCTTCAGGCCGTGGTGTCGGGGTCACCTATAATGAAAACTTCTTTTGGTTCAGGATCGACAACATCCTGCATTCAGCCAATATGAAACCGATCAACTGCACGGTCGACAAGGTGCGTTATTCCGATCATTATCCGTTATGGTGTTACTTGCAGTTGAAAGAGAATGATTGAAAATGAAAAATTCCCCTATACAGGAAGCCATAGTTTCTCGTATAGGGGAATTTTTGTGCCGTGCTTATGGAGTTAGCTCTTTATGCTACAGTTCCGCATCGTTCACTGCATCCAGGATGTCGGCAAACAGGTTTTCGACGAAGAAGAACGTGGCATTACAAAACAGCTTCGGATCCTTGATCAAGGCAACCGTATTGCTTTTGCCATTATTGGCGATTACGCTTTCTGCCGAATACGTCTTGAACTTCTTATTGTTCTGTGGATCGTATTGATAAACGATATTGCTAACTTCTGCCGAGTAGCAGTTGTCGTGGCAATTGATTTTCATCTTGTATTTGATGATCGTTTTGTCTGTATCGTTCAACAGCATCTCGACTTTGGAAGAAACGTTGATAGTCCCTTTGGACTTCTTGGAGTTGACATTCGACAGGAATATATCTTTCGCATAGCTTTTCTTCGCCCATTGGTTGATTACTTCGAATATCTGGTCCTGGCTCATATCTTTCACATGGACTGTGTCGCGATAGCATACTTTCCCGTTTCTCATCGGGGCACACTCATCGACTTCGCCTTTATGCCCCTGTGCCGTTGCCAGCGCAGGGAGCATGATCAATAGAAGGAAAAACAGCTTTTTCATCATCCTATTTCATCCATACATTTACGATTTCACCGATGACGGTTATCTGCTGGCCTTCTGCCGTTTCGCCCTGCTTGCGGCAGTCGATGATCAGCCAGGCATCCCCGCTTTCACCTTTCTTGAAGAAAGACAAGCTATATGTGTCATTGTTACCTATTTCTTTATAGACAGGACTATCTTTGCTGATGGCGATCGAGGCAATCGATTTGCCGAACATATTGCCCGTGCCTTTCCACTGGGCGGATGTCTCTTTTGTATCCGGCTTACCGGCGGATACGACCTGCATATCGCTTTCCGGTAACATCTGTAATAATGTAGACGGAACCTTGTCGGCGGCAAAAGCCACATATCCTTCTTTTGCCGGAACCGGAGTTGCCGGTTGGGTGGTCTGGGCAGGTGTCACAGTCCGGGCGGGAGTGACCGGTGTTGCCGGAACTACATTGGCGGTTGCCTGCGTGCCTAAAGCGGCGGAGGCGGAGGCAAACATTTCGTCAATGAAATCGACTGTCTTTCTTCGGAATTTGCCGTTGCCTCGGTTCAATTTGGTTTGGTCTTTGTTCAGGCAATACTTATCTGTAATCCATTCTTCGGCGGTGTATTTTTCCGGTTCACGCTGGTACGATACATTATATTCGTAACGGATACCGGCCACTTTCACTATACATTTCTGGTTCTCGCATTCCATCGTGACGCGATAGTTCATTTCCGTACGGTCCAGAGAAAGGGCGGTGCTCTGGAAGACCAGGTTGGTTTGCCCTACTGCGGCGATGTCGCCTTTTGCCTTGTCGGAATAGACAACGCGGTTACCGTCTTCACTGAAGAAACCGTCCGCCCAGTCCAGCATTTTGTCATATACTTCATCTTTCGAAAAAGAAGGTGCGTTTATCTCCTTTGCGAATACTACTTTACCATTCTCGACCGGAACGGCTCCGGCTAAATACTTGGAATCTTCCTGAGCCCAGAGTAGGGCCGGGATAAATAGCGTTAATAATAAAAGTTGCTTCATGGTTATTCTTTACTTATGTTTTTTACGGGCAAAGATATATAATTGTGGCTGAAATAAACTAAGAGTGTGACAAATAAATTAATCTAATTACTGTTGGACAAAGAAAAAAAGCCTATATTTGCACCCTGTGAAAAAACGAATAATAACATAAACATAAGATTCAAATGCAAAACAAAGGATTTGTAAAGGTCTTTGCGGTGTTACTTACGCTTGTCTGTATGTTTTATCTGTCATTCTCGTTCGTGACAAGACATTACAACAGTAAAGCCGCTGAGTATGCAGGTGGAGATCCGGTAAAAGAGAGTTCTTATTTGGACTCGTTATCTACTCAGAAGGTATGGTTGGGCTATACGCTCAAGGAGTGCCGTGAAATGGAAATCAGTTTAGGGCTTGACTTGAAGGGCGGTATGAACGTCGTTCTGGAATTGAATGTGGCCGATGTGATTCGCTCGCTTTCGAACAACAATCAGGACGAGAACTTCAATAAAGCATTGGACCTGGCTTATGAAAATCAGGTTACAAGTCAGAAGGACTTTATTGATCTATTTGCAGAAGAGTATAAGAAGTTAGATAATGGCGCCCGTTTATCCGCTATTTTCAGTACTTTCGAATTGAAAGACAAAATCACTCCGCAGAGCTCGGACGCACAGGTAATCGCCGTGTTGAAGGAAGAACTGAAGAGTGCAATCGATAATTCATTTAACGTATTGCGTACCCGTATCGACCGTTTCGGCGTGGTGTCTCCGAACATCCAGCGTCTGGAAACTGCCGGTCGTATTCTGGTTGAACTTCCGGGTGTGAAAGAACCGGAACGTGTGCGTAAATTATTACAGGGTAGTGCCAACCTCGAATTCTGGGAAACATACAACTTGCCGGAAATCTACCAGCAGTTGGTTGCCGCCGATAATATGTTGGCTACAATCCTGAAATCGGACGATACTGCTGCTGTAGGTTCGGATACTACGGCTATCGAAGCAACGGAAGAAGTAGTTGCCGACAATGCTGCTGCCGAAACAACCAACGACGCAGATTCTCTGCTGGCTAAGATCGGTGAAGACAAGCCTGAAGCACAGGCAGCCAAGAGCATGGAAGAATTCGCAAAGCAACATCCGTTGTTCGCCGTTCTGCAGATCAACCAGTATAACGGACAGTTGGCTCCCGGACCGGTTGTCGGTATTGCCGATAAGAAAGATATTGCCAAGATCAACGAATACTTGAACATGAAGCAGGTAAAAGATATCCTGCCGCGTAACCTTTCTTTGAAATGGGGCGTAAAGGCTATCGATGAAAAAGAACAATATTTCTACTTGTATGCAATCAAGATGACGAACCGCGACGGAACGCCTGCTTTGGGAGGTGACGTTGTAACGGATGCTAATGCAGACTTCGTTCAGCAGGCAGGCCGTTCAGAACAGCAGGTTAGCATGACTATGAACGCAGAAGGGGCTAAAGCATGGGCTCGCCTGACAAAAGAAAATATCGGTAAAGCGGTTGCTATCGTTCTCGACGATATGGTTTATTCAGCTCCTAACGTGCAGGTGGAAATCACAGGCGGACGTTCTCAGATCACAGGCCACTTCACTCCGGAAGAGGCAAAGGACTTGGCTAACGTGTTGAAATCCGGTAAAATGGCTGCTTCCGTACATATCGTACAGGAAGACGTTGTCGGCCCGTCTTTGGGTCAGGAAGCTATCAATTCCGGTGTTATCTCATTTGTTTTGGCTTTGATCCTGTTGATGTTCTACATGTGTGCCTTCTACGGAGTTCTTCCGGGCTTGATCGCCGACGGTGCTTTGGTATTGAACATCTTTTTCACAATGGGTATCCTTGCATCCTTCCAGGCAGTCCTTACGTTGCCGGGTATTGCCGGTATGGTGTTGACGCTGGGTATGGCTGTCGATGCCAACGTGTTGATCTACGAACGTACGAAAGAGGAACTTCGTGCCGGTAAATCGTTGAACAAAGCAATTGCCGATGGTTACAGCAATGCATTTTCTGCAATCTTCGACTCGAACTTGACTTCCATCATCACTGGTGTCGTATTGTTCTATTTCGGTACGGGTCCTATCCGTGGTTTTGCCACGACGATGATTATCGGTTTGTTCGCGTCCTTCCTGACGGCAGTCTTCCTGACTCGTATCGTCTATGAAGCATTGCTGGCTAAAGATAAACTGAAGAACGTAACCTTTACGACTTCTATTACGAAAGATTTATTGACGAATCCGAAGATCAACTTCTTGGCAGCCCGTAAGGTTGGGTATCTGATTCCGGCCGGTATTATCGTTTTGGGTGCGATCTCCATGTCTACTATCGGTTTGAACAACGGTATCGATTTCACCGGTGGACGTAACTATGTGATCCGTTTCGCCCAGGATGTGAAGACTGACGAAGTCCGTAATCTGTTGGATGCGCAGTTGGATGGTTCTGTTAGCGTTATCCAGATCGGTACTCCCGACCAGGTTCGTGTATCTACCAACTATAAGATTGAAGACAATGATCCGGCTATCGACCAGGAAATCGAAAATAAATTGTTTGAAGGTGTCAAGTCATTGCTTCCGGAAGGAACGACTTTGGCTCAGTTCACGGATCAGTATATCCAGAGCTCACAGAAGGTAGGACCGAGTATGGCAGACGATATCAAGAACGCTGCGTTTCTCGCAGTTGTATTTGCCATGTTCTGTATGGCGGCTTATATCTTGCTTCGTTTCCGCGACATCTCATTCTCTGTCGGTGCATTCGCTTCTGTAGCTGTCACGACTTTGTGTATTATTTCATTCTACACATTGCTTTGGAAGGTATTGCCGTTCTCTATGGAAGTCGACCAGACCTTTATCGCGGCTATCCTGACCATCATCGGTTACTCTATCAACGATACCGTGGTTGTGTTCGACCGTATCCGTGAAACGATCGGTCTGTATCCGAAGCGTGATCGTTATCAGGTGATCAACGATGCATTGAACTCGACTTTATCCCGTACCTTCAATACATCATTAACTACATTGGTAGTTGTATTGTGTATCTTCATCCTGGGTGGTGCGACGATCCGTAGCTTTACGTTCGCTATCTTGTTAGGTATCATTATCGGTACATATTCTACTCTGTTCGTGGCAACTCCTATCGCTTACGAATTGCAGAAGAAGAAGATCAATAAGAAAGCAGCTGCTGAAGCTGGTAAATAAGAATAGATTTTAATCCGATAGAAAAGGGCTGTTCCTGGTTAAGGGAATGGCCCTTTTTGTGCTTCTAAACATAATTGTGCCGGTTGGCAAGATGAAAGAGAATGCTTATCTTGTACGCCTCTTACTTCTGCTATTTACTTACAGATTGTAAGAAAACACCTTAAAATATCATGTTATGGAAGTACGCCTAAGTAACCAATTGCCGGTTTACCCATCTTTTGTTCCCGGTATCCGCCGCGCTCCTGATCGCGGCTATTCACTTACGCCTGCACAAACAGAAACGGCCTTGAAGAATGCGCTCCGTTACATTCCCGAAGAGTTGCATGAAGTGCTGGCTCCGGAGTTTATGGAAGAGTTGATGACTCGCGGCCGCATTTACGGATACCGTTACCGGCCGGAAGGAGACTTGAAAGCTAAGCCGGTCGACCAATATAAAGGGCAATGTCTGGAGGGAAAGGCTTTTCAGGTGATGATCGACAACAATCTCAGTTTCGATATCGCTCTCTATCCATACGAACTGGTCACGTATGGCGAAACCGGGCAGGTTTGCCAGAACTGGATGCAGTATCGCCTGATCAAGCAATATCTCGAAATACTGACGAGCGAGCAGACACTCGTGATCGAGTCCGGACATCCGTTGGGACTGTTCCGTTCCAAGCCGGATGCACCCCGTGTGATTATTACCAATTCCATGATGGTCGGCTTGTTCGACAATCAGAAAGACTGGCATATAGCCGCCCAGATGGGTGTCGCTAATTACGGACAGATGACCGCCGGCGGCTGGATGTATATCGGTCCGCAGGGGATCGTGCACGGGACGTTCAATACCTTATTGAATGCCGGGCGGAAGAAATTAGGCATTCCGCAGGATCAGGATTTGCGTGGGCATCTCTTTGTCTCCTCCGGTCTCGGAGGAATGAGTGGGGCACAACCGAAAGCGGCCGTTATAGCCGGTGCTGCCAGTATCATTGCAGAAGTGGACAGTTCCCGCATCCAGACCCGCCATTCGCAAGGTTGGGTTCAGCATGTGACTGAAGATAAAGCAGAGGCATTCCGTATGGCGCAGGAGGCTATGCAGGTAAGGGAACCGATTTCGATCGCTTATCATGGCAATATAGTAGACTTGTTAGAGTATGCCGAGACGCAGGTGATCCGGATCGATCTGCTGAGTGACCAAACTTCCTGTCATGCCGTCTATGAAGGTGGTTACTGTCCTGTCGGCATCTCCTTTGCCGAGCGTACGGAACTTCTTTCTCACGATATGGACCGGTTCTGCTCGTTGGTCGATCAGTCCCTGCACCGTCATTTCGAGGTAATCAAGAAGCTTGTGGCTCGCGGCACTTACTTCTTCGACTACGGAAACTCGTTTATGAAAGCCATCTACGATGCCGGTGTAAAGGAAATTTCCCGGAACGGAGTCGATGAGAAAGACGGTTTCATCTGGCCTTCCTATGTCGAGGACATTATGGGGCCGGAACTTTTCGACTATGGTTACGGGCCTTTCCGCTGGGTATGTCTGAGTGGGAAACATGAAGATCTGGTAAAGACCGACCAAGCAGCTATGGATTGCATCGATCCGAACCGGCGCGGGCAGGACAGGGATAACTACAACTGGATTCGCGATGCCGAGACAAACCGGCTTGTTGTCGGTACCGAGGCGCGCATTCTCTACCAGGATGCGGAAGGAAGATTGAATATCGCGCTCCGCTTCAACCGCATGGTGCGAAACGGTGAAGTCGGGCCGATCATGCTCGGACGTGACCATCATGATGTGAGTGGGACGGATTCGCCTTTCCGCGAAACGTCCAATATTTATGACGGAAGTAACGTCATGGCCGATATGGCTGTCCAGTGTTTTGCCGGAAATGCGGCACGGGGTATGAGCCTTGTTGCCCTTCATAATGGCGGCGGAGTCGGTATCGGGAAAGCGGTAAACGGTGGTTTCGGTATGGTGCTGGATGGAAGCGAACGGGTGGACGAAATCCTTCGTTCCGCCATGCTCTGGGATGTGATGGGAGGAGTGGCACGCCGTTCCTGGGCCAGGAATCCGAATGCCATGTCCACCAGTGCGGCCTTTAACGAAAGCTATGGCGATTGGTATCATATCACGTTGCCTTTTATTCCGAAAGAAGATTTAATTCAAAATAGTATACGTACCTCTTTAAAACGCAAAGTATGAGTACATGGAATAAGATAATGGAATGTGTCCCCAATTTCAGTGAGGGAAGGGATTTAGCGAAAATAGAAAAGATAGTAGATAAATTTCGTGCCAAAGCCGGTGTAAAGCTGTTGGATTACAGTAATGACGAAGATCATAACCGACTGGTCGTGACGGTAGTCGGTGAACCGGAAGCCTTGAAAGACGCGCTGCTCGAAGCTATCGGGCAGGCAGTGGAACTGATAGACCTCACGAAACACTCCGGGCAGCATCCTCGGATGGGAGCGGTCGATGTCGTTCCTTTTATCCCGATCAGAGGGTGTACGATGGATGAGGCGATTGCGCTCTCCAAAGAAGTGGGCGAGAAGGTGGCTGCTCTCTATCGAGTGCCGGTCTTCCTGTATGAGAAGTCGGCTTCGGCTCCACACCGAGAAAACTTGGCGGCGATCCGCAAAGGAGAGTTTGAGGGTATGGAAGCAAAGATCAAGCAGCCGGAATGGAAACCTGACTTCGGGCCTGCCGAACGGCATCCGTCGGCAGGGACAGTGGCGATCGGCGCCCGTATGCCGCTGGTGGCTTATAACGTCAATTTGGGCACGGCGAACCTGGAGATCGCGAGCAGTATCGCCAAAAAGATCCGCTTCATAGGTGGCGGGCTCCGCTACTGCAAGGCGATGGGAGTGGAACTGAAAGAACGCGGCATCGTGCAGGTTTCGATCAATATGACCGATTATACCCGCACCGCCCTTTATCGCGCTTTCGAGCTGGTACGCATTGAGGCACGTCGCTATGGTGTCCCAGTCGTCGGAAGCGAGATTATTGGGTTGGTTCCGATGGAGGCGTTGATTGATACGGCTTCTTACTATTTGGGACTGGAAGACTTTTCAATAGATCAGGTATTGGAAACCAGGATAATGGGATAGACGATGGAAGACGAAAAGATATTGATACGGAATGCGTCGCAGGTGGTGACTTGTTCTGGTTTTGAAGCGAAGAAGGGGAAGGCTATGTCCGATGTCGGGATAATCGAGGACGGGGCGGTTGCTATGTCGGATGGTATTATCACGCATGTGGGACCGACTGAAGAGGTCCTCCGGCAAGTGGATGTCGGAGATTATCTGGAAGTAGACGCTTCCGGACGTGCGCTTCTGCCAGGGTTTGTGGATAGCCATACACACTTCGTCTTCGGTGGTTACCGAGAGGAGGAGTTCTCTTGGCGGATGAAAGGAGACAGCTATATGTCGATCATGGAAAGGGGAGGCGGGATCGTCAATACGATGAATGCGACCCGGAACGCCAGCTATGATGACCTGTACGGCGATGCATACGACCGTCTCGACGCTATGATGGATATGGGCGTGACTACTGTCGAAGGAAAGAGTGGTTACGGTCTTGACTTGGCGACCGAGCTGATCCAGCTTCGTGTCATGAAGGAGTTGAACGACGAACACCCGTTGGATGTGGTCTCTACTTTCCTCGGTGCACATGCTGTCCCGCCGGAGTTTGCCGGGCGTACGGACGCATATGTCGATTACATAATAGAAGGAGTGTTGCCCCATGTGCGTGCAGAACATTCGGTAACCTTCTGCGATGTCTTTTGCGAACAAGGCGTTTTCTCGGTCGAACAAAGCGAACGTTTGTTGAAAGCAGCCCGCAGCCAGCGTTTCAAACTGAAACTTCATGCCGATGAGATCGTTTCTTTCGGAGGAGCCGAATTGGCAGCCCGCCTGAAAGCCGTGAGTGCCGACCATCTGTTGCATATCTCCGATACCGGCATCAAACGCCTGGCACGTTCGGGGACGATCGCGACTTTGCTTCCGCTTACCGCTTTCTCGCTAAATGAACCTTATGCTCCGGGACGCCGGATGATAGATGCCGGTTGCGCCGTGGCACTGGCTTCCGACCTGAACCCCGGTAGTTGCTTCTCCGGTTCGATCCCGTTGTTGTTCGCCCTGGCCTGCATCCAGATGAAACTTACTCCCGAAGAAGCCCTGACCGCCCTTACGATCAACGGAGCGGCAGCGTTAGGGCGGGAAAAGAAGGTCGGTAGCATCGATGTCGGAAAGAAGGCGGACTTGGTCTTGTTGAAATTCCCTTCTTATAAGTTCCTTCCTTATCATATAGGAATGAATATCGTGGACACGGTTATCAAAGACGGCGTGCTTTATATCGTTTGACGGGATGAAGATAAAATGTTTAATCTTAAATAATAGACACAATGCTTGTAGATTTGACAATCAAAGGATTTCTTGCAGAAACGGCGGGTAGCGCGCCTGTTCCGGGGGGCGGAAGTATCTCGGCTCTGAACGGGGCTATTGCGACGGCACTTACCGAGATGGTGGCAAACCTGACGATCGGTAAGAAGAAATATGCCGATGTGGAAGGCCAGATGCGGACAATCGCGACGGAGGCAGCCATCATTCGTGAACGGCTGATCCGGGATATAGACCGCGACAGCGAAGCGTACGACCGTGTGTTTGCCGCCTTTAAACTCCCGAAGGAAACGGAGGAGGAAAAAGCCGAGCGCAGCCGGGTGATCCAGGACGCGACGAAACAGGCGGCTATGGTCCCGATGGAAGTGGCCGAAGAGATTGCCTCGGTGATGGAGACTATTATATATGTGGCGCATAAAGGGAACCGGAATGCCGTGACCGATGCCTGTGTGGCGATGATGACGGCCCGTACTTGTGTGTTAGGGGCTTTGCTGAATGTCCGTATCAATCTTACATCCATAAAGGATGAAGCGTTTGTCAAACGGATGTCGGAGAAAGCGGATTTCCTCGAATCCGAAGCGATCCGGATAGAAAAGAAGTTGCTGGATTGGACGCAGGAGCAATTGAAAGTTGAAAATTGAAAGTAGAACGTTATGGGAAATGTACATTATGTGGGGGCGGAACCGCTGACGTTCGAACGTATCGAAGAGATACTGACCGGAAATATGAAGTTGGAACTGACCCCGGAAGTGAAGGAACGTATCCAGCGTTGCCGCGATTATCTGGACCGGAAGATCGAGACACAGAGCGAGCCGCTTTACGGCATCACGACAGGCTTTGGTTCCTTGTGTAATAAGAATATCTCGCCGGATGAACTCAGCACCTTGCAGGAGAATTTGGTGAAAAGCCATGCCTGTAGCGTGGGGGATGAGGTGAGCCCGGTGATTGTCCGCCTGATGATGCTGTTGAAGGCGCATGCTTTGTCGCTGGGGCATAGCGGCGTGCAGGTGATAACGGTGCAGCGTATCCTTGATTTCTTTAATAATGACGTGCTCCCGATCGTCTATGACCGTGGTTCGCTTGGTGCGTCGGGCGACCTGGCTCCGTTGGCGAATCTTTTCCTTCCGCTTATCGGAGTGGGAGATGTGTATTATAAAGGGAAGAAGAGGGAGGCAATCAGTGTCCTGGACGAGTTTGCCTGGAAGCCGGTGCGCCTGATGAGTAAAGAGGGATTGGCGTTGCTGAACGGTACGCAGTTTATGAGTGCCAACGGCGTGTTTGCCCTGATGCGTGCTTTTGCCGTGTCGAAGCGGGCGGACCTGATTGCAGCCTTGTCGCTCGAAGCCTTCGACGGGCGGATCGATCCTTTTATGGATTGCATCCAGCAGATGCGTCCGCATCCCGGACAGATCGAGACGGGCGATGCTTTCCGCCGTATTCTGGAGGGCAGCGAACTGATCAGCCGGAAGAAGGAGCATGTGCAGGACCCGTATTCGTTCCGCTGCATCCCGCAGGTACACGGGGCGACGAAAGATGCGATCCGGTATGTCTCCGGCGTATTGCTTACCGAGATCAATTCCGTGACGGACAACCCGACGATCTTCCCTGACGAGGACAAGATCATCTCCGGAGGTAATTTCCACGGCCAGCCGTTGGCGATCTCCTACGATTTCCTTGCGATTGCGTTGGCTGAGTTGGGAAATATTTCCGAACGCCGTGTCGCGCAGTTGATCATGGGGCTTCGGGGCTTGCCTGAGTTTCTGGTTGCCAATCCCGGACTGAATTCCGGCTTTATGATCCCGCAATATGCGGCAGCCAGCATGGTAAGCCAGAACAAGATGTACTGTTATGCCGCCAGCAGCGACTCGATCGTGTCCAGCAACGGGCAGGAAGACCATGTGAGTATGGGAGCCAATGCGGCGACGAAGCTCTTTAAGATTATGGACAACTTGGATCATATCCTGGCGATCGAGCTGATGAATGCGGCACAAGGTATCGAGTTCCGTCGTCCGGCGCGTACTTCCCCTATCTTGGAGAAATTCTTGAAAGCCTATCGCAAAGAGGTTCCCTTCATTGGCGAAGACATCATCATGTATCCCGAAATACATCGGACGGTCGCTTTCCTAAGACGGTATACTTTATAATAAGAAGATAGGATTGTGTCCAATTTCTTGGTGATGTGTCAAAATTTATCTCTCTCTTTTGCCGGGGGATTAATCCCCCGGCAAGGAATTGATTTCTCTTTCTTTTTGACACATCCTACTCACTCTCTTATTACTTCTTGGTAACAACAACCCTCTTTGTCGGATCCAAATGTTCGTTACGGTAATCGATCTGTTTCACGACATTTTCGGCTAACTTCTGGAATGCCTGGCCAGTGATGCTGTCCGGATTGAGGGCGACTGGCTTTCCGCTGTCTCCACCTTCGCAAATGCTTTGTACGATGGGGATTTGTCCTAGCAACGGGATATTCAGTTCTTCCGCCAGACGTTTGCCTCCTTCTTTGCCGAACAGGTAGTATTTGTTTTCTGGCAGCTCGGCAGGCGTGAACCAAGACATGTTCTCGACCAGTCCCAATACTGGTACGTTGATCTTCTCACCTGTAAACATACTGATCCCTTTGCGGGCATCTGCCAACGCCACTTCTTGCGGTGTGCTGACAACGATGGCGCCGGTGATGGCCAATGTCTGTACCATCGTCAGGTGGATATCGCTTGTTCCCGGTGGCAGGTCGATCAGGAAATAGTCCAGATCGCCCCAGTTGGCGTCGCCGATCAACTGTTTCAAGGCATTGCTTGCCATTGCGCCGCGCCAAAGGACGGCGTCTTCCTTATTGACAAAAAAACCGATGGACAGTAGCTTCACGCCGTAGTTGGCAGCCGGTTCGATCAGTTCGCGGCCTCCCACCTCCACCATATAGGGACGGGCTTCTTCTACATTGAACATCTTAGGCTGCGAAGGACCGAAGATATCGGCATCCAGTAAACCGACCTTGTGACCCTGCAAAGCCAGCGCTACCGCCAAGTTGGCCGCTACTGTACTTTTGCCTACGCCACCCTTGCCGGAAGATACGGCGATGATATTTTTTACCTCCGGCAGCAGCTTGTCTGGTTCAGGACGGGCCGCCTGCTTGGCGTCAACCGTGATATTACCCTTGATGTCCACTTCTTCTCCTACGTAAGTAAGGATAGCCGTCTCGGCAGCTTTTACCACCGATTTGATAAACGGATCGTTCGGTTTTTCGAAAAGGAGCGAGAAGCTTACTTTGTTACCGTCGATCCGGATATTATCTTCTACCATACCCATTGTCACAAGGTCTTTTCCTGTGCCGGGGTAACGCACCTTTGCCAGTGCGTCCATGATTAGCTTTGGATAGAGTGTCATGTTGTATGATTTATAATTTATGATTTATGAATTATTTGCCGGAAGCCAACGCACTCCGTTTGCTCCGGTTGAAACTGCGATACGGATCGTATTCGATTTCCACTTCCGGTTCTACCAGTTCATCCCGTTCTTCACAGACAAACTTGATATATTTGATGGTTAATCCGCGGTCCAACCACTGCTGTTCATAATAGGTCTTGATAGAAAGAATGTTGTCTGTCAGCCCCGAATGATACAAATCGTCGTTGCTGAACAGTACGGGATAGCGATTTGCTTTTACCATCTCGCAGGTGTAGGTGTACATGAAGTTGCTGTCTGTTTTCAGATGTATGATGCCGTCTCCCGCCAGTATCTCGCGGTACATCTTCATGAAGCGAGTGGAGGTAAGGCGTTTGTTCGCTTTCTTCATCTGCGGGTCAGGGAAGGTGAGCCAGATCTCGGCCACCTCTCCGGCAGCAAAGAAATGGGCGATCAGTTCGATACTGGTCCTGAGGAAGGCAACGTTCGTCATACCTGCCTCAAGCGATTCTTTCGCCCCTGTCCACATACGGGCTCCCTTGATATCGACTCCTATAAAATTTTTGTTGGGAAATAACTTTCCCAAACCTACCGTATATTCTCCTTTTCCGCAGCCTAATTCAAGCACGATCGGATTGTCGTTCTTAAAGAACTGTTCGTGCCAGTGCCCCTTTAGCTCAAATCCTTTCTCTTGAAGGGTTGCAAACGGATATTGGAACACATGGGGATAGCTCGCCATGTCGTCAAACTTTGCTAATTTATTCTTTCCCATAATGCAAAGGTAATATAATTACACGTAAAAAGACTATAACCTGCCAGGCAATTATTCGATCAGGTTATCGTCCCAATCATGCATAAAAAAAGAGATACTCTTGTGAAGTATCTCTCTCTTTCGCTCTTCCTCTTGGACTTGAACCAAGGACCCTCTGATTAACAGTCAGATGCTCTAACCAACTGAGCTAAGGAAGAATATGTCTTTTTCAGTCTTTCCCGATGTCTTTTGCTCTTCCTCTTGGACTTGAACCAAGGACCCTCTGATTAACAGTCAGATGCTCTAACCAACTGAGCTAAGGAAGAATATGTCTTTTTCAGTCTTTCCCGATGTCTTTTGCTCTTCCTCTTGGACTTGAACCAAGGACCCTCTGATTAACAGTCAGATGCTCTAACCAACTGAGCTAAGGAAGAATTTATTTCTTTCAGTTCGGGACTTATTAATCCCTTTCTGAATTTGCACTGCAAAAGTAGAGGTTCTTTTTGAAATATGCAATATCTTTGCGAAAAAAAATAGAAAAAATGAATACGATTGGATTAGGAAACGCTTTGGTAGACGTTCTGCTGAAGCTTGAGAACGATGATGTACTGGCGGAAGTAGGCATACAGAAAGGCGCAATGGATATGATCAACCAGGAGCAGATGATTAAAATCCGTAAATCGCAGGAAGGCCTTGAACGCAGTCAGGCACCGGGAGGTTCAGTATGCAATACCATGCGTGCGATGGCTATTTTGGGAGCAAAAGCAGGATTTATAGGTAAGATCGGATCCGATTCTGTAGGTGAGTATTATGAAGAGGCTTTGAAAAAAGCGAATGTCTCTCCCTATTTTGCCAAGACAGACGGTATTTCCGGTAGCTGCACGGTTCTGATTTCTCCCGATGGCGAGCGTACGATGGGAACCTTCCTCGGACCGGCCCCGACGATCACGCCGGATGAGATAACGGAAGAGATGCTTTCCGCTTACCAATGTATTTATATCGAAGGTTATCTGTTGGTGAACGAAGAACTGGTGCGCACTACTATGCAGAAAGCGAAAAAGTTAGGATTGAAGGTTGCCCTCGATCTATCTAACTTCAATATCGTGAATGCTTTCCGGGGGCTATTAGACGATATTATCCCTGAATATGTCGATATCCTTTTCTCCAACGAAAGCGAAGCGGAAGCCTTTACCGGGCTGAAAGCACACGAAGCGGTCAAGGTCCTTTCAGAACAGGTAGAGATTTCTTTAGTCACTTTAGGAAAAGAAGGCGCTCTGGTGGGAAGCAAGGGACAGGTTATCGCTGTTCCGGCGGAAGGCGGCAAACCGGTCGACACGACGGGAGCCGGCGACCACTTTGCCGCCGGATTCCTTTACGGACAGTCGGTCGGTGCGACTTTGGAGCAGTCGGCACGTATCGGATCGCTTTTGGCCGGTTACATAATTGATGTCATCGGGGCGCAGATACCGGATGATAAATGGGAACAAATAAAGTTAAAAGTAAATAGTATATTGTCCTGACAAGCGTTTATTATATACATTTACGTCGTTAATTAACTAAATATTCTATGTATAAACAACGAGAGAAAATAATAGTTCTTTTTAGTTTGCTGCTTCTGTTAGGAGGCGTGATTCCCGGACAGGCACAGAAAGACAATCGTTTCGAGGTCAGTAAGAACCTGGATATCTTTAACGCTCTGGTAAAAGAGGTGGAAATGTTTTATGTGGATTCGGTCGACGTCGAGAAAACGGTGCGTCGGGGTATCGATGCCATGTTAGGCGGCTTGGACCCTTATACCGAATACTACCCGGAGCAGGAAATGGATAAACTGAAATTCATGACGACCGGCGAATATGGCGGTATCGGTTCTTATATCCGTGAACGGAAAGAAGGCGGTGTCTATATTATCGAGCCGTTTGAAGGGATGCCGGCTGCTTTGGCAGGATTGAAAGCGGGCGACCGCATTCTGACTATCGATACGGTGGATGTGACCGACAAATCTTCGGATGAGGTGAGTGCCCTGTTGAAAGGTGTCCCTAATACGAAAATGGTATTGAAGATACAGAGTCCGTATGACAAGAAACCGCGTGAAGTGGAACTGGTGCGCAGGCAGATTTTGGAAAATCAGGTTACTTATTATGGTGTGCGTGGTGATAGCGTAGGCTATATCTATTTGAAGGGTTTTACAGATAAGAGTGCGCAGGAAGTAAAAAATGCGTTTGAAGACTTGAAAAAGAACCATCATATAAAATCACTGATTCTGGACTTGCGTAACAATGGCGGCGGTTTGTTGGAAAGCGCTACGCAAATAGTCGGTATGTTCGTCCCGAAGGGGAAAGAAGTGGTTTCGACAAAAGGGAAGATCAGCCAGTGGGACCGCACTTACCGGACACCGGGCGAACCTCTCGACACGGTGATGCCGATGGCTGTCCTTATTAATGGAGCCTCTGCTTCTGCTGCCGAGATCGTTTCGGGCTCTTTACAGGATATGGACCGTGCTGTGTTGATCGGACAGCGTTCTTTCGGAAAGGGACTTGTGCAGTCTCCCCGTGAACTTCCTTATAATGGAAGTGTGAAAGTGACGATGAGCAAATATTATATCCCTAGCGGCCGTTGTATCCAGCAGATGGACTATTCGCACCGGAAAGCAGATGGTAGCGTCGGGGCTATTCCAGATAGCCTGACGTCCGTATTCTATACTTCCAAAGGACGTCCCGTTCGGGATGGAGGCGGTATTACCCCTGACTTTAAAATAGAAGAACCGGAAACACCGACTATGATGTTCTATTTGGTGACAGACTTTCTCTTAACGGACTTTGTCGCCGAATGGTCCCAAAAACATAAGAAAATCGCTCCGCCCGAAGACTTCGAGGTGACGGATGAAGATTTTGAGGCTTTCAAGCAATATGCTAAAGAAAAGAACTTCACCTATGACCGGCAGAGTGAAAAGCTGTTGAAGAACTTGAAAGAAGTGGCTAAGTTTGAAGGTTACATGGATAATGATTCTACCCTCTTCAATTCTTTGGAAGCTAAACTGACTCCGGACTTGGATCGGGATTTCGACCGCAACAAGGATCAGATTAAGAAACTGTTGACTTCCGAGATTATGAAACGTTATTATTTCCAGAAAGGCGAGTTGATAAACAGCTTGAAAGAAGATGATGTTTTGGATAAGGCGCTGGAAGTGTTGGGTGATCCAGCATTATACCAGCAGACATTGGAAGCGCCGGGAAAGGTAGAGAAAACGGTTACATTATAATCGAGGTAAGAGACTTGCCATGAAGAGTGCTTTGAAGTTGCTTGTGTTTTTTGGCATCGGATGTTTGATCGGCATTGTTTTGGTGTGTGCCGGTATCGTGTCGTTTACGGATATGACATGGAATGAACTGGTGCAGAAGCTGGCCAAGATAGAGGCGCTTGAGGTGGTGGGAATATTTGCCGGGAGCATCGTTTGTACGTTGGTCGCTTTTATTTTGCAAATTGTTTTGCATGAAGGAGGCCATTTGCTTTTCGGGCTGCTCTCCGGCTATCGTTTTGTCTCTTTCCGTATTTTCAATTGGACGCTGATTCGCCAAGAGGGAAAATTTCGTTTGAAGCGTTTCGGCATCGCGGGGACAGGTGGACAATGCCTGATGCTCCCGCCTGACAAGCCTTTGGAAGAGATCCCTGTTGTGCTTTACCATTGGGGAGGCGTTATTGTCAATATGTCGGTAGCGCTTTTGGCTTTTGTGGTTTGGTATGTGGTGGAAGATCCTTCTCCTCTGCTGGCACAATTCCTGGTTATGATGTGTTTTGCCGGTGTGTCGTTGGGATTGCTCAATGGCATCCCGTTCAAGCGGGGAATTACTAATGATGCGGCCAATGTACGTTTGATGAGGAAGTACCCGAAGAGTAAAAAGGCGATGATAGTCCAGCTGCGCGTCAATGCCTGTATACAAGAAGGTATCCGGATAAAGGATATGCCGGAAGAGTGGTTTGCTTGGGTGGATGACATTGATTACGGGGAACCGATGCAACTGAATATCCGTTTGCTGCAAGTAGGGCGACTGCTGGATTTAGGGCAAATGGAAGAGGCCTATGTTGCATTGGAAGAGATTGCAAGACACAAGGGGGAGATGATCGGGCTTTTGGCGAAAGAGGTGGTTTGCGAACTCATCTATTTGGATCTGGTGACTGGGCATAACCGATGGGCAGATACGTTATACACGAAAGAAATAGAACTTTACGTTCGGCAATACCGTGTTTTGATGTCTTCAAAACAGCGTTTTCTCTGTGCTTGGGCACTTTATAAGGAGCGAGATCGGGAGAAAGCGTTGGCAATCTATAAAAATGTAGTCCAAAAGCAAACTCAATATCTGTTGCAGGGGGAAGTGAAGATGGATATCGCCATGATGGAGGCAATGTTTCATCCTGCTTAATTGGCAAACCGGATGTGCAGCACGATCATTTCTGATACAGTACCGACCCGGTAGGGAGGTCCGGCTATCCCGATGCCGGAAGATACATAGAACTGGACCGGCCCTTTCTTATGGTAGCCATACGGACATTCATAGATCAATTTCATTACGAGGGGGTAAGGCCATAGCTGTCCGTTATGGGTATGCCCGTGGAGTCCGAGATCCACACCGTTCATTGTCATTTCGGTGAACGACCAGGGTTGATGATCCAATACGATGATCGGTTTGGTTGTGTCTATGCCTGCCATGAGTACATGTAACGGCTTTCTTTTCTTGTTGATATGGTCGTCCCGTCCGATCAGATAGAATGAAGAGTCCGGACGTGCAACGGAATCGATCAGAAGCGTCGCCCCTGTTTTCTTCAGCCAACGGTATTTGGCTATGCGGTTGGCGCGATACTCATGGTTGCCATAAACCACATACACGCCTAATGGGGCTTTCAGTTGTTTCAAATCCTCTTCGATATGTGCTTTTTCGGCAAAGCGTGATTCATAATCCATGATATCGCCTACTAGGACGACCAGGTCGGGATGTTGTGCGTTGCTCATCTTCACGTATCGTTGTACCAGTTTCTTACCGATCATTTCTCCGATATGGAGGTCGCTCATCATGACAATCGTCATGCTGTCACGGTTGCTACTTCCTTTGGGTAGGGTGACATATACATCTTTGACAACCGGATAGGCGACGACATGGTAAGCATGAAACATCAGGCCGGTAACGATTGCCATGACTAAAAAGAACAGGACCAGTTTCGTTTGTTTCCAGTGGCTCGTAATCCAGCCGGGAAACCAATGGAAGAAACGGTTGCTAAGCCGGAGCACTTCCAGACCCAATAGGGATAGCGTGATATAAATAGATGCGATATACCAGGTGTTACAGATATATTGGATGGCAATCATGACAGAGTCCGGCAATACATTGCGGAACGTAAATCCGAAAAAGAAGATTGATAATTCAAGGATAAAAAACAAGATATAAGGAATCCTCCAACTCTTTTTGGGGGGAATTGCCTGATACCCTCGCCAGAAGATATAAGGATTTAGTAATATCTGTGCTACTATCGATTGAATGAAAACTTTCATGTCTGCAAACTATTTACAGGTAATGTTGAATACGACAAGCTCGCTGTCGGTACCTATCCTGAAAGGCGGTCCCCAAAGCGATAGTCCGGAGGAAACGTATATGTGGCTGTTTCCCCACTTACGGTAACCATAACTTTGATCGAACAGATGGTCGGTAATGAGACTGACCGGCCATACCTGTCCACGATGCGTATGTCCGCTGAACTGAAGGTCGATGCCCGCATTTTCCGTATCCGACAAGTTGTACGGTTGATGATCCAAAAGGATAACAGGTTTTGCCGGATCAATGTTTTTCACCAGTTCTTGCAGGGATAGCCGGGATTTATTGCTGCGATCGTCCCGTCCGATTATTTGTATACCGCCAGGCAATGTTACGACATCGTCTCTCAATAGGCGGATCGGCGTTTCATTTATGAATTGCATACTCTTCCGTATGCCGCTGATGTATTCATGATTTCCTGGAACCATATAGATTCCCAAAGGTGCTTTCAATTCAGCCAGTTCCTCCGTCATCTTTTCTTCATAAAGGGGAACTACGCTGTTGTCGATCAAGTCGCCGCCTATCAGGATCAGATCCGGTTTCTGCGCGTTGATCATCTCGACATATTGTTTGAGTTCTTCTTTGTCTGTCCCGTACCCTAAATGAACGTCGCTGACGGAAACGACTTTCAACGGCTGTTCATTATGAACCGTCTGCTTGTTGATAACTATGTTGAAAACTTCTGTTTTCGGATGTTGGTAGTTATAGTATCCATAGCTTAATAGGCTAAGTGTCAGAAATAAGGATATATAGAAACCATATTTGCATGGAAAGTTGAAAAGTCGGAATAAATCGAATATGATTAGGCATAATACCATATAAAGCGTGAAAACTAACCAGCCGGTCCCTATCTCGTGGGCTGTATGAGCCAAAACAACCGGCAATTTGGTGTTTCGTGCTAAAAAACTACCGATAAACGCCAAGGCACCGCACCAGAATAGTACGGCTAATAAAACTTTAACACCGAAAGGCTGAGCTACCAAAGCCTGTGCCCCTCTCCTGAATATATAGATGTTTCCCGCAAGATAAATACTGATGAGGACAACGAAAAATGTCGGCATAGTTGTAAATTTTCGGCAAAAGTACGGAAACAAATTTAGTTATGGTCGTATTTGATATGAAATTTCTCCAGCAAAACCTTGAAATGATCCTGTGCCGTCAGGCAGGTATCGGCCAGATATCCTTTGATGTGCGGCCAGTGCCGTAAGCCGTTGTAGTAGAACATTTCTTTTCGTTCTTCAGATGTACCGGATTTCAAAATAAAGTGGAGTTGTTTGATGTACGTTTCGGTAAGTTTGCCGTTGTTCTCTTGGATAATGTAGTCTACGGCGCGGAAATGGTTGGTGGTTTCGATGATGTCGTCTACATTAATCGCTTCATCCGTCACTCCGATCGTGTTGGTTTTCCATCTATCGGCAAGTTTGATAGTGACATTATATCTACAAAGGTAGTATTTCTTGCTGATATCGGCAAGAAATACTACCATATACTGCATTTACCGTTATGGAATTACAATTTGAAACTACTCGGTTTGATATTCCAACCTTTCACAACGAATGTCGGTTCGGATGGCATATCGCTTGCGGCTGTTTCTATGATGACGGTTTTACTTTCTCCCGGTAAGAGCGAGAAGAAGTTGTCTGTGTAGAAACTGGGGCGCACCGGCTTTTTGTCCTGACCAAGCAATTGAAGCTGGGTGAAGAATGCTACGGTTGAAGAAGGGTTCTTTATTTCAGCTTTAATGAAATGCCGATCACCTTCTTGATAAGTTTGGTAGCGAGTCTTCAGTTGCACCTGTTTCAATTTCGACAGATCTTCGAAGCCGGATGAGGTCGGGCCTGTTAAGGTCTTGCGTCCTTCATACTTGTCGTTGGAACGCCAGTAGAATGTATTGGCGACTTCTTTCCCTTTCGTGTCGAACAGGCGTAGTTTTATGAAATGGACCTGCGTGATGTTTTGGGGAAAATCGATTGTGAAGATATCGTTTACGACACCGTCTTCCGGGATATCGATCTTCTGGCTTTTGCCCCATACCTTTTTGCTGTTCAGGTCGTACACTTCGGCAGTTACTTTATAGTCCTTGAATGCCTGGTAGTAGTCATTATAAACAGAAACCGTATTTTTCAAGTAATCAAACTGTGCGTGAAGCGGTTCCAATGCGTTCTGAGTATGATATAAAGAGGCGGTTGGTTCCAAAGAGTAGTCCCACATACGGGCGCAAACCTGACTGACTGGGCAGTTGTGATACCAGAACAATAACCCTGATGCGTAGCGGTCTCCATAACCGAATTTGTTATAGTTCCAGACTTCCCAGATCGATTTTGAGTTCATCGCACCGACCGCCTGACCTTTGGTGGCAAACTCTTCGATGGAAGAGGAAGGGCCATAATGGTTGGTAAGGTCCGTGTACATGGTCGACATCAGATGGAATCCTCCGCCATCATGATAATCCCATACCTCCTTATTGATCGGCCAGAGGTCTTTCTCGTCCATTACTTCGCGGAGTGTTTCGACTGTCGGGATAGTGGGCGAACCATATTCCGGGTTGAAGCCATCGACACGGCTACCGCGTTCGGATGCCGTATTCTCGTAATGCTGCATCGGGTTTACCTGTTTGTAAGGGCTGCCGTCGTGCACGCCGTCACATTCCGACTGCATCTGGTAACCGCGTGTCCCGTCCAGTTTCATGATCAGGTCTTTTGCTCCTGGCATTTCCGTGCTTTCATTAGACGAAACATAGTAGGCCAGTGAAGGATGGTTGCGCAGGCGTTTTACGGTTGCCTCGACGTTGCTCAGGTATAGATCTTTATCCTGCGGATGTTTGGTGTCTCCGGTCATCCAGAATTCCTGCCAGACAAGGAGTCCCATTTCGTCGCATAGCTGGAAGAAATAGTCCGATTCGGCAATGCCGCCGCCCCACATGCGGATCAGGTTGATACCGGATTGTTTTGTATAGCGCAATTCTGCATAAGTACGTTCGTCGGAGGTACGGAGCATCCCTTCCGGAATCCAGTTGGTTCCCCGGATGAAAAGTTTCTTGCCGTTCACATAGAATTGGCGGGATTTGTCCGGTGTATTCTGGTCGGATGTGATTTCCCGGATACCGAAACGGGTTTTTGTTTCATCGGACACTTTACCGTCTATGCTTACGGTCAGTTTCAGTTCGTACAGTTCCGGATTCCCTTTGAAGATCGGCCACCACAGACGTGGGTTCTTGATTGTCAGTTGTGGGAATTCTTCCGGAGTAAAACAAATTTCCTTTGTTTCTCCTCTGAATAGGTTCAGGTCTTTGCTGAACGTGATGTTTTCGCCGATGATTTCTCCTTTGACCGTGCATTTTATGCCACGCTGTGTCGGGTTTGTCACTTCTACGCTGACAGTTTCTTTTGCCAGGTCGTAGTTGGGTTTTGAAAGTTCGGATTTGATGAACGGATGGCGGATAACTGCTTTATCTGTGGCATAGAGACTGATGTTTTTCCAGATGCCGGTATTACGGTCGCGGATGCCGTCGTTGAAGGTGAAATCCCAACCGACACTCATCAGCATGGTTGTGTTCAGTCCGATGTTACCGTCTCCACCATTGTGAAACTCGCCGGCAGCTCCCCACTGCTTCGGTTTGATGGTTCCCGGCATATCGACCGGATAAACCTTGATTGCCAAGGCATTCTTCTGACCGATACGGGCGAAGTCGGTGATATTGATATACTCCGGTTTGAACATGCCGGACATATTGCCAAGCAGATAACCGTTTACCCATATTTCGGCACGATAATTGATGCCGTCTACCTGAAGCCAGACGATTTTGTCTTTATAGTTTTCCGGTACGTCAAATTCCGTGCGGAACCAATAGGTGTAGAACTCGCGTCCTGTTTTGGCAAGATCTGGGATGATATTCCGGTCTAACTTGTTGTTCATGCCATAATAAGGCTCCGGATACACCTTGTTGTGGACAAGGGAATTCAGGACCGTACCCGGAACGATTGCCGGCATCCATTTTCCGGTCTGATAGCCTGGTTGTGAGATTTTTTCAGCCGGATCTTTCGTCTCGTCGGCCTTATGCATCTGCCAGGTAAAACTTCCGTTATGTCCTTCTTTCGAATCCAGATATATTTTATCCGGGTTTCGGTAATAATTGGGTGTCTGAGCTTGCATGAAGCAGGCAGACACAAGTAAAAATATTCCTGTAAAAATGTTTTTCATAAATTATTCTTTTAATTCGGGATCTGATCGCCAGGAGTTTTCTTGGCCGGATCGTAAATAGCTACGCTGACCTGAGAATCTGCACATCCGTAATAGAGATACCATTTGTTTTTGAAAAAGACCAAACCTTCGATAAAGACGGTTCCGTCGACATACTGTCCGCTCTTTTCGAATGAAGCCATCGGACGGAAGAAAGGAACGTCCAGACGTTGCAGAACCTTCATCGGTTCCTTCGGATCGGTCAGAATCTGTCCGGCACAGTAAGCTCCGGCTGTGAAACGCTTGTCGCGCTTGCTGTCGTTTGTCTGGTTCTTGCCGTTATAAAGCAAGACGATACCTTTGTCTGTCAGGATAGCGGGAGGACCACACTCTGTCAAGGCGCTGTCGAAATATTGGGGACGGGGTTTGATGACAGTCGCCAGTTCATTTTTTTCGTCCAATATCGGTGTCCAGTTGACCAAATCGTCGGAGGTTGCTGCGTAGACCGCATGTTCCCCCCAATACATGAAGTATTTTCCATCGATTTTCGTCAGCACTTGTTTCCCGTCTTTGATCGTTGTCACCATGGAACCGGATTTGCAGAAAATGTCTTTGAAACGTCCGTTGTAGGCTTTAGCAAAAGCAGGTCCATGTTTTTCCCATTTGACCAGGTCATGTGAGGTGGCGATGCAGAGGCGTGCCACTTTCCGGTTCCAGGAAGTGTAGGCCATGACATACAGACCGTCTTCCGTCATTGTCACACGTGGGTCTTCGCAACCGCCTTCCCATTCGTATTCCTTCATATTATCTTTGTCCGGGTACATGACGGGGGTCTTCCGGCGTTTCATGTGGATACCGTCTTCGGATTCTGCTAATCCGATACGCGAAGTACGTTTGCCGATTCCTGTTGCAGAATTGTCCTCAGCCCGGTAAAGGACATATATTTTACCGTCTTTTACGGTTGCTGCGGGATTAAACACATCGCTCTCTTCCCATCCTATTTTTTTGTCCTGCATGGGACAGTCGAATTGATTGGAAGGATTGGGGGTAATGATCGGATTGGCTTTTTCCGGTCTGACAAAGCCGCCTAAAGCCCAGTCCGGTAATACATTTTGGCTATACCCGAATAGGGGTAGAACTGCCAGACTGATGAGTAAGATACTTTTTTTCATGCTCTAAAGAATAAAAAAGGCACAGAGATCCAAACAAAAAGGATATCTGTGCCAAAGGTTATTTATTGTACAATCGTTTCTATAATGGTACTGTAGTTGACTGCGCCTTCTGTTTTAGCACCGACACGTACATATATTTTGTTGCCATTTGCTTGTATTTTGTACAGATTGTCCTGATAGGTTTTATCGTTTTCCAGATCGAAAACGATCGTCCCTTCCTGCTCCTTAACGGTCTGCTTTCCTGCTTGGTTGGCATTTCCATTATCAACACCCGGAGCAAAATTCCAGTAGCCGTACACTTCGGATACCTTGAAATTGCTGTTTGTCGGATTCACCTTGTATGTAATCGTGATTTTTTTACCCGTAACCTGGGCCGAAGCGTTGATTCTTGCATACGGAGTTGCTTTCAGATCCAATGTTGTCTGTCCTTTTACGGTTACAAATTCTTCGCAAGGAGAAACAAACGGACCGTTTACAACAATTTTATAATCACAGTTGAACAACTTTGCATTTTCGTATGAACCATCCATCTTTGCATAGAAATCGACCGATTGTGTTGCATCTGTGTTCTGTTCGAACATATTAATAATAACACCGGTAGATCCTTGGACAGGCAGTGGTATCGGTTCATTCGTTTCCGCATCTAAGATTTGTCCTTTGATGCCTCCGTTGGGAGATTCATAATTATCCATATCGCTCAAACAACTTGTGAAGCATAATGAGCAAACGGCCATCAGTAATAAACTTATCTTTTTCATATCAAATTTCTAAATTATATGATTAATTGGTATAGCCCGGGTTCTGAATGAGATTCGGATTTGAATTCATATCGTCTTGGTTGATTTTTGTATAATAATTTTTTTCCAAGAAGATTCGTAATTGTTTAGGGGTGTTACGTCCTCTTTCAAATACATATTTACCATCACGAATATCATACCAAGGATACAAAGCCGTTCCTCTGAATCCATTCAAACCGCCTTGTGCCACATCCAAGTGAGCAATTCTCCAACGCTTCATGTCCCAGAAGCGATGACCTTCGAATGCCAGTTCCACTCTGCGTTCATGACGGACCTTTTCCATATTGATGTTTGATAATAAGGCGATTCCGGCACGTTCGCGGATCTTGTTGACAGCATCCAATGCTTCGGATGATTTGTTCAACTCCATTGCAGCTTCCGCCAAATTTAGATAAATTTCTCCTAAACGGAAAACCGGCCACGGAGTTTCTGATTTACCCATATTCATATCAGTCAATGTTTCGTCCCAGAATTTCTTCTGATAGAAGCCTGTCTTGGAGGCATCTCCGGCATCGGCTCCTCCATCTTTTCCAGAAGTGTTATAAGTAATGCCGTTGATTTCTACCGTGTTACCGCCATCCGGCTGGCTTGTTGCTACATATTTTTCATTGTCGGATACGATTATACCTCTTTTCCATTCGATTTTTGAATTTTGGCAAGGAGACCCTGGTAAATAGACAGATGCAAATAAGCGTGGGTCTTTATTGGCAAATACATCGTAAGGATCGTCAAAACGAATCGACTTCCCGTTTTCTTCCAGTTTTAAAGAACCTTCCGAACCGTCTATATATTCATAAGCTTCTACCATTTCGAGAGTGGGGGCGATACCGCATCCCCAACCACCGGCACGATAAGAGAACGGTGCGTTACGTTTGTCCCAGTCGTGACCTTTGCCTCCTGCAACGTTATATTGTTTCTGGAAGATATATTCTCCGTTATCACCGTTACCTTTCAGGAACATATCACAAAAGTTCTGTGCTTTGTTGTCAGGCTTGTTGTTATACAAGGCATATTTGCCAGAAGTAATGATTGCTTTAGATGCCTCGTAAGATGTTTGGAAAAAGCGATCGGCTTCGGAAGCGGGGATACCTACAAGTCCTTCTTGCTGGACCGTTCCGTAGCGGGCAATGGAACCGGCATACAAAGCAGCTCGTGAACATAAAGATAATGCAACATATCTATTTGCTCTGTATTTGGCTTCTGCCTCTCTTGTTTCGGGAAGATCTTGTGCGGCTTCTTGGCATTCTTTTACGATAAAATCATAAATTTCAACTTCTTTGTTGCGAGGAACCATCAGAGCTTCCAAATTATTGGGATCATACTGCTGCGGTTCATCGATAAGAGGTACACCTCCGTATCGCTTAACTAATGTGAAATAGTGCATGGCACGTAAGAAACGGGATTCGGCTAACAGCAGTTTCTTTTCAGAATCCGATAAGGCCGTTGCTTCCTGTAATTGGTAGATAAAGTCGTTGCAATTTCGTATATTCTTGTATCGATCGGAGAATTTCTGTTCGAACAACGCGTCTTCGTATGTGTATGTCGCATTTCCGTTATCGAAAAGAGGATCTTTTTGGAAAGAACCTTGCGCTTCGTCAGACATGGAAGAGGCGTTTTGTAAACGCCATGCATCACGATACCAGTAATTGAAATCTTCTAAGTTCAGACCGTCATATAAATTAACCATTACACCGTTGATCAATTTAGGGTCTTGCCAAACCTGTTCAGGAGTGATGATGTCGAAAGATTCTTTATCAAGGTAGTCGGCACATGCTGTCGTACCTAACAAAAGTAATCCGCATCCGATATTTTTTATGATTGTTGTCTTCATCATTTCTTTTTTTAGAATGTTAGATTAACACCGAAATTAAATGTTTTCATTTGCGGGTAATAGCGGAACATGCTTTCGCTATTTTCCGGGTCCATATATTTCATGATACCTGTGCGGCTTGTTATTGTTGCAGTATTGAAACTGTTTACATAAACACGCAGGTTTTCAATGCCGGCCCTTTGCATCCATTTTTTAGGGAAGGTATATCCGATTTCGATAGTTTTCAGACGTAAATAATTAGCTTTTTGTCTGGTCCATGTATTTTTGCTGGCATTTGCTGAAAAGCCTGTAGGACGAAGAGCGGGCATATACCCAGGAATCCATTCGCTACTCATGTCGGAAGGATCTTCTCGATGCCAACGATCCAGGTTCAGAGTAATACCATTTCCAAGACCTTGCTGGATGAATGGAGCCATAAAGTCACCAGTTGTGAAAACCTCATGTCCGGCTGCACCTTGGAAGAATACAGTCAAATCGAAGCCTTTGTACTCTCCGTAAAGATTCAATCCATAATACATACGAGGTGTATTGCCGAATCCGATAGGTTGATCGTCTTTACCGTCTATGATACCATCATTATTCCAATCTTCGAATTTCAAGTCGCCAGGCATTAGGGATTTATTTCCATTGTTGTCCTGTACTGGTGAATTCAGTATTTCTTCGTAACTTTGAAATTGTCCGATGCAGACTTTACCCCATTGAATATCTTTATAACGATCGTTACTGTTATTTCTCCAATTGTCATACATATTGGCTGAAGCCGCACGTTCTACATGGCGATTATAATTACGTGTTGTAGAAAAATTCGCTTTTACATCGTATGTAAAGTCTCCAATAGTTTTACGGTGTCCCAACACAATTTCAAATCCTTGTGTTTTATCAGAATTGAGATTCTCTTGTGGTAAAGATTGACCGAAAGTGGTCGGTAATGTTAGTATACGAGTAGCTAGCAAGCCGTCTCTTTTTCGGATGAAGTAATCAAATTCCACGTTTATCAAACCGGATAAAACAGAAGCTTCAAATCCTACGTTGGCTGTTGTTGATTCATACCAAGTTAGGTTTGTATTAGGCATTCCTTTATCTTTAGCTCCGTTTGTAAGTCCTCCGGATCCAAGAACATAATTACCAGATGGATAGGTGTAACCAGTTAAGTATTGATAGGCGGCAAAATCACCTTCATCTCCCACTTTACCATAAGAGCCCCTGATTTTGAAGTTATCGAACATCGGTAAAGATTCTTTGAAAAAATCTTCTTCAGAGATTCTCCATCCTAAAGATCCTGCAGGGAAAAAGCCCCAACGTTTTCCTGGTGCAAATTTGTAGGAACCGTCATATCTGAAACTGAATTCTGCCAAATATTTACTGGCAAAAGCATAGTTTATTCGTCCGACTAATCCTGTATGTGCAGAAACGGATGCTTTACCATCATTATTTATATTTGTCTTGTCTCCTGCACCGATCTGATCAATGGCTCCAACTGTAAATTGACGATAGGCTTTGACCCAGTCTGTCCGATCATTGTAAAATTCCCATAAGGCTAATACCCCAACGTCATGCTTTCCGAATGTATTTTTATAGTTTAAAGAAATCTGCCCGTTAGGTTTGAAATAATTGTCAGATTGTGTTGTCAATTCGGATATAGTGTGACTGCCTGATTTGTTATAAACATCATTAACGGTGTCATATGTATACTCATAATATTCCTTATACCATTTACGACTGTATTTATTGTTGTAGTCATAGGATAATAATGCTTTAGCAGAAAGACCTTTTACCCAAGGTACTTCCCAGTTTAGAGTGATTGATCCGTTAAATTCACGGCGATCTCTTCTGTCATAACCGACATTGTCGATATCGGATAGATGAACAGGATTACCTTTATCTCCAGGATTTGACCAATAATCTGGATTGTTGTTGGCATAAATCGGGAAAATAGGTTTAGCCATTTGAATACTACGACTTAGCGGTTCTGCTTCATAAGGTTTCATTCGTGTATCCAAGCGTCCGCTTAATTGTAGATCTACCGTGAAACCTTTGACTATTTCGGCACTGATATTGGAGCGTACGTTATATTTTTTATAATTAAATGCTTTGGACTTGTAAATTCCTTCTTGATCGGTGAAACCAAGGGAGAAGAAGTATTTCACTTTTTCTGCACCTCCCGATACGCTTAAATTGTGGTAGGTAGTGGGAGCTGTTTTTCGAATGACCTCATCATACCAATCAGTTGTTCCAATCCCTTGTTTGAAACGTTCCAAATCTTCAGCCGAATAGGGCGCGGATACTCCGATATTCTGTTGAGCTTCATTATACAAAGTCGCATACTCGTATCCATTGTAATATTCTGGATAACGGGTGATATTTTGTAAACCGACATATCCGTTATAGTTGATCTTGGGTTTCCCAATTTCCCCCCTTTTGGTTGTAACAAGGATCACACCATTTGCACCTTTAAAACCGTAAACGGCGGCGGAAGCATCTTTCAAGATACTGATCGATTCGATATCGTTTGCATCGATTTGTTTGAAATCTCGTTCCACACCATCTACGATAACTAATGCATTACCAAAACCACGAATATCAATGCTTGCATCGTCGTCACCCGGAGCACCGCTTCTTTGTACGGCACGTAAACCTGGCAACTTACCTGCTAACGCATTACTGACATTCGGAGTCTTGACAGTTGCAATATCCTTGGCTTGAAGTGAAGCAACCGATCCTGTTACGGATGCACGTTTCTGGACACCGTAACCGACAACGACTACTTCATCCAATGCTTGTGAGTCCTCGACTAATTTAATCTGGATATTTGTCTTGTTGTTGACCGCAATTTCCTGATCCTTGTAGCCGATATACGAAATGACCAACGTTGCGTTCGGTGCTACATTCAATGTGAAATTACCGTCCATATCGGTAATCGTACCGTTTGTTGTTCCTTTTTCTACCACATTGGCACCTGCGATAGGGCCTAATGCATCTTCAACCACACCTTTCACTGTGTGTTTTGCTTGTTGTGGGCTGCCTGTTGCTCCTGCTGGTGAGAGAACGATGTAAGAACCTTCGATTTTGAAGGATACATTGTTGTCGAACAGGTTCTGCAATACTTCCTGTAAAGAAGTATTTTGGGCATTTACTGAGACTTTTCGGTTAACATTTACGTTCTTGTTATAAATGAACAGTAAATTAGTCTGGCTTTCAATGTCGTTCAAGATGTTTTCCAGCCGGACATTGTTTTTGTTAAGAGTGATGCGTATGCTCTGTGAACTTACCGTTTCTGCTTGTGCGCACATGGCACAGGAAAGGAAGAACAGAGATGTCATCTTTAAAACACGAGATACACAAATTTTTCTTTTCTTCATCTTTGTGATAGTTTAATAAATGATATTAGATTGAAACTTCATTTTTACATTGGACATGGTTTGCCCGTCATTCTGATTATCTCCTTTTCATAGGCTTATCTATTTAATTGTTTATTGAATGCGAATTTCAGTTCCGCTCTCTCGCTCGAAGGTGAAGTGAGCATCTTGTTGTAAAGCTCTCAACACCTGCTCAATCCCGTCGGATATACGGAACTTCCCACTACATGCATAATTGTCGAGCGTATGATTGTCGATAATTATTCGGATACCGAAATTTTTCTCAAGTTCCTTCATCAAATCCTTGAAATTGATATCCTTAAAAGTGATAAGTCCCTCTTTCCAACTATATGGATTGAAGTCGGTGATGGGAGTGACCGTCAGTTTTCCGTTGTTGAGACTGACTGTATTATTGGGTTCTAACACAACTGATTCGTCTGGCTGTGATTTGTCGGTAACTTTTACGCTGCCTTGTATGAGGGCTGTGGAAAATTCATTTTCGTTATAGGCTTCCACATTAAACTGTGTTCCTAAGACTTCCACTTCGCAGCGGCCTGTATTGACAATAAACTTTTTGTTTCTATCCTTGGCTACATCGAAAAATGCTTCTCCTTTTAAACGGACTTCTCTTGTATTTTCGTTAAACGAAGCCGGATAAGAAAATTCCGACCGGGCATTCAGCCAGATATGAGTCCCGTCTGAAAGCGTTACTTCAACCCGTTGTCCGGCAGGAACTTTAATTGTGTTGAGCGCTATTTCTGGCTGGATATTTTTAGTGGTGAATACCGGAATGTTATATAATAAGAATAGGGCGATAACAGCAGCGGCAGCACTTCCGATCCATTTCCAGAGTGGTACGGACTGCTTGCGGACATGATTTCCTTTTTGAAAAGCATTTAATTGGAGTGCGTCGAACAGGGCACGTTCATGATAGAAAGTTTCTCTGTTCATTTTATCGGCATTTACCCATTGGCGGATCTGAGTCAGCTCGTTATCTGTGGCCTCTCCGTTAAACATTTTATGTAGTAACTTCTGTTCCATTTTTTCCTGTTTCTATTATTAAGGGCGAACGGGAGGAAAAATACCCTAAAGGGAAAACGAACTATTTTTTATTATTTTTCATCTCTTGGCAAGAGGGTTTATTTTCACTGTCTGGTTAACGTGAAAATATTTAGGGAGTATAAAAGAAGTCCACCACAAATAGCAGACAAGGAAGGTAGTCTTTTAACTCTTTGCGTAGTAAATTCAGAGCTTTACTGATATGGAATTCGATACTCTTCACTGAAAGGTTGGTTTCCTTGGCTATTGTTTGGTAGTTTTTCCCTTCGTATCGGCTCATGATAAAAATATGTCTGGACTTTTCCGGTAGTTTGGCCAGTGCTTGGTTGACAAGTTCTTGTACTTCATTGCTGAACAATGTCTCCGGCTCACATGCTTCCAGGCTGGAGATGCGCATTTGTAGTTCCCATTCTTTGTTGGACAGTAAGTTTTCAGCGATGTTATTCCAGGTTCGTTCACGTTGAAGGTAATCCAGGCATTTGTTTTTTAGGGTGACTAATATATATAAGGGTATGTCTTTGACTTCTTCTAACCGATGCCGGTTCTCCCAGTAATACATCAGGCTTTCCGTCACCAGGTCTTCTGCTGTTTCTTGATTATATGTGTAAGAATAGGCGAACCGAATGTATCGGTCCCGATGGGTGACGAAAATATTATTGAATCGTTTTATGTCCGCTTTCTCATCCATGATGTGTTGTTCGAATGGATTTAGTTCTAAGGGAACTATGGTTGTTTATCTGACAAAAATAAGTAAAATTCTTTTTCACAGTCGGTAATTTGAGGGGACAAATATAAAAAACGTCATTTTTTTCTGCAAACAACTATTCACCGGGTGAAAACAAGTACCATTACCGTCCTAATCTCCCCCACAAAATCCATAGTTCCCTTAGTACTAAGGTCACAATCCTCTCATTATATTATCAACTCTGTACATTCTTAATTGTCGACAACGCGGAAGGCGGGCAGATATATCGTTTGTCAGGGTCGGAGGCCAACCGAGCTGTTTGGCGAGTTGTAAAGCTATGCATTAGCATTCGTAACCAATAGGGTTATTGTTGAAAAATAGTCATTGTTGATTATCAGTCGTTTATGGTGAAAGATGAAAGATAAAAACAGCTTTTGGTAAAAGTTTATGAAAAATGAATTAAAAAACGCCGCCTTTAAGGTGGCGTTTTTTAATTCGAAATCATAAGAGCCTGTTTAAATTTCTCTGAAATAAATTTTGCATAGCCCTCATCGGCCTGCTTTATCTCTTTATAGGATTATTTTGAAAAACAACTGTCATACTATCACTAATTTCCTTTTATCAATTGAATATCAATAGACACAAGCAATGATAGTAGGTATGACGGATGCCTATTCCATCTATCATACTATCACTAACCGCCTGTCCAAGATTCTTCTTCACATGACTTATTTTCAATAACATAATAAGATAAACCCATTGACACCCGGGTCTCGATATCATTCACACTCGGGTGTCAAGACCGTTCACATCCGGGTGTAAAAAGCCTGTAAACGGGAATCTTCGGCACTTTTTCTGCCTGTTTGAAGCAAAATAAGTCACGTGTTTCAACAAAAAAGACGGCATCTCCTACAGAAAAACATCCTCAATACAACTCTCACAACCAACAAATGCAAAATTTAAACAGGCTTTTAGTATATTAGAATGAGCGCTCGGCATTGTTCGTAAATATTAGACTCTCCGGAAGTTGAGGTTTATCGCATTTTCCTGTTTCCCTCAGTTTGGCTGACAAAACGGGGTCGGTAATCGGATAAGCTACCGGTCTTATTGCTCCTTATCTCGGCGATAATACTAAATAACACTCCGTAAGCGAGTGATAACATAGTTTCTCCTTTGAAGTCTTTTCCTTTGCAGTGTTGATAAAAAAACGAATGAAAATGAAACGAATACTTTATTACTCTCTGGTTTTACTTACTGCCGGTAATGGGATGTTACAAGCGCAGAACTGGATTCATGGAAAAGTGGTCGATAAAGAAGAACGACCGGTAGACGGGGTGGCTGTCGTGTTGCAAACATTGGATTCTACTTATATAGATGCAGTCGTTACGGATAGTCTCGGGGCATTCATGTTGAACAAGGAAGCCGGTCCGAACTATCGTTTGTTGTTCCAGCATCTGCTGTACGAGCCGGTTTGTAAAAAAATCTCGACTGCTGATGCCGGTACGATAAGCCTGACTGAAAAAGATTATGAACTGGAAGGCGTTGTGGTAAAAGCCGAACGTCCGCAGGTCAAAGTGGAAAACGGCGCTTTGAGATACGACGTGCCCCAATTGATGAAAGATAAGGCGGTCAGTAATGCGTTCGAGGTGGTGAAACAGATACCCGGTGTGATCAGTACGGACGATGCTGTCCAACTGTTGGGAGCCGGTAGTCCGAGCATTGTGATCAATGGGCAGTTGACCACGATGTCGGTCGATCAGTTAGTCGGTTTGCTGAAGACAATTCCTGCTTCGCGGGTATGTAACGTAGAGATCATGTATAATGCACCAGCCAAGTATAATATCAAAGGAGCTATGATCAATGTCGTATTAGATAAGGAAACTGTCGAAAAGAATACTTTGCAAGGAGAAACCGGTGTCGATTATTTGCAGCGCCATTATGCGGAGGGGAAAGTCCATGGCAACTTGCTTTACTCCACATCTCGTTTCAATATAGATTTCTTAGCCAATGGGGCTAAGGGACGGAACTATATGGGAGAGGAGATCCAGGCCCTCCATACCCTGAAAGATCAGGTAACGGAGGTCAACCAATCGGGACGTGGCACCCGGAGCGGCATAGATGGAACGATGCGTTTAGGTATGGACTATACTTTCAAAAATGACGACAGGCTCTCTGCCGCCTACTATCTTACGGCCGGCAAATCCGATCTTGAACGGGCGGCCGTTACAACCTTCCAGGCATTGAAATCCGGACAGCCGGTGGAAGAACGCCTGAGCCGTACATACATAGAGGGAAACAGTGCGTTGCACAATGTCCGTATTCAATATGACGGTAACTCCGGACTGATGGCGGGTGCGGATTTTACGCGTTATCATTCACCCGGCTTCCAGACATTTGTCGATCAAAGCCATGAAACGACAGTGACGGATATGCAGAATAATTCCAAGCAGGATATTTCACAAGGAGCACTATTTATTAACCATAGCCACACTTTTGAAACCGGGTGGGCACTGAATTACGGTGTCCACGGCGGTTTCACCTCTTCGAAGACTTATATCGATTATCTATATAATAAAGGTAACGGCTATGAATCGGCTCTTGATGAACTTGAAAATAACCGCCAGAAAGAGTATAGTGGAAATGCCTTCTTGGAGGTGTCCAAGGATTTCGGTTCGCATTTCTCTGCAACAGCTTCTCTGAAAGTTGAATACTTTAAATCGGATTATACCTCTAACGGGATGAAATCCACACTTTGGAATGATTGGACCTTATTCCCGAATGCGACACTCAGCTATACGGTCAATCCGATGCACATCATCCAATTGGACATAAGCAGCGACAAAACCTATCCGTCCTATTGGGATGTGACGCCGCAGGAAAGCCCGATCAACTCTTATTCCGTTATCTTGGGCAATCCTTCCCTGAAGCCTTACCGTTCTTATAGCGGGCAGTTGATTTATATCCTGAAGCAGAAATATACGATTCTGGCTTTTTGTGACTATGTGCCCGATTATTTCGCCCAGTTGCCTTATCAGAATACCTCGGAACTGAAAAACGTTTTCCGGTATGAGAACATGGACTACCAGTTGCAATTCGGTGTAGGGGTGATCGTTCCTTTCCGGGTCGGCGAGTTCTGGAACAGCCAAGTGACTTTGTCCGGTCAGCGTATGCAGGAGAAGTTGGACCATTTTCATGATCTGTCTTTCCATAATGAGAAATACACCGGGCAGTTCAAGATGGATAATACGTTTACCCTTTCCAAGTCTCGTCCGAATTTGAAGCTGGATTTGAATGGCTATTTCGTTACCGGAGCCGTGCAGGGAATCTATGATCTCGGTCATCTCTATGATGTGTCTTCTGCATTGAAATGGCAGTTTGCCGACGATCGTGCTACTCTGATTCTGAAATGTAACAACATCTTCCGTAGCAATATGCCTCATACGATGGAAATCAACCAGTCCGGCCAATACAGCCGCCTCTGGAAACTGGACGACCAACGTTGTGTAACGGTTTCTTTTGTCTGGAAGTTCGGCGGTTATAAGAAAAAGCAACATGAAGCGGTGGATGCTTCCCGATTCGGCAAATCGATGTGATCTGTTCTTTTGACATTTAGATAGGGAAAAGAGGGTTGAACATGCTTGTATATTATTGTCGTATTCTAATTTGAGTGTCTCTCAAATAGCCTACGAATCAGGCTATGGTAATGTTCCATACTTTATCAAGCAATTTGAAAGTATAACCCGGCAAACTCCAAAGGAGTATCGTATTTCTCTTTTGCAAGGTTCGGAGAACCGGATAAAAAGTAGTACATTTGATGCCCGATAACAATTAGAACAAATGGCAGAAAGAGGAAAAAATACAGGAGGAAAAGGGAGGCAGAAACAGGTTGTAGTACCCGATATGGGACGTTTGCAACCACAAGCCCGCGAGTTGGAAGAGGCGGTGTTAGGTGCTCTGATGCTTGAAAAGGATGCTTACTCCATCGTTAGTGAAATATTGAAACCGGAGAGTTTCTATGAGAAGGCACATGAGAAAATTTATGCAGCTATCGTAGATCTGGCGATCAGCCAACGTCCGGTGGATATGTTGACCGTCACTGAGCAACTGAAGAAGCGAGGCGAATTGGAAGAGGTAGGTGGCCCGTTCTATATTTCCCAGCTGACCAGCAAGGTGGCCAGTAGTGCCCATATCGAATATCATGCCCGTATCATCGCCCAAAAATATCTGGCGCGTGAGTTGATCTCCTTCACTGCTATGATACAGGGCAAGGCTTTTGATGAGTCGATCGATGTGGAAGACCTTATGCAGGAAGCGGAAGGAAAGCTCTTTGAGATTTCTCAGCGCAATGTGAAGAAAGATGTTACCCAGATCAATCCTGTCATCAAGGAAGCGATGGTTATGCTTGAGAAGGCTGCCAATCAAAAAGAAGGGTTGAGCGGTCTGCGCACCGGTTTCGAAGGATTGGACAAAATGACGTCCGGATGGCAAAATTCCGATCTTATCATCATTGCCGCCCGTCCTGCGATGGGTAAGACGGCTTTTGTCCTTTCGATGGCTAAGAATATGGCGGTAAACCATAACACGCCGGTGGCTCTGTTCTCTCTTGAAATGAGTAACGTCCAGCTTGTCAACCGTCTGATCGTGAACGTATGTGAGATTCCGGGCGAGAAGATCAAGAGCGGGCGTTTGGAAAACTATGAATGGGAACAGTTGGACTTTAAGATAAAAGAATTGTATGATGCACCGATTTATGTAGACGATACGCCGAGTCTTTCGGTATTCGAACTGCGTACGAAGGCTCGTCGTCTGGTGCGTGAGCATGGTATTAAGATCATCATTATCGACTACCTTCAGTTGATGAATGCAAGCGGTATGAGCTTCGGCAGCCGTGAACAGGAAGTAAGTACTATTTCACGGTCGTTGAAAGGATTGGCGAAGGAACTGAACATTCCGATCATTGCCTTGTCTCAGTTGAACCGTGGTGTCGAGGCACGTCAAGGAGCGGAAGGAAAACGCCCGCAGTTGGCCGACTTGCGTGAATCCGGTGCTATCGAACAGGATGCGGATATGGTTTGTTTTATCCACCGTCCTGAATATTATAAGATAACGGAAGACGAACGTGGTAATTCCTTGATCGGTCTGGCGGAGATTATTATCGCCAAGCATCGTAACGGTGCGGTCGGAGATGTACGTCTTCGTTTCAAGAGCGAGTTCGCCAAGTTCATGAATGTGGACGAAGATGTTCCGGTTCGCGAGTTCTCCTCTAATATGAATAGTTCAGGCCCGATGGAAACAATGCCGCCCATACCACCGGCCGGTACCGATTTCTTGGCTCCCGGCAATAATGAGGTTCCGTTTTAATAATTCTATCCTCTTTTCAAAACATAGGTGTTTAGTATAAATAATTATTTAGTTTAATGGAGTGATATGGCAATTTGTGTTTTCAGCAATTTAATGCCTTTTTATTCTCTTCATTAACCGGGTTCTTTCCTTCCGGTGTGTAGAGATGGTTGATGCGAAAGGCATATGCTTTTTCTATTTTCCCGCGGACGATCTTCATCGTGCTGTTGACCATGCCGTTCTGTTCGGTGAAAGGCTCCGGCAGGATAGCAAAAGCTGCAGGCAGCCAGCGATCGGGGAAAAGGGCGGACAGGTCGCCTCCCTTGCGGAAACGGTCTATCTGGGATTGGATGATCCGGATTGCCTCTTCGCGTCCTTTATCGGATGAAAGATCAAGATACTGGTGCGTCAGATGCTTCTTCAGCCGGTCTTTGTTAGGGACGACGAGGGCAACGGTATAGGGACTCTGGTTGTTATACAGGATCAGCTGGTCGATGCAGGAAGAATGTTCGACGAGTGCCTCCTCGATCCCTTCCGGACTGTATTTTTCCCCGTCACTACCGATCAGCAGACTTTTGAAACGTCCGAGGACGTAGAGCAGACCGTCATGCCCCATATATCCCATATCCCCAGTGTAGAGCCACCCGTCGCGTACGGTTTCGGCAGTTGATACCGGGTTCTTCCAGTAGCCGGCCATCACATTCTCGCCCCGTATGACGATCTCTCCTTTTTCGCCTGCCGGGAGTTCTTTTCCGTCGGCATCGCATATTTTCAGGTCGAGCGGACGGACCAACATACCGCTGCTGCCGAAGGTATGCCGGTGCGGGCCGTTGGTGGAAATTACGGGAGTCGTTTCGCTTAGTCCGTACCCTTGGTACATAGGAAGTCCGATTGCGTAGTAGAACTTTTGCAAGTCTTTATCGAGCAGTGCGCCACCGCCGATGAAAAACTTCAATTGTCCGCCGAAGTTTTCACGGACTTTCGTGAAAAGCATGTGGTCGAACAGGCTCACGAGCGGTTTCAGCAGGAATCGGACACCACGTCCCTTGTCTTCTCCGCCGTCTCCGTTATAGATGTAAGCCACTTTGAGGGCAAAGTCGAACAAACGGGTTATATTCTTGCCCTGGGCACGGATACCTTGTTCGATATTCTTTTTGAAATTCTTGGCCAGTGCCGGGACGCTCAGGATCAAGTAGGGCTTGAACTCTTTGATGTTGACCGGAATGTTCTTTAATGTTTCCAGCCCTGTCCGTCCGACTTGTACTGTTGCTACGGATGCTCCTTTCGACATGAAGATATAGAAACCGACCACATGCGCGAAACAATGGTCGAGTGGGAGGATTATTAATGTGCGCCATGTATCGTCGATATCGACACAAGATAGGGCTTGCTCCACGTTCGCCGTATAGTTACGGTGCGTCAGGATGACACCTTTCGGGTCGGCCGTCGTGCCTGAGGTATAGGTAATCGTCGCATAGTCGTTATTCTGTAAGGATTGTCCGACAGCAAGGAAGTCTTCCAGAGAATGAGATGCCAGATATTCTTTCCCCATCCGGAATACTTCGGACCAGGATATTTCTTTTTCTTTATATTCCGGCAGTTCGTCTATCACAATTATTTTTTCGACTAAAGGCAATTTATCCATGATAGCCCGTATCTTTTTGAGCTGGTTGCCGGAAACCAGGATATATTTCACATCGGCATGCACAAGACGGAACAGCAGGTCGTTCGCTTCTTCGAGCTTGATGGAAAGCGGGACGTTGGTCGCGCCGGCATAGAACATGGCCAGTTCGCCGATGATCCAAGCATTACGGCCTTCCGAAAGGAGCGCCATATTGTCGCCCTTCTTCACTCCGAGAGCTATCAGTCCGGCACCGGCAGCGTAGACTTGTTGCTGAACTTCTTTATAAGTGGTCGGTTCGAAGGCATCCCTGGTTTTTTCCCACAGGAAGGGATTGTCGGGATATTGTTTTACCGAATTTTCGAAAAGGTCTATAATTGTCTTCTTCATATTATTTATTTTTGTATTTGTACTTTCCCGATTTCATCCAGGTAATTACAAGCCACCTCTACCGTTGGTACATTCTTGATCACGATACTGCGTTTTCCGTTCTGTTCGCGAAGCGTGCATTCGCGTGGATGCTTTTGGATGAAGCCGAGCAGCTTGTCGAAGGCCTCGCTTTCGTAGTAAGGACTTTCGGGATTAGTGACGAGAAAAATGCTCATCTGTCCTTTTTTCAGAATGACTTTTTCCATACCTAATGTCTTTGCCATACGGCGAAGGCGAACGACACGGATCAGTTCTTTCCCTTCTTTCGGCACTTTTCCGAAACGGTCTTTCAGACGCTCGGTAAAAGCAAGTATATCACGCTCTTCCTCCATCTTGTCCAGTTCACGATAGAGGGAGACACGTTCGGAGTCATTCGGGATGTAGGTCGGAGGGAACATCAGTTCCAAATCGCTTTCGATATAGGTTTCACGGACATATTCGCTACCGGTGTCGGGGCGATTTTCGGTAGCGTTGGAATACAGGTCGGCAAATTCTTCCGCTTTCAGTTCGTCAACGGCTTCTTCCAGGATTTTCTGGTACGTTTCGTAGCCCAAGTCGGCGATGAAACCGCTTTGTTCGGCACCTAACATATTACCGGCACCCCGGATGTCAAGGTCCTGCATGGCGATATGGATGCCGCTTCCCAACTCTGAAAAATTCTCGATCGCCTGCAAACGACGGCGTGCTTCCTGCGTAAGACTTGACAAGGGTGGAGAGAGGAGATAACAGAAGGCTTTCCGGTTACTTCGCCCGACACGACCGCGTAGTTGATGCAGATCGGACAATCCGAACTGTTGTGCATTATTGATGATGATCGTATTTGCATTCGGTACGTCGATGCCACTCTCCACAATGCTCGTGGCGATCAGTACATCGTATTCGTAATTGACGAAATCCAGAATGATCTTTTCCAGCTTCTCCGGTTCCATCTGCCCGTGACCGACAGCGATACGGGCATCCGGCACTTCACGTTTGACAAGTGCTTCCATTTCATAAATATTTTGGATGCGATTGTTGATGAAAAAAACCTGTCCGTTACGGCTCATCTCGAAATTGATGGCTTCTCGGATGATGTCCGGGTTAAAACGTTCTACCTCTGTTTGAACCGGATAGCGGTTGGGTGGGGGAGTCGTGATGCTCGACAAGTCACGGGCTCCCATCAACGAGAATTGCAGGGTACGAGGAATCGGAGTGGCGGTCATGGTGAGCGTGTCGACGTTGGCTTTCAGCTGGCGTAGCTTCTCTTTGACGGATACGCCGAATTTCTGTTCCTCGTCGATAATCAGCAGACCGAGATCTTTGAATGTGACATCTTTTCCGACGATTCGATGGGTGCCGATGATAATGTTGATATTTCCTTCTTTCAAGTCTTTCAAAGTTTCCCTTATCTCTTTCGCCGTACGTGCCCGGCTGATATATTCGATTCGGCAGGGAAAATCTTTCAACCGTTCGGAAAATGTTTGATAGTGCTGGAATGCTAATACTGTAGTCGGGACCAGCACGGCAACTTGCTTGTTGTCCGAAACGGCTTTGAAAGCGGCACGAATGGCTACCTCCGTTTTCCCGAAGCCTACATCTCCGCAAATCAGTCGGTCCATCGGACGGTCGTTCTCCATATCGGCTTTGACATCGACTGTTGCTTTCATCTGGTCAGGGGTATCTTCGTAGATAAAGCTGGCTTCCAGTTCGTGCTGCATGAAACTGTCTGGACTGTAAGCGAAACCTTTTTCCTGTTTTCGTTTGGAGTAGAGGAGAATCAAATCGCGGGCGATATCTTTTACTTTTGACTTGGTGCGTTCTTTCATCTTCTCCCAGGCTCCTGTTCCGAGTTTACTCAGCTTGGGCGGTTCCCCACTGTCCTTGCCTTTATACTTGGATAGCTTATGGAGAGAGTGAATGCTGACGAATATAATGTCGTTGTTCTGGTAGATCAGTCTGATGGCTTCCTGCATTTTTCCGTTTACTTCCGTACGGACTAGCCCGCCGAATTGTCCGATACCATGATCGATATGTACGATATAATCGCCGGTCGTGAATTGGTTCAACTCCTTCAACGACAGAGAGAGTTTTCCACTTCTTGCTTTATCGCTTTTCAAGTTGAATTTATGAAAGCGGTCGAACAACTGGTGATCCGTGAAAAGGCAGACACGCAAGGTCTCGTCGGCAAAACCTTCATGGATGGTCTTGTTGACGGAGGTAAAAGGTATGTCGTCTCCCCGATCCTCAAAAATGGCCCTGATACGGGTTGCTTGCTTTTCTACATCGCTCAGTATATATAATGTATAGCCGTCTTCTAAATATTTATGGAAAGACTCGCTTACCAAATCGAAATTTTTATGATAGATCGGTTGTGCTTCCATTGAGAAAGTCAGGGTGGCATCGGCTACTCCTGTAGGCCGCGTACCAAAATGGAGCCGGCAGAAACCAAGTGCCGCATGTAGAAAATCCTCTCCGGTAATTAATTTGGCCCGCAGTTGCTCGATGTTGGCAAACGATTCTTCGTCCCCGGTGATTGGTTCTTCATTCCAGATACTGCCGATACGTTCTTTTACCCATGCCATGTCTTTGCTAGCGAGCAGTGTCTCGGATGGCAATGAATCTAGTAAGGATGAGTTGGTCCGGTTTCCTTTTGTCATTTCGGGCACGATATAGATGCTGTCCAGTTTTTCTTTGGATAGCTGTGTTTCCACATCGAACGAACGGATCGTCTCTACTTCGTTTCCAAAGAAGTCGATACGATAGGGAAATTCATACGAGAACGAGAACACATCTAAGATACTGCCGCGCATCGCATACTGCCCTGGCTCATAAACATAATCTACCTGCTCGAAGCCGTATTCGTCCAGTACGTCAGAAACAAACATATTGTCCAACCTTTCGCTGACACTGATCTTCAGCGTGTTTTCTTTCAAGATCTCCCGTGAAATTACTTTCTCCGCCAATGCTTCCGGATAGGTGACAATGATGAAGGGAGCAGTCGGATCCTGCAGCGTGCTGAGAACTTCTGTCCGCAGGATTTCGTTGGCTGGATCCACATGTCCGTACTTGATAGCACGTCGGTAAGCGGAAGGAAAGAAATAGATTCCGTCACCTCCTGTGAGTTGCACCAGATCGTGATAAAAGTAGCCGGCATCCTCTAGGTCATTCAACACACACACATAACTTCCTCTTCTTTTTGAAAAAAGAGAAGCTATTATCATTGCGGCCCCTGAACCGTTCAGTCCTTTCAGAAATATATTGCGGGACGTTTTGTTTTTTAACAGGGTATTTAATGCCGCCACTTGCGGATGGGCGGCATATTGTTTTAGTAAATCTTGTACCTCCAACGGATGAATTGAAAATTGATAATTATATATGCGCAAAATTACGGAAAATGTTACAATAATCTTCCTAAAACCAATGAAAATATCTACCTTCGCGCTTGGGTTGTCAATTGAAATGAGCAGGATCTTCTCATTTTCAATTCTCAATTCTCATTTTTCAATTAAACAGTGGATTATGTCAGACAGTATTGTTAACTGAAGCATATTCTTTGTAATGCTAATCTCCCATAACTGATTATTAAAAAGGTTATTGTGGCTGTTTGAGATATAATGACTTAGGACTATTTGACCAGTTTTTACCTCCTTACATTGCTGGTTTAACATGGAAGTCTTGCCAGAATAAAAGGCTCCGTTTACAAATAGTTTACAGTGATGGCTTATTTCAAAGTTTGTGTCAGGGGGAAAAGAAAAGATAATACATATCCTATTTATATCAGGGTAACTCACCTTCGTCAAGTAGGATATATCAAGACAAATAAGGTATGCAAAGCTAAGTTTGTTCGGAATGGTGATATAACAGACCCTTATATCATTAAAGATGTGTATGTCCAAATAGAAACTTATTTGGATCGTTTGAATCGTGTCAATACGGAAGGATGGGGTTTGGAGAGGGTTATGAATTTTCTTAAGAATGACCGGGACTCTATTTCGTTTTCTGACTTTGGCCGAGAGTTTATCTTGAAAATGGAGAATGAAGGCCGGGGAAGAAGTGCGAAAAACTATCTGTTAGCTCTTAAGAGCATGGAGAGTTACTTTGGTAACCCAAATATATCTTTTTCCGATATAACGTCCTTTTTTCTGAAGGATTGGATTTCTTCTATGAAAAACAGCAGGCAGAAAAAGAATGCCTATCCGAATTGCGTGAAAACCATGTTTAGGGCCGGATGCGATAAATATAATGACTACGATACCGGTGAGATGCGCATCAGGCATGATCCGTTTCGTGTGGTAAAGATACCTCCTAAGAATATTGCAGACAAGAAGGCGCTGCCGGTAGATGTTCTCAGGCGTTTTTTTGATGTTGATATTACCTCTTTGAAACCAAGTAAGCGAGGTATGCCACCAAGAGCATATATCGCCAAAGATGTATCATTGTTGGTGTTTTGCCTGGTTGGAATAAATACGGTGGATCTTTACAATTTGGGCAAAGGTTGTTATAAGGATGGAAAACTCTGCTATAATAGAATGAAGACAAAGGGGCGGAGAGCTGATGAGGCCTATATTGAGATAGAGGTTCCGGATTTAGTAAAACCTTTGTTTCTTAAATATCAAGGAAGAGGGGACTGGCTGTTTAATTTCAATGAAATATATGCTTCGGATAAAACTTTTAATGATTGCGTGAATAGAGGAATAAAGGATATTGTGAGATTGGGTGGTTTACCTCCTGTTTCTACATATTCATTCCGGCATTCTTGGGCTACAATAGCTCAGGTTGTTTTTGAAGCAGGGCTAGATGTTGTTGGGTTATGTCTAAATCATGCGTCTCCGCTCCGGGTTACGGCTGGTTATGTAAAAACAGACTTTAGTATCATTGATCGTTTAAATATTAAGATACTGAGGTATGTCTTTGAAGAAAAAATAAAAAAAGGCGGAAATAATTTGTAGATTAAGAAAAAGCCTCTATATTTGCGGTTGAAATAGCGAGTTGGATTTTGAACGAAAGTTTGAGGTCCAACTTTTTGTGTTTATATATATTGTCTTAAACTTTCTTGTAAATATCCGATAAATAACCACTTACCTGGTGCCTTCCATAAAATTAGGCACAATGACAATATCTGTTTCAAAAAATATGTTGCTTGCGAAATTGCAGCAACTTTCTCGAATAATTCCGTCGAAATCTACGACTCCGATAGTATGCAACTACCTGTTCGAAATAAAAGATGGACGGTTGTTTATTACGACTGCCAATGACGAAGGCAGGATTACGGCCAGTTTGGAATGTATGGCAGAGGAAGATCTTTCAATCTGTGTTCCTGCCTCCATTCTTGATGGGCTGAAAACATTGCCGGAGCAGCCTCTTGATATTTATATCAATCCGGACAATAAATCGATTCTTATTAAATATTATGGAGGTAAATTCGAGGTCGTCGGATATGATTCGAAGCCTTTCCCGCAAAAGAAAAAGACAGAGATTCTTGACGAAATCCGGACTACGGCGGAAGAATTCAATAACGGTATCTCCAAAGTGATCAATTTTGCAGCTGCAGACGAACTGCGCCCTATTATGAACTCCGTATCTATTGAAACGGCTCCGGGAGAAATCATCTTTGTTTCTTCTAATGGACATGGGCTTGGTTTGTTTAAGAGAAAAAAACAATGTTGCACAGAGACCTGTTCGGTAATCATCAGCCGACAGATCGCATCTGTTTTGAAAGGGCTGATTCCGTTATCTGAAGAAGAACTAACAATTAAAGTAGGAAGCGATTGGTCGGAAATCTCTTTCGAGGATTACGAAATTTCTTTTCGTAATGTGGAAGGTCGTTATCCCAATTGGCGGGCTGTTGTTCCGAAATCCAACAATCTTGAACTGAAAACGGATACCAAATTACTATTGGGAGCCATAAAGCGCACTTCTGTATTTTCAAGTAAAGTATCATGCCTTATAAAGTTGAGTGCCCGTTATGATAAGCTTGTTGTATCGGCCCAGGACTTGGATTATTCCACTTCTGCGGAAGAAACCATTCCGGTAGAATTTGGAGAAAGGGAGTTTATTATCGGTGTGAAAGCGACTTTGATACAAGATATGATTTCTTGTATTGACGGCGATCGTTCGATACTTTCTTTCGGCACTCCCAGTACCGCTATTCTCATTGCCCCGGAGAAGCAAGCCGAGGGCGAAGAACTTACCTATTTATTAATGCCCATGACAATCCAGTAAGTTATGAAAGAGTTCAAATCAGATAGTAAAACTGGTAAAGAAGAATATGAACCTGATTCGTCAGAAATTGATAGCATAAATGATTTAGTTGAATGGAATATATAGAATTTCTAAGAAATAAGATGGCTATCAGCCATCAAACAGGATTTGAATTTAATTCGGAAGAAATTACCCCGACATTATACCCTCATGTAAAAGATACCGTTCGTTGGGCGGTTGCCGGTGGATGCCGTGCTATATTCTCCAGCTTCGGTATGCAAAAGACAGTCACCCAGCTGGAAATACTTCGGGTAATCTTGAACCATAAAGGAGGCAAGGGATTGATCGTTTGCCCTAAGCGTGTGGTAGTCGAGTTCCTAACACAAGCGGAACAACACTTGCACATGAAAGTAACCTATGTCCGAACTATGGCAGATGTGATGATATGTCCTACCGACATCATGGTAACAAACTACGAACGTGTGCGTGATGGTGAGGATGGAGTGAGAATAGATCCGTCCTATTTTACTGCAACTTCATTGGATGAAGCCAGCGTGTTGCGCGGATTCGGCACCAAGACCTATCAGGAGTTTCTACCGTTGTTCTCGGGTGTCCCTTACAGGTTTGTTGCTACGGCTACACCTTCGCCAAACAGATACAAGGAACTTATACATTATGCTGGTTATCTTGGTGTGATGGACACCGGACAGGCTCTTACTCGATTCTTTCAGCGAGACAGCACGAAGGCGAATAACTTGACACTTTATCCGCATAAGGAAAAAGAGTTTTGGTTGTGGGTATCTACATGGGCGTTGTTCCTAACCAAGCCTTCCGACCTCGGTTATCCGGATACTGGCTATGAGTTGCCAGAACTCCGCGTACATGAAGAGATTGTGAATGTGGACAATTCTACGGCTGGAGCTGATCGTGACGGACAGGTGAAAATATTTCGTGAGGCTGCTCTCGGACTTGCTGACGCGGCAAAAGAACGCCGAGATAACATGCAGGAAAAGATTGCCCGTGTGGTAGAGATAATCAATCGCCCGGAAAACAAGGACGACCATTTCCTTTTATGGCATGACTTGGAAGCTGAACGGCAGGAACTATGCAAAGCGATTCCAGGTTGTAAGGCTGTCTATGGTTCACAAGACGATGAAGAAGCCGACAAGGTAATATCCGACTTCAAAGATGGCCGGCTGAAATACCTTGCAGCTAAACCGGAGATGCTTGGTGAAGGTCTGAACTTCCAGTATCATTGTCATAAAGCAATCATGTTCATTGACTACCGCTTCAATGATAAGTTCCAAGCGATAGCCCGTATATACCGCTTTATGCAGCAGCATCCCGTTGATCTCTATCTGGTCTATGCCGAAAGCGAGGGTGAAATATTTAAGAGCTTCATGCAGAAATGGGCACAACACCGGGAAATGGTCGCAAATATGACTGATATTGTCCGGCATAACGGTTTGTTCGGTTTGCAGGCCGAGGAAAAGATGATGCGCTGGATGTTCGCCAGTCGGGAAGAAAAATCCGGCAAGTTGTGGAAAGCAATCAATAACGATAATGTATTGGAATGTCAGAAGATGGAAAGTAACTCTGTAGATCTGATCGTAACCAGTATCCCGTTCTCAAATCATTACGAATACACGCCTACATACAATGACTTTGGGCACAATGAAGATAACGATAAGTTCTTTGAACAGATGGATTATCTTACACCAGAGTTAATGCGCATTTTGAAACCGGGTCGGTTGGCCTGCATCCATGTGAAAGATCGTGTTTTGTTCGGCAACGCCACGGGGGACGGTATGCCAACTATTGACCCGTTCAGCGAAATGACTGTATTTCATTGCATGAAGCATGGCTTCCGATATATGGGGCGCATTACGGTCGATACTGATGTGGTGAGGGAAAACAACCAGACCTACCGTTTGGGCTATACCGAGATGTGCAAGGATGGTTCCAAGATGGGAGTCGGATGCCCTGAATATGTATTGCTATTTCGCAAGTTGCCTACCGATACCTCACGTGCTTATGCCGACCGGCCTGTTAAGAAGGACAAGAGCGAATACTCGCTGGCCCGTTGGCAGATCGATGCCCATGCAAGTTGGAAGTCTTCCGGCAATTCATTGTTGTCATACGAAGATATGAAAGGTGCTGGAATAGATAAGATTCGGCATTTGTTCCGTAACTACGAACGTGAACATATCTACAACTATGAAGAGCACGTTTCATTTGCTGAAGAGCTGGATGCATACGGGAAACTGCCAAAGACATTTATGGCCGTTGATCCGGTAAGCAAAAAGGATTGGATATGGGATGATGTGGTTCGTATGCGGACGCTTAACACCAAACAGTCGCAAAAGAAACGACAGAATCATATTTGCCCTCTTCAGTTGGACATCGTTGAAAGGCTGATTGAACGGTATTCAAACAAAGGCGAATTGGTATTTGATCCGTTTGGTGGTATTGGAACCGTCCCTTATTGTGCTGTCAAGTTAGGCCGTAGAGGTCTTTCTACGGAACTTAATTATGACTATTGGAAAGATAGCCTTACTTATTTGCGTGAGATTGAAATGGAAGTCGAGGCTCCTACTTTGTTTGATTTGATGGGAATTCCTGAAAGAATGACTGTATAAATATGCCAAGAATTAGAACTATAGTACCGGAATTTTGGGAAGATGAAAGGTGTTCGAACGTATCTCTTCCGGCTTGTCTGCTTTATATAGGCATGAAAAACTTTGCTGATGATAGCGGTGTCATTTTAGCTAATGAAACTATCATCAAGTCGAAAGTCTTTCCTGCCCGCGAAGATATTCGTAAGCAGCAGGTTTCTGGGTGGCTGCAAGAACTGATTGAAAACTCTATCCTTGTACCTTTTACATTCGAAAACAAAAGCTACTACGTGATGGACTTTTCCAGTGAGCGCATCGACAAACCGCAAAAGTCAAAAATTCCTGCAGAAGTAATAGAAAACGTTCTTTCGGGCAAAAAACAAAGCAATTCGGGAACATTCGCGAATAATCCCGAACAGTCGGGAATGTTCGAAACTACTCCTGCTGGAAAGGAGAGTAAAGGAGAGGATTGTAAAGGAGAGGAGGGTTATACGCGCGCAGGCACGCACAACCCTGACCCCGAACCGGAGAAACCCAAGAATGAAAATTTTGAGAAGTTCAAGCAATGGATTGCTGCGAATGCTCCTAATGTGGCTAAATTGAAAGAGCCGTTTACGGAAGAACAATTCGAACGGATAAAGCGAGATTTCCCGCTTCAGTTAATCCAGGACACTCTTGTCTCGATGCACAACTATCGAGAGTTACTCAAAAAGTACGTTAGTGCAAACCTTACGTTCCGCAAATGGGCGAAACGTGATTTAGAAAAATATCAAGATGAACAAACAACAAGCAATACAACTGTTGTCACAGATAGACTCAACAACAGGCGTACTTCCTCCGGAACTGATGCCGAAAACAAGAGACGCGAGCGTGAGCATCTTGGGCACCTTGCCGATGCCATATTACAACAGTCTGCGGCCCAAAACAGTAAATGACGTGTTTGATAGCCCAAGCTGCTCTATAGCGGCTATGAACAAAGAATTTGGAGAGACGCATCTTCGTGGATTTATGGTAAAAGTCTTGAATGATTTGATAGATTTTTTCAATGTCGGAAAATCGATCGGAGCGGTGCAAGTCGCACAAACAGTTGATCTGATTATTGATGAATACTATTTCTTTAAGCCTGATGATTTCAAGCTATGTTTTAATCGGGCGAAAAAGGGATTGTATGGAAAGGTTTATGATCGGATAGACGGGGCTGTTATCTTAGAATGGCTTGGCCGGTATGAGAAAGAAAGGGGGTCTATGGCCATGGATGATAGTATCAATAATTCCAAAAGCTGGGATATACCGGAAGGCGATAGGACTTCTAAAACATTGGAACAGGCGTACCATGAGTTTAGGAAGTATGATTTTGAACGAAAATATAAGGTGTGAATATTTAAAAACAAGGAACTATAATGCAAGAAAATAAAATACAGGCCGGTAATACTGAACAGGTTTTACTATCAAAAAAGAACTGTCACCGTGCATTAAAAGTGGTGAATATAGTGAACCCAGAACAGGGTGAATGGCTTTTTTCTTGGAGAGGGAAAAAGTTAAGAGAGAATTTAATGCATTGTGACTATGCACATATCGCAATTCGAATTTCCGACAACGAGGAAGTTGTTATTTATGACAAAGACTTAGGCTTCTGGGCTGTTACAGAGTGGAAATACGATGTCAACCTTGAAGAACTTTGGAAATGCGCTTGTGACGCTTTTTATTCTACGAGTTTCAACCCGGAAGAGCGAGCCGCTCTGTATATTCGTGATTACGAAAAGGAATTGAATGCCGACCTTGAAAATATGCCGGAAAATGAGAAGGAGCACTATATTACGAAATACAAAGAATGGGTTCGTACTTTATTTTACAAACATTCTCGTATAATGAGCGTCATGATAACAGGGCCAGCCTGTTTCCCTTCAAGACGAAATGAAAAAATGAATAATTATTATGATGGTGCTGTAAATGATTTTAATACATGGAGAGAAAAAGTACTCAAGGCAATAGCTCGGAGGATAGAGGAGGCAAAACCGGAAGAACAAAAGAATACCGAAGAATGGCTTTCTGTCAAAAGTGAGATTGACAATATTGCATCCACGTTGAAAGATATTGATACGGGTGTAAACACATATAGCTACCGACCTTTATTTGTGTCAAGCCTGTACGGAAAGCTAGAACGCATTGCCAACAACGGAAAGGTTGATGTAATAGTCAAATCAACTGAATATATCAAAGAACTCAACGAAAAGCTTCCGAAGCCTATTTTTACTAATCGTCATAAATTCTGGAAGCTCGTCGAGCTTGCCAATCAATCAATTGTAAAGCAGGCCGAAAGAGAGAACCAAGAAGATGCGGAAATATTTTTCGATGGTGGCCGGGTAATCAAAAACTATTCAGAGGATAGATTGCAGATAGTTTTCGACACAAAGCCGCAGCCAGACGTTATTTCAAATCTCAAACATAACGGTTTTCGTTGGTCACCCCGTTTTTCTGCATGGCAACGCCAATTGACGAATAATGCTTTTTATGCTGTCACTTGTGTGGTCTCTGTTACCATTGAACAATTGATAAATGAATAGTTAGAGCAGATTTATCCTTCTAAGGTATAGGTCTAAATCAACGTAATTTAAAGGTTTGTGCTGATAAATATAAGAAAAAAGTTCAATGTGTAAAGTACTTTTTCATCGGTAGAACCAAGTATTAATCGTATATTTGCATTAAAATGAAAGAGATGAAATATAAACTACATAGTGATGTTTTTCCCCATTATATTAAGTATATGGGATCAAAGACTAAAATTTTACCATTTGTTATACAAGGAATTGAAAGTGTTTATCGAGGGGGAAAAATATGTGATCTATTTGCTGGTTCATGCTCGCTTTCTGGTGCATTAGGAAATCAACTACCTATTATTTCAAATGATATTCAGTATTATTCTTCTGTTATAGCAAAAGCATATCTTACAGATTGGAATAATCAAGATGTTTTATTAGAAGATATTCTGTTAAAGGCTAAAGAATACCATCACAGATATTATAAAACATTGGTTTTGGATTATTTGTATGCATCTGACATGACATTAGAGGATTTTAATAATGTTGAAATAAGAAGTCAACAACTGATTAATTCCCAGTTTAATAACGATTGGCATCTATTTACAAAATATTATTCAGGTACATGGTGGAGTGTTGAACAATGTACTTGGATAGATTCTTTGCGAATGGCTATTGAATATTATCGTAATTCATCTGTATATAATACTCTTCTAAGTTGCCTTATGTATGCTGCTGCTTACAATAGTCAAGGAACAGGACATTATGCTCAATATCGGGATGCCAAAACGGAATCTGCAATGGCTGATATCAAAATATATCGATCAAAAAGTATTCTGGAATATTTTGTACGAAAGGTAGAGGACGTGTTGGGAAAGTTAAGGACTGAACCTAATCATTTTAGCCATAAAATAATTGCAGAAGATTATATAAGTTGTTTGAATAATTTAGAAAAGAATATGACTGTATATGCTGATCCTCCATATTGTTTTGTGCATTATAGTCGTTTTTACCATATTTTAGAAACTATGGTTCTTTATGATTATCCTGAAATACAGACAAAAAATGGAATGTATGTTAAAGGAAGGTATCGAGTTGATCGACATCAGTCTCCGTTCTGTATTCGAACTCAGGTCCAAAAAGCTTTTGATGATATGTTTTCTGTAGTGAAGCAAAAAAACAATTCGTTGGTGCTTAGTTATAGTGATACAGGTATGATATCTGTTTATGATTTGGAACAAGCAGCATTGAAATATTTCTCAAAATCACAAATAGAACTTTGGGCTATGGATTATAGTCATATGACTATGGGGCGAAAAAATGATTGGAAAAGAGATGTACAAGAAATGCTTTTACTGATCAAGAATAATAAATAGGATAATACCTTATTCCTGTTATTTTGCTTAAAATCAGGAATAAGGTATTTGGAGTTTATGAATTTTCATCGTATAATTTATCAGATATACCAAATACTAAAATGGGACAACCTCCCCCGCTACCGCCTTCAATTCGCGGAGTTAATTTATCCATATGGGTAGTAGAAGCTCCGTATGATGTCCCTTTTCCTAATTTATTAAAGATATCTTGTAATTTTGAACAGCGTGTAATAATAATAGCAACGCTTATAGCTCCTCTCTCATGTAAAAGCCTATAATTATTTAGATCTCTATCATAGAAAGGATCTTTGTTATTCCATTCAATATCAAGAGCAACACGATTTTTGTAACAATCTATTTTGTGTGTAGGAGTGTCATGTTTTTCCTCATCAATGATAAGTTGTGTTTTAAACATTTTTTCACTCCACCCCTTTTTATATAAATAGGAATCAAGTGCTTCTGAAATAGGACTTTTTCGCCCTCCAGGAGCGATTATTGCACTTTTTTTTAAGGTAAAAGCACTTAGCATTTCTACAACTTCATTGTATTCTTCGGGGAAGTCAACATTCAAAATGGCAATGGCATGCCTATATTCATGAACCTCATATTTATCAATGAGTTCAGGAGGAAGATTTTCTATACTCATAATGATAATTTTGATATTAATTGTTTACAAAGAAAATAAATAAAAGTCTTTATACAAAATCAAATATGGATTAAAAATAAAAATATGGTGATTGTATATTTTGTTGCCGAATAATTTACTTGAAATGTAGTGATATATATATAAGATGATTCTTGGTTATTCGCTTATCTGTCGAATAGAGCTTTAACAAATTGAGTAGGGATTGATAAAGAGATAAGTATCAGTGATGTAATCAGATTAGGCTTAGTTATGAAAGATGTTTTTTAAACTAAGTGAAACATCTTTCTTTTCTTATATATCTTAGTTAAAATGGGATATGAAGGAACATTGTTGTATTATCTGTAATAAAAAGACTGTATCAATAATCAATACAGAAGAAGGACCGGTTTGTTATAATTGTTACTCTGATAAAAAGATTCCTCCTAAGTCAAAACAGCATCATGACAACGAAGAAGCTCGGATTCAGTCGGAGTTTTTCAGCAAGGTTCCTTTATTTTTTCCGAACTTACCGGATCGACTTCTTTTTGCAGTCCCGAACGGTGGTAGCCGACATAAAATAGAAGCGGCTAATATGAAGCGCCAAGGCGTTAAACGTGGAGTGGCCGATGTAATCCTTCAGATACCGAAAAAGGGATATGCTTCTCTTTGTCTAGAGTTCAAGACATCTACAGGTAAACAGTCTGCAGAGCAAAAGGAATACCAACGCCAGGTTGAAATGGCGGGTAGTAAGTATGTGATTGTTCGGAGCGTGGAACAGGCTATCCGGGAACTGCAACTGTATTTAGGTTAATAGATTTCTCCTGTTATATTTTAGAATAAAAGTTATGGCTGAATTGAAGTATGACCCTCGGAATTATCGTATCCACACAGATAAGAACAAGAGATTGATCCGTAAAAGTTTGGAGGATTGTGGAGCGGGACGTTCTATCCTTTTCGATAAGAATGATTGCATTATAGCTGGGAATGGTGTGTATGAGCAAGCGCGAGAATTGGGCTTACCGGTTCGAATTGTGGAATCAGATGGTACAGAATTGATAGCTATCAAGCGTACCGACCTCTCAACAGAGGATTCTCGGCGTAAGGCGCTTGCCCTAGCTGACAATTATACCTCTGATACGTCTGTATTTGACTTTGACGCGATTGTTGAAGATTTTGGTGCCGATGAGTTGGACGCTTGGGAGTTCAACATTGATGATTTGAATATTGATGATGTTTCAGTAAACGATGTAAAGCCAGATAAGGGACGCGTCGGTAGCTTGAAAGAACGTTTCATTATTCCTCCTTTCTCAGTACTTGACTCTAAACTTGGAAACTGGCAAGACCGGAAACGTGCCTGGCTTGATCTCGGTATAAAGAGTGACGATGGCCGGGAGAAGGAGATTACATTTAACCGATCAGCACAACCACCCCGAGTATACGAAGCCCGTAACGTAATTCGTGAAAAAACAGGTGTCGATCCGTCGTGGAACGAACTACAGAAGTATTGCCGGGATCATGGTATCCCGTTTATGGATGGAACCTCGATCTTTGATCCGGTACTGTGCGAGCTGGCCTACCGGTGGTTTAATATTCCCAATGGTTGTATCCTGGACCCATTTGCTGGTGGCTCCGTTCGTGGTATTATTGCATCCATGTTGGATATGACTTATTTTGGTATTGATCTAAGGCCGGAGCAGATCGAAGCCAACTGTAAAAACGCTGCTGAAGTATTAGGGGATGAGTTCGGCGGGAAAGGCGGCCATAAGTTCGCTCCTCTGTGGCTTTGTGGAGATAGTGTAGAGATAGATGCCCTGGCAGAAGGTTATGAGGCAGACTTGGTTTTTAGCTGTCCTCCGTATGCAGACCTAGAAGTGTATAGTGATGATCCAGCAGACCTATCGACGATGGATTATCCTGAGTTCCTGCAAGCGTATAAAGAAATCATCCGGAAGAGTTGTTCACTGTTGAAGCCTAATCGATTCGCCGTGTTTGTAGTAGGAGAGGTTCGCGATAAGAGTGGTGTGTATCGGAGTTTTGTTCCTGATACGATCGCTGCGTTCCAGGAAGCAGGCTTGCATTATTACAATGAGATGATACTGGTTAACAACATAGGTAGTCTGGCTATGAGAGCCGGAAAGCAGTTTAGTAATAGTCGAAAGATTGGTAAGCAGCATCAAAATGTGCTTGTATTCTATAAAGGGGATCTGAGTAAGATTAAGGAGAATTTTCCCGAACTTGATTTCTCGAATGATGATTTGTTTAAGGAAGATTGATAAATTTGGCGAATAACTAAAGAAAAGGATATTCGCCATGAAAATAAAATTATGTATGATTTATCGTGAAGTTTTAGCGAAGAGATTAGAACGTAAACGCAAGCAGTTAGTGGAGTTGGAGAGACAGATAAATAGTGAAGGTGTTTCTTCATCGGTGGATAAGCGTAAATATATTGAGTTGAAAGCTATCGTGAATGAATTGGAGAATTGTCTTGATATGGCAGATTCTATGTTTAAATTTAGTAAGGAAGAAAAAGGAGAGTAGTATTTAATGGCAAAGTATAGTCAAAAATTAGTGGATCGGATTTGTTCTCTTATTCGGGAGGATAGCTATACTATTGCCGAAATCTGTGATTTGGTCGGTATAAACAAGGATACTTATTATACTTGGATGAAGACGAAATCCGACTTTTCCGACTCTGTAAAAAAAGCGGAGGATGCACGGATGCAATTCTTTGTTGCCGAGGCCCAAAAGTCTTTATTAAAGAAGATTCAAGGCTATGAGGTAGAGGAGTCGAAGATCACGTATATCGATAGTGGGAAGCCTGTGGTTGATGAGAATGGGAAAGAGAAGCAGAAACCTAAGATCAAAGAGAAAACGATAGTCAAGAAGCATATCCAGCCGGATACTGCTGCGATCATTTTTACTTTGACAAATGGAAATCCGGATCGTTGGAAAAACAGACAGGATTCTAACATTAGTGGGCTTACTCCCGTAAGTAAGTTTGAGAGAATGACTGACGAGCAATTAGAGGATTTTATCTATGGAGAAAAACAGAAGAGAGATATTGTTGTTGATGGCGGAAGCGGCGGATGTGCTAAGACGCCGGAAGGCGAAAAATGATTTTTGGTCATACTGCTTGTATTATGATCCGAAATTCTTCTCGAAACGCCTGTTCTTGAAGAAGGTGGCGGACGCTTTCACTCGTGTATATGAATCGTATGTGTCGGGTGTGATTCGTCGGCTGGCCGTCTCCATGCCGCCACGTGCCGGGAAGTCCTATATATCATCCTTGTTCATTTCGTGGATGCTTGGCCATTTTCCGGAAGAGTCGGTCATGCGTAACTGTTGTTCCGATACACTGTATAATAAACTATCTTATGATACACGCGACATTGTCCGCTCTTCCCGGTTCAAAGAGATATTCCCGGATGTGCAATTGCGAGGGGATAAACAGAACGTGCATGGCTGGAGCTTGGAAGCTGCCCGGCAGGTGAGTTACTTCGGGGCTGGTGTAGGCGGTACGGTAATCGGTTTCGGTGCGTCTATGTTGGCCATGACCGACGACTTGTATAAGAGTTTGGAAGATGCACTATCTGACACCAATAACGAAAAGGTCTGGTCTTGGAAGCAGGGAACACATGATTCCCGTATCGAGGGAAACTGTTGTTCGATCGACATTGGTACACGTTGGTCGGCTACGGACGTTCTTGGTCGTATGGAGGAAATGGGGAAGTATGACGAGATTATCCGTATCGCAGCCCTGGATGAGAACGACCACTCTTTTTGTGAGGATGTACATACGACAGAGTATTACCATGAACTACGAGAGGAAACGGACGATTCCATCTGGTGTGCCGAGTATATGCAGGAACCGATCGAGGCTATTGGGTTGTTGTTCCCAAAATCAGAATTGAACCGCTTCAAGCTGGCAGATATCGAAGGTAAACAGCCGGATGGCGTGATCGGTGCTACCGATGTGGCCGACGAAGGAGACGACGATTTCTGTGCACCGATTGCCAAAGTATTCGGTACAAAGTATTTCATTACCGATGTCCTGTTTACGAAAGACAATGTCGAGATTACCGAACCGAAGTTAGTTTCCTTGATTCTTGACACCCGCTGCGACAATATGCGTATCGAAAGCAATAACGGCGGCCGTCTGTTTGCTTTGAATGTCCGTAAGGCTGTAAAGGCAAAGAATGAAAAATGTATCATTCAGGCGAAACCGACAACAACCAATAAGGATACACGTATCTTGTTGAAGTCTGGTTGGATTAAGAAGCATTGTTATTTCCTGGAAGAAAGTGAGTATAAGAAAGGTTCGGACTATGACCGATTTATGAAAGCGCTTACCAGCTATAAGAAAGAAGGTGGCAACAAGCATGATGATGCACCGGACGGTATGACGATCCTTGCCGAGAATGTAGAGTTCATCGGGTTATGTAAGGCTAACTCTGTACGTCGGGTAGCAAAAGGACGATAAGTGGCAAAATGAAAGTGTTTTTCCGATATTTGTAACACGTATTAGATAAAATCCCGATATTTTTCTATCACATACTTGCGTTTTGATATCTGTTCTCGGTTTTTACATTTCAAAGTGAACTTGTTTAGACTGGCCGTATTGACAGCGAAAAAACATTTGTTTTTATATTTTAGCATAAAACGATTATGCCAAGTATAAACGACATTCTTGCAAATGAAGATTTCGGGCAGGTAGTCAGTACGTTATGTGTCGATACGATTGAATACCGGGAACCAAGAGAATATTACAGAGAATACCACGGTGAGCGCCGGCGACGTAAAACCTCTGTCGGTTGGCGTGAACCGAAACGGTTGGCTGTCTATTCGGAAACCTTGAAAGATAAGAATGGTGAGCCGTTACGACTGGAAGATAAGATCGTAGATGTAGCACGTATCGTTACCAACTTCCCGAAAAAGGAGGTGCGTACCTCTGTCGCTTTCTTGTTTGGCGGGCAAATGACGATTACGGGAACTGATCAGAACGATGGTTTTCAAGAATTCAAACGTGTATGGGAACGCCGATTAAAAATGCAATCCGTCTTGAAGTCGTTCGCTCGTAAGGTGCTTTCTGAAAGTAAGGCTGCTCTTGTGTTCTATCCGTATACTTCCAAAGGATTAGACGGCAACTTGATTACGGAGTTGAAGGTGAAAACGCTTTCCGTTCCCCGTAATGAAAATACTTTCTCTGAATTTTATCCCCACTTCGATGATAACGACGATATGGATGCCTTTATTCATCGTTACCAAGTGAACTCTAATGGTATGATCCGGAACAGTTGTACAATCTGGACAGTAGATAAGATTATTACGGCTATCGATGAAATGGGTGGCTGGGTAATAAAAGAGGTTCCCAATCTATTCGGAAAGATTCCGGTCGTGTATGCAGATGTTTTCCAACCGGAATGGGACGAGGTTGCCGGTATCATGGATGCGCGGGAAATGCGTTTGTCCCGTATGGCCGACACTAACGACTACTTTGCGGAACCAATCTTGAAAACGTATGGCGATTCCGATTTACCTTCTAAGGAAACAACCGGGAAAGACCTTAATTTCCCCATTAAGGTCGATGAAGTATCTGGCAAGGAATATCATGGCGATGCCGATTATTTGACATGGACTGGCTCCCAGCCATCTGTAGATAAAGAATTGGAAGAAACGAAAAACGAACAATTTGCTGGTACATCTACGCCGGATCTTTCTTTTGATAACTTGAAAGGCATTGGCAACCTGTCCGGTGTCGCTCGTAAATTCATGCTGATGGATGCAACTATCAAGGCGAGTGAGAACATGGAAACGTTCGGTCCGGTGGTTCAGCGTTGCGTGTCGGTCGTGTTGGCTGGGATATGCAATATTACCAACATCAAGTACCGTCCTCAATTGGTGAACAACCTGATCGATGTGGAATTTGGTTCCATTTTGCCGGAAGATTTGGCTGAAACCCTGCAAACCCTATCTATTGCCAATGGTGGCAAACCGATTAACGCTCAGCGCACGGTTACGGCTCATTCTCCGCTAACAGAAGACTTGGACGAAGAAATGAAGCTGATGAAGGAAGAGGAGGATACGGCTGCGCAACGTAATAACATGGTTGGTCTGACAATGGGATATGGAGAATGAAAGAACTATCATTTCATGAGCGACAATTCCTGCAACGTCTGTTCCGGCAACAAGGCAGCATAAAGTATTCGTTTGACGAATTTGTCCGTAGGGTCGGACCTCTTTTGGCTAAATGGTCGGATCATGGCGGCGACCGGGTATGGATAGGTAATGCTACTATTGAGAGGCAAATCGAACGGCTATTGGATGATTTACACACGCAGCTCGTAAGCAATATATCCAATACAGTTACCGATGTATGGAATTTAGGCAATAGGAAAGCGGATGAATTGGTAACGGGCTATATTAAGGATATGGCTATCTCCACTACGCTAAGGGAAAAATTGTTTTCCCGGAATGCCGATGCGCTGAATACTTTATTGAAACGTAAAGATGAATTTGGTAAAACCATATCCTCCCGTGTCTGGGACATAACGGATGGGGCCATGGACAATCTGGAGTATTACCTTTCTTCCGGATTGTCTTCCGGTCGTCCGTCGGCGTTGATCAGCCAAGATATACGGCAATTGCTAAACGAACCCAACCGTCGTTTCCGACGGGTAAGGGATGCGAATGGGAAGCTGGTTCTATCCCAGCCAATGAAAGACTATCATCCAGGACAGGGTGTTTATCGTTCGTCTTACAAAAACGCCCTACGTTTAGCAGCAACGGAGACCAATAAGGCTTTTCGAACTGCCGATTACGAACGTTGGCAGAAAATGGACTTCGTGACTGGTTATGAGGTGGAACGTTCACCATCGAATCATGGTCCGTGTCCTGTGTGTGATGCAAAGGCGGGGCAATACTCAAAAGATTTCAAGTTTACGGGCTGGCATCCGTTCTGCATCTGTATAGCTACGCCGGTCATGATGGATCATGGGGAGTTTGCGGAATGGTTGCTGGGGGATGGAAAGGTTGAAAGAGATAGTATTTCAATCCAATATTCAAAAGATAGAACGAAAGAGCTGCAAAATTGGGCAAAGCAGTCTTTATTGAATGGCTCATTCTCTCATAAAGATTTTCCGGTACGAGTTAAAATGACAGGAAAGTCTATCAAAGAGTTCTTGAATCAGCCTCATAAGTTCAAGAAAGAGAAGAACGAATTGATAAAAAATATAGGAGCGATATTTGCCGGTTCGGATTACAAGGGGTATACTGAATACCATAAGGATAATCCTATGATTAAATATTCTCATGTTTTTGAAATTGAGTTGAACGGAGAGAAAAGTTGGATTATTGTTAGAGAAGATATAACCGGGAATGCCGTCCTTTATAGTATATCGGATAGTGATAAGGTCTTGACTGGCATAAAAAAGAAGTAGCCCGATAGACCATCACCGTAGAACTACAATCCACGGCTGAATCTATCAGACTACTTTATGTTTTTAGAAGAATGATTTTCAAATAGCCCCCTCGGAACTGCAATCCGAGGACTTGTTTGTAAACCACTTCTTTTTGCAAAAATATAAATAATCTCCTAATTGTCTAACGATTTCGGAATTTTAATCGTTAAAGTCAAGAATAAGCTGTTTCCCGTTGGCCTTCCATTGCTCAAATGAGTAGTCTACCGTCATGTTCATTTGCTTCGTTGCCTTGGCCAATTTGTTCTTCGCTTCATGGAACTCCTTTTTGAGGATTTGGATACGGGCCCAGTCTTCCGCTTGCCGTTTCTGCTTTTGGTTGACGAAGCTGGCGTAAGAGGCGAAATATTCGTATAGGACATGATAACATTGCATCCGATACGTTCGGACAGCCTCTTGTGCTTCCGGTTTTACATTTTTAGGATTGATAGTAAATAACCAACCAAAGATAAATTCCATCGGTAAGCATACCATTTCTCTTTCTTTTCCGTCTGTGGCAACTATTGTGCTCAGCACAACGGTTGAAGATAAATCTTCATCATTTTTTATTTTGGTAAATTGTGAAGCATAATCAATTCCCAGTGCTTCACAAATAGGTTTGATGGGAACCAACTTCTTTGCATCATTACCGGCCATGATAGCCACATTGTTTACTTTTGCGATTTCTCTTGCATTTAGTGATAACTTTTTCATATATCCGAAAAAAGCGAGGGCAAAGGGGATTCTGTAGTAAAGTGGCAGTTTACAGAATACACCCGATGCCCTCTAAATTTCCTACTGACGCAACTGCCACGTAACGTCTTTCTGAAATAATATATAGATCAGAAAAACTTTTTCCGAAAGCAGATGGCGATACCTTCTATACTTTCGCTTTTTGCGTCTTGATGTAGTATAGCATTCCTTCGGTTCTTCCGATTTCTCGACCGGCATCGAATGCGGCTTGCAGTTCAGGTGTGGAGTACTTACCCATTTCGGAGGGTTGGGCCGTCCTGTTGCCGTTACTGTTGTTGGCGGCATTGGAATCGTTGGAATTGATAAGCATAATCAAATTCAATAAAAAAAGGTATTCGTGCCTTTCCTGCTGCTTATCACATTCCAACGGATGCTGTGGTTCCATTACAGTTCCACACAGGGGTACACGAATACCTAATATCGTTATACAATAATGTACGGGCATAAAAAATGCTCGGCATTGTTATGCGAGCGAATCCTACCCGCATCCGTTAGTTAAATATGATAAGCATCGCAAAGATGAACACTTGTTTTCAATTATGCAAGAAAAAACAGAAATACCTTTGCTTTTTCATCTTGTTGTGCTATTTTTGCGTTATGTGGAAAGAAAAATTAGGAAACTATTTGATTGATGTTTCGAAATATATCTTTACAGGTGTAGTGGTAGCATCTTTATTCAAGGATATGGAAGATAATAAGTGGTTGATTTATGGTCTAGGCTTTACGTCTTCTATTTTAGCCTTGGTAGCAGGATTGGTATTAACGAATAAGAAAAAGGAGAATAAGTAATGGGAGCTATAATTGGATTCGCCGTAATAGGCATACCTTGTGCCGCATTTTTGATCTATTGCCTTACGCCTTCAGGCAAACAATGGCTTAGATCCAATCACATGATTTGATGAAATAAATTCTTACAGGAATAATTAGAAATGAAGCCTGCCGGTTGTCCGGTGGGCTTTTTTTTGTGCCCGGAACTTTCTTTCCTCCCTTATATTTTAAACAGAAAACTCTTATGACAATTTTAGATTTAATCAAGGCGGCATGTAAGACGAAAGGCGTGCCGGAGAAGTATGCGGAACGTATTCAGAAGACGTTCAAGATAGAGAAAGTTGAAGGAATGGAGGCTTTTGTGGACTTGTTCAAAGAAAATATCCTTCCGGCTATCCAGGAGGCAGAGAATGAAGCTAAGACTACGGCTGAAACGGCTGCGGTCGCTGCATACGAAGCAAAACATGGATTAAAAGACGGTAAACCGGTGGAAGATCCGGATAAGAATAAGAAAACGGAAGAAGAGCTGTTGAAGGATCTTAGCCCGGAAGTAAAAGCTTATTTGGAAAGTATGAAGAAGAGTGTCGATGATATGGCTAAAAAGGTGGGTGATTCCATTACTAACTCGGCAAACGAAGCCAAAAAAGAAACAGTTCGGAAGCAGTTGAAAGATGCCGGTCTTCCGGACAGCTGGCTGGGACGTGTGGATTTGGCTTCTGAAACGTCTATCAAGGATCAGATCAAGACACTATCCGAAGAATATACCGGAATCCAGCAAAAGGCGATCGATGATGCTGTGGCTCGTGGCGATTACGCTCCCGGTTCCGTAAATCTTCAGGACCGTTCCGAAGCGGATTGGGCGAAGCTGATGGATCAGGACGTCGATAATAGTGCAAATAATCCCGGTGTGGTAAACCTGGGTATTGAATAATCCAAGTAAAGTGTAACGTTATGTACAGAAAAAGAGAAAGAGAATTCCAGTATCCTCCCGGAATTGAAAAGATTATTGAGGATGTGATCGGTGGCGGGACGATTGACCGCAGAGACTTGCAGAACGCTTTGTTCAATGGCAAGGCGTTGGACGAACTGCCTCCGATTGTAATTGTAGTAAAAGATCCGGAAACAGGGCTGTATCATGTATTGAAGACGGCTACGGTTTCGGAAGCTGCTGCTGCCGATGCGACAGCGTATAAGGTGGCCAAGAACCATCTGTTAGGTGTGGGTGACTTCGTGACGGTTGGTGGAGCGTTGACAGGCGCATCCGATAAGATCACAGCTATCGATAAGAGTAATGCGGATTTCGATACGATTACGCTGGCAGCAACGATCGGGGCTGCTGCAAAAGGTTTGGTATTGGTTCAGGCTAAAGACAAGCAGGCTGCGAAAGCCGCCAAGTTGCCTTATGATGGCGAATTGGTCGTCACGATGAATAAAGTCGACTTGACTGTAGCTAACCAGCAGTCCGGGTTATTGGTAAGAGGTACGGTAAACGAATCCTGTATGCCGTTCCCGGTAGATAAGGACTTAAAGGCATTAATGTCGTTTATCCGTTTTGTGTAATCCATTAAAATCTGATATATGGAAAGAAGTTTAATTAAACAGGTGAATAAAAAGAACATGGCGGCTCGTTTGAATACCCGCCATGTGAAACCAGTCGTTTTCCCGAACTTCTTCGGGGTGAAAAGAAAGACTTCGTTGAAGTGGGAGACACTGACCGGCGAGAAGGGTGCTCCGGTAATGGCAGATGTGATCTCTTTTGACGCTTCCGCTCCGCAGAAGACGCGCGAGGTAATCAGCAAGTTGTCCGGTGATATTCCAAAGACAGCCGTTAAGCGTGGTATGAACGAAAGTGATTACAACGAGTACAAACAGTTGGAACGTGACGCACAGGGTGACGCAGACCAATTGGCATTGCTGAACCTGGCTTTCAAGGATCAGGATTTCGTGTATAACTCCGTCCGTGCCCGTTTCGAATGGTGGTGTATGCAGCTCATGAGCCGTGCGGGTTTCCATTTGTCGGCAAAGAATAATGGCGGTGTCGTTACGGCTGAGTTTGTTGGTTGCGGTATGCCGAAGAAGAACCAGCGTAAATCTTCTGTAGATTGGAGCAACGCTTCAACGGCTAACGGCTTGCAGGATATCGAAGATACGGTTGTTGCTGCTTCTGCCGAGGGAGTAACGATTCGCTATGTAGTGATGCACGTGGCTGACTTCTCTTTATTGAAGAAGCAGAAATCAACATTCGACATATTGAAGGCATGGGTTAATTCGTCTTCAAAAATATTGGTAACGAAAAATCTTATCAACGAGTATCTGGCCGAACAGGAAATCCCGGTAAAGATCATCACTGTGAATCCGTCTGTCCGTATCGAGGATAAGGCTCACCGCCGTAAGACGATCAATCCGTGGGAGCGTAAACGTGTATGCTTCCTGGAGGATCTGAAGGTTGGTGATATCCAGCACGGACCGATTGCAGCCGAATCTTCCGCTGCCTTGCAGAAGATTGCCCTCATGGTAAAACAGGATTGGGTATTGGTTACCAAATGGTCTGAACTGGAACCGTTCAAGGAATGGACGAAAGCAGAAGCAAATGCTATCCCTGTCGTAAACGATCCGGATGCCATGTTTATCATGAAGGTGGATGGCCAGGATTGGAACGCATCTGAAGATACTGAAGGTACGGATGATATCCCGGCAACATTCTTAGGTGAAACCGTTGAACCGGAAGATCAGACGATTCAGGATACTGAAAACGGAGAATAACAATCATGGCTAAGACGATTCGAGATACAATACTAGCTTATCCCGGTCTCGCGGATTGTGAAGATTTTTTGGATAACGTCGTTTTGCCGGGACGCGGTTTTGAAGGTACAGAAGATAGTAAGACGATCGATATTCAAAAACAAAAGTTGGTGGCTGCCGACCTGTATTCAATGGTCGGTGGTCTACCGGACTTCACAGAAAACAAACTCTCTATCACTTATCCTCGTTCCTGGTATGACGCTACGGCAAAACGGCTGTATAGGGAAGGTGGAGAACCGGAGAAAGCAGAACTGATCGGGAATAAGATTGAAGTTCCAAAAGGAAGGGCACGAAACAGATGGTAAGACGGTATTCACATAAGGCAATAGTAACAATCCAATCCGGACAATTGATAAAAGGGGAATGGGTTGCCGGAGAACCGACGGAAATAGAAGTCACAGGGCAATACTTTCCATCCAATAGCGGACAGCAATTGAAGCGGAATGTCAATGGGAAGGAATTTATCGTACACGGTGAGTTCTCGACAAAGGCCCGTCCTGTGGAAAATGCGAAGCATATCTGGATTGACAGTATCGCTCTCGATGTGAATATCATCTGTTGGGAGCCGTTTCAGACTCACTCTGTAATTTATGTATAGCGATGGCAAGGAAAGGTGGTTTGACTCCAATGTGGAGTGATAGGGAAGTAGGGCGTTGGTTCGATTACTATGTGGATCGGGCGGAAGAGCGGATATACAAGTTATTGCAACGTGCCGGGGAAGAGTTCGTGAAGATTGCTCGCAAAAAAAAGAGTTATCAAGACCAAACCGGCAATCTCCGCAGTTCTATAGGTTATGTGATTGTCAAGGATGGCGATATATTGACAGAGGATTACCAACAGTCTGCAGAAGGAACCGATAAACAGACCGGTATCCGGGAAGCGAAACGGCTAGTTTCCGAACTGGCTAAATCTTATTCGTATGGATGGGTGTTGATCGGTGTCGCAGCTATGCCATACGCTGTCTATGTAGAGGGGATCTATAATTTGGATGTGGTATCCGGTGCTTCCGACCATACCGAAGAATGGATTAAGAAGCAGAGTAAAGTTTTGTTTGACAAACTAGCGGAGAAAGGATATTGATATGGCTGATCAGTTTGATATAGTAGATATCGTGTATGATGCGGTTGAACCGGTCAGTACGAGCTTTATTCTGTACAAAGATCGCTCTGGTGATGGTGAGACAAAGAATCACATCACAATCCGGATGCTTACGCTAAATGAAACAGAGGTTGTAAACAAGGGGATTGCCAATATCAATGTATTTGTAAAACAACAACACAACGGTATGCCATCCCGTCAGCTGATGAAAGAATCAACCCGAAAGATAAAGTCGGCTCTTCGGGAAATTAAGCCTCCTTTTGGTATGTATTGGAAATCTCGGATCGTATGGTCCGAGCCTCTTGGCGAAGCAAAAGAAGGCTTCGATTGTACAAATATAAGATTTGAAGTAATAACAGAAATAGATTAAGAATATGGCAAATGAAAGAAGTTTGGCGGTAGGCGTGTCTTTCTTAGGATATGGAACCCCCGGAGACGGGGTTGCCGCGACAGAATTTACACAATGTCCGATTGTTGAAGAAGGAACAGTTGTATTTAACTTCAATGATCCTACATCTGTCGATTTCCGTGCGGAAGGAATGAAAGATCCGTGGGAGTCGTTTGATAAGGCTGGGGATGCCGATTCATTCGAATTTGGTATTCCGTCCCCTACACCGGAAGAAATGAAGGAGTTTATGGGGGGAGAAGTCAAAGATGGCAAATGGAATGCCCCTGTGGATATTCCTATTATCCGAAAGTCGATGAAGATTACAACTCTCCCATATAAGGATAAACAGACGGAATATATCTTCGCGCTTTGTAAGATCAGTGCCAAAATCAGCCGTGCTCCGTCTTCGGAACAAACGGATTTGATGTTGGTTCGTTGTACGAAATTAACGCCAGTATCAGCGGCGGGTAAACAGGGTTCTCCTTTTTCTAGGGCAGTGAAAGATGTTTCGGCAGAATCTTAAACCGTTTCTGGAACAGGAAAAGAATAAATGTTTAGGTTATCGAAAGGGGCTGTCCAAAAAGTCGGATAGCCCCTTTTGCTATTGTTTATTTCGGTAAAAAGTATTATCTTACCGTTGCAAAAACCAAACATTATAGCAATGGCTAAGATAGTATTTAAAGAGTTAACATCCAACCAAAATGTACTTTTTCCGGTCAGCTTATCGGAAAAGATAGCTCCCAATCATCCCGTTCGTGTTGTAAACAGTGTTGTAGACGCCTTGGATATTAGTTGTCTGCTCTGGGCATATAAAGGAGGAGGTACTAGCAGCTACCATCCCCGTATGATGCTCAAAGTTCTGTTTTATGCCTACCTGAACAATATCTATTCTTGTCGTAAAATAGAAAAGGCCTTGCAGGAGAATATTCACTTCATGTGGTTGTCTGGTAATAGTACTCCCGATTTCCGCACGATCAATGATTTCCGTGGCAAACGTTTAAAAGAACACATAAAATCGTTGTTTTCAGCCATTGTTCTGCTGTTACAGGAATCCGGCTATGTCAGTTTGGATGTACAGTATATCGA